>OFMG01000164.1_pt1 | contig 99959 bp, 87 predicted proteins | sample 1541751 | NCBI WGS metagenome assembly OFMG01 (sample SAMN04209232, study PRJEB22552) | human gut metagenome | biome: gut; material: feces | host: Homo sapiens | place: USA: Oklahoma
TAATACACATTGTCCAAATGCGTCCGCATTGAAGAACTTTTAATCAACTAAATAGTAAAATACAAAAGATGAGGTGACAATTAAAATGGGCCAGATAACAGGAGACTGGCAGGTCGCGCTGAAGAATGAATTTCATCAGCCCTATTATGCCAAACTATATAAAACAATAATGGAAGAATACCGCACCACGAAAGTATTCCCCCCGCCCCAGGATATGTTTAATGCTTTCGAATACACCCCGTTAAACGATGTAAAAGTAGTTATTCTGGGTCAGGATCCCTACCACAACGATGGACAGGCCAACGGTCTTTGCTTCTCTGTAAGAGAAGATATAGACATTCCTCCGTCTCTGGTAAACATTTATAAAGAGCTCCACAGTGACCTGGGCTGCTATATTCCTGACAACGGCTGCCTGGAGAAATGGGCGAAGCAGGGCGTATTTCTTCTGAACACAGTACTGACCGTCCGCGCCCACCAGGCGTTTTCCCACAGAGGAATCGGCTGGGAACAGTTCACCGATGCAGTTATCCAGACCTTGAATGAACAGGATCGCCCGATCGTATATCTTCTCTGGGGAAGACCTGCCCAGATGAAAAAAGCAATGCTGAACAATCCGAAGCAGCTGGTACTCACAGCTGCACATCCAAGCCCGCTGTCTGCGTCAAGAGGATTTTTCGGATGCAGGCATTTCAGCCAGACCAATGAATTTCTGGAGAAAAACGGGCTTGCCCCCATTGACTGGCAGATTGAAAATATCAAAAAGGAACAATAAGAAATGGGGAAAAAGAACGATAACACACTTGTAAAAAATGCTTCATTCCTGATGATCGCGGCATTGATCTCCAAGATCATCGGAATGCTCTATAAAAGTCCGCTTTCCAATACTCTTGGAAATAACAGTATGGGTCTTTTCAATTATGCCCAGAATGTTTACTTTATCCTGCTGATGATCGCTTCTTTCAGCATTCCGCAGGCAGTATCCAAGATTATGGCAGAAAAGCTGGCTTTTAAACGTTACAGAGACGCCCAGAAGGTATTTCACTGTGCGCTTTTATATGTAATCATAATGGGAGGCGTAGTAGCGCTTTTTTGTCTTTTCGGCTCGTCCATACTGGTGCCGGAATCCATGTCCGGAGCCAGACTTGCACTGAAAATGCTGGCACCAACCATTTTCCTGTCAGGAATTCTTGGTACCTTCCGAGGCTATTTTCAGGCATATCGAAACATGCTCCCAACCTCATTGTCCCAGATTGTGGAACAGTGTTTTGTAGCGGTTTTTGCAATCCTGATGTCTACTGTCATGCTGAATAAATTCAGCGGTGCGGAGGAATCTGTACGAAATGCCTGGGGTGCTGCAGGAGCTACTATGGGAACTGGTGCCGGAGTTGCATCAGCATTGCTTTTTATGCTTTTTGTATATTGGGTAAACCGAAAGAATATCAAAAAGAGACTGGCAAGGGACACTCATTCCCGTGATGAAGCTACCGGCGAGGTTATGAAGAATATCGTTCTCATTGTAATGCCGATCATTCTCAGCTCTTTTATTTACAATGTAAACGGCTTTATTAACAGTTATATGTATTCCGGTATTCAGGGCTTTAAGGGAATTGACCATGACACTATTACAAGCCTTTATGCGGAATATGGTTATTATATGACCCTGATCAATATTCCCCTTACGCTTGCAAGCACAGCCCCCACATCCATGATTCCGGAGGTTTCTGCCCAGTATGCCAAGAGGGACATGGACAGTGCCAGAGATAAGATCGACCGCGCAACCTGGATCAGTATGTTTATTTCCATTCCATGTGCAGTGGGACTTGCAGTTCTTGCAGGTCCGATCACAAGACTTCTGTTCCCACGGACGGAGGGGGCAGCAGCTCAGTTGATGATGCTTGGTGTCATTACCATTATTCTCAATGGAAATTCCAATATTTCCAATGGTGTGCTTCAGGGAATCGGAAAGCCCAATATCCCCATGATCAATGCCGCAATTGCTCTGGTAGTGGATGTGATTGCCATGGCAATCCTGCTGTTTGCAACTGACCTTGGTGTATATGCCATTGTAGTGGCAATGATTATTTATGCAGTAGTTATGTGCCTGCTGAATGAGCGGGCGATGAAACAGTATATGCAGTACAAAAATCCATGGAGAAGCGCTTATCTGAATCCGCTTCTGGCATCCGTACCAATGGCTGTAGTGGCAGGCTTTTCCTATTATGGAATTTATAAGCTGATCCATTCCAATTTCATCAGCCTTGGAATCGCAGTGGTTCTTGGAATGGCTGTCTATTTTATTGTATATCTGGCAGTGAGCAAGCCATCTGATGAGCAGTTTGCCATGATGCCAGGCGGAGCCTACCTGAAGAAAATTGCAGGGAAACTGCCGTTTTAAAATATGGTTTTTAAACATGCTATTAAAATTGAAAATATAGTATATTGATTTTTAGATATGCATATGCTACAATGCCATCAGGCAAAAAAAGAAGCGATATGTTCAATGTATGCAACAAGAAAGCCCTCAGAGCGGCAACTCTGAGGGCTTTCTTTTGCTGTGATTTTTTGGAATATGACTGCTAGTTGTTATTTTTTGCCTCTTCTTCTGCCTTCAAATTCTTCTGTGCAGTAGAAAGCATCAATTTAATTCGGTTCAGCTGGTTTACCTCGCTTGCACCCGGGTCGTAGTCGATGGCTGCAATATTCGCCTTCGGATACTGACGGCGGATTTCTTTGATAACACCTTTGCCAACGATGTGGTTCGGCAGGCAGCCGAACGGCTGGATACAAACAATATTCGGAACATCATCATGGATCAGCTCCATCATTTCACCGGTCAGGAACCATCCCTCACCAGTCTGGTTACCCTCGGAAACAATGGGGCGTGCCATCTTCGCCAGATCGCGAATATCGGCGGTTGGATGGAAATGACGGCTTTCCGCAAGTGCCTCATTTGCAGTCTTACGAACCCAGTCGATTGCCTTAATACCTATATTTCCAAAGAATGCCTTGGATTTCTTAAATCCAAGATTGTCGACCTTGAAATTCTGATTGTAGAAGCAGTAAGACATAAAGTCGATCAGATCAGGTACCACAGGCTCAGCCCCTTCGGCTTCCAGAAGCTCTGCAAGGTGATTGTTTGCAGCCGGAAGGAATTTAACCAGAATCTCACCTACAATACCAACACGAGGCTTCTTCTCATCACTAATCGGGATGGTATCAAAATCGTGAACCATTTCCTGGCACATTTTCTTAAACTGGCTGTGGCTTAAGGAGCTTCCGGAAACAAATGCAATCACACGTTTTTCCCAAATCTTGTGCTTGCGGTTTACAATGCCTTTCTCCAGTTCATATGGGCGCATGCGGTAAATACACTTCATAAGAATATCACCAAACACAGCGGCATACACAACAGCCTTCACCAGCGGAAGAGTAAGCTTAAATCCTGGATTGCTCTCCAGACCGCTAAGGTTAAGGGAAATAACCGGAACCTGCTCCATTCCTGCCTTCTTAAGGGCACGGCGGATAAAAGCAATATAGTTGGATGCACGGCATCCGCCGCCTGTCTGGGACATGATAACTGCAGTCTTGTTCAGGTCGTATTTGCCTGATAAAAGAGCATCCATAATCTGTCCCACAACGATCAGGGAAGGATAGCAGGCATCATTATTTACATATTTCAGACCTACGTCTACGGCATGCTTGTTGTCATTTGGAAGCACCTCCAGATGATAACCGTTTGCATTAAAAGCGGCTTCCAATAAGGAGAAGTGCACCGGTGACATCTGTGGGCAGAGGATGGTGTAATCCTTGCGCATCTCCTTAGTAAACGAAACCTTCTCGATAGAAGATGGTTTAATGGTGCGCTCCCTTTTCTGAGCATCCTTTGCACGAAGGGCTGCAAGAAGGGATCTGACACGGATCCTTGCGGCACCAAGGTTGTTAACCTCATCAATTTTCAGGCAGGTGTAAATCTTGCCGCTGCCATCCAGAATTTCGTAAACCTCATCAGTGGTGACTGCGTCAAGTCCGCAGCCAAAGGAGTTCAGCTGAATCAGATCCAGATCGTCACGGGTTTTCACAAAGTTTGCTGCTGCATACAGTCTGGAATGGTACATCCACTGGTCATTGACACGGATCGGACGCTCAACAGGTACCAGATGGGAAACGGAATCCTCCGTGAGAACTGCCACTCCATAGCTGTTGATCAGATCCGGGATACCGTGATGAATCTCAGGGTCAATATGGTAAGGACGGCCTGCCAGAACGATACCCCGGCGGCCTGTCTCCTTCAGATACTGAAGCGTCTCCTCACCCTTTTTCTCAATGTCCTTATGTACGGCAGCCATTTCCTCCCATGCCTTATGGGCGGCTTCCTTTACTTCAGATGCGGGGATATCCGGGAAAATCTCAGTCAGTCTTTTTGTGACGATTTCCTCAGAGGTCAGGGCCAGGAACGGATTCATAAAGGTAATGGACGGATCGTGAAGCTCGTCCACATTGTTCTTAATATTCTCTGCATAAGAGGTAACGATAGGGCAGTTGTAATGGTTGACTGCATCCGGGAATTCATTTCGCTCGTAAGGGATACACGGGTAGAAAATGAATTTCACACCATTTTTGATCAGCCAGGTCACATGTCCGTGGGCAAGCTTGGCCGGATAGCACTCGGATTCGCTTGGAATGGATTCAATGCCCAGCTCATAAATCTTTCTGGTGGAGGTAGGAGAAAGCACTACCTGATATTTCAGCTCAGTAAAGAAGGTATACCAGAAAGGATAATTCTCAAACATATTTAAAACTCGCGGAATACCAACTTTTCCCCGGGTAGCCTTATCCGGAGAAAGAGGCGGATAGGAGAAAAGCCGTTTGTACTTATATTCATAAAGGTTGGGGATATGATCCTTATTCTTCTCCTTGCCAATACCACGCTCACAGCGGTTGCCGCTTACGAACTGACGCCCGCCGGTGAATTTGTTGATGGTAAGACGACAGTTATTGGTACATCCGTGGCAGTTGGCCATGGAGGTAGTGTATTTCAGCTCATTGATCTTGGCAATGGAAAGCATGGTAGTCTCACGTCCTTCTGCATGGTAGCGCTCCTTGGCAATGAGGGCAGCACCGAAAGCACCCATAATACCGGCAATGTCAGGACGAATAGCTTCACAGCCTGCTATACGCTCAAAGCTTCGAAGTACACCGTCGTTGTAGAAGGTTCCGCCCTGCACTACAATATGACGTCCCAGCTCTTTGGCATCGGAAACCTTGATAACCTTGTAAAGCGCATTCTTGATAACAGAATATGCAAGACCTGCGGAAATATCAGCTACGGATGCGCCTTCCTTCTGGGCCTGCTTTACCTTGGAGTTCATAAATACGGTACATCTTGTTCCAAGGTCAATAGGATGTTCTGCAAAAAGGGCAGCCTTGGCGAAATCCTGTACGGAGTAGTTCAGAGACTTGGCAAAGGTTTCGATAAAGGAACCACAGCCAGAGGAACATGCCTCGTTCAGCTGTACACTGTCTACGGTCTGATTACGGATCTTGATACATTTCATATCCTGTCCGCCGATATCTACAATACAGTCAACTTCCGGGTCAAAGAAAGCAGCCGCATAGTAGTGGGAAACGGTCTCAACTTCCCCCTCATCCAGCAGCAGAGCAGCCTTCATCAGCGCCTCGCCGTAACCTGTGGAACAGGAAAATGCAATGTGGGCATCCTCTGGAAGAATGCTGTAGATCTCCTGGATGGAACGGATGGCAGTTTTAAGCGGGCTTCCGTTATTATTGCTGTAAAAGGAGTAAAGCAGAGTTCCGTCCTCACCTACAAGAGCAGTCTTGGTGGTGGTGGAGCCTGCATCAATACCCAGATAGCAGTTGCCGTGATACTGGGAAAGATCGCCCTTCTTTACCTGATAGGCACTCTGACGCTTATTAAAGGCCTCATAGTCTTCCTCCGTGGCAAAAAGAGGCTCCATACGTTCTACCTCGAAATCCAGTTTGATGGAGTTCTTCAGGCGGTTTGTCATATCTGTAAGGGAAACTGTTACCTCATCCTTCGCATTCATAGCAGAACCCATAGCTGCGAAAAGATGGGAATTTTCAGGTGTGATAGCGTGCTCGTCATCCAGCTTCAGGGTACGGATAAAGGCAGCCTTCAGCTGATCCAGAAAGTGAAGGGGACCGCCGAGAAATGCAACATGGCCGCGAATCGGCTTGCCGCAGGCAAGACCGGAAATGGTCTGGTTTACAACTGCCTGGAAAATGGAAGCGGAAAGATCCTCCTTGGTGGCACCATCGTTGATCAGAGGCTGGATGTCAGTCTTGGCAAATACACCGCAGCGGGCTGCGATGGGGTAAAGCGCTTTGTAATTCTTTGCGTATTCGTTCAGCCCGGTAGCATCTGTCTGAAGCAGGGATGCCATCTGATCGATGAAAGAACCGGTACCTCCTGCGCAGATACCATTCATACGCTGTTCAATATTGCCGCCTTCGAAGTAGATGATCTTGGCATCCTCGCCGCCAAGCTCGATGGCAACATCCGTCTGGGGCGCAATCTTCTGAAGAGAAGTGGATACCGCAATTACCTCCTGTACAAAAGGAACGCCAAGGTGGTTGGCGAGGGTAAGTCCGCCGGAGCCTGTGATCACCGGATGAAGGGTAAGCTCTCCAAGTTTGCCATAAGCTTTCGCCAGAAGCTCTGCCAGGGTTTCCTGGATGTTGGCGAAATGACGCTGGTAATCTGCGAAAAGCAGGGTGTCGTTTTCATCAAGTATTGCAATTTTGACAGTGGTGGAACCAATGTCAATTCCTAATGTGTATTTGTTGCTCATGTAAAGAATATGCCTCCTCATCTGTTGCATATGTGCTTAAATCGTTACTGTTCACTTCGTTTACAGTAACACGCTTCGCGATGCACAGAAATCATGCTTTGCATGATTTCGCGCCGCAACTCTCGGGTTTTCTGTGAACTTTGTTCACAAAAAACACCTCGCGGAATGTTACCAGTGAACAGTAACCTTAAATCTTCTTATTTATATGTGAAAAATTCAAATGCAAATATTCCGTAATATTATACGATACCCCGGCTTAAATGACAATGTAAAAGTTTAACAAGGATTCTTTGCACAAGTGTTGAATTTTCGGTTATTTCGGGCTATAATATATGAAGTTTTCTGCCTGTGTTTTACACTCTTTTGTAAGTGTAAAAAGAAAAATGTCTTTGCAGGGCTGCAGAAACAGAAATTTTTTTGAAGATAAAGACTTAAAAAAGAAAGGATTCACATATGGCAAAATATACACTTATGAAAACAGAAGGCCGTGCCAAGCGTGCCCAGTTTGAGACTGTACATGGAACCATCCAGACACCTGTGTTTATGAACGTAGGAACTGTTGGAGCTATCAAGGGTGCAGTATCCACCATGGATCTGAAAGATATCGGTACCCAGGTCGAGCTTTCCAATACCTATCATCTCCATGTAAGAACAGGCGACAAGCTGATTAAGGAATTTGGAGGACTTCACAAGTTTATGGTCTGGGACAGACCGATTCTTACTGATTCAGGCGGATTCCAGGTGTTTTCCCTGGCAGGGCTTCGCAAGATTAAGGAAGAGGGCGTTTATTTCCAGTCCCACATTGACGGTCATAAGATTTTTATGGGACCGGAGGAGAGTATGCAGATCCAGTCTAATCTGGGTTCCACTATTGCCATGGCATTTGACGAATGTCCAAGCAGCGTGGCAAGCAGAGAATATGTCCAGGCTTCTGTAGACCGTACTACCAGATGGCTGGAGCGCTGTAAGGCAGAGATGGCCAGACTGAACGGACTGCCGGATACAGTGAATAAAGAGCAGCTGCTTTTCGGAATCAATCAGGGAGCTATCTATGCAGATATCCGTATTGCACATGCAGATACCATTTCCAAACTGGATCTGGACGGCTACGCAGTTGGCGGTCTTGCAGTTGGGGAAACTCATGAGCAGATGTATCATATTCTGGACGAAGTCGTGCCTCACCTTCCGCAGAACAAACCTACCTATCTGATGGGAGTAGGTACTCCTGCCAATATTCTGGAAGGAGTCGCAAGAGGAATCGACTTCTTTGACTGCGTATATCCAAGCCGTAACGGACGTCATGGACATGTTTACACCAATCGCGGCAAGCTGAATCTGTTTAATGCGAAATATGAATTGGATCCGTCCCCAATCGAAGAGGGATGTCAGTGTCCTGCCTGTCAGCATTACAGCAGAGCCTATATCCGCCACCTTCTGAAAGCGAAAGAAATGCTGGGAATGCGCCTTTGCGTGCTTCACAATCTTTACTTCTATAATCACCTGATGGAGGAAATCAGGGATGCACTGGATCAGGGCAATTTTGCAGAATATAAAGAAATGCGACTGGCTGGTTTTGAAGAGGGAAAAATTAACAGCAGATATAGTAAATGAAATTAATATAAAAAATCGGAAAAATACTTGAAGAATCAAATTATTTTGTGTATTATATACTATAATGCGCTGGTGAAAAAGACAGGGCGTGATAGTAAGATACAGGAGGAATAGCAAATGGACGCATCAAGCGGAATGAGTATGGGATTTACCATCGTATGGCTGGTTGTACTTTTCGGTATTATGTATTTTCTGATGATCAGACCTCAGAAGAAAGAGCAGAAGAGAGTACAGGCGATGCTCAGCGATATGGCTGTAGGTGACAGTATTGTAACTACAAGCGGTTTCTACGGTGTCATCATCGACATGACAGAAGAAGACGTGATTGTAGAGTTCGGTAATAATAAGAACTGCCGTATCCCTATGAGGAAACAGGCAATTGCCGAAGTTGAGAAAGCAGAGCAGGCTTCTGCATAATCAGATTCATCCGAATATGACAGAAACTAAGAACAGGCTTCATTCCATAAAGGAATGGGGCCTTTTTTCTTCCGTGAATGTTTTTTGAGAATGGGAAAAAGGCAGTTTTTTGACAGTTTTTTACTTTAACATGTTGAAATATTAAAGAAAGTGCGTTATTATAATAACAATTATCCATTGGTGTCAGACGAGAGGTGATTTTCCGCTGGCATTCAGAAACGAAGGAGAGAAAATTACTATGAATTACAACATTTCACTGATCCCCGGAGACGGAATCGGTCCGGAAATCGTTGCAGAAGCAAAAAAAGTTCTGGACAAAGTATGTGAGAAATATGGACATACTTTTTCTTATTCTGAAGTACTTTTAGGCGGAGCTTCCATTGATGTACATGGAGTACCGCTTACAGACGAGGCAATCGCTACAGCGAAAGCTTCTGATGCAGTTCTTATGGGCTCTATCGGTGGAGATGCCAAGACATCCCCATGGTATAAGCTGGAGCCATCCAAACGCCCGGAGGCAGGACTTCTTGCCATTCGTAAGGCACTGAATCTTTTTGCAAACCTTCGCCCTGCATATTTATACAACGAACTTCGTGCAGCATGCCCTCTTCGCGATGAGATCATTGGAGACGGATTTGACATGATCATCGTACGAGAGCTTACAGGCGGTCTTTATTTTGGCGAGAGAAAAACAGTAGAAGAGAACGGCGTAAAGAAAGCCATCGATACCCTTTCCTACAACGAAAACGAGATTCGCAGAATTGCCATCAAGGCATTTGACATTGCCATGAAACGCCGCAAAAAAGTAACAAGCGTTGACAAGGCAAATGTTCTGGATTCCTCCAGACTTTGGAGAAAAGTAGTAGAAGAAGTAGCGAAGGATTACCCGGAAGTTACTCTTGAGCATATGCTGGTTGACAACTGTGCAATGCAGCTGGTAAGAGATCCGAAGCAGTTCGATGTTATTCTCACTGAGAATATGTTCGGTGATATTCTTTCTGATGAGGCAAGTATGGTTACCGGTTCTATCGGAATGCTTTCCTCTGCCAGCCTGAACGAGACCAGATTTGGTCTTTACGAGCCAAGCCATGGCTCCGCACCTGATATTGCAGGACAGAATAAGGCCAACCCGATCGCAACCATCCTTTCCGCAGCCATGATGCTTCGTTTTTCCCTGGATCTGGATGAGGAAGCAAATGCAGTTGAGGCTGCTGTACAGAAGGTTCTGACTGCCGGATACCGTACTGGTGACATTATGTCTGAGGGATGCACTCTGGTTGGAACGAAAGAGATGGGTGACCTGATCGCTAAAGAAATTTAGAATTCGAAATAAACAAAAAAGCAAATGGATCATTTTTCCCGGCTATGAAGCAAAAAGGAGATACAAGTTATGAGAAGTGACGCAGTAAAAACAGGCACACAGCAGGCACCTCACCGTTCCCTGTTCAATGCCCTTGGAATGACAAAAGAAGAGATGGAGCGCCCATTAGTAGGAATCGTTTGTTCCTACAATGAGATCGTACCAGGCCACATGAACCTGGATAAAATCGCACAGGCTGTAAAGCTTGGCGTGGCAATGGCTGGAGGAACTCCGGTCATGTTCCCTGCAATCGCTGTCTGTGACGGTATTGCAATGGGACATATCGGTATGAAATATTCTCTTGTAACAAGAGACCTGATCGCAGATTCCACAGAGGCCATGGCACTGGCTCACCAGTTTGACGCTCTTGTTATGATCCCGAACTGTGACAAGAACGTACCGGGACTTCTGATGGCAGCAGCCAGAATCAACGTTCCTACCGTATTCGTAAGCGGAGGCCCGATGCTGGCTGGTCACTTAAACGGACACAAGACAAGTCTTTCCAGCATGTTTGAGGCTGTTGGTGCTTACGCAGCAGGCAAGCTTACAGAGGAAGGCCTGACTGAGTGTGAGAACAAAACATGTCCGACCTGCGGTTCCTGTTCCGGTATGTACACTGCAAACAGTATGAATTGCCTTACTGAGGTTCTTGGTATGGGACTGAAAGGAAACGGAACCATCCCGGCTGTATATTCTGAGCGTATCCGTCTTGCAAAGCATGCAGGAATGCAGGTTATGGAAATGTACCGCCGCAACATCCGTCCAAGAGATATCATGACAAAAGAGGCACTTCTCAATGCCCTTACTGTAGATATGGCTCTTGGCTGTTCCACAAACAGTATGCTTCATCTTCCAGCAATCGCACATGAGATTGGCTGGGATTTCGATATCAGCTTTGCAAATGAAATCAGTGCAAAGACTCCGAACATCTGCCACCTTGCACCGGCAGGCCCGACTTACATGGAAGATCTGAACGAAGCAGGCGGCGTATACGCAGTTATGAACGAGCTGAATAAGAAGGGACTCCTTCACACAGAGTGCATGACTGTAACCGGAAAAACAGTAGGCGAGAATATCAAGGATTGTGTAAACCTGAACCCGGAAGTAATCCGTCCGATTGATAATCCATACAGCACCACAGGCGGACTTGCTGTACTTCGGGGCAACCTTGCACCAGATGGAAGTGTTGTAAAACGTTCTGCAGTTGTTGCTGAGATGATGGTTCATGAAGGACCTGCAAGAGTATTTGACTGCGAGGAAGACGCAATTGCAGCAATCAAAGGCGGAAAGATCGTAGAAGGTGACGTTGTTGTCATCCGTTATGAGGGACCGAAGGGTGGTCCTGGAATGAGAGAAATGCTGAACCCTACCTCTGCAATCGCAGGTATGGGACTTGGTTCTTCTGTAGCACTTATTACAGACGGACGTTTCAGCGGTGCGTCCAGAGGCGCTTCCATTGGACATGTTTCACCGGAGGCAGCAGTAGGCGGTCCCATCGCCCTTGTTGAGGAAGGTGATATCATCAGCATCAATATTCCGGAACTGAAACTGGAACTGAAGGTTTCTGATGAAGAGCTTGCAGCAAGAAAAGCAAAATGGCAGCCGAGAGAGCCGAAGGTTACAACCGGATACTTGGCAAGATATGCAGCAATGGTTACTTCCGGAAACCGCGGTGCGATCCTTGAGGTTCCGAAAGCAAAATAATAAGATTCTTATCCGGACATGTGAATGGAATTATGGTTCATGAAAGTATGGTACTTTCATAGCAAATGTCCGGGATTTTTACAGTATAATATACCAGGAGGAAACAAAATTGCAGCTTACAGGAGCGGAGATCATCATAGAATGTTTGCTGGAGCAAAGCGTGGATACCGTTTTCGGTTATCCAGGCGGAGCTATTCTGAACGTTTATGACGCCCTTTACCGATACAGTGATAAAATCAAACATGTACTTACTTCCCATGAACAGGGAGCTTCCCACGCAGCAGACGGTTACGCCCGTGCGACAGGAAAGGTCGGCGTGTGTCTGGCAACTTCCGGCCCAGGTGCAACCAACCTGGTAACCGGAATTGCCACCGCGTGTATGGACTCTGTTCCTGTGGTAGCAATTACCTGTAATGTTGGAACTGCCCTTCTTGGAAAAGATTCCTTCCAGGAAGTTGATATCGCAGGTATTGTAATGCCTGTGACAAAACACAGCTATATTGTCAAAGATGTAACAAAGCTTGCAGACACTATCCGCAAAGCTTTTATCATCGCAAAAAGCGGTCGTCCTGGTCCGGTACTTGTAGACGTGCCAAAGGACGTAACCGCAGCAAAATGTGAATATATCCGTCACACCATCACAGCCGTAGAGCCGAAGGTTGACACCATCCGTCCGAAGGATGTGGATACAGCAGCCCAGATGATCGTAGCAGCAAAGAAGCCATTTATTTTTGTTGGCGGCGGTGCTGTGATCGCAGATGCATCCGAAGAAGTCCGTGCACTTGCCCACAAGATCCAGGCTCCGGTCTGCGACAGCCTTATGGGAAAAGGGGCTTTTTCCGGAGAGGATGAGCTTTACACAGGCCCGGTTGGAATGCATGGAACCAAAACTTCCAATTACGCAATGTGCGAGTGTGACCTTCTGATCACTCTTGGTGCACGTTTCAGCGACCGTGTGACAGGAGATACAAAGACCTTTGCACCGAAGGCAAAGATCCTGCAGATCGATGTAGATGCAGCTGAGATTAACAAGAATATTGTGGTTGATGCCTCTGTGATCGGAGATCTGAGGGAAGTGCTGAAGATTCTCCTTGAGAAAATTCCGGAGAAGCGCCATGATGAATGGGTGCAGCATATTCAGGATATGAAAGAAAAATATCCCTTAAATTACGATCATTCTCAGCTTACCGGACCCTACGTGATCCAGAAGCTTTATGAACTGACAGGTGGAGATGCAATCATTTCCACAGATGTAGGACAGCACCAGATGTGGGCTGCCCAGTATTTCAAATTTAAGGAGCCGAGAACCTTCCTGACATCAGGAGGGCTTGGTACCATGGGCTATGGCCTTGGCGCAGCAATCGGAGCAAAGATGGGCTGCCCGGACAAAACCGTGGTAAATATAGCAGGAGACGGCTGTTTCCGTATGAACATGAACGAGATCGCCACAGCGGTTCGCTGCGGCAAACCTCTTGTCCAGATCATTCTGAACAATCATGTTCTGGGAATGGTACGCCAGTGGCAGACTCTGTTCTATGAACAAAGATATTCTCAGACCATCTTAAATGATGGTGTGGACTTCGTGAAAGTTTCTGAAGCAATGGGAGCAAAAGCAATCCGCGTTACGAAGATGGAAGAAGTAGAGCCTGCACTTAAGATGGCGCTTTCATCAGAGGGTCCGATAGTTCTCGATTGCTGGATCGACCAGGATTTAAGCGTATATCCTATGGTTCCTGCAGGAGCAAGTTTAGACGAGGTATTTGATGAGGAGGATGTGAAGAAATGAGCAGAGTGTACAATTTTTCCGCAGGACCGGCGGTCCTTCCGGAAGAGGTGTTGAAAGAAGTCGCAGATGAAATGATGGATTACAATGGTACCGGTATGTCCGTTATGGAAATGAGCCACAGAAGTGCTGCATTTCAGGAAATCATCGACACAGCTGAGAAGGATCTTCGTGAGCTGATGAATATTCCGGACAACTATAAGGTACTTTTCCTTCAGGGCGGCGCTTCCCAGCAGTTTGCCATGATCCCAATGAACCTTATGAAAAATAAGGTGGCTGACTATATTGTAACCGGTCAGTGGGCAAAGAAAGCATATCAGGAAGCACAGAAATACGGAAAAGCAAACAAGATTGCTTCTTCCGAGGATAAGACCTTCTCTTACATTCCGGATTGCAGCGATCTGCCGATCAGCCCGGATGCAGACTATGTTTATATCTGTGAGAACAACACCATTTATGGAACCAAGTTCAAAGAACTTCCAAATACAAAGGGCAAAACACTTGTGGCAGATGTATCCTCCTGTTTCCTTTCCGAGCCGGTTGATGTAAGCAAATATGGTATTATCTATGGTGGCGTTCAGAAGAACATCGGACCTGCAGGTATGGTAATCGCCATTATCCGCGAGGATCTGATCACAGAAGATGTTCTTCCGGGAACACCTACCATGCTTACCTATAAGACACATGCAGACGCTGGTTCTCTTTATAATACACCGAATGCATATTGCATCTACGTATGCGGTAAAGTTTTCAAATGGCTGAAGAAAATGGGCGGTCTGGAAGAGATGAAGAAACGCAATGAGGAGAAAGCAAAGATCCTCTACGATTTCCTTGATTCCAGCAAGCTTTTCCATGGCACCGTTGTTCCGAAAGACCGTTCTCTTATGAATGTTCCTTTTGTAACAGGAGATAAAGAGATGGATGCGAAATTCGTTGCTGAGGCTGCCAAGGCAGGTCTTGTGAACCTGAAAGGCCACAGAACTGTTGGCGGTATGAGAGCAAGCATTTACAATGCAATGCCAAAGGCTGGCGTGGAAGCGCTGGTTGCATTCATGAAAAAGTTTGAGGAGGAAAATGCCTGATGTTTCAGTATCATTGCCTGAATCCTATTGCCCAGAAAGGCCTGGACATTTTTGATGATAATTATAAAAAAGCAGATACTCTGGATGACTGCCAGGCAGTTCTTGTAAGAAGTGCCAAGATGCATGACATGGAGCTGCCGGAGAGTGTTGCTGTGATCGCACGTGCCGGTGCCGGAGTCAATAACATTCCGGTGAAAGAGTGTGCAGAGAAAGGTATCGTTGTATTTAATACTCCTGGAGCCAATGCAAATGGTGTAAAGGAGCTGGTTCTTGCCGGTATGCTTCTTGCTTCCCGTGACATTGTGGGAGGTATTGAGTGGGTACAGAGAGAAAAAGACCAGGAAGATATTGATAAGCTTGCTGAGAAACAGAAGAAACAGTTTGCAGGCTGTGAGATCATGGGCAAAAAGCTTGGTATCATCGGTCTTGGTGCTATCGGAAGCATGGTGGCAAATGCAGCAGCTTCCCTTGGTATGGAGGTCTATGGATATGATCCATACATTTCCATCGATGCAGCATGGAACCTTTCCCGTACTATTAAACACAGCAAGAGCTTAGATGAGATTTACAGCAAGTGCGATTATATCACTGTACATGTACCGCTTCTGGATTCCACAAAGAAGATGATCAACAAAGAAGCTTTCGAGAAGATGAAAGACGGTGTTGTACTTCTGAACTTTGCCCGTGACCTTCTGGTTGACGAGGATGCGCTGATTGAGGCGCTGAACAGCGGCAAGGTGAAAAAGTATGTAACAGACTTTGCCAACCATACAGTTGCAGGTCATGAGGGCATTCTGGTAACTCCTCATCTTGGAGCATCCACAGAGGAATCTGAGGAGAACTGTGCAGTTATGGCTGTGAAGGAGGTTCGTGATTTCCTTGAGAATGGTAATATCAAAAATTCTGTAAATTTCCCGAACTGTGATATGGGTACCTGCGTAGCAGTTGGACGTATTGCCATTACACATAAGAACATTCCAAACATGATCAGTCAGCTGACCAAGATCCTTGGTGCTGAGGGCCTGAACATTGCAGATATGACCAACAAGAGTAAAGGAGAGTATGCGTATACTCTGATCGATCTGGAGAGTGCAGCTTCCGCAGAGGCACTGGATGCGCTGAAGGCTATTGAAGGTGTTTCAAAGGTTCGCGTGGTGAAATAAATTCGAATATAGATAATTGACATTAAGACAACAGAATGTTAATATAAGTATAGAAAAAGAGTGTTGCCGATAGACGGTTAGCCCATATACTGGTTAGCAAAAATTGCCGCTTAGTTTACAGACAGGGCGGCTATTTTTGTGTATTATTTACATCTTTACCCAATGTGTATCCTATTGTAAAGCAGGTTAAGCCGAAGCTTACAACTGCTATAAGGTCAACAATACTCATTGGCTTAGCCCTCCTTTCCAGTGAATTCCCTTACGGGTTTCTATGTAATCAGAGGGTCACAGTCCCTCTGGTGAAGGACTAACCGCCTACCGTTATGGCAACACCCATATAACAATTATAACAGTTCTGCTAAAGGAACACAACCTGAATGTTTAATAAAAGAATAAAAAATATTTTAATAATAAAAACAGGAATAACTAATTCTTTCTAGTTAGGAATTCCTGTTTTTATTGTTTATATGTTATATGTTTTATGTGGATTATCTGCCATTCTTTGCAATAAATTCCTCAACCTCTTCGCGAGTTGGCATCACGCGGAGAGCACCCTTGCGGGTAGTGATAAGAGATGCGCCTGCGTTTGCGAAGGTAAGCATTTCCATCAGGTTCTCGTCGGAGAGGTCTTCCAGACCGTGGTCGAGAACATAGTTCAGGATGCTGGCACAGAAAGTGTCTCCGGCACCTGTGGTCTCAATGGTGTGCTCCTGAAGGAATGGAGCGCATTCTACGCGGCGTCCCTTGTAATAAGCACGGCTTCCGTCTTTACCCATGGTGATAAGAACCAGCGGAATGTGATATTTCTCTTCGATCAGTGCAGCACCCTTGTCGTAGTCTGTGGTATCGAAAAGGAATTCCACTTCGTTGTCAGAAATCTTCAGAACGTCACATTTGGTAAGACCGTACTCAATCTCGACACGGGCATCCTCAAGGGATTTCCAGAGTGGCGGGCGCAGATTCGGGTCAAAGGTGATGATACAGCCGGCTTCTTTTGCCACCTCAATGGCGTGACGTGTAGCTTCACGTACGCCCTCATGGGTAGAAGAGAGAGTTCCGAAATGGAAAATACGGGAGTCGCGGATCAGGTCATCCGGAACCTCATCCTTTGTCAGCATCATGTCAGCACCTGGATTACGATAGAAGGAGAAGTCTCTGTCTCCATCCGGATAGGTGTGGACAAATGCCAGTGTGGTATGTACTTCTTCATCCATAATAAGAGCTCTTGTATCAATTCCAACTTCTTCCACAGCAGCCTTCAGCTGGTTTCCGAACATATCCTTTCCAACTTTTCCGATAAAAGCGGTCTTCTTGCCAAGGCGCTCAAGCATAGCCAGAACATTACATGGAGCTCCGCCCGGGTTCGCTTCCATGATCGGGTTGCCCTGCGCGCTGGTTCCATTCTCTGTGAAATCGATGAGAAGCTCGCCAAGTGAAGTTACGTCGTAGTTTCGATTACTCATTGAAAAATCCTCCTTAGGTGTTTTCAAAATCATATACCAATAATTTAACGCAGAGGGGTGTATTTGTCAAACAAATTTCTTTCTTTTTCCCGCTTAAAATGGTAAAATAGAAATATCAAAATTATGGTCGGATCGACGGGAAAATTATAACAATATTAACATATTTTCTGGAAATCCGACAGTCCGTGAAAATTGGCGGGGAAATGGAGAGACTTATGAGCAAAACAGTATATGATTATATGGACTGGCCAGAAATTGAAGCGGTTGTATACGGGGAAGAGACAGCGCCAAGAGATGTGATGGGACCCAGACTGACACCGGATGGTGTACTGATACAGGGCTTTTTTCCGGAAGCCAGAGCTGCGGCAGTGGTTATAGGGCGCAAGAAATATGAAATGGAGCTGGAGGACGAGGCTGGCTATTATGCAGTGCTGATCCCGGGAAGAAAGATTCCGGATTACGAATTTCAGATAGAATTTGAGAAAGAGACGAAGAAGTTTAAGGACGCTTATGCTTTCGGCGGGCTTCTTACAGAGGATGATGAGAGGGCTTTTCTTGGCGGCGTTTATTATGAGGCATATAAGAAAATGGGCGCACATCCCATGGTGATGAATGGGGTAGCAGGCACTCATTTCGCAGTGTGGGCGCCAAATGCAGTTCGGGTAAGTGTGGTTGGTGAATTTAATAATTGGGATGGCAGAGCACTCCCTATGCATAAGATGCCTATGTCAGGTATTTATGAATTGTTTATCCCGGGAGTAAAGGCGGGGGACGCCTATCGTTATGAAATTAAGGCAAAAGGGGATGTGCTCCTTCAGAAAGCAGATCCTTATGGAAACAGAACCCAGCCTGCACCATTGTGGAATTCTGTTGTAGCGGATGTCTCTGATTTTACATGGAATGACAGCAGTTGGATGGCTGAACGTAAGAAATATGATGGCCGCAGGCAGCCGGTTTCCATTTATGAGACAAGCCTGGGACAGTGGGAATCAGGGAAAGAGTTGGTGACCTTTGCGAAAGAAAAGGGATATACCCATGTGGAACTTCATCCGGTTATGGAATTTCTGGAGGATGGTTCAGATGGATATCCTACATCTGCATATTTTGCAGTCAGCACACGTTATGGCACACCAGCAGATTTTGCAGCACTGGTAGATGAGCTTCATCAGGTGGGAATAGGCGTGATCCTTGACTGGTCACCGGCACAGTTCCCGAGATACGCAGGCGGTCTGGAGAAATTTGACGGAACAGCCCTTTATGAAGTGAAAGACCCGGAAATGGCAGTCCACCCAATGTGGGGCACCATGCTTTATAATTATGACAGTCCTATGGTAATGGATTTCCTGATTTCCAATGCCTGTTTCTGGCTGGAGGTTTTCCATGTGGACGGTCTTCGTATGGATGATGTGGATGCCATGCTTTATCTGGATTATGGAAGAAAGGATGGATGGACGCCGAATATGTATGGCTCCAATGAGAACCTTCCTGCCATTGAATTTCTGAAGCATCTGAATTCCATTGTGAAGAAGCGTGATCCAGGAGCACTTCTGATCGCACAGGAGGATGGTCTGTGGCCGGAGCTGACTGACAGTGTGGAGAATGATCACATTGGGTTTGATTATAAGTGGAGTGGCGGATGGACAAGAGATTTCCTATTCTATCTGTCAGTAGATCCGATTTTGCGGAAGAATTATCATGACCAGCTGACTTTGTCCACCTTATATGCATATTCTGAGCATTATATTCTGACTCTTGGAAACAGAGATGTGGGAAGCCTGAATGAGTTTATGGCGAAACTTCCGGGAGATGAGAAGCAGAAGCTGGCACAGGTGAGAGAGGCTTATTCCTATATGATGGTGCATCCTGGCTGTAAAATGATGGCACCGGGGACTGATATGCCGGAGGGACTTGCCAAATGCATTCAGGCGTTGAATACCCTTTATAAGAGTTCGCCTGCTCTTTATCAGATGGATGATGAGTATGACGGATTTGAGTGGGTTCAGCTGATGAAATACGAGGAGAATGTGATCACTTTCCTGCGTAAGACAGAGAAACCAGAGGAAACGCTGCTTGTAATCTGTAATTTCGCCGCAATACCCTACGAGAATTACCAGGTGGGCGTGCCTTTTGCAGGAAAATATAAAGAAATCTTTAATAGCGATGCAGTAGAATTCGGCGGCGGGGGTGTAGTAAATTCTCGTGTGAAGACAGCAAAAGCAGAAGAGTGCGACGAACGTGAGCACTCTATTAAGGTGAAACTGTCGGCACTTGGTGTAAGCATCTACAGCTGCACTCCCGGGAAAGCCCCAGCCAGGAAGAAAGTGACCGCAGCGAAAACTGCGAAAGATAAGACTGCGAAAGATAAGACTGCAGGAAAACTGGTAAGGACTGTGAAGGCAAAAACTCCAGCAAAGAAGTCAGTAAAGGAAGAAAAAGCTACGAAAGCAGAAGAAGCTGTCAAGGCAGAGAAAAGGGCAGAAACAGTGAAGAAAAGAGCTACAGCAAAAAATGACAATAACAAAGCAGACAGAAATAGCAAATGAGAAATAAATAGCCAATAAGTAATAAAATAGCAAAAAAGACTGTATTTACATATCTGAATTTCAGATGTGAGGAATGCAGTCTTTTTGAATCTTTTTACAATAAGCAAGTAGCGAAGCAGATCAGAAATATCCGATTGATGCAAATAAAAAAAGCTGGAAATGAGACTCGAACTCACGACCCCTTCATTACGAGTGAAGTGCTCTACCGACTGAGCTATTCCAGCTTATGGAATGATAAGTGTATAAAAATTTATACACTTATCAGACACAAAAGATATTTTAAGTTATAAGCAGCCATTTGTCAAGAAAATCTTGGGTAAAAATTCTGATTTATCGTGGGTGAAAATTCTGATTATACGATTTTAAACCAGTCTTTTTCCTCAAACTCAACTACCGTACAGTCATTGGCATAAGTACATTCCGGTAAAATGATCATTGCATGAAGGACATCGTTGTTTACAGGCAGAGGACATAAATGCCAGATAGCGGCATTGATCTTTACCATACATCCTTTGGGAACAAGGAAGGCCTTTGTAAGTTCCGGGACTGGCGTACCGGCAGATGCAGGAGCAACATGAATGATCATATCATCATCCAGAGCTACAATGCCTTCCCAGGTGGTTGTGTGGTATTCTGCCATCTTAACGATTCGCTCATCTTTGCGTACGGCAATGGGAGAAAATCCCATACTTCCCATACAGGTACCTGAGATACGATCCGGATAAAATTTGTGGATTTCGCCCTGTAGAGGATAACCTTCCGGTTCAGTCATGGAACAGTAGGTGCCAAAGGGCGCAAAATCTGTTGGATTAATTTTTACAGCTGTAATTTCTTTCATGGTAAACCTCCTCAAATGTAGTAAAAACCCTTGAAGCTATTGTATCATGGTGTTGGAAAAAGCTCAATAAATATCTTTAAATGGATAGTGTGAATAAAGAAAGGCAGTTAATATTTTTAATAAAAGTTTTATAGATTTAAGAACGCAGTATGTGTTATTATAAAAATGTAGATAAAGTTCATAAAGAAAGGCTTGTGGTGAATGAAAGTACCAAACAAATTGTCAAAAATGCTTTCTACCGCAGGAGAAAAGGCAGCGTATGATAACGCATGTAAGAAATTATTGTCAAACAAGATTATTCTTGCATGGATTATGAAAAGCTGTCTGCAGGAGTACAGGGAGTGTGCAATACAGGAAATTGCAGAGAAATACATAGAAGGAGATTTGTATGTTTCTGAAATTCCAGTATATCCGGATGAAGAAACTCCCGAATTGATAAAAGGACTATCTACTGAAGATACGACCATAGCGGAAGGAACAGTAACCTATGATATTCGCTTTAGTGCATTGATACCAGGCACTGACAATCGATTGAGTCTGATCATTAATGTGGAACCTCAGAATAATTATTATCCTGGGTATCCCATCATTAAGCGTAGCATTTATTATTGTTGTAGGATGGTTTCTTCACAGTATGGAACGGTTTTTACAAACTCACATTACGAAAAGATAAAGAAGGTATATAACGTATTCATATGTATAAATCCTCCAAATTACCGAAAAAATACAATTAATCGGTATTCTCTAAAAGAGGAAAATATGATGGGAAATGTACATGAAAAAGAAGAAAATTACGATCTTCTGACAAATGTGATTATATGCCTTGGGGATGCATATGATAAAGAAGCGTCTGGCATCCTGCGAATGTTGGAAGTTTTACTTTCAGATAAACGGAATGCTTCAGAGAAAAGGATGATTTTGCAGGACGATTTTGGAATCCAAATGGAAATGGATTTAGAAAGTGAGGTAACAGATGTGGGACATGTTCTTGACGATGTAGCACAGAGAAATTATGAAAAAGGAGTTTGCGAGAGTTTGGTTTCTTCAATTAAAACTCTTACAGAAACAATGAACTGGTCTGTGGATCAGGCTATGGATGCACTTAAAATATCTGAAGAAGATAAAGAAGAAATACGTAAAAAATATAATATTGGATAACATTTTGCAAGGGAGCAGAGCCAATTTGGTTCTGCTCCTGATCTGTTAAATGAAAATGAAAAAATATGTTATCAATGGGAAAATAACTATTTTCAAATGATTCATTCTATGATAGAATACACCTTGATTGCAAACAAAGGAGATGAGGTACATGTCAGGTTATTCCGCCCCAGGCTTTTTTGAAAAGTTGTACCTTTTTTTGAAGAATTATATGGGAATACGGGTTACCGATATAGCAATATACAGTAATGGCGCTATATAAACATGCACCGTGTTTATATAGAGATTTTCTGAATGTATGGCTATAGGGGTATCCCGTATTTTTTTCGTACTTCACTTAACATTACAGCAGAGCGTGTTAAAAAAGGCTTTCTTCAAAATGCGTGTCACAATTTGTGGAAGCCTGCAGGAATAATTTTCAAACACGCTCCAGAAAGGAGGAGACAAATGTCTGACTCATTTCTTGAATTAAGAAATCTGAAAAAAAGTTTTACATCAGAAGAATATGTTCTACAGGGAATCAATCTGCAAATTGATCAGGGGGAATTCGTCACCTTGCTGGGTGCTTCCGGCTGCGGCAAGACGACCACTCTTCGCATCATCGCAGGACTTGAGCAGCCGGACAGCGGAAGTATATGGCTGGAGGGGAAAGATGTGACGAATCTGGAGCCAAACCAGAGAGATGTGAACACGGTATTTCAGAATTATGCCCTTTTTCCCCATATGAACGTGGCGGATAACATCGGGTATGGTCTGAAAATACGAAAAGTACCAAAAGCGGATATAAAGAAAAAGGTTAAGGAAATGCTGGAGCTGGTTCAGCTGGAAGGCTTCGAGAAACGAAAACCTGCGGAGCTCTCCGGTGGACAGAAGCAACGTGTAGCCATTGCAAGAGCATTGGCAAATAATCCACGTGTACTGCTTCTGGACGAGCCTCTCGGAGCTCTGGATCTGCAGCTTCGACGGACGATGCAATTGGAACTGAAGCGACTGCAGAAGAAGCTTGGAATTACCTTTATCTATATCACCCACGACCAGGAAGAGGCCATTAATATGTCCGATCGGATCGTGGTAATGAATCAGGGGCAGTTTGAGCAGATCGGCACTCCGGATGAGATTTACAACCATCCGAAGACAAGTTATGTGGCAACCTTTGTGGGAAATGCCAATATTTTAAAAGGAAAAGTTGTAGAAATAAATGGTTCTTATGCACAGGTTCAAATAGGTAATGACACTGTTTCCGTTTATACAGAAGAGATTGTAAAGGTGGGAGAGCAGCTCACCCTTGCAGTGAGAAGTGAAAATGTTCTGCTGGATGAAGCTGAAATGGAAAATGTAGTTGAGCAAAATGAAGCTGAGGGAACTGGCAGACATCTTCACGCAACTGTGAAGGAGAAGAATTTCGCTGCAGGTCAGCTGCGAGTTCTGCTTGCTTTGTCTGACGGCACAGAAATCACAGCCAGCCGGTTTGGCATGAATGCAAACATTCAGCCAGGTCAGCAGATAAAATGGTATTTTGATCCGCGAAATGCAATTGTAGTAGATCGGGAGTTTAAGACGAAAGAGCCTGCTGATATGTCAGGAGGAAATCAGTGATGGGCGGTCTCAGTAACAGCCGTGGCAACAGCCAGAAATCTGCACCTGTAAAGAACAGCCACGGCAACAGCCAGGAATCTGCATCTGCAAAGAATATCCGCGGCAATAGCAAGAGTGCTGCATCCACCAGGCATACCCGCGCCACCATCTGGATGATTCTGCCACTCTACATTTTTACCCTGATTTTTGTGGCTTGTCCTCTTATCTATATGGTTGCCTTAAGCTTTGCCACTCCCGGAGAAGTCCACGGTGTACAGTGGATTTTTACACTGGATAATTACAGGAAGATTTTGGAACCAGTGTACCTGGATACCTTTGTCCAGTCCTTCCAGCTGGCTATTACAAGTACTGTTTTTATTACCCTGATCGGGTATCCCTTTGGCTATTTTATGGCGAAATTACCAGCAGGCGGCAAAAAGAAAGCTATGCTTCTTCTTATGCTTCCCTTCTGGGTGAATTCCCTGATCAGACTTTACGGCTGGATCATCATCCTTCAGAAAAAAGGCGTTCTGAATTTTGTGCTGAAAAAGCTTGGCCTGATCGAGAAGTCGCTGAAAATCATGTACAGCTACCCGGCAATCGTCATTGGTATGATATATGTGTTACTGCCATTTATGATTCTGTCAGTATATTCCAGTGCGGAAAAACTGGACTGGTCACTGGTAGAAGCTGCCCGTGATCTGGGGGCAGGTAAGGCGAAGGCCTTCTGGACAGTGAGCTTTAAGCTGACCCTGCCGGGACTTTTGTCCGGCGTGATCCTTACCTTTATTCCATCTATGGGACTGTTTTTCATAGCAGATATTCTGGGCGGAAACAAAGTTGTGCTAGTAGGAAGCCTGATCCAGGACCAGATGACCCGGGGAAATAACTGGCCCTTTGCGGCAGCTCTGGCAGTGATCATGATGATCCTTACCACTTTGATGATCCTGCTATACCGCAAGGTCACCAATGCAAAAGAAGTGGAGGGGCTGGGATGATAAAAATACAAAATAATGAAATAGAAGTGCTGGATCCGAAAATGCAAGGTGAAGGCGCCGAGGCTAAAAACGATACATTAGTTAAAAAGTTTGGAAAGAAGAGAAATACAGGCTCTGGCATGAAAAGGAGCACCCGCTTTGAGAAGATATACCTTGGTATCATTTTCTTCTTAATGTACCTCCCAGTAGCCGTAGTCATCATTTTCTCCTTCAACGAATCCAAGCTTCCCGTACGTCTCACCGGATTTTCCCTCCAGTGGTACGAGAAATTATTCGCAGACAGCGCCATGATGGAAGCTTTGGTAAACAGCCTGATCCTGGGCGTGGCAAGCTGTGCAGTTTCTGCTGTCATCGGAACGCTTGGGGCGGTAGGTCTGTCACGGATTCACTGGAAAACAAAAGGCGCATTGGAGTACATTTCCATTTTGCCTCTTATGATACCGGAAATTATTCTGGGTATGGTGCTGATGGCATTTTTCTATATGCTGAATCTGCCCTTCGGAATGCTTACCCTGCTGATCGGACATACGGTGTTTTGCGTTCCCTATATATTGATGGAAGTAAAAGCAAGGCTGGTGGGCATGGATCCTTCCCTCGAGGAAGCTGCCCGGGATCTTGGAGCCACTTCCCTGAGAGCCTTCAGGGACATTACACTGCCCCTGATCATGCCTGCTGTGGCATCCGGTTCCCTGCTTGCTTTTGCCATGTCCATGGACGATGTGGTAATCAGTATTTTTATCAATGGACCCAGGCTGTCCACTTTGCCCATTAAGGTGTACACCCAGATCAAAACCGGAGTAACCCCGGAAATCAATGCGCTGTGTACCATTATGCTGGCTTTTACGGCAGGAATTCTGCTTGTATATTCCCTTGTGAAAAAGTTGCGCCGGAGATCGCAGTAGATTTGCGGATTGAATATTTCTTACTGGACTGTATCCATGGAATCAAGGCGAGATCAGATACATTCCGGGGAATGGAAAGGGTTGCTGAACGTTATGCAGACAGTGACCGGAAAGGAGCACACGAATGAACAAACTCATAGAGTTGAAAAATCTCACAAAAAACTTTGATGACCAGCAGGTTCTCCGCGGAATCAATCTGGACATCTATGAGAACGAGTTTCTCACCCTTCTGGGACCAAGTGGCTGTGGAAAGACCACAACCCTTCGTATTATTGCAGGCTTCGAGGAGCCAAGCGGCGGCGAAGTATTGTTTAACGGAATTGAGATTTCCAAGCTGCCTCCATATAAGAGAGAGGTAAACACCGTTTTCCAGAAATATGCCCTTTTTCCCCATCTGAATGTGGCAGAGAACATTGGGTTCGGTCTGAATCTGAAAAAAGTGGACAAGGACGTAATCGCCCAGAAAGTCACCAAAATGCTAAAAATGGTAGGCCTGGAGGGCTTCGAAAAAAGAGATGTTACCCTACTCTCCGGCGGACAGCAGCAGCGAGTTGCCATTGCCCGTGCGCTGGTAAATGAGCCGAAAATCCTTCTTCTTGACGAGCCTCTTGGCGCCCTGGATGCGAAAATACGAAAACAGATGCAGATTGAGCTGAAAAAGATCCAGCAGGAGGTTGGAATTACCTTTATTTATGTTACGCATGACCAGGAGGAAGCCCTTTCCATGTCTGATACTGTGGTCGTTATGAATAACGGTGAAATTCAGCAGATCGGTTCTCCAACCGATATTTACAACGAGCCGGAAAACCGTTTCGTAGCAAGTTTCATTGGAGAGTCCAATATTATAGAAGGAATTATGATCAGAGATTATCTGGTTCAGTTCGACGGATTTGAATTCGAATGCGTGGACAAAGGCTTTGAGGATAATGAAGAAATCGAGGTTGTGCTTCGTCCTGAGGACCTTGACATTGTGGAACCATCTCAGGCGAAAATCAGCGGTGTTGTCCGAAACGTTACCTTCAAGGGCGTTCATTACGAAATTCTCGTAGAAACAGAACTGCGCACCTATAAAGTTCAGACCACCGATTATGCGGAAGTGGGCCGCCAGGTAGGACTGAAATTCGGACCGGAAGACATTCACGTCATGTACAGAATGGGAGCTTATTGATGAAACAGTTTAAGCGTCTGATCATCCCTTACTTTATCTGGGCAATTGTTATCCTTGTGATCCCACTGTTTCTCATTGCCCTGTATGCGTTCACCACAGAAGGAAATGAAGTAATGACACTTTCCTTCACCTGGGGGAATTTTGCCAAATTCCTGGAAGCTACCTACCTGAATGTGATCCTGAAATCCTTCTGGCTGGGACTTCTCACCACCTTTATCTGCCTGGTGCTTGGCTATCCCCTTGCCTTGATCATTGCAAGATGCTCTGAGAAAGTCCAGGGACTTCTCATTATGCTGGTAACCATTCCAATGTGGATCAACATGCTTCTTCGTACCTATGCGTGGATGAATCTTCTTGCAGATAACGGAATCATCAATAACCTTCTGGCAAAAATCGGACTGGGCCCTATCAGCATGATGTATACGGATTTTTCCGTAATGGTAGGCCTGATCTGCAACTTTATGCCCTTTATGATCATTCCTATCCATACTTCCTTAAATAAAATGGATAAATCCCTGATCGAGGCAGCCTACGATCTGGGAGCCAACCGTTTCCAGACCTTCTGGAAGGTAATCTGGAAGCTGTCCCTGCCAGGGGTGGTAAATGGTATTATGATGGTTTTCCTTCTTGCTATTTCCTCCTTCGTTATTCCGAAGCTTCTGGGAGGCGGACAGTACATGCTTATCGGAAACCTGATCGAGTCCCAGTTTATCTCAGTTGGAGACTGGAATTTCGGAAGTGCCATTTCCATGATTCTGGCGGTGATTATTTTGATTTCCATGAGTCTGATGAAGCGGATGGACAAGGAAAAAGGAGAGTAGGAGAGTATCATGCAGAAAAAAACAAGCTTTTTTCAGAGATTTTATGTGGCCATCTGTCTGGTATTCTTTTACCTGCCAATCCTGGTGACCATGATTTTTTCCTTTAATTCCTCCAAATCCCTGACCAGGTTTACGGGATTTTCCATGAGATGGTATACAGAGCTGCTGCATAATACAGAAGTCAGCAAAGCGGTTTACGTGTCTGTGACCATCGCCATCCTGGCAACTGTGATCTCCACAGTGCTGGGAACCATCACTGCAATTGGTCTTTCCAAGTCCCGGAAGGTGTTAAAGGAAACACTTTTAAATATCAACAACCTGCCCATTTTGAACCCGGATATTGTTACCGCAATCGGACTGATGCTTCTGTTTTCTTCACTGGGCTTTCGGAAAGGGTACTTTACCATGCTGCTGGCGCACATTTCCTTTTGTACGCCATATGTGATCACCAGTGTTTATCCCAAGGTGCGAAGCCTTGACCCGAACCTGGCAAATGCAGCCATGGATCTTGGAGCAACCCCGTTCCAGGCGTTGACCAAGGTAATCGTGCCCATGATCAAGGATGGCATTTTCGCCGGTGCGCTGCTGGCATTTACCATGTCCTTTGACGATTTCGTAATTTCGTACTTTGTATCCGGAAACGGTGTAAAGAATATTTCCATTGTGGTCTATAATATGACCAAACGAATCAACCCTACCATCAACGCCCTGTCCACAATTGTAATCCTGGTCATTGTGCTTGTCATGGTTTTTGCCAACGTGCTTCCAAAGCTCCTGGAAAAGCATGCCAGCAAGCATGCGAAAAAGATTCAGCGCGTGATTGCCCTTCTGCTGGTTTTCGCCCTTGGCTTCGGACTGATCAAGTGCGGAGGCAGTGCAGCGGAGAACCATGTCCTGAAGGTTTATAATGCAGGAGAATATATGGATCTGGATCTTCTGACACAGTTTGAGCAGGAATATAATTGTACAGTAGTTTACGAAACCTTCGAATCCAACGAAATGATGTACACCAAGCTTTCCGGCGGTGAGTCCTATGATGTGCTGATCCCTTCGGATTATATGATCGAGCGTCTGATTAAAGAGGATTATTTACAGTATATTGACTGGGATCTGATCCCGAATAAGGGCAGCTTGATGGATGAGGTCATGAATAAAAGCTATGATCCGGGAAATCGTTATTCCTGCCCATATTTCTGGGGAACGGTTGGTATTCTTTATGATACGACTGTGGTTGATCCGGCAGATCTTCAGGAGGGCTGGGATCTTCTCAGGGATACCAAATATAAAGGAAATATTTACATGTATGATTCTGAGCGGGATTCCTTTATGATCGCACTGAAGGCTCTTGGATATTCCATGAACACTACAGATGAGAATCAGATTCAGGAAGCTTACCAGTGGCTGGTTGACCAGAGAAATACCATGGACCCGATTTACGCAGGTGATGACGTCATTGACAATATGATTTCCGGAAACAAGGCTATGGCAGTTGTTTATTCCGGAGATGCTTCTTATATTATAAGCGAAAATCCGAATATGGATTACTTCACACCGAGCCAGGGAACCAACAACTGGTATGATGCAATGGTTATCACAAGGGACTGCAATGAGACAGAGCTTGCCCATCAGTTTATTAATTTTATGCTAAATGAAGAATCTGCTCTTTCCAATACGGAAGAAGTAGGTTATACTTCTCCTGTAAAGAGTGTTTACGAAACTATGATCACCGGAGAGTATGAGGGCGTTTCCTCCTACATCCCGGATTTTGAAAATCCAAACAGCGAGATCTTCCGTTATCAGGAACCGAAGATCAAGCAGAAATATGCGGAGCTGTGGACGAAGATCAAGGCAGAGTAAACATGGAAATTTATAAAAACGGAAACGTGGCTGGCAGAAGCCGGCTGTGTTTTTGAAGAAGAGGAGAATGATTATGAAGAAAAAGGTATTTGCAGTAATTCTTGCTGCAGCAGCAATCTGTGGCAGCCTGTCACCTGTATACGCAGCTGACTCCGAGCTTGTCCTCTATACCTGGGAGGGAATGTTCCCTCAGGAAGTCCTGGATGGTTTCGAGGAAGAGACCGGATGTAAGATCGTGTATTCCAACTTTGACACGGACGAAACCATGTTGGAGAAGGTTTCTATGGCAAAAGGCGGAGACTATGATGTGGTAATCGCAGATGACTACATTCTCGAGAAAATCGTGGAAGAGGGTCTTGCCACCAAGCTTGACAAAGACAAAATCTCCAATTGGGGAAACATCAATCCTCTTTATCAGGGACAGTTTTATGATGAGAAGGACGAGTACACCGTACCATATGGTGCAGGTATTCCGCTGATCGTATACGATCCGGAGGAGGTTGATCTTGACATTAAGGGCTATTCTGATCTGTGGGATCCGTCTCTGGAGGACAGCATAGCGCTGATTGGCAACTACCGTGTGATCAACGGCATTACTCTTCTCACCATGGGTAAGAGTATGAATGAAGAAGATGTGGATGCCATTGCAGAAGCTGGTGAAAAGCTGGTAGAGCTGGCACCCAATGTGCGTATGATTCAGGATGACAACACCCAGAATGCACTGCTGAACGGAGAGGCTTCTGTAGCGTTCCTTTACACCTCCCAGGTAACTGCAGCTCTGGCAGAGAACCCGGATCTGAAGGTGGTTTATCCGGAGGAAGGTCTTGGCTTCGGTGTTATGGGAATGTTTATTCCAAGCGAGGCTCCAAATGCAGATGCAGCTTACCAGTTTGTAGATTATATTTTAAGACCGGAGGTTGCTGCACAGTGCTTCAATTATATCGGTTACTACTGCACCAACAAGGCAGCAGACGAGCTGGTAGACGAGAGCCTGGTGGTTCCGGACAGTGTAACAAGCGGTGAGAGTATTAAGAATGTAAGTCAGGAAGCTGAGGAACAGTATAATAAGAACTGGACTGAGTTTAAGGCTGCCTGCGATTAATTGAATTAATTCAGTAAAAGGATAACATCAGGAAAGAGCCTGTGAGTGAACCATTCGGGAGAAAAACGGATAAATCACTGTGCAGGCTCTTTTTTTATGTAATAGAAAAGTCCTACCGGGCAGGATTGCACTGCGGAGAAAGGAGAGAGGTCGCTGGAGGTGGAGAATGCTTGCACATATATGTTTCCGGGGCCAGAGAAAACAACACTGATATTGACAAAGTTTCGCCAGTGTGTGATTATTATTTACAGAAATAAATGAGTTTTTTAGAGGAGAAACAAAATGGAAATATACAAGGGAGCTTCCGCCTTTGCGGGGATTGCCATTGGGAAAATCAGGTTTTATCGGAAAGGTGAATATCAGATCCGACAGCATCAGGCAGATGATGTAAAAAAGGAACTGAAGAATTTTGATGTGGCTCGTCGGCATGTGATGCAGACCTTGAAGGAAGAGTATGACAGAATGTCAGAAAAGCAAATGGACACAGCTGATCCTGAATTGGATATGGAACCCCAACCTTTGGATAGAATTGTGAAAGTGAATGGGGAAAATGGAACAAACCAGATCCTGGAGCAGGCAGAGCTTCTGGGCTCTGGCAGCTTTCTCCGTGCGGTACAGAGTATGATCACAGGGGAAAAGGTGACTGCTGCTTATGCAGTGCAGACCACAAGAGATGAGATGCAGAGTACTTTTTCCAGGCTGAACGATCCGACCATAAAGGAACGAATCCACAATGTAAGCCGCATCTCCAGTCTCCTTCTGGAAATTCTCGGGGAAGATGAGAACAAAATTGATCTGGGAGAGGAACCAGTCATTCTGGCAGCAGATGCCCTTTCTCTTGCAGAACTGATGGAAATGGATAAGGAGAAGCTTCTGGGTATTGTCACCCGCAAAGGTTCTGCTACCTCTCACGCTGCGATCCTTGCGAAAAATATGGATATTCCCTGTGTTACAGGTATTGGGATTCCACAGTCAGAAGAAGAGTGGGAAGACAGCATTGCCATTATTGACGGATATACGGGAACCATCTATCTGGAACCGGATAATGAGGTACGAAAAGAATACGAGATTCGCCGAAAAGCAGATCTGGTAGAGCGGGAATCCCTTTTGAAGCTGAAAGACAAGGGCGATATTACGAAAGATGGACGTGAAGTGGGAATCTACGCGAATATTGGCAGTCTGGATGATTTAAACAGCGCCCTTTATTATGGGGCAAAGGGAATCGGACTGCTGCGAAGCGAGTTCCAGTATCTTGGCAGGGAGAATTATCCCGGGGAAGAAGAACTTTTTCAGGCATATAAAAAAACTGCTGAGACTATGGGCGACCGCCTGGTAGTTATCCGCACCGCCGATCTCGGGGCAGATAAGCAGGCTTCCTACCTTGAAATTCCGGTAGAAACCAACCCTCTTATGGGTAATCGGGGAATCCGTCTCAGTCTGGACCGGAAGAACCTGTTTAAAACCCAGATCCGTGCCATTTACCGTGCGAGCTGGTATGGCAATCTGGGGATGATGTACCCTATGATCTGTTCGGAAGAGGAAATGGATGAGGTTGAAGCTCTGGTGTTGGAAGTAAAAGAAGAGCTGAAGGCAGCAGGTATACCCTTTAAGGAAATCCGGACTGGAATTATGATGGAGACTCCGGCAGCAGTGATGATCGGGGAAGAGCTGGCGAAACGTGTGGACTTTCTGGGAATCGGAACCAATGACCTGACCCAGTATACTTTGGCCATGGATCGTCAGAATCCGCTTTTACAGAAGAAATATGATGATCATCATCCTGCAATTCTGAAAATGATAAAGATGATTGTAGATGCAGGACACGCGCAGAATTGCAAAGTATGTCTCTGTGGGGAACTGGCGGCAGATACCAGATTGACGGAGACATTTTTGCAGATGGGGGTAGATGCATTGTCTGTGGTACCGGCATGTATATTACCAGTGAGGAAGGCACTGAGGGCGGTTTGCATCGCAGAAATGTGATCTTAGCTTATCTTCTGCGACTGTATTGAGGCGTGCATGTATGTGTGAAGAATTGCAGAATAATTACAAAATAAAACGAGAGCACCAGACATGCAGATACAGATTACAGGCTGTATGTTTGAAAATATGGGTAGAAACATGAACACAAAAAGCAAAGTAATTGTGCTTCCCTGTGAAGCTTACGACGAAGAACGAATTTATACACTTATGAAAAATGGTCTGTCTCAGCTGGGAGGTCTGGACAACCTTATAAATAAAGAAGAAAAAATCCTTTTGAAGCCTAACCTTTTGAAAAAAGCAGAAGTGGAGAAAGCGGTCATCACGCATCCGGTTGTGGTGGGTGCCTTTGCCAGGATTCTACGTGAGGAAGGTTATAAGAATATTGTGCTTGCAGATTCCTGTGGCCACGGAACTACGAAACAGGTGATCCAGGGCACCGGAATGGACACTTATCTGGAAAAATACCAGATTCCGGCTATTGATTATACGAAAGGCGTGCGTGTGGAAAATCCGGATGGTGTCCAGGCGAAAGAATTTATCCTTCCGAAAGAACTGCTGGAAGCAGAGTGTGTGATTTCTCTTTCCAAAATGAAAACCCACGCTCTGGAGCGAATTACAGGAGCAGTGAAAAACAGCTATGGATTTGTATATGGGAAAAATAAGGCCATTGGTCATACCAAATACCCCAGTGCGGACAGCTTCGCCCGGATGCTTATTGATCTGAACCAGTATGTGAAGCCAAGATTTTATATTATGGATGGAATTACTGCAATGGAGGGAAATGGACCGGGCTCCGGAGATCCGGTAGCCATGAACCTGATTCTGATGTCCACAGATCCGGTGGCACTGGACAGTGTGTTTGCAAGACTGGTTTATCTGAAACCGGAGATGGTTCCTACCAATTACCATGGAGAGAAGATGGGACTGGGAAATTGCAGGGAAGAAAATATTGAGGTTGTGGTAGTTGAGGAGAATCCTTCGGCATCAGCAGTGCGTGATGAAGGAAGTGAAATAACTGGGCGCGAGAAGCAGCGCCAGAATGCAAAGGTTTCTGTAGATAAAAAGCAGATTGGTATTGACGTGGTTTGTAATGTGATTTCGATGGAAGCATTAATAGAAAAATATGGCAATCCCAATTTCAATGTGGATCGCACGAAAGTACGAAACAATGTCTGGACAAAGCTTGCCAAGGCTCTGAATATTTTCCAGAAGAAACCATACATTGAGCCTGACAAATGTATCCGTTGTGGAATCTGTGTAAACAGCTGCCCTGTGCCCGGCAAAGCGGTAGATTTTCGAAATGACAAAAATAATCCGCCTGTTTATGATTATAAGAAGTGTATTCGCTGCTTCTGCTGTCAGGAAATGTGCCCGAAGAAAGCGATTAAGGTGAAGTGAGTGTAAAATACTCCGAAGGGAACATCGGAGAAACATCGGAGAAACATCGGAGAAACATCAGAGTAATTTCGGAGATAAAGAAGAAAAGCCACTACCGAACGTCAACTAAGTTGTGACGTTCTACAGTGGCTTATGTATTTTATCGTCCGATCATCTTCGCTACTTCCCTGATATATTCCGGTGTAGTACCGCAGCAGCCCCCTACAATACCGGCACCTGCATCAATCAGAGCTTTCACATGTCTGGCAAAATCCGGCGCTTTCATGGAATAAACGGCGTTTCCATTATCATCAATGAACGGCATACCGGCATTCGGCTTGGCAATGACCGGGATGGAGACATTTTCCTTAATATTGCGGATAACAGAAACCAGCTGATCGGGACCAACAGAGCAGTTCACGCCCACAGCATCTGCACCTGCAGCCTCCAGGGAAACTGCAGCCTCGATAGCATTTCCACCGCTGAAAATACTTCCATCTGCATCTACCGTCATGGTACACATAATCGGCAGCTCGCAAACTGTAGAAGCCGCATCCACAGCTGCCAGAGTCTCTTCGATATTGATCATGGTCTCAGCAACGATCAGATCCACGCCGGAATCCTTCAGAATTCCAATCTGCTCCTGATACATTTCGAAAGCTGCCTCATAGGTCATCTCCCCGGCAGGAGCCATCATTTTACCACTGGTGGTAATATCCGCAGCAACGTAAACCTTATGGTCTGCCGCATCCGCGACTTCTCTTGAATAGGAAACCAGAGTGCGGTTGATCTCCTCCATACGGTCCTGCAGACCATGCATGGTAAGGCTTACACGGTTGCCGCCAAAAGTAGGAGCGTAGATAATATTGCTTCCCGCTTCGATATAAGCTCTCTGAAGATTCTGGATCACATTCTTATGCGCCAGCACCCATTCCTCTGTGCATACCCCCTTCGGCATGCCGGCAGCCATCAGGTTGGAACCTGTAGCGCCGTCCAGAAGAACAATATTCTGTGCCAGTTCCTGAAACTCTTGTTTTGTCATATTGTAATTCCTCCTTAAATTGGCAGAATATTGCATTCAAATGATATTTGCATAACATGCCGCCCATTGTGGTCTGCAACCATCTGGCGAACATTTATCCTGCCGGATACGGTTGATTTCGTCATATTCCTGTCCGCGTCCTGGAAGTTATAACGTTTTCATAAAAAAATTTTATAAATCTTTCGTATTATAACACTATTTAACTTGATTTTCCAGTTGTCAGCGTATAAAATATAAGATATGCTTTTGATGGGGCTGGCTATAAAGTAAGCAGCAGCCCTTAATGACAAAAGAAATAAAAAAGGAGCTAAAAGATGAGTAGAAGGAGAAGAAGAAACGACTGGATACCAGGCGCGGTGATCACCATCATCGTCATTATGCTTTCTGTTGTTTTTATGGGACTTCTGGCAATGACCAAGATGATCCCGACCATTTATATGCTGATCATCGGCATTGTACTTGCGGTGATCGCAGCGATAATCTGGCTGCTGGTATGGCATACCAGATACACAGGCCGCTTTATTGGCGGAACTGTTTTGGCAGTGATCATGATTGCCATTCTGGCATTCGGCGGTTTCTATATTAATAAGACAAGATCCGCCATCAGCAATATTTCCGGTGAGACTACAGAGGTCACACAGATGGCTGTTTACGTAAAGAGCGATGATGCCGCTGATTCTGTAGAGGCAACTGCCGGATATACTTATGGTATTCTTTCCTCACTTGACCGTGAGAATACAGATGGCGCTGTAGCACATCTGAACAGTCAGTTTGGTACAGAAGTACAGACTAAGGAATACGCAGGTCTGACAGAGCTTGCTGACGGAATCCTGAACGGTGAAGTAAATGCCATGCTGCTGAACAGCGGATATCTCAGTGTATACGAGGATATGGACGGATATACAGATTTCAGCACCAAGATAAAAGAGGTTGGAACGGTAGAGGTTGAATCCACAATTCAGTCTGCGGAAGAGTCCACCCCTGTAGAGCCAATCACCACTGCTAATGGCGGTAAGGTTTACACCATCTATCTCAGTGGTATTGATACCAGAGGTGAGATGACAGCTAAGAGCCGAAGCGATGTAAATATTATTGCCACTGTGAATACAGATACACATGAGATCCTGCTGGTTTCCACACCTCGTGATTACTTTGTACCGCTTTCTATTTCCGGAGGTGCACCGGATAAGCTGACACATGCCGGTATTTATGGAATCGATGTGTGTATGGATACTCTGGGAATGCTGTATGATATTGACATTAATTATTACTTCCGAATTAACTTCGGTGGATTTGTGAAGGTAATCGATGCACTTGGCGGAATTACCGTTAATTCAGATTATGATTTTGATTCCAAGAATATTCTGGGTTATCATTTTAACAAGGGTGAGAATTATGTGAATGGTGAGCAGGCGCTTATCTTTGCAAGAGAGCGTTACGCATTTCAGGAGGGTGATCGCCAGCGTGGTAAGAACCAGATGGAGGTTATCCGTGGTGTTGTGAAGAAGGCACTTTCTCCGGAAATCCTTACCAGCTATTCCTCCATTCTTTCCAGCCTGGATGGATGCTTCGGTACTAACATCACATATGAGGAGATCGCACAGATCCTTCAGCAGCAGCTTACCAACGGCGGCGACTGGACAATCGTTTCCTACAGTGTAAATGGTACCGGTGCTACTGAGAAGCCATATTCCATGAGCCAGAAGGCATATGTTATGGTTCCGGATTATAACACTGTTGATAAGGCTAAGAGCCTTATGGAAAAGGTTCGCAACGGCGAGGTGGTAACGCAGGAGGAGGCTGATGCACCGGTTAGTGGAAGCACAAGCACTGACAGCACCTCCACAGAAACTGTGACCGAGCCAGGTACAGTAGCAGCCGAGACACAGGCTGCGACAGATACCACTGCTGCAGATGGAACTACAACCGAAGGCGCAGCTGATACTACTACACAGCAGTAAAGAGAATGAGATTCCTCTGGTGAGAGGAATCTAAATATAGAAAGAAGCAAATCATTATATAACGTGGTTTGCTTCTTTTTTTGATAAAATTATAAACTTTTAAGATGATTTTTATATTATATTGTGATAAAATGAGGATATAGAAGAAGGAAAGGCGGGTGAATCTGAGTTTACATTCTTGGATTTTACAGAAGATGACATCGCACAGCTTAGTATGACACCACTTATGGGCGGTGAGATGAGCCGTAAGGATAAGATTAAAGAAGGAATTCTAATAGCGAAAGAAGAGCATAATGACATGGCGGATAAAGTGATGGCTATGCTGTATACTCTGGCAGATAAATTTCTGGATGGAATAGAGCTTGATGAGATTAAGGAGGCGATGGTTATGACGAGATTGGGACAGATGATATTGGATGATGGAATTAGAATTGGAGAGTTGCGCGGACGTGAAGCCGGTATAAATGAAGGGCGTCGGGAAGGAAGCGAAGAAAATCAGAAACGAATGAACTTATTGATAAATGCGTTGTTAACGACAAATCGTACAGATGATTGTTTGAAAGCATCGCAAGATGCGGAATATCGTGAAAAACTTATGAAAGAGTTAGAAATCAAATAACCTTAAAAGGCCGGGACATCACTTACCTGATCGTTCCCGGCCCTAACTATGTTAAATGGGTGGTTTAAAAGCAAATTTGCATAACCCACCACCCAACCGGAAACAATAAAAAAAGATGACCTCCAAGTCGCATTATTTCAGTAATGCGTATTTGCACTGCAAACGCCCAGAAAGCAGTACAATTTGGACTATCGACCACGAATAAAGACCCCTTATTTTTGAAATTGAGATTTTTCTGCATCCGGTCACATTTTCCCAGACAGCAAAAAAAGACAGTCACACCAGAGGTCTCTCACAAGAGAATTCTCTGGCATAACTGCCTTTTCTGAACTTGTTCATTCTGTTATATTGCCTGCTCCATCATCTGATTCATATACTGTCGCTTCGTTTCCGCCTGGATATGCACATACAGATCCAGTGTGGTTCGCACGGAAGTATGTCCAAGTATTTCGGACAGGGACTTGGTATCGAAGCCATGTTCTACCCAGCGACAGGAGAACTGATGCCGGAGAGCATGGATTTTAATGGGGGGAATTCCACAGGTTTTCAGCAATGCTGCATATCTGCGCTGGATGACCCGCGGCTCCATGCATCTGGCAGTTCCAGACAAAATATATGCGGAGCCATCTTTACGAAAACGTTTCGCATAAAACAGCAGCTTGTCTGGCAATGGAATTTCCCTGTTGGAATGTTCTGTCTTCGGCGGGCCTATATACAGAATGGTTTTTGGGATTTTTCCAGTGTCCGGATTAGCGGTCTGATCCAGATTTTTGATGCGGATCACAGTCCGCTGTATGCGGATCTTGTGCTGGGCGAAATCCACATCTTCCCAGCGCAGGCCGCTGAGTTCGCCTACACGGATGCCGGTATGCATGCAAAGCAGCAGACCAAAATGAAAATCGCTGATATTGTCAATAAGAAATTTCTCCAGCTGGTTATAGTTTGCAAGCTTCATAATCTGCACCTCCTGGCTGGTGCCAGCCAAATGGGGGGAGCGGATTGGTTCACTGGTATAGACGCCTCCCTTTGCTGCAAAGTTCAAAATGCTGCGGAGTACGCTTAAAATTACATGAATGGTTCCTGCAGACAATGCCAGCTCTTTTTTCTTATGAATAAGCTGCGTGATCTGAGAATTGCTGATTTTCCGTATCTGGGTGCTGCCAAGCTCCGGAAGAAGCTGATTCTTCAGGATCGCTTCATAATTGGAAAAAGTACTGTCCTTGATGGTATAGCGGATTTCCCGTTTCCAATGTTCTGCGGCTGTTTCGAAGGTAGCCTGGTAATTCAAAATGCCAGGATTTCGCACCAGATGTCCATAGCCTGGCACTTCTGCAATTTTTTTGTTTCGTTTGTCCTTTACTTCGCCATATGTTTTGCCATAGAGGGAACCGTAGTGGATTTTTCCCTCCGGATCACGGTATTTGATATAACGGGCTTCCCAGCGCCCGTCCTTGCGTTTGCGTATATTTTCACCTTTTCTGCACATAGCTGCCTCCTTATTCTATAAGTATGTACCAATTATATGACCACGCAATTATTTTATATCGAAAAAATCCCTTTGAAAAACTAATGGGAAAAAGGTGAATTTGGAACAAATTATGGTATAATTCGACAAAAAGAGTCTATAGTCGCTATAATTGGTTGACTTTCCCTGTTATTCGCGATAGAATGTAAAACGACGATGGGAAAGAAAGCAGAAAAACTGCCTGGATGACCGTCGCATTACTGAAATATTACGAAAGAAACTAGCAGAAATCACAGACAAAATTTATGAAAACAGGATACAGCATCCGAACCTGGCGCATGCGCCTGGTTTGTCCGGAGCCTATATGGCTGGACAGGACAGAAGAATATTTTCAGAACGTGGTGGAGTTTTACTACCACCTTCTGAGACAGCATGAAGAACTGTGGAACAGTAGCCTCTTCGACATCCAGCGCAGCCTGGAGCTCCTGACCCTGACCGGTCGGGACGGCAGACAGCCCACCAACCCCTTACCAATGGGGAAAGTACCTGTCTACCTGAGACGCGCTGCCATCAACAAAGCATCTGCCACAGTGAAAAGCACCCAGGAGCTTCAATCCGGATTCCCTGAGAAGCTGGAAGCCAAGGTTACTTTTTTCAAAGGAATGTATTCCGACCTCACCGACAGATCCATATGCCTGAAGCTGTGGAACGGTGAGAAATGGATCTGGACAGACTGCAATCTGAAAGGACGCCCCTTTCCCCAAGATGGTCAGCTGATGTCGCCCACCCTGGTAAAGGAGGGCAGGCGTTACCTGCTGAATATCCCGGTGAAACAGGAGAACAGCGACGCCCGCACTGCCAAAGAACGAATGGCAGAAGGCACGAACCTGTGCAGTGTCCGCTTTACAAACACAGACACCTTCGCAGTGTGCTGCATTCTGGATGAGCAGGGGAAACAGCTGGCTGTACACACCTGCCGGGGCGGAGATGCGTACCGTCACCGCTGCAAGCTTCTGGAGACCAGAATACAGAAATCCAGACCAAACACAGTGGGAGACAATAGCCCCCAGCCAAACCGGAAGTACTACATGCACCTGAAGAACCTGTCCGAGCACTACGCCCACCAGGTCAGCCGTGAGATCCTGAACTTCTGTAAAGAGAATCAGGCAGGAATCATTGTCCTCCCCGATTACGACCAGAATTTCACCCGGATGGCAATGGTAAAAAGCGGCAATTTTTCCCCGCTTCACTTAAGCAGCAAGATCCGGACCAACCTGCAGTACAAAGCCTGGGCAGAAGGAATTCTGGTACTGGAAACCAGAACAGACGGTCTGAAAGACAAATGCGCCATCTGCGGCGGAAAGGTTCGCCGGAAGGGAAATGAATTCCTCTGTGAAAATGGTCATCAGGGAAACCGCTTCCTGAATGACGCCAGAAATCTTGGCAGGAAATGCCAGGACAGTTTTTTTCGCAGAAGTAGAACAAAATAATTATTGATAACAAAGAGAAAAATGATAATAAGCAGCGTTACGAACGCTCTTATCTATAAAACCGGGTAACCGGGCAAAGAGACTGCGCCAGTGACGCAGGCTTTTCGGCAGACCACCGCCGGTGCGGGTCATTTTCCAAATGAAAGATGAGTCACAGAAGAACTAAAGGAAACTTTGGGGTGTGGTCAAAGTTATTAAAACCGAGGAAACTTCGGTAAAGCGAAACAAAAGGTATTGAAGGGAAAAGAAAGATATTTATGTACAGAAAAGATTCTGAAAAGTGGTTAAAACATCTTGATTTTATCGCACTGGATATGATTTGTCTTCAGCTGGCATTTATGTTTGCATATGCCATACGTGGCTATGGAATGAATGTATATGGTGATGTTTTATATCGAAATATGGCTATTTTTCTTGGACTGGCAGATCTGGTAGTGATTTTTATGGTTGGAACCATGAAAAGTGTGTTGAAAAGAGGTCATTACAAAGAGTTTGTATCAACGTTAAATCAGGCTGTTATAGTGGGCGCACTTGCAATTGCGTATCTGTTTATGATTCAGGAGGGACAGAGTTTTTCACGAATGATTCTGATTACCACTGTGGTCATTTACTTATTTTTAACTTATATCATAAGAGAATTATGGAAAAAATCTTTGCATAAAAAAATGGAAAATGGCGGCGACCGTAAACTGCTTATTGTTACTTCAAAAGAAGAAGCAGATAAAGTAGTAAAAAATATGCAGGAAAATAATTATGCAAGATTCTCTCTTGCCGGAGTAGTTGTGATTGATGCTGACTGGTCAGGAAAGAAAATCTGTGGTGTATCAGTGGTTGCAAATGCAGATGAACTTCCTATGTATGTATGTCAGGAATGGATCGATGAAGTGCTGGTTGTCATTTCTGAGCAACTTCCTTATCCGGATGAGCTGATCGATAAATTAACAGAGACCGGTGTGACCGTTCATTTAAATCTCGCCAAGATAACAAATAAAACTGGAAAGAGACAGTTTGTAGAAAAAGTGGGAGAGTATACCGTTTTGACTACAAGTCTTAACTATGCATCTGCCGGACAGTTGTTGTTAAAAAGACTGATGGATATCTTTGGTGGATTAGTAGGATGTATCGCAACCGGCATTATTTGTCTTTTTGTGGGTCCGGCTATTTATATAGCTTCTCCAGGCCCGATTTTCTTTTCTCAGGAACGTGTGGGAAAAAACGGAAAGAAATTTAAAATGTACAAATTTCGCAGCATGTACATGGATGCTGAAGAGAGAAAAGCAGAGCTTATGAAAGAGAATAAGCTTGGTGATGGAAAAATGTTCAAGATGGACTTTGATCCGCGAGTTATCGGAAATAAGGTGCTGTCAGATGGAACACATAAAACTGGAGTTGGTGATTTTATCAGAAGAACCAGTTTGGATGAGTTTCCGCAGTTTTTTAATGTGCTAAAAGGAGATAGCGGTATAATAGGGACAACCAAGAAAAACCTTGATTTTACAAGGGTTTCGCTGGCTTAGTCGAATCTGGTTATGATGATTTTTCTGCATGGTTGTGTCGGGTGAGTAGCGGAACTATGAAAATTGAATGGTTTCTTGGATGCTTATTTTGACCCACACTATAAGCCGAAAAATTATGATAAGGAGGTTTGACCTAGCCTGCGGATGCTCTTTAAAAAAGAACATTCACAGGCTAGTTGTCGTGTTAGAGAAGCCTTTAAGACTGTTAAAAACAAGTAACTATTTCATTCTGTTAGGAAGGAGGATGCATTATGCCACATTCAAACAAAAAAATGATTTCGTTCTTTTTGACAACAAAATGTAACTTGTGCTGTCGGTATTGTTACAACGCAAAGGAAAGAAACTGTATTGTTGAACAGACTTTAAATTTTGAAATCGCAAAAAATGGAATTGATTGGTATTTCAATAATAACCCAAGTCGCCATATAAGATTTTATGGTCCAGGAGAACCTACACAAGAATTCGAAATGCTAAAGAGAATTACAGAGTATGCTAAAAATCATCCTAATAGGGGATCAGATGTTACTGTAGAAATTCAGACAAATGGTGTATTCACTGAAGCAATTCGTAGTTGGGCATTAGAAAACTTTAACATCATCTGGATGTCCTTTGATGGAATGAAAGAGATCCAGGATTATAACAGACCTTTAAATCCACAATATGCTCATCTATACAATGGACGTACATCAGCAGAAGTTCTTGAAGATAACGTAAGGTGGCTTATTGAAAATAAGAATAGTCGTAATCTTATGGTAGGAGCAAGGGTCACTATTACGGATAAGAATATCAGCAAACAGATGGAAATGGTTGATTATTTCTATGATTTGGGAATCAGGTATGTGTGGACTAATCCTCTTTTCTATACTGTTGGGCGAGTTCCTGTATGTCAGGACATTAAGAAAAAAGAAGCGTACCATTTTGATATGGATTTGTATTTATCAGAATATATAAAGGCTTTTTACTATGCAAAGGGCAAAGGTATGTTTTGGGGAAGCTTTTTGTCAATCAATTTTGATGGAGAATCTCCTTATCATTGTAGATGTTGCACACCATTAGAAGCTCCGCATTTAACCCCTGACGGATACATATCAGCGTGCGATATGGTTGTATTGGGAGCAGAGGCATATCATATGTCACCATTTATTGTAGGGAAATGGAATGAAAGTTCTAATGAATTTGATTTGGATTATGAAAAGATACAACGCTTAAATATGCGTAAATCAACAGAAATGTTACACTGCAAGTCATGTCCGGCTCAACTACATTGTGGTGGATATTGTCTTGGAGAAACTGTAAATGAATCAGGAAAACTTGATGGTCAAAATCTTGTAAAGTGTAATGCTGTTCGTAAGTTGTTAAAGGAAATTGGAACAAGTGAACCATATAAATATTTACACCCATAGGAGGAGAATTTAATGAAAAAAAGTGCATTAGTAATGGGATTTGATAACAGTGTAATTGCTAGAGAAAGCATTCTTTTATTAATTAATGAAGGATACTATGTTGTTGCAGGATATGAGGGAGATTCTATTAATAGAGAAAAATTCGTTGAGGACAATGGTATATCTTCCGAAATAGAATTTGCTCAGATTAATTACTCATCTGGCGAAACTGTAAATACTTTTATTTCACAGGTTTCAAATAGGAAATATACAGCCATTGTAAATTGTTATGCGACGTTAGCGGAAACTGCGGACAAAGGATTAAGACATGAATTTTTTGATTTTGACTATGTGGAATTTTCAAGAGTCATGAATGCAAATGTAGCGGCCATTGCGGCAATTGTGATTGGTTTGAAAGACAACATTGTTGAAAATGGTTGCATAGTTAATGTTACCAGCAGTGCGGCTTTTGAAGGGGCTTTTGCAACTATTTCATACAATGCTAGTAAAGCTGCTATTGAAAATTTAAGTAAATCCCTTGCAAATAATTTGGGACCATACCGGAATATTAGAGTTAATTGTGTTGCGCCTGGATGGATTCCGCAAAGTGAATCAGTGGTAGAGGGAAATATTGTGGAATTAGCGAATAAATGTACGCCAATCAGTCAATATGGAAAAGCTAAAGATGTTGCAAAGGCTGTGCTTTCGCTGATTGATAATGAATATGCGAATGAGACTACCTTGAAAATTGATGGCGGCATAACCAGTAGCTATATGATGTATTTGCTAGAATCAGCAGATTTATCAGGACATGAAACAAAAGAAGTTATGAATCAACTTATAAAACTTGTGGATTCAGTGAAGTCAAGTGTAAAAAAGGAAATTAACTAATTATGAGCGCACAAAAAGATAAGCAAAGTAAAGCCCAGACTATACAGACAGTTGTATTTGTGTGTCAGATTATTAGTACGTTTATTATTCCACTTATTTTGACAAAGTGGAATAGTATGACGATTGATCAGGGCATTGCTATTTTAGTTGCAGATGTTTCTGTTTTGTTTTTAACAAGTGAGTTTTCCAATAAGTTTATTTTAGATGAATATGAGGAAAAAACGGATGGAGAATATGCGGACTTAAAAGATGAATATGCAAATCTGAAAAATGAACTGCTAATTATTGAAGAAAGCCTAAAACTAGATGATTTGTATAAACGGATTTACATGCTGGAAAATTCAGAACAAAAAGAAATATATCTCAATTCTATGAGATTATACATTAATACTATGAATGACAGGATAATGGGGGCACGTTCTGGTGCATTGTCAAGACACGATTATTATGGTGAGCTTACAAAGGCTGGGGATTCAATTATTAATGATCACAGTATTAATGGGACGAATTTTTCAGGTGAAATCTGGGCGATGACATTTTGGCAGGACGATGAATTGGATTTCAGCGATGCATATGAAAACGCATGGGTCAAAAAAATGGAATCAATGGACAACGAGGGAATTAAGACACGTAGACTGTGTGTTATGAAAAACAAGAAAGATATACTGCGTCGTGAAGTTGTGGATGAGTCTGTTAAAGATTTTTTAATTCGTTTGAAATATTACTGTCAAGAGAATGCTATATGTAAAAATACTACAGTTTTTGCGATTGATTCTATAGACACTTTGACAGTTGAACAGCAGGAGTGGATTGGTAAAGGTTTTTTTGCTACTAAACATTCCAATGGAGAATTACGTCTGATCAGAGGTGTTAGTCTGGATAACAGAAATGCAACTACATTAGGTGGGGAAATTGATTTTGATGAAAGACGAGTAAAAGAGATTAGACATCTATGGGAGCGTTTAATTGAAGAAAGCGGAAGTCAAAGTATAAATGAATACCTTTTGCGAGTATCTTCTATGGCTGTAAAAGATGAAATGAAAAAAATGAATTTTGAAGGATGTAGTGCAAGCGGTGCAGAAGGAAAATAGTAAATTACAGTTTAATAGTAACAATGATTCTGATGAAATATCTATAAAGAAAATGGGAATTTCTGATTTTGATAATATTAAAGATTTTGTTGTTGAGCAACATAATAGTCTTGAACGAGAGGATTTCTTCATAATTGAGGATATTGACACTGAATTACCAGTAATTCTAAGCAATGGTATTGTGGTTGCGATAATGCAAAAAGATAAAATATTGGGTTTGCAGGCTATTGATTTGAGCTTGAAAAATAGCCTGACTTTACAAGAAATTCTACAATCGGTTTATACAACCAATGGAGAATTATATGAGCTTGGGTGGACGATGGTACGGAAGGAATGTAGAGGAAAAAACTATGCAAAAAAGTTGATAGAACATGTGTGTAGTTATTTAGAAGATATATCTGAATATACATTAGTTGCCACAGTACACCCAGCGAATACCATTGCTCTAAAAGTCTACATGGATTATGGTATGAAACCGATTTTTCAAACTCAATATTATGGTTATGATAGAACTTTTCTGATTAAAAAAGTAACACAAATAAAGTAAGCGGTTTTATAGAAAGAATATGATTAATAACAAGTGAATATATAGGGAGTGATGTATATGGAAAAGAAATTATTGATTGTTGCCTCAGAAAGATATGGAGATTATGTAAAGGAAATAGCAGAGTCGATGGGCTGCTTTGAGGCAATCTCCTTTGTAGATAACGACAGAGAAGGTGCTATTGGGAAACTGGAAGATGTAGAAACTTTTTATCCAGAATATAGATATGCAATAGCAGCATGTGATGATGGAGTAGAAAGACTTGAATGGAACAAGAAATTAGAAGCACTTTATAATATTCCGGTTTTAGCTCATATGGATTCTACAATTTCTCCATCAGCTAATTTAATGCCTGGTTGCATTGTTGAGCCGGGAGCAGTTGTTGGTTGTGGAAGCACTATCGGTCAGGCAACAGTTATAGGTGCTAATACAGTAGTGGAGCCATATAGCTTTATTGGAGATAGCTGTACATTAAAATCTGGAACGATTGTGAAATCAACAAGCGTACTTCAAATTGGAACTGAAACAGAGCAGGGAACTGTTTTGTTTACACCACTTACAAGCAAACAGTGAAAAAATAAAAAAGTGAAAGGATGAAAACCTCTCCGATTTTCGTGGGGGGGTACACAATGAATAGTCAATCAAATGAAAAAAATATGGAAATGAATCGTACAAATCAGGGTACGCCGAATATACGATGGATGCTTGTCGGGTACGACTTGGTTGTATACGCAGTAGTAGCAATAATTCTTTTAGTCTTATATGGAGGAATGGATAAATTATCGCTTGTTGGAATTTGCCAGCAAGTTGCTTTATCTGTCCTGTGTATTTTTACAGCACGTCTTTTGGGTAAAATTTATGGACAAGTATGGAGATATGGTGGGATTCAGTGCTATATCCGCTTGTTGTTTACTGATTCTATCGCTTTTGTAGCGTATCTGGGTTTGGAACTCCTGCTTCCAGTTCAAAAAATTACATTTGCTAGATTGCTTTCATTGGTTAGTTTGAATCTTTTAGGAGCCTTAGCACTTCGCATGATGTATCGCTATGCGTATAAATGTGGAAATCAGGAAACAGCGAGAGGAAAATTTCTTTCTATATTATTACATATATTTTCTGGAATTGAAGCAGGAAATGAAAAGGAAGTACAGAAGATCAAAGTTGCAATTATCGGTGCTGGACGAGTTGGTGTAAGTCTGGCAGAAGAACTTTTAAATAATGCGGAAGCAGCATATATACCAAGATGCTTCATTGACATTAATAGAGAAAAAGTTGGACGAGATATACATGGTATTCCTGTATGGTCGGAAGATGAAGCAACATTTAAGCGTTTGGGAGAATTTGAGGTACAGGAAATTATTTTTGCAATCCCATCAATGGACGCTAAGAAAAAGAAGGCACTTTATGATTATTACAAAGATGCCGGATATAAATTGAAAGTATATGATTATCCGACTGTGTATGCAGCAGGAGGAAAAAGACATCTTAGAGAATTTGATATTGAAGAACTTTTATTCAGAAAACCACTGGTAGTTTCTGATGAGAGAACAAATGCATACTACAAGGACAAAATTGTGCTGATCACTGGTGGTGGCGGTTCTATTGGTTCGGAGCTGTGCAGACAGTTGGCAAAGATGCAGCCGAAGAAAATTATTATCCTTGATATTTATGAGAATGGTGCTTATGACGTTCAGCAGGAATTGAAAATAGCGTATGGAAATAGCTTAGATTTACAGATTGAAATTTGCTCTATTACCCATAGAAAAGCACTTGAAAGAGTATTTGAAAAATACCATCCGCAGATCATTATCAATGCGGCAGCTCATAAGCATGTTCCGCTGATGGAGCATAACTGTGTAGAAGCTATCTATAACAATGTGTTTGGTACACAGAATCTGGTAGAGCTTTGCGAAGAATATGGAGCAGAACGCTTCATGATGGTATCCACAGATAAAGCAGTCAATCCAACCAACGTTATGGGTGCGACAAAGAGAATGTGTGAAATGATCGTGCAGAGTGCAAGTACACATGGAAAAGTAAAATATAGTGCTACACGATTTGGAAATGTACTTGGCAGTGCGGGATCAGTGATTCCGTTGTTTAAGCGTCAGATTGCTAACGGCGGTCCGGTTACTGTTACAGATAAGAGAATTATCAGATACTTTATGACAATTCCGGAGGCTTCACAGCTCGTTCTTCAGAGTGGGGCGATTGCAAATAATGGAGAATTATTTGTTCTGGATATGGGACAGCCGGTTAAGATTATGGATCTGGCAGAAAATATGATCCGTTTATCTGGTGTCCAGGGAATTGAAATTATTGAAACGGGATTAAGACCGGGAGAAAAGTTATATGAGGAATTGTTAGTTAAGACAGAAGAACTGGATAAGACAGACAACAGCATGATCTTTATAGAAAGAGATACACCAGTAAGTGAGGAAGAAATTAATAAAAAAATTCAGACTCTTAGAAATGCCTGTGATACAGGAGATGATTCGATCGCAAAAGAAGCTCTCCGAAGTGTCGTGCCAACATTCAAGACACCGGAAGAGGTAAATAAAGAGATTGCATAAAGAATAGCCACAACATAGAACGATATAAAAGAGGGAATTACATATGTTTAAAGAGAACAATAATTTTGAAAAATTTGAATCAAAGGTTTGGTTAAGCAGTCCGACTATGCATGGTCCGGAGATTGAATATGTAAAAGAAGCATACGAAACAAACTGGATGTCAACAGTTGGAAAAAATATCAATGAAGTTGAAAGACTTGCCTGTGAATATATTGGCTGCAAACATGCGGTTGCATTGTCAGCCGGAACAGCATCTTTACACTTATCTATGAAATTAGCAGGAATTAAAGCATATGGAATGCCAAAAGTAGGACATGGTGCATTAGAAGGTAAAAAAGTATTCTGTTCAGATATGACATTTGATGCGACTGTTAATCCGATTGTGTATGAAGGTGGAGAACCGGTATTCATTGACACAGAATACGATACATGGAATATGGACCCGGTAGCTTTGGAAAAGGCTTTTGAAATTTATCCAGATACAAAAGTAGTAGTAATAGCTCATCTTTATGGTACACCGGGAAAGATTGACGAATTGAATGCAATCATAAAAAAACATGGAGCAATTCTTGTTGAGGATGCTGCAGAATCCATGGGTGCTACATACAAAGGTGTTCAGACAGGAACATTTGGAAAATATAATACGATTTCTTTTAATGGAAATAAAATCATTACAGGAAGTTCAGGTGGATGTTTCCTGACTGATGATGAAGAAGCAGCAAATAAAGTGCGTAAATGGTCTACTCAGGCGAGAGAAAATGCTGCATGGTATCAGCATGAAGAACTGGGATACAACTACCGCATGAGTAATGTTGTTGCAGGTGTAGTGCGTGGGCAATTCCCTTATCTGGATGAGCATATTGCACAGAAGAAAGCAATTTATGAGAGATATAAAGAGGGATTAAAAGGGCTGCCAGTGTCTATGAATCCGATAGATCTGGAAAACTCTGAACCAAACTACTGGTTGTCTTGCCTGATTATTGATAAAGAAGCAATGTGCGAACAAGTTCGTGGCGAGCAGGAGGTGTGCTATGTAAAAGAAACAGGAAAGTCTTGCCCGACAGAAATTCTGGAAGCGATTGCATCTATTAATGCTGAAGGAAGACCAATCTGGAAGCCAATGCATATGCAGCCGATTTATCGTTTAAATCCGTTTGTTGTCAGAGATGGAAATGGACGTGCAAGATCAAATGCTTACATTGCAGGTGGTGTAGCTGATGTAGGAATGGATATTTTTACAAGAGGTTTATGCCTGCCGAGTGATAATAAAATGACAGTAGAACAGCAGGATAGAATTATTGAAGTAATAAAGTGTTGCTTCGAGTAAAATAGAGGAATTTGTAATGGAAAAAATAAAGCATAAGCCATATGGACCATATGAAAAATATATAAAAAGACCATTAGATTTGATATGTAGTTTAATAGCAATAATAGTTTTTTCATGGTTGTATCTGATAATTGCAATATTGGTTAGAGTGAAATTGGGTTCTCCAGTGATTTTTACGCAGGATAGACCAGGAAAAGATGAAAAAATATTTAAATTATATAAGTTTAGAACAATGACAGATGCAAAAGACGAAAATGGAAATTTATTGCCAGATAGTGAAAGACTTACCAAATTTGGGAAAATGCTTAGAGCAACTAGCTTAGATGAAATGCCAGAAGCGTTTAATATAGCCAAAGGCGATATGAGCATCTTAGGACCAAGACCGTTGCTGCCATCTTATCTTCCTTGGTATACAGAACGAGAACGACACAGACATGATGTTCGACCTGGCTTGTCTGGCTTAGCTCAAGTTAATGGAAGAAATTATTTAGACTGGGATAAACGATTTGAGTTGGATGTTCAGTACACTGAAAAAATCACGTTTTTAGGAGATATGAAAATTATATTTCAAACGGTAAAAAAAATTTTATCACATAGCAATATTGCAGCCGATACGAATAAAACAGAAGGTAATATGGCAGAAATACGTGCAGAAAAGTTAAAGAATGAAAATAGTAATAAGTAATTAAGGGAGTAACATATTATGAATATATTGATTTTAAGTGCGGGAACCAGAAATAAAATAGTTGAATATTTTGTAAAAACGCTTGCGGGAAATGGGAAGGTTGTTGCAACTGATATGAGTAAACTGGCACCTGCAATATATGAAGCAGATAAGTATTATATTGTTCCTAAAATGACAGATCCGGAATATATAGACATTATTTTTGATATATGTAAAAAAGAAAACATCAGTGGTGTTTTATCATTAATAGATCCAGAATTATCATTGCTTGCTCAGAATGAAAAAAAATTTAAAGATATCGGTGTAAAAGTAATTGGTTCTACATATGAATTGTGTGAAATGTCGTTAGACAAATATCAGATGTTTTTGTGGCTTAACAAAAATGGATACAATTGTGCAAAATCTTATATGGATAAGGAAGAGTTCTATAAAGATATTGATAATAAAACAATAACATATCCAGTATTTGTGAAACCGGCGAGAGGAAGCGCAAGTATTGCTATTTCAAAAGTTTATGATAAGGAAACAGTAGAATTGTTATTTGCACATGATGAGGGACTTATGATTCAAGAATTTCTTAATGGACAGGAAATAGGTGCAGATGTATATATTGATATGGTTTCTGGAGAAATTGTTTCTATTTTTACGAAGAAAAAATTAAAAATGAGAGCTGGAGAAACCGATAAAGCTGTTTCGTTTAAGGATGATAAGTTATTTGATCTAATTAAGAAATTTGTTTCAAAAGCTGGATATAGGGGTCAGATTGATATTGATATTTTTGACATTGATGGAGAGTATTATATATCAGAAGTCAATCCACGTTTTGGCGGGGGATATCCTCATGCGTATGAGTGTGGATGTGACCATATGAAACTGATAGAAAACAATCTTGAGGGAAATAGTAACAAGCCAGTTATTGGAACATACAAATCAGACATTTATATGATGAAGTACAATGAAATTTGTATAAAGAATTTTGAGGTGTAATATAAATGAATGTTTTATTTATGACAATAGGAAAAATGGATAATGTTGAAGAACATACAATATATTGCGATTTATTACGATATTTTCGTGATGCTGGACATTCTGTATACACTATTAGTCCATATGAAAAAAGAACAGGACTTCAGACAGCGTATGAAGAAAAAAATGGAATTCATATGCTTCATGTGAGAACCGGAAATGTAACAGGAATGGTAAGTTTAATAGAAAAAGGTCTTGCCCAGTTGTCAATAGAGCCAGTTTTTATTAAAGCAATAAAAAAATATTATTCAAATGTTAAATTTGATCTTGTTATGTACTCGACACCTCCGATTACGTTTTGCAATGCAATAGAATATGTAAGGCGTAGAGATAATGCAAAAACATATCTTTTGCTTAAAGACATTTTCCCTCAGAATGCAGTAGATATAGGCATGATGAGCAAATCTGGTATTAAGGGAATTTTGTATAAATTTTTCCGTAACAAAGAAAAAAAGCTTTATGGCTTATCAGACTATATTGGATGTATGAGCCCGGCGAATGTAGAATATGTAAAACAAAACAACCCAGAGATTGATGAGTATAAAGTGGAAGTATGTCCAAATTGTATTGAAGTAGTGGATAAATCTATAAACGAAGAAGAACGTAGATACATTAGAAAAAAATATGATATTCCTTTAGAAAAAAAAGTGTTTGTTTATGGTGGTAACTTGGGAAAACCACAAGGAATAGATTTTTTGATAGAGTGTTTACATAGCCAAGAAAACAGTAAAGATAATTATTTCCTTATTGTAGGAGATGGCACCGAATATGGAAAAATTGAGAAATTTGTAAAGGACAGCAATCAGAATAATATAAGATTGATGAAAAGATTACCCCAGGAGGATTACGATACTATGGTAGGGGCATGTGATGTAGGAATGATTTTTTTGGATCATCGTTTTACAATTCCTAATTTTCCAAGTCGAGTATTAAGTTATATGCAAGCAAAAATTCCAGTTTTAGCATGTACAGATCCGAATACAGATATAGGAAGAATTATAGAAGAGGCTGGATTTGGAAACGGGTGTGAAAGCAATGATATAAAAGGATTTGCTGAATGTGTGGGAAAAATTATGCAAATACAAGATGTAGCTGATAAAGAGTGGAATTATTTGAACAAGTATTATTCAACAAAAACTGGATACGATATAATAATGAAACATTTTAAATAAAATTAATAGTTAATTTTGGAGAAAAATAATGGATTTAAAACGTATAGTTGCTAAAGGAATAAAAACTATCTTTAATCCGGCAGCTTTAACGAATTGCCAAGTAAATAAAAATGCGAAGATTTGTTCGGGTACGCAAATGAATAATTCAAGTATAAATAGGTACTCATATTGTGGGCATGATTGCTTTATTTTAAATTGCGATATAGGCTCTTTTGTTTCAATAGCAGATAATTGTCGATTAGGCGGTGCAATGCATCCAATAGAAAGAGTTTCGTCGTCTCCGGTTTTTCATAAGGGAAAGAATGTTTTGAACAAAAATTTTGCAAAATTTGATGATATTTCTGATAAAAAAATAGTAATTAGCTCGGATGTGTGGATTGGCGCAGGAGTAACTGTTTTATCAGGAATAACAATAGGAGTGGGAGCAGTTGTGGGAGCTGGGAGTGTTGTTACACATGACATTCCACCATATGAAATATGGGCTGGAAATCCTGCAAAAAAAATTAGAAATAGGTTTGATGAAGAAACAAGTAAAGAACTATTGCAAACAACTTGGTGGGAATGGAACGATGAAACAATAGGAAAATATTCTCATTTGTTTGACAATCCACAGAAATTCATTGAAACGATCAAGGAGAAGTAAGATGAGAATATTAATGCTGACCTCAGTATATAAAGATGAATTTTTGGGTAACAAGGATACATCTACTAATATTGTGAATTCATTTGTGAAAGAGTGGAAGAAACAGGGACACGAGGTGCTTGTTATTCACAATTCACATTGTTATCCTAGAGTAATTCATGAAATTCCAGAGAAATTGAAAAAATCTTTAGCAGCAAGGATGGGATTCGCAATTTCTGATTATGATGCAGTTAAAGAAAAAGAATACCAAGATAATGGAGTAAAAGTATTTCGTCTTCCAATAAAAAAGTTTATTCCTCATTCACAGCCTAGCGATAATGTTATAAAAAGACAAGTAAATAAAATTGTAGCTACTTTGAAAAAAGAAAAATTTGAACCAGATGTAATAACAGGACATTGGGCAAGTCCACAAATGGAGATAATTTCGGAATTAAAAACAATATATCATTGTAAAACAGCAGTAGTTTTACATGGGACAGGATATATTGAATCGCCAAAATTTAATGCTGAAGAGTACTTGAAAAATATAGATTCATTAGGAGCAAGATCTCTATCTCAGGCAAAACAGATAAAGGAGATACTTAAGTTAGATAAATTGCCATTTGTGTGTAATTCGGGCGTACCGGATGAGTATTTGAAAAATTATAGGCTTAATACAGAAAAATATAGGAACATTAAAACGTGGAAAATTACTTATGTCGGAAGACTAGTTTCTTATAAAAATATAGACTCCACAATAAAGGCACTATCAGAAATAAAAGATGTAAAGTGGGAGTTTAACATTGTGGGAGATGGTGCTTCCCGCACAGAACTGGAAGAATTAGCACAAAACCTTAACTGTGCTGACAAAGTTCATTTTTGGGGACGTGTTTCAAGAGATAAAGTTATGCAAATACTTGAAGATACACATATTTTTGTAATGATTAGTACAAATGAAATATTTGGCTTGGTGTACCTTGAAGCCATGGCTGCTAGTTGCTTGACTATTGCTTCCAAAAACGGTGGAGTTGATGGGATTATTAAATGTGAAAAGAATGGTTTTTTATGTGAAGAGGGAAATGATAAAGAACTGCATAGTATCTTGAATAGAATAACCAAAAAAGAAATTGATGAAATATCAAATATTGTAGAAATGGGTTATAAAACCGCGAGAGAATATTCAGATTCAGAAGTCGCTAGAGTTTATATAAAAAATATAACACAATAAGTCGTAAGGAACAATTTATGATAAAAAAATTATATGATTCAATAAAGTTAAAATATGATAATCATTTCCTGGCAATATGGAAATATAGATTTTATAAAATGTTAATTAATTTGGGATATCCAATTTTAAATAAAAAATTTGAAAAGATTGGTATTAGTGAAGAGAGCAGTATTATTGTTTCACTGACTTCATTTCCTGAGAGAATAAATACTGTATGGCTGACTATTGTCACATTGCTTTCACAAACACTAAAGCCTAAAAAGGTACTCTTATGGTTAGCAAAATCTCAATTTGAAGGAATAGAGTTACCTGATAATTTGAAAAGGCTTGAAAAATATGGCCTAGAGATTAAGTGGTGTGATGATCTGAAGCCGCATAAAAAATATTACTATACAGTGCAAGAATATCCTGATGACTGTGTTGTAATAGCTGATGATGATATATTTTATCCGGAAAATCATTTGGAAATTCTATGGAATAATTATTTAAAACATCCTGATTGTATAATTGCAAATAAAACACATCGAATAGAATACGGTGTAGATAATCAATATCTTGCATATAATAAATGGTCAAATCGTATAGTCGAAAATCCAAGTTACTTATTAGTGCCTATTGGATGTAATGGTGTATTATACCCACCGCACAGTTTGCCAGAGTATACATTTGATAAAAATTATATTACAGAAGCGGCTTTGTATACTGATGACTTATGGCTAAAATTATGTGCAATACGCAATAATAAAATGACATTTTCATGTATGGAAAATGAATTAGTATATTTTGATTGCATAAAGGCTGGAAAAGTTGGCTTATGGAAATCAAATACAAAAGGAATTAATAGAAATGATATGGTTTGGAAAAGGTTGATGAGTGATTTTCCTCAGATGAATGAATTACTATATAAAGAGTGGAAGCGTGAAGCGGAAGCATATCAAGAAAACTGTTAGACAATGTTTTTGAAAAGGGGGTGCAATATAACTTATGAGTATGCAAATTCAATTTGTTGTTTTTTGGATAGCGATAATTGTTATTCTTTTATTGGGATTAATACAGAATAAATTTTCAAAAAAAAGTCAATGCGCAATAGTCATTTTTGCAATTTTTATATTAAGTTTTATGTATTCAAACAGAACTTTGGGATTGGATTTGAGAAACTATATTGAATATTATTCATCTTCAAATATAAATCGCATAATGAGTACACTTGATATTAAAAGCTTGTTTTTGAATGAATATGAGCCTTTGTTTACATTGACAATAGTGGTAGCAAAAAAAATAGGTTTGTCTGTTCAAAAATGGTTATTTGCGATTGTATTTATACCATCATTAATTTTTTATGGCATTTTTTTTAGAAAAGGGAAAAAGCCATTGTTAATGTTTTACTTTTTTCTGTTGATTATGATGTTTCAAGTTGACTTGACAAGATTTTATTTAGCAGCGCCTTTTTTATGTATTGCATTTCATAGTGAAAAATTGACAAAAAAAGGAATTTTTTATGTACTAGCATTTGGATTCCATTATTCTGCAATATTTTTAGCTTTTGCAGAAATATTCCTTGTTATGAAGTTATCGAATAAAAAGAAGTATGGAATTGTGTTTTTTTTCCTATTGGGAGCATTGGTACTTAAAAATATTGATTTATCATTCTTGGAGTATTCGCAGTATAGATTTTTATTTAAATTGTGGTACAACCTATATCATTCGGGAGCTAGCAATAGTTTAATAAATACGTATCAGATTATTATGACATATGTGATTAATGTGTATCCGATAATAATGTGCTTAATAATACTTAAATTGATGAAAAAAGATGAAGCGTTAAATAAGTGCCCAATAGGACTAAATTATGCAAAATATGAAGATGTCCTTAGAATTGGAATCATTACTAGCATTTTATTGGTTATAGTATTTGGTTCTGTAAAGATAGGATTTAGAATTTTACTTCTTACATATTTTATTTTATTTATTCCTATTTCAAATATTTCAAGGGACAGCATTTATGATGGAAAGATATCAGGAAGTGCAATTGGATATACATTAGCATTATTTATGTATAATATATTCATGTCTTTATACTATGTGCTGATATCAATTATATATTAAAAATATCGGCTTAGGAAATGAGGAATGTTAAATTGTCAAGAACTAGAACACAAAATACCATACGTAATTTTAGTAGTGGATTAATAAAGCAAATACTAAATATTATTTTGCCATTTATTATTAGAACAATAGTTATTTATTATTTGGGAGCAGAATATCAAGGCTTAAGTGGATTATTTACATCAATACTCCAAATGTTAAGTCTTGCAGAATTGGGATTTTCAACGGCAGTTGTATTTGCATTATATAAGCCCATATCAGAAAAAAATACAGATTTGATATGTGCTTTAGTAAATTATTTGAATAAAGTTTATAAAATTGTAGGAATTGTAGTATTAGGAGTTGGATTAGCTTTATTACCTTTCTTGGGACAGCTAATAACTGGATATGTACCAGAAAATATAAATATATACATATTATATTTGATATATTTATTTAATACTGTAATATCGTACTGGTTATTTGCCTATAAAAGCGCACTGTTAACTGCAATGCAACGAGAAGATATTGTTTCAAATATACAAACAGTTACAACAGTATCAATTAGAGTTATTCAAATTATATTTTTGATGTTGTTTAAAAATTATTATGTATATATTCTCGTAATGCCAATAGGAACAATTGCTAATAACATTTTTCTACAGATATATTCTCATAAGTTATTTCCCCAAATTATCCCAAATGGAAAAGTTCCAAATTCTATAAGGGAAAATTTGAACAAACAAATAAAAGCACTTTTGATTTCCAAAATTGCAGATACTGCTAGAAATTCTTTGGATAATATAATTATATCTAGTTTTATAGGACTATCTGCAGTAGCTGTATATGATAATTATTTATACATTTATTCGGGAATTAGAGGATTCTTTCTTGTTTTAGTAAGTGCAATGCAGGCCAGTGTAGGAAATAGCTTGGTAGAAGAGTCTGTCGATAAGAATTACAAAGATTTAAATAAGTTTACATTTTTTATTATGTTTTTTACCGGCTGGTGTACGGTCTGCCTATTCTGCTTGTACCAACCTTTTATGCAAATATGGATGTCTGGAAATGAAAAAATGTTATTGTCTTTTTCTGGAATGAGTTTGTTTTGCATTTATTTTTACATAATAAATATGAACAATACAGTGAATCTATATCTTCATGGAAATGGATTTTATTGGCAATGTAGATGGTGGTATATATTAGAAGCAGTTATGAATCTTTGCCTTAATATTTTGTTGGGTTATATTTGGAAAATTAATGGAATATTGATTGCTACTATAATAACTTTATTTGCATTTAATTTTATGCCAAGAACAGCGGTAATATTTAGAGATTATTTTAAAAGAGATAAGAAAGAATTTTTATTAAATCATTTTGTCTATTTTATAGTAACCGTGGCTATAGCAGTGATAACTGCAATGTTTATATCCTTGATTCCGACTGGTGGACTTATAAAATTTGTAATAAAAAGTATAGCAGTCGCTTTTATATCAGCAATTCTTTTTATTATAGCATACAGAAAAAATCAATATTTTGCAGGATTGACAAGTATTTTAAAACATAAATTTAAACTATAAATATTATATATGGAGGTTATATTAATGTCTTTATTTGAAGGAAAAACACTTATGATAACTGGTGGAACAGGTTCGTTCGGAAATGCGGTTTTAAATCGTTTTCTTAAAACAGATATAGGAGAAATCCGCATTTTTTCACGAGATGAAAAAAAACAGGATGATATGCGACATGATTTTCAAGCGAGAATGCCAGAAGTAGCAGATAAAATCAAGTTTTATATTGGCGATGTTCGTGATTTACAATCAGTAAGAGCAGCAATGCCAGGAGTAGATTACATCTTTCATGCAGCAGCTTTAAAGCAGGTGCCATCATGTGAGTTCTTCCCGATGGAGGCAGTTCGTACAAATGTGATTGGAACAGAGAATGTGCTTACGGCAGCGATTGAGGAAGGGGTAGAGTCTGTTATTTGCTTATCAACAGATAAGGCAGCTTATCCAATTAATGCAATGGGAATTACAAAAGCAATAGAGGAAAAAGTTGCGGTTGCAAAATCCAGAATGTCTGGAAAAACAAAGATTTGTTGTACTCGTTATGGAAATGTTATGTGCAGTCGTGGATCAGTTATTCCACTTTGGATTGATCAGATCAAGCAGGGAAATCCGATTACTCTGACAGAGCCATCTATGACACGTTTTATTATGAGCTTGGAGGAAGCTGTTGACCTTGTGTTATTTGCATTTGAGCATGGCGAAAATGGAGATCTTCTTATCCAGAAAGCTCCAGCTTGTACAATTCAGACGCAGGCTGAAGCAGTGTGCGAGCTGTTTGGTGGCAGAAAAGAAGATATTAAGGTAATTGGTATTCGTCATGGAGAGAAGATGTATGAAACACTTCTTACAAATGAAGAATGTGCGAAAGCTGTTGATATGGGAAATTTCTATCGTGTTCCGGCTGATAATCGAGGCCTGAACTATGATAAATACTTCAAAGACGGCGACGAGAAGAGAAATACTCTGACAGAATTTAATTCTAATAATACAAAGAGATTAAATTTGGAAGAAACAAAAGAAAAGATTGCTTCTTTGGCATATATTCAGGCGGAACTTGCAAAGATGGAATAGTAATAAATACATATAACGGAAGGGGGAGAGCATGATGAGCGAAAAGTCAAATTTTGATGCGAATGTAGAACGTATATATGACAATCTGGAGTTGTTGGAGAAAGGACATGTTTATGAACTGCAAAAAACTCCGGGAATACCGAAATGTGCAACATTAGCAAGTCGAATAAGAGATGATGTAGATGTAATTGTTAAAGCACTTGATGAAAAGGAAGATATGGAAGCTACAGATGAGGAACAGTTTAATTTACTTGCAAAATTATTGGGTGGTTTATATGCGGAATTTTCATCACTGGCAAAAAAACAACCAGATGCCCTAACGAATGCATTTAAGACGAGTCGAGTCAATCGTGTGCTTTCTCCTCTGAAACAGATAATGGCATCAGAAGATTCTACACAGTATTTGGATTTATTACAGGAAGCTGATGATGGACAGGCGAATGGAAAAGGAAGAAGCACATATAGTGATGCGGTAATTATAATGAGCCAGTACAAAACTGCCTGTGATGAGTTTAGATTAAAATACTTTAATAAAGGCTGGGACATGCTGTGGCAGAGATGAGGTGTTTTGAAAAATGCTGTTATCGGATTATTTGAAAATAGGAGAATCATTGGAGAAAATAGGTGTATTTGATCCTATTCTGGATAAGGATAATGCTTTTTTCATTAATATCCAGAGATTGAAAGAAACAACTACTCCAGAATTTGAAGGCTCTTATGATAGAATCAATGATTTTTTTCGGAAAATCATAAAATTGTTGGATCGTGCGGAACAGAAAAGTTTAAAAGATACATATTTCCGGGCTGCATTTGACATATTCAAATTTTCAGAAGTAAATGGCATTTGTCTGGGTTTTGGAGAAAAAGCGCCCGGATCAGGATTTGGACCTAAAATATCAAAAATGGTATTGGAAACAGCGTATGATATAGTTAAGGCTGGAATTGAAGATCCGGAGTTTTTTCAACTATTACCATTGTTCCAGGACAATGTTGGACCTGATCGTTTAAGCGATATGATTGCAACATTGATTTTACCAGACATACAGGCATATACGGAGAGAGTGAACCAACAACTTGGAATTACAATAAATAATTATCCAGATAAGTTGTTTAATAATGGATTATTATGCAACCCGGAAAAAGGATATGAAGTACTTTTGCTTCCGACAGAAATATTGCATAAATTGCCGGTAGCAAAATCATGGGAAGAAATAGATTCAGTTATTGTAGAGAATAATACAATTCGTGCTATGATGAATAATGAGGTAGCAGAACACTGGACACAATGGGCTGCTACTGATCGTAAATATTATTTACGAGAGAAGATATTTAAAGATTCAGAAAAGTGTAAGCAGGTTATCGAGGCGTACCGAGAAGAAAAATTGGACGCATACAATCCGGAAGAACAGATTGATTATTTCCTTGCTAAATTATGGCAGAGAATAGAGAAAAGTGGAATATCATGGTTGTCAAAACATAAAGATAGGGAAATTGATAGCAAAGCTGCTTCACTTGAGATTTTAAATCTTTTCAAAAATTGGGTAGAATATAATAGAGGCTGGGAAGTCATACTAAGTGCCGGAACTCAGAAGCGTGAAAAAATTGTGCAGCGAGTGATTCACTTATCTGGTATAGCCTATATTGAGGCAAATAATTTAAGCCTGAGCTGTGAAGCTGATGAGGGTAGAGGACCGGTGGACTTCAAAATTAGCCGAGGACAGGATATAACGGTTATAGAAGTAAAATTATCTTCTAATGGTCAGTATATGCATGGATATGACACGCAGGTGGAGGAATATGCAAAAGCTGAGCAGACGGATAATATGATTTATGTATTAGTTGATGTTGGAAATCCTGTAAAGGTAAAAAAGCTTCTTGATCGTTATAATCGAGATATAGATGAAGGTAAAAAAGTTCCAGAAGTAATCATGATAGATTCAACAAGTAAAGAATCCGCAAGTATCACATGATTACTCTAATGAAGCGAATAACGCATATTGATAGAATATTCAGAGAAAGAGAGTGCAAATGGCAATGGGAACATATGATAATGTGAAATGGAAAGAAAATGGAAAATTAAAATTGTTAATTATTGTAGGAACCAGACCAGAGATTATCCGTTTGGCGGCTGTAATTAATAAAACCCGTAAGTATTTTGATGTGATTCTGGCACATACAGGACAGAATTACGATTATAACTTAAATGGTGTGTTCTTTAAGGACTTGAAGTTGGAAAATCCGGAAGTATATTTGAATGCTGTCGGAACAGACCTTGGAGAAACCTGTGGAAATATTATTGCACAAAGTTATAAGCTGATGGCAGAGATTAAACCGGATGCAGTGCTGGTTCTTGGAGATACGAATAGCTGTCTGTCAGTAATTGGTGCGAAGAGATTGCATATTCCGATTTTTCATATGGAGGCAGGTAATCGTTGCAAAGATGAGTGTCTGCCTGAAGAAACAAACAGACGTATTGTAGATATTATTTCTGATGTGAATATGGCATATTCTGAACACGCACGCAGATATTTAGCGGATTGTGGTTTGCCGAAAGAGCGTACTTATGTAACTGGTTCGCCTATGGCAGAAGTATTGCATAATAATCTGGCAGAAATTGAAGCATCAGACATTCATAGCAGACTTGGCTTGGAAAAAGGAAAATATATTTTGCTGTCAGCACATCGAGAGGAAAATATTGATACAGAAAAGAATTTCTTATCTTTATTTAATGCAATCAACAAGATGGCTGAGAAGTATGATATGCCAATTTTATATTCATGCCATCCAAGAAGCAAAAAGAGAATTGAATCCACTGGATTTAAACTTGATCCGAGAGTAATTCAGCATGAACCACTTGGATTCCACGATTACAACTGTCTGCAGATGAATGCGTTTGCAGTAGTGTCAGATTCTGGAACATTACCAGAAGAGAGCAGCTTTTTTACATCGGTTGGGCATCCATTCCCTGCTGTATGCATCCGTACATCAACAGAACGTCCGGAAGCATTGGATAAAGCATGTTTTATTCTTTCAGGAATTGATGAAAAGGGATTGTTACAGTCTGTAGATACTGCAGTTGAAATGAACCGAGCAGGAGATTATGGTATTCCAGTTCCAGATTATATTGAAGAAAATGTTAGTTCAAAAGTAGTAAAGATTATTCAGAGCTATACAGGTGTTGTTAATAAAATGGTTTGGAGAAAAGAAGTGTAAATGGAGCGTTACACGGATTCTATAACAAATGGAATAAGGATGTGAGTTGTATGAATATTTTAGTAACAGGTGCAAAAGGGATGGTAGGCACTGCCTTGGTAAATAATTTAAAAAATATCCGAGATAACAAGAATAGGACAAGACCGAATATCTCAATAGAAGATATATATGAATATGATCTTGATTCAACACCAGAAGAATTAGACCGGTATTGCCAGAAAGCTGATTTTATATTTAATTTGGCAGGAGTAAATCGTCCTGAAAATCCAGAAGATTTTATGAAAGGGAATTTTGGATTTGCTTCTGATTTACTGAATACCTTAAAAAAATATAATAATAAAGCAACAATTATGCTTTCTTCATCAATACAGGCTACACTTGCAGGACGTTTTGGAAATTCAGAATATGGGCGTTCAAAAAAGGCAGGCGAGGAATTGTTTTTTGATTATGCAAATGAAACAGGAGCTAAGGTTGCTGTATACCGTTTTCCTAATTTGATGGGACATTCCAGACCGAAATATAATTCAGCAGTGTCAACTTTTTGTTGGGCAGTGGCAAATGATGAGAAATTTACTGTAAACGATCGTAATACAGAACTGGAATTATTGTATATTGATGATTTAGTAGAAGGCATGTTTGATCTGATAGAGAGAAAAGAGAAGCATTGTGAATTTGATGGTGTGGAAACAGTTATAAAAGAAGATGGAAAATATTGCTGTGTTCCAGTAACACATAAAGTTACGTTGGGAGAAATCGTTGACTTATTGCAGCAATTTAAAGAACAGCCAACGACACTTATGATGCCTAAGATGCCAGAGGGTTCTTTTGCAAAGAAATTATACAGCTTGTATTTGACATATCTGCCAACAGAAAAATTCAAATATGCCTTAAAAATGAATGTGGATGATCGTGGTAGTTTTACGGAATTAGTACATACGCAGGATTGTGGTCAGGTGTCAATTAATATCAGCAAGCCGGGAATTACAAAAGGACAGCATTGGCATAACTCAAAATGGGAACTTTTTATTGTTGTGGCAGGGCATGGATTAATTCAAGAACGCAATATTAATACAGGAGAAAAGGTGGAATTTGAAGTAAGCGGAGATAAAATTGAGGCTATACATATGATTCCAGGCTGGACACATAATATTATCAATTTGAGTGAAACGGAGAATCTTGTGACTGTCATGACATGTAATGAAATATTTAATCCAGAAAGACCGGACACATTTTTTGAAGAAGTTTAGTAGTTGGGGAGGTAGAAGTAAAATGAAAATAGCAGTAGCAGGAACAGGATATGTAGGACTTTCTATTGCAACGTTGTTATCTCAAAATCATGAGGTAATGGCAGTTGATATTATTCCAGAAAAAGTAGAAAAAATCAATAAAAGGATTAGTCCGATTCAGGATGAGTATATTGAAAAATACCTAAAGGAAAAAGAGTTAAAGCTGACAGCTACGTTAGATGCAGAGGATGCATATAAGGATGCTGATTTTGTTGTTATTGCTGCACCTACAAACTATGACAGTAAGAAAAATTTCTTTGATACGTCAGCAGTAGAAGCTGTGATTAAGCTGGTTATTGAATATAACCCAGATGCAATTATGGTAATTAAATCTACAATTCCGGTAGGGTATACTGCTAGCATTAGAGAGAAATTCCATTGTGATAATATTATCTTCAGTCCGGAATTTTTACGAGAGTCAAAAGCATTATATGATAATCTGTACCCATCCAGAATTATTGTGGGAACAGATGTTGAAAATGCCAGACTTGTAAAAGCTGCGAACACGTTTGCTGGATTGTTACAAGAAGGGGCAATTAAAGAAAATATTGATACTTTGATTATGGGATTTACAGAAGCGGAAGCAGTGAAGTTATTTGCTAACACATATCTGGCTCTCAGAGTATCATATTTTAATGAGCTTGATACTTATGCAGAAATGAAAGGACTGAACACACAGCAGATTATTAATGGGGTATGCCTTGATCCTAGAATTGGTTCTCATTATAACAATCCGTCATTTGGTTATGGTGGATATTGCTTACCGAAAGACACAAAACAGCTTCTGGCAAATTATGCGGATGTTCCTCAGAATATGATGTCTGCAATCGTTGAGTCTAATAGAACAAGGAAAGATTTCATAGCAGATCGTGTATTACAGAAAGCTGGGTATTATGCTTATGGAGATGAGAACACATATGATGCTTCTATGGAAAAAGAGGTCGTAATTGGTGTATACCGTCTTACTATGAAATCAAATTCAGACAATTTCCGTCAATCTTCTATACAGGGAGTTATGAAGAGAATTAAGGCCAAAGGGGCATCAGTTATTATTTATGAGCCAACATTGGAAGATGGAAGCACTTTCTTTGGAAGCAAGGTTGTGAATAATCTGGATAAATTTAAAGAACAGAGTCAGGCAATTATTGCTAATAGATATGATAGTTGCTTGGATGATGTGAAAGACAAAGTATATACAAGAGATTTGTATGGCAGAGATTAAAAAATGTTTTGGAATGCATTGCAATTTATATATAAGCTGATAGTGCAGTATTGTGAATCACCAGTCTCATCACCGATTACATGGTGTTTGGGAATTATCTGGATAATAAAATCAATACATACTCTGTATAAAACGAAAGTAAAAACAGATGAGTTAGCTGCAGAAAGGGAAGCCAAAGAGGTTTCAGAAGCTATCAAGGATCTGAATATTTTAACTGAAAAAAGCAAAGAAGAGAATCAGGATATTAGGACTTTAATGTTTGAAAATTTAAAAGAATTGAAGGAGTTCTATGTTATCTGTAAACAGCAAATCAGAAAATCTTTCTCAGCAGCTATGTTCTCATGCTTTGCAGGATTTATGCTTTTTGTTTTGGCAGTCGTTCTATTTTTATTAGGTGGAAATAATTCTGCATCATTTATGGCTGGTCTATCTGGAGCGATAGTAGAGATTGTATCTGGTCTTTATTTTTGGATGTATAAGGAAACTTCTAAACAACTTGGAAAGTACCACAAACGATTGGAGGCAACCGAGAAATATTTAATTGCTTTGCAAATTATCGAAATGATACCGGAAGAAAATAGAAGTGAACACTATGGAAAATTAATAGATCATATTTTTGAAAACGCAAATAAACAATAGTATTTACGGGGAGATAAAATAAAATGTGTGGAATAGTTGGTTTTACTGGAACACAGCAGGCAGCACCTATTTTATTAAATGGTCTGTCTAAATTAGAGTACCGAGGGTACGATTCGGCTGGAATCGCTGTGCGAGATGGGGAGCGTCTGGCACAGGTGGTTAAAGCCAAGGGAAGATTAAGTAATCTGATTGAAAAAACAGATGAAGGAAAAGCACTGATAGGAACATGTGGAATCGGACATACACGTTGGGCAACACATGGCGAGCCAAGTCAGATTAATGCGCATCCGCATGTATCTGGAAATTGTACAAGATCAGGTTCTGGAGAAGTAGAATCAGAAGTAGTTGGAGTACATAATGGCATTATCGAAAATTATACGGAACTTAAAGAAAAATTATTAAAGCATGGTTATACTTTTTACAGTCAGACTGATACAGAGGTAGTAATCAAACTGGTGGATTACTATTATAAGAAGTATAATCTCGGACCGATTGATGCGATTGCCAAAACGATGGTTCGTGTGCGTGGTTCTTATGCCCTGGAGCTTATGTTCAAAGATTATCCGGGAGAAATTTGGGTAGCAAGAAAAGACAGCCCAATGATTATTGGAGTGACAGACGGCGAAACCTATGTAGCTTCTGATGTTCCGGCTATTCTGCAATATACCAGAAATGTTTATTATATTGGTAATCTGGAGTTTGCCAGATTGACACCTGGAGAAGCTCATTTCTTTAACCTTGATGGGGATGAGATTGAAAAGCAGACAACAGAAATTAAGTGGGATGCCGAGGCAGCAGAAAAAGCAGGATTTGAACATTTTATGATGAAAGAGATTCATGAACAGCCGAAAGCAGTTCAGGATACTTTGGGTTCTGTCATAAAAAATAATTGTATTGATTTAACATCTGTTGAGATTACAGAAGAAGAAATTCAGAAGTTTGAACAGATATATATTGTTGCATGTGGTTCAGCCTGGCATGTTGGGATGGCAGCACAGTATGTGATCGAGGACTTAGTGGATGTTCCGGTAAGAGTGGAACTTGCATCTGAATTTAGATACAGGAAAATGCCAATAAATAAAAATTCGTTGGTTATTGTCATCAGCCAGTCTGGGGAAACAGCAGATACGTTAGCAGCTTTGCGTTTGGCAAAGGAAAAAGGCATGACAACTCTGGCAATTGTAAATGTTGTTGGCAGCAGCATTGCTCGTGAGGCGGATAAAGTATTCTATACTCTTGCTGGACCGGAAATATCAGTGGCAACGACAAAGGCTTACAGTGCCCAGCTTGTTGCAATGTATTGTCTGGCTGTTCAATTTGCCAGAGTTAGAAACAGCATTACAGAAGAGCAGTACGGTAATTACATTTCCGAGCTATTAACCATTCCGGATAAGATTCAGAAAATCTTGCAGGATAAGGAAAGACTTCAATGGTTTGCTGCAAAATATGCCAATGCTCATGATGTGTTCTTTGTGGGCAGAGGAATTGATTATGCAATTTCCCTGGAGGGAAGTTTAAAGCTGAAAGAAATTTCTTATATCCATTCTGAAGCATATGCAGCCGGAGAATTAAAGCATGGTACGATCAGTCTGATCGAGCCAGGAACATTAGTAATTGGTGTATTGACACAGAGTGATCTTTACGAGAAAACCATCAGTAATATGTTGGAGTGTAAGAGTCGTGGTGCGTATTTGATGGGATTGACTACATATGGAAAATATGAGATTGAAGATCAGGTAAATTTTGCAGTTTATGTCCCGAAGATAGATGAACACTTCGTGGGAAGTTTGGCAGTTGTTCCGTTACAGTTAATGGGATATTATGTCAGCGTGGCTAAAGGGTTAGATGTAGACAAGCCTAGAAATCTGGCAAAAAGTGTTACTGTAGAATAAGATATGAATACTCTGGCACTGGTGGTTGCCAGAGTATCGGTATAATATGATTGGATTGACACGAAAAAAGGAGAAAGTATGAAAGTATGGCTTAAGGCAGGTGTGATTATATTTTATGTTTTGGGATATTGTTTTTTGAGAAAACGTATGCGGAGGGATATAGTCAAATTATTTAAAGCATACATGCTATTGATGATTTTTTTGCTTTCGCTCTTGCCGGAACCATTTATGCTGAAGCATTTAGGGATAACACTTCGGGCGGATACCCTGGTGCTATGGATGGCAGGGATAGAGGCAGTGGATGCATGGGATGAATATAAAAGAGAGAAGAATAAAAATAAAAGCAATCATGGCAGTGGTGTAAAGAAAAATGGGAAGAACAAAAAAGAAACCAGGGTATGATCAGAACAGAATAATGGAACAGTTCCAGAATTGTATTGTAGAAGCATATACTTCGGGAATGATTGATGGATCAGGTATTTCGTTAAGGCAAGTATCAGAAGAATTTGGCATTACATTGATGAAAACACGAAAAATATTGATTACTGCAGGTGTATATCATACTGAGAACAGTGAGAAGATTAACTCAATGCGAGAGCAGGGAATGAGTATTCCGGAAATAATGAAAGCAACTGGTTTGAGCAAGTCGTCTGTACATTCCTATTTGCCATATACTAAAATAATCTACAATGTAGATGAACTTAGTCTTTATGCAGAGCGTTGCAGGATGTATAGGAAAAGAAAGCAAGCCGTTGAGCAATTACAGATATGTAAGGAGGCTTCCTTGGAATGTGTGGAGAAGTATCTGTGGAGTACGATTGAAATTTTTTCTGGATATTCCTTTACAACGGTAAAAGGATTACGATTTCGGTATGCTGTAAACGGAAATGAAATACAGATTAATCGAAAGAAAAAATCTATAACGAGAAGTAGTGTGAAAGTTGCTCTAAAAGTGACGTTGGAGGAGAAAGGAAATATAAGCGGACCGAAAAAATTAGAAGTATTTGGTGCCAGTTATTTATATTCGATGTTCTTGAGATTTGGGTTGATTGATACAGAAAGGAAATTGAATGGATATTTACCAGATATGGACAACATATAATAGGCAATGGTCAAGATATGAAATATTAGCTTTTGCGGGAGTATTGATACTGGTATGTACAGCAATGGCAGTGTGTGTACACAGAAAGAAACTGAGCATAATTCAGGCAGTAGCAGTATTGGCATTGGTGGTGTTCTTGGGAATTGTGTTTGGCTCAACTGTATTTACCAGGACAGGAACTATTCGGCAGTATGAATTAGTACCATTCTGGTCATGGAGAGATATTATTCGTTACCATGATTGGACATTATTAAAAGAGAATTTGCTGAATTGTATATTGTTATTGCCAGCCGGAGTCTTGCTTCCCATAATTGCAAATCATAAGATAAAGTGGTATCAGGCTCTGGCTGTAGGAATATTGGTATCAGCAATAATAGAGTTTAGCCAGTTGATTTTTATGCGTGGCTTATTTGAATGGGACGATATGATTCATAATGGACTGGGCTGTATGATTGGCTGCCTTTTTGCAAATATTTTCAGGAAAAAGAAAAATAGGGATTGACGAACATATGTTCTAATAGTATAATCATAAATGTGAAAGGAAACAGGAGGTCAGCCCTGTTCCCTAGCATGAAATCTATTGGATGAGCAACAGTAAAATACTGTTTCGGGATGGCTCGTCAAAACTCATCAGCGGTTTTCTTTCCCTTATCCGTATGAGTGATTTTATATTACTTGGAGGACTGGAGATGAGATCAGATTTGAAAACAGATTATATACAGAGAGATACAGAGAGAGCAGGACAAACAGAAAAAGCATTATATTTATTGAATACAATCAGTGCTATTACAGATCGGGGAAATAATGCGGAGGTCAGACGTAAAAAGGATGGCTCTTTGACTGTATATGAAGTAAAAAAGAATATCGTAACCGTTTAATAAATTGGTATTGAGCGAAGGACTAATAGGAGTCAGAAACATTCAGAAAAAAGGATGTTCCTGGCTCCTTTTTTGTTATTCTGATTCAGATGCATCTTTCGGTGCAGTAGGAGCAGTAAGGCAGTTTTTCAGGATGCATGATAACTCACGATCATCTTCGTGAAGAATATGGTATGTTTTTTCAAGGGAAGATACGTTAGATAATTTTGCCAGTTCTTTTATTGATATGGACAGAGGAATATCTTCCTTTAATGTACCTTTCGGTAAAGCATAGTATACTTGAGCAATATTCAAATAATTTTCAAGATTTGTGCGGAAAGCCGGATCAAAATCTTCCTGCTTCAAAAGCGTGTCTACAGTTTCCTTTTTAATAATGATATGCTTTTCCTGTATTCTGAGAAGCCCCTCGATTAATGATTGGGTATCAGGATCTATCACAGGATATTGCTGCATATTACATAAACAAAAACGATGGATAGCTGGATGGCGGATACGTCCGGATGAAGCTGTAGCAGCGCAACCTACAACACAGGCAAGTTCTTTGTTGTTAAGATTGCCATGATTGAAGACCATAAACCACATATCTCCGTATTTACTACAAACAAGTCGGCAGAACATCTGACTGTTAGAGGAATAGATTAACGTACCCTCGTAATGCTTGGAAAAAGGAGAACCCTCTGTAGTTAAATCGCCTGAATCAATATCGAGAATTGCAGAACATTCATGCATGGAGTTGAAATCGCCCAATTTAAGGACTCCATGTACTAAAGTCTGGTCAGCATGGTCTTCCGGGTAAGCTGATGTTGGCAGATAAAAGACATGGTAGTTTCCCGTATAACCGTTGTAAGCTGGATTGTCAATTTCATAGACAAGACGTTGCTGCCCATTCTCTGCTGATGTTTTTGCGATTTCGATGGAATGAAATACAGCATTTAAGTTTAAATCCAAACCATCACATACTTTTAATAAAGTAGATAATGTAGTAGAAGATGGGGTTTTAAACATTTTGTCAATCGTTCGAGGGGACATTTTTCCAGATCTTTTTGCACATATCTCTGCGAGATCGCGAGAGGTCATGGATTTATCGACCATAATGGCTTCAATATAGGCAACGATTTTTTGGAGGATTTCTTGATTGTTCATGGCACAGGACTCCTTTCAGGAAAAGAGAAATTAATGGTTAAGTCTATAGTATCACAAACAGAAAGAAATGAAAATAATAAATGTGCAAAAAAATGCACAAAAAAATATTCAGTATGCAATGAACTACTATGTTAAATGATTGACACGCAAAATAATGCAATTTGCACAAAAAAACGCACCATAACACATTAGTTATAGTGCATATTGACAATAAATGGCAGTAATGCTATAATGTAAAAGACCTACTCCCCTGGCAAGGGAGTAGACCTAAAAAACGCTTATACAGACAAAATCGACATCAACCCTCTGGTCTAGTCCGATTGGCAGTCGGATTTTATGGGCTTGGTGTCGGCTTTATCAGTACTATTTCATGTTGTACAAGACATCGGCTAGATTCCGAATACTAATGTGTCATTACTGAGCAATCGTTGATTCGCTCCCTCTAGCTTCATTCTCCATATGCCCATTTTTCAATGGTTATAGGAAAACTTGTCAAATACAACGCTCATTAGTATATCATGCAAAGAAAATGAAGTCAAGTTTTTTTGACGAGAAACATATTAAATTTGTGTGAAAAATATGTAAAATAGATACAATTTCTAAGGCTAACATAGCTTGGAAGATAGAGAAGAATGCGAGAATACATTATGAAGAAAAAAAAGAAGAAGATAGAAACGGTGCGTCTGATAACATTCGACCAGGTTGTTATCGACGTTGTAGGTGGAACTGTTTCGACAAGAAGAGAAATACTTGAAAATTTTATAGTAGCAAACAACGAAATGATGACGGTAGTTGGGGGAAACTCTCTGTCAAGATTGGGGAAGAATCTGGCAGCAGAAAGTTACGTGTTAAGGATAAACAGGGGAAAATCCCTCTGTAAGAATGATACGGGATAAAGCCACAAAAGGCATGGGTATGTGGCCGGATAAGGGCTGGATGCCGTGGATGCTGCCGCCCGGCGTGTGCCGGGCGGTGGTGGTGTATATAAGATAAGTTATAAAGATAATATAACAATTGATCTTGGAGTTACAATGTTTTGAGGCACTTATGAAAATCACATACTTAGTTACTGTTCATTGGTAACATTCCGCGAGGTGTTTTTTGTGAACAGAGTTCACAGAAAACCCGAGAATTAAGTTTGCGCAGCAAACGCTACTTCTTGTGCTTGTCACAAGAAGGTTCGTCTTTCTGTGCATCGCAAAGCGTGTTACTGGTCGCGAAGTGAACAGTAACAACAGGTAATATTTATGTGGAATGTGGTGGTTTTACTGGTGTTTCGGGTGGTTTTGTGGCATAATGGAATAGTTAGGAGTGATATTACATGATAGATATATATACAGAAAAAAAGGATTCCAAAGACTGGATTATTCAAAATGATTTATTCTTTAATTTGCATACCGGCAACGAGGAAATGTCTGAAAAAGATAAAAAAATGATTAAGCAAATAGATGGGGCAATATTGACATCAGATAAGCATATCGAAACCCAATACGGATTAGGTACGATTCGAAATCTGTCATCTGGTTGTAAGACATTGCTTAATATTGTCAAACATCCTGAAAAAGTTGTGTGTGTAGAAGAATGTGGACCAAACGTTTTGAAAATTATTTTTGCCATGGACAATATAAAGATTTATATGTCAAGACCTACACTTGCTGATATTCCAGATGCTGCGGAAATCAGATTCAATGATTCAGACATAGTGATTGGAAGCAAAGGATATAATGCCTGGTGGGAGAAGGAGTATAAAAGGAGAGAAGCGAATGGTTTATAAGAATATTACATTTAGAGCAGATCCTTTTTCATATGATTTATTGTTTGATGACAGAATAACTCTGGTTGGCGGAGATAGTGGAACGGGTAAAACAGTTCTTTATGAAATGCTGGAAGATGTAAGACTAACTGATGAATATAAGGCGATTAAATTGTTCAATTATAAATCGGACGATTTCCTGGAATCGCTAAAATTATGCAGGGATAAATTTATTGTAATTGATAATGCAGATATTCTGATAGATGATGACGTGAGAAGATTTATTAATTTTGAGTTTTCCAATCAGTATATGCTTTTTTTGAGAAATTGCGATGGGCTTAATGTGTCAGATAAGAGTTTTAAAGAGCTGAAACTTAAAGGGAATAGAATAACCTTGGAAGAGGAGCTGTGATATGAGGTATATCTGGACGGAGGATACTGGCGCGGGACTGCATTTTTGGAATTTGGTTAATCAGATCCTTTTTGATAACAAAATTGTGCTTCCTTCATCGGCTAAAGATTTTTTCATTTTTTCGGCTCAGCCCCCATGAAGGATTGAGGATGGAGTCGTTTGGAAAAGCACAAAGCTTGGTGAAAAATAATGTTTGTGTTCGGGATTGGTTGCTTCTGTCATTCTCAGCTTTGAACAAAAGGGGTCTGTCCCCATAAATGCATTGAATGAACTGGAGTGAGTGGGAGATTCAGCCGTTGTAGAGGACTTTGTTTATAATTTAAAGATAAATTTGTATTCTTGAATCGACTTTTGGGATGAATCTCGAAGACTGTCCATACCTTAAAAATCGTGTAAAGTATATTGATATTTCAATTATCCTCTGGAGTGTAATCCAGAGGATAATTATTTGAGTTCCGAAATTAATCCGTCAACAGATTCTAATATGGATGAACTGATAAAACAAGTCAAAAAAACAATTAAAGAACATAAGAATAGTAAATTTAGAATGGATGAAAAAATGTATGGGTCTATATATACAAGTATTTCTCACTGGGGGTTACCGTTAAGTGAACGTCTTTGGAATTCTTGGCTGAAACATACGGAAATTCATCCTCTTACATCTAAAATTTCATATGAAATTGATTATGAAAAGATAGTTGCATTTTGTAAGGCTCGAAATGCAATTACTCATAGAGGAGAAAATGATAATTTCGATGAAGATATTGCAAAAACGGCGTTTGTGCTTATGGGATTAACATATTGTTATACATTGTCAAGAATTGGTTTTACCACAGATGAAATAACGGATATCATGAAAAAAACTAAAATAATATATTAGGATTCGAAACTATGGTTTTCTGTAATATTCCGAAAAGAGTATATGCCATCAGCCTTGAGGGCAGCCTGAAAATGAAGGAGATCAGTTACATCCATTCTGAGGCTTATGCTGCCGGGGAGCTGAAGCATGGCACTATCAGCCTGATTGAAGATGGAACTCTGGTGATCGGCGTTCTTACCCAGTTCGAGCTTTACGAGAAAACTATTTCCAACATGGTGGATAAGCCGAGAAATCTGGCAAAGAGCGTTACAGGCATTGGGGTCTGTCCCCATAAATGCAGAGTGAAATTCCTAAAAGTTTTACAATAAATATGAAAAATATTTGCCGGATAAAGATTATATTTGGATGTTAAAAGCGGAAACGGATGCTGAATATCACCATATTGTGGGAAACGATTTGTTAAAAAAGCTGAATCCCAAAGATAGAAGCTATATTGAATATCGTTGTGTATATGGCAGAATTGAACTGTTTCACCATATTAATCCAGCTGAATATGTGCGCCTTTGCAATGCACTTATAATACATGCGCAAAAAGATTATCCAATTGAAGATAGACGTATATTTCAAATGATACTTGATGTCGCGATAACTGGAAAAAATGTTCAGTCTTATGAGGATTTAAGAAAGCAATATCCCCAGGAGTATTTTCAAGATGCTGAAAATATGGGATTTGTTGATGAATTATATGGTAATATGGAGGCTGCATATAAGAAATTTTCTAAAATGTTTGAGGAACATAAGGATTATGATGGTTCATTTAGAATCATGAAGGGTTTTTTGATTCGAAATAAAAAAAGAAAAGAATATAATCATTTGTATGATCAGCTTATGGCAGATCCGCCTGATATTTCATATGAACAGCCACAGTTTTATGCAGATCGTGTGCGGGAAGAACTTTTGGATTGGAATGATAAGTTTAAAGCTATGGAGCTTTATACACTTTATTATGATCAGATCAAAGGAGATATGACACTGGCGAAAGAACTTGAGGAGGCTATTAAAATTAATATTGCGGATTATTCTGGTTATGAAGAGCGTATTGCATGGAATCGGTATATGCTTACAAAAGCACCTCAGTATGCAAAAATACAAATATACGATACCATTTTAAAGCTTTATGTGGCAAATATGAAATATAAAGAAGCTGTTGCTGTGGTGGAAGAAATGCAGCAATTAAAAATTCCATTTATGAGCAGGTTTGATCAATGCACTATGGTGTGTGCCAGACCGCAGAGAAGTTCTTTCTATGTTGGTTGGGGTGGGAAAATAAGAGCATCTTTTAGTTCGGATAAAAATTTTATTGCCGGTTTGCTTAATCGGGCGCATTTAAATTACTGGTATAGGATGCCAGGACTTAATGCGGTTGGAATGGAAATTATCGTTCCTATGAGAACTATCATTTGCATTTTTAGAGAGAACCGTCAGAAGGAATTATTGGCAATTAAGAGAATCCACATCATGTACTCAGGAATAATTGGGTTGCAGGATAGCTTGTGGAGAGAAGAAAGTCCATTCCTTAGAATGATTTTGCAATGGCTCGAAAAAGCAGATAATGTGGTCGTAGCAGCTCCTGACTTTATGTTTGCTTGTAAAGAAATGAAAGGGGACAATATGATAAATGATTGTGCAGAAGAAGTGCAGATTAATCTATATGCGAAAGAGCATCAAGATTATATATGTTTAAAATAGCCATAAAGCAGCCACGGTGGGTGCAGACCCCCTGAAGGGAGCCCCCCTGAAGGGACTGGACAAACGGGATGCGATAAGAAAGGATGAAATCCTGTCAGCAATTGTTAAGAGTGGACGGTCTTATGAGGAGATAATGAACTTCCTGAATGTGGAAGAAACTGAGAGAGAAATAAAGGAATAGACAAGGAATGCACTACAGCTGAGGCTGTGGTGCGAGTTTTAGGCGGAAAATTTCTGGAAGTTCACATTGGAGTTACAATGTTTTGAGGCACTTATGAAAATCACATACTTAGGGCTAGCTGTTGGATTTCATACTTTTCCAATATATTTTTTTTCCAGAAAAGGAAATAGTATGCTATCCTATATACATCATAAGAGTTTCAAACTTACATAAGCTCTTCTGAAAAACCAATCATAGAAGATGGTGAAGTCCATGGGAAGAAAGGATATCATCACAAAAGAGTACATGGAGGACACAGAAGTATTGGAACATTTTACTTCAAATTTCCGGGAAGTGATGCAGTTTATAAAGTATTCAAAAGATACGGAGAAACTGAGTCAGCTTCCCAGGCTGCACCCATCCTTTTGGATTGTTTATCAAAACTGGAATACCGCGGCTATGACTCAGTCGGTCTAGCCGTTCGGGATGGGGAGAACAAGACAAGAATTGTAAAGGCGAAAGGCAGCCTGAAGGAATCTGCCAGAAGTATGAGGATATGGTTGTGAATGTAATTAAAGAAAATGGGTATGTGGCCGGATAACGGCTGGATGCCGTGGATGCCGCCGTCCGGCGTGTGCTGGGCGGCGGTGATGGGTATAAGACGAGTTATAATTTAAAATATTACTGGATTGCACTACGCCATGTTTTGAGGCACTTACAAAAAGTTGTTGTTGAGGAGCGTAAGGAATGGGGCTTCCGTCTGGTCGTGGTCCGGTGGAAAAGTGTATACAAGATAAATTATATAATAGAAAAGTATGGAAAATTGTTCGTTTTTTGGTCTTGCTGATACGCATTAAATATGCTAAATTTAACTTGTAAATATCTTTTGTCTGTGATTTTGTTTTCCGTATGGAGGTACGATGAAGAAAGAATTACAGTCACAGGGCAAAAGAGAAAAGCACATAGATTATGATGTTACATCGCATATCAGAGATGTGAATGGACATGAGATTTTCAAGAATAATCGCCTGACGAGTCAGTTTTTAAGTAATTATACAGGAATTCAGATGCTGGCTGGAGTGCGACCGGAAGATATCGAAGACGTAACAGAACGGTACCATGCGTTTCTTGGAATCGAATTTGAATCAGACACCATCAAAAAGGTATGCCTGCACCAGGCAGATGGGACACCAGACAGGGAAATTTATGTGATCTCCTTGATTGAGCATAAAAGTGCAGTAGATTACGACGTTGCGATGCAGCTTTTTCGTTACATGAGTGTTATCTGGTACGACTATCGGATGGAGCAGAATAAGAAAAAGAAAGATGCAAATCGCAGAAAAGCATTCAGATATCCGTTGATCATTCCCTTTGTCTATTATGAAGGGAAAGAAAAGTGGACGGCAGGCCTGCATTTGAAAGACCGGATAGAGTTCGCGGAAGAAATGAGCGAATACATACCCGATTTTCAATACCACGTAGTCAGTGTGCAGCAATATACGAATGAGGAACTCAGCAAAAAAGGAGACGAGATGGCTCTTGTAATGCTGATCAATAAGATACAAAATCCGGAGGACTGGAAAAGGTTTACAGAAGAAGCAAGAGAATTTGTGGACACTGCATACGCCCAGGCATCGGATGAGATAAAGGAAGTCATTATAAAAGTACTGTGGGCACTGCTAAAAAAGATGAATGTGCCGAATGAAGAAGCCCGGGAACTGATGGGCGAGATTGGAGGGCAGGGTATGGGAATCTTATTTGAAAATGCGGAGAAGATGGACATACAGGCTGAACGAAAGAATACACAAAGAGAGAAAGAAAGGGCGGATGCGGAGAAAGAAAGGGCGGATGCGGAGAAAGAAAGGGCGGATGTAGAGAAAGAACGCGCAGATGCGGCAGAAAGGCAGCTTGCAGAATTGCGTGAAAAACTTGCCAGATTAGAATCGGAGAAATAATAGGAAAATATAAAGAGAGTGGAGAAAACAACACAGGCAAAGGAAATATACTAAAAAGCGGAGGCATATGTCTCCGTTTTTGCATAGGAAGCACAAAATATTGCTACGTTACTTGTAAATTATGGCTGCATCAAAACTATGCGGAATGTGGTGGTGGTTTTACTGGTGTTTCGGATGGTTCTGTGGCATAATGGAAATAGTTAGGAGATAAGAGTTTTAAGGTGCTGAAACTTGAAGGGATAGAATAACCTTATAAGAGGGGAATGATAATGAGTACTAAAGATTGGATAGTTTTGCTAGTTCCAATAATTTGTAATGGGATTATTGTTTTTGCATTTCAAAAAATTTTAAGTAAAAAAATTGAAAGATATAATAAAAGACAAGACATACGAGATGATATATTAAAACAGTTTTGGAATAAATTGCAAGAATTAAACGATACTTTCGTTCAAACAAATATTGCTGCAATGCGTGATTCAAGTGTAGCAGGAAATAGTATTGGCATTTTTGAGAGTGTGATATTGGATATTGTCCGATATTATGATACAAATGAGTTTGACTTAAAAGTTTTTAAAAAAGAATATAATGATTTTAATGATGCGTGGATTGATTTTAAAAATACATATGTGAGCTATATGGGAAAACGGCTTGATCGCAAAATGCAAAATCAATTAGGTGAGAAACTACAGTTGGTAAAAGAGAAAAATCAGACACTTATTAGTGAAGTACGTAAAAAATATTAGCTCATTTTTAAAAAAGTCAGAGCAACCGGAGGGGCGAGAGCAGAAAATATACATTACAATATCACCAACAAAAATCACCAAATGTAAATCATAAGATAAAGAGACAATATAATAATTACCATATAAGGAGGGCTTATATGGTAATTCAATTTACCTTACTGCTTGGACAGGAGTCTGTGGTACCCAGCGTTTTTTTCCAGAATTGATCTTTGGATGGACGCAATAGATTTTGGAGCTGTACTGGTAGTGGATGAAATTGAGGCAAGCATGCATCCGCTTATTACCCGGCATTTAATTGAGATGATACAGAATCAGACGATAAATCAGAAAAATGTAATAAAAAAGAATTATGAAAAAAGTAAAATGGCATATCTACATTCCAATTATAATAAGTATATTGAGTCTTTTGGTTGCTTGGAGAGCATATGAGACATGTAAATTGCAAACAGAATTAACTAAAAATAGCTTTTTGCCAAATATTCAAGTAAAAGAAAATTTGGAATATTATAATAAGTCAGACACTGTTACTAATGAGGTTATTGAGATTTCAAATATAGAGGGACGAATAAATAATTATTGCTCGAAAATTATTACCTATATAAAATGTGATTTTTGTGATAAAAATCTTGATTTTTTTGAGGCAAAAATTCCGGTAGAAAACTATTATATTGTTTCACATATAAGTGGAAATTCTTTAGGTGTTATAGAAACAAAAAGAAGTTTGGATAATGTAGTTAAAGTTAATAAACTTATAGATGAGGTATTAAGATACAATAATGTTAATGAGGCTGTTACATTGCATATGGAAGTGGAATCATGCTTGGAAATTACTTATTCGAACCTGATGGACGAAAATAATGAAATATACTTCCTGGTTGACAATTGGAAAACAGAAAAAATAGAGGAGTCAGAGGGTAAAATCTGTTTTGAAAGACAAAACAGATATTCAAATCTAGGTTTGGGGATTGATTTGAATGTTGAGGATAATATTTCTGTTGATAATTTGATTGAAAAGTAAATGCGAATGCGTCATTTGAAAATGTAGACAGGAAGGCTGTCCGTGTAATGGAGGAGATGACTGGAATGAAGATAGAAAAAGAAGTTGAGGAAAGCGTGCCCTTGACGATCCTGCTTTTCGCCAGAAACTTTTGGAAGAGTATGGAATTGATTAAAAAGATATAAAAACGAGACGTATACGCTAATGGTTTAAAAGCACATATTTTATAGATTTTTTTGTAGTTCCATGGTATCATTATTTCAAGCAAAAGCAATTGATACTGTGGAACTTTTTATCAGGAGTGTGTGTAATATGGGAAGTTATCTGAATCCTGGAAGTGCTTCTTTTCGCAATAGTCTGAGGTCCAAGATTTATGTGGATAAGAGTGAATTGATAGCCAGAACAAATGAATTGATCTGTACAGAGCAGAGATATGTATGTGTCAGCCGCCCAAGACGATTTGGAAAGTCTATGGCGGCTAATATGCTTGCTTCATATTATGAGAAAGAAGAAAATAGCGATGATTTGTTTGGCGGTTTGCGGATCAGCAGAGCAATCACATATAGAGACCATTTAAACCAATATGATGTTATCAAAATCAATATGCAGGAATTCCTGAGCGTTACCAACAGTGTAGATGAGATGCTGGGACGATTGAAGCGGTATTTACTGTTTGATTTGTTAGATGCTTATGGAAATCTGCACTTTCGGGATTCTGAAGATTTGATACAGGTGATGAAGGATATTTTTGCAAAAACAAAATGCCCTTTTGTGATTTTGATCGATGAGTGGGATTGTCTTTTCCGGGAATACAAGAAGGATAGAGAGGCACAGAAGAAGTATCTTGATTTTTTGAGAGTGTGGCTGAAGGATCAGGATTATGTTGCGCTGGCATATATGACAGGAATTTTGCCCATAAAAAAATATGGTTCTCATTCCGCTTTGAATATGTTCACAGAGTATTCTATGACAAATCCCCGTGAGATGGCTGAATTCTTTGGTTTTACAGAAGATGAAGTAAAAATGTTGTGTGCCCGGTACAAGAGAAGCTTTGAGGAAACAAAGGCCTGGTATGATGGCTACGAACTGATAACAGTAGAAGAGAATCAGAAAAAGATTTATTCCATGTATAGCCCGAAATCTGTAGTGGATGCAATGCTCAGTGGGGTGTTTGATAATTACTGGAATCAGACAGAAACCTATGAAGCACTTAAAACTTATATTAGATTGAATTATGATGGCCTAAAAGATTCTGTCATAAAAATGCTTGGAGGCGATAAGGTACAGATTAACACGGGAACTTTTTCGAATGATATGGCGACTTTTCAGGGAAAAGATGATGTATTGACCCTTCTGGTCCACCTTGGCTATTTGAGCTATCATTGGCCGGATAAAACTGTCTATATTCCCAATAAAGAAGTATCTCAGGAATATATAAATGCAATCAGCACTATGGAGTGGCCTGAGGTTATTGACTCTGTAGAAAATTCTAGAAAGCTGCTGGAAGCTTTGTGGAGAATGGACAGTGATACAGTGGCAAAGGGAATCGATAAAGTGCATCAGGAAGCTTCATCTGGACAAACCTGCAGCCATAATTGAACTTAAATGGAATAAAAATGCTTCCGGAGCAATTGCCCAGATTAAGAGACAGCAGTATAGTGAGGTGCTAAAAGATTATCATGGGGATTTGCTGCTGGCAGGTATTAATTACGATAAGAAGACGAAACTGCATGAGTGTGTGATTGAGAAATTTCAGAAATATTAAAATTCCTGGTTTTACAGTATTTTATCATTATCGGAGTTAGAAGATTTCAAGTAAACATAGCGAGGAGAAACTATGATGAAAAATACATTTAATGCTATGCTGAAAAATAGACCCAAAGAAAACGATGAACAAAATGCAATTGATTTTATACTGGCGGAATATAAGGATATTTCTGACGGTATAGTTATTGATGATACTGTAGACATAGGGTGGCCGCCAGCTATGGTTGTTGTAACGGATGCAGTACCTGCACAGTAAATCTGGAATGTGACAAATACAGAGCAAAAAATCTCGAAATTTTTAGATAAAAACAGACAGATAAAACTTGTGAAGCTCCTGTTTCCGTGCTATTATGAGCATAGAAATTTGAAGCAGCAAACAGCTGCGAAAATAAAGGAAAGATGTGAGAGAAAATGAAGGAAACAATACAGGACGTACTTCAGCTGATTTTACAGGCCGATGATATCAAATATGTAAAAAATAGCGGTATATTGAATTATGGACTGGATTTGAAACAGGTGGTGGAACGTGAAATTGAATTGTCTGTTTGCAAAGGTGATAAGGAAATATTGCTTGCGATGAATTATGACATAGAGCAATGCTCTGTTCAATTTCAGATTGTAGACTGCACGGAGGAAGAGGAGAAGAAGATTATAGATCTGGATTTTGCTTTAAACGGCGCCGAAGCTACGGTGGATTTTACAAAAGCGCTTAATTTATATTTGTTAAGTATCGGTTATATTGATGAAGGCGACCTGGAAGAGTATCGTCAGAAGGTCAGCTGCCTGAGCTGAGGATAATATGTGAGGCGAAAATCAGTAACAATGAAAAAACAGCTCCCTGCGTGGTCAGAGAGCTGTTTTTTATTATACACCAGGATTATTTAACTGTAACGGTGATGTATTTGTTTACTGTCTTGTAGTTTTTAGCTTTAACAGTAACTTTTACCTGATAGGTACCTTTCTTGGTTCCCTTAGCAACTACGATCTTACCGTTTTTGTTAACTTTGATCTTGGAGTTGTTTGTTGTGTAAGAAACTTTACCAGTTTTCTTAGTTACTTTGATAGCTTTCTTAAGAGTCTTGCTGTTCTTCTTAACTGCAGAAGCCTTTACAGTATATTTGTCAGTAGACTTTAAGGTAACCTTCTGAGTTTTAGCTTTGATCTTGTAAGTAAGAGTCTGTGTATATCCGGCATATTTTCCTTTACCGATGATGGTAACTTTGTATGTTCCGGCATTCTTACATGTTTTAACTTTTACTGTGTAGTATTTAGCTTTGATTGTTTTTCCAGCTTCATTCTTAACTACAACCTTTGGCTGCTGTTTCTTACCAGTGTAAGTTACAGTTTTCTTGGTAAGAGAAGCATTGAAAGATGTTTTTACAGGTGAATCTGCTGCAAAAACAGTAGTGCTGATGAGAAGCATCATTACTGCAGCCAGGATGGTTACAGCTACTTTTTTGAATGATTTCATTGGTAACACCCTCTATTTCTTAATTTAATGTATTTAATAAACGGTCTCCCCACGCAGACCCGTTTATCCGGAAGTTGGATTGCTGTGAATAAAGTTCACAGCCGGTAAAAATAGTACAAACGGTTATTTTCCGGTAGAATTCTTATCTGTGGCAGCGGAGTCAGAGCTGTTTTTCTTATCCTTAGGCTCATAACCATAGCCGTATCCATAACCATAACCGTATTTTCCATAGCCATACTTGCCATAAGCACGTCCCTTTACATCGGCACGGTTCAGGACTGTACCCAGGAGCTTGCAGCCAGACTGCTGGATTTCATAAAGAGACTGCTTGATCAGAGTACGCGGTGTAGTACCGGCACGTACAACCAGAACTGCGCCGTCGCACAGAGAAGCGATAAGTGCTCCATCTGCTACACTGCCAAGCGGCGGGGAATCTATAATAACAAAACGATAATTCTCTGAAAGAGTATTCAGAAGCTCTTTGAAACGAACGTCTTCCAGAAGAGCGGAAGGATTCTCAAGGAGCTGTGTACACGGAACCATATAGCCGTTTGGAATATTGGTACTATATACAACGTCTTCATATTCTGCCATACCGGAAAGATAATGGTTCAGTCCCATAGTAGTGTCATCGTCATAGTCCATCTGAAAACGTGTTTTCATAACGGATTTACGAAGGTCAACGTCTACCAGAACAGTGGGAAATCCTGCTTCTGCAAGCATTTTCCACAGGTAGGAGGAAATGGTACTCTTACCTTCATTAGGCTGGCAGCTGGTCAAAAGGATCTTGCGGGTATTTTTGCCGCAGAATTTAATATTAATACGAAGTCGGTTCATCGCTTCGGAAACTGCATAGGGCAGCTCCGGAAGGTTTACATTAAGCAGGTTCATTATTTCTTACGACCTCTCTTTCTGCCGCGTCTGCGGTGCTGCTCCTCATCCAGATCGATTACCTGATCGCTGTCAGGGATTGTGGTAAGAGGTACCAGCCCAAAATATTTTTCCATATCATCTGCAGTATGGATGGTGTCATCCATCAGATATTTTACAATAAAGAATGCTGCACAGATGAGAAGTCCAAGCAGAGCACCGATCATGGTGAATTTGGTATAGCTTGGAGCTACTTTACTCTCAGGAAGCTTGGCATGCTGTGCCAGATTCGGAGCAAGTGTGCTCATGGTATCCGGGAGATAATCAATGGCTTCCTCAGCCATAGTTTCAGCCAGATCCATAGCCATCTGCGGATCGGTAGAAGTAGCGGTGATCTCCAGAATACGGGTATCGCTTGGGTTATTCAGTGAAAAAGCTTTAGCCAGTTCATCGGATGTGGCATCCAGATTCAGACGGTCAATGACACGGTTCAGTACCGGATAGCTGAGCATCAGCTGTTCATAATCTGCAGTCAGGGAAGTACCAAGATTCAGGTCACTTAAATTGACTACAGAATCGTCTGAGGCAGATACTACGTAAAGCTTGGCTGTGGATTCATAGGTAGGTGCGATAAAGAAAAAGGAATACGCACCCAGAAGTACAGCGCCTGCAATAAGACTGATAAGCAGATAACGCCATTTGTCTAACAAGACGTAGCCTAGATCCACAAGGTCGATTTCCACCTCGTCGTTTGTGAGTTCTTCGTTCATGTCGGGTCTCCTTAATTTTGTTTATTGTAGCTGTTCAGTATCTTCCCAGCTACGATTTATTTTCTAACAGGAAAATTATTTCTTTTCCTTATAAAAAAGCGAAAGGATCGCTTCCTGAAGGCTGTCCGGATCAGGAGTGAAAGTCTGCCAGCCATCCTCGTCGAAGTCGGCAGTTCCTTCTATAGATACTTTCTCCTCCTCTTTCTCATCGGAAAGAAGAAGGGCAAGACGGGAAAACTTCTTGGCACTGATGTTGGTAGTCATGTAGTCCTCAAGTGCATGATAAAGATCCAGCGGGAACGTCTTATCTTCACTGCATTTCGCCTGGAAAACAGGCTTGAAAGCTTCCTCGTACTGGGCCTGACGGCTCATCCGGTTCTCGTTCAGTCCGTCGGCAACTGTCTTGCGCTCACGGATGAAGCGCTCAGCGTCCTTACCGTGCAGAGTTACGGTCTGTCCCTTGATCAGTGTGTCACTGTCCGGGAAATCATCCTCGATGGTGACGGTGACACCGCCAACCATATCATTTACCACTTCGATGGCGCTCATGTTTACCATTGCAAAGCCGTCAATATTGTGACCACCAAGGAGCGTGGAAACTGCATCCACAGTATTCTCTGCACGAGTCTCATGGTCCAGGCTCATGGCGTGTGCCAGGGAAATCTGGCATTCTGTGGTATCTATGTAAGAGCCGTCATCTGCAAGGCTCTTCACCGGAGTCATGGTGTTCCGGTCGATGGTGAGAAACTTGCAGGTGTCTGTGCTTCTGTCGCGGACAAGCACAAGAAGCACATCACACTGACCGGTGCCGTCGTATTCCTTGATCTCGGTTACCTTATCCGGAGAATCAATTCCGGCGAAAAGGTAAGTCTCAAGATTCCCCTTAGGAACGTAGGTAACACCTTTATAAGTGATCTGGTCAGTATCCTGTGCGGAAGAGGATGCACTCCGATTCACAGCATGGCTGTTGGCAGAAGTGAGAACACCTGCAGCTGAGCCTATGCCAAGAACGCCAGCGGCAAGTCCTATGGCGAGATATTTTATTTTTTTATTTTTATTCTGTCTGGAAATTTGATTATGACGCATTGATTCCTTTCTGCAGACCGAGGTATACTTCGCAGCTGTTCACTCCGTTCACAGCAACACGCTCCGCGATGCACAGAAATCATGCTTTTGCATGATTTCGCGCCGCAATTCTCGGGTTTTCTGTGAGCCTTGCTCACAAAAAACACCTCGCGGAATATTCCCTGTGAACAGTAACGGAACAGTACCTGTAAACCGTCACTCTGAAAATTACATATTGACAAAACTTAGAATCTGTTATTTACTTCACATTATAAAATATCATATTGTATAAATATTATATTGCTTTACCACAATATGTACTGATTTTATCACGGTTTGGGGTGGATATCAACCCGCTCTGTCATTTTTTGTCAAAAATGAGTGACGTAAAAAATCGTTTTCCTCTGGGGTTTTTTGTGCTATACTTATACAACGTATAGATTTCAGAGGAAATTTACTGGAGGAAAAAATGGAAAATCGCGAACGATATAAGAGACTGATCATGTTTTTGGCGTCTGCGGTGATCATAGCTATTGAAACATTGCTTTTCGCCTATATCTGGTATAAATTTTATGCCCACAAGGAGGTTATCGGCAGACGCTTTGACAGAGGTAATCAGGTAGTCATTGGTCTGTATGTGCTGATGATATACTTCTTTTATAAAATTTACGGTGGTTTTAAGGTGGGTTATCTGCGGGTATTTGAAGTAATCTATTCCCAGATCCTGTCTGTGTGCTGCGTGAATTTTATTACCTATTTACAGCTGTGCCTGATCGGCCGCTGGCGTCTGGGAGAGCATCTGACACCTATGCTGGCTATGACGGGGATTGACCTGGTGATCGTTGTCATATGGGTGGTTGGTATGCGTTATGTGTACACCAGACTGTATCCGCCCAGACAGATGCTGATGATTTATGGCGGACGTAATCCGGGAGATTTAAGGAATAAGTTTGAGACCAGAGAGGATAAATATGCCATTAAAGAGATGGCATCCCTTTCCCTTGGCCTTGACGTGATCAAGGAGAAGATCAACGGATATAAAGCAGTTGTGATCGGGGATATCCCGTCCCACGAACGAAATCTTCTTCTGAAATACTGCTTTGAGAAGGATATCCGCTGTTATTCTATTCCGAAGCTTTCTGATATTATGCTCCGGAATGCAGACGATATTCATTTATTTGATACCACGCTTCTTCTTTCCAGAAACCTGCGTCTGACAGCAGAGCAGCTGTTTTTCAAAAGAATTGTGGATATTATATTTTCCCTGGCAGGGCTGGTGATCGCATCTCCGTTTATGATTCTGATCGCACTTGCTATTAAGCTTTATGATGGCGGTCCTGTTTTTTATAAGCAGCCGCGTCTTACGAAGGATAAGCAGATCTTTATGATCCTGAAATTCAGAAGCATGAAAATGGACTCTGAAGTGAAGGGTGCCCAGCTGGCGAAGAAAGAGGATGACAGGATCACACCGGTCGGGAAGCTTATCCGCCGGATCCATTTCGATGAGCTGCCACAGATTTTTAATATCCTGAAAGGTGATATGTCTCTGGTAGGCCCAAGACCGGAGCGGCCGGAAATTGCTGCACTGTATAGCGAGAGGATCCCTGAATTTGATTACCGCCTGAAGGTGAAGGCCGGACTTACCGGTTATGCCCAGGTTTATGGTAAATACAACACGACACCTTATGATAAGCTGAAACTGGATCTCACCTATATTGAGACCTATTCTCTGAAGCTGGATCTGAAGCTTCTGATGCTTACCTTCAAAATCCTTTTCCAGAAGGAAAATACAGAAGGGGTTGAGGCATGGCAGAAGACAGCCGGCCAGGAGAAAAATGAGGAGAATGATTAAGACTGAGATTGAGGAGGAAATTTTATGTGTGGAATTGTTGGTTATGTAGGAGATGAACAGGCGGCACCGATTTTGCTGACAGGCCTTTCCAAGCTGGAGTACAGAGGCTATGATTCAGCCGGTATCGCAGTTCGAAACGAGGCAGCTGATAAGATCGCAATCGTAAAGGCGAAAGGGCGCCTGAAAACTCTGATCGAGAAGACAGACGGCGGCTCAGCCGTACCGGGTACCTGCGGTATCGGTCATACCCGCTGGGCGACTCATGGAGAGCCTTCTGAGACAAATGCCCATCCTCATTGTACAGATGATAGGTCCGTAGTACTTGTTCATAATGGAATTATCGAGAATTATCAGGAGCTGAAGGCGAAGCTTCTTCGTTCCGGCTATACGTTCTATTCTCAGACAGATACAGAAGTGGCTGTGAAACTGGTAGATTACTACTATAAGAAAACCGGAACCCCGTTGGAAGCAATCTCCAGAGCAATGCTCCGTATCCGCGGTTCTTATGCATTTGGTGTTATTTTCAAGGACTATCCGGGCAAACTGTTTGCAGCCCGCAAGGACAGTCCGCTGATCATTGGAAAGAGCGAGAACGGAAGCCTTATCGCTTCTGATGTTCCTGCGATCCTGGATCAGACAAGAAGGGTTTATTATATCGGCAATCTTGAAATTGCGGAGCTTTCCCGTGATGAGATCCATTTCTATAATATTGACCGTGAAGAGATTGAGAAAGACGTTGTGGAAATCCAGTGGGATGCAGCTGCTGCTGAGAAGGGCGGCTATGAGCACTTTATGCTGAAAGAGATCCATGAGCAGCCGAAGGCCGTTCAGGACACCATTGGCGCTTATGTAAAAGAGGGACACATTGATTTTTCCGAGACAGGGCTTACAGATGAGAAGCTGGCTTCTCTTAAGCGAATCTATATCATTGCCTGTGGTTCTGCTTACCATGTTGGCATGGTTGGCAAATATGTGATTGAATCCATGGCGAAGATCCCGGTTGAGGTGGATGTGGCTTCTGAGTTCCGTTACCGTGATCCGATCCTTGTGGAGGATTCCATGGTGGTTATTATTTCCCAGTCCGGAGAGACCGCAGACAGTCTGGCGGCTCTTCGTCTTGCCAGAGATAGAAATGTTCCGGTACTTAGCGTAGTCAATGTTGTAGGCTCCAGTATTGCAAGAGAGAGCGATTATACGTTATATACTTATGCGGGACCTGAGATTTCTGTTGCCACCACCAAGGCTTACAGCACCCAGCTGATCGCCATGTATCTGCTGGCTATCCAGAGCGCTTTTGTCCAGGGAAAGCTTGAGGAGGGAAAAGTGACCCGTCTGCTTGCTGAAATGGAGACCCTGCCGGACAAGATCAGCCGTGTTCTGGATGATAAGGAGCGTATCCAGTGGTTTGCAAGCAAGTATGCAAATGCCCATGATATTTTCTTCATCGGACGAGGAATTGACTATGCCATCAGCATGGAAGGAAGCCTGAAGATGAAGGAGATCAGTTACATTCATTCTGAGGCTTACGCAGCAGGTGAGCTGAAGCACGGAACGATCAGCCTTGTAGAGGATGGTACTCTGGTGATCGGTGTGATGACCCAGAAGGATCTTTTTGAGAAGACACTGAGCAATATGGTTGAGGTAAAGAGCCGTGGAGCTTATCTGATGGGACTGACCAGCTATGGCAATTACAGTATTGAGGATACCGCTGATTTCTCCGTATATGTTCCCAAGACGGAGAAGTATTTCACAACCAGCCTTGCAATTGTTCCGCTGCAGTTGATGGGATATTATGTCAGCGTAGCGAAGGGCCTGGATGTGGACAAGCCGAGAAACCTGGCAAAATCTGTTACTGTAGAATAATGTTATTAAATTACTGAATTATATTTCCAAACAACAGAAAAAAGACAATATTGTTATAAACGTAAACATGGCGCGGAGAAGTGGCTTCTTCGCGCTGTTTATTTGGAAACGAAAAAGTGGGATTGTTCGAACAAAATGGGGCGTGAAAAAGATATGGAAGAAAAAAGGCACAGGATCATAGGTACTGCCGGACATATTGATCATGGTAAAACCTGGCTGGTCAAGGCGCTGACAGGCACGGATACGGATCGCCTGGCAGAGGAAAAAAGGCGGGGGATTACAATTGAAAATGGTTTTGCGTTTCTGAAATTTCCGGATGGCAGGGAAGCAGGGATTATTGATGTGCCAGGTCATGAAAAATTTATAAAGAATATGCTGGCCGGAGCTGGCGGAATGGACATTGCCATGGTAGTGATTGCAGCGGATGAGGGAGTTATGCCTCAGACCAGGGAACATCTGGCAATACTTTCCCTGCTTGGTATTCGAAAGGGTGTGATTGTACTCACCAAAGGTGACCTGGAATGGAAAAAGGGACTTGACCAGGAAATCAAGGAATTTGCAGAGGGAACGTTTCTGGAAAATGCGGATGTGGTAGTGACCAGTGCTGTGGATGGGCGTGGGATTGAGGAACTGCGCAGGGTGTTGTGGAAACTGTGCACCGTCGGAAAAAACACGGGAAATCAGAAGCTTTCCCGAAAAGAAGGTGACAGCTGCACAGGCAGAATGGGGACAAAAGCATCTGCGTTTCGCCTGCCCATAGATCGTGTGTTTTCTTTAAAAGGCTTTGGAACCGTAGTGACAGGGACGCTGCTTGATGACAGTTTAGGCTTGAATTATGACACTATGCTTTATCCCAGAGCTGAAAGGGTAAAAATCCGGGGAATTCAGGTGCATGGACAGGAAGTATCCGAAGCTGTTCCGGGACAGCGGGTGGCAGTGAACCTTCCGGGAATTGGAAAAGAGCATATCTCCCGGGGAGAAATTCTGGCAGCAGCAGGAAGTATGGAAGGTACCATGATAGCAGATGTACGGCTGCAGCTGTTGAAATCAGGACAGCGTTCTTTAAAAAGCGGTACCCGTGTTCATCTTTATCATGGGGCAGCAGAACTGGTGTGTAAAATAATTCTGTTTGACAGAGTAGTGCTGAAGCCCGGTGAAGAGGCCATAGTCCAGCTTCGGATGGAGCAGGTGACGGCAATGAAAGCAGGGGATCATTTTGTTATAAGATTTTATTCGCCGGTAGAAACCATCGGCGGTGGAGTTGTGCTGAATCCCAATGGGGTAAAAAGGAAAAAAGGACAGAATGCAGATGCTGCCGTTCGTTACGCATGTACCGGAAAGGAAAGAAAAAAAGCACATGCTGCAGGAAAAATAACAGAAGAAATGTGTGGAAATTCTGTCTTTTTGCAGCTGCAGGAATTATATCTGAAATCGGGCTTTATGCCTCCGCTGACAGATGAAGTGAAGAAAGGATTTTCCGGCGAGCGGGATTTTTCAGAAGTGTTCTTTGCCATGGTGCGGGACGGTGTTCTTGTACGGTTTGACGAGAAGCATTATATGCACCGGGAAATACGGCAGAAAGCCCTGGATATGGCATATTTGTTATTTGAAGAAAAGGGTATAATCCAGACTGGAGAATTTCGTGACCGTCTGGGAATATCCCGTAAATGTGCGATCATACTGCTGGAGGGGTTTGACAGAGAGCGGATTACAGTTATGGAAAATGGAGGAAGAGTATTAAAACGAAACTTGCAGCAGACAGATCGGCTGCGTCGAGGCTTTTAGACCTGCGCAATCGGATTCACAGACAAGTGAGTGGTATGGTTATTTCGAAAACGTAGTCTCCATGAGAAGAGTAAGAATGGAAAGCTGGGTATGCTTTTTGGCGGGAACATATGGGAATCGAACCCATCCGGGACGGGATTAGCGCCCCACACTGGTTTTGAAGACCAGGAGGCACACCGGCACCTATCTGCTCCCAGTGAGAGTATAGCGGAGATTGGAAGCTTCGTCAACCACAGTCTTTGGGTCCGAAACCTTTCTTTGATTCCCTATTGACTAAGAGGGGGCAGATAAAGTAGAATAGTATTATTCGGGATAGTGTACCTTGTAGCCTTTTTCAAACATGCTCTGGTATGGCGGAGCTGTTGAACAGGGCTGTGTTTTGCGTATCCCGTTTATAATGGATGTTTTCACATTACCAGATTACAGTATTGAAGAATATCCGAAGAGGAGAAAAATATGGCAGAGACAGTTAGAGTTGTAGTAGATGTCATGGGCGGAGACAACGCTCCGGCAGAACCAGTGAAAGCAGCTGTAGAGGCTGTTACCGAGAGGGAAGACATTGATGTGATCCTTACCGGCAGGCAGGATGTAATTGAGAATGAGCTGAGTAAATTTCAGAATTACCCCAAGGAAAGAATCCAGATCGTGAATACCACAGAGGTGATCGAGACAGCAGAGCCTCCGGTTCTGGCAATCCGTAAGAAGAAAGATTCTTCCATTGTGGTAGGACTGAATCTTGTGAAGAAGCAGGAAGCAGAAGCATTTGTTTCCTCTGGAAGCTCAGGCGCTATTTTAGTAGGTGGTCAGGTGATCGTAGGAAGAAGCAAAGGAGTACAGCGTCCGCCGCTGGCACCCTTGATTCCTACCCAGAATGGTGTGTCACTTCTTATTGACTGCGGTGCGAACGTAGATGCCAGACCAGAGCATCTGGTACAGTTTGCGAAGATGGGTTCCATCTATATGGAAGACGTGGTTGGAATCAAGAACCCTCGTGTTGCCATTGTAAACATTGGTGCAGAGGAGGAGAAGGGAAATGCCCTTGTGAAAGAGACGTTCCCTCTTTTGAAGGAATGCCCGGGGATCAATTTTATTGGAAGTATTGAAGCAAGGGATATTCCAGCTGGTTATGCAGATGTGATTGTCTGCGAGGCTTTTGTCGGGAACGTGATCCTGAAGCTTTATGAAGGACTTGGAAGTACCTTTATGAAGATGCTTAAAACCGGCCTTATGAAAGACACCCGCAGCAAGGTTGGAGCTCTTCTGGTGAAACCGGCCGTCAAAGAAACTATGAAGGCATTTGATGCAAGTGAGTACGGCGGAGCCCCTCTTCTGGGTCTTAAGGGACTGGTTGTGAAGACACACGGCAGTGCCAGGGCGGTTGAGATTCGTCACGCTATTTTTCAGTGTGTTCAGTTCAGACAGCAGAAGATCAATGAGAAAATCGCTGCCCATATGGTGGAAGAGACACCAGAAAAAGCATGATCATCCATGCATTGCAGCAGACTCTTCGGCAAAGACCTGCCGGAGGGCTGCCAGCTAGTCAGAGGGAAGGAAGTTTATCATGGAAAAAAAGTTAAAAGCATTGGAGAACCGGATCGGTTATGAGTTCAGGAATAGAAACCTTCTGATCCTTGCACTGACACATAGTTCCTATGCAAACGAGAAGAAGCTTGGTAAGGCAGGCTGCAACGAGCGCCTGGAGTTTCTTGGAGATGCAGTTCTGGAGCTGATCAGCAGTGATTTTCTTTATAAGAAATTCACCCAGATTCCAGAGGGCGAATTGACCAAGAAGAGAGCCAGCCTGGTTTGCGAGCCCAGTCTTGCTTATTGTGCAAGAGATTTCGGACTGCCGCAGTATCTGCTCCTTGGAAAAGGTGAGGACATGACCGGTGGAAGAAACCGTGACTCTATTGTTTCTGATGCAACAGAGGCTCTGCTTGGAGCTATCTATCTGGACGGTGGTTTTGCTAGCGCAAAGGAGTTTGTTCTGAAATTCATTCTAAACGATCTTGAGAACAAACAGCTCTTTTATGATAGCAAGACCATCCTGCAGGAAATCGTACAGGAGAAGGGAACCCATCTTGTGGAGTACCATCTGATAAAAGAAGAAGGCCCGGATCACAATAAAAGCTTTACCGTGGATGTGCTTGTCAGCGGTCATGTGATGGGTACCGGAGTAGGACATACCAAGAAAGCTGCCGAACAGGAAGCTGCTTACCAGGCAATCCGGAAGATGAGAAAATAATAACAAGGGTTCGAATATATGTATTTAAAAAATATTGAAGTGCACGGGTTTAAGTCCTTTGCACAGAAAATCAATTTCGAATTTCATAATGGAATTACGGGAATCGTTGGCCCCAACGGCAGTGGAAAAAGCAACGTAGGTGATGCGGTCCGCTGGGTCCTTGGAGAACAGAGCGCCAAGCAGCTTCGAGGCGGAAACATGCAGGATGTTATTTTTTCCGGCACGGAGACCAGAAAGCCCCTTAGCTTTGCTTCTGTTGCCATTACTCTGGATAACAGCGATCACAAGCTTCCGGTTGATTTTAATGAGGTTACGGTTACCCGAAGACTTTACCGTTCCGGTGAAAGTGAATATCTTATTAATGGAAGTGCCTGTCGTCTGAAGGATATTAATGAGATGTTTTACGATACCGGTATTGGGAAAGAGGGCTATTCCATCATCGGGCAGGGACAGATCGATAAGATCTTAAGCGGTAAGCCGGAAGAGCGCCGTGAGCTTTTTGACGAAGCTGCCGGAATCGTAAAGTTTAAGCGAAGAAAGGCAACTACCATTAAGAAGCTGCAGGACGAGCAGGCGAACCTGGTGCGTGTTACCGATATTTTAAGTGAGCTTACCAGACAATTGGGCCCTTTGGAGCGCCAGTCCGAGACAGCCAGAATTTATCTTGCCAAAAGAGACACTTTGCGGGAATTGGATGTGAACAGTTTTCTTCTGGAAAACGAGGAGACCAGCCGTGAATTAAAAGAGCTGGATACCAAGAATACCCGGGCTGCTGAGGAGCTGGAGGAGAATCAGAAGGCTTACGAGCAGACGAAAGTGGAATATGATCGTCTGGAAGAGGAACTGGAACAGTTGAATTCCCAGATGGATCAGCTGCGTGAAGAGACGCAGAATAAGGCAATCCGCAGGCAGCAGCTGGATGGCGAGACCAAGGTACTTCGGGAACAGATTTTGTCCGGAGTGCAGAGTGAAGAACATTACAAGAGCCGTCTGCAGTCCATTGAGGCGGATCTGAAGGAACGCCAGGAGTCTCTGGAGAGGCAGGAGGCGGAGAAATCCCAGCTCCATGCAGCTCTTCTGGAAGCAAGGAAGCGCCAGGAGGCAGAAGAGGACCGGATTTCCAATATTCAGGCACAGATCGAAGAGTGCTCCCAGGCAGTGGAGAATGGCAAGAACGAGATTATCGAGCTTCTCAATACCCGTGCCACTACCAAAGGAAAAGCCCAGCGTTTCGATACCATGATGGAGCAGATCGATATCCGTAAAGCGGGAATCAGTCAGAGACAGCTTCATTTGAAAACAGAGGAAGCCCAGCAGCAGAGTGAGCTGGAGAGGGCAAAGGAGAAGTTTCAGGGAATTACCACACTTATCCAGGACATGAATGCAGAGTGTCAGCGCCTGGATAATGAAGTACATAAAATTACAGATGAATTAAAGAAACAGAACGGCCAGATGGAAATCGGCCAGAGCGCATATCACCGTGAGGCTTCCAGGCTGGAATCTTTGAAAAATATTACAGAGCGCTATGACGGATACGGAAACAGTATCCGCCGTGTAATGGAACAGAAGGACCGGGTACCGGGAATTAAGGGTGTTGTAGCAGATCTGATCCAGGTAAATAAGGAGTATGAGATCGCCATTGAGACGGCTCTTGGCGGAAGTATTCAGAACATTGTCACAGACAATGAACAGACTGCCAAGCACATGATTGAATTTCTGAAGAAAAACCGTTTCGGCCGTGCTACGTTCCTTCCACTTAACAGTATCAATACTAGAAGTGGTTTTACCCAGAGGGATGCGCTGCAGGAGCCGGGAGTGATCGGGCTTGCCAGTGAACTGGTAACTACAGGTCCGGAGTATGCCGGACTTGCTACTTATCTTCTGGGTCGTGTGCTTGTGGTGGATCACATTGACAATGCCATTGCCATTGCGCGAAAGTACCGGCACAGTCTTCGCATGGTAACTGTGGAGGGTGAATCCTTCAGTCCGGGCGGTTCTATGTCAGGTGGTTCTTTTAAGAATAACAGCAACCTTCTTGGCCGCCGCCGTGAGATCGAAGAACTGGAATCCAGTGTGAAGGCTCTTCGAAAAGACATGGATGACATGCAGACTGCTATTAATGATAATCGAAGCAAGCGCAATGTTATGCGTGACACCATTGCAGATCTGCAGGAAAAACTGCGTCAGCAGTATGTTGCCCAGAACACGGCGAAGATGAACATTAACCAGGTAGAAGCCAAAACAAAGGAAATCCAGGCTGGCTACGGAGAGATTCAGAGAGAGCAGATGGAAATCCGCCGTCAGATCGAGGAGGCAGAGGCTGATCACAGCAAGATTGCCGAAGAATTGAAGGCTTCTGAGCAGGATGAGAAAGAACTGGAGACTTTTATCCAGAATAAACAGGAAGAATTAGAGACCTGGAGGGCTTCTGAGCAGGAGGTTTCCAGAAAACTGGAGGCTCTTCGTCTGGAAGCAAGTACAGCCCAGCAGAAAGAAAGCTTCGCAGCAGAGACTCTGGGCCGTCTGACCCATGAGATGGAAGCTCTTCGCCAGGAGGAAGCAGATATTCATGAAACGCTGGAGCTTGGCGGCGAAGAGAATGAGAGAAAGCGCCAGTCTGTAGAGAACCTGGAGGCAGTGATCCGGACTTTGGAAGAGGATGAAACCAAGGCGAAGGCTCAGATGGAGAGCTGGCAGAGTGTGAAGGATGAAAAAAATGCCAGCCATAAGGCATTTTTTGAGAAGCGGGATCAGCTGTCCGGCAGGATTTCACTTCTGGACAAAGAGTGTTACCGTCTGAAAAGTCAGATCGAGAAGCTGGAAGAGCACAGGGAATCTCAGATTTCCTATATGTGGAATGAGTATGAGATCACCCCGAACAATGCCCTTCAGTACAAAAAAGAAGAGCTGAACGATCTGAAAGCCATGAAGAAAGAAATTGCCCAGGTGAAGGATGAAATCCGTAAGCTTGGTAACGTTAATGTAAATGCAATTGAGGAATATAAGGAGATTTCAGAGCGTCATGCTTTCCTTTCCGGACAGTATGAGGATCTGAAAACCGCAGAGGCACAGCTGGAGAACATTATCCAGGAACTGGATGAGGGAATGCGTAAACAGTTTACGGAGAAATTCCAGGATATCCAGAGAGAGTTTGACAAGGCTTTCAAGGAATTGTTTGGAGGCGGTAAGGGGACTCTGGAGCTTGAGGAAGACGTGGACATTCTGGAAGCAGGAATTCGTATTATTTCCCAGCCGCCAGGCAAAAAGCTTCAGAATATGATGCAGCTTTCCGGTGGTGAGAAGGCACTTACTGCAATCGCACTTTTGTTTGCAATCCAGAATCTGAAGCCGTCGCCATTCTGTCTTCTTGATGAGATCGAGGCGGCACTTGACGATTCGAATGTAGGCCGTTTCGCAGGCTATCTTCAGAAGTTGACGAAGAACACGCAATTTATTATAATAACACACAGGCGTGGTACTATGAATGCCGCAGACAGACTTTATGGTATTACCATGCAGGAGAAAGGCGTCTCCACGCTGGTTTCCGTTGATCTTGTGGAAAACCAGCTTACGCAGTAAAAGGAGGAGAGAAAATGGCAGAGGAAAAGAAGGGCTTTTTTAAAAGACTTGTCAGTGGCCTGACAAAAACAAGAGACAACATTGTGGCAGGATTCGATTCTCTTTTCACCGGCTATTCAACAATAGATGATGATTTTTATGAGGAACTGGAAGAAATCCTGATCATGGGTGACATTGGAATCAATGCCACCACAGCCATTCTGGACAAATTAAAAGACCAGGTGGAAATCCGGAATATCAGGGATCCCAAGGAGTGCAAGCAGCTTCTTATTGATACCATCAAGGAGCAGATGACGGTAGACAGCACAGAGTACGAGTTTGAAAACCGCAAATCCGTTATTCTTGTGATCGGTGTCAATGGTGTTGGAAAAACAACTTCCGTTGGAAAACTTGCCGGCAAGCTGAAGGACCAGGGCAAAAAGGTTATTCTTGGTGCTGCGGATACTTTCCGTGCAGCAGCAGGGGAACAGCTGACCCAGTGGGCGAACCGGGCAGGAGTGGAGATCATTGGCGGTCAGGATGGAGCAGACCCGGCATCAGTTGTCTATGATGCAGTGGCAGCAGCCAAGGCCCGCAATGCAGACGTTCTGATCTGTGATACCGCAGGAAGACTTCATAATAAGAAGAATCTTATGGAAGAGCTTCGCAAGATTTACCGCATTCTGGAGAAGGAATATCCGGAAGCGTATCTGGAAACTCTGGTGGTTCTGGATGGAACGACAGGACAGAACGCACTTGTGCAGGCAAGACAGTTTGCAGAGGTGGCAAATGTAACCGGTATCATTCTTACCAAGCTTGATGGTACAGCCAAGGGTGGTATTGCGGTGGCAATCCAGTCTGAGCTTGATATTCCGGTGAAATATATCGGCGTTGGTGAGAGCATTGACGATTTACAGAAATTCGATGCAAATTCTTTTGTGGATGCGTTGTTTGATATTCATCCGGATGAAAACTAACCCCACAAACTACAGGAGGAAAAATAAAAATGCTTACATTAGAGAGTTTTGAAGAAGCGGCAGAAATAGTTAAGCAGGTAACCCAGGAGACCAAGCTGGTGAAGAGCAGTTATTTCTCTGAACTCACTGGAAACAAGGTCTTCTTCAAACCAGAGAACATGCAGAGAACAGGTGCATATAAGGTGCGTGGAGCTTATTATAAGATCAGTACTCTTTCCGACGAGGAGAGGGGCAAAGGCCTGATCACAGCTTCCGCTGGAAACCATGCACAGGGTGTGGCATATGCAGCACACAAGTACGGTGTGAAGGCCGTGATCGTAATGCCGACCACTACACCGCTTATTAAAGTAGAGCGTACAAAAGGGTATGGCGCAGAGGTTATTCTTCATGGTGATGTTTATGATGAGGCCTGTGCATACGCTCTGGAGCTTGCTGAAGAAAAGGGCTATACCTTTATTCATCCTTTTGATGATCCTGCAGTTGCTACCGGACAGGGAACCATTGCTATGGAGATCATTCAGGAGCTTCCTCTTGTAGATTATATTCTGGTGCCAATCGGTGGAGGCGGACTTGCAACAGGTGTATCCACACTTGCCAAGCTTCTTAATCCTCATATTAAAGTAATCGGTGTAGAGCCGGCAGGTGCAGCCTGCATGAAGGCTTCTCTTGAGAAAGGGGAGGTTGTTACACTGCCCCATGTAAACACCATTGCAGATGGTACTGCAGTTCAGACTCCGGGCTCTCATATTTTCCCATATATCCAGGAGAATCTGGATGAAATCATCACGGTTGAGGATGATGAGCTGATCGTTGCATTCCTGGATATGGTAGAGAATCACAAGATGATCGTTGAGAATTCAGGACTTCTGACAGTGGCTGCGCTTCGTCATCTTGATTTCAAGAATAAAAAGGTTGTGTCCATTTTAAGTGGTGGAAATATGGATGTGATTACCATGTCTTCTGTAGTACAGCATGGTTTGATCCAGCGTGACAGAATCTTTACCGTATCTGTTCTTATCCCGGATAAGCCTGGTGAACTGGTACGTGTGGCTTCTATTATTGCTGAGAATCAGGGAAATGTTATCAAGCTGGATCATAACCAGTTTGTAAGCACAAACCGTAATGCCGCTGTAGAACTGAAAATCACTCTGGAGGCATTTGGTACAGATCATAAGAATCAGATCGTGAAAGCGCTGGAGACTGCCGGATGCAGACCGAAAGTAATTCGCGCAAGTCTGTAATTGAAAAATAGAAGCATTTCCCCGCCTTGCAGTTAATAGCTGAAGCAGCATTACAAATGGTATGAATAAAGTTAGTTACTGTTCACTCCGTTCACAAAAAACACCTCGCGGAATGTTACCAGTGAATAGTAACTAAAGTTAATCTATGTGCTTTGGACGTTTTGCATATTTATGTAAAAAAATGGGGAGTGTTTGCTGAAATGATTATAAATAAGTACAACTGTGTTGGTTAAAAAAGGATCGGCATGGCGGTGAATATAAGGAGTAGCAAACTATGAAAAAAGTAATTTTAACAGGAGACCGCCCTACAGGACGTCTTCATGTGGGACATTATGTGGGCTCTTTATCTGAGCGTGTAAAGCTTCAGAATTCCGGAAATTATGACGAGATTTATATTATGATCGCGGATGCCCAGGCGCTTACTGATAACGCAGAGCACCCGGAGAAGGTTCGTCAGAATATTATCCAGGTAGCACTTGATTATCTGGCTTGCGGGATTGATCCGGAGAAATCCACAATTTTCATCCAGTCCATGGTTCCGGAGCTTACAGAGCTTACCTTCTATTATATGAATCTGGTTACAGTGGCCCGTGTTCAGCGTAACCCTACTGTGAAATCTGAGATCCAGATGCGTAATTTCGAAGCCAGCATTCCGGTTGGATTCTTCTGCTATCCTATCAGCCAGGCAGCAGATATCACGGCTTTCCGCGCAACAGCAGTTCCGGTTGGCGAGGATCAGCTTCCTATGCTGGAGCAGTGCAAAGAGATCGTACACAAGTTTAACACAGTATATGGTGAGACGCTTACAGAGCCAGAGATCGTACTTCCTTCCAACAAGGCGTGCCTGCGTCTGCCAGGTATTGACGGTAAGGCAAAAATGAGTAAATCTCTTGGAAACTGCATTTATCTTTCCGATGAGGCAGATGAGGTTAAGAAGAAGGTTATGTCCATGTTCACGGATCCGAATCATCTTCGTGTTCAGGATCCGGGAAATGTTGATGGCAACCCGGTATTTATTTATCTGGATGCTTTCTGCAAACCAGAATACTTCCCGGAATTTCTTCCGGATTATCAGAACCTGGACGAGCTGAAAGACCATTATAAGAGAGGCGGACTTGGAGATGTTAAGGTTAAGAAGTTCCTGAACAACGTTCTCCAGGCTGAGCTTGGCCCGATCCGCGAGCACCGTAAAATGTGGGAGCAGCGCATTCCGGATGTCTATGACATTTTAAGAGAGGGCAGTAAGGTGGCTGAGGCAAAGGCTGCTGAGACTCTGAGGGATGTAAAGGCTTCTATGAAAATTAATTATTTTGATGATGATAGTTTGATTCAGTAAAATATGTGGATTTTAAGTGTCAGTAAAATATGTGAATTTTAAGTGTCAAGCGTTTTTGAAAATGTCCTAAAATAATTGAAGTATTAGCCCCGGCTTTT
>OFMG01000166.1_pt1 | contig 99578 bp, 94 predicted proteins | sample 1541751 | NCBI WGS metagenome assembly OFMG01 (sample SAMN04209232, study PRJEB22552) | human gut metagenome | biome: gut; material: feces | host: Homo sapiens | place: USA: Oklahoma
ACGAAACCTGCTCCCGCTGCGACTATACCACCCGCAAAGAGCTGCCCGCACTGAACCATGCTCTGGAGCAGCACGAAGCGCAAGCTCCCACCTGTACGGAAATCGGCTGGGATGCTTACGAAACCTGCTCCCGCTGCGACTATACCACCCGCAAAGAGCTGCCCGCACTGAATCATGATTTGGAGCAGCACGCAGCAAAAGCCCCCACCTGTACGGAAATCGGCTGGGACGCTTACGACCGCTGCATCCGCTGCGGCTATACCACCCGCAAAGAGCTGCCCGCACAGCATGATTTGAAGCAGCACGCAGCAAAAGCCCCCACCTGCACGGAAAAGGGCTGGAACGCTTACGAAACCTGCTCCCGCTGCGACCATACCACCCGCAAAGAGCTGCCCGCGTTGAACCATAATTTGGAGCAGCACGAAGCAAAAGCCCCCACCTGTACGGAAAAGGGCTGGGATGCTTACAAAACCTGTTCCCGCTTGGGCTGCAACTATACCACTTATCAAGAAATCCCCGCACTGAACCATGATTATCAGGCTGTTACCGTAGAGCCTACCTGTGAAGCAGACGGCTATACTGTTTTTACCTGCTCTCGCTGCAAAGACAGCTACACCGCAAACCCGACCGATCAGCTGGGACACCAGTTCGGTGCATGGTCCCCGAACGGAATCGGCTCTCAGAGCGCCGCTTGTCTGCGGCAGGGCTGCGCGCACACTGGCAGCACCGATTGCCGGAAGTTTACTTTCCGCACTGCGGAAGGCGAAGCTCTGACCTTCTGCCCCGTGTGCGGGCAGGCAGAAAACGCCGCGCAGCTGGAAAAGATCGAAGCGGCAACGGCGTGGGCTAACAGCGGCAGTCTTTCTGCGGAGGATGTGACCGCACGGACGAATGGGGAATACCTGAGTGTGGCCTTTGAAACCGCAGGCAGCCTGACGCAGCCCACCGGTCGGGTAAGGCTCGCGCTGCCCGCCGGATTGCTGGAAGGCAAAACGCTTGTGCGCATTGCCCCGGACGGCACGCAGACCGAGCTGCCTTTTGAAGCAAAGAACGGCAAACTCATCTTTACGCTGGATTTTGCAAACAGCGAGCTTCCCGTAATGCTCTTCCGCCTGCTCCCCCAGACCGCCGCCCTCTGAGCGCTTTTACAGCGCACAAACGATAGACCGCAAAATGCCCGCCCACCTGTGGGAAACCACGGTGGGCGGGCATTCTTTTATATTATGGTTATGTGCGTTTTGCCCTCAGCCGCACACGCTGCCATCCGGGGCAAAGAACTGCACGTGCTTTTGCCACTGGGTAGGGCTGATGGTGCGGCGGTAGCAGTCGGTCAGGGCTTCCACCGCAGTCTCCGGGGCAAGGGGCGCGCAGCCCGGGCAGTCCAGCACCAGAATGCGGAACCACGCGTCAAAAAGATGCTCGGTGTAGTGGGTGTCCCACGCGCCGCAGCGGGCGTAAAAGCCCAGCCGCCGCACTGCCATGGCTGCGTCCTCGGCCTTTTCCGGCATCTCGGCTTCAATTAAAATGGCCTCGGCGGTGTCCTCGTGGGCGGGCAGCTGCGCCAGCAGCTGCGCCCCAATGCCGTGGGCGCGGTAGGCGGGCACTACGGCAAAATAATCCAGCTGGCTCATCCGGCAGCCCTCGGGACGCACCATCAGCAGATAGGCGGCAAGGGTGTCCCCGTCAAACACGCCCCATGTGTGGGCAGTGCCATCCGCTTCGCTGTTCAGGATCATGCTCAGGGGCTTCAGCTCCCCGGCAGGAAAGTCCCGGCGCATCTCGTTCAGATACACATCGGTCAGCTCCGGGCCGGTGAGCAGCCGCCAGATAAACGCAGGCTCTCTCATACGATCCGGTTTCCTTTCTGGATGACAGCCTTGATGTTCAGCTCCTTGTCCGCAAGGATCACGTTGCCGTAGCGTCCGGCGGCAAGGCTGCCGTAGTCGTTATCCACGCCGATGCTCTTGGCGGGGGTCTCGCTGGCGGCGCGGACGGCGCTTTCCAGCGGCACGTTCATCTCCAGCACGGCGCGCTTCATGCAGTCGTACAGACAGGTGTTGCTGCCCGCAATGGTGTCCGGGTGCTCGGTCAGGGTGGCGCGGGGTCCCTTGACCGTGATGGCCTGTCCGCCCAGACTGTATTGGCCGTCCGGCAGGCCGCAGGACATGGCGCTGTCCGCGATCAGGCAGACGCGGTCGTCCCCGAAGGTGTTGAAGGTGAACCGCACCATGGCGGGGTGAATATGCACGTTATCGGTGATCAGCTCCACCTCGGCATCGTGCTCCATGGCTGCAATGATAGGGCCGGGCGCACGGTGGGTGATGCCGGGCATGGCATTGTACAAGTGGGTCATGTGGGTGGCACCGGCTTCAAAGGCCTTGACGGCGGTGTCGTAGTCGGTGCAGGTGTGGGCGATGGAGATGCGCACCTCGTTATGGCACTCCTTGATAAAGTCCAGATTGCCCGGCTCTTCGGGTGCAACGTCCACCAGCTTGATCAGACCGCCCGCACGCTTCTGCAAACGGCGGAACATGGCGGCGTCTGCGCCCTGCACATACTCCGGGTTCTGTGCGCCCACCTTTTTGGGGCTGATGAAGGGGCCTTCCATGTTGATGCCCACAAGGTCGGCGCCCTTGCCGTTTTTATGGGCGGCAGCGGCGTCCATTACCTTGTTCAGGATCTCCTCGGGGTAGGTCATGGTGGCGGGGCAGATGGCCAGCACGCCCTTGCTGGCCTCAAAATCCGCCAGCGTCTGGATGGCCTCCTCGGTGCCATCGCAGAAATCCTTGCCCATTGCCCCGTGGAAGTGGATATCCACAAGGCCCGGCAGGGCGTACAGCCCCTCGGCGTCCAGCACCTCTTCGCCCTCTTCCGGGGCGGCAAAGGGCACGATACGGCCATCGCGGATGATGATGGTGCCGCGCTCAAAAGTGTGGCGCGGGGTATAGACCAGTGCATTCTGAAGGATCATACAAAACACCTCGTTCTTTCCTTGAAGCCGTTTTCATAAGCATTGCACCCCGCTTACGAAAACAGCTTTTTGCTTTTCACCCAGTATAGCACGCCGGGTGTTTTTACAAAAGTCCTTTTGTGTGAACATTGTACCGCTGTGTACAAAAAGCGAGCCGCCGGGAGGGGGCGCTGTGCACCCCGCCCCCGGCGGCCCGGTTCATACTGCAAAATCAACCAGACTTTTGCAGTTCATTCTTTTCAGAAGTGCAGGATCACAGCATCTTCTTCAGCTCGTCGTACACGAACTGAACCTTGGTGCCAATGATGACCTGGCAAGCGTTCTTGCTGGGACGGATAACACCGGCAGCACCGGCAGCCTTGACAGCCTTCTCGTCGACCTTGGCGTTATCCTTCACCTCAAAACGCAGACGGGTTGCGCAGTAACCAACGTCCTTCACGTTCTCCTTGCCGCCGACAGCAGCCAGAACAGCAGAAGCGACTTCGGTGTAGTTGTTGTTGGCCAGAACGACCTTCTTCTCAGCTTCCTCGTCGTCATCCTCACGGCCGGGGGTCTTCAGGTCGAACTTGGTGATGGCGAAGTAGAACACGAAGTAGAACACCAGGAATGCTGCGATGCCCAGAGGAATGATCATCCAGGTCTTAGCAGCTGCGGGCAGGGATGCAGAGAAGATCAGGTCGGTAGCACCTGCGGAGAAGCAGAAGCCAGCACGGAAACCGGTGTAGTAGGTGATGATGGTGAAGATGCCGTACAGAGCGGAGTACACAACGTACAGCGGGAAGCACAGGAACATGAAGCCGAACTCGAAGGGCTCGGTAACGCCGCAGACGAATGCGCAGATTGCAGCGGACAGAACCAGACCAATAGCGGCCTTCTTGTTCTTAGCGGTCTTGACCATAGCCAGAGCAGCGCCCATGATACCGAACATCATGCAGGGGAAGAAGCCGGACATATACATACCAAGGCTCCAGTCCACATCAGCGGAAGTCTCGCCAGCCCAGAAGTGGCTCAGGTCGCCCAGACCGATGGTATCGAACCAGAACACGTTGTTCAGAGCGTGGTGCAGGCCGGTGGGGATGAGCAGACGGTTCAGGAAGGCGTAGATGCCGGCGCCGATGCCGTCCATGCCAGCGATGCCCTTGCCCAGAGCGACCAGTGCGTCGAAGATGACGGGCCAGACGAACAGCAGAACAACGGACACCAGAATGGAGATCAGACCGGTAGCGATCGCAACGAAGCGCTTGCCGGAGAAGAATGCCAGCCAGTCAGGCAGCTGGGTATTCTTGAACTTGTTGTAGCAGGCAGCACCCACAACAGCGGCCAGAATGCCGATGAAGGAGTTGCCGGCGACCTTCTGGAAGGCAATGTAGGTAGCAGTGCCCTCTTCCAGGGTGCGCACCATGCCGACCACGCCGGGGCTCAGCAGCTGCTGCATCATCAGGTAGCTGACCAGACCGGCCAGACCTGCGGTACCGTCGTTGTCAGCCAGGCCGACAGCGGCACCAATGGCAAACAGCCATGCCATGTTATCGATCAGAGCGCCGCCTGCCTTGACCAGCAGGAAGCCGACGGTGTAAGCTGCACCGGAGGTTGCAGCACCGGGAACGCCCATAACGCCCGGAGCGAGGGCATAACCAAGACCCATCAGGATGCCGCAGATCGGCAGCACAGCGACGGGAAGCATCAGAGCTTTGCCCAGTTTCTGGAGATACTTCATCATAAGACACATTCCTCCTTAAAGAATGTTTGTGTTTACAGACAGTCTCTGGTTGCAGGCTGTCCATAGTTCCGTAACAGAATAGTAACATATTTTTGCAAAAAAAGAAAGTGGTTTTTTCTTTTTTCTATTAAAATGCACCAAAAGTCCTTGTTTGATGGCACACCTGTCAGTATTTTTTGTTTTTTCTGCACGCGTCCTGATTTAAGTGCTGAAAAATCTTTTCTTTTTATGTCTATTTTGTCCAAATGCTTGCATCCCAGCGCAGAATCGGGTACTATACAGATAAGAGAACTTTTTTCCATCTGCCCCGCCGGGCGGCATGGATACAACGTAAAAGGAGAATGCCTTATGGAATGGACCGATATCCGCCTGACTGTGGCCAAGGCTGATGCCGAAAACGCCGAAGCCGTTGCTACCCTGATCGCCGAGGGCGGCATCTACATCGAGGATTACAGCGACATCGAGCAGCAGGTGGCCGAGATCGCCCACGTGGATCTGATCGAGCAGGAGCTGCTGGACAAGCCCCGGGATACCGTGATCATCCATCTGTATCTGGAGCCGGGCGCTTCTCAGGTGGAAACGCTGGCGCTTATCGCCGCCCGCATGGAAGCCGCCGGCATCCCCTACACCGTGGAGACCGAGGGCGTGGAGCAGGAGGACTGGCAGAACGGCTGGCGCAAATATTATCACCCCATGGAGATCGGCAGCCGTCTGGCTGTGGTGCCCTCGTGGCAGCAGTACGACACCGACCGGGTCAAGCTGATCCTTGACCCCGGCCTTGCCTTCGGCACCGGCGGTCACGAGACCACCAGCCTTTGCCTTGAAGCGCTGGACGAGCAGGTGCGCGGCGGCGAGCGGGTGCTGGATATCGGCACCGGCAGCGGCATCCTTGCCATTGCCGCCCTCAAGCTGGGTGCCGCCAGCGCCGAGGGCGTGGACATCGACCCTGTGGCAGTGCGCACCGCCGGGGAGAACGCAGCCCTGAACGGCGTGCAGGATAAGCTCACCGTGCTGGTGGGCGACCTGTCCGACAAGGCCAGCGGCACTTATGACATCATCACCGCCAACATCGTGGCAAACGCCATCCTCAGCCTTGCACCCGCCGTGCCCGGCCTGATGGCCGAGGGTGCCACCTTTATTGCCAGCGGCATCATCGACAGCCGCAAGGACGAGGTGATCGCCGGGCTGGAAAAGGCTGGGCTTGCCATTGTGGAAGTGAAGGAAAAGCGCGGCTGGGAGTGCATCGTCTGCAAAAAGGCCTGATATCCATACATTATGAGAAGGAGCGCACAGTATGCCGCACCGCTACTTTACCACCGAGATCTCTGACGGCACCGCCACCCTGCGGGGTGCGGATGCCCATCACCTTGCCCGGGTGATGCGGGCAAAGCCGGGGGATACCGTCATCCTCTGCGACGGCAGCGCCGTGGAGTACACCGCCACCATCACCGGCTTTGGAGAGGACAGGGTAGACTTTGCCGTAGAGCCGGGCTACCCCAGCGCCGCCGAGCCTACCGTGGAGGTAACTTTGCTGGCGGGCTACCCCAAGCAGGATAAGCTGGAACAGATCATCAAGCACGGGGTGGAGCTGGGCGCTGCCCACATCGTGCCCTTTTTCAGCCGCTACTGCGTGGCCGCCCCCAAAAAAGAGGAGCAGAAGAACGAGCGCTACAACCGCATTGCGCTGGAAGCCGCCAAGCAGTGCGGCCGGGGCGTTCTGCCGGACGTAGCCCTGCCGCTGCCGAACTTCGGGGCGGTGTGCCGCAGCTTTGACCAGTACGATCTGGTGCTGTTCTGCTACGAGTGCGGCGGCGCACCCCTGCGCCAGCTGCTGGCTGCGGCAAAGCCCGCCGACGGGCAGAAGCTGCGCCTTGCCATCGTTACCGGCGCAGAGGGCGGCTTTGCCGCCGAGGAAGCCGAAATGGCTGCCAAGGCCGGGGCAAAAACGGTAGGCCTTGGCCCCCGCATCCTCCGGTGCGAGACCGCCCCGCTGGCGGTGCTCTCCGCCGTCATGACCCTGACGGGGAATCTGGAGTAAGCATAAAAAAGGACGTATCTGCTTGACAAATACGCCCGGAATGATTATACTGAGAACAGAAAAGGTGCTGCCCGGCAACGGTCAGCTTCCATACCCTAGACAATCAGAAAAGATTGGCCGTTTGAGTCGGGAAAACTGTGGCGGTCAATCTTTTTTGTTTTGCTTGCTCTCGATGTACTGTAAAACTTTTAACGTAACGTCAACCGTTTCGTAGACCACGGTAACGATAAGCGTTGCCAAGGCCAAGGTTTCCAGCAGCGTCATAGGGCATCCCCCCTTTGCCGTCAGGCTCCGGGAAGATCACAAATTCTCAAAAAAGTTCCTTTCCCGGCGTTGCGCCTGATTCATTCCGAAGAACGAGTTTTGCGAGCCGGGTACGGAAGCATGACCACCTGCAATGCAGGCAACACCTAGTCTACCGCCTTTTCAGGCGGTATTTTTATTGTAGCATACTTTTTTGTTCGTTACAACAAAAATGTTTGTATGGCGAAAAAGGCTGCTGCACAGGAATTTGTGCAGCAGCCTCTTATTATTTTGCATTATATTACGCTTTGTAAAGTGCTTTCAGTCCTTTTCCCCTGCATCCGGGTGGGCATCGGTGTCCAGCAGGGCTTGCTTTACCTTGAGCAGGTTCTGGGGGCTTACCGAGAAGCTGCGCAGACCAAGGTGCAGGTACTGCGCCGTGTTGGCGGGGTTGCCCACGGCAAGGCCGCAGATGGTCACCGGGACGTGGTGCGCACCCGCGGCATCCATCACCATGGTGATCAGCTTTTTCATGGCAGGGCTGGCGGGGCGGTAGTAGTGCTCTGCGCTGGCAAGCTCCCGGTCGGCGGCGTGGGTGTACTGGGTCAGGTCGTTGGTGCCGATGACCAGAAAATCGCAGCCGTGGGCTATAAAGTCCTCCACGGTCAGGCAGGCGGCGGGGATGCTCAGCATCACGCCGAACTGGGTATTTTCGTTAAAGGGCACGCCCCGCTCCCGCAAGCTCTGGCGGCAGTGCTCCACAATGCTCATGGCGGCGTCCCAGTCCTCCACCTCGGTCACCATGGGGAACATCACCCGCAGCGGGCCCCGGGCGGCTGCGCGCAGCAAAGCGCAGATCTGGGTCTGGAACTGCTGGGGCTGGCGCAGGCTGTTGCGGATGCCGCGCAGTCCAAGCTTGGAGGACTGCGGCCCCTGATTGGCGTCGGCCACGGTGCGGTCGGAGCCAAAGTCGAAGGTGCGCACGGTCACCGGACAGCCGTTTGCCGCCGCCAGACAGGAGCAATAGAAAAAGTACTGCTCCTGCTCGTCCAGAATGCGCCCGGGCAGCATCATGTAGCCGCTGCGCAGCAGCCCAACGCCCTTTGCACCGGACTGCATGGCGGTGTCGATATCCTCCGGGCCGAAGCAGTTGGCCAGCAGCTCAAAGGGTTCGCCGTCCCGCGTTTCATCCGGCAGGCTGTGCAGCTGCTTCATCTCCGCGTCCTCGCGCTGGAGCTGGCAGATGCTGGCTTCTGCCTGCTGGCGGGCGACGGCGTCCGGGTCAAGGATGCAGTTGCCGTTGGTTGCATCCAGAATGACGGTGCGTCCGTCGCAGTCGTCCAGAAAATCCTTGCCCACCTGCACGATGCCCGGGATGTTCATTGCCCGGGCAATGATGGCGGCATGGCTCTGGCCGCTGCCCTCTGCGGTGATGACGCCCAAGATCATGCCGGAGGGCACGCTGAACAGGTCGGTGGGCATCAGCCGGTCGGCGGCAAGGATCACCGGATGATCCAGCGCCAGCCACACCCGGGGGCGGTTGGTCAGGATGTTGATCACCCGGCGGGTGGCGTCCAGAATATCCACGCTGCGCAGCTGCATATAGGGGTTATCCTTCATGTTGGCAAGCTGGTCGGCGTAGCGCTGCCCCACCTGATGCATCGCCGCCGAAGCGCTGATGCCCGCATTGATGCAAAAACGCACCTCGTTCATCATGCCCTCGTCGTCCAGCATCATGCTCTGGAACAAAAAGATGGCCTGCTCGGTGGGCGCGGCGCGCTCCGCCATGGAGTCCAGTTCATTCTGCGCCGTGTGCACGGCGTTTGCCAGCAGCCGCAGCTCCCGCTCCGGGTTGAAAGGGCCGTGGCTGAAGGTCTCCACATGATGTTCCAGCCGGCTCACCTGTCCCAGCACCAACCCCGGGGAAGCGGATACGCCTTTATAAACCTTCATCTTCTGTCACCTCCGGCAAAGCCGATGCGGTCAAAGTACGCCACACCAGCGCCTGTAAGAATGTATTGGGCAGCAACGCGGCCAGCGCCGCCTGCCCGGCGGTGCTGCTGCCCGTAAACAGCGGAGCAAAGCTTTCCATGCGGTCCTTATCACACGCCGCCAGAAACGCCTGGGCCAGCGTCCGGGTGGTATAAAAGTGGGTGGGGTCCACCCCGGCGTCCTCGGCGGCGGCTTCCAGCGGGGCAAGCTGGGCGTCCTTCATCCGTGCCAGCAGCAAAGCGGCATCTGCGGTCAGGGTGACGGGGTACTTCTCCCGCACCTCCTTCTGCACCGCGTCAAAGGCGGCACGGAAGGCTTCGGCATCGGCGCTGCTGTCCGCACCGCTGTCCACCGCGTAGGCACAGCCCCGGATGCGGCCAAAGGCGCGCAGGGTGTCGTAGTAGCCCAGCTCCATGTTGCGCTTGGCGGTGTCGGGGTCGAAGTGGAGGATATCGCCCAGTTCCCAGTAGCTGCGGATCATGGTGGTGGGCAGACCGGTCAGGTTGGGGCGGGTGATGCCCACGCCCTCAAGGTCCACACAGACCAGCTCCTCTGCACCCATGGTCTTGGCAAGGCCGGTGGGCATATTATCGCTGTACCCGCCGTCCAAAAACTTTACCCCGTCGATCTGCCGCGCCCGCAGGGCGGGGAAGCAGGCCGCCGAAGCCATCAGGTAGTCCCGTACCTGCCCGGCGGGGATATCCTCCAACGTCAACTCCCGGGGGCGCAGCCCGCGCTGCTCCACCGTCACGATGCCGAACCGGATGGGCGCTGCCCGCAGCGCGTCCTCGTCCAGCACCCGCTCCACGATCTCCTCCAGCGGGGTCACGTCCATGCCGCCTTCCTTTACCACCCGGCGCAGAAACTGGTGCAGGGCGGAAAGGTCGGCGTTTTCCTCCGGCAGCTCCATCACATCCCGGCTGCGGATGGTCAGCCACATATCCCGGGCAGTCTCGTAACGGTCCAGCACGAACATGGCACCGTTCAGCCCGCCCACGCTGGTGCCGGTGATGATCTGCGGGTGCCAGTCCAGCTCCATCAAAGCCCGCCAGACGCCCACCTGATAGCTGCCGCGCGCGCCGCCGCCTGCCAGCACCAGCGCCTTTTGCGTGGGATCTCTGCGTTCCATATCAAACCCTCCCGTGCACGTTCCCGGTATTTTCTAAAATTGTTATAATTATACCATACTTTCGGATAAAATTCTCCCGAATTTTCAGAGATCATGCCTTTTTCCTGTGAAAGTTTCGTGCTATACTAGCCAGAGACGTGTATCACTGCGGCCCGGAGGGGCGCACAACAGGAGGAAAGTATGCACTGCAAACAATGGATCTTTGATATGGACGGCACCCTGACTGACAGCATGGTGGTGGTATGGGAGGGTGCCCCGGAGGCGCTGCTGGCGCGCTTTGGCCGCACCCCGAAGGCAGACCTGCACGAGACCCTGCTGACCATGGGCATGGAGGACGGCGCACAGTACCTCATCCGGGAATATGCGCTGCCGCTGGACAGGAACGGCTATCTGGACGTGATGCGCGAGGTGATCGCTCAGTTGTACGAAAAGGTGGAGCTGAAGCCCGGCGTGCGGGACACCCTTGCCCGGCTGCGGGCCGAGGGCGCGCGGATGTGCGTGTGCTCCAACACATGGAGCAGCCAGTGCCGCGCCGTACTGACCCGCCTTGGCATCGACGAATACTTTGATTTTTACATCGAGGCGCGGGGCGCGATGAGCAAGAGCAGCGCCGCCCCCTTTATGGAGGCGCTGCACCGCCTTGGCGGCACAAGCCCTGCCGGGTGCGCCGTGTGCGAGGACGCCATTTACGCCGCCCAGACTGCCCACGATGCCGGCTTCTATCTGGTAGGCATTCAGGACGTCTCCAGTGCCGCCGATGCCCCTGCTCTGCGCCGGGTATGCGACCAGTTCCTGCCGGACTGGACCGCGCTGGACTGGGCGCAGGTGTAATATTTCCCAGCGCAGTGCTCTTGTAATCCGGGCGGCGCAGGAGTATGATAATAATAATACTCAAATCCTGTCGTGAAAAAGGAGGCCCTGTCATGACGAATCCGCTCGTCAGCATCATCGTGCCCGTGTACAACGCCCAGAAGGGGCTTTCCCGCTGTCTGGAAAGCATCTGCAGCCAGACCTATCAGGAGCTGGAGATCATCGTGCTGAATGATGGCTCTACGGACGACAGCCTTGCCATCTGCGAGCAGTTCCGGGCAAAGGATCCCCGTCTCGTGGTGGTGGATAAGGAGAACGAGGGCGTTTCCCGCACGCGGAACGCCGGGCTTGCCCTTGCGCAGGGCGACTATATCCAGTTTGCGGACAGCGATGATGTTCTGGACCCCGATTACACCCAGAACCTTGTGCAGGCCGCCTTGCAGCACAGCGCGGATCTGGTGATCGCCCCGTACTGGATGGTGATCCCCTCCAACTCCAGCAAGACCGGGCACGCGCTGGAAACATTGCAGGAATCGCTGGGCATCGAGCCGGAAGCGCCCAAGACCGAGGTGCACAAGTACGGCTTTCTGCCGCAGGGCGTTTACAGCCGGGAGGACTACGCCCGCCGCCTGATGCAGCAGCCCGCTTCCTTTTACTACGGCGTGCTGTGGAACAAACTCTACCGCCGGGAGATCATCGCGGAAAACCAGCTTGGCTTTGCGCCCGATGTCCATTGGGCGGAGGATCTGCTCTTCAACATGGGGTATCTCGAACACGCGGAGGTGTTCGTTTCCATCCCCGATGCCGGGTATCACTATATCCAGAACCCCAAAAGCATCTGCCACACCCAGATCGACCTGCGCGGGATCGTGGAGAACAAAACGCAGGTCTTTCAGCTGTTCAAGGAGGTGTACACCCGCCTTGGACTGTACGAGGAGCTGCAGCCCCAGATCTACAAATTCCTGTTCGCCTTTTCGGAAAGCGGTGTGCCCTCGGACAGCCTGCAGGGCGCTTTGCTGGATGCCGTGTCCCGCCTGAACGATGCCTCTGTCCAGCCCGAGCCCTCCCGCAAAAAGCCCCGGCGAAAGCCCAAAAAGCACGCCCGCCGCAAAAAGCCCCGGGATAAGGAAGAATAAGCCATTTACAGCCGGGACGCTTTGAACGACCGCAAATGCCGTTTGCCTTTACGGCCTTTCCCGTGAAAAGGCAATTATATCGTCAAGCAAAAAAAGCCGCCGCACAAACGCTGTGCAGCGGCTTTTGCTTTTATCCCAACCGGGCGCAGAAGGCTTCCCGGACGGCGGTTTCCCGTCCGCGGGGGATGGGAATGCGTGCCCCGCTGCGCATCCGTACCTCGCCGGGGGAAAGCAGCTGCACTGCTTCCAGATTGACCACATAGGAGCGGTGCGGCTGCACAAAGCGTCCGTCTGCCAATAGCGGCTGCGCCACGGCGGAAAAGGGCACCCGCAGCGAGAGGGAAGCCACATCCTCCCCGGTGGTCAGGTGGAAGTGCACGATATGGTGGGTGCACTCCAGATATTCAAGCTCGGCATAGGCCAGCGCCCGCACGCCGTCTGCGGTGGTCACGGTAAGGGTGGGGCCGTATTCCGGCTCCACCGCCCGCTTGAGCAGGGCAGAGACCTCCGTCTGGTGCACCGGCTGCAGCAGATACTGCATGGCATCCACCCGGTAGGCGCTGTATGCGTGGGCCGGGGTGCGCGCCACAAAGGCCAGTGGGGCGCGGCGGCCCCGGCGGCGCAGCTCTGCCGCCGCCGTAAGCCCTTCGGGCCGGGCTACCGCCGCAAGCTCGATAAGGTACAGTTCGTACCGCAGCCCGGCGGCATCCTGCTGCAAAAGCGCATCCGGGCCTTGCAGCTGCTCCACGATGCAGGCGTCCTCCCGCCGGGCAAAGAACTCCATGCACTGGTGCTCCAGCCTGCTGCGCAGCGCCCCGTCCGGGCTGCATATCGCAATGTGAAAGATCATGGTTTGGTTTCCTTTGCAGGGTAGACGATCTACCGCAATTTTCAAAAATAATGTCTGTCAAAACGGAACGTGTCCGCAGCTCAGTGGGCGCTTGTGACAGGTTTGAACTCAACCTGAAGGATCATTCCCATGCCTGCCGCCAGACGCTGCAAGGTCTTGATGGAAGGGTTGCCGCCGCCTGTTTCGAATTTGCTGATGTCGGATTGAGAGATGCCGGTTTTTTCTGCCAGCTGCTGCTGCGTCATGCCGGTGCGTTTGCGTGCATCGATCATGGCCTGAACCAGTGCGCGTTCCGGCTGCAAAGCGTCCCATTCAGCCTTGAACTCCGGGTCCTCAAGCTGTTCATCAAGGAATTTTCTAAAATCACTCATGAGAGACTCTCCTTTCGCTCTATGTATTCCGCACGGTATTTTTTCGCGGTCGCTATCTCAGCGCGGGGTGTTTTCTGGGTTTTCTTTGTGAATCCGTTTGTAAGGACGATTTTCTTTCCTACAAAAAAGAAGTACAGCACGCGCGTGATGTCCGACCCCTGCTTTGCCCGGAGCTCAAAGATCCCGTCCTCAAGATGCTTTGAATAGGGCTCTCTGAGCTGGGGACCGTTTTCTTCCAGCAGGTCGAGTTCCACCAAAAGCTTTGCCCGCATCTTTTTGTCAAGGGAGAGCAAAAACTCTTTTACCGGGCAATCGCCATTCTCCCTTATGAAGAAGTCAACATCATATCCCCGCATTTTTACATCCTCACACCGAATCTTTCTATCTATATTTTATCGGATAAAACCGATAATGTCAAGGAACGTTTTGCCGTAAAGAGATATTTTACAAAAAAACGGTCTGAACCCTGTGCCATATAGGATTCAGACCGTTCGGATTTTTTATAGCAGTTTACACTTCAACGCACAAGCGGCAGCTGCTTTCAGCAGCCGATGGCGGCGCACTTCTCAGCCAGCCATGCGCGCTCGTCCTCGGTCAGGCGGGGTGCCAGCTGCTCGAATACCTTGCGGTGATAGTCGTTCAGCCATGCGATCTGCTCCTTGTCCAGCACGCCGGGCACGATGGGAGAGGTGGCAATGGGCACAAAGGTGAGGGGACGGAAGGCAAGGAAGGTGCCGTACTGGTTGTCGGCCTTGTGGTAGCACTCGATCTCGTTTTCAATGCGGATGCCCACTTCTCCGGCCTCGTACACGCCGGGCTCGTCGGTGACGATCATGCCCGGGCGCATCAGGGTGGTGTTGCGGCCGTTCAGAGCGTGGGGGCCCTCATGGACGTTGCCCACAAAGCTGACGCTGTGGCCGGTGCCGCAGCGGTAGTTGATCAGGTGACGCCACAGCGGCTCGCGGGCGATGGTGTCCAGCATATGGCAGTCGCAGTAATCCAGCCAGACGGCCTTAGCGATGTCGATGTGGCACTGCAGCGTCCAAGTATAGAACAGCCGCTCGTCCTCGGTCAGCTCGCCCAGCGGGTAGGTACGGGTGATGTCGGTGGTGCCGTCCATATAGGTTGCGCCGCTGTCCACCAGCAAAAAGCCCTTGCGCTGCAAGACGGCGTGATCCTCCGGGGTGGCGTGGTAGTGCATCATGGCTGCGTTGCCGCCATAGGCTGCAATGGTACCAAAGCTTTCCACAAGGAACTTGTCGTCCGCGCTGCGGTACTTGTGCAGGATCTCGTCCACGGTCAGCTCGGTCAGCTGTTCGCCGGAAGCCAGACGGTTCTCCAGCTCGATCTGGAACCGCACCATGGCAACGGCGTCCCGCAGATGGGACTCGCGCAGGTGCGCCAGCTCCACCTCGTTCTTCACGCCCTTCATGGCCAGCAGGGGGTCGGCGGCGTCCTTCACGGTCAGGGCGGGGTTGTTTTCCAACACCTGATACACGGCGTAGTTCACAGTAGCGCTCTCGGCCAGCACAGTCTGCGGCTCGGTCTCGGCGGCCATCACGTCCAGAATGCTGTCGTAGTCGGCCAGCGTCACGCCGTTGGCTTCCAGCTCTGCCTTTGCCTCCGGGGTGACCCGCGCCTGATTGATGAACAGCACGGCGCGGCTGGGGGTAACATAGCAGTAGGCCATGGCGTAGGGGGTGCACTCGATATCCATGGCGCGCAGGTTCAGAAGCCAAGCCAGATTATCCAGCTTGCCAACCAGCTGGGCGGTGCAGCCCTGCTCCTTCAGCTTTGCGCGCAGCTGCTCCAGCTTTTCTGCCGGGGAGAAGCCTGCGTACTCCTTGGGCAGGATCCATGCCGGGGTAGCCGGGCGGGCAGGGCGTCCCTCCACCCACAGCTCGTCCTCCAGGAACAGGGTCTTGATGCTGCCGTGCTTGGACTCCAGCTCCTTTTTCAGGTTGTTGACCAGCGCGCAGTTGGCGGTCAGGCCGCACAGACCCAGCGTGCCGCCCTCGGGCAGTACCTTGCCGCAGTATTCCTCAGCGGTGGGCACGCCCGGCTCGCCCATGCGCATCAGCTGGATCTCGGTGCCGGCGATCTCTTTCTCTGCCTGCACAAAGTACCGGCCGTCTGCCCAGACGGCGCTCTCGGTCATGGTGACCACAAAGTTGGAGTTCTCACCGTGGAAGCCGGAGAAGTAGGTCAGGGAGGTGTAGTGGTCGGGCAGATACTCGCTGGAATGCGGGTCGCCCACCGGGATCAGATAGACGTCCACGCCGTTTGCCTGCATAGCGGCACGCAGCGCGGCCAGACGCTCGGGAACTGTGTTCATACTCATAACAAAAGCCCTCTTTCTGTCATTTGCCGGAAAAACGTCCGGCGGCGATGGTTTGCTGCTGCTATTGTATCATTCTGCGGGGAAGAATGCAATGCGGGGCGATTTGGAATGCGCTCTGCAGGCAGCATCCTCGCCCTCTCAGTCACCTTCGGTGACAGCTCTCCCAAAGGGAGAGCCCTTGGCATGGCGGTATAGTTTCCGGTTGAACTGCAAAGTGTGCGGTTTCGCCAGAGCCTCTCCCTTTGGGAGAGGTGGCATTGCGTCAGCAATGACGGAGAGGGCGAGCCCGCTGCCGGGAGAGAGCACCCCTTCCGTCTGCTCCCGCTGGTCGCAGCCACCTTCCCCAAGGGGACGGCTTCAGCGGTGACGGTAAACTTCCCGGCATAGCGCAAAGGCGTCCCCTTGAGGGCTGACTTCCCCCGGCCGGGGGAAGATGTCGCGTAGCGACAAAAGGGGGAATCAGGCACGGCAAAGCCGTGCCTGAGGGGGTAAAACGCCGTCAATTTGCAAAAAAAGTTACAAATTTTTCTTGAAAAAGGCCGGTTTCCCATTGACAGCCTTGTTATAATAGAGGTGTAGTATTTTTATGGGTCAGCACTCTGCGGCCCTTTGCGCTAACAATTGCGAATATTGCGATAAAAAGAAAGAGGCATTTGGAACATGACTAAAATCGATATCTTCTCCGGCTTCCTTGGCGCCGGCAAAACCACCCTGATCAAAAAACTGATCACCGAAGCCTTTGCAGGCCAGCAGGTGGTGCTGATCGAGAATGAGTTCGGCGAGATCGGCATTGACGGCGGCTTTCTGAAGGAAAGCGGCATCCAGATCAACGAGCTGAACGCCGGCTGCATCTGCTGCTCTCTGGTGGGCGATTTCCGCACCGCTCTGCAGCAGGTGGTGGAGCAGTACCACCCCGACCGCATCGTCATCGAGCCCTCGGGCGTGGGCAAGCTGAGCGATGTGACCCGCGCCGTGGAGGGCGTGGCAGAGCATCTGGACGTGCAGCTGAACAGCTTTGTCACCGTGGCCGATGTGAACAAGGTCAAGATGTATATGAAGAACTTCGGCGAGTTCTACGATGACCAGATCAGCCACGCAAGCTGCATCCTGCTCAGCCGCACCCAGACCGCCAGCGAGGAAAAGATCGCCGCTGCCGTGGCAATGCTGCGGGAAAAGAACCCCACTGCCACCATCGTGACCACCGCATGGGATCACCTGACCGGTGAGCAGATCTTGAAAGCCATGTCCACCAAGGACGACTTCAAGGCCGAGCTGATCGCCATGGCTGCCAAGGCCAACGAGGAGCACGCCCACGAGGACGAGGAAGAAGAGCACGAGCATCACCATCATCACTACGATGAGAACGGTGTGTGCAGCTGCGGCCATCATCATGACCATGACGACGATGACGACGATGAGGATGAGCACGAGCATCATCACCACGACGAGCATGACCACGATCACGATGACCACTGCTGCTGCGGCCACCACCACGATCATGACCATGACGAGGATGATGACGAGCACGAGCATGAGCATCACCATGACCATGACGAGCATGACCACGAGCACGGCGACCACTGCTGCTGCGGTCATCATCATCACGACCACCACGCCGATGAAGTGTTCACCAGTTGGGGCGTGGAGACTGCCCGCAAGTTCACCAAGGCTGAAGTGGAGCACGCCCTCACCGAGCTGGATACCGGCAATTACGGCATGATCCTGCGCAGCAAGGGCATCGTGGACGGCGGCGCAGACGGCTGGCTGGAGTTCGACTATGTGCCCGGCGAGTGGGAAGTGCGCAGCCGCAGCGCAGACGTGGGCGGCAAGCTGGTGGTCATCGGCTCCAAGCTGAACGAGACCGCCATCGCCCAGCTGTTCGGCTGCTGACCCCTTCAGTCAATGCCTGACGGCATTGCCAGCTCCCCCAAGGGGGCGCCTATCATTGATAAAAGGAGCAACCATTTATTATGGCAAAAGAGATCCCGGTCTACCTGTTTGTGGGCTTTCTGGAAAGCGGCAAGACCAAGTTTATTCAGGAGACCTTTGAAGACCCCAATTTCGACTCCGGCGACAAGACCCTGCTGCTGATCTGCGAGGAGGGCGAAGAGGAGTACAACGAGAAGAAGTTCGCCTTCCCCGGCGTGACCGTGAAGGTGCTGGAGGACAAGTCCGAGCTGAACCCCCAGAACCTTGCAAAGCTGGGCAAGGAAGCAGACGCAGGCCGCGTGGTCATCGAGTACAACGGTATGTGGCTGCTGCAGGATTTAGCGGATGCCCTGCCCGAGAACTGGCTGGTGTACCAGTGCATCGCCACCGCCGACGGCACCACCGCCCTGACCTACGCCCGCGACAACTCCATGCGCAGCCTGATGCTGGACAAGATCGCCCGCAGCGAGCTGATCGTGTTCAACCGCGCCGAAGCTGTGAACAACGACGACGCCCGGCAGGAGCTGCACAAGCTGGTGCGGCAGGCTTCCCGCAAGTGCGATATCGCCTACGAGTTCAAGGACGGCAGCGTAGCCTACGATGATATCCCCGACCCGCTGCCCTTTGATATCAACGCCGACCCCATCGACATCCCGGATGACGATTTCGGCATCTGGTACATGGATTGTCAGGACGAGCCCCAGAAGTACACCGGCAAGACGGTGCGTTTTCTGGCACAGGTCTGCCAGACCAACCGCGCCGGCAAAAACAGCTTTGTGCCCGGCCGCTTTGCCATGACCTGCTGCGTGCAGGATATCCAGTTTGTGGGCTTCCCCTGCAGCTACGATGGCTACAAGGCGCTGGAGCAGCGCGCATGGGTGCGGGTGACCGCCAAGGTGGGGTACAAGTTCCACAACATCTACCGGGGCAAGGGCCCGGTGCTGACCGCCGTGTCGGTGGAGCCCGCCGAAAAGCCCCTGGAAGAGGTCGTAACGTTCTCTTAACGTTTCTTTATAACAAGGAGGTTCTGGTATGAAAACTCTGTTCCGTATTCTTGGCACGGCTGCTGCCGTGGCCGTCACCGGCGCTGCCATCGTGGTGCTGGACAAGATCCTGAACCAGAAAGACCCGCTCCATGTGGAGGAGGTCGAGTTCCCGGAGGAAGCCGAAAAGGACGCCGAGGAGGCCGAAAAGACCGCCGAGGCCTACGAAGAGGCCGAGGCCAAGGAAGAGGCAAAGGCTGCCGATGCCGCCGCAGAAGCTGCCGAGGAAGCCGCACCGGAAGCACCTGCCCCTGCTGAGGACGCACCCCAGACCCAGCCGGAGACCGCTGCCCAGCGCCCCGCCTACGACCCCGAAGCTCCGAACGCCAACCCCGTGGAGGCCGGCCCCGCCGTTGCCCCCAGGGACGAGAACGGCAAGATCGACGCCACCAAGATCGCCGATGCCAACGATTTCGGCGACTGGGAGGAACAGGGCTGCAAGGGCTGAAAACCAGAGAACCACAAAAAGGCTGCTGCACGAAAGTGCAGCAGCCTTTTTTCAGGAAGTATCTCCGGGAATGTCACATGGTAAACTGGATGGCGCAGAAGGCGGCGTAGATGCACAGCAGGATAATGCCCTGTGCACGGGACAGCTTGCCGCGCTTCAGTGCGGGAAGGGTCATGATCGCCATGACAGCCAGCATGACCGGGATCTCCAGCACAAGGCTGGAATTGATGCCGAACAAAGTAGAGCTCTGCGGCACGGTGAAGGGTGCCAGCGTGACGGACACGCCGCTGACCAGCACCAGATTGAACACGTTTGCGCCCACGATGTTGCCAAGGGACAAATCGCTGCAGCCCTTGACCAGCGAGGTGATGGCGGTGACCAGCTCCGGCAGGGAGGTGCCCAGCGCCACAAAGGTCAGCGCAATGACCGACTCCGGCACGCCCAGTGCCTGTGCGATGAGGGTGCCGTTATCCACCAGCAGGTTTGCGCCCAGTGCGATCAGCACAGCGCCCAGCACCAGCAGCACCAGCGTTTTGGTAAGGGACATCTCTTCCCCGGCATTTTCGGCCTCGGCCTCCGCTTCGGCGGCGGCAGGGGCTTTTTTCATCTGCAATACGTTTGCCACCATGTAAGCCACGAACATGGCCAGCATCACAAAGCCCAGCGGGCGGGTGAACTCGCCCATGGCGTAGGCAGCCACGCAGTAGATGGCGGCTGCGGCAAAGAAGAAGGCTACCGGCACCCGCAGGGTCTTGGGGTCTACCTTGCCCGGACGGACGGCGATGGTGATGGCGGCGATCAGGGCAGAGTTGCAGATGACCGAGCCGATGGCGTTGCCGTAGGCGATCTCACCATGGCCGGAGACAGCGGACATGGTGGATACCATGACCTCCGGCAGGGTGGTGCCGATGGACACCACCGTTGCACCGATGAGCAGCTCCGGCAGGTGGAACCGCCGTGCCAGTGCCGAAGCACCGTCCACGAACCAGTCGCCGCCCTTGATCAGGAACAGCAGACCGACGATAAATAACAATACAGGAACCAGCATAATTTTTCTCCTCTGAATTTTCGCGGGGCATGAACCTGCAGAACCGGGAACGGATCGCTCCATCCCCGGTTCTGCACAAGATCGGTCAGTTGGCGTTATTTCTGCATGATGTGGATGGCAAAGCCGCCGTACTCGCCGTCAAGATATACGTTCTTGATGCGGCCGTCCTCAAAATAGGCAGCAGTCTCCATGCGGAAGCTAAAGCCATTTTCCTCCAGCTCCTCCATCGCAGCCTTCAGGTCGGGGGTGCGCATTGCGATGTGGCCGTTCTTGCCCAGAAAGGGGCTCTTCATGCACTCGAAATAGTTGCCGGCAAACTCGGACTTCTGTCCGTGGCGGGGCTCTAAGTTGAACAGCTTGCACAGCAGCAGCGCCAGCTGCTCGGCCTCGCCTGCGTTGTCGGTGTTGATGCCGACGTGCTCCAGCTCAAACGTGTTTTTCATTTGGTGTTTCTCCTGTTACTTCATGGGGAAGATCAGCACAGCGCCCACCGTCAGCGCCAGCAGACGGATGAAATACTGCGGAATGGTGAACTTCCAGAACTCGGTGATCTTGTAGTCACCGGCGCCCATGATCATGGCGGGCATACCGTCAATGGGCAGGAAGTGTCCGCACCAGCCGGAGACCACGATAGCGGCAGCGGCTGCGGTGGGGTCCAGACCCAGATTGACGCAGGTGGCAATGGCCATGGGAGCAAAGACGTACACGGTGCCGATAGTGGAACCGGTCAGGGTTGCCAGCAGGCTGGTCAGGATGCAGAAAGCGAAGATCAGCACGAAGGGGTTGACGTTGGTGCCCAGCATCTTGGCAACGGTCTCGCCCACCAGACTGGTCAGGCCGGTGTTGCCCAGAGCATCGGCGATGCCGATGACGCCTGCGGACATCAGGATGATGGGTGCGCTGATGGAGTTGCGGATCTCGTTGAAGTCCATGACGCCGGAGATCAGGATGACGCCCACGGCCAGACCGGTGATGGCGTAGCCTGCGTCGCCGATCTTGCTCTGCAGGATCATGCCCACAACGGCGAGCACAAAGCTGAAGTAGGTGATGAGCTCCTGATTCTTGGTCAGGGCAACCTTCTGCTCACCGGCGTGGAGAGCCTCTTCCTTGGCCTCGGCAATGGGGTGGTCAGGCATGATCTTGTAAGCCAGGATGCACCACACCAGGAAGCCGATGGACAGGCACAGGTTGACCAGAGAGAACTTGACCAGATTGACATTTGCCGCAACGCCTGCGCTTTGCAGAACGGCGATGACGATGCCGTACTGCAGAGCAGTGTTGAAGGGCAGCAGCGGATGGTTTGCTGCAAAGCCCGCAGGCATCAGCACCTTGGACGGGGGCAGCTGCTTGGAGTAGGGCAGAGTGGACAGCAGGCCGATGACCAGCACATAGTAGGCGGTGGAACCGGTGCCGAACAGGCTGCAGCCCAGCATAACAATGAGGATCAGCAGGACGTATGCCTTAAAGCCGCCCTTGCTGGCCATGTTGAACATGGTCTGCTTGAACTTGACGATGAAGCTGGTCTTCTGCAAGGCCGCGATGATGGCCATGAAGGATGCCAGCATGACGATGGTGGGGTTTGCGAAGCCGCCGAAGGCGGTCTTGATGTCGGTAACGCCGAACACCACCAGCAGCAGCAGCGCCAGCAGCGGGGGTGCGCCGAAGGGCAGTTTATCCACCATGATCAGGATGATCATGAGGACAGTCACTGCCAGAGCAATGATCATGGGAAGTGTCATAGAACGTGTCCTCCTTTTTTGTGTCCGCAGTACCTGTTGCGCAAGAGCCCGACCCTTTGCACAATTCCGATGCGGCTTTCTTGATTAAAAGTATATAGTTTCCCGCTGTGCGTCACAATCATTTTTCGGCTTGTTGCGTTCTTTTTTGAAACATATTCAGAATTTGTTCAATTTTCTTGTCGCAATATGTTACTTCTTGAAACACATTGCGGTTAGTTTTGGCTGATTCGTCGCTTTTTGAAACGGACAGCAGAAAGATCCCCCCCTGCGTGGCTGCTTCTGTTAAAAAAGAGGTCCAGAAAAGTCCGCAGACCTTCCTGAACCTCAAAAAATATTCTTTTTGCTAAGGATGTGCAGCTTAGACCATTACTTTCCGGCAAGGTCTTTGGTATATAGGGCGCGGGTGGCGTTGAGCACGGCAATGACCATCACGCCCACGTCCGCAAAGATGGCTGCCCACATTCCGGCAATGCCCAGTGCACCCAGCAGCAGGCACAGCGCCTTGATGCCCAGCGCGAACACGATGTTCTGGTGCACGATGCGCAGGGTGCGGCGGGCAATGCGCATGGCAAGCGCGATTTTGGCGGGGTCGTCATCCATCAGCACCACGTCTGCCGCCTCGATGGCGGCGTCCGAACCCAGCGCACCCATGGCGATGCCCACGTCTGCGCGGGACAGCACCGGCGCGTCGTTGATGCCGTCACCCACAAAGGCAAGGTTTTCTTTGGGCTGCTTTGCGGCAAGCAGCTTTTCGATCTGGTCCACCTTGTCGCCGGGCAAAAGACCGGCGTGGTACTCGTCCAGACCCAGCTGCTGCGCCACCGCCTGCGCCACCGGCTGTGCATCGCCGGTCAGCATGATCGTCTTGCGCACGCCGGAAGCCTTCAAAGCGCGGATGGCATCGGCGCTGTGGGGCTTTACCACGTCCGCAATCAGCAGATAGCCCGCATAGCTGCCCTCTACGGCAACGTGCACGATGGTGCCCACGCCCTCTACGGCGGGCACGGTGATGCCCAGCTTTTCCATCAGGCGGGCGTTACCGGCGGCAACGGTCCTGCCATCTACCTTCGCGGTCACGCCATGACCGCCCAGTTCCTGCACGTCTGTGACCCGGGTGGTGTCAATGGGCTTGCCGTAGGCAGCCTTGATGCTCAGGGAGATGGGGTGCTTGGACCAGCTTTCCGCCAGCGCGGCGGCTTCCACCAGTGCAGCATCGGTCACGCCCTCGGCGGGGTGGATGCCAGTGACCTTAAATGTACCCTGCGTCAGGGTGCCGGTCTTATCGAACACCACAACGCCGGTGCTTGCCAGCTCTTCCAGATAGGTAGAGCCCTTGATGAGGATGCCGCAGGAGGAAGCGCCGCCGATGCCGCCGAAGAAGCTCAGCGGGATGGAGATGACCAGCGCACAGGGGCAGCTGATGACAAGGAAGGTCAAAGCGCGGTAGACCCAATCGCCAAAGCGAGCGGGCTGTCCCATAAGCAGCAGCACCACCGGCGGCAGAAGCGCCAGCGCCAGTGCGCCGTAGCAGACGGCGGGGGTGTACACCCGGGCAAAGCGGGTGATAAAGTTTTCCGCCCGGGCCTTTTTCATGCTGGAATTTTCCACAAGGTCGAGGATTTTAGAGACGGTGGATTCGCCAAATTCCTTGGTGGTGCGCACCTTCAAAAGGCCGGTCATGTTCACGCAGCCGCTGATGACCTCGTCCCCGGCGTTCACGTCCCGGGGCAGGCTTTCGCCGGTCAGGGCGGCAGTGTTCAGGGCGGAACTGCCCTCCACGATGACGCCATCGATGGGTACCCGCTCGCCGGGCTGCACCACGATGACGGTGCCCACCTCGACATCATCCGGGTCCACCTGTTCCAGCTTGCCGTCCTCGTCCTCAATATTGGCGTAGTCCGGGCGAATGTCCATCAGGCTGGCAATGCTCTGGCGGCTTTTGCCTACGGCCACGCTCTGGAACAGCTCACCGATCTGGTAGAAGATGATAACGGCGCAGCCCTCCACATAGTCGCCCAGTGCAAACGCGCCCACGGTGGCGACCGCCATCAGGAAGCACTCGTCAAAGGGCTGGCGGTTCTTGATGCCCTTCAGCGCCTTGCGCAGCACATCCCAGCCCACCACAAGGTAGGGGATGCAGTAGAGCGCCAGCTCCACCGGCATGGGCAGGGCGGGCAAAAGCTTGAGCACGATCACCAGCGCCACGGCGATCAGGATCCGCTCAAGGGTCTTTTTTTGTTTCTTGTTCATAAGCAACGCTCCTCGTTTTGGGGTGCATCGGGTGAAAAACAGGTGGTTTTCCACAGGTTTTTCGGCAAAAAAATGGTTATTCCACAGTTTTAACCGCGTTTTCCACACAGTTTTCCGATAAAAAAGCGCTTTTCCACGCTTCTTTTTCTCTTTTTCCGCAAAGTCTGTTGAAAACCCGGTGGAAATTGTTGAAAAGCGGCGGATTTTTCCACAGAAAAGCTCCCCCAGTCCACACCGACCGGGAGAGCTTTGCCGCACATCAGATATCAAAGATCTCGCAGTCGTCCTCTACCTTCTTGCAGGCAGACAGCACATTCTCCATGGTGGCGTGGGGGTCGGCACCCTCGGCGAACTCCACCTTCATCTTCTGGGTCATAAAGCTGACGGTAGCCTTTTCCACACCGGAAACGGTATTGGCGGCATCCTCCATCTTCTGGGCGCAGTTGGCGCAGTCCACTTCGATCTTGTAGGTCTTTTTCATAATAAGTACCAGCCTTTCTTTTTGTGCGGGCGTGTGCCCGGTCATTCTTCGATATGGTCCATCCCCATGGAGAGGATGCTGCGCACATGGTCGTCGTCCAGTGCGTAGAAAACAGTTTTGCCCTCCCGCCGGAAGCGCACAAGCTTGGAATCCTTGAGCACCCGCAGCTGGTGGCTGACGGCAGACTGGCTCAGCTGCACGGCGTCCGCGATATCCTGCACGCAAAGTTCGCTGTCATGTAAGGCATACAAAATTTTGATGCGGGTGGAATCGCCGAACACGCGGAACAGGTCCGCCAGTTCGTACAGCACCTCATCGTCCGGCATCTCCACCGGCTGCTTTTCCTTTTCTGGTGCGGCTTGTTCTAGCCCGGTCATGCTGTCCTCTCCCTTCGTTTTGATATATGAGCATCTGTTCATGTGTTCATGATAACACGCAGACGGCTCCCTGTCAAGCAAAATCCGCAAAGTTTTTTACATTGCCGTAAAATTGCTGAAAATTGCCGTAAAACGCAAAAAAGATGCAAATTTAATTTGCAAACAGGGCGCGGGTTTACCCCTTCCGTCTTGCCGCTGCGCGGCAATCTACCTTCCCCAAGGGGACGGCTCTTGGTGGTGGCGATAAAGTTTCTGGCAGTGCCATAAGGCGTCCCCTTGGGGAAGCTGCCGAACGAAGTGAGCCTGAGGGGGTATCTTCCCCGCAAACGTCCTCGCCCTCTCAGGCGCTAACGCGCCAGCTCTCCCAAAGGGAGAGCCTCTGGCGAAACCGGTCACTTTGCACTTAAGCCGGAAACTTTACCGCCATGCCAAGGGCTCCCCCTTTGGGGGAGCTGGCAAAGCCGGAAGGCTTTGACTGAGAGGGCGAGCCCGGTAAAGTGTGCAAATGCCGTTTGCCGCTACGACCCCTCCCGTGAAAATGCGTTTGGAGCGCTCCGCAGAGCGCGACAAACGCGAAATTTAAAATATTCTTTCCGCTGAATATGTGCAGAGCGAACGCGGAGCACATTCTAAATCGTCCGCCCTCTGTAAGAGACGCTGAAAAAATATGCAAAAAATAGTGCATTCCGGCGCGTTTTGTGATATCTTATAAAGGTGTATGACCACAAATAACACAACTGCGTCCAAAGGATGCATAAGGAGGAACTGTATATGAAGCTGGAAACCGGTATCTGCGGCGAGCAGAGCGTGCGCGTGAGCGCAGAGAATACCGCAAAGACCATGGGCAGCGGCACGCTGGACGTGTTTGCTACCCCTGCATTGGTGGCACTTGCCGAAAAGACCTGCTGGCAGAGCGTTGCCCCTGCACTGGAAGCAGGCAGCGGCACGGTGGGCACCAAGCTGGAGCTGGAGCACACCGCACCCACCCCTGTGGGCATGACCGTGACCTGCCACAGTGAGCTGGTGGCTGTGGAAGGCCGCAAGCTGACCTTCAAGGTGACGCTTGCGGACGAGAAAGGCCCTGTGGGCGGCGGCACCCACGAGCGCTTTGTCATCTTTGAGGAAAAGTTTGCCGCTAAGGCCGAGGCCAAAAAGGGCTAAGAGTCGCTTTTGTCTGTTTCGTCCAGCCGCAGCGGCGGCAAGTCTGCGGCCAGCAGCTGCTGCTCGGCGCGGGTCTGCGCGTCCTGCAAAAGCTGCACGGCCTGCACACTGGCGCGGAACAGCTCAAAGTACATGGCCTTGTAATCCGGCACGGTGCACACCCCCTTTGCGTTTCTGTGGGTAGTCTGCCCCGCAGCCTGCGCCCCGATACGCCGGACGAACCCCGCAGACAATGATTGACACCTGATATGAGGAGCTTATGAAAAACAAAAACCTTTCTTGGGTGGGGGCGCTGTTCGTCTTTGCCCTGCTGCTGTGGTGCACGGCGGTGACCCCCGGCAAGGTGGCCGACCCCGCCACCTACACCTGTGCGGTGTACAGCACCTTCTTTTCCCTGCTGCCGCCGGTCATTGCCATCGTGCTGGCGCTGAACACCAAGGAGGTGTACACCTCGCTGCTGGTGGGCATTGCTTCCGGTGCGCTGCTGTATGCCAACGGCAACCTTGAACTGGCGCTGAACACCCTGTTCTTCAACGAGGACGGCGGCATGATCACCAAGCTGTCGGACTCCGGCAACGTGGGCATTCTGGCCTTTCTGGTCATGCTGGGCATTCTGGTGGCGCTGATGAACAAGGCAGGCGGCTCGGCAGCCTTCGGGCGCTGGGCGTCCACCCACATCCACAGCCGGGCGGGCGCACAGTTTGCCACCCTGCTGCTGGGCGTGATGATCTTTGTGGACGACTACTTCAACTGCCTGACCGTGGGCTCGGTGATGCGCCCGGTGACCGACCGGCAGAAGGTGTCCCGCGCAAAGCTGGCCTACCTGATCGATTCCACCGCCGCGCCCATCTGCATCATTGCGCCGGTGTCCAGCTGGGCGGCTGCGGTCACTTCCAGCGTCCCGGCGGGTTCCGGTATCAACGGCTTCACCATGTTCCTGCGCACCATTCCTTATAACTATTACGCCGTCATGACCGTTGTGATGAGCCTGTTCCTCATCTTTACCGGGGCGGAGTTCGGCCCCATGAAGCTGAACGAGGACAACGCCCAAAACGGCGACCTGTTTACCACCGCCGACCGTCCCTACGGCGACGATGTGGACGATGGGAATGACACCAACGGCCATGTCATCGACCTGATCGCACCGGTGCTGGTACTGATCGCGGCCTGCATCTTCGGCATGGTGTACACCGGCGGCTTCTTTGAGGGCGTGGACTTCATCACCGCTTTTGCGGACTGCAACGCTTCGGCGGGTCTGGTGCTGGGCAGCAGCATCGCCCTGCTGTTCACCTTTGTATTCTACCGGGTGCGCAGCGTGATGACCTTTCAGGACTTTGCCGCCTGCATCCCCGAGGGCTTCAAGGCCATGGTCAGCCCCATGCTGATTTTGTCCCTTGCATGGACGCTGTCCGGCATGACCGGCCTGCTGGGTGCAAAGTATTATGTGGCAAACCTGCTGGGCAGCTCTGCGGCGGCTTTGCAGTATCTGCTGCCGTTCATCATCTTCCTTGTGGCAGTGTTCCTTGCCTTTGCCACCGGCACTTCCTGGGGCACCTTCTCCATCCTGATCCCCATCGTCTGTCAGGCCTTCCCGGACGGCGAGATGCTGGTGGTTTCCATTGCCGCCTGCCTGTCCGGCGCGGTGTGCGGCGACCACTGCTCTCCCATCTCGGATACCACCATCATGGCTTCGGCAGGCGCACATTGCAGCCATGTGAACCACGTTTCCACCCAGCTGCCCTACGCCATTACGGCGGCAGCCTGCTCGGCGGTGTGCTACGTCATCACCGGCCTTGCACAGGCGGTGCTGGGCAGCCGCGCAAGCCTTGTCACCTCGCTGGTGCTGCTGGTGGTTGCCATCGTGCTGGAACTGGCGGTGCTCAGCGTCATCCGCGCCCGCACCCGGGCAAAAACTTCCGGGGATGCTGCGTAAAATTCCGCTATGCAGCGGGGCATTTTCGTGGTATACTAGCCGTATAGCAAGAAAACTAAAGCATCGGAGGCGCATGACCCATGCTGGAAAAAGCTTTTCAGGACGTCTACACCAAATTCAAGCTGCATTTTTATCAGAACGTGTTCCAGCGTTTTGCCACCCGTGAGGCTACCCTGACCACGGTGGAATCCTTCTGCATGGAGGGCATCATGGCGATGGGCGAGCCCACGATCGCGGAGTTTTCCCGCATGATGCAGATCTCCACCCCCAATGCGGCGTATAAGATCGGCAGTCTGGTGAAAAAGGGCTATGTGGAAAAGATCCAGTCCACCACCGACCGGCGGGAGTACCATCTGCGCCCCACCCAGAAGTATATCGATTACTACAACATCAGTTACTCTTACCTGCACACCGTAGTGGAGCGTGCCCGGCAGCGCTTTACCCCCGCGGAATGCGCAAAGCTGGAGCAGATGCTTACCATTGTGAGCACCGAGCTGATGCCGGAACTGGACATCCTGAAAAAAGGCGAGGAATAAAAACGATAAAACGGCTGCTGCACAAGAACGTGCAGCAGCCGTTTTGCATATCTCGTCACAGCACCATAAACAGCGTACCGGCGGTGATGAGGGCGCAGCCGATGAGGTTTTTGGCGGTGAAGGGCTCGTGCAGCACCACAAAAGCCAGCGCAAGGGTGATGACCACGCTCAGCTTATCAATGGGCACTACCTTGGACGCTGCACCCACCTGCAAGGCGTGGTAGTAGCACAGCCAGCTTGCACCCGTGGCAAGGCCGGACAGCACCAGAAACAGCCAGCTGCGGCGGGAGATATCCGCAATGCCGGTCTGGGTGCCGGTGAGGAACACCATGCCCCAGCTCATCAGCAGCACTACCGCCGTGCGGATAGCGGTGGCAAGGGTGGAGTTGACCCCCTCGATGCCGATCTTCGCCAGAATCGAGGTAAGGGCAGCGAACACCGCAGACCCCAGCGCGTAAACGAACCACATGGCAAACACCTCCTTTTTGCCCCAGTATACGCCTTTGTGCGGCGGAATACAAGGCTGCTGACCCGTTCGCAAAAAAGGAGCCCTGAAACGCCCGCAGGCGTTTTTTCAGGACTCCCCAAATGCAAGCTTGTTTTTGCCGTGCGCGGCAGACCCGCCGCTTTTACAGCTTTTCCACCATCGCTGCCACGATCTTGGTGGCGGTGGCGACATACTCCCCGATGCTGAACTTCTTCACCACCAGTACCTCGTGGCCGTCCTCGTCGGCGTTGTCGCTCATGGCGCGCAGGATGACGCAGGGCACACCGTTCTTGGCGGTGATCTGGCTTACCGCAGCGCCTTCCATCTCCACGCAGTCCGGGGCGCACTTGGCTTCAATGGCGGCTTTCGTCTCGCTGTCGCCCACGAACAGGTCGCCGGTGGCGATCTTGCCCACCAGTGCCTTTACCCCGGCTTCGGCACAGGCAGCTTCGGCGGCGGCGATCAGTTCCGGGTCGCCGGTGTACTCCTTCAAAAAGGGCGGGTTCTGACAGATCATATCCAGCTGGGCGTCATGGTACAGCACCGTTTTGCCGATGACCACATCGCCGATGCCGATCTTGCTGGTCATGTTGCCGGCAATGCCGGAGAAGATGATCTTCTCCGCGCCGAACTTGGTGATGAGCACCTGTGTGGTGGCGGCGGCGTTGGCCTTGCCCATACCGGCGCAGCACACCACCACCTGCTTGCCGGCCAGCGTACCCTTGTGGTACTCCACGCCGCCGTAGGGCTCAACGGTGACATTTTCCAGCTTTGCACACAGCTGGTCTACTTCATCGGGCATAGCGCCCATAATACCAAAGATCATGGTGGACTCCTTTTATGGTAGGATTGCTTTCTTATAGCGACCTCGCCCTCTCAGTCAAAGCCTGTTGGCTTTGCCAGCTCCCCCAAAGGGGGAGCCCTTGGCAGTCCACGCTGACTTCATCTCTTTGCCAAGGCCTCTCCCTTTGAGGAAAGACTTCCCCCGCGCCGGGGGAAGATGTCGCGCAGCGACAAAAAGGGGAGTGTGGATTTGCGAAGCAAAGACGGAGAGGGCGAGCCCGGCAGAGTTTTACAGGGCTGCTATTCAGATATCAGACATTAAACAGGAACTCGATGACATCGCCATCGTGCACAACGTACTCTTTGCCCTCGGTGCGCTGCAGACCCTTGGCCTTGACGGCGGCGTAGTCGAAGTTGTTGGCTTCCAGATCGTTATAGCCGATGACGCTGGCGCGGATGAAGCCGCGCTCGAAGTCGCTGTGGATCTTACCGGCAGCCTGCGGAGCCTTGGTGCCCTTGCGGATGGTCCATGCGCGGCACTCCTTCTTGCCGTCGGTCAGGAAGGAGATCAGGCCCAGCAGGTCGTAGCTGGCGGTGATGAGGTTGTCCAGACCGCTGGCTTCGATGCCCATCTCAGCCAGAAACGCTTTCTTTTCCTCGGGGCTGTAATCCGCGATATCCTCCTCGGTCTTGGCGCAGATGGGGATGTAGCGGGCGTCCTCCTCCTTGGCGCGGGCAGCCACCAGCGGGACGTACTTGTTGTTCTCGATGCCCTCCATCAGATCGTCCTCGCCCACGTTGCAGGCGTACAGCACCGGCTTTGCGCTCAGCAGACCCATCTCGTGCAGCACGGTCTGCTGCTCGGTGTCGGCAGGGTCGAAATCAAAGCTGCGGGCGGGCTTGCCGGTGCTCAGATGGTCGGCCAGCTGCTGCAGCCAAGCAGCTTCGGCGGCAGCGCCCTTGTTGTTGCCGCTCTTGGCAGCCTTTGCCATGCGGCCGGCGCGGTTTTGCACCACCTCAAGGTCGGAGAGGATCAGCTCGTAGTCGATGGCTTCAATATCGGCAATGGGGTCCACGGCCTCGGCCTTGGTCACGTCCTCCACCACATGGATGATGTTGTCATCGTCAAAGCAGCGCACCACGTGCACGATGGCGTCGCACTCGCGGATATGGCCAAGGAACTTGTTGCCAAGGCCGGCGCCCTGACTTGCACCCTTCACCAGACCCGCAATGTCCACGAACTCCACGATGGCGGGGGTCTTTTTGTTGGTCTGCCAGATCTCAGCCAGCTTGTCCAGCCGCTTGTCCGGCACTGCCACGATGCCGGAGTTCGGCTCGATGGTGCAGAAGGGATAGTTTGCGGCTTCAGCATTTTTGGTGGAGGTGATGGCGTTGAACAGAGTGGACTTGCCCACGTTGGGCAGGCCGACGATACCTAACTTCATATAAAATACGCTCCTTACACGTTTTTTGGCATAACGATACATCTACCATTATACGCGATGAACCCCGCCAGCGCAAGGGGGCAGGGCTATCTTGAATAAGGAATCCTGAAATAATCCATGACGGCTTTGAACTGATCCTGCGCGGTCAGGCAGGTGTCCAGCAGATACCCGCGTTCGGTTTTCCACTCGTGCAGACCCCGATAGTAGAACATTTTGAGGTCATCCGTAATAATAAACGGCACGATGTTGTTCCGTAGGCACTCCTTGAAGAGCAGAAGCCGCCCGACACGCCCATTTCCATCCTGAAACGGATGGATGGATTCAAAGGCGTAGTGAAATTCCAGCAGGTCTTCAAGCGACTTGGCAGAATTTTGATTGTACGCAGATAAAAGCTCTTTCATCTGTGGGGCAACCAGTTCCGGCGCAGTGGTGCTTCTGCCGCCGACCTCGTTCGGAAGCTTTTTATATTCACCGACAGCAAACCAGTCTTTGCGGGAATCGCTGGTGCCGCTTTTCAGGGTAAGGTGCAGCTTTTTAATAAACGCTTCGCTGATGGGTTTCTTTGCATCCCGGATGACAAGGTCAATGCACTTGAAGTGATTGGCCGTTTCGACCACATCATCCACATTGACAATACCATTCTCCATGCCGATGGTATTGGTCTCGTAGATATACCGTGTCTGGTCATGGGTCAGGCGGCTGCCCTCAATATGGTTGGAGTTATAGGTCAGGTCGATCTGGATTTTGTGGTAGATGCCGCCCTTGACCTGCCCGGTCATCTCGTTCTGCAAAATATCCAGCAGGGTACGGGGTGTTTCCGGCTTTTTGTTGGTGCGCGCCGGGCGCTTGGCATCCTGCGGAATGTTCCAAGTCTTGCCGGTAAGCACTGCGCCCGGAATCTTGCCGGTAGCACAGTAGTTGCGGACAGTTCGTTCTGAAATATTCCATAATTTTGCCGTATCAGCGACAGAATGGTACTTCATGATAACACCTCCCAGTAAAACGATTATACCATTTTATCGGCAAGAAATCAAATTTCAGAGGTTCCATTGTGAATGCTTTTTGCCGATAGCGCGGCTGCGTAAGGTGTACCCTAGGCAGAAATGTGAAAAAAACTACACTTCCTTCTTTATTTTGTCATAACTGTCCCGTATAATAGAAAGGAAAGAGCCTGTCAAAACGCCCGGAAGGGCTGAAGATACAGCAAAAACCTGCATAAAAGGGGAGGAAAACTTATGGCAAACGAAAAGATCCTTGTGGTGGACGACGACGCCAACATCTGCGAGCTGCTGCGGCTGTACCTGACCAAGGAGGGCTATCAGGTCACGGTGGCGAACGATGGCGAAGAGGGACTGGAAAAGTTCAACGCTGTCAAGCCGGACATGGTGCTGCTGGACGTGATGATGCCCCGCATGGACGGCCTTGAGGTCTGCCGCCGCATCCGCAAGGCGGGCAACACCCCGGTGATGATGCTTACCGCCAAGGGCGAGACCTTCGACAAGGTACTGGGCTTGGAGCTGGGCGCGGACGATTACATGGTAAAGCCCTTTGACGCAAAAGAGGTGGTGGCGCGCATCAAGGCGGTGCTGCGCCGCTGTCAGACTACCTCCGCAGCCGCCGAGAGCACCGAGGGTGTCATCGAGTTCGATAACCTCCGTCTGGATATGAACAGCTACGAGCTGCGGGTCAAGGGCAAGGTGGTGGAAGCTCCCCCCAAGGAGCTGGAGCTGCTCAACTGTCTGGCATCCCACCCCAACCGCGTGTACACCCGCGACCAGCTGCTGGACGAGGTGTGGGGCTTTGAGTACTACGGCGACAGCCGCACCATTGATGTCCACGTCAAGCGCCTGCGCGAAAAGCTGGCCGGTGCTTCCGATAAGTGGGAGCTGAAAACCGTCTGGGGTGTGGGCTATAAGTTCGAGGTGCGTCAGTAATGCGTAAAAGTATCTCCACGGCCTTTTTCTCCATGGTGTCCACCCTGATGGTGCTGGGCATCGTGCTGATGGGCTGCTCGGAGTGGGTACTGTTCAAAAATTATTTTGCGAAGGATCGATACGAAACACTGGATCAGGTGGTAAACGTTGCCAAGCGTACCGCAGAGTATCTGGTAAACAGCGAGACCATGCCGCAGGGCGCAGAGCTGGATGCGCTGAACACCAAGCTGGAGATCATCGGCGAGAGCGCCGAGGCGTATCTGTTTTTCACCGACCGGCAGGGCAATGTGCTCATTGCCTCCGACCCGGAAAAGCTTACCACCGACACCGTGCCGCTGGATATCTGCCAGCGCGCCAACGCAGTGGCTGACCCGGACGCCCGGCACTACCACGCTTTCGGCGATTTGGGCGGTGCTCTGACCGAAAAAAGCTATATCGCGGCGGTGGAGACCATCGACGACCAGAGCCTGTTCAGCGGCTGGCTGTTTTTGTGCTCCTCCGGCGCGCAGCTCACCGACTTCAAGCAGCAGTTCTGGTCCAACTTCCTCATGTCTGCCTGCGTGATGCTGCTGTGCGCCAGCGTGCTGACCCGCCTGTTGATGCGTCAGCTCACCGACCCGCTGCAAAAAGTCACCGATGCCGCCCAGCGCTTTGGCGGCGGCGACCTCTCCGTCCGCGTGGAGGGCGTGGAGGGCGATGGCGAGGTGGCAGACCTTGCCCGCACCTTCAACCAGATGGCGGAGAATATCCAGTCCAACGATAACTCCCGTGGACAGTTCATGGGCAACATCGCCCACGAGCTGCGCACCCCCATGACCACCATCAAGGGCTTTGTGGACGGCATTCTGGACGGCACCATCCCGCCCGAGATGCAGAACCACTATCTGCAGCTGGTCAGCGAGGAGACCGGGCGTCTGGCGCGGCTCATCCAGAATATGCTGGATCTCTCCAAGCTGGAAAGCGGGGAGTATCAGGTGAACGCCCGGATGTTCAATATCTGGGAGACCCTGACCGGCGTGGCGCTGGCGGCAGAGCAGCGCATCAATGACGGCATGATCGAGCTGGAAGGCCTGACCATGGACGAAAAGGTGCTGGTCTACGCCGACCCTGACCTGATCCATCAGGTGGCGTATAACCTGCTGGACAACGCCATCAAGTTCACCCCGGCGGGCGGCACCATCCGCTTCAGCGTAGAAAAGCTTGGCCCCGAAGCTGAGATCTCCATCTGGAACTCCGGGCAGGGCATCAGCCCGGAGGCGCTGCCCTATGTGTTCGAGCGGTTCTACAAGGAGGACCGCTCCCGCGGCCTGCACGCCCGCGGCTCCGGCCTTGGGCTGAACATCTGCAAGGTGCTGGTCAATCTGGCCGGCGGACAGATCCGCGTGGAGAGCCAGCAGGGCGAGTGGTGCCGCTTTGTGTTCACCCTGCCCACCTGTTCCCCTAATCCCGGCGGCATGAAGCGCTTGCCGGACGCCGCCGGTCAGCCCGGCGCAGTAGAGGACCCCGCCAGCATGAAGCCGGTAGAATAAGACCCCGCAGCCAGACTGCCCCGCCCGGGCGGTCTGGCTGCTTTGGCGCTTGGGGGGCGGCGCTGGTGACCGGTCAGCGGGCTCGCCCTCTCAGTCAAGCCCTGTCGGGCTTGCCAGCTCTCCCAAAGGGAGAGCCTCTGGCGAAACCGTAAGCTTTATATTCTGACCGGAAACCTTGCGATGCTGAAATCTTCTGATGCGGTAAACTTTACGGCTTGACCGAAAACCTTGCCGCTATGCCAAGGGCTCTCCCTTTGGGAGAGCTGTCACCGAAGGTGACTGAGAGGGCGAGCCCGCCTTATGGACTTTTTGCGCCATTTACGACTTTTCAGTGAAAAAAACGGCTGCGGGTTTGATTTTTTGGCCGTTTTCATGTAAACTAAAGAGTAACCATGCCCGTGTGTTTTCCGGGCGGGAAAACCCCGCAAAATACACAACGCGTGGGATAAAAACTGCTAAAAATAACGGAGCGTAATGAAATATTATGGCCATCGTAAGTCCTTCTATTCTTTCTGCTGATTTTGGCAAGCTGGGTGCAGACTGCCGCATGGTGCTGGATGCCGGCGCACAGATGCTGCACTACGACGTGATGGACGGGCATTTTGTGCCCAACATCAGCTTTGGCGTGCCGGTGCTCAAAAGCCTGCACAAGGCGCTGCCGGATGCCTTTTACGACGTGCATCTGATGATCAGCCACCCGCTGCAATACGCCGAGCCCTTCATCAAGGCCGGTGCGACCCTGTATAACTTTCATCTGGAGTGCGAGGATGATATTCAGGCCACCATTGATGCCGTGCGTGCGCTGGGCTGCAAGGTGGGGCTGACCATCAAGCCCGGCACCCCGGCCCAGGCGCTGGCACCGTGGCTGGATCAGCTGGATCTGGTGCTGGTGATGAGCGTGGAGCCCGGCTTTGGCGGGCAGAAGTTCATGCCCTCGGCGCTGGATAAGCTCCGCTGGCTCAAGGCGGAGCGGGAAGCATGCGGCCTTTCCTACCTGCTGGAGGTGGACGGCGGCGTGGATGCCGCCACCGCACCCCTGTGCGTAGAAGCCGGTGCCGACGTGCTGGTGGCGGGCAGTGCCGTGTTCGGCGCTGCCGACCCCGCTGCGGCTGTGGGCGCACTGGCCAGCCTATAAGGAGGGCTGTATATGGATGAAGCTTTGATCCAAGAGCAGGAGCGGCAGCTGCAAAAGACCGGGCGGTACTATAGGCACGTTTTCTGGCTGTGTGTGCCGCTGCTGTGCATGGCCTGCTATTTCTACGGGGCGCGTCCGCTGCTGCTGTGCGGTGTCGCCCTGCTTACCGGCAACCTGTGCGACCGTCTGGTGGCGCTGCTGCGCCATCGGGTGTACACCAATAAAGATCTCTCCAACGAGAGTTTCAGCCTGATTATCGCCCTGCTCATGCCCGCCACCGTGGACATCTATGTGCTGGTGGTGGCAGTGCTGGCGGGCGTGCTCATCGGCAAGGAGGTCTTTGGCGGCTACGGCAGCTATCCCTTCAACCCCGCTGCCGTGGGCTACGCTGTGGCGGCGGTATCGTGGCCGGAGCAGGTGGTGCGCTACCCGCAGCCCTACACCCCGCTGCCCCTGTGGGACGCTTCCGCCGTGCCGGTGAGCAGCACCATCGAGGATACCCTGCGCAGCGGCGGTATCCTGAACCTGAATTCCCTCGCCGTTGCGCTGGGCGAGTTTGCCGCCCCCATGGGCACCGGCGCAGCGCTGGTCATTCTGGCCTGCGGCCTTGTGCTGTGGACCCAGAAGGACGTGCACATCGGCGCATCAGCGAGTTTTCTCATCACCTGCGGGCTCATCGCTTTCTTCTTCCCGCGGCAGGTAGGTCTGGCAGACAGCACCCTCTTCAGCAGCCTGCTGCCCCGCCTGCAGGGCGTCCGGGACGAGCTGCACACTGGTGCAATGCTGTTCTGCGCGGTGTTCCTGCTCAACGAGCCGTACACCTGTGCGCATCACCGGCTTGGGCGCATCCTGTACGGCGCACTGGTGGGTGCTGCCACCATGGGCTTCCGCTATTTTGGCGTGTACGAGACCGGCGTCTGCTTTGCACTGCTGGCCGTCAACAGTGTGTCCGCGCTCATTGACCGCACCGAGGAGCGGCTGTACCGTCTGCTGCACCGTCTGCCGTCCGAACGAAAGGAGGCTGCGGAATGAAAAAGCGTACTGCGGAACTGATCTTGCAAGATCCCGAAAAGTTTGCCCATCATGACCGCGTGTTCCTGAATAACCCGGTGGTCATGCAGGGCATGGGTCTGGCACCGCTGGTGGTCGTGGCTACCACCGGTCAGAACAGCCTGATGCTGGCGGCGGCGGTGGCGCTGCTGCTGGTGCCCTCCCGCGTGCTGGCCTGCCTGCTCAGCCGCCTTGTGCCCCTGCGGGACGAGGAACCCTCGCCCGCACAGCTGCAGAAAAAACTGCTGCCCCGCGCTATACTGTACGCAGCCAGCGCTGCTGTGGTGTATCTGGCGGCGTATCCCATCCTGAACCTTGTGTTCGGCACGGGTCTTTTGAACCTTGGCATCTACCTGCCCATGCTGGTAGTGGAGCCGCTTCTGACCTACCGCTTCGGCCGCGTGCAGGAGACGGTGCACAAGGCGGTTTCCAAGGGCGTGCGCATCACCGTGGGCTACGCGCTGCTGCTGCTCGTGATCGGCATGGTGCGCGAGTGGCTCAGCCTTGGCACCGTGTTCGGTGCCCCGGTGGGGCGCTGGGCGCTGCTGCCGCTGGCTAAGATGCCGGCGGGCGGTTTTATCGTGCTGGGCATCCTGTGCGCCATCTGGCGCGCCGCTGCCGCAAAGCGCAGGGAATTTCTGAAAAAGGAAGCGCAGGATACCCTGACCGTGCACTACCAGAAGGAGGTGGACCGCGAACCGTGAAGGAAGTTGTAAGCTGCTCGGCAGTGTTTTTCAGCTATGCACTGCTGGCTATTTTTGCACAGAACGCTGTCTTTACCCGTGCACTGGGCGTGTCCCGCATGGTGCAGCTGGTGGGGGACGACCGCACCAGCAGCGCGTTGTTCGGCATGATGCTGTGCATCACGCAGGTGCTGGTAGCACCCGTGGCTTTCCTTGCCGGCGGATTCATCGCCCCGCTGGATAACCGCGCCCAGCTGCGCCCGCTGGTGTATATCGCCAGCATCGCCGTGGTGTGCTTGGCAGAGCATCTGGTGCTGTGGCTGCTGCGCAGCCTGCCCCGCCGCGCCCAGCTGCTGCGCATCGTGCCGCTGGCCGCGCTGAACAGCGGCGTGCTGGGCACGGTGCTGGTGGAGCGCACCCAGAGCTTTACCCTTGGCCAGAGCCTTGGCTTTGGCCTTGGCAGCGGCATCGGCTATGTGCTGGCGGTGCTGCTGGTCACCGAGGCACGTCACCGCCTGCGCAGCAGAGCCATCCCCAAGGCATTCCGCGGCCTGCCCATCACGCTGGTGTATATCGGCGTGCTGGCGCTGGCGATCTATGGCTTTACCGGACATTCCGTTATCCTGTAATGCAGACAGGGAGGAAAGGATACCATGGCTAAGTATAAACGTCAGAAGGTCAAGCATTATAACCGCAGCTTTTACAGCCGGGAAACGCGCGTAAAGCGCGGCATCGGCATTGTTGTGCTGGTGGCGGCAGTGCTGGCAGCCGCATGGTTTGCCGCACCCCATGTGCTGGATTGGGCCACCCACACATGGTATACCGTGGTCAAGGATCGGGACTTGGAAGCCGAAAGCGCTTCCCGCGCCGAAGCAGCCGCTTCCTCTGCGGCGGCAAGCAGCGCCGCCGCTTCGCAGGCAGCGTCTGAGCCGGAGCCGGAGAAGGAAAAGCCGCTGGACGGCAAGGCCATCACCGGCGGCAGCTGGGCAGAGCTGGACGTGACAGACCTGACCGATGAAGCTGCCATCCGCGCCGCTGCCCGGCAGCTGAAGCAGCAGGGCGCAGACTATGCCCTTGTCACCCTGAAGGACGCCGCTGGCACGGTGTACTACGCTTCCGGGGTGGCAAATGCCGCCCAAAGCATCACCGAAAGCCCGGTGGATGCGGCAAGCATCGCCGCCATCCTGCGGGAAGAAGGCATTATCCCGGCGGCGCAGCTTGCCGCCTTTACCGACCCGGTGTCGGTGTACACCGACCGCAGCATGGGCGTGCACTACGACGGCAACAGTCTCTGGCTGGACAACGTCAGCGCAGCCAAGGGCGGCAAGGCGTGGATGAACCCCTTTGCCGCAAGCGCGGTGCAGTATGTCGGCGACCTCATTGAAGAGGTGCAGGGCATGGGCTACGAGCAGGTGGTGCTTACCGGGGTGCAGTTCCCCAATATCATCACCCGCAAGCAGGACTTCGGCGCTTCCGGCGGCAAGAGCCGGGAGGGACGCGCCGCCCAGCTTACCGCCGATATCGCTGCGTGGCAGACCCGCTTTGCAGGCAGCGTGACCCTGTGGGTCAGCTACCCGGACGCACTGTGCACCGCCGCCACCGATGCCCTTGGCACCACCGGCGTGTCCCTTGGCATGGAGAATCTGCTGGTCACCAGCAGCACCGCACTGGACGCGGACAGCCGCGCTGCACTGGAGCAGGCCGCTGCCGACGCCGGTGTGCAGCACGTTGTGGTGCACGACGCCGCAGCATTCCGCTGAAAAGCGGCTTTTATCGCAAGTCAAAAAATTAGCGCAACATTCAAACAGCATATTTGCGATATGCAATTCAACGTTGTTGCTGTTGCATTAAAAAAGTTGAATTGCAATAAAGAGGGGAGGAAACGACTATGAAACCGACTACCTGTTTTGCACCTGCACACATCCTGCTGCCTTCGGAGCAGGTGCCGCTGGAGCAGTGGGGCTGCATTGCCTGTGACCAGTTTACCAGTGACCGCAGCTACTGGCAGCGGGCAGAAAAGACCGCTGCGGGTGCGCCCAGCACCCTGAACCTGATCCTGCCGGAGGTGTATCTGGAGGACGGAGACGCTGACGCGCGGGTGGAAAAGATCCACGCCACCATGCAGGATTACGCTCAGAACGTGCTCACCCGGGCGGTGGACGGCTTTATCTATGTGGAGCGCACCGAGCAGAGCGGCCGGGTACGGCAGGGTCTTGTGGGGCGTGTGGACCTGGAAGCTTACAGCTACCGCCGGGGCGAAAAATGCACCGTGCGTCCCAGTGAGTGCACCGTGGAAAGCCGCATCCCGCCCCGCATGAAGGTGCGCACCGGCGCTGCGCTGGAAACGCCCCACATCATGATGCTGGCGGATGACCCGGACTGCACCCTCATCGAGCCCATTGCCGCCCACAAGGACAGCCTGCCCAAGGTGTACGAGGGCGAGCTGATGCTGGGCGGCGGCCATGTGGCAGGCTGGGCGGTGGAGGACCCCGCCCTCATCGCACAGATCGAAAACGCGCTGACCGTGCTGGGCAGTCAGGAAGAATTTGACAAGAAATACCCCGATGCCACCCGCCGCGACCCGCTGACGCTGGCCGTGGGCGACGGCAACCACTCGCTGGCTACCGCAAAAGCCTGCTGGGAGGAGCTGAAAAAGACCCTGACCCCGGAGCAGGCAGAAAATCACCCCGCCCGCTGGTGCTTGGCAGAGGTGTGCAACGTGCACTCCCCGGCTATCGAGATCGAGCCCATCCACCGGGTACTGTTCAACGTGGACTGCGCCACCGTGCTGCTGAGCCTCATTACATGGAGCGACGCCAACATGGCAGGCTGCTGCTTTGGCGGCAACAAAAAGCAGCCCTTTACGCTGGCAGGCCCCCACATGGCTAATGTGCTCAGCTTTGAGGACCCCACCGAGCCGCTGACCGTGGGCACCATCGATGATTTTATTTCGGATTATATCGAGCGCCACCCGGAAGCAAAGGTGGACTATGTGCATGACGAACCGGCTGTGCGTGCGCTGTGCAAGCAGGGCGCGGTGGCGTTTTTGATGCCGCCCTTCGCCAAGAGCGACCTGTTCCGCGGCGTTGTGATGGGCGGTGTGCTGCCCCGCAAGACCTTCAGCATGGGACACGCGGAGGAAAAGCGTTACTACATCGAGTGCCGGAAGATCACAGAATAAAATAGGAGAACCATGACATTTAAAGAACTGAATCTGTCCGCCCCGCTGCTGCGTGCTGTGCAGGAAGCGGGCTACGAGACCCCCTCGCCCATTCAGGCGGCGGCGATCCCGCCGGTGCTGGCTGGCCGGGATCTGATGGGCTGCGCCCAGACCGGCACCGGCAAGACGGCGGCTTTTGCGCTGCCCATGCTGGACCGGCTCACCGCCAACGCACCCCGCCGCAAGGGCGCTGTCCGTGCGCTGATCCTGACCCCCACCCGGGAGCTGGCTTTGCAGATCGGCGAAAGCTTTGAAGCCTACGGCAAGTACCTGAAGCTGCGCAGCACCGTCATCTTTGGCGGCGTGGGACAGGCACCGCAGGTGGAAGCGCTGAAAAAGGGCGTGGACATCCTCATCGCCTGTCCGGGACGGCTGAACGACTTGATCGGGCAGGGCTTTATCGACCTGTCCGCACTGGAAATTTTTGTGCTGGACGAGGCCGACCGGATGCTGGACATGGGCTTTGTCCATGACGTGAAAAAGGTCATTGCAAAGCTGCCCGCCCAGCGCCAGAACCTGATGTTCAGCGCCACCATGCCCGCCGAGATCGAGCAGCTGGCTGCCGGCATCCTGCACGAGCCTGCCTTTGTCAAGGTGGACCCGGTGTCCAGCACCGTCGACCGCATCCAGCAGAGCCTTTACTATGTGGAAAAGGGCAACAAAAAGCTTTTGCTGCCGTGGCTCATCAAAAATTTGCAGCCGCCGGTGGTCAACGCACTGGTGTTCAGCCGCACCAAGCACGGCGCGGATAAGATCGCAAAGGATCTGACAAAGCAGGGCATCCCCGCCGCCGCCATCCACGGCAACAAGAGCCAGACCGCCCGCGTCACTGCGCTGGAGGATTTCAAGTCCGGCAAGACCCGGGTGCTGGTGGCGACCGATATCGCCGCACGCGGCATTGATATCAGCGAGCTTTCCCATGTGTTCAACTACGACCTGCCCGAGGTGCCGGAGACCTATGTGCACCGCATCGGGCGCACCGCCCGCGCCGGTGCAGACGGCACCGCCGTCAGCTTCTGCGCCCCGGAGGAGCAGGAGTATCTGGCAGGCATTGAAAAGCTGAACCGCCGCAAGATCCCGGTGGTATCCGGCCACCCGTGGGACGGCGTGCCCGCCCCGGTGCGCCCGGTGCTGCCCGTGCGCGGCAAAAAGCCCCGCCCCGAAGCTGAGAAACCGGCCGAAGCGCCGAAAAAACAGGCCGAAACTGCGCCCGCAAAAGCTGCAAAGGCAGCTGCGTCCGCGCCGAAGCAGGAGCCGAAGGCCGCAAAGAACGCGGTGCCTGCAAAACCGAAAAAAGAGGAAACACTGATGCAAGACAGCAACGCAAAGCGTGGGGTCCGCAACGACCGCCGCGCCAACAACCGGGGCACAAACGCCCCCAAGGAGACGGCAGCGCCCCGCACCCGCCGCGAGAATGCCGCCCCCGCCCGGGGCAGCAACGCCCAGCCCAAGTTCGACCCCCATTTTGTCAGCGCCCCGGAGGCCACCCCGCTGCGCCCGGCACGCAAGGCCCCTGCCGCTCCGGCAGCACCTGCTATCCGCAGCGCACAGGAGCCCCAGAATAACCAGAACGCAAACCGCAGCGGCAGCCGCCGCAACGACCGCAGCGACCGGGGTGAACAGCGCAATGCCCGCCCCGCAGCCCAGAGCAACAACGCCCGCCCTGCCCGCAATGAGCGCGGCAGCGCAGGCAATCAGAACCGCGCCCCCAAGGCCGAGCCTGCCCGCCGTGGCCGCAATGCTGCCGCCCGGGACGAGGACCCGGGGCTGATGCTCATCAGCCGCCGCCCGCCCCAGCAGAAGTACACCAGCTTTGAGGAGTATATGGACGCCCACGGCGGTGCTACCGCACCCATTGAGGATCACAGCGAAGAAGTATGAGCCGGAACGAAGCCTTTGCCCCGTGGCAGTGCCCCCTGTGCGGCGGTGCGCTGCAAGGGGAGAATGACCTGAAATGTGAAAAAGGCCACTGCTTTGACCGCGCCCGGGAGGGCTACTGGCATCTTTTGCCGGTGCAGAGTATGCGCACCAAAGCTCCCGGGGACAGCAAGGAGATGGTAGCCGCCCGCCGCGCCTTCCTGAACGCCGGATACTACGGCATCTTCGGGCAGGCGCTGGGGGAGTTGTGCCTTGCCCACGGCGTGCCCGCCGCGAAGGACGCCCCGCTGCATCTGCTGGACGCAGGCTGCGGCGAGGGCTGGTACGACCGCTGCATCGCGCAGCAGTTCGCGGCGGCAGAAAAGCCGCTGCAGCTGGCCGGGTTCGATATCGCAAAGCCCGCCGTGCGGCTGGCTGCAAAGGCGCTGCCCACTGCGCAGTATGCAGTGGCGTCCAGCTTCAGCCAGCCGGTACGCACCGGCTGGGCAGACGTGCTGCTGAACTGCTTTTCGCCCTTTGCACAGGAGGAGTTCAGCCGGGTGCTGCGCCCGGGCGGGCGCATGATCTACGTTGTGCCGGGGGCAGAGCATCTGTACCAGATGAAGGCCGTGCTCTACGAAAAGCCCTACAAGAACCCGGTGCAGCAGGTGGAGTACCCGGGTTTCCGTGCCATCGACGAGCGGGAGGTGCAGGGCACCATCACCGTGCCCGCCGCCCAGCTGGAAGCCCTGTTCGCCATGACCCCCTACTACTGGAAAACGCCCCGCGACGGTGCCGCCCGCCTTGCGGCTCTGCCGCAGCTCACCACCACCATCGCCTTCCGCTTTCTGGTGTTTGAAAAGCTGTAATAATACAAAAAAGGACTGCCGTGCAGATGTACGGCAGTCCTTTTTTGTGCCCGTCCAACGCCTGTCGATTTTCACAAGAACTGGCATACTAATATATCAATTTTGCTCAAAAGCGATAAAATCTATTTACAATCCATCGGATTTGTGATACGCTTTGCACAGATTCCGACGGCGCGATACTGTCGAAATGTCCGTTGGGCCCGGCAGCAGGGCGTTTGCTGTACAGCTTCGGGCGGCTTTGTTCTGCACAAATGAGCCGTCTGCATTTAAAAGGAGAAATGATGATGAACAGAAGAGACTTTATGAAGCTTTCCGCCGCTTCTGCCGTGACCATGGGCGCAGTGGCTGGCATGGCACCCGCATCCTTTGCTGAGAACGCTGGCGTGCACACCGATGCTGAGGTGCAGGCCATGGTGGCAGAGGAACTCCGTCTCTCCCGCGAGGTGGCCTTTTATCCGGCTGCTTTCCGGGGCGATTTTGACAAGTTCTATGTGTTGTTCCACAAGCTGTCCCGCGCTCAGTACGAGAAGGTGGACGGTGCAGCTGCGCCCGGCATCAATGCTTCTCACTACGATATGTGTGTTGCTCTGACCAATGCCCGCAAGGCGCTGCGCCAGATCAAGGACCCCAAGAGCACCGTTTGGGAAATTTGGGGAGATCAGATGGCCGTGGAATCTCCGCTGCCCACCAACTGGGAAAATTGCTACGATAACGAGGGCTTCCGTCCCTTCCTGAACCCGTACCTGCTGCGAGATCAGGGCAAGGTGAAGGGCAACGTGATCATTATTGCAGGCGGCGGCAGCACCCACCGCAACAACGTGGTGGAGGGCTATCCTGTGGCCGAGTTCTTCAACAAGAACGGCTACAACGCCTTTGTGCTGCAGCGCCGCGTCAACCCTTATGCCGCTGTGGATCAGCGGCTGGATCTGGCACGCGCCATCCGCTACATCCGCCACAACGCCTCTGAAAAACACATCGGCAAGACCGATATCATGATCGCTGTGGGCTTCTCTGCTGGCGGCATGAATGTGATGCAGGTGGTGGCCGACCAGTTCGGCACTACGAATACCCCGGATAAGGTCTACCCCAGCTACGTCTGCGATGCTGTGGACTATGAGAGCGCTGACCTGAATGTGGCGATCCCCATCTACGGACTGTTCGTCACCGGTCTGGACTTCACGAAGAACCCCAACCTGCCCCCGGTCTTTGGTGTTGTGGGGCAGAAGGACGGCCTGAGCGCTATGATGCTGCCCTCTCTGCCGGAGTGCGCGAATACCTTCAAAGATTTCAGCTTCTATCTGGCACCCGATGCGCCCCACGGTGTGGGCTTGGGCACTGGCACCAAGGGCTATGTGGATTACTACACCCAGATCGCCCAGTGGCCGGATATGGCGGTGAACTTTATCGAGAGCCGTCTGGGTCTGGTGGAAAAGAAGATCGACATGGACTCCGTGGGCTTTGCATGGTAAGCTGTCCTGACAGAAGTTCCTGAAAAAACAATGACCCGCCGCACCTCCTTCAGTGCGGCGGGTCATTGTTTATAAAAATGGTTATGTATGATACTCCATCCACTTGCCCTTCCACGCATACAGGATCATGAGCACTGCGCCCAGACCCCAGCTGACGGGGTAGAGGATGAACACGCCCTCGATGCCGGAGAAGAAGGGCAGCAGAAACTGGATCCATACCACCCGGAACAGGCACAGCGAGACCAGCAGCACCACCATGGGCGGGATGCTGGCACCCGTGCCGCGCACGGCACCGGCAAGGCCGTGCAGGATGCTGAGCAGGAAGTAGAACGGGCAGAACCACCGCATGGCCAGCTTGCCGTAGGTGACCACGGCCTCGTCGGCGGTGAACAGGTGCAGGATGGCATCCTGCCCGGCCAGCAGGGCAGCGCCGGTGCAAAGGGTGTAGATGACCCCGATGGCAAGGGTGACCCACACCGAGCGCTTTACCCGGTCCAGACGCCCCGCACCGTAGTTCTGCCCCACAAAGGTGGTGGCAGCCATGCTGATGCTGCTGACGGGCAGAATGTTGAAGCCGTCGATCTTCATGTAGGCTGCAAAGCCCGCCATGGCGGCGGCACCGTAGCTGTTCACGCTGGCCTGCACCAGCACGTTGGAAAAGGAGATGACCATGTTCTGGATGCCGGTGGGCAGACCCACCCGGATGATGCGGCTGGCCATTTTGCGGTGCAGACGGATGGCGGAAAGCTCCACCCGGCAGGCGTCCTCGCTTTTCATCAAAAAGCGCAGGCTCAGCACGCAGGACACCAGCTGGCTTAAGTCGGTGGCGATGGCGGCGCCTGCCACTCCCATCCGCAGCCCCACAATGAACACAAGGTCCAGCACGATATTGGTCACCGACGCCCATGCCAGATACACCAGCGAGCGCCGGGAGTTGCCGGCGGCGTTCAGGATACCGGCGGTCATGTTATACACCACGCTGAACAGCACCCCGCCAAAGTAGATGCGGATATAGGTCACAGCGTCCGCCAGCACCTCGGCGGGGGTATTCATGGCCACCAGCAAAGCGCGCCCGCAGGCAACGCCGCCCACCGTCAGCAAAAGCCCCATGACCACCGCAATGGCAAGGGCAGTGTGCACCGCCTCGCGGGTCTCCCTGTGGTCGCCTGCGCCCAGATACTGCGACACCACCACGCCCGCACCCACGGCAAGTCCCTGACTGAAGCCGATGAGCAGGTAGATGGGCGACCCACTGGAGCCCACGGCGGCAAGGGCATTACTGCCCACAAAATTGCCCACGATGATACTGTCGGCGGTATTATACATCTGCTGCAGCAGGTTGCCGAAGATCAGCGGCAGGGCAAACAGCAGCAGGCTTTTTACAATGCTGCCCTCGGTCATAAGGGTAGCGGTATTCCGTGTTTTTACGGCGGCCATGGGGTTCCTCCTCTCAGCGCGAAAAATCGCTTGTACCCCCTAGCATAGCACAAACCCCGCCTTGGGACAAGGGGCATCTCCCCCGAAAGCGTCCTCGCCCTCTCAGGCGCTAACGCGCCAGCTCTCCCAAAGGGAGAGCCTCTGGCGAAACCGGTCACTTGGCACTTAAGCCGGAAACTTTACCGCCATGCCAAGGCCTCTCCCTTTGGGAGAGGTGGCATCGCGTAGCGATGACGGAGAGGGCGAGGACGCTAACCGCAGCGCGACTGCTTCCGGTTACGACCCCACTTGTGAAAAAGGGTTTCAGGAAAGTCCGCAGACTTTCCTGAAACCCGAAATAAAAAATAATTTTCCGCTGAATATGGCTAGAGCGCAGCGGAAGCCATTCTAAATCGTCTCGCCCGCCGACAACAGCGGCGGCGCGGGGCTGCCGTGCAGTCTGCGGTCAAGATAGTTCTGTGTGATGCGCACCACCGTGCCGGACAGCGCAATTACGCCGATGAGGTTCGGCAGCATCATCAGGCCGTTGAAGGTGTCGGAAAGCGTCCATGCAAGGTCCAGCCGCATCACCGCACCCATCGGCATCAGCGCTACGAACAGCACCCGGTAGCCTGCCCCTGCCCCCGCACCAAAAAGATACTCCACAGCCTTGCAGCCGTAGCAGCTCCAGCCAAGGGTGGTGGAGTAAGCGAACAGCAGAATGCACACCGCGATGAGCTTTGACCCCAGCGTGCCGAAAACGGCGTCAAAGGCCTGCCCTACCAGCGCACTGCCCGCCGCCCCGGCGGCGATGCGCCCGGTGTCCAGATCCACAAAGCCGGAGGTCAGCACCACCAGCGCCGTCAGGGTGCACACCACCATGGTGTCCGCAAACACCTCAAAAATGCCCCACATCCCCTGCTGCACCGGCTCTTTTACGTTGGAAGCCGCGTGCACCATTACCGAGGAGCCAAGCCCCGCCTCGTTGGAAAAAGCACCCCGCTTGAAGCCCCATGTGATCGCCCGGGACAGCCCGTAGCCTACGATGCCCCCACCGGCGGCGCGCAGCCCGAACGCACCCTTTACGATGGCGGCAAGCGCCGCCGGGACGGCGGTGATGTGCACCCCCACCACGGTGAGCGCACCCACGATGTACAGCAGCGCCATGGCGGGGACAAGCCTTTCCGCCACCGCAGCCACACGCTTGAGCCCGCCCAGCAAAATTACCGCCGACACTGCCGCCAGCACCGCGCCGGTAACGGCTTCCGGCACGCCAAAGGCCGCTTTCAGATTGCCCGCGATGGAATTGAGCTGGCTCAGGTTGCCGATGCCAAAGCTTGCCAGCGCACAGAACGCGGCAAACAGCACCGCCAGCACCCGCCCCGGCTTGCCGCCAAGGCCGTCCCGCAGGTAGTACATCGGCCCGCCGCGCCAGCCGCCCGCCGGGTCTTTGCGGCGGTAGTAGATACCCAGCACGTTCTCGGCGTAGCTGGTCATCATGCCCAGCAGCGCCATGATCCACATCCAGAACACCGCCCCTGCCCCGCCGGAAAGGATGGCGGTAGCCACCCCCACAAGGTTGCCGGTGCCGATGGTGGACGCCAGCGCGGTGCACAGGCTCTGGAACTGGCTGATGGCCGGTTCCTCGCGGGCGGTATGGGCGGTGACGCTCTGGTCGGTCAGGATGGCGCCGAGGGTGTGCCGCATCCAGTAGCCCCACCGCCGCAGCTGAAAGCCCCCGGTGCGCACCGTCAGCAGCAGCCCGGTGCCGAAGAGCAGCCCCAGCCCCATCGGCCCCCACACGATGCCGTTCACGGCATCGATTCCCCGCATGAACCGCTCTGGCATCCTGTGGCCTCCTTTGATGAATTGAAGCGGAGCAGACCCCTTCCGTCTGCTCCCGTTGGTCGCAGCCACCTTCCCCAAGGGGACGGCTTTTGGCTGTGCCGCAAAGTTTCTCTTCTTGCGAAAGGCGTCCCCTTGGGGGAGCTGGCACGGCAAAGCCGTGCCTGAGGGGGTCGTCTCCACCCCATTACCATCCTATGCAGCAGCCCTAGTCCTCATGCGGTGCGGGCAGCGGGGATTTGTCGGGGTCGGGTGCGGGAAGGGGTTCCAGCGTCAGCCAGAAATCCTCCTGCTCCTCGCGGTCTTTTTCGTTGGGGTTTTCTGTTTTATCCATACAGCATCCCTGCCTTTCTGCATAAAGGGTCGCCCGCCGGGTCATGCTTTATGCACAAAAAGGAGGAAAGAGCCATGAAACACGCAAAACGCAGCGGCTGGCGTCCCTTCTGGGCGGCGCTGTGCGCCGCCCTGCTGGTGCTGCTGCCGCTGGTGGGCGGCACGGTGCTGCTCAGCCGCGCCCAGCTGCGCAGCAGTCTGCGGCAGGCCGCAAAAAGCCAGAGCGGGGTGCCCATCCGTCTGCCCAAAGCCACAGACCGGTGCACCGTGCTGCTGTGTGTGGCAGACGAGACTCCGGGCTTTGTGCTGGCCTACCTGAATGCCGGGCAGAACTGCATCCATCTGCTGGCGGTGCCCGCCGCGCTGGAAGTGCCCTTTGGGGGCAAAAACGTCCCCCTTGCGGATTGTTACGCAGCCGCAGGACCCGCCCGCTGCCGGGAAGCGCTGGGCGAGGTATTCGCCCTGCCGGAGGATACCGACTATCTTGCCATCGCCCCGGCGGTGCTGACAAAGCTGGCGGCGCGGTACGGCGCAGTGCGGGTGGGCTTTACCGGGGCGCTCACCCCGGAGCAGCTGGCGCGGTACGGCAAGGGCACCGGGGTGCAGGGCATCTCCGCTGCCGATGCCCACAGCTTTTTAGTGGCGCTGGATGCCGACACTTCTCTTTCGCCCCGGCGCAGCGCCGCCGCCCGGGCGGCGGTATGGGATGCCTTTTTCCGGCAGGCGCTGGAGCTGCTGCCCACCACCCTGCCGCAGGGTCTGCGGGAGGTGAGCAGCAGCCTGCTGACCAGCCTGACTGCCGTAGACCTTGCAACGTTGGAGCGCACACTGGAATTTTTAGCCACCAGCGCCGAGCCGGTGGACATCACCGCCGATGCCCTGCCCGGGGAGTGGGCGGGCGGGCACTATACGGTGTCCGATGCTTCCCGGGCGGCGGTGCAGAGCTTTTTTAACCTCTCCCCGGCGGCGGCGCAGTCCGCGTCCGGCAGCGAGCCGTAACCCAGCACCAGTGTCCCGGCGGCAGAGTGTGCCGTGCCGGTCAGGTCGTAGTCGCTCAGCAGGGAACAGCGCACCCCGTACTGCCGGGCAGCCGCCCGCAGGGCGGCGTCCGGCGGCGGGTCTTTCAGCTGTGCCAACAGGTGCAGACCGGTGTGCAGCCCCGCAAGGGTCAGCTCTTCCGGTGCAAAGGAACTGCGCAGCGCCGCCGCCAGCGCATCCCGCCGGGCTTTGTAGGCGGTACGCTCCCGCGCTAAGTGCCGGGTGAAATACCCCCCGGTGATAAAGCGCGCCAGCGTCTGCTGCTCAAACCGTCCCACCGTGCCGGAGTAGAGCCGGTACTTGGCCTGCCACGCGCCCAGCAGCTGCCGGGGCAGCACCATGTAGGCGATGCGGATGCCCGGGGCAAGGCTGCGGGAGCAGGTGGACAGGTACACCACCGGGCCGTCTGCGCCCGCCATGCCCTGCAAGCTGGGCAGCGGGCGGGTATCGAAACGGAACTCGGAGTCGTAGTCGTCCTCTATGATGTACCGCCGCCCCGGGGCGCGGGCTGCCCAGTGCAGCAGCTCTGCCCGGCGTCCGGCGGGCATGGTGACCCCGGTGGGAAACTGGTGGCTGGGTGTGACGTAGCACACCGCCGCATCGCTGGCAGAAAGGGCGGTCAGCGACAGCCCGTCCGCGTCCACCGGCAGACAGCGGCAGGGCACGCCGTTGTTTTCCAGCACCTGCCGGGCGCGGGGGTAGCCGGGAGTCTCCACGGCAGCAGGGCCGGGCAAAAGCGGTGCCAGCAGCCCCAGCAGATATTCCAGCCCTGCACCCACCACCAGCTGTTCCGGGTCGCACTGCACGCCCCGGTACTCGGCCAGATACCCTGCCAGCGCCTGCCGCAGCGCGGCATCGCCCCGGGCATCCCCGGGGGTGAGCAGTTCCGGCGCGGAGTAAAGCAGCTCCTTTTGCAGCCGCGCCCATGTGCGGAAGGGGAACAGCCCCGGGTCCACGCCCCGGGTGGATAAATCAAACTGCACCGGCGGGGCAGCATCGGCGGGGGGCGCTGCCGCCGGTGCAGAGGGTGCGGCGGGCGGCTGCGTCCCCTGCGGCAGGGCAAGATACTCCTGCACCGTAAACCCGCTGCGCTCCCGGGCGGTCAGGTAGCCCTCTGCCGCCAGCATCTGGTAGGCGGTGTCCACCGTGTTCACCGAGATCGACAGCTCTGCCGCCAGCCGCCGCTTGCCGGGCATCCGGGTGCCCGCCGTCAGAGTGCCCGCCCGCATCTCGGCGGCAAGGCTGCGGTAGAGCTGCTCGTACAGCGGCACCGCCGAAGCCGGGTCCAGTGCCGTGGTCAGATGTACCATAGAATGTCCCTCCCATCTGGGCATTGCGTCAAACTGACCCCATAAAAAAACTTTGTTCTGGGTATTTTCATAGGGTCAGTTCTGCGTATAATAGGAGCATACCCGCCGAACACCCAAATGTCAAGTAGTTTTGTGGGGTTATCGGCGTGATTGGAGGGAAAGTATCATGTCTACTACTGCAATGTGGCTGCTGCTGGCAGTCGTCGTTATCCTGATCCTGTTTTTCAGTGTGCTGTACAAGCGCCGCTTTACGGTGCACGAGCTGGCGCTTACCGGCGTGATGGCTGCGCTGAGTCTGGTGGCCTACCTGTTCTTCCGCATCCCGTTCTACGGCGGCTCCTCGTTCCATCTGGGCAACACCTTTACCGCACTGACGGCGCTGCTGCTGGACGGCGTGTCCGGCGGTCTGGCGGGTGCCATCGGTTTGGCGCTGGCGGATATCCTTGCCGGTGACCCGGGCTACGCCATTACCACCTTCGTGCTCAAGTTCATCATCGGCATCACCTGCGGTGCCGTGGCACATAAGGTGTTCAAGCTGCGGGATCAGGATCGTCACAGCGCCGGGTATCTGGTCAAGGTGATCGTCTCTGCGGGTTCCGGTCTGCTTTTGAACGTGTTCACCGACCCCTTCCTTGGCTACTTCCGCAACGTGTACATCTTTGGGCAGGAGTACACCGTGGCACAGGCGCTGACCAAGATCGCCGGCGGCGTCACCTTTGTGAACAGTGTGGCTTCCACCGCCTGCGTCGTGGTGCTGTATCTGGCACTGCGCCCTGCACTGGAGCGTGCAAAGCTGCTTTCCAAGGGCGAGTAAAAATAAAAAGGGCTCCTGAAGCGCCAGCTGGCGCTTCAGGAGCCCTTTTTTGTTACCGTTTTCGGCTGCAAAGGTGCTTTGCGGCGTCCTGCCCGGCGGCAAGGCCGCTGCCGAACGCCCAGTGCAGGTTGAAGCCGCCGCAGCTTCCGGCGCAGTCCAACGTTTCCCCCACGAAGTACAGCCCCGGACAGCCCTTGAACTGGAAGGTCGGTTCCACCTCGGTCAGGGCAAGCCCGCCGCCGGTGGTCTGCGCCTGCCGCCAGCCGCAGGGGGTAAGCCCCTCGAACCGCCAGTGCTTGGCAACGTGGGCGAGGGGCTGCATCTGCTTGACCGAGCGGTTGTTGGGCATATTGGCAGCTTCCCAGAGGGCGTAGCCCAACTTGACGTTCAGCAGCCCTGTCCAGAACCCGGCAAGGGTGTCGGATGCAGTCTGAATGGCATGACGGGCAAGCAGATGGGTCAGGTCCATCTCGCTCAGTTCCGGGAACAGGTCCAGTTCCACGACCGGGGCTCTCGGTCTGCGCCCGGGGGCAAGCAGGCCGGACAGCTGCATGATGCAGATGCCGGAAAGCCCGTAGTCGGTAAACTGCACTTCGCCCATTTCTTCAGCCAATACCCGGTCGCCGTCCAGCAGGCGGGCAGCGGCCTTGGCGCGGATGCCCGCAAGGCTCTTGTTCGGCTTTGCGCATTGCAGGGCGGTCAGGCAGGGGTAGAGAGGGCGCATCTGCCCGCCGCAGGCGGCGGCAAAGCGGGTGCCGAAGCCGTCCGTGCCGAACTGCGGCCCGGCAGCACCGCCCATGGCGCAGATAACGGCATCTGCCCGCAGGCTTTCCATATCGCCCTCGGGGTTTGCAAATTGTACGGCGTAGCCGCCCTTGTTCTGCCGCAGGGTGCTTACCGTGCAGCCGGTGCGCAGCTGTACCTTGTGCCGCTGCAAATGCAGCTCCAGCAGCGCCAGCACGTCTGCCGCCTGATTGGAATAGGGGTACACCCGCCCGGCTTCATCGGTGCGGGTGTACAGCCCCAGCTGCTCGAACCACGCCAGCGGCGCGGCGGCATCCACCGCCGCCAGCAAAGGCCGCAGCGCGGCGGGGTCGGCGGTGAAGTACTTTTCCGGCGCAATGGCGGTGTTGTCCAGATTGCAGCGGCCGTTGCCGGTAGCCAGCAGCTTTTTGCCCACCTTGGGGTTGCGCTCCAGCACCGTGACGCGGGCAGAGGGCGCGGCCTGTGCAGCCGCCAGCGCAGCGGCCAGTCCGGCGGCACCGCCGCCCAGAATAAGGATGTGTGCCATGCGGACACCTGCTTTCTTTGGGTTTATTCCTATTTATTGTAACAGAACCCTGCCCGGAACGCAATGCGGCGGGCAAAGCAAAAAATGCGCTGCCGGTATAATTTGCCGCCGCTGACAGATACTACATACAAAGGAAACCAAAAGGAGGACACTATAAATGAAAGCAACCGGTATCGTGCGCCGCATCGACGAGCTTGGCAGGGTGGTGATCCCCAAGGAGATCCGCCGCACCCAGCGCATCCGGCGGGGCGACCCGCTGGAGATCTTTACCACCGGCGACGGGGAAGTGATCTTTAAAAAGTATTCGCCCATGGGCGAAGTGAACACCCTTGCCGCTCAGCTGGCAGAGGTGCTCAGCCGCCAGTTTGCGCTGACCGCCTTTGTGTGCGACAGGGACCGCATTCTGGCGGTCAGCGGCAGCGGGCGGCGGGAGCTGGCAGACCGCAGCATCAGCCAGCCGCTGGAAAAGCTGATGGAAGCCCGCAAGCCCTACCAGAGCCCCGGCAACCCGGAAAAGACCCTGCTGCCCTGCGAGGGCGCACCCCGGGTGCTGCTATGCGCCGCGCCGGTGCTGGCGGGCGGGGACGTGACCGGCGCGGTGGGGCTGCTGACCGAGGACCGCACCGCCTGCCCGGAGGACGCCCAGTGCAAGGCGGTGGCAGTGGCAGCGGCCTTTCTGGCAAAGCAGATGGAGGAGTAAGATGTAATATTAAAGAAACTGTTGCACAAGGTCAGCGTCCTCGCCCTCTCCGTCTTTGCTACGCAAATCCACCTCTCCCAAAGGGAGAGGCCTTGGCAAAGAGATGAAGTTCGCGTGGACTGCCAAGGGCTCCCACTTTGGGGAGATGCCGAGCTCGCTAAAATAGAAGCGTCTGTAACGAAATTCGCTAAGTTTTCTGAAATTCAAAAGCGAATGTTTCAGGCGCTTTTTCTTTTGGAAGAAAACTTTGCCGCTACCGCTAAAGCCGTCCCCTTGGGGAAGGTGGCTTGACGCAAAGCGGCAAGACAGAAGGGGTTATTTTGCAAGCGGCTTTGCCCTTCAACCACGAACTTTCCCGCCATGCCAAGGGCTCTCCCTTTGGGAGAGCTGTCACCGTAGGTGACTGAGAGGGCGAGCCCGCTTGCCTGAGGGGGTAACCCCCTTTATGACAGAATTATGAATCTTTATAAACATTTTTGCAAAGGGCTTGACAGCAGGGCAAAAACGGTTATAATGGTCTTAGCACTCAGGAACAAGGAGTGCTAAACAAACAAAAGCGATACAAAAAGGAGGCAGGCGCTATGACGATGGATGCACGCAAGCAACGGGTCTTGCAGGCGATCGTGGCGCTGTATGGCCTTGAGGGCGAGCCGGTGGGCAGCAGCGTGCTGGCAAACTACTTTGATATGGCAGTGTCCAGCGCAACGCTGCGCAACGAGATGGCGGCGCTGACAAAGCTGGGTCTGCTGGAGCAGCCCCACACCAGCGCGGGGCGTGTGCCCAGCGCCAAGGGCTACCGGTATTATCTGGACAACCTGCTGACCGATGATCAGCCGCTGGACCGCGTTACCCGCGCCCGGGTGGATGCGGTGTTCGCCAGCCTTGACCACGAGCCGGAAAAGCTGGCACAGGGCGCTGCCAAGGCGCTGGCCGCCATCAGCGGCTGCACCGCCGCCGTCAGCACTCCCTGCGCCGAGGATCTGTGCATCGCCCATTACGAGGTGGTGCAGGTGGGCCGCAGCGCAGCCGCTGTGCTGGCTGTGACCACCGCCGGTTACGTCCGCACCCGCGTGGCGCGGGTGCGCACCGGGCTTTCCCGGGAAAATGCAGCCGCCCTTGCGGCGCTGCTCAACCGCAACCTTACCTTTGTGGCACCGGTGGATCTTTCCACCCGGATGCTCAGCGAGCTGTGCAGCCAGATCGCACCGGAGCTTGTGCCGGTGGTCAGCGCCGCAGCCGCAATTCTGCAGGACAGCGTAAAGCCCCATGTATTTCTGGGCGGCGAGCAGTACCTGCTGGACTGGCCGCAGCTGGACGGCCGGGTGGGTGATATCCTTACCCTGCTGAACGACGAGGAACAGGCCGCAAGCCTGATCGCACCCCCGGACAACCGCAGCGAAAGCGTGCTGCTGGGCGAGGATCTGGAACCGCAGATCCCCGGGCTGTGCATCGTGAGCGACCGGTATCTGGTAGGCGGCGGGCTGTGGGGCTCCATTGCCCTGATCGGCCCCACCCGGATGCCCTTCCAGAAGCTGATGCCCCTGCTGCACGAGTTTGCAGACCAGCTGGGCGAGGGCATGAGCGGCAAACGAAAAGACACCCCGCAGGCTGCCGTACCGCGGCGGACTGTGATCTATAAGGAGGATCTGGAATGAGCGAAGAAGCAAAGAACACGGTGCCCGAGACCGAGCAGCCGGAGACTGCCCCCGAGGAAAAGACCGCTGCCGCAGCGCCCGAGCAGGCTGCTGCCGAAGCTGCCACCGAAGAGGACAAGAAGAAGGACGGCGGCTGGTTCAACAAGAAGGCCCGGGAGATGGAAGCCGTTAAGGCAAAGCTGGATGCAGCGGAAAAGAACGCTGCACAGGCCAAGGATCAGCTGCTGCGCATGGCTGCCGAGTACGACAACTACCGCAAGCGCTCCACCCGCGAGGCCGACCAGAAGTTTGGCGACGGTGTTTCCCATGCAGTGGAAAAGATCATCCCCATTCTGGATACGCTGGATATGGCTGCCAACGCCCCCACCACCGATGAGAACTACAAAAAGGGCGTGGTCATGACGCTGGATAAGGCGGCAAAGGCACTGGAAGCCCTCCATGTGGAGGAGATCGAGGTGCTGGGCAAGCCCTTTGACCCCAACTTTATGAATGCTGTGCAGCAGATCCCCGCCCCGGATGGGCAGGAGAGCGGCACGGTGGTCACCGTTTTCCAGAAGGGTTACAAGCTGGGTGACAAGATCATCCGCCATGCAACCGTTGTGGTGGCCGAATAAACAAGCCGAACCTCCCGCAAGGGAGTTTGCAATAACATCCGCTTGACATCATCATAAGCATCATATAAACAAGATTTGTTCTTTCGAGAGGAGACTTCATTATGAGTAAGATTATTGGTATCGACCTTGGTACTACCAACAGCTGCGTGGCTGTTATGGAGGGCGGCGAGCCTGTTGTCATCGCCAACTCTGAGGGCGCCCGCACCACCCCGTCCGTTGTCGGCTTCACCAAGACCGGCGACCGTCTGGTAGGTCAGGTTGCAAAGCGTCAGGCTATCACCAACCCCGACAACACCGTTTCTTCCATCAAGCGTCAGATGGGCACCGACCACAAGGTGACCCTGAACGGCAAGGAGTACACTCCCCAGCAGGTCAGCGCTATGATCCTGCAGAAGCTGAAGGCTGATGCCGAGGCTTATCTGGGCGAGACTGTCACCGAGGCCGTCATCACTGTGCCTGCCTACTTCAACGACAGCCAGCGTCAGGCCACCAAGGACGCAGGCACCATTGCCGGCCTGAACGTCCGCCGTATCATCAACGAGCCTACCGCAGCTGCTCTGGCTTACGGTGTAGATAAAGAGGACGACCAGAAGATCATGGTCTACGACCTGGGCGGCGGCACCTTCGATGTGTCCATCATTGAGATGGGCGACGGCGTTACCGAGGTTCTGGCAACCAACGGCGATACCCATCTGGGCGGCGATGACTTCGACCAGCGCATCATCGACTGGATGGCAGACGCCTTCCAGACCGAGAACGGCATCGATCTGCGCAAGGACAAGATGGCTGCACAGCGTTTGAAGGAAGCTGCCGAGAAGGCTAAGATCGAGCTGTCCAGCGCAATGAGCAGCCAGATCAACCTGCCCTTCATCACCGCCGATGCTACCGGCCCCAAGCACTTGGATATGACCCTGACCCGCGCAAAGTTCAACGAGCTGACCGCTGATCTGGTGGATCGCACCATGACCCCCGTGCGCAAGGCTCTGCAGGATGCAGGTCTGCGCGCTTCCGACCTGAAGAAGGTGCTGATGGTCGGTGGTTCTACCCGTATCCCCGCTGTCTACGACGCCGTGAAGAAGGAACTGAACTGCGAGCCCTTCAAGGGCATCAACCCCGACGAGTGCGTGGCTGTCGGTGCTGCTATTCAGGGCGGCGTTCTGAACGGCGAGAAGAAGGGTCTGCTGCTGCTGGATGTCACCCCGCTGAGCCTTGGCATTGAGACTCTGGGCGGCGTGTGCACCAAGATCATCGACCGCAACACCACCATCCCCACCCACAAGAGTCAGGTGTTCTCCACCGCAGCCGACAACCAGCCCTCTGTTGAGGTCAACGTGCTGCAGGGCGAGCGTGAGTTTGCCCGCGACAACAAGAGTCTGGGTGTGTTCCATCTGGACGGCATTGCTCCGGCTCCCCGTGGCGTACCTCAGATCGAAGTTACCTTCGATATCGATGCCAACGGCATCGTGAAGGTCAGCGCTAAGGATCTGGGCACCGGCAAGGAGCAGAACATCACCATCACCGCTTCCACCAATATGTCCAAGGAGGACATCGACAAGGCTGTGAAGGAAGCTGAGCAGTTTGCTGCCGACGATAAGAAGAAGCGTGAAGAGGTCGATATCCGCAACGGTGCCGACCAGATGGTGTTCCAGACCGAGAAGATGCTGAAGGAGAACGGCGACAAGCTGCCCGCAGACGTGAAGAGCGATGCCGAGGCAAAGCTTGCTGACCTGCGGACCGCTGTCCAGTCCGGCAACGTGGACGACATCAAGGCAAAGCAGGAAGCCCTGAGCCAGGTGTTCGAGAAGATGTATCAGGCAGCCGCTGCCGCACAGCAGGCCGCCGGTGCACAGCCCGGTGCCGACGCAGGCGCAGCCAACGAAAAGCCCAACGATGACGGCGTTGTGGATGCCGACTTCAAGGAAGTCTAAGTCTGAAACAAAGCGCTGTGTCCGGCCAAACCGGCGGGCATACGCGCAATAAAGCAAAAGCCGCTCCGGTTTAGGCCGGAGCGGCTCTTGCTGGTTTATAGAGTGAGGAACCGACCGGGGCGTTACCCGGGGAGGGCGTTCCCGGAGAGGTGAGTGGATATGGCACAGGAAAAGCGTGATTATTACGAAGTGCTGGGGGTATCCAAGGGCGCAAGCGATGCCGAGATCAAAAAGGCATACCGCAAGCTTGCCATGAAGTACCACCCGGACTATAACCCCGGCGATAAGGACGCCGAGGCAAAGTTCAAGGAGATCAACGAAGCAAACGAGGTGCTCTCGGACCCGAAGAAGCGCCAGCTGTACGACCAGTACGGCTTTGCCGGTGTTGACCCCACCTACGCAGCACAGAACGGCGGCGGCCCCGGCGGCTTCAGCGGTTTTGGCGGCGACGGTGTGGACTTGGGCGACATTTTTGGCGATATCTTCGGCGGCGGCTTTGGCGGCTTCGGCGGCTCGTCCCGTCAAGCTAACCCCAACGCCCCCCGCAAGGGTCAGGACATCCGGGTGCGCATCACCCTGAGCTTTGACGAGGCCGTGCACGGCTGCAAGAAGAACATTACCATCACCCGTCAGCAGGAGTGTACTGAGTGCCACGGCTCCGGCTGCGCCGCCGGCAGCAGCCCCGAGACCTGCCCGGACTGCGGCGGACGCGGCTTTGTCATCCGCCAGCAGCGCACCCCCTTTGGCGTGATGCAGACCCAGCAGCCCTGCTCCCGCTGCGGCGGCAAGGGCAAGCTGGTAAAGAACCCCTGCAAGGTCTGCCATGGCAGCGGCAAGGTAGCCACCAAAAAGACGTTGGAGGTGTCCATCCCCATGGGCATCGACGACGACCAGAGCTTTGCACTGCGCGGCATGGGCGATGCCGGTACCAACGGCGGCCCCGCCGGTGACGTCATCGTCATGGTCAGCGTGCGCCCCAGCGAGGTGTTCCAGCGCGACGGCTACGATGTGTGGGTCACCGTGCCCATCACTTACAGTCAGGCGGTGCTGGGCGACAGCGTCACCGTGCCCTCCATTGACGGCAAGGTGGAGTACACCGTGCCCGAGGGCACCCAGAGCGGCACCACCTTCCGCCTGCGCGGCAAGGGCATCCAGTACCTGAACGGCCGCGGCCGCGGCGATATGTACGTCAAGTGCGAGGTGGAGATCCCCAAAAAGCTGAACAAGGCGCAGCGCGATGCCCTGAAGAAATTTGAGGGCACGCTGAAAGAAGAAAACTACGAAAAGCGTAAGGGCTTCTTCAAAAAGCTGAAGGATATGTTCAACGCATAAAAACCAAACGGCGGTACATTCCATCGGAGCGTGCCGCCGTTTTTTGCGTCTGCGCAAGGCCGATTCGTCTCATACACTTGCACTTTCGTCTAAAATGCACCCTGTTTTAGACGAAAACTTGGATACATGAGACGAAAGCTAAAAGAGAACCCTATAAAAACAGCGGAGGCGCTGCCCTTTCGGGCAGCGCCTCCGCCTGCTTTGTTCTTTGGTGTACTCCGAGCCGGTCTTATGAGATAAGATGGATCAGAGCAGGATGACTGCTGCATTGATGATCAGACCGACACCGGTAGCGCTGGAGCTGATCATGTAAGCGGTGCAGGCGATGTCACGGATGGCGTTGGCAGCGCCCTTGTTCATGTCGGCAGTCAGAGCATCCAGACCGGTCTCAGTCCAAGTGTTGGGGTTCTTACGGCGGTAGTCGCGGACAGCGGTCACGCCTCTGAACCAGCCGTACGGAGGAATCAGCCAGCACAGCAGAGCCTCGGTCATGGTGGCAGTAGCGCCGCCTTCGGTGTAGGTCATTTCCTCAGTGGACAGTACATTGTAGTACGCGGGCATCATCATTTTTTCCATAATAACACTCCTTTTGAAACAAAGCTATCCAAAACGGTGCACCCAAACGCACCGTTTTATCTGATTAAAAGGTTCAGCGCACGATCAGCAGGATGGCGCTCAGGGGAGCCAGTGCCACTACCGTGGTGGCGGAAACGGCGTCCCGTACAAAGTTGCTGGCAGATTTGCCCATATCGGCGGCAATGGCATCGGTAGCGCGGCCCAGCACGGTAAAGAAGTTGCCGTCTCTGTTGCCCTCCTGCTGCAGCCATGTGCGTGCCTGCCCAATGCCCCAGACATAGCTGGAAGCCAGCACTACAGCGCCTACGACCGTTGCGGCAGTAGTGGCGATCCCGGCAGCATCATCCACTGCGCCGCCGCCGGTGGTATAGGTCATTTCTTCGTTGGAAAGTACCGCATAATCTGCGGGATAATTCATCTTTTTCATTTTCAATACTCCTTTGTTAAGGGGAAATGCCGCATTGCATCCCGATCCCACGGCGTCTATATCCAAGTGCCGATAGAGCATTGTTCTCTATATGGTCATTCTACAACAGCAGTCGGATTTTATCAAGGGGTTTTGGCACATCTGTGCAAAAACTGGCGGGACGCATGAAATTGCGGCTGCAAATTTGTGAAAATAGACTGCAATAATTTAGGCATTTGGCTGTTTAGCCTTTTACCCCGGCGCGGTAGAGGTAGGGGTCGCTCTTGAAGCTGTCAAAATTGTACAGCACAAGGATCTGGTCGTAGCCGTTATCGGCGATCAGCTGATCCAAGCCGTAGTTGTAGTTGCGGAAATCCACCACGTCAATGTCAGCGTAGTTGGCGGTCAGGTAGGGCACAAAGCAGTTGGCGTAGCTGTCCTTGATGACAAGGATGCGTCCGCTGCCGTTGCCCTGCACCCGGCTCAGGCCGTTGTTGCCGTGCAGGAACATGGCGTACTTGTCGTAGACGGAAAGCTTCTCCGTATCATACAGGCCGGTGGTCTGCCCCTCGGCGGGCTGACCCGCCGCCGTCACGTTCCATACCGTCAGGGTGTTGGCAAGGTCGTAGTAGGTGATCACGTCCGGCACAGCGTTCCATGTGCGCGCCTTGGCGTAGTGAGTGCCGTAAAAGCCGTCGGCAGTCAGGGCGGTGTGGGCGGCGGTGTCAAAGGGGGCAAGGCCAAGGGCATCGCACAGCTGGCTGTAAGCGTAGTAGGCGCCAAGGCTCGTCCAGTGGTGGTCGGTGCGGTAGTAGATATACTCGCTCTTGTGGGCGGCAAGGGTCTGGCGCACGTCCACAAAACTGCCGCCTGCAGCCTGCACCGCAGCGGAAAGCTGGTCAAGGTAGCCGTCCTCGTCCAGCAGGGGGGCGTTTGCGGGTACGTTCTCCTTGTAGATATCGCTGGCGGCGGGTGCCACCAGTACATTCACCTTGCCCGGGTAGCGCTGGCACAGACTGGTGAGCGCTGCGGTGTTTTTGGGCAGGGTGCGCTCCTCGCTGGAAAGCAGCCCGTAGGTGCGGGGGAACATCATGTGCTCCTTGCCCAGCAGGATGCCGCCGCTCTGCTGCTTTTGCAGCAGAGTGGTCTCCACCACGCTTTGCAGGCTGATCCACTGGTCGCGCCCCGCCACCTGATCCTTGACGTATTTGGTGTAGGCAGTAAAGTAGCTGTTCAGCCCCTTGGCGGTGAACTGGGTCAGCGCCGGGCGCTGGCTCAGGGTGGTGTTTTCCAGCTCGCTGTAACTGCGGTCCGGGGTGACCATATCCAGCGCGAACAGCCCGATGAAAAACAGGCTGAACACCACCAGCACCGGGTAGTGCAAAAGGGAGGAGGTCTTTTTCTCATGTTTGGACATCTTCCCGCCTCCTTAAAAGTTAAAGTACAGGAACGGGCTGTTGGTGCTGCCCACCACATAGGCGGTGGAGACCACCAGCAGCGTCAGGATGGCGGCGCAGCGGGTGACTACGTTCTTGCGCAGCACATCCCACAGCTTTTCGATCAGCGGGGTGCAGCACACCACGCTTACCGCCAGCAGCACGCCGTAGTTCCGCAGGAAATACAGCGGCGACACCCCGCCGGAGGGGACAAAGAGCTTTTGGAACAGCAGCCCGAAGGATACGCCGGTGTCGTTGCCCACAAACATCGCCCAGCCTACCACCACGAGGAACAGGGTGTAGAAATGCGGCCACACCCTGCCTTTTTTCAGGTAGGGCAGCAGGAACAGCTTTTCAGCCGCCAGCAGCACAAAGTAGTAAAGACCCCAGCAGATAAAGTTCCAGTTCGCGCCGTGCCAGATGCCGGTGAGCAGCTCCACGATGAACAGGTTTAAGATCTGCCGCTTGAGCCCCTTGCGATTGCCGCCCAACGGGATATACACATACTCGCGGAACCAGCCGGACAGGGTCATGTGCCAGCGCCGCCAGAACTCGGTGATGGAAGCGGAGATATAGGGGTAGTTGAAGTTTGCGGGGAAGTCGAAGCCCAGCATCTTGCCCATGCCGATGCCCATGAGGGAGTAGCCGGAAAAATCGAAGTACAGCTGCAAACTGTAGGCGATGATGCCCAGCCACACCAGCGGGGTGGAAGCGTTCGCCAGACCCACAAAGGTAGTGGAGGGGCTGTCAGCCACCCCGATGATGTCCGTCCACAGCGCGCCCACGGCGTCCGCCAGCAGCACCTTTTTGGCAAGACCGAAGGTGAACAGGGTCATGCCCTCTTCAATTTGCTTGAGGTTATAGCGGTGCTTGTAGACGTGCAGCTGGTCGGAGACGTCCCGGTACTTGACGATAGGCCCCGCGATGAGCTGCGGGAACATGACCACATAAGCGCCGAAATCAATGATGTTGCGCTCGGCTTTTACATCCCGGCGGTAGACATCGATGGAGTAGGAAAGGGTCTGGAAGGTGTAAAAGCTGATGCCCAGCGGCAAAGTGCCGATGCCCTGAATCTCGGCAAAGGCGGTGCCCAGCAGGGCGTTTGCGCTGCGCAGCACAAAGTTTGCGTACTTGAAGTAGAACAGCATCCCTAAGCTGCCAATGAGCGCCACCAGCAGAAAAAAGCGGCGCAGCGCGGGCTTTGTATCAAAATGCTCGATGGCAAGGCCGCTGAGGTAGTTGATGAGGATAAGCGCCACCATGACCGGGAAAAAGCGCACCTCGCCCCAGCAGTAGAACACCAGACTGCATAAAAACAGCACGGTGTTCTTGAGTTTTGCGGGGGCAAGATAGTACAGCGCCAGCGTGATGGGCAGAAAGCGGAACAGGAAGATGATGGTGCTGAAAACCAAGGGGTCAGCCTCCTTTTTTACAAGTTTTGCGGGCAATAACGGTTTTTCCATCCCGGGTGCGGGAGGGCTTGACTGAAAAAAGCCGATGCCGCAGATGGCACCGGCTCAGAAGATCAGATTCAGCTGTTCAGGGCGCTGTCCACAGCACTGTTCAGGTCTGCGGAGCACTCGTTGGAGGCAATCACCATGACCACACGGTCGCCCTTGGAGGAGATGATGGCGTTTTCCACGTTGTTCTGTGCCTGTGCAAACTCGGCGTAGTTGCCGTAGAAAGCCACCTGATCCTGCTTGTAGCTTTCCAGCGCAGTCACCACGTCCTGTGCCTTGCCGGAAGCGGCTTCCACCACCAGCACAAGGCCGGCGTCGCCGTTGTCATTGCTCTTCACGCCCTTGTAGGCGGCTACGTCCTCCGCCTTCAGGCCGAAGTCGTACTCGATGTTCATGGCGGCGATCTCGAACTGGTTGGAGATGGGGTTGGCAGCCAGCAGGGTCTCCACGGCGCTGTCCAGATCGGCGGTGCCGTTTTCAGCGGTATCCGCCGCCGGGGCGGCAGTGCTGGAAGCCGGTGCAGAGGTGGCGGCGCTGGACACGGAGGACGGCGCGGAAGAAGCGCTGCCGCCGCAGCCGGTCAGGGCAACAGCCAGCACGGCACTGACGGCGATCACAGAAAGTTTTGTGCGGTTTATCATAAAATATTCCTTCTTTTGTTGAATTCGTTTGTCGGGGTGCGGGGCTGCACCGCGCACACGGGCAGACTGTATTTATCTTACCATAACGGCAGGTAAATTGCAACGCACCCCACAGGGTTTTCCGGCAGTTTTCATCGGATTTTAACCGGTCACGGTCTCCCCGGCGGCAATGCGCTGCAAAACGGCTACCGCGTCCTCCAGACACAGGCCGCTCTGGTTGAGCAGGGCGGCGTTTTCCGCGCCCACATAGCGCCAGTGCCACGGCTCGTAAGTGATGCCGGTCACGCTTTCGGCTTCCTTGGGGTAGCGCAGGATAAAGCCGTACTGTTCCGCGTTCTCGCACAGCCAGCGGAAGGCGGCGGTGTCGGCAAAGCCGGTGTCAAGGGTGGTGTGCTCCGGGCTGTTCAGGTCGGCGGCAAGGCCGCAGTTGTGCTCCGAGCAGCCCGGCGGGTTGACGATGACAGCCGCCTTTTCCCGGGCGGCGGCTTCGCTCAGACCCTTATCACGGTAGTACTGGGTCTTGTTGTCGTACAGCTTTTTCTGGTAGCTGACGCTGCGGTAGCCGCTCTGCATCCGCACATCCACGCCGTCCTTGGCGGCAGCAGCCTGCATGGAGAGAAAGGCATCGGCGGCTTCAGTCTGCAAAGTCTTGTTGATGGCGGTAGCCGAGCCGCATTCCTTGGTCTCGACAGGATAGTCCTCCGTTATCGGGTGGGTGCGGCTCACAAGGATCATACGGGGGTCATCCAGGATGGCCTGTGCCTGTGCGGCGGTAAGGGTGCTCTGCTGCACGCCGTTCTCGGCGGGCTGCTGCACCGGGGCGTCGGGCAGGGCGCTTGCGGCCTGCACAAGGCTTTCAGCGGGCAGCTCCGGCAGCTGCGGCACGGCGGCCTTGCGGGTGCAGGCGTAGGCGGTGCCGCCCGCCGCAAAGCAGAGCAGCGCCGTCAGGCAGAGCAGACGCCGGGCATGATGTTTATGGTGGTGGGAAGAATACATAGGACCTACCTTCTTTCACAAAAAAGGATAAGTGCCCGCCGCCCCGGGCAGACTATCCGCAAAAGGGGGCGCGGGAAGATGAAGATGACAGCGCAGGAATACGCACGCCGGGTGCAGAAGGCCGGGCCGCATTCGCCGCTTTTGGCAGACTGCCTTTGGGCGTTCTGCGTGGGCGGCGGTATCTGCCTGCTGGGCGAAGGGCTGCGGCAGCTGTTTCTGCGGCAGGGCGCGGACGCCGAAGCGGCGGGCACCCTGACCAGCTGCACCCTGATCTTGCTCTCGGCGGTGCTGACCACGCTGGGCTGGTACCAGAAGCTGGCGGCAAAGGCCGGGGCGGGGTCGCTGGTGCCCATCACCGGCTTTGCCAACGCGGTGGTCAGTGCGGCCATCGAGTTCAAGGCCGAGGGCCGTGTACCGGGCACGGGAGCCAAGATGTTCCTCATCGCCGGGCCGGTCATCGTGTACGGCACGCTGGCGGCGGTGGTGTACGGCGCGGTGCTGTGGCTGCTGGGGGCTTCTGCCTTATAATACGGAACAGCCCCGCCGGATATTGCAGCGCCACAGCACCAGTATAGCACGTTCCGGGGCATTTTTTGCAGAAAAGGAGAAATTTTTTATGACAGAGCGCCGGGGCGATACCCTGTTGTTCCATACCCCGCCGGTCATCGCCGCACAGGCGGCGGCGGGCGGCAAAAAAGAGAGCGAGGGCCCGCTGGCAGCGGGCTTTGACGAACTGACTACCGACAATCGGCTGGGACAGTGCAGCTGGGAAGCCGCCGAAAAGCAGTTGCAGCTGCGGGCGGCGCGGCTCTGCCTGCAAAAGGCTGGCTTGCCCGCAGAGCAGGTGGACCTTGCGCTGGCAGGGGACTTGCAGGCACAGTGCACTGCCTCCGGCTACGCGCTGCGGGAACTGGGCGTTCCCTTTGCGGGGCTGTTCGGGGCGTGCAGCACCATGGCGGAGGCGCTGGCGCTGGGCGCGGCGCTGTGCAGCAGCGGGGCGGCGCAGAACCTGCTGGCCATGACTTCCAGTCATTTCTGCGCGGCAGAGCGTCAGTTCCGCACCCCACTGAGTTACGGCGCGGTGCGCACCCCTACCGCCCAGTGGACGGCTACCGCCGCCGGGTGCTGCCTGCTGCGTCCGGCAGGGCAGGGGGTGGGCATTGCCGCCGCGACCCTTGGCCGGGTGCAGGATTATAATATTAAAGATATCAACAACATGGGCGCAGCCATGGCACCGGCAGCAGCCGCTACGCTGCTGCAGTATCTTGCCGACACCCATGCAGAGCTGCGGGATTTCGACTGCATCTACACCGGCGACCTTGGGCTGGTGGGCAGTCAGATGCTGCGGGAGCTGTTGGCGGCAGAGGGTCTGCTGCTGAAAAACCACGCAGACTGCGGCTGTCTGCTCTACGATGCCGGGGAGCAGCGGGTAAAAAGCGGCGGTTCGGGCGCGGGCTGCTGCGCCGCCGTACTCTGCGCACATATCCTGCCAAAGCTGCTGCGCCGCGGCAGCCGCCGGGTGCTGTTCATCGCCACCGGGGCGCTGATGAGCCAGACCACCTTTTTGCAGAAGGAGAGCATCCCGGCAGTGGCACATTTGGTAGAGCTGACCGCACCGGAAAAGGAGAGCTGAAATGAACTATCTGTGGGCATTTTTAGTGGGCGGCGCTATCTGCGCGGCGGGGCAGCTGTTCATCGACCTGACAAAGCTGACCCCGGCACGCATCCTGACCGGCTATGTGGTGGCGGGAGTGGTGCTCTCGGCAGTGGGGCTGTATGCGCCGCTGGCAGAGTTTGCCGGTGCGGGGGCGACGGTGCCCCTGCTGGGCTTCGGGCATCTGCTGGCAAAAGGGGTGCGCACCGCCGTGGCGGAAAAGGGTGCCATCGGCATCCTGACCGGCGGGCTGACTGCTGCTTCTGCGGGCATCACCGCAAGCCTTGTCTGCGGCGTGGTGTGCAGCCTTGCGGGCAAGAGCCATGACCAGAACTAAGCTGTTTTGTCCGCGCTGCTTCGCTATATTTTGCGCCCGGCGGCTGGTAAACTGGGGGCAAAACGGAGGTGAAGCGGATGAAACACAGCGGTCAGACCGTATTATGGGAGCTGTGGGCAGCACTGTGCCTGTGCACAGCGCTGGTGCTGCCGCCCGGCAGCCCGTGGCTGCACGAGCCGGCGCTTTTGTACCCGGGGCTTATGCTGGCGGCAGTGGTCCCTGCAGCGTGGGCGGTGTGGTGGATGGTGCCGCCGCAGCCGTTGCCGCCGGAGCAGCTGCTGGAGCCGGTGCAGCGGCAGAGCCTTGCCGCGCTGTGTGGGACATAACAGCGGAAAAAACAAAAACCCCTGTGCCGGGTACCCGGTACAGAGGTTTTGTTCGTCAATCAAACTGCGCGATCAAGCGTTCTTGTTAGCACGCTTTGCCATACGGCTGATCTTGCGGCTGGCGGTGTTCTTCTTGATGACACCCTTAGCGCGAGCCTTGTCGATCGCGGAAACAGCAGCCAGGACGGTTGCGTCCTTGTCAGCGGCATTCGCATCGATGGCAGCGTCTGCCTTCTTGACGACTGTTTTCAGGTTGGTCTTAATGGCCTTGTTGTGAGCCTGCTCTGCAGCAGCCTGCACGACGCGGTCCTTCTGAGATTTGATGTTAGGCATTCGTTCCACCTCCTTGGCTACCTATAACAGCGCACCCTATGATACCATATTTCGCGTACCAGCGCAAGCGTTTTTTTGATTTTTGTTTGGAAAAGTTTTGTTCTTCCCATACTTTCCGGCAATAAGACGGGCTTTTGCCCCCAAAAAGGAACGGAGAGTGTGGAAAATGCGTACTACGGATATGGCTGACGAGCTGTTCAGCGGCGCGGCGCAGCCGCTGCCCGCAGGGGTGCGGCTGGCCACCGCCCGCCACGGCGGGGTGACAGTGACCCGGGTGGAGATCGCCCGCGAGGGGCTCAGCCGCCCCCGGGGCAGGTATGTGACGCTGGAAATGCCCAGCGTCAGCGTGCTGGACGAGCGGGACGCCGCCGTCATCGAGGTGTGCGCCCGGGAGCTGCGCGCCCTTTTGCCGCCGGAAGGGCCGGTACTGGTGCTGGGTGTGGGCAACCGCCGCATCACCGCCGATGCCCTTGGCCCGCGCACGGTGCAGCGCATCCTTGTCACCATGGGCGCGGGCGCTGCCCCGCCGGTGCGGGGCTTGCGCCCGGTAGCAGCCGTTGCGCCCGGGGTGGCGTCAGCCACCGGGCTTTCGCTTCAGCAGCTGGCGGCGGCGCTGGTGGGGCAGCTGCACCCGGCGGCGGTGGTCTGCGTGGACAGTCTCTGCTCCGCCGAGGGGCAGCGGCTGGGGCGCACGGTGCAGTTTTCGGACACGGGGCTTTACCCGGCGCAGGCCGACCACACCCGCCACCTGACCCGGGACACCGTGGGCGTGCCGGTGGTGGCGGCGGGCATCCCCACCCTGATGCAGGCGCAGGAGGGCGCAGACCTTGTGGTCACGCCCCGCGCACTGGACAGCGTTATCGCCCACGGCGCGGCTCTGCTGGCGGGCAGCGTCAACCGCGCCTTGCAGCCCCGCCTTACCGTGCAGCAGCTCTGCTGGCTGACGGGGTGAAGAAAGGAGGTCTTGCCATGCGCAGCAGAGAGCCTTGGCGTCTGCCTGCGGGGCAGAGCAGGGCAGTGCCCTTTTTGCAGGCTGCGGTGCTGTTTGCAGCGCTGTGCATCTTTGCCCGCAGCGCCGCGCTGGTGCTGGCGGCCTTTCTGGCAGCGCCGGTGCCTGCCGCGCAGACTTTGCTGCATCTGGGACAGCAGGCCGTGGAGAGCCGCGCAGCGGCGGCGTCTGCGGAAAGCGTGCCGGAGGACGTGTCCGCGCCCTCTCCGGCGCAGGAAGCTGACGTCCCGGTGCAGACCGGGGTGGAGCAGTATTTTGTGGCGCTGCAGCCGGACGAAGCCCGCCCTGCCGATGCAGGTACGGTGACGGAGCAGCAGTTCGGGCACGGCAGCGGCGAAAAGTACATTCCCTGCGGTGCGGGCAGCATCAAGAATAACACCCGGCAGACGGCGGCAGACATTGCCGCCGAGGCGGCGCAGCCCCTGCCCTTTGCCATCGAAAAAGACAGCGCCGCGCCGCAGGTGCTCATCATGCACACCCACGCCACCGAGGACTACCGCCTTTCTGCCGGGCTGTGGTTCACCCCCGGGGACGGGGCGCGCAGCACCGACCGCAGCATCAATATGTGCGCGGTGGGGCGGGTGATGGCCGATACCCTCAACGCGGCGGGCATCTGCACCCTGCATGACGAGACCCTGAACGACTACCCCAGCTACACCGGCAGCTACGCCAACAGCCGGGCGGTGGTGCAGCAGTATCTGGCGCAGTACCCCAGCATCAAGGTGGTGCTGGACGTCCACCGCGACGCCATCGAGCGGGAAAACGGTACCCGCTGCGCCCCGGTATGCACCATAGACGGACGGCAGGCGGCGCAGGTGATGATCATCTGCGGGTGCGACAACGGCACCAGCGTGCAGCTGCCCGCATGGCGGCAGAACCTGCGCTTTGCCGCTGCGTGGGAGCGCAGCATGGAAGCAAAATACCCCGGCCTTACCCGCCCGGTGCTGTTCAGCTACCGGTTCTATAATCAGGACCTGACCACCGGCAGTCTGCTGATCGAGATCGGCGGGCACGGCAACAACCTAAATGAGGCCCTGTACGCCGGATATCTGGCAGCACAGGGCCTCGCGGATGCATTATTAAGCTGAATCAGCCGCCAAGGCTGGAGATCATGCTGCTCTTGGCAGACTGATAGTAACTCCATGCCTGATCGGCCACGGTTTCGGGCTGGTTATACTCCCGCAGGACGCTGCGCATCTCGCTGACCACCGAGGAGACGGCGCTGTCGTAGGTGCTCTCCACAGAGGAAAGATGGCTGTAGGCGATGCTGACCTTATTGGAAAAGGTCCGCTCTTCGGCGGGCAGAGAGTGGTACTCATCCTTTGCGCTCTGGATGGCGCTGCTGACATCCGACCGTGCCGAGGATTCCAGCGAGTACAGCTGGCTCATTAGAGAGGAGATCTTGGCATCGCACTCGGGGTTAGGCTCGGCATAGACGTGGTCGGGGTCACTGGCAGTGCTGCTGCCCGGTGCAGCCGACTGGGAGGCGCTTCCGTAGGCGGGAAGCCAGTCGCCGAACATAAATTCGTTGTATCCGGCAATGAATTCCTCTTTGGTGCAGCCGCTCAGCATAGCAGCCAGTGTGCAGCTGACCACGGCAAGGGTCAGCAGACGGATGATATGGTGTATGTGTTTCATGATTTCCTCCAGAATCTGTTTTTGCGGAATACCGCTTTTTTCCAGTTTACCAGAGAAAAGGCGATCTGACAAGAAAAAACGCAGAATTTTACCCGATTCCGTACGGTAAGGTTGACAAAATGCCGCCAACGTGCTATCTTAAAACAACAAATGCAAGGAACGGGAAAAGTAGCGCGGGCCGTCCGGCCCAGAGAGTGCGGCACAGCTGAGAGCCGCGCCCGTGCGCCGCGTGAACGAACACCCGGGAGCAGCAAACTGAACACGGCAGCGCGTCTGCCGCTAAGTAGGTGCGCCGCAGGTTCAGCGTTACAGGGACAGCGCTTAAACAAAGAGCGCGTGAGCGACCGGGCACTTCCGGTAATTCAGGTGGCACCGCGGACATTACAAGACAGCTTGTTCGCCCTGAACTTTCAGGGCAAAAGCTGTCTTTTTTCTTTGTAAAGGAGAACTATTATGGAACGTACCGAGATCCTTTCGCTGTTCAAGAACACCCCGGCGGACGGCACCGAGATCACTGTCTGCGGCTGGGCAAAGAACATCCGCGACTCCAAGAACATCGGCTTCATCGCCCTGTCGGACGGCGGTTGCTTCAAGACCCTGCAGGTGGTGCTGGAAGCCGGCAAGCTGGCAAACTATGATGAAGTCATCCACACCGGTCTGTACAGCAGCCTGCGCATCAAGGGCAAGCTGGTGCTCACCCCGCAGGCAAAGCAGCCCTTTGAGCTGAACGCCGAGAGCGTGGAGATCCTGGGCGACTGCCCCGCCGACGAGTACCCCCTGCAGAAAAAGAAGATGAGCATGGAGTATCTGCGCACCATGCCCACCCTGCGTCCCCGCACCAACACCTTCAACGCCGCTTTCCGCGTGCGCAGCGTGGCTGCCTACGCCATCCACAAGTTCTTCCAGGAAAATGGCTTTGTCTACGCTCACTCTCCGCTGATCACTGCCTCCGACTGCGAGGGTGCAGGCGAGATGTTCCGCGTGACCACGCTGGATCTGGACAATGTGCCCAAGACCGAGGACGGCGCTGTGGATTACAGCCAGGACTTCTTTGAAAAGCCGGTCAACCTGACTGTTTCCGGCCAGCTGGAAGCCGAGGCCATGGCCATGGCCTTTGGCAAGGTGTACACCTTTGGCCCCACCTTCCGCGCCGAGAAGAGCTTTACCACCCGCCATGCTGCGGAGTTCTGGATGATCGAGCCGGAGATGGCCTTCTGCGACCTGAACGGCTATATGGACAACGCCGAGGCCATGATCAAGTACGTCATCCGCTATGTGCTGGACAACTGCCCGGACGAGATGGCTTTCTTCAACCAGTTTATCGACAAGGGCCTTGTCGAACGTCTGGAGCTGGTGGCAAACAGCGAGTTCGGCCGCATCAGCTACACCGAAGCCATTGAGATCTTGGAAAAGAACAACAAGAAGTTCCAGTACCCCGTGGAGTGGGGCGTGGATATCCAGACCGAGCACGAGCGCTACCTGACCGAGGTGGTGTTCAAGAAGCCGGTCTTTGTCACCGACTACCCCAAGGAGATCAAGAGCTTCTACATGAAGCAGAATGCCGACGGTAAGACCGTGGCAGCAGCAGATATGCTGGTGCCCGGCATCGGCGAGCTGATCGGCGGCAGCCAGCGTGAAGAGGACTACGGCAAGCTGGTGGCTCGCATGGACGAGCTGGGCATGGACAAGACCAACTACGAGTGGTATTTGAATCTGCGCAAGTTCGGCGGCGTGGAGCACGCAGGCTACGGCTTGGGCTTTGAGCGCATGATCATGTACCTCACCGGCATCCAGAACATCCGTGACGTGCTGCCCTTCCCCCGCACCGCATACGGCTTCTGAGAAGCACGCATACTGTAATCAAGAAAGCCGCCGCCTTTGCGGCGGCTTTCTTAGTTCTTTATTTTTCAACAAGGAGCACAAAACAAGTGGAAAACATTTCGCCTGCCCTCTTGGAGTGGTTTTACAAGAACCGCCGCAGCCTGCCCTTCCGGGAGGACCCCACCCCCTACCATGTGTGGCTCAGTGAGGTGATGCTGCAGCAGACCCGGGTGTCGGCGGTGCTACCGTATTACTACCGCTTTCTGGAAGCGCTGCCGGATATCCCGGCGCTTGCCGCCTGCGAGGAGGAAAAGCTGCATAAGCTGTGGGAGGGGCTGGGCTATTACAGCCGGGTGCGCAACCTGCAAAAGGCCGCAAAGCTCGTCTGTGCGCAGTACGGCGGGCAGCTGCCCGCCGACTACGCCGCTCTGCTTGCTTTGCCCGGCATCGGGGAGTACACCGCCGGAGCCATCGCGTCCATCAGCTTCGGACTTCCCGTGCCCGCCGTGGACGGCAATGTGCTGCGGGTGTTTTCCCGTCTGTATAATGATCCGGGTGTTATTACAGAACCGGCGGTAAAAAAGGCCTTTACCGCCCGGGTCATGGAGCATCAGCCGCCGGAAAAGGCGGGGGATTACAATCAGGCGTTGATGGAGCTGGGTGCGCTGGTCTGCGTGCCCAACGGCGCACCTTTGTGCGGACAGTGCCCGCTGGCGGAAAACTGCCTTGCCCGGGCGGCGGGCACCACCACCCAGCTGCCCCAAAAGGCAAAGCCGAAGCCCCGCAAGATTGTGCCGGTAACGCTGGCACTGGTGGAAAGCCCGGCGGGCTTTCTGGTACAGCAGCGACCGCAAAAAGGGCTGCTGGCCGGGCTGTGGCAGCCGGTATTGTGGGAGGACGAGCATCTTTTGCAGGCCGAGGTGCTGGCGCGGCTTACGGCACTGGGGCTGGACACCGGCACGGCAGCTCCCACCGCCCTGCCCGCCGCAAAGCACATCTTTACCCACATCGAGTGGCTCATGTCCGGCGTGCAGCTGCAAGTGGCGGCGCAGAGCGCCCCGGCGGGCTATGTCTGGGCAAGCCGGGAGCAGCTGCGCACCGCCTACACCCTGCCCGGGGCGTTCCGGGCATATAAGCCGCTGCTGCTGTGACTTTGGCAATTTGCTGTAATGAACCGCGCCAAAACCGGCACACTGCCCAAACTGCGTCACGCAGCACCTTCAGGGCGTGAAAATTGGGGTGCAACGGTTGTAATTTTGGGCGGGAACGGGTATAATAAAAGCTACAAAGCGGCGCTGATCGCCGCTTGAATCAAGATCCTTTTGCGGGTCGCCCGCTGGAAAAATCAAGCTGAAACAACGTTTCAACTGCAAAAAGGAGTGTACTGAATCTATGAAAAAATCTTGCTTGGTCGCTGTGATCGCTGTTCTGGCTGCTGTGGCTGGTGCGCTGGCTGCTGTGGCACTTTACCTGAACCGCCGCGAGAAGGAGCTGGACGAGTACGAGCGCCTGCTGTTCGGCGAGGATGATGCAGAAACCGTAGAGCCGGAGGAAGCTGCTGCTGAGGACGAGACCGAGGCAGAATGATCCTTGAATACCGGAAACTGCCGGGAAGATAAGCGCATCGGGGCGCACGGAGCAGTCTGTCTGAACGGACTTGTCCCGGTGCGCCCTTTTTGTACATAAGGAGAAGGAACATGAAGCGTTTTTTGCTCTGGATCATCAGTGTGGCGCTGGGTGTGGTGGTGCTGCTGGCGGCTGTGATGGGGGTAAGCTATGCCTTTACCACCGAGGGCGGCTGCCCGGACGGGGCGGCGCAGTTCGGCGGGCAGGCGCTGGAGCCGAATGGCTCCTGCTGGCAGGTGCCGCTGCTGGGCGGGCAGCTGGATAAGGTCTTTGCCAGCCCCGCCACCCTGACCGTGCAGAAGCTGGGCGTGCTGTACACCGCCCACCCGGAGCTGACGTTGCCGGACTGGACGGGCTACACCGCCCTGACCATCCAGAATGCGGCGGGGGATGTGCTGTTTGCGGGCAGCGCAGGGGAGTACCAGAACTTCCTCTTCCCTGCAAACGGCGAGTATAAGGCGGAGCTGACCGCATGGCGTGTGCCCAAGGGCGGGGTCATCACCCAGTTTGAAGGCGGCAGCACCGGGCAGCTGCGCAAAAACCTGGGGTTAGAGCGCCCCGCAAAGCCTACCGGCTGGTACCGGTACAGCTTCCGCTTTACCCTGCAGGCCAGCGCGGAGGTGGAGCTTTCCGCCGAGCGGGTGGAGCAGGGCGGCACGGTGGGCGTGCGCATCTCCGGCATGACCGGGGACGCCGTGCCCACCATCGAGACTGACCTTGGCAGCGTGCAGTGCGTACGCGCCGCCGAGGGCTGGCGCGCCTATATCCCGGCGGCGTATAACGCCTCTTCCGGCGGACACGAGGTGAACATCACGGTGAACGGCGAGACTATCACCCGCACCCTGACCGTGCTGCCGAAGGACTTCGGCACGGTGGAGGTGGAAGCCGAAGAACCGGCTGCGGAGAGCGCCAACGCCCAGTTCCGCAGCGCCATCTGGCCGCTGTACGAAGCTGCCGCCACCGCCAAGCAGTGGCAGGGCGGCTTTGTGCCCCCTGCCGAGGACTCCATGACCTTGGTGGACTACGGGCAAATCAAAGTAACGGACGGCCAGCAGGGCAGCCGCTCCAACTCCACAAAGCTGTACACCATCCCGGGCGCGCCCTGCCGCGCCGCAGCCAACGGCACGGTGGTGTTTGCGGGCAATCTGGAACTTACCGGCAACACGGTGGTCATTGACCACGGCTGCGGGCTGCGCAGCTACCTGTACGGCTTGCAGGAGATTTCGGTCAGCAAGGGACAGACCGTGGAAAAGGGGCAGGCTGTGGGCGCACTGGGCGAGGAGCTGACCATGGACTTCAAGCTGGGCAGCAGAAGCGTGAACCCGCGCCTGTTGTTCCAGACCTCCGGCGGGTTGTTCTGGAAGGAAAACTGAACAAACTCCCTCAGCCTTCGCTTCTGCATGGCTGGGGGAATTTTTTTGAAAAAACCTGTAACGTTTTTCCTCTTTGTGCGTTATTGGGGTGAAAGGGCGCACGAAAGCCCGCAAAGGAGGAAATGACCATGAAGCTGGAATGTGACGTGATCCGCGATTTACTGCCCCTGTACGCCGAAAAGCTTGCCAGCCCCGCCAGCAGTGCGCTGGTGGAGCAGCACCTTGCAGCGTGTCCCGCCTGCCGTGCAGAGCTGGAACGGATGGAAAAGCCGGTGCCTGTGCAGCCGGAACCCCAGCCGGATGCACCGCTGAAAAACATCCGCAGCAGCCTGAACCGCCGCCGTCTGCGCACCATGCTGTGCAGCTTTGCGGCAGCGCTGGCGCTGGCGGCGGTGTGCGGCTTTGGCTGGTACGGCTACACCGCCTGCGACCGGGTATCCTTTTTTGATGCACGATTGCAGGCTTACTACCGGCAGACAGAAAACGGTGCCAACGGCTGGGTGCTGGAGACCCGCGCCGAGGACGTATACCTGAAGCCGACCCATGCCGACGAGCACTACGAGGTCATCCGCTACCGCATTCCGTGGGTGCACGATGCCCTTGACAAGCTGCTGCAAAAGGACACAGACCTGCTCCGCAGCACCGGATGGATGCGCACTGACCGCTCGGCGGTGGTGGATGCAGCGGATATGACGGTGGCGTTCAACGGTCAGGACGGTACATGGTATGCAGTGGGCAGCGAGCCTGTGGCATGGGATGAGGTCGAATGGCCGGAGTGATGCCTATGGACATTGAAACCATCTACCGGCTCTACTTCCGGGACGTCTGTCTGTTTTTGCAGGGGCTTACCCGCAGCGAAGCGCTGGCCGAGGAGCTGACACAGGAGACCTTTTTCCGGGCGCTGGACGGCCTTGAGGACTATGACGGCAGGCAGGATGTGCGGGCGTGGCTGTTCACCGTGGCGCGCAACGCCTACTACGACCACTGCCGCCGCGCAAAGCACGCCGCCCCGCTGGAGGATGCCGAAACAAAAGCCGCCGACACCCCGGACATCGCGCAGCTTTTGGTGGACAAGGATGCCGCCTTTACGGTGCACCAGTGTCTGCACGCGCTGGAAGAGCCTTACAAGGAGGTTTTCAGCCTGCGGGTGTTCGGCGAACTGCCCTTTGACCGCATCGGGGCGATCTTTGGTCACAATGCCGCATGGGCGCGGGTGACCTATTACCGCGCCAAGACCCGTATCCAGACCATGCTGGAACAGCAGAAATAATAAAACAACACCGGAGCGTCCGAAGATGCTCCGGTGTTGTTCTGTTTATCCTCAGGAGATCGCGTCCACGTCCCACTTCATGCGGACGGCATCGGCGCCGTCCAGCTTGATGTGCAGCGCACCGGCGTTATCCAGTACCTGCTCCGGCTTGCGGGCACCGCACAGAACGTGCAGCCCCGGGATCATGCGGGCGGTCATGGCAATGACCAGCTGCGCCATGGTGCAGTTGTACTTTTCGGTCAGGTCGCTCCACTTTGCCAGCAGTTCCAGCGCCTGTGCCCGGCGGGTGGGCTGGAAGCAGGGGTTCGTGTTGCGGGTGCTGCCCTCCGGGTAGGTGGTGTCCATGGTCACCTTGCCGGTCAGCAGTCCCTGCTCCAGCGGGGAGTAGGCCTGTACCGAGACGCCCAGCTCCTTGCAGGTGGGCAGCAGCTGCTTTTCAATGCGGCGGGTCAGCAGGCTGTACTTTTCCTGAATGACGTCCAGCTGGCCGTACTTGCAGTAGCCCCGGATGATGTCGGAGGTGACGTTGGAAGCACCGATGGCGCGGATCTTGCCCTGCTCCTTCAGCTTCATCATGGCTTCCATGGTCTCTTCCAGCGGATATACGCCGAAGTCCGGGCTCTGCCAGTGGGTGTACAGCACGTCCAGATGGTCGGTGTGCAGACGGCGCAGGCTGTCCTCCACGTCCTCGATGATGCCCTTGGCGGAGAGGTCGCGGTACACCTGCACGCCGTCCACCACCTTGTGCAGGATGGGGGACTCGTGCCGCCACTCCAAGCCGCACTTGGTGGAAAGCACCACTTTGTCGCGGTCGATGTGCTTCATGGCTTCGCCCACCACTTCCTCACTGTGGTACAGCCCGTAGATGGGCGCAGTGTCGATCCACTGGATGCCCTGCTCCACGGCGGTCTGAATGGCCTTTACCGACAGTGCATCGTCGTTATCGCCCCACCATGCACCGCCGCCGATGGCCCATGTACCCATGCCCAGAAACGGCACGGCAATGCCGCTTTTGCCAATGTTGATGTTCTGCATATCCTTTACCCTCCATGCCAGCAGTGTTCCCCGCAATGGGAACCCTCATTCCAATGTCTGGCATACTTTGTTGTGTTTTTTATTCTATAAAAAAGAACTGCGGAGCGCAGGTGCACTCCGCAGCGCTCTTTTATCAGATGTTGCCGAACTCGCTCAGCTGCAAGCTCTCGTTGTGAGTCTCTGCCCAGCGCACCGCCCAGTCGGAGGTGAACAGCAGCAGACGGTTGCCCTTCATGTCCTCCACAGCCTTGGTGTCGCTGGTCAGGTCCAGATCCCGCAGGTTGTAGGTGTCGGGATCGTTCTGCACCCAGCGCAGCTGCTCAAAGGGCAGCTGCTGCATACGGATCTCCACGTTGTACTCGGTGTTCAGGCGGTACTCCAGCACTTCCAGCTGCAATACGCCGACCACGCCGACCACCACTTCTTCCATGCCGCCGCCGACCTCGCGGAAGATCTGGATGGCGCCTTCCTGCGCGATCTGCTCCATACCCTTCACGAACTGCTTGCGCTTCATGGTGTCCTTCTGCTCAATGCGGGCAAAGTGCTCCGGGGAGAAGGTGGGGATGCCCGCGAACTGGACCTTCTTTTTGCCGGTGCACAGGGTATCGCCGATGGAGAAGATGCCCGGGTCGAACAGGCCGATGATGTCGCCGGCGTAGGCCTCGTCCACGATGGCGCGGTCCTGCGCCATCAGCTGGGTGCCGGTGGCCAGCTTGATGTTTTTGCCCTCCTGCACATGGTAGGCCTCCATGCCGCGCTCGAACTTGCCGGAGCAGATGCGCATAAAGGCAATACGGTCGCGGTGAGCCTTGTTCATGTTGGCCTGGATCTTAAAGATAAAGGCGGAGAACTCGTCCCGGCAGGGGTCCACCGGCTCGCCGGTCAGGCTGTCCACGCGGGCCAGCGGGGCAGAGGTGAGCCGCAGGAAGTTTTCAAGGAAGGGCTCCACGCCGAAGTTGGTCAGGGCAGAGCCGAAGAACACGGGGCTCAGCTCACCGCGCAGCACCTTGTCCAGATCAAACTCCTCGGCAGCGCCGTCCAGCAGCTCGATCTCGTCCACCAGCTGCTGGTGCAGGTAGGGGGTCAACAGCTCGTCCAGTGCGGGGTCGCCCAGCTCGGCCTCGGTCTCGCTGACCTTCTTCACGCCGTTGGCGCGGCCGTCGCTGGAAAAAGCCAGCACCTTGCGTGCGTTGCGGTCGAACACGCCCTTGAACTCCTTGCCGCAGCCGATGGGCCAGTTCATGGGGTAGGTCTTGATGCCCAGAATTTCCTCGATATTCTCCATCAGTTCAAAGGGGTCGCGGGCTTCGCGGTCCATCTTGTTGATGAAGGTAAAAATGGGGATATGGCGCAGGGTGCAAACCTTGAACAGCTTGATGGTCTGCGCCTCAACGCCCTTTGCGGCGTCGATGACCATGACGGCAGAGTCTGCCGCCATCAGGGTGCGGTAGGTATCCTCCGAGAAGTCCTGATGGCCGGGGGTGTCCAGAATGTTCACGCACTTGCCGGCGTAGTTGAACTGCAGCACCGAAGAGGTGACCGAGATACCACGCTGCTTTTCGATGTCCATCCAGTCGGACACGGCGTGCTTGGCGCTCTGCTTGCCCTTGACGGAACCAGCCTGATTGATGGCTCCACCGTACAGCAGCAGCTTTTCGGTAAGGGTGGTCTTACCTGCGTCGGGGTGGCTGATGATGGCGAACGTCCTGCGGCGTTCGATCTCTTCACGATTTGTCATAAGTTGTAGATCTCCTGATAAACCTGCTGTGGAGCAGGAGGTGGATTTTTGCATTCAGTATGTCCGGTGGGACTTTGCCGGGCTCGCCCTCTCCGTCTTTGCTACGCAAATCCACCTCTCCCAAAGGGAGAGGCCTTGGCAAAGAGATGAAGTCTGCGTGGATTGCCAAGGGCTCCCCCTTTGGGGGAGCTGGCGCGTTAGCGCCTGAGAGGGCGAGCCCGTCTTTTACACATACACACCTTATTCTATACGAAAACGCGTGATAATGCAAGGGTTTTCGTTATTTTTTCAGGATCAGGCAGGGCAGAGGGGCAGTTTCGGCCCAATTGGCAAAATCACACACCAGAACGGTGAAACTTTTCAGTGGAAGTGCGCGCAGAAAACGCAGCACCGCCTGTTTTTCGTCCGAGCCGATGACCGCTCCGCTGTACAGGATGGCGCTCACGATGCCGCCGGGGCGCACCGCCTGCAGCGCCGCCTGCAAGGCGGGGATGCTGCTCTGCGCGGTGGAAAACACCCCGTGGTCTGCCCCCGGCAGCCAGCCGAAGTTGAACATGACCGCATCGGCGGTGCCGGGCTGCACATACTGTAATAAGTCAGCGTGGCTGCCGCAGATAAGGCTGTACCGCTCGGCGGGCACATTTGCCTGTTCCAGCCGGGTGCGGGTGGCGCGGATGGCTTCGGGCTGCACGTCAAAGGCCAGCACCCGCCCGGCGGGGGCAGTCAGCCCGCACAGAAAGGCGGTGTCGCCGCCGTTGCCGCAGGTGGCGTCCACGCACAGCTGCGGGTGCACCAGCCGGGCGGCTAAAAAGTCCTGCACGAACTTGACCGCCGTCAGGTCCGGGGTGCGGCGGCGCACCAGCTGACCGCCCTCGGCGGCAAAGCCGAATTTGCCCCAGAAGGCAAGCTCAGCGGCGTTTTCCGGCAGCGGGGCGGTAAAAACCGTGGCGGCTTCCCGGTCATAGCCGCCAAAGCTGCGCAATACTTCTTTTAACAGGTAGGAGCCATAGCCCTTGCGCCGCCACCGGGACAGGATGCACAGGGCGGCAAGCTGTGCGCCCTTGGGGGCGGGGGAGAGGGTGCACTCTCCGATGCAGTCCTTTTCTTTATACAGGGCAAACCCCTGTTCGGTGCGGCGCAGTTCCATAAAAAGCTCCTCCTTGACGGGCCGATGTTCTTCCCTTACAATAGCAAGCGGCGGCGCGGCTGTCAAGGGCAGAAAAGCAGGACCGCATTTCACATATTCTTCACGGCGCAAGCGATTGATTTTCACATTTGACGGTTACAATAGGGACAGTTCAAAGGAACAGATGTCCCTGCGGACCGGCCTTTGAGGGAAGGATGTAGTAACATGGAAAACGAGAACAAGTGGGAATATGATTATTCCGCTTCCGATAACGAGACCGGCTACCCCAACGTGGGCAGCAGCGGCATGAACACGGCAAACCAGTATAACGAGCCGGAAGCACAGCCTGTGCGCCCGGCGTATACCGCCCCGGCAGACGGCGGCAGCGTGCCGCCCACCCCGCCGGAGCAGCCGCAGTACAGCGCCCCGCAGCAGCCGGAAAAGCCCCGCCGCAAAAAGAAGAAGTTCAATGGCGGAAAGCTGGTGCGCAGCGCCGTGGCGCTGGTGCTGGCAGCTGCCATGGGCTTTGCGGGCGGCTTTGTGGGTGCAAAATACGGCGGCGGCAGCAAGGTGGTCATCCAGCAGGTGGAGCGCCCTGCCAGCTCTGACAGCAGCACCGACAGCACCGGCAATTCCATCAGCGCCACCAGCGGCACCGGCCTGAGCACCGCACAGGTGGCAGAGCTGGTCAGCCCCAGCGTGGTGGTCATCACCACCGAGCAGGTGGTCTACTCCCAGTGGTCGTGGTACGGTCAGAGCCAGGTGGAGAGCGGCGCGGGCAGCGGCGTCATCATCAGCTCGGATGGTTATATCCTCACCTGCGCCCATGTGGTGAGCGGCGCTTCCAACATCACTGTGAGCATCGGCGACAAGGATTACCCCGCAACGCTGGTGGGCGAGGATACCACCAGTGATATCGCCGTGGTGAAGGTCGATGCCACCGGCCTGACCCCCGCCACCGTGGGCGACAGCGATAACCTGAAGGTGGGCGAAAGCGTCATGGCCGTGGGCAACCCCTTGGGTGAGCTGGGCGGCACCGTGACCAGCGGCATCGTCAGCGCACTGAACCGCAGCGTCAGCATTCAGGGCTCCAGCTCTGTCAACACCATGTCCCTGATCCAGATGGATGCTTCCGTCAGCCCCGGCAACTCCGGCGGCGGCCTGTTCAACATGAACGGCGAGCTGGTGGGCATCGTCAATGCAAAGTCCTCCGACAGCGATGCCGAGGGTCTGGGCTTTGCCATCCCGGTGAATGACGCCGTCAAGGTGGCGCAGGAGCTGCTGGAAAACGGCTATGTGACCGGCCGTCCCTATCTGGGCATCAGCTACTATGCCGTGACCGACGCCCAGACTGCCGCCCAGCTGGGCGTGAACGCCTACGGTGTCTACATCGTGGAGGTAGTCAAGGGCGGCCCTGCCGACAAGGCGGGCCTGCAGGCCGGTGACCGCATCGTGAGCGTAGACGGCAGCGAGGTTGCCACCCAGAGCGACCTTGGCACCCTGATGCAGGACCACAAGGCCGGTGACACCATCGAGATCACCGTCGCGCGCGGCGGTCAGATGCAGACCGTTAACGTCACCCTTGGCGAAAAGGGCGCAGAGAATAGCTGAAAAACAGTATAAAACAAGGGTCTTCCGATTTTTGCCGGAAGACCCTTGTTTTGTTTAAAAAAATATAAGGGACGAAGTGGTTTGTAGCAATGTCCGCTGGAAACTGGAACTTGTCGGGGCAAGGCCCCTCCATGTTCCGTTTCGCTCCACAAACGCGAACTTTTACTGATAGCCATGACAGATGGTGCTGGAATCAATCGGAATATCATATTCCTCTCCATGCCAAGGGTTCTCTGCATCTGTGCACGATAAGCAAGCATCATACACGCGGAGGCTCAGCGGGTAAATATAATCTTCCCCATAGAGATAATGGATGCACTTCTGTGCAACTCGGGTCCCTTTTTGGAACTCTGCATCCGCAAGCGTTACCTGAAGATTTGTCCCGCCGCAAATCGGGCACTGTGCAGTCTGCGGCATCGGAGTCAGTTTTTCCAATTCTTCCTGCGGGGTGAGTGTCTTACTCTTTTTTACAGGTGCCTGCGTTGTCTGGTTTTGAATTGTCTGAGCAGGTTCTGGTGCAGAACTGGCTGCGTTGTCCGGCTGGCTGCAGCCGGACAGAAGAAGCAGAAAAGAAACCAGCAGACAGGTAATGATGTGCGGAGTGAAGGGAAAATGTTTACTGATAGCCATGGCAGGTAACATCCTCACTGACTTTTATTTTATAGGTGTTTTCATAAGAACAAGAACCACATTCTTCTGTATAAACCCTATAAATCGCAACGATATAATCTTCCCCATAGCGATAATGGATGCAAGGACGAGGATCTAGCACGCCTCTTTCGGTTCCAACAGCCCGGGAGTGAAGAGATGGCTTATCACATCTGGGACAAATTCCAGCTCGGGCAGAATACGGAGCTGCTGCAAACGCAGATACACACAGGGGAATAGCAAGGATGAAAGATGCCAGCGTAGTAAGAGCTCGTTTCATGATGAAGCCTCCTTGTTTTTTGAGCAGAATATAAAGGATGTTCGACCTGTACTTAAAGTAGCAGAGTGGAATGTATTTGTCAAGCATATTATTTGATAAATAGTATTTACAACAAATAACTTTGTAGATATAATCAAAATACCAATACCGGAATTGGAGAAAATGCCATGGGGGTCTCTGAAAATTTAAAACGCGGCGTGACCGAGATCGTTCTGCTTGCCCTTTTGAGCCAACAGGATATGTATGGCTATGAGATGGCACAGGCGATGCGGGAACGAAGCCACGAAAAGTTTACGCTGCTGGAAACGTCGATGTATCCGACCCTGTACCGATTGCAGGACAACGGGTATATTTCGGCTCGGGAAGAGCTGGTGGGCAAGCGCCGCAAGCGTACCTATTACCATCTGGAACCCGCCGGGCGGGCATATTTCCAAAAGATCTTTGCGGAGTATATGACAGTTCAGCAGGGCGTGCAGGAAATTCTGGCCAGCTGCCAGAAAGAGGTGACGGATATTGAACCGTGAGAAAGAGCAGGAAAAGCAAAAGCTTTGCCGCCGCTATTGCCGGGAACTGCGCCGTGCTCTGGCCTGTGTGCCGGAGCTGCGGGAACGAACGCTTGCACAGCTGACGGAATCCATAGAGGGGTATCTGGACGAGCATCCCACAGCGGATTATCAGGAACTTGTGCGGGTATTTGGCACACCTGCGCAGGCCGCCGAAAATGTGCTGAACGAGATGGATGCAAAGCAGGTGCAGCAACTCCTGAAAAAGTATCAGTGGCGCAGGGTGCTGGCAATCGTTCTGGCAGGGCTTCTTATAGCCTGTGCGATTTGTCTGATAGCGTATGGAGCATTCTATCTGTACAGCCACTTTATTGTAGACTCTTTCTTTTGGGAAAGCTCTGCGGTTGAAATAGATGGTCCCTTACCGCCAACGATGGCAAAGTAAAACGGAGAATGATATTGTATGATGAAATTCATTAAAAAGCGAGTTCTGACCGTTGTTTCGTTATTTCTGGTGCTAACGCTCCTGCCTGTATTGCCCAAAACAATGGCTGCATCTCAGGGAAAAATGATTTCCCAGACTAGAGAGCAGCTTGACGCGGAACGATACATAGTCACGACCCTTTATGATACAACAACGGCACGCTCCAGCAAGACCGGTGCAAAATCAACCGACTATTACTACAAAGGTTCCTGCGTATGGACGCTTACGGTTTACGGAGCGTTTTATTACGATGGAAAGACTTCTGCCTGTACAGGAGATTCCGTAACATATAGCACTTCAAGTGGATGGAGTTGTAACAGTGCCAGCAGTTCGCACAGCGGCTCATCTGCTACGGCGCATGGGACATTTACGGGTGCAAAAACGGTGTCTGACAGTGTTTCCATTTCCTGCGATTCCAAAGGTAACCTTTCCTGACGGAGCATTTATAACAGCATAAGCAACGAGGGCAGATGGCGTGTATCCCATCTGCCCTCAATTTTTTTACACCGCACCAAAAATAGTTGCGCTATACGGCGCAAGGGGGGCTTTGTTTGTAAAAACGCGGCTTTGACCGCGCCACAGGCTGGAGGAGGTGCCGTCGCTCAGCAGCTTCCACTGCCCGGCGGGCAGGGAGACGGTGCAGGCGGTTTCGGTGGGGTTATAAAAGACGCACAAAGCGCTCCATGCTGCGCCGTCGCCCCAGACGGCGGGCAGCGTCCAGCCCACCAGCGGCTGCTCCAGCGCAAAGAACTGCAAAGCCTCCGGGGCGTGACGGTCGGTGCTGCCCAGCCGGGGAAAGGCTGCCCGCAGTGCCAGAAGCCCCCGGTAGTAGTCCACGAGGGCGTGGTACTGCTCGGCGCGGTTCCAGTCCAGACGGTTCAGGGCGGGAGAGGAGCGGTAGCTGTTGCCTACGCCCTTTTTGGTGCGGGCAAACTCTTCGCCCGCCTGCATGAAGGGCAGGCCGAAGCTGGTCAGGTAGATGCCCGCCGCCAGCCGGTTCTGCGCCAGCGCCACGCTGTCCCGGGCGGTGAACTCCGGCTTTTCGTAGCGGACGCAGAGCAGCTTGTCCCACAGGGTAAAGTTGTCGTGGGCGGAAACGTAGCTCACGATCTGGCTGGGCGCGTGGGGCGGCAGACGGTCGCTGCGGCACCATGCCGCCACCGCCGCGCCGATATCCCAGAAGCTGCCGGGCTTGCCCTCCACATAGCCCGGCTCCCGGGCATCGAAGCAGCCGCCCTTGATGGCGTCCCGGGTGTCATCGCAGAAGATGCCCACCCGCTCGTTGAGCATGGCAAGGTTCGCTTTGTTGGCTTCGTACCGGTGCAGCTGGCTGGCACCGCCCTGCCACGGCTCGCCGTACAGCAGGATGTCCCGCCCGCCGGGCAGGCTGTCCAGCGCAGCGCGCACCGCGTTGATGCTCTCGGCATCGTACAGGCCCATCAGGTCGAACCGGAAGCCGTCGATGTGGTACTCCTTTGCCCAGTAGAGGATGGAGTCGATGAGGTACCGCCGCGCCATGGGGCGCTCGCTGGCAAACTCGTTGCCGCAGCCGCTGCCGTTGGAAAAGCTGCCGTCCGCATTCTGCCGGAAAAAGTAATAGGGCACGGTATTGTTCAGGGGATTTTCGGTGCGGTAGGTGTGGTTATACACCACGTCCATCACTACCCCGATGCCCGCCGCATGGAGGGCGGCGATCATCTCCCGGCACTCCCGGATGCGCACCTCGCCCCGGGTGGGGTCGGTGGAGTAGCTGCCCTCCGGCACGTTGAAGTTGGTGGGGTCGTAGCCCCAGTTATACTGCCGCAGCAAGGGCTTTGCTTCGTCCACGCTGCCAAAATCGAAAATGGGCATCAGCTGGACGTATTTTACCCCCAGCCGCTTGAGGTAGTTCAGGCAGGTGGGGTGGATGCCGTCGCCGTGCAGGGTAGTGCCCTGCTGGGTAAAGGCCATATATTTGCCCCGCCACGCCGGGCGTACCCCGCTGGCGGCATCCTGCGAGAAGTCCCGCACGCTCACCTCCCACACGGCGCGCTGCGCCGGGGGGATAGTGGGGCGCACATCCCGCTCCCACCCGGAGGGCGCGGTGCGGGCAAGATCTACGATCATGCTGCGGACGCCGTTTACCCCCACCGCCCGGGCGTAGGGGTCGCCGGTCTCGCGGGTGATGCCGTTTACGGTAACGGCAAAGGTGTAGTAGCGGCCGTGCTGCTCCCCGGGCAGCCAGATGCTCCACACCCCATGCGCCCCGCGCACAAGGGGCTCTGTGCCCAGCACGGCGCCGCCGTCTCCCTTGTGGTATAAGGTCACGGTAACTGCTTCGGCGGTGGGTGCCCACAGCCGCAGACAGGTGCCGCCGGGGGCGTAGTCCGGCCCAAGAGGGCCAGTATAGTAGTTTTCGCGGTGGAAGGGTACGTTTTCAAACAGTGTTTTCCACTGGGCAGGCGTTTTTGCGGCCATGGTCAGCTTCATTCCTTCTTGTAAGATTCATTATATTCAGTGTATCGGACAACGCGCTTTTTTTCAAGAGGGAATCCCTTGCAAAATGCCGCGCAGTTCACTATACTGGAAGAAAAACACCGATGGAGGGCAGCACCATGGCATATACCGATGATTGGGAAAGCTTGATGAACGGCGTGTTCGGCGCGGGCGGCAAACTGAAGTTCGGCGGTGCACAGCCGCAGCCGGAAAAGCCGCAGCCCAAAAAACCGGCGGGCAGCGGCCTGCCTGATCTGAACGCAGCGCTGCTGGAACAGCAAAAGCAGCTGGACGCCTTACTCAAGCAGCAGAACGCCCGGCTGAAAGCGCAGGATGCCGGGGTGCAGACGGCGCTGGAGGACAGCCGCCAAATGCTGCGGGATATGGAAGCAGACGGCTTGCTGGCAAAGGGCACGGCGGACACAAAGCCGGAGCAGCTGGGCAGCTTTGAGGGCCTTGCCGCCGAGGTAAAAAAGACCGTCCTCGGGCAGGATGCCTTTGTGGACAGCGTGGTGCGGGCAATGCGCCGCCCCTTTGTGCTGGGCACCGAGGGCGCAGCCGCCCGCAACGTGATCCTGCTGTGGGGCGCACCGGGTACGGGACGGCACTTTGCGCTGGCAGAGACTGCCCGCATCATGGCGGCGCGGGGGCTTTTGCAGAGCGACCGGATGGCGGTGATGGATCTCGCACTCTACCCCGACCCCGGCGCGGAAAAGCTGTTTTTGCAGGACTTGTACGCTGCGCTGCACGCCCCGGGCGAGATCGTGGTGTTCGAGCACTACGAGAGCTGCCACCCCGGCTTTCTGCGCATCCTCTCCGACCTCGCGGTCAAGGGCAGTGCGCCTTTGTCCAGCCGGTATCTGGTCAACAAGGAGGGCATTCTGGTGGAAGCCGGCACGGCGCTTGCCCCCGGTGCAGTGAGCCGCATCGACCCCTGCGGCAAGTACCTGATCTTCTTCTCCCGCAAGGGACGGGAGGCGCTGGCAGATAAATTCGGCGCGTCCTTTGTGGCGGCGGTAGGGGATGTGTGCCAGACCGCCCCCTTCACCCCGGAAGCACTCGCCGCGCTGGCGGCGCAGCAGCTGAACGCGCTGGCGCAGCGGGTGCACAGCCGTCTGGGGCTGACCCTTACCGCCGGGGCGGAGGTGCGGGACTATGTGGCGGCGCAGTGCTCCAAGGAAAAGGGCGCAGAGGGGCTGGCAGACTGCTGTGAGCGCATTTTCCGCGCCCTGAGCGAGTATTGTTTGCAGACCGATGCAAAGCTGTCCGGCACGGTGGCGCTGACCGCCGCGCCCGAGGGGCTGCAATTTGCGCTGAACGGTGCCGCCCCGGCAGACCTGTTCAGCCTGCTGCCGGCGGCCTACACCGGCGCGGTGGAGCAGATCCGCGCCGAGCTGGATGCGCTGGTGGGGCTTGCCCCGGTCAAGGAGTATGTGTTCGGTCTGGCAGACAATTTACAGGTGCAGCAGCGCCGCGCGGCGGCGGGCTTCAAGACCGCAAGCCTGTCCATGCACATGATCTTTACCGGCAACCCCGGCACCGGCAAGACCACCATTGCCCGGCTGGTGGCAAAGTACCTCAAGGCCATCGGCGCGCTGGGGGGCGGGCAGCTGGTGGAGGTGACCCGCGCCGACCTTGTGGGGCGCTACACCGGGCACACCGCCCCGCTGACCAACAGCGTCATCGAGAGCGCACTGGGGGGCGTGCTGTTCATTGACGAAGCATACAGTCTGTACCGCGGCGAGCAGGACAGTTTTGGGCTGGAAGCCATCGACACCCTTGTAAAGGGCATGGAGGATCACCGGGACGAGCTGGTGGTCATCCTTGCGGGCTACACCAAGGAGATGGAGGTGTTCCTCACCGCCAACAGCGGCCTTGCCAGCCGCTTCCCCAACAAGATCGAGTTCCCGGACTATACGGCGGACGAGCTGCTGGACATCACCGCCGTGCTGGCAAAGGGCAAGGGCTACCGCCTTGCCGAGAGCTGCACCTTCCCGCTGCTGGGGTACTACAAGCGCCGTCAGGCGCTGGACAGCCGCACCGCCGGCAATGGCCGTCTGGCGCGCAACACGCTGGAAAAGGCCATCTTCAACCAGAGCCGCCGCCTTGTGGCTGAGCCTGCCGCAGAGCTTGACCTCATCCAGCCCAGCGATCTGGAATTTGAGGAATAAAGAAAACACCATGCCGGACAGCCTGCGGGCTGTCCGGCATGATGTTTTTACGGTCAGAACCGTCCGTTCTGCAACCCGTCCAATACTTCGTACAAATCGCGGCACTCGGCGGTGTACAGACGGCGCATCTCGTCATCGGCGGGGGCCATGTCCGGCACCATCACGGTGACAAAGTGCCCGGCGGCACCGGCGCGCACGCCGTTGTAGCTGTCCTCCAGCACAAGGGTGCGGCCGGGCACAGTGCCCAGCGCTTCCGCTGCCCGCAGAAAGATCTCCGGGTCGGGTTTGGAAGCCGAGAACTGCTCGCCGGAGACGATCACCTTAAAATAGTGGGTCAGACCCCAGCCGTCCAAATGATGCCGGATAGACGCCATCCGGCTGGAGGAAGCCACCGCCATGGGGATGTGCTGCGCGTCCAGCCATGTCAGAATTTCGTCCAGCCCGGGCTTTTTGGGCGGCGGTGCCTGAAACGCCTTTTCCGCCTGTGCGTGCAGCGCCCCGATGATGGCGTCCGTGTCGCAGTTTTCCCCGTAGAAGCGGCGCAGCACCGCCCGCATGGTGTCTCCCGCCGTGCCGCGGGCGGCAACGTCCAGCCCTTCCTTATAAGAAAGCCCAAGGGTGGCCAGTGCAGGCTCCCACAGGGTCGCCCACACCCGCTCGGTGTCGAACATCAGGCCGTCCATATCAAAAATAACGCTGTCGATCATGGCAGTATGCTCCTTCCATAGAAAAGCGGGGCTGTGCCCCGCAAAAGTGCTTTGTGCCCCTATTGTATCATAGATTTGGCAGTTTGCATACCACTGTGCTCATAATTTGGTGCAACTTACCGGGTGGAAAGATGAAACATTTTGTGATTCCTTGCAAAACCGGCTGGGAATATTATAATAGAAACCAACATTTGTGTCATAAAGCGCCGGAAATCGTGCGCACGCGCATAAAAGGAAAGAGGGAAACTCACTATGTTGGATATCAAGATCACCCGCACGGCTGCGCCCAAGGCAAAGCCCACCGATGAGACGAAGCTCGGCTTCGGCAAAAAGTTCTCCGACCATATGTTCGTCATGGATTACACCGAGGGCGAGGGCTGGCACGATGCCCGCATCGTTCCCTACGGCCCCTTTGAACTGGACCCCGCTACCGTGGTGTTCCACTACGCACAGGAGATCTTTGAGGGCATGAAAGCCTACCGCACCGCTGACGACACCGTGCAGCTGTTCCGCCCGGACTGCAACGCCAAGCGTTTTCAGGATTCTGCCGACCGTCTGTGCATCCCCAAGATCCCGGTAGAGGACTACATTCAGGCTGTCAAGGCTCTGGTGGATGTGGACCGCGACTGGGTGCCCCACACCGATGGCGCTTCTCTGTACATCCGCCCCTTCATCTTTGCCAATGATGTGGGTCTGGGCGTGCACGCTTCCAAGCACTATATCTTCTGCATCATCTGCGCTCCCTCCGGCGCTTACTACGCCGAGGGTATCAACCCCGTGCGCATCTACGTGGAGGACGAGTACATCCGCGCCGCCCCGGGTCTGACCGGCTTTACCAAGTGCGGCGGCAACTACGCCGCTTCCATCAAGGCTGGCGAGCTGGCCGAGGAGCAGGGCTACGCACAGGTGCTGTGGCTGGACGGCGTGGAGAAGAAGTACGTTGAAGAAGTGGGCAGCATGAACATCATGTTCAAGATCGACGGCAAGGTGTACACCGCCGCCACTGTGGGCACCGTGCTGCCCGGCGTTACCCGCCGCAGCTGCATCGAGCTGCTGAAGGACTGGGGCTACGAGGTCGTTGAGGGCAAGATCGCCATTGCCGACATCATGGCTGCTGCCCGCGAAGGCAAGCTGGAAGAGGTGTTCGGCACCGGTACTGCCGCTGTCGTCTCCCCCGTCAAGGAGCTGGTCTGGAAGGGCGAGCACGCCTTTATCGGTGACGGCAAGATCGGCCCTGTCACTCAGAAGCTGTACGACACCATGACCGGTATGCAGTGGGGCAAGCTGCCCGATACCAAGGGCTGGATCGTGCCTGTGGAAAAGAAATATTGAGCCGCCTGTCACCCTACGGCTTTTTAAGGGACTGCTGCATACCATTTGGGGCAGCAGTCCCTTTTGCATCATCGCAAATGCCGTTTGCTGCTTTAGCTGGCTCGCCCTCTCAGGCGCTTACGCGCCAGCTCTCCCAAAGGGAGAGCCTCTGGCGAAACCGCACACTTTGCACTTCAGCCGGAAACTTGCAGTCCCGGAAAACACCCCTTCCGTCTGCTCACTACGTTCGCAGCCACCTTCCCCAAGGGGACGGCTTCAGGGGTGGCGGCAAGGTTTCCGGCATAGCCCAAAGGCGTCCCCTTGAGGGCCGACTTCCCCCGGCCGGGGGAAGATGTCACCGCAGGTGACAAAAGGGGGAATCTGGCGCGTTAGCGCCTGAGAGGGCGAGGATGCTAACCGCAGCGCTGCGCTTTCGCAGAAAGCGGCGCTGCAAATGCCGTTTTCCGTTACGACCCCTCCCGTGAAAAGGCAATTCTGGAAAATCCGCAGATTTTCCAGAATTGCGAAATTATAAATAATATTTCCGCTGATGATGCGCAGAGCGAAGCGGAGCGCATTCTAAATCGTCCCGCCGCGCCTTTGCGCATAAAGATTGCAATTCCCGCCGCATGGTGCTACACTACCTATAAAGGGCGTGGGCTTGCCGCCTGTGCCCTTTGCAGGAAGATTTGAGAGGAAAGAAGCACCATGATCAAAAAATGGAGCATGAGTTACCCGGCGGTCAACGGCACCGAGCAGCGCCGGGTGTATGTCTACCTGCCCACTATGTACGAAGCACAGCCGGAGCGCCTGTTCCCCGTGCTGTATATGTTCGATGGGCAGAACGTGTTTTTCAACGAGGATGCCACCTACGGCAAAAGCTGGGGCGTGGCGGATTATCTGGACTATACCGACACCCCGCTGATCGTGGCGGCCATCGAGTGCAACGCCGGGGCAAACAACGAGCGTCTGGTGGAGTATTCCCCCTACCGTTTCGATGACCCCACCTACGGTCACTTTGACGGCAAGGGACAGGCCACCATGAGCTGGTTCATCCACCGGTTCAAGCCTTTGATCGACCAGAATTTCCGCACCCTGCCGGACAGGGCAAATACCTTTATCGGCGGCAGCAGCATGGGCGGACTGATGAGCCTGTATGCCCTGCTGCAATATAACGATACTTACAGCCGCGCCGCAGCACTTTCCCCCTCCATCTGGGTAGCACCGGATAAGCTTTCCGGCCTTGTGGGGCGCGCAAAGCTTGCCCCCGGCACGGTGCTGTACATGGACTACGGCTCCCGGGAGATGGGCAACCACGAGGGCATCCGCCGACAGTTTTCTGCCTTGAGCGGCAAGCTGATGACCCGGGGCATCCACCTGACCAGCCGCATCGTGCCCGGCGGCACCCACAGCGAAGCCAGCTGGGAAAAACAGCTGCCCTTCGTGTTCCACACCCTGCTGTATGAGGTGGAGGAGTAAGAGAAGGGCGACACCATAGCACGACAACATCAAAGGAGGAAACACCATGGAGATGCAGTATTTCAAGGAGTACAGCCCGGAACTGGGACGGGATATGGAGTGCAAACTTTACGGCCACGCCGGCCGCCCGATGCTGTATATCCCCTGTCAGGACGGCCGTTTTTTTGATTTTGAAAACTTCCACATGACCGACACCCTTGCCCCGTGGATCGAGTCCGGGCAGATCATGGTGCTTTCCATCGACACCATGGATCAGGAAACATGGTCGGACGCACAGGGCAACCCCTATTGGCGCATCCGCCGCTATGAGCAGTGGCTGCGCTATATCACCCGCGAAGCCGCCCCGATGCTTCAGCATCTGGCGCAGCAGCGCAACGGCTGGAGCGACCTGCCCGGCGTCATCGCCTTTGGTTGCAGTCTGGGCGCTACCCACGCGGTAAACCTGTACCTGCGCCGCCCGGATATCTTCTGCGGCTGTCTGGCGCTCAGCGGCATCTACACTGCCCACTACGGCTTTGGCAACTATATGGACGAGCTGGTGTACATGAACTCCCCCGTGGACTACATGAAGAACTTCCCGGAGGATCACCCCTATATGCAGCTGTTCCGCAGCCAGAAGGCTGTCATCTGCTGCGGTCAGGGCGACTGGGAACAGCCGGACACCACATGGCTGCTCAAGCGCATCTTTGAAGCAAAGCATATCCCCATCTGGGTAGACCTGTGGGGCCACGATGTCAACCACGACTGGAACTGGTGGTATAAGCAGGTGGCGTACTATATGCCCTACATTCTGGGCCAGCAGTGACCCATCCCGTGAAAATGGCACAACGGCGCGTCCATGGACGCGCCGTTGTTTCCCAATATTGAAGTCTGTCCCGCCCCGCAGGGGCTTTTGCAATAGAGGTAACGGAAAGAGGAATCAACAAATACTATGCAGAACTTTATTTTTATCTCCCCCAACTTCCCCACGAACTACTGGCAGTTCTGCCGGGAGCTGAAGAACAACGGCCTGAACGTGCTGGGCATCGGCGACCAGCCCTACGAGGAACTGAAGCCCGAGCTGAAGGCAAGTCTGAACGAATACTACAAGGTGAACAGTCTGGAAAACTACGACGAGGTGTACCGCGCCGTGGCCTTTTTCACCTTCAAGTATGGCCGCATCGACTGGCTGGAGTCCAACAATGAATACTGGCTGGAGCGGGATGCCGCCCTGCGCACCGATTTCCACATCACCAGCGGCTTCCAGACCTCTGATATGCCCCGCATCAAGTACAAGAGCAAGATGAAGGAGTACTATCAGAAGGCCGGTATCGCCACCGCCCGCTACCACATGGTAGACGACCTTGCGGGCTGCAAGGCCTTTGTGGCACAGGTGGGCTACCCGGTGGTGGTCAAGCCGGACAACGGCGTGGGCGCTTCGGATACCCACCGCCTTTCCACCGACAAGGAGCTGGAAGCATTTCTGGCCTACAAGGAGAAGGAGCACCCGGATGTGGCCTACATCATGGAGGAGTTCGTCCGCGCCGAGGTGAACAGCTACGATGCCATCATCGACGCCCATGGCAACCCCATCTTTGAGGCGGGCAACGTGAGCCCGGTGTCCATCATGGACATCGTGAACAACGATGACAACTCCATCTACTACATCATCAAGGATCTGCCGGAGGACACCCGCGCCGCAGGCCGTGCCGCCGTCAAGAGCTTTGGGGTGAAGAGCCGCTTTGTCCACTTCGAGTTCTTCCGCATGACCGAGGATCAGGCCAGCATGGGCAAAAAAGGCCAGATCGTGGCGCTGGAGGTCAATATGCGCCCCTGCGGCGGCTTTACCCCGGACATGATCGACTTTGCCCGCTCCACCAACGTGTACAAGATCTGGGCGGACATGATCGCCTTCGGCGGCACCGATATGCCGGTGGGTGAGCACTATTACTGCGCCTTTGCCGGCCGCCGGGACGGCAAGAGCTTTGTTTACAGCCACGAGCAGCTGATGCAGAAGTATCAGGACAATATGCGCATGGTGGATCGCATCCCCGAGGCACTGTCCGGTGCCATGGGCAACCAGATGTATGTGGCTACCTTCTCCACCCGTGACGAGATGGAAAAGTTCTACTCCGACGTGCTGGCCGTCACCGATGCCACCAACGCAAAGGTGCAGGCCGAACTGACGAAGGTGCTGGCTCTTGGTGAACCGGAGATGGCAAAGGCTGAGAAATAATTGGTGTGCTGGAGTGCGCTCCCCCATAAGCGTCCTCGCCCTCTCCGTCACGGCTTGCGCCGTGCCACCTCTCCCAAAGGGAGAGGTGGCACGGCGAAACCGCACACTTTGCACTTGAATCGGAAACTGTACCGTTATGCCAAGGGCTCTCCCTTTGAGGAAAGACTTCCCCCGTTCCGGGGGAAGATGTCGCACAGCGACAAAAGGGGGAATCTGTCACCGAAGGTGACTGAGAGGGCGAGCCCGCTGCCCTCCCGTGAAAACACAAGCCCGGAAAGTCCGCAGACTTTCCGGGCTTGTTCTAATTTATTACACTTTTGCAGCGCCACGCTCCAGAATACCGTTGAAGCGGGAGAAGAAGGTGATGGTGGTGATGGTGGCGGCCAGAATATCGCTGACCGGCTCTGCCAGAAAGACGCCGAACACCGGGTTCGGCAGCAGGTGCGGCAGGATGAAGATGAGCGGGATCAGCAAAATGATCTTGCGCAGGCAGGCCAGCAGCAGGCTGACCTTGGCCTGTCCCAGCGCCATAAAGCTCTGCTGGCAGGCGATCTGGAAGCCCATGGCAAAGATGCCCGCCATGTAGATGCGCATGGACCATGTGGTGTAGGAAATAAGGGCGGTATCCGAGGTGAAGATGCCCGCCACAGCCCCCGGTGCCAGCATCATGAGCAGCCAGAACAGGCAGGTGTAGCAGCTGCACAGCAGCAGCTGGAAGCGGAACGCCTCCTTGACGCGGAGCTTTTTGCCCGCGCCGAAATTGAAGCTCATTACCGGCTGACCGCCCTGACAGATGCCCTGAATGGGCAGGGTGCACAGCTGGGAAGCGCTGGTGATGACGGTCATGGCACCCACAGCCACGTCGCCGCCGTACCGCGCCAGACTGGAGCTGAAACTGATGGACAGCAGGCTTTCGGTGGACATCATCACAAAGGTGGAGATGCCCAGCGCCATTACCGGCAGGATGACCTTCTTTTCCGGGCGCATACAGTCCTTGCGCAGGCGCAGGATGGTCTTTTTGCCGGTGAGGAAGTGCAGGATCCACACCGCGCCCACCGCCTGACTGAGCACGGTGGCAATGGCAGCGCCCCGCACGCCCAGACCCAGGCCAAAGATCAGAATGGGGTCGAGAATAATGTTGATGACCGCACCGATGACGGTGGTAAGCATACTGGTCTTGGCAAAGCCCTGCGTGGTGATGAAGGGGTTCATGCCCAGCACCAGCAGCACGAACACCGAGCCCAGAATGTAGATGCGGCTGTACGCCAGCGCATAGGGCAGGGTGGCATCGCTTGCGCCAAAGAGCCGCAGCAGGGTGGGTGCTCCGGCGTAGAACACCACGGTCAGCACCACCGAAAAGAGCAGCAGCATGGTAAAGCTATTGGAGATGATCTTTTCCGCCTGCTCCTTGTCGCCCTGTCCCAGCGCAATGGCGGTGCGGGGTGCGCCGCCCGCGCCCACCAGCATGGCGAATGCGTTCAGCAGCATAAGGATGGGGGTGAACAGTCCCACGCCGGTCAGCGCTGCCGCGCCGATGCCGGCGATATGTCCGATGTAAATGCGGTCCACGATGTTATACAGCAGGTTGACCACCTGTGCAACGACCGCCGGGATCATGAGCTGCAGCATCAGTTTTTTTACGCTGCCAGAGCCCATATCCTGTTTTGCCTGTGCCATGGATGTGATTCTCCTTTTTATCGCAATTTTCAAGAATAGCGCCTATCAAAACGGCATATTTGCGATATGCAGTTTGCGGATGTTGCCAAGGCATTAAAAACGCAAACTGCTATACTTCAAATTTGAACTATCTCTTCTCTATTATACTCAAAACCCGCAAAAATACCAGTCCCTTTTTGCAAAATTTTCCGTGCTGCGCAAAAAGCTGAAAACCCCGGGACTGCTGCACCGCAGCCCCGGGGTTTGGAATGCGAAAAAGTGTTGACGCCAACAGGCTTTTTTGCTATACTATATAAAGTTTATCATGGAGATGTATCGAAGCGGTCGTAACGAGAACGACTCGAAATCCAAGTGGATGCTTCGCCGGATGTCTCCATATCACACGAGGGAACGTCAATTTTGATGTCCTGACAGGCTTCAAAGCCTGTCTGAACGATGCGTTTTCTAACAATATTCTAACATTAAATTTCTAAGATTCAAGAGGAAATCAGCAATATACAACTTGCAATTTTCTCTCGAAATACAACAAGGAGTAGTACTCAAGTGGTCGAAGAGGCGTGACTCGAAATCTAACTGGCTTTTTGGAAGTGGATTTCCGATTTTGCTAGGTTTCATGCGGGTTTTCCGACTTCGAGAGTGAACGATTTTCGGTCGTTCTCTCCTGAAATTCTCTCCAAAGTTTTCCCAGAATGCACGGAGCATTCTAAAATTTAATATCTGGAGCATTACTCAAGTGGTCGTAAGAGGTCGCACTCGAAATGCGATAGGCCGGGAGACCGGTGCCAGGGTTCGACTCCCTGATGCTCCGCCAAATCGAATGGACAGATGAATTTTATTCGTCTGTCCATTCTTTTTTGCCGGAACATCGCCCGTCCACCCTGTCTTTGGGGCGTATGGCATCATGCTGACGCATTGCCATAGCCCAGCCCCTCCAGCATCGCCTGTGCAGACGAGAGCTTGGAAGCGTAATCGAGGTGGGCGTAAATATTGGCGGTGGTGGAGAAGTCGCTGTGACCCAACCATTCCTGAATCTGCTTCATGGGAACGCCATTTGCCAGAAGAAGGCTGGCACAGCTATGACGCAGGTCGTGGAAGCGGATAGGACGCAGACCGTTTTTCTCCAACAGCTTCGGGAACTGTTCGGAAACGTAGTTGGGGCGGATGATGTTCCCAATCTCGTCCACACACAGATAGCCGAGATAATCCCGGTTGTAGCTTTTACCGCACAGACGGCGGTAGGTGTCCTGCTGGCCTTTCAGCATCAGCAGGCGGTCACGGATGGGCGGCACAAGGGGCAGCGTCCGCAGGCTGGACTTCGTTTTTGCACGGTCAGCCTGCACCAGAACCTTTTTTCCGTCGATGGATGCCTGCGTGACGATGTGCTTGATCTCCAACGTGTTGGCTTCAAAGTCGATGGCATCCCATTTCAGACCCAGCACCTCGCTGCGGCGCAGGCCGTAGAAGGATGCCAGCAGAACCGGGATCTCCAGTTTGGTGCCCTCTGCGATCTCCGTCAAAGCATGAATCTCATCGGCACTGTAATAGCTGCCTTTGAACTCGTTCTTCTTCGGACGCTCGACCTTATCTGCCGGATTGGTGGGGATCAGGTCGATCTTTACCGCATACTTCAACGCCTTGTGGATGTTTGCATGGTAATGGATCACCGAATTTGCCTTGACCCGTTCAAGCTGCTTGGTGTAGAAGTCCTGCAAGTCGGTGGCTTTCAGGTCTACCAGCTTGATATTGCGCTTTCGGAAATAGGGAACGATCACACGCTCCACCATTCCCTGATAGCTGGCATAGGTCGTGATTTGGATAGTGCTTTTCGTGACTTCCAGCCATTTCAGCATGAAGTCCGAAAAGAGAATGTCATCGTCTAAGCGGATCTCCGCAGGTGCGGTGGAAACCATGAAGTTCCGCCGACGTTCCAGCAAAAGAGCCTCGGCTTTCTTCTTGTTCCTCTTGACGGACAGACCGGTGGCTTCCCACTTGGTCTTTCGCTTTCCAGCTGCGTCCTTGTAACTCAGAACGATGTAATAGAAGTCATTTTTTTCTTGCAGATGCCCTGCTACCATAGTGTTACCTCCTGTCTTTGCATCCACTTGAATATGTAACTTCTGCCGCTGACACCATCAGTGTACCCAACGGCAGGAGAGAATGCAAGGATGTCACGCCCGGATGGTGTGACCGGGTGCGAATCCGATGAGATAAGTCAAAAGATGTGCCTTGGGGATACGGTAGGAGCGTCCGACCTTCAAATGCTGGACGCTCCCTTTCTTCAGAATCGCATACCCGGTTTTTGTGCTGACGCTCAATATCTCGCACATCTGGTCGATGTTCAGCACGTCCGGGTAATCCCGGAGCATCACACGGTACGCATCACGGGGATTCAAATTTTCCTCACCCAAACAGATTCCTCCCCTCTCTATAATGGAGTGTAGAATATATCTTTATGATGTGATTTCAGCGAGAGCAAGACTTGAAACAACGCCTTTCTCGATCTCCTGCATTTCATTCTGCGTAATCCGCCCTAGAAAACGCTGTATGCGGCTTTTGTCTATCGTGAAGATTCTGTTCCAGCTGAACCACAGACGGCTTCTCAAAGGCTGTATTGTGGGCTATCAGAACGTGTGTGGGCTGATATCTCTTTTTCTCGGTGCGAGAAGTCACCGTTGCCACGATAAGGGTAGGCGCATAGCGGTTTCCTATATCGTTTTGAAGAACGACTACCGGGCGGGTGCCGCCCTGTTCCGAGCCGATGTGCGGCTCCATGTCCGCATAGTAAATGTCCCCTCTGAGGTATTTCCAGTCTTTTGGTATGATTGCGATCAGACCTCCTATCCTTCTATAGCACTCTCTCCTTTATCGTCTGAAGATAGGCTGAAGTGTCATCAATCAGAGAAAGAATGGCACTTCGGCAGTCGTTGTCCTCAAAAACATCGGGATAGTCTTTGAATACGAGATTCCAGCGGCGGATAAAGTCCTCCTTTGCGCCCTGAACTTCGCACATCATAATTGAGCCGTTCGCAACGGTCGTTTTATGATGGCGGTTGTCAATGGATTGCCGAAGTCGTTTTCGATCTTCGTCTGTAAGACAGCGTTTGTGACCTTGGATACTCCTTTTGAAATCCGGGGGCGAATTGCTTACTGGCTCAATTTCATCCTCGGTATGGACTTCATTGGAATCAGGAGCATCGTCGGCAGCAACATCGGATTTTTCCGGGCTTATCGGCTTCTTTGCTTTCCGGTCCTTCTTGGGTTTGCGTAGCTCCTTGATGATGGCTGGGATTTCTTCTTTTGGGGTTTGCGCCAAAGCGGTGATCTCGGCATCGGTAGCCTTGATATGCCCGGTCAGTATTTCCTCCATTGCACCGGGGACGGCAGCTTCCGCCGCATCAACGCCTTTTGCGTATTTTTCTGCTCGTTGCACAAACTTGGAACTGACACCATTTTTGTTGGCAATACGTTCACAAGTTCGTTTTTCGGTCGACCTCATGTGGACATTTTGTCTACATGAGGTGAATTTCCCGGATTCATCATGTTCTCTATGTGTTGACCCACCCACAGAAAGTTTTTCATTTTCGTAGGTTTTCCCCATCAAGAACTTCCGGCGTTCCGGGTCAAGATTTCTGCGCCCCAACTGATTCTGACAGATCCATGCCAGTGCAGCGTAACGGTCGGGCAACTGGATTTCCTTCACTTCAAAAGCGATTTCCGGGTGATGCTTGAGGATGCGATACCGGGAATGTCCATCCAGTATGTAACCGTTCCAGATGATGAGTGGATTCAGTAGCCGCCGCTCCTGAATCATGTTCTGCTCTAAGATGTGTTCCTCCTCGGCGTTCAGCGGCGGGATCTTGCCCTGAAACTCCGGGTCGATCTTAAGCGCATTCAGATTCATCATCAAACCGTCCCTTCTTAAAGTAGGTGGAT
>OFMG01000169.1_pt1 | contig 98704 bp, 82 predicted proteins | sample 1541751 | NCBI WGS metagenome assembly OFMG01 (sample SAMN04209232, study PRJEB22552) | human gut metagenome | biome: gut; material: feces | host: Homo sapiens | place: USA: Oklahoma
TCCTGCACTGCGATGCAACAACAAGTGTGGATATGGACGCTCTTCTGTCAGAAACTCTTCCTGCTGTCGAGATATTTTCACCCCGACAAATACAAATTTCTTACAACTTAAACAACAACGTTGCAATATTAAAGTAGATAAGAATCGAGAACGTATCTACCAGTGTCGTGATCAGCGGAGAAGCCATGATCGCCGGGTCAAGATGAACCTTCTTTGCGAGCAGTGGAAGCATACATCCGACCATCTTAGCCATAATGACTGTTCCGATCAGAGAGAATGCAATCACCAGTGCAAGGGACGGATTCCGATACTGGATCAGGATCCGGAGTCCATTCACAATAGAAAGTGCAGCTCCTACGATCAGGGAGATACGGAACTCCTTGAATACAACCTTGAAGAGATCTTTAAAATGGATCTCATCCAGTGCAATTCCACGGATGATCAGGGTTGCACTCTGGGAACCACAGTTTCCGCCGGTATCCATCAGCATAGGGATGAAGGAAACCAGAAGTGGGATTGCAGCAAAAGCGTTCTCATATTTCGTGATGATCGTTCCGGTGATAATGGAAGTAAGCATCAGGATCAGAAGCCAGGGGATACGGTTCATGGCATGCTGGAAGACAGAAGTATCAAAATAAGTTTTTTCACTTGGATTGATAGCAGCCATTTTTGTGATATCCTCGGTTGCCTCATCGACCATGACATCCATTGCATCATCGAAAGTAACGATTCCGACCATCAGTCCATCGGCATCCAGGACAGGAAGTGCCAGCAGATCGTATTTGGTGAAAAGCTGGGCTACATATTCCTGGTCATTATGGGTCGTTACAGAAATAATCTCCGTCTCCATCAGGTCTTTGATCGGAACATCATCCTCGGTCGTCATCAGATCTTTGGCACTGACGATGCCGACCAGCTTTCTGCGTTCTGTGACGTAGCAGGTATAGATCGTTTCTTTATGGATTCCGGTACGCTTGATATGAGCCATGGCCTGTCCCACGGTCATTGTATCACGCAGATCAACATATTCGGTTGTCATAATGCTTCCGGCACTGTCATCCGGATAGTTCAGAAGCTGGTTGATCATCTTACGGTCTGTCGCACTGACGGTGTTGAGGATACGGTTGACCAGGTTAGCCGGAAGTTCTTCAAGCATATCGACCGTATCATCCATATACAGGTCATCTAAAAGTTCTTTTAACTCTTTTTCTGTGAACATTTCCACCAGATAGGACTGCATGGAAGTATCCATATTGGAAAATACTTCCGCAGCTTTATCTTTGGGAATCAGGCGAAATGCAAGAGCAAGCTCTTTGTCATCAAGTTTCGAGAGAAGTGAGGCAATGTCCACTTCGTTCATTACGTCCAGGATACTTCTGACAGCTTTGAACTGACGCTGCTGGAGAAGCTTGATAAAAATCTCTTTGTTCATGATAGATCCCTCTCATTCTGTCATTATTTACCATTAAGCTGCATATGTGGTAACCACTGGCACCAGAGTCCATGACCTCACCTCCCTTTTATCTTAGAAAAATCATTTCGTGAAATATCTTTAAAATATAAAAACTCCGTCAATGCCTGAACAATGACGGAGTCTGAACCCCAACTAAATAATAGCACCGTTCAAGCTTTAGCATCACAGGGCATATAAATTGCATTAAGTTGCGCCTTCGCGACGCAGCCTGCTAACCAGCTCATCGTGTCTCCACAATTCCGCGGTAGCAATCTTCGGATTTAACGACATAAGCCGAATCATCCAATCCCTGTGGTAACCTCACCTACCGAAATGATGTAGTTATTTAAATTCCTTAATTATTGTAGTCCACAGACCGGGGCGTGTCAAGTCAAATAGAAAAACTTCATAATAAAATTGAGTAAATAGTGGGGTTCCCTACATATACTGTTAAGAAACAGGAAAGATTAAATTATAGAGTGCATTCTAAAATCAAATCTGTTATAATCAATGCGTGGACAAAATGGGGAAAACCTCAGAAATATTTAGAAGAAAAGAGGAAAAGTAATGGATTATAAAATTACAGGTTATGAGCCGGAAAAGTTATTTCATTTCTTTGAAGAGATCAGTGCGATCCCAAGAGGTTCGGGAAATGAAAAAGGAATCAGTGATTATCTTGTGAAATTTGCAAAGGACAGAGGTCTGGAGGTGATCCAGGACGATGCTTATAATGTAGTCATTAAAAAAGCGGGAAGCAGAGGGGCAGAGGATCATGCACCGGTTATGCTTCAGGGTCATATGGATATGGTCTGCGAGAAGCGTGCAGGGGTAGAGCATGATTTTGAAAAAGATGGACTGGATCTGATCATCCGGGATGGCAGACTGACGGCAAATGGAACGACGCTTGGCGGGGACAACGGAGTTGCCGTAGCCCTGATGTTGATGGTGCTGGATGATGATGAGATCGAACATCCTCCGGTAGAATGTGTATTCACGACAGAGGAAGAAGTAGGACTCAACGGTGCGAAAGCATTGGACAAGTCGGTGCTGAAAGCAAGAACCATGATCAATATGGATTCAGAGGATGAGGGAGTTGCAACGGTAAGCTGTGCAGGCGGTCTCCGAGTTCAGTTTACAAAAGAGATTCAGAGAACTACCGTGCAGGGCAGCCTTCTCACGCTGAAAGTCGAAGGACTCTTAGGAGGACATTCCGGTCAGGATATTGATAAAGAGCGGCAGAATGCAGATCTTCTGATGGCAAGAATGATACAGAGATTATTAAAAGAGACAAAAGGACAGCTTGTAAGCTTTAACGGAGGAACGAAAGATAATGCGATTCCGAGAGAGTGTGAGGCATCTCTGATCTATGAATCCGATGAAGAAGCTGCGAAGGCAGAAGAACTGGCATGTGAGCTGGCAGAAACTTATGCAGAGGAACTGACACCGGCTGAGCCGGATTTCTCCTGTGAGATTTCCTGTGAGACAAACCGTACTGCTGAAGCAATCCCACAGGATGCAGCAAAAGAATTTATTTGTGCGATGCGTCTTGCCCCGAACGGGATTCAGAAGCGGAATATCAAAATGGATGGATTTGTAGTTGTATCATTGAATCTGGGTGTGGTCAGAACAGAGGAAGACCGGATCGTTATGATCTTTTCTCCACGTTCTTCTGTTGCATCACTTCAGGAAGATACAAAAGAACGTCTGAATACACTGGCAGAAACTTTTGGCTTTACAGTAAGCCATAGTTCAGAGTATCCGGGATGGAGCTTTAAAGAAGACTCTCCGGTTCGTGAGATCTGTAAGGAAAGCTATAAAGAATTATTTGGGGAGGATCTGAAGATTGAAGCAATCCATGCGGGACTGGAGTGCGGATTGTTCTCTGATGCGATCAAAGGACTGGATGCGATCGCGATCGGACCGACGATCGCCAACTGTCATACTCCGGATGAATATCTGACGTTGGATTCTTTTGAAAGATTCTATGAGTTCTTAAAAGATATTCTTTCACGGCTGGCAAAGTAGGAAAATCTGTTCCGCAGTCCGGTAAAGAACAGCCAGAGAGAGCTGAGTTATATAAAGTCTGAAAAAGAAAAAGGAGGAAATCTGAACGGTATCGGTCTGAACCGACACCGCGTCAGAGTTTCCTCCTTTTTTGGAAAGAGCAGAGTATGATCAGGATAATCCAGGATCATTCACAGACTGCTTTAATCCTTACGAATCTTATAAAAAATCTTTCCATTCTGACGTTCCTCGAGGATCATTTTCTGCTTGATCATATAAGGCAGAATGGAGTCCAGGAACTTTTTCGGATCAGTGACTCCGATGGAATCCTGCATAAAAGGCTGCTTTGCAGTAAGATCTTTTACAAAAGGTTCTAACTCTTTTCTGGTTAAAGGACCTTTTTTTTTCAGAACTTTTTTCACTGCGGAGATTCCTTTGGCACTGAGCATATTGGCGAGGTCCTGATTCTGTCGTGAAGCACGCCAGAGTCCCCAGCCATAGACAATCATTGTTGCCACTGCAAAAAGAAGAACATAAGGAAGGTATTTCAGGATCGTTTCCATTATTTATGCTTTTCTCCTTTCCAGTAGATGAGATGATTATCATGTAGTATTTCGAGGTATTTGATCAGACGGGGAACAGGCTTTCCCATTTTCGGAAACTGTTGTTCGAGTTCTTTGGAAATCTGATGGACATCCTTTTTCCCGTCGACCGCATTCCATACAAAGCTTCCAAGCTCATCAAGCCGGATATCACTGACTCTCGGGCGTCGGAACAGCTTTTGTGCGATTTTATGATAAAATCCTTTCCATTCGATAAGGACGGTAATAATACCGTCCTCATCTGCTTCATATTCAATTTCCGGATTCTTTTCCGGAACAAAATCCAGATAGTTTTTACTGTCTTTCTTTTTCATGAAATCCTTATTCCTTATCTGCTTTCATGCATACTCTGTAAAGTAATGCAAGTAATGCGATGAAAAGGATCAGACTGCCGATCTGCGGTAACTGGAACGGCAGAACGATCTTGCTGTCGATCTTAAAAACTGCAAATACTGCAAGGAGGATACCAACGATACCTTCTCCTGCGATCATACCGGAAGTAAAGAGCAGTCCACGGTCTGTGCGGGCTTTCTTTTCCTTCTCTGTTCCTTTTCTCTTTTCAACCAGGATGCGTACAACACCACCAGCCATGATACCTGCACTTAAGGAGAACGGCAGATACATACCAACTGCAAATGGCATAACCGGCATATGAAGAATCTCAACTACGATGGCGATAAACACACCGATAAAGATAAGGGCCCATGGAAGTTCACCGTTCATGATACCCTCAACGAGCATCTTCATCATAGTAGCCTGAGCTGCCGGAATCTTTTCTGTACCATATCCCCATGCCTCATTCAGAAGATAGAGAACAAATCCAATTGCTGCTGCGGAAGCAACCACACCGATGATTTCACCGAGCTGCTGTTTCTTCGGTGTAGCACCTACAATAAATCCGGTCTTTAAGTCCTGAGAAGCATCACCGGCGATTGCTGCAACGATACAGATGATGCCACCGATGGAAATAGCTCCTACCATACCTGTAATACCAGTTGAACCGGTAGCCTTGAGGATAACAGTTGCAAAAAGCAGTGTTGCGATCGTCATTCCGGATACCGGGTTGTTGGAAGAACCGATCAGACCTACCATACGGGAGGATACTGTAGCAAAGAAAAATCCAAATACTACAATGATTAATGCACCGATCAGATTCACAGGGAATGTCGGAATCAGCCAGATCAGTACTGCGATCACAAGTGCGACTGCAATCAGAACCGGGATCGGAAGATCCTGCTCTGTACGGAGTCCCTTATGTGCTGCATTTTTATTCTTCATACTGTCAATAGCCTGTTTAAATGTTCTTATGATCAGAGGAAGACTCTTGATCAGACTGATGATACCACCTGTTGCAACAGCTCCTGCTCCGATGTATTTAATGTAATTGCTCCACAAAGCACTTGGGCCGCCGCCCTCCATAGTAAGAAGTTCTGTTACTGTTTTACTTGCCGGGAAGATGGTTGCATCTGCACCGAATAATGCGATCAATGGCATCAGTACAAACCAACTGAGTGTTCCACCGGCAAACATATAACTTGAGATCTTCGGTCCACAGATATAACCTACACCTGCGAGGGCAGGAAGTACCTGGATACCAACCTGAGATCCTTTGTAGCTTTCAAATGCATGACCAATCTCACTCTTAAAGAGCTGTGTTCCGTCTGCAAGGAATTTGTACACTGCTGCAATCCCCAGTCCTGCAAATACAGTGCCGGCTTTAGAACCTCCCTCTTCGCCTGCCAGAAGTACTTCTGCACATGCAGTTCCCTCAGGGAATGGAAGTGTTCCATGTTCTTCTACGATCAGAGCCTGACGGAGAGGAACCATAAAGCAAACGCCCAGGACACCTCCGAATAATGCGATCAGGAAGATCGTAAGAATACTTGGAAAATCAATTTTTCCTTCCTCTGCCCAGAGGAATAATGCAGGAAGTGTAAAAATTGCTCCTGCTGCGACAGACTCACCGGCAGAACCGATCGTCTGTACCATGTTGTTCTCAAGAATGGAATCCTTACGGAGAATCACACGTATTATACCCATAGAAATAACTGCTGCCGGGATAGAGGCGGACACAGTCATACCTACGAGGAGTCCGAGATATGCGTTCGCTGCCCCAAATACGATTGCCAGAAGGATACCAATCAAGAGTGCTGTTACCGTAAATTCAGGAACGACTTTGTCGGCTGGAATATACGGCTTGAAGTCTTTCTTGTTGTTGTCCATTTCTCTTTTCCTTTCTTTTGTATATTTCTTGCTAATGATTAGCATAGCTTCACTATTATATCATGATAAAGTGATAAAAGAAAGCGAAAAAGATTAAAATGTCAAGGAAATAATGTCCAAATATGGATGAAATCGTAGAAAACGGGTCAGAAAGACCTGGCAGCAACTTCGTAAAGACTTGATTTTGAGAATAGATATTACACGAAATATGTGATAAAATAAAAAGAAGTATGTCATTTTTACAGAGAAATGGAGGTTACATCGGATGGAAGCATATACGGGGTTTGCAGCAGTCTATGATATTTTCATGGACAATGTACCTTATGAAGAGTGGAGCAGCTATCTCCATGGTCTGCTTCTGGAGCATGGAATTGAAGAAGGGATCGTATTGGATCTGGGATGTGGGACAGGTGCGATGACAGAGCGGCTGGCAGCATTCGGATATGATATGATCGGAGTGGACAATTCAGAGGATATGCTGGAGCTTGCCATGGAAAAAAGAGTACAGTCAGGGCAGGATATTCTGTATCTGTTGCAGGATATGCGGGAATTTGAATTGTACGGTACAGTGCGTGCGGCAGTGAGTGTCTGTGATTCGGTAAATTATATTACAGAGCCTGAAGAGCTGAAAGAGGTATTCCGGCTGGTGAATAATTACTTAGATCCTGAAGGCGTCTTTATTTTTGATTTTAATACAGTATATAAATATAAGGAAGTAATGGGAGATACCGTTATAGCGGAAGACCGTGGTGAATGTAGTTTTATCTGGGATAACTATTACTATGATGAGGAAAAGATCAATGAATATGATCTGACGCTGTTTATCAGGGAAGAGGGAAAAGAGAAAAATTTGTACCGGAAGTATCAGGAGACGCATTATCAGAGGGGCTATACATTAGACGAGATGAAAGAGCTGATTCAAAGTTCGGGCCTGATCTTTGAGACTGCTTATGATGCATTTACCCATGAAGCACCGAAAGAAAAAAGTGAACGGATCTATATCATAGCAAGAGAATATGGAAAGTTACAGAAATAAGCAAGAAATTTTATGATGAGAAAGGAAAAGAAGAATGAAAGATTATATTGTCAGGGCAACCGCAGGAAATACGCAGATCCGTGCTTTTGCCGCAGTAACAACGAACCTGGTAGAAGAGGCGAGAGTCCATCATCAGACAAGTCCGGTTGCAACAGCAGCTCTGGGACGGCTTCTGACCGGTGGAGTCATGATGGGAAGCATGATGAAGAATGATACCGATATGCTGACGATCCAGATCAAATGTTCCGGAGATATTGAGGGGCTGACAGTGACGGCAGACAGTCAGGGAAATGTAAAAGGATATGTATTTAATCCGGATGTCATGCTGCCACCAAAGAATGGAAAGCTGGATGTAGGCGGAGCATTGGGCCAGGGAGTTATGACGATCATCAAAGATATGGGACTGAAAGAACCATATTCCGGTCAGACAATCCTTCAGACCGGTGAGATCGCAGAAGATCTGACGTACTACTTTGCAACGTCTGAGCAGGTTCCGTCTTCCGTAGGACTGGGTGTACTGATGAACGGAGATAATACGGTCAGAGTTGCCGGAGGATTTATTGTTCAGGTTATGCCTTTTATTGAAGATGAAGTATTAAATAAACTGGAAGAAAATATTAAAAAGATCCGTTCTGTCACGGCTATGCTTGATGATGGACATACGCCGGAACAAATGCTGGAGCAGGTGCTGGAAGGACTAGATCTTGAGATCACGGATACAATGCCGGCACAGTTCTACTGTAACTGTTCTAAAAAGAGAATTGAAAAAGCAATCATCAGTATTGGAAAGAAGGAAATTCAGGAGATGATTGATGAAGGAAAAGAGATTGAAGTAAAATGTCACTTCTGTAATACAGCCTATCATTATTCTGTGGATGAATTAAAAGAATTATTAAAAAAGAGCAGATAAATTTTTAAAGTTCTGCAGGAACGGACTGAGAATGAAAATGATAAAAATCCGGACTGAGGAACGGATCAGCGAAAGGAGAAGCATATGAGACATGGATTTGTAAAGGTTGCTGCGGCAACACCGGATATCCGGGTCGCAGATGTAGAGTTTAATAAAGAGAATATTTGCAGAGGGATTGAAGAAGCAGAAAAGGCGAATGCAAAAATACTGGTGTTCCCGGAACTGTGTGTGACAGGATATACGTGCAGTGACCTGTTTGACCATGCGGTTTTACTGAAGGCAGCGAAAAAGGCTCTGTTGGAGATCGCAGAGTTTACCAGAGACAGGGATCTGCTGGTGTTTGTGGGAGTTCCGCTTGAGGTGGATGGAAAGCTTTACAATGTGGCGGCAGCCCTGAATCATGGAAAGATCCTGGGACTGACGACAAAGACATTTCTTCCGAATTACGGGGAATTTTATGAGATGCGTCAGTTTACTCCCGGACCGGAGAAGGCGAGATATATTTCTTTTAACGGAGAAGAGATCCCGTTCGGACCACAGATTCTTTTCCAGGCAGCAGAAATGGAAGATCTGATCGTTGCAGCGGAGATCTGCGAGGATGTGTGGTCACCGGTTCCGCCGAGTATCGGTGCGGCACTGGAAGGAGCAACTGTGATCGTAAACTGTTCCGCAAGTGATGAGACGATCGGAAAGGATACGTATCGCAGAGAGCTGATCGCAGGGCAGTCTGCACGACTGATCGCAGGATATATTTATGCAAATGCAGGAGAAGGAGAATCAACAACGGATCTTGTCTTTGGCGGACATAATATTATCGCAGAAAATGGAACGATCCTGAAAGAAAGCAATCGCTATAGAAATGAAATTATTTACTCGGAGTTTGACCTTGAGAGAATTACGGGAGAAAGAAGAAAGAATACGACATTTCAGACAGCACAGGAACGCAGCCTGATCCGGGTAGGATTCCAGATAGAAAAAGGAGAAACTTCTCTGACGAGAACATTTCCAAAGAAGCCGTTTGTTCCGTCAGATGAACAGACGAGAGCTGCACGCTGCGAGGAGATCCTGACGATCCAGGCAATGGGACTGAAGAAGCGTCTTGCCCATACCAATGCGAGAACCGCAGTGGTAGGAATTTCCGGTGGGCTGGATTCTACGCTTGCCCTCCTGGTTACTGCGAAAGCATTTGATATGCTTGGAAGGGATAAAAAAGATATTCTTGCGGTGACGATGCCGTGTTTTGGAACGACAGACCGTACCTATCAGAATGCCTGTGAGATGTCGAAAAAGGTCGGGGCAACTCTGATAGAGGTGCCGATCGCCGAGGCGGTGAATATCCATTTCCGGGATATCGGACACGATCCCGAGGATCACAGTGTCACTTATGAGAATGGACAGGCACGCGAGAGAACGCAGGTATTGATGGATCTTGCGAATAAGACGTGGGGCATGGTTATCGGGACAGGCGATATGTCAGAGCTTGCACTTGGCTGGGCAACCTACAATGGCGATCATATGTCCATGTACGGGGTGAATGCCTCTGTGCCTAAGACATTGGTACGCCATCTGGTCAAATATGCTGCGGATGATACGGAAGATGAGCAGCTCCGGGAAGTACTGTATGATGTACTGGACACTCCGGTAAGCCCGGAATTACTTCCGCCAAAAGACGGAGACATCGCACAGAAGACAGAAGATCTGGTGGGACCGTATGAATTGCATGACTTCTTCTTATATTTTATGCTTCGCTTTGGATATGAGCCTGCAAAGATCTATCGTCTTGCCTGCAGTACTTTTGAGGGGGAATACGACAGGGAAACGATCCTGAAGTGGCTGAAGACATTCTGCAGGAGATTTTTCTCCCAGCAGTTTAAGAGATCCTGTCTGCCGGATGGCCCGAAAGTGGGAACTGTGGCACTTTCTCCGCGTGGTGACTGGAGAATGCCGAGTGATGCCTGCGTTGCTGTATGGATGAAAGAACTGGAGACTTTATAAAAAGAAAAGATACGATAAAGAGAAAATGTAAAAAAAGAAAAGATGCTTTTCCGGAAATGGCAGATACACCCGGTCGGGAGTAAAGGTCAGATCAAAGAAAAGCATCTTTTTCAGTATAGTCCTTATTGGCACTGAAGAAAGAAACTGTTGCAAAAAGCTTCACAGTAAAATTCTTATACAGCGGCGATCACTTCTACTTCGCAGAGGACTCCCTTGGGAAGATCCTTTACAGCAACGCAGGAGCGGGCCGGATTTCCGGTGAAATATTTTGCATATACGGCATTGAATGCTGCAAAATCAGCAATATCAGCAAGGAAACAAGTTGTCTTTACAACATCTGTAAATGCTGCATTCTGACTGTCAAGCAGTCCTTTGATATTCTTCATGACCTGTTCAGCCTGTTCCTCAATGGTAGTTCCGACCACTTCACCTGTCTGTGGCGAAAGAGGAACCTGTCCTGAAAAGAAAGCAAATCCATTCACAACAACTCCCTGGGAATATGGTCCGATCGCAGCCGGAGCCTCTTTGGTTTCTACATATTTTAACATGATCTCTACCTCCATTTTTCTGAGTAAAAATTACTATAAATTATTATAAACCCGGCCTCAAATTTTTGCCACCCTAAATTTAAAACCATATTGAAGACGAAAAAAAATAGTGCTATCCTATATCTGAAAAAATGGTCAGTTGCGTATTGCAGCGTGAATGAAAGAGAAAGGAGTGCGGCAGTATTATGAAAGCAGTACAGCATGATATGACGGTGGGAAAGCCGATGAAAGTAATTATAAATTTTACATTGCCGATTTTTATCGGAAATGTGTTTCAGCAGTTTTATAATATGGCAGATGCTGTGATCGTGGGAAAGTTTGTCGGTACGAAAGCACTGGCAGCAGTCGGAAGCACCGGAACGATCATGTTTCTGATCTGGGGCTTTGTCGCGGGAATGACAGCCGGATTTACGGTTCTGACAGCACAGAAATTCGGAGCGGGCGATATGGATGGAATGAGGAAGACTGTTGCGGGGGCAGGCATCCTTTCTTTGGGAATCGGACTTTTTCTGACGATTGTATTTATGGCATTTATGAAACCACTTCTGATTCTTATGAATACACCGGAGGATATTTTCCGGGATGCATATGCTTATATTATGATTGTCAGCGGAGGAATCCTTGCACAGATGCTGTATAATCTTCTGTCCAGTATCCTGCGTGCGTTGGGAAACAGTAAGTTGCCGCTTTATTTTCTGATTATCAGTGCGGTGCTTAATATTTTCCTGGATCTGCTCCTGATCATCGTCTTCGGACTGGGAACTGCAGGAGCCGCCATTGCAACCGTTGTCGCACAGGGAATATCGGGACTTCTCTGCCTGGGCTATATCATGCTGAAGCTTCCGATACTGCATCTGAAAAAGGAGGACCGGCACGTAGGAGGTCAGATCTACCTGACGCAGATCCGCATCGGTCTGCCAATGGCATTGCAGTATTCCATTACAGCGATTGGAACTATGATGGTGCAGACTTCGCTGAATATTCTCGGTTCTACACTGGTAGCGGCATTTACTGCGGCAAATAAGATCGAGCAGGTAGTGACGCAGGCATATGTGGCAATGGGGACAACCATGGCAACTTACGGGGCACAGAATATGGGAGCGGGCAATGTCCCGAGGATTCGCCAGGGATTCAAAGCATGTACGATCCTGGGAGTTATTTATTCTTTTATTGCAGCAGCATTTGTTATGACTGTAGGAAAATATATGACTTACTTATTTGTTTCAGAAAATGTTGGTGTGATCATGGATTCGGTGGAGATTTATCTGTGGTGTATTGGAATCTGTTTTATTCCGCTTGCTGTAGTGAATATTTACAGAAATGGAATCCAGGGACTGGGCTATGGACTTCTTCCAATGATGGCAGGAGTGGCAGAACTGGTCGGAAGAGGTGCTGTTGCAGTGGCTGCGGCAAAGCAGAGAAGTTATACCGGAGTCTGTATGGCCAGTCCGGCAGCATGGATCCTTGCGGGATCGCTGCTGCTGGTCATGTATTACTATATCATGAAAGTTGATATGAAAAAGATTTTCGGAAAGTCATCCTCATAACGCAGGGAGAGAGAACAGGAGTCTGCCGTTATATTCAGACTTTCTTCAGAAAAAGAAGGGAAAAGATACATACGATCCCCTCTGTTACCGGGAGTGACATCCAGATCCCGGTGAGTCCGAATAAATGAGCCAGAAGAAAAGCGGCCGGGATGATCAGCAGGAATCCTCTTAGAAGAGAGAGGATAAATGCCTGTTTTGGGTGGTCCGTGGAACTTAAAAATACTGCGGCAACGATATTGATGCCGGAGAAAAAGAGGCTGGTAAAGTAGATCCTCATTCCGTCGGCCGCAATGGAAGTAAGGGCGGTGTTCTGATCTTTATTGAACAGATCAGCAATGGGGTCAGCCAGCAGGAAGATAACTGCGTAAGAAAGCAGAGCCAGAAGCAGAGCGGTCAGGAGTGCATAGCATCTGATCTGATGGCGGACCGGCTGTCCTTTTTTTCCTGGATGGCTGCTGACGATGGGCTGGATTCCCTGAGCAATGCCGGTGGAGATGGCAATAAGAACCAGAGCGATGTTTGCAAGGACCCCATAGGCAGCGACACCGGTATTTCCGCTTAAATCCAGGATCAGGAAATTAAATACGAGAATCACGATCCCGGAAGAAACTTCAGTGATCAGGGAGGAGACACCTAGAGAACAGATCGAGGAAGCTGTGCTGAGGGAAGGTTTTGTCTTCATCAGCCGGAAGTGGCTGTTTCCTCTCAGAAAATGAGTGGAAAGAATCCCCATACTGATGAGCGGTGCGGTAGCTGTGGCAAGGGCGGCACCTACCATGCCAAGATTCAGAGGATAAATGAAAAGGTAATCCAGCAGGATATTGGAGAGGCTTCCGATGATCATTCCTGCCATGGATAAAGCGGGTTCACCGTCATTTCTGACAAAGCATACGAGAAGGTTATTGGCCAGAAATAAGGGGGCAAATGCCAGCAGGATACGGATATAGGGGACGGCAAAAGGGAGTGTCCGGCTGTCTGCTCCCAGGAGAAGGCATAAAGGCTCTGCCCCAAGAAGTCCTGTCAGTGCGAAAAAAATAGCTGCGATGACTGCCAGCAGGACGGACTGTGTAAAGACTGTGCGGTGCGTTTCTCCTTCCGGGTGCGTGGAGGAGAGGGAATAACGTGAACCGCCTCCCATTCCGATCATGAGACCGGTTCCGTTGAGCAGACTGTATGCAGGCAGAACCAGGTTCAGGGCGGCAAGTGCATCGGAGCCAATGCCTCTTGCAATAAAAAAGGTATCAGCAAGAATGTAGCAGGAAAAGCCGATCATTCCGAGAACATTCGCAGAGACATATTTCAGAAAAAGTGAAAAAATATGCCCGGAAGTGTCGGAACTGTGGATAACTTTTGTATCTGACATAAAAAACTCCCTTCTGAGTGCGGTTAGGTGCGGTTAAATGATGAAAAAGGCATTCACTTTTCGTCCCTTCTAATAACCGGTCTGTTACCTGTCTTCAGCCTGTGCATATCACCTGAAAACTGGTCAAAGAGGTATTAGAGCCTGTCGGTCCGAAAATGAATGCCTTACGATCTTACCCGGCGGCAAGATCCACATTTTCATATAAAACTGTAGGTATGATATCATAGATATCAGGGGAAATCAAATCTTTTTTTCAGGATGAATCAGGTGTAAAATAAAAAGACCGAGTGGAAAATGAAGGAGAACGACCGATGAATAAAAAAGAAGTACTGGAGATCCGTAAGCAGTTTTCGCCGAAGAACTGTGCGATCACGAGAATTTGTGGCTGCTATGTGGATCATGAGAAAAATAAAAAGATGGAATCGAAAGAAGCCTTTCTTTCCCTGCCGGAAGAAGAGGCATTTAAATATTTTGATATTTTTAAGAAGACACTTTCGGGTTCGATCGGTAAAAATATGATTAATATGGAATTTCCAATCGATGCGGAAATGCCGGGAGGAACGCAGGAGTTCCTGCTGAAACTCCGTGACAGCAGACTGGAAGATGATATGCTGCTGGAAGAATTTTACGACAAGGTGATCGCTACTTATGAATATGCGGAGAATTATTATATTATTCTGATCCATGCCATGTATGATATTCCGGGAAAGTCTTCTGATGATATGGAAATGTTTGACGCTTCAGATGAAGTATATCAGCATATCCTCATGAGTATCTGTCCGGTGAGTCTGTCCAAGGCGGGACTTAGTTATAATGCAGAGGAGAATTGTATTCAGGATCGTATCCGTGACTGGATCGTGGACAGACCGGATAAGGGATTTTTATTTCCGGCGTTTAATGACAGAAGTACAGATCTTCACAGTGTTCTTTATTATACGAAGAAGTCGGAAGATCTTCAGCCGGAGATGATCGACCAGCTTTTGGGAGCTAAGATGCCGATGTCTGCTGATACTCAGAAAGAGACATTTCAGATGATTATCGAGGATACACTGGGAGAGGATGGAGATTATGAAACGGTCCGTAATATTCATGAGACGCTGAATGAGCTGATTGAAGAGCATAAGGAAGACCCTGATCCGCTTTCTCTGGATAAGACGGATGTGAAAAAAATATTTGAGCAGAGCGGTGTTTCCAATGAAAAGATGGAAAATTTTGATCAGAATTTTGAGGAAAATGCAGGGGAAAAGGCATCGCTTCTTGCATCCAATATCGCAGAGACGAAGAAGTTCAATATTGAGACCCCGGATGTGGTGATCAAAGTCAACCCGGAGCGGATGGATCTGGTAGAGACCAGAATGATCGACGGAAGGCAATGTCTGGTGATTCCGGTGGATGATCATATTGAAGTGAATGGACTCAATGTCAGAACGATGAAAATAAAGACAGAGTGAGAAGCGAAAAGCCGAGAGACTGGTTAGGATATCCGTTCGGGAGTATTTCCTGCATGAGAAGAAATACTCCTGAACGGGATTTTTTCTTTGAAGTATTTGAAATCGTATCTGAACGGGATTTCTATGCGTTCTGAGTTTATAGGATGGTATACTGCATCAGTTCATAATGCAGCGTACATCCTTCAACGATTTCTGCAGGGAGCAATGCCCTGGCAACAAGTTTCAATTCTTCATCCGGCAGATCAGTTCGTCTTAAATGAGCATAATCTCCGTCAATCTGCTCAACAATGTAATCGCATACCAGCATTTTGAAATCTCCTTTCTTTCATTCGCTCGCTAACGCTCATTATATCATGATCGGCATCGATGATGCCTGGAGCTGCTTTGCAGCGATCATGATCGTCATTCGCCACTCGCACTGAAAAAGCAATGCTTTCTCCTGATCGTTAACGCTCATTATATCATACAGAAAAAAGAAATGGCAAATTACTTATTATAAGCAGATTTACGAGGAAGAAGGGCTTCAGGGATTGCTGGAGCAGTTGTGATGTGATAAAAACAGAGTGAGTATATAGTTCTGGTTTATAAGCCGGTGACCTGGAGGAAGAGGTGACTGGTTTTTCTCTTAAAAAATCCTCCTGTTTTTTCGTGAAATCTTACAAAAATCAATTCCCGTCTTTGTGTAAAATTCCAAAATTGAAAACGATACCAAAAATAGCTTTGACAAATCGAAAATCAGGGTGTATTGTGTAATCACAACAAAGAAATACAGTAGCAACAACAAGGAGATGATAAATTGGCAACGATATCAGATGTGGCAAAGCTTTCAGGATTATCAGTCTCTACCGTATCAAGAGTTATCAATAATAAGCCTCATGTATCAGAAGCAAAAAGACAGCGGGTACAGGAGGCGATGGATGCACTGGGATACAGTCCCCTGCAGGCAGCAAGACAGATGAGAGGTTCCGGTTCAGGAAATGTGGCTGTGGTTGTTCCGACGATCACGAATAACTTTTTTGCTCATCTGGTTGATTCAATCGAAAGAACATGTAGCAAATATGCATACAGGACGTTGATCATCCAGACTTACGGAGAACGGGCAGGAGAGGAAGAAGCATTGAATCTGCTTCGTATGCAGCACGCAGACGGTGCAATCCTCTGTGCGATTGAGAACCAGTGGGAACTGATCAGGAAGTTTACCCAGTATGGCAGGCTGGTTGCATGTAATGAGTACAATGAAGACCATGAGATCTCAATGATCTGTGGAAGACAATATGAGGGATTTCAAAAAGCAACCGAGTATCTTTTAGGTAAAGGACATCAGAGAATCGCTTACTGTACAGGAGCAAAAGCGTTGGTTTTACAGCCAAAGGGACTGAATATCGACAGTGACCGCTACAGAGGTTTTATTGAGACATTAAGCAAGGCGGGAAAAAGTGCTGACCCGGATCAGATGTTTACGAGAATACATACGATGGAAGATGGAAAGAGAGTGATGAAAAAGATCTTAAATCTCTCTTTGCAGGAAAGACCGGATGCAGTCATTGCAGGAAGTGATGAAGTGGCAGCCGGAATGGTGATCGAAGGACTTGCAAATGGAATCCGGATCCCGGAAGATATTGCAATTCTGGGAGTGGATGACCAGCCGCTGGCATCCTGCATACAGATTCCTCTGACGACGATCCGTCAGCCGATTGCTCAGGAAGGCGAGTATGCGGCAAAAGAAATGATCCGTCAGCTCAGGGACGGAGCGGAAGATACGATCCGCAAAGAACTGGATCTTGAATTAGTGATCCGGCAGTCAGCCTGAGGGCAGCAGTAATTTAGTAAATAACCAGTACGAAATCCAGTGCTGGTTTTTAAAAGAAACAAATTGGTAACGATACCAAAAAGCGGAAATCAAGGAGGAAAAGAAAATGGTAGTATTAGCAAGAGTTGATCAGAGACTGATTCATGGGTTGATCGTAAACCAGTGGGCACCACATCTTCAGGTAAAAAGATTTATGGTGGTAGATGATGTGCTTTGCAATAACGAAGAGATCAAGGCAAGTATGAGAATGGCAAAGCCGGCAGGAACAGGAGTGTCTGTCATCAGCACAGAGACAGCAATCACCAATTTTAAAGCCGGTAAATATGACGGACAGAGAGTGTTCGTTCTTGTAAAAGAGCCGGAGACACTGATCCGTCTGATGGAAGGCGGCGTCGAGATCCCGAAAGTAGATCTTGGAATTATTTTCAATGAGAATGGAAGAACACCGGTCACAAAATTTATTGCACTGAATGAGAAAGAAAAAGCAGATCTTGAAATCATCAGAAGCAAGGGTGTTCCGATCGTGATCCAGTATGTTCCGACTGATGCAGAAGAGGCATACTGATTCAGAAAAATATATTGATTCAGAAAAAGAAAAGATCAGTGTCAGATAAGTAAAAAATTGAGAGGTGACAGATATGCATATCATACAGGATATATTAATCGTTCTTTTGGCAGGGTACATGACGATCGACCAGAATGGTCCGGTTGTTATGTCCTGGTTCTCCGTAATCGTTGGTACAATTTCAGGTCTGATCATGGGAGACTTAAATACAGGTCTTATGATCGGAGGTACATTCCAGTTGATGTCGCTTGGTGTGGCAGCACTTGGAGGAGCTTCTGCCCAAAACTACGGACTTGCAACAATTATCGGTACATTTATCGCAGTCCGCACAGGAACGGGAATTGATGCGGCTGTAGGTGTTGGACTTCCGGTTGGACTTCTTGCGATCCAGTTAGAAGTTGTAGTGCGTATTGTAAATAACTTTGTAGCACATAAGATGCAGAGTGATAATAATGAAGGAAAATGGAAAAACATGAACCGGATCGCATGGGTCGGACCGCTGCTCTGTTCCCTTCAGACAATCATTCCAACAGTGATCGTTGTATGCTTTGGTGCAAATGTAGTGAATTTTATCCTGGATGTGATCCCACAGTGGGTGACAGACGGGCTTTCCATTGCAGCAGGAATGCTTCCTGTAGTCGGTATCGGAATGTTGATGCGTTATATGCCGGTTAAGAAATTCCTTCCATTTATTCTGATCGGATTTATACTTTCAGCTTATCTGTCCATGCCGGTACTCGGAATTGCGATTGTCGGATTTGCCGCAGCATTCTGGTATTTTACGACAGAAATGAAAAAAGCCGCAGAGGCAGAGAAAGCAGTAGCTGTTACAACAGTGGATGAGATGGGAGATGATTTTGATGAGTAAGATGGAAAATAATACAGTAAATAAAGCAGGCAGCACAGGTGTTGAGCTGAACCTGAATGATGGAACGCAGCGTTATCAGGTAACAAAAAAAGATCTGAAAAAGACAGCCGACAGATATAACTTTATGGCATGTAACATTTTCAATTACGAATCCCAGATGGGTCCGGCTGTAGCATGGGCAATGACACCGGTACTTCGTAAGATCTATAAAAAAGATGAAGAATACAAAGAGGCACTGAACAACCATTTTAATTATTTCAATTCCACAACAGTCATGTCCAGTATGATCCTGGGTGCGACACTGGCGATCGAAGAGAAGGACGGCATCGAGGCGAAAGAGACAGTACAGTCGTTAAAGACCAGTCTGATGGGACCGTTTGCCGGAGTTGGTGATACGCTGGTATGGGTTCTCTGGCCGACGATCATGGGATCTATTTCAGGATATATGGCACAGCAGGGAAATCCGCTGGGTGCGATCATCTGGTTTATTGCAAACATCATTTTCTGGTTTGTAAAGAGAAAAATGTTTGAAGTGGGATATACTTCAGGAACAAAGCTGATCACAAACCTTGGAAAAAGCCTTACGACATTTACAGAAGCCGCTTCTATCATGGGACTGAGTGTTGTCGGTGCATTGATCGCTTCTTCTGTAAAAATGACAACAGCATTAAATTTTAAAGTCGGGGAAGTTTCACTGGCACTTCAGACTGATGTACTTGACAGGATCATGCCATCCCTGCTTCCGGTACTTCTGACAGCACTTGTCTACAAGCTGCTCGGAAATAAGAAGTGGACAGCAACGAAACTGATCCTTCTGATTATTGTTATTGCACTGGTATGCTCTTTCTTTGGAATCCTCACAGTATAGCGGAAAGGAAATAACATCTATGAAAAGAATTTTAGTTACAGCATCTCATCATAAGATGGCAGATGGATTAAAGGATACTCTGAATTTTGTTTCAGGCGGAGTGCAGGAGACGATTGCACTCTCTGCCTATCTGGATAACCAGCCGGTGGAAGAGGCAGTCGATGAACTGATGAAAGGATTTGCAGAGGAAGATGAAGTGATCGTTCTGACAGACCTGACTTCAGGAAGTGTGAACCAGCAGTTTTTCCGTTATCGCAACAGACCGCATACGCACATTGTGAGTGGTATGAACCTTCCACTTGCATTTCAGGTAGCCATGGAGCCGCAGGGAGAATATATCACGGTGGAACGGATGCGTGAGATGGTGGAAGAAGCAAAGAATGAAATAAAATATGTCAATGATATAGCAGACGATGGAGATGACGAGGATGAGTAATAAAACGGCATGGTGGAAAAAGAGTGTAGTATATCAGGTATATCCGAAAAGCTTTTGTGATTCAAATGGAGACGGGATCGGGGATCTGAATGGAATCCGCAAAAAAATTCCTTATCTTGCAAAGCTGGGTGTGGATGTTCTCTGGTTGAATCCGATCTACGCGTCTCCGCAGGTGGATAACGGGTATGATATTTCCAATTACAGAGAGATCGAGCCGACATTTGGTACCATGGAAGATTTTGAAAATCTGCTTGCAGAAGCACATGAGGCAGGTCTGAAGATCATTCTTGACCTGGTTGTAAATCATACCTCTGACCAGCATCCATGGTTTCAGGAATCAAGAAAAAGTAAGGACAATCCTTACAGCGACTACTATATATGGAAAGACGAAGTAATCAATAACTGGGGATCCAGTTTCGGCGGATCTGCCTGGGAGTATGCAGAGGAGCGTGCCCAGTATTATCTGCACTGCTTTGCAAAAGAGCAGCCGGATCTGAACTGGGAAAATCCGAAAGTGCGGCAGGAAGTATATGATATCCTGCGGTTCTGGCTGGATAAAGGAATCGATGGATTCCGGATGGATGTAATTTCGCTTCTTTCGAAAGATCAGAATTTTCCGGACGGGCCGGTGATTCAGAATAAAGCTTACGGAAGTTATTATGCCGGATGTGCAAATGGACCGAGAGTACATGAATTTCTCCAGGAGATGAACCGGGAAGTATTGAGTAAATACGATATTATGACCGTAGGAGAGACACCGCATACCAATGCAGATGAGGCGGCTCTTTATACAGATGAATCAAGAAAAGAACTGAACATGGTCTTTCATTTTGACCATATGCATCTGGATTATGATGAGAATGGAAAATATGCAACAAACCGTGTGCCTCTTGTGGCACTGAAAAAAGTCATGACGCAGTGGCAGGATAAGATGCATGAGTGCAATGGCTGGAACAGTCTGTACTGGTGCAATCACGATCAGGCGAGAGCTGTGACACGCTTTGGAAACGATTCAGAAGAATACAGAGAAATCTCGGCAAAAATGCTTGGAACATGTCTTCATATGATGCAGGGAACTCCTTACATTTATGAAGGGGAAGAGCTTGGAATGACCAATGCAGATTTTACGAAGCTCGAGGAGTACAAAGACGTAGAAGCACTGGATATCTTTAAAGATTTTACAGAAAGAAAAGGATTTTCAAAAGAAGATACCCTCCATTTACTTCATTTGAAGTCCAGAGACAACGCCAGAACTCCGATGCAGTGGGATGCTTCCGAAAATGCCGGATTCTCTGAAGCACAGCCATGGATTCGTGTCAATGCTAATTATAAAAAGATCAATGCAGAAAATGCTCTGGCAGACAGTGACTCTGTTTTCTATTACTATCAGAAGCTGATTGCCCTGCGTCATGAACTTCCGATTATTACGGATGGAGTTTATGAACTGCTGGATGCAGAGAATGAAAAGATTTATGCTTACCTGAGAAAAGGAGAGAAAGAAAGTCTGATTGTTCTTTGCAATTTCACGGATGAGACAGTGGAATACGAGGTGGATGAGTCTGTAAAAGCAGAGAGAAGTAAGCTTGTAATTTCCAATTATAAAGATGCTCCTGAAAAGTTTGCATCAAAGATCACAATGAAGCCTTATGGGGCTTATGTATACTATACAAAATGAGGTAAGAAAAATGGTGTAATCCCGATTATGGGGTTACATCTTTTTTTGCAAGGATTTTTTGCAGTTATACCTGATTTGCAAATAAATCCGTTTCGAGGCTGAGTAAGTTGCTGATTTCCAAAGCTATGTCGTTTAAATTGCAATCAAGTTCTCCCAAAAACCATTGATTAAGTGGTGATCTTTTTATAGATTGCTTCAGCCAGAAGCCGATGCCCCAGAGCATCCAGATGCTGACGGTCGGTTTCACTGGCATTGGCAACAGAGGCAGCATCGAGAAAATCAGCGTGATACCGGACAGCAATTTTTTTATATTCAGTGGCAAGGTTCTGAGAGACAAGCTCAGAACCTTTATTAAATTCCGGGTCAAATCCAGGATCGCCGACACCCGGAGCAAGGAGGATCGGTGAGATCACGAAAAGACGAAAAGGGTGGGAAGAACTTTTCTGAGCTTTGGTGATGACCTGTTCCAGTCCCTTGGCAATCGTGCCGGCAGAGGCATTGTAACGGGTCTTGCAGTCATTGGTTCCGAGCATCAGGATGAGCAGATCCACAGGGGCATGGCTTTCCAGGAGAATACCGATCGTATCCAGTCCACGGCGGCCTTCCCGCAATTCATCGGAAAAGACGGTAGTTCTTCCACAGAGACCTTCTTCAATAATACGGTCATTGGTTCCAAGCTTTTTCTGAAGCAGACCGGTCCAACGGGTATCTGCATCAAAGCGTCCTGATCCGTCAGGGCGATATCCATAAGTATTTGAATCTCCAAAACATAAAATATTCATAACGTCAACTCCTTTATAAACATACTAATCATATATGAATAGTATATTAAAACGAAGAAAGAGAAATGTCAAGTGTCATATATGAGAACTTTCAGAGATCCAGTTGCTTCAGTGCCAGTGCAATTCCATCCTGATCATTGTCTGCTGTGATAAAAAAGGACTCTTGGGTCTGAGGGATCTTTTACAATCCAGTCAGATCGGGTATAAAGATTCCATGTCAGGTCAAAATCCTGTGATTCAATATATTGAATCACAGAAGCCGCGTCCTTTGCTGTGAAGCCTTTTTCATAAAGAACAGAACGGTTTTCGTCCAGGATCAGTCCTCCTGAGAAGGCTATGATGGAACAGGTAAGTCCATAGTTACTTATGATCAGTTCAATGGCAGCAGGATAACGTGCAGAGGCGAGGACAAAAGAAGTTCCGTTGTTGCAGGTATGGGGTATTTGCAAAAGCCGTCTGTAGTGGTAAAATAAAGATTAAGGCTGAAAATAAAGATGGAGTGTAGAGAATGATAAAAAAGATCAGAGCGGGGGTGCTGCTCCTCTTCTTTCTGCTGCTTTCTTTCGAGGCCTGTAAAGCAGGTGATGCGGAAAAAGAAGCAGGCACAAAAGGCTGGAAAGAAGCTGCGGATGCCGCAGAGAATGAAGAGCAGGTGAAAAAGTCCTCATCCGATACGACCTGTTATACTTTTGAGGATGTGGAAGGAAATTCTTATCAGGCAGAGCTGCTTGACGAAGTGGCAAAGAACCCGTATAATTTTAAGAATCTTGTGACGGACCCGGAAAGCGGATATAAGACTTATTCAGATACGAAGAAGCATATTTCTTCAAAGCTGGGTGTGGACGTTTCTGAATTTCAGGGCGAGGATATAGACTGGCAGCAGGTAAAGGAAAGAGGGATTGATTTTGTGATCGTACGGCTGGGATATCGTGCCTACGGAGAGAGTGGTGTTCTGGTACTGGATGATATGTTTGACCAGAATGTGCAGGGTGCATTGTCAGCCGGCCTGGAAGTAGGAGTTTATTTCTTTTCACAGGCAACAACTTTGTCCGAGACAGTGGAAGAGGCAGATTTTGTACTGGAGCATATCAGGCAGTATGACATCACAGCACCGGTTGTATTTGATACAGAAGAGATCAAAGGGGATGAGGCAAGAACCGATTCCAATACACGGGAAGATTTCACAAATTACTGTAAGGTATTTTGCGACAGTATCAAAGCAGAGGGGTACGATGCAATGATTTATGCCAATATGAAATGGATGGCATTTACGCTGAAGCTGGAAGAACTTGAAGGATATGATTTCTGGTATGCGGATTATCACGAAGAGCCACAGTGTCCGTATGCATTTAAAATGTGGCAGTACAGTGAGACGGGAGAAGTACCCGGGATCACAGGACATGTTGATTTAGATTTATGGTTTCAGGAGGAAAATTAAATGAAATGGAATAAATTCCGGTTGAAGACAACGACAGAAGCAGAAGATATCGTCAGCAGTATGCTGGCAGATCTTGGGATCGAAGGTGTGGAGATTGAAGATAAGATCCCGCTGACAGAATCAGATAAGGAGCAGATGTTCGTTGATATCCTTCCGGAGATCGAGCCGGATGACGGAGTGGCATATCTGAGTTTTTATCTGGAAGAAGAGGCAGACACAGAAGCTGTGCTGGCGAATGTAAAAAAGGAATTAGAAGAGATGTCTGCTTATGTGAACGTCGGTGAATGCACGATTGAAGAATCCGAGACGGAGGATGTGGACTGGGTCAATAACTGGAAGAAGTATTTTCATCAGTTCTATGTGGATGATATCCTCATCATCCCGTCCTGGGAGGATGTAAAGCCGTCCGATGAGGATAAAATGGTCATCCATATTGATCCGGGTACGGCATTTGGAACAGGAATGCATGAGACAACCCAGCTTTGTATCCGGCAGATCAGAAAGTACGTGACGGAGAAGACGAAGATTCTTGATGTAGGATGCGGAAGTGGTATTCTTGGAATGCTGGCACTGAAATTCGGGGCAGAACATTCCGTGGGAACGGATCTTGATCCATGTGCGATCGATGCAACCTATGAAAATATGGAGAATAACGGGATCTCCAGAGACAAGTACGAAGTCATGATCGGAAATATCATTGATGATAAAGCAGTGCAGGACAAGGTCGGTTATGAATGTTATGATATCGTGGCTGCCAATATCCTGGCACCGGTACTGGTAGAGCTGACCCCGGTGATCGTAAACCAGCTTAAACCGGGCGGAATTTATATTACAAGCGGAATTATTGATGATAAGGAAGAAACTGTAAAAGAGGCAGTGGCAAAGGCGGGACTGGAACTCATTGATGTGACCTATCAGGGCGAGTGGGTGTGTGTAACTGCAAGAAAAAGGAATTAAAAGAAATTAGTAAAAGGAGAATGGAATGCAGCATTTTTTTGCGGATCGGTCCTGGGTTCAGGGAGATAAGATCCGGTTGGAAGGATCCGATGTCAATCATATGAAGAATGTCCTCCGTATGAAAGAAGGCGAAGAGGTACAGGTCAGTGACGGGACTGGAAATGCTTACCTGTGTCAGATAGAGGGGTATGAAGGTGATCAGGCTGTGCTGAAGATCCGGGAGAAGACGGAGAAAGATACAGAACTTCCGTCAAAGATCTGGCTGTTCCAGGGACTTCCCAAAGGGGATAAGATGGAACTGATCGTTCAAAAGGCGGTAGAACTGGGAGTGTACGGCATTGTTCCATTTGCGGCAAAGCGTTCAGTTGTCCGGCTGGATGAGAAAAAGGCCGGGAAAAAGCAGATTCGCTGGCAGGCGATCGCAAAGGGAGCTGCGGAGCAGTCAGGCAGAGGTCTGATTCCTGAAGTGGAGACCGTGAAGACCTATGCCGAGGCACTGGAGTTCGCAAAAGAGTTGGATGTGATCCTTGTTCCATATGAACTGGAAGAAGGCATGAAGGCAACGATGAGCATAATCGAAGCGATCAGACCGGGACAGTCTGTCGGAATCTTCATTGGCCCGGAGGGCGGCTTTGAAGAGCAGGAGATCGGGCAGGCACGAAATGCAGGAGCCGTTCCGGTCACACTTGGAAGAAGGATACTGAGAACAGAAACTGCAGGAATTACGACACTTTCAATTTTGATGTATCATCTGGAGTGTGCAGAGGTTCAGTAGCATTCTCAGAGAAAAGAACATATTTTATATAGAAAGAGAAGAAAAGGAAAGGGAAAATGGAAGCTTATTTAGATAATTCTGCCACGACAATGGCATATCCTGAGGTGGGAGAGCTTGTATATAAAGTGATGTGCCGGGACTACGGCAATCCGTCATCCATGCACCGCAAGGGTGTGGATGCAGAGCATTATGTCAAAGGAGCAAAAGAATCTTTGGCAAAGCTTATGAAAGTAAATGTAAAAGAGATCTTTTTTACTTCAGGTGGAACGGAGAGCGATAATCTTGCACTGATCGGATGTGCAAGAGCAAATAGACGGGCAGGGAATCATCTGATCACTACGTCCATCGAGCATCCCGCCATTTTAAATACGATGCGGTATCTGGAAGAAGAGGAAGGCTTTCGTGTGACCTATCTGCCGGTAGACTGCTGCGGACGGGTCAAGCTGGATGCATTAAAAGAAGCGTTATGCCCGGAGACGATCCTGGTATCGATCATGTATGTGAATAATGAAGTGGGAACAGTTCAGCCGGTGGAAGAGGCAGCGTCGATCGTGAAAGATTATAATCCGTCGATCTTATTCCACTCAGATGCGGTACAGGGGTTTGGAAAATACCGGATCTATCCGAAACGTCAGAAAATTGACCTGCTCAGTGTCAGCGGACATAAGATCCATGGACCGAAGGGAACGGGATTTTTATATATTGGTGAGAAAGTGAAGATCAGGCCGATTCTGTTCGGTGGTGGCCAGCAGAGGGATATCCGTTCCGGTACAGAGAATGTACCTGGAATTGCAGGGCTTGGTCTTGCGGCTGAGCTTGCATACAAAGATTTTGATATCAAGACTGCCCTGATGAGAGAACTGAAAGAATACTTTATCAGTGAGATCGGTAAGATGGAAAATACTGTGATCCATGGAGTGGCGGATGAGGGAAGTGCTCCGCATATCATCAGCCTGGGTGTAGCCGGGGTACGGAGCGAGGTTCTGCTGCATACACTGGAGGACAAGGGAATCTATGTATCGTCCGGATCAGCATGTGCTTCAAACCATCCGGCAGTCAGCGGAGTATTAAAAGGAATTGGGGCAGCGAGGGAATACCTGGATGCAACCATCCGAATCAGTATGTCGGAGTTTACAACAAAGGAAGAGATTGATTATCTTTTGGAGACACTTTATAAGTGTGTTCCGATGCTGAGAAGATATACAAGACACTAAGTGTATAAGAAGAGAAGGAGAAGGCAGATGAAATTTCATTCATTTTTGATCAAATACGGAGAGATTGGAATCAAGGGAAAGAACCGTTATATTTTTGAAGATGCACTGGTGCGTCAGATCCGTTATGCCCTGCAGGGAGCAGACGGAGAATTTCTGGTTCATAAGTGCCATGGAAGAGTTTATGTGGACTGTGAGGGAGAATACGATTTTGAGGAAACGGTAGAAAGCCTGAAAAAGGTCTTTGGCATCGTGGGAATCTGTCCGGTTGTACGCGTTCCGGTGGCTGAACTGGAGCAGTTAAAGAAAGATGTTGTATCCTATGTGGATCAGGTCTATGAGGATAAGAACCTTACTTTCAAAGTGGAGGCAAGAAGAGCAAATAAGCGTTATCCGGTCAATTCTATGGAAATCAACTGTGCAGTGGGAGAAGCGGTACTGGAGGCATTCCCGGAGACAAAGGTAGATGTGCATGATCCGGATGTGAGACTGAATGTGGAAATCAGGGAAGAAGTTTATATCTATTCAAAGATCATTCCGGGACCAGGAGGGATGCCGATCGGTACAAATGGAAGTGCCATGCTGCTTCTGTCAGGAGGAATCGACAGTCCGGTTGCCGGCTATATGATTGCCAAGAGAGGCGTTGAGATCGAGGCAACTTATTTCCATGCACCACCGTATACGAGTGAGAGAGCGAAAGAAAAGGTAGTTGACCTTGCACGCCTGGTATCTGCCTATGCAGGACCGATCAAGTTGCATGTTGTCAATTTTACGGATATCCAGCTTGCTATTTATGAAAAATGCCCGCATGATGAGCTGACGATCATTATGCGTCGTTATATGATGAAAATTGCCGAGCATTTTGCAAAGAAAGACGGATGTCTTGGGCTGATCACCGGAGAAAGTATCGGTCAGGTGGCAAGTCAGACGATGCAGAGTCTGAATGCGACCAATGCGGTTTGTACGCTTCCGGTTTACCGTCCGCTGATCGGATTTGACAAAAAGGAGATCGTGGAGATTTCGGAGAAGATCAACACATATGAGACATCAATCCAGCCATTTGAGGATTGCTGTACGATCTTTGTGGCAAAGCATCCGGTGACGAAACCGAACCTTGAAAGAATTGAGAAGTCTGAACTGAATCTGACCGATGTGATCGATGATCTGATGAAGACGGCGATTGAGACAGCAGAAGTGATCCGGATCCGTCAGAATGAAGCATAAACCGTGAGAAACACGCTTTACAGGTTTCGCTGATTATCGCGGCAGTTGCCAGGCATGGAGTCTGGCATGTTGCCCGCATAATAAAAAGAGGAAAGTCCTCTCAGGGCTTTCCTCTTAAATCGGCAAATATTTGGTTTATCCTGAATGCTTATTTAATGATATAAGCATCAAGTGCTGTAAGAATTTCATCAACGTTTCCGTCAGCGTGGATGTTCAGATCAATCGGCTTGGAAAGATCAAGACTGAAAATTCCCATGATTGATTTGGCATCTATAACATATCTTCCGGATACTAAATCGAAATCATTGTCATACTTGGTAATAGTATTAACGAATGACTTAACCTTGTCGATTGAATTTAATGAAATCTGTACTGTCTTCATTTCAAATCCCTCCTTGAATCTGCAATATTTGAGGTCTGTTACGACCTATGTATATTCTAAGGGATGATAAAGTAAAAGTCAAGGAACATTAGAGGAAAAAAGAGGTAATAACTATGTCAAAAAAAGCTGCATTGCACAACCTTGGATGCAAGGTAAATGCATATGAAACTGAGGCTATGCAGGAAATGCTGGAAAAGGCCGGATATGAGATTGTCCCGTTTAAAGAGGGGGCAGATGTCTATGTGATCAACACCTGTACCGTGACGAATATTGCAGACCGAAAGTCCCGTCAGATGCTGCACCGGGCAAGGAAAATGAATCCGGATGCAGTGGTTGTTGCAGCGGGATGTTATGTGCAGGCACAGGAGGGAAAAGTGGATTCCTGTATTGATATCGTGCTTGGAAATAATAAAAAGAAAGATCTGATCAGGATACTGGATGAATATAGGAAGTCCCGTGCAGAGAGCGGGCGGGAAAAGGAGATACTGCCGGATGTGGAACTGGAAGATATCGGGCATACAAAGGAGTATGAATCCCTCAATCTGACCAGACCGGGAGATCATACGAGAGCATACATCAAAGTACAGGATGGATGCAACCAGTTTTGCACGTACTGTATTATTCCCTATGCAAGAGGAAGAGTCCGCAGCCGTTCCATGGAAGATGTAACGGAAGAGGTCCGGACATTGGCAGAAAATGGATACAAAGAGGTTGTCCTTACGGGAATCCATTTAAGTTCCTATGGAATTGATTTTGATAAAGAAAGACATCTGCTGGATCTGATCCGGGCGGTTCATCAGATCGAGGGGATCGAGAGAATCCGGCTTGGTTCACTGGAACCGGGAATTATCACAGAAGAATTTGCAGAAGCAATTTCAAAGTTACCAAAGATGTGTCCACATTTCCATCTCTCACTGCAGAGTGGCTGCAATGCGACATTGAAGCGTATGAACCGGAGATATACAAGCGAAGAATATGCAGAACGTTGTGGTATCCTGAGAAAGTATTTTGAAAATCCGGCATTGACAACCGATGTGATCGTCGGTTTTCCGGGAGAGACGGAGGAAGAATTTGAAGCTTCCAGGAACTTTGTGGATTCGATTGATTTTTATGAAACCCATATTTTCAAGTATTCGAGAAGAGAAGGGACAAAGGCAGCAGTTATGCCGGATCAGGTAAGTGAGGGAAAAAAATCTGCGCGGAGTGCTGAAATGATCGAAATGGGTGAGCAGAAGCGGAGAGCTTATGAGGAAAGCTTTATTGGAAAAGAAGTTGAAGTTCTGGTGGAAGAGGAAATCGAAAGGAACGGAGAAATCTTTTGGACAGGACATACAAAAGAATATATAAAAATTGCACTACAAAGCAGGGAAAACCTGAGAAATTGTATCGTAAAAGTTCAAATTGAAGATGCTTTACAAATTATTCATTGAATTTCAGGGTGAATTATATTAAACTTGAGATAAGGCATCGGTTTCAGTCAGGAGACCAGTGTGATTGCAGACTTCCGGGTCAGGCAGCATCCGGGGTGTGACAGACAGATAAAAGCAAGACAGGAGGAAGAAAAATGGGCGATTTAAGTAATACGCAGTTCTTTCAGGTAGAGCCGGGACCGCAGATTTCTGCGAAGGATATTCTTGATATCGTATATAAGGCTCTGAAGGAAAAGGGATATAATCCGGTGAATCAGATCGTAGGGTATATTATGTCTGGAGATCCGACTTATATCACCAGTTATAACGGTGCGAGAAGCCTTGTGATGAAGGTAGAGCGTGATGAACTGGTAGAAGAATTACTGAAAGCGTATATCGAACATAATTCTTGGGAATAATCAGAATATGAGGATCATGGGACTGGATTACGGCACAAAGACTGTGGGCGTTGCGATCAGTGACGCACTGAAGATCACCGCACAGGGGATCGAGACGATACAGCGGAAAGAAGAGAATAAGCTGCGAAAGACTTGTGCCAGAATTGAACAATTAATTAAAGAGTACGAGGTAGAAAAGATCGTACTCGGATTTCCTAAGCATATGAATAATGATGTCGGTGAACGTGCTGAGAAATCTTTGGAATTTAAGGCGATGCTGGAGAGAAGGACGGGTCTGGAAGTAGTTATGTGGGACGAGCGTCTGACGACAGTGGCAGCAGAGCGTACGTTAATAGAGAGCAGTGTAAGAAGGGAAAACCGCAAGCAGTACGTTGATAAGATTGCGGCGGTTTTTATATTGCAGGGATATTTGGATTTATTAAGCATGAGGAACGGAGCAGATGGAGAAGATTAAATTTGCGTTTGGAGACGGAAATGGTGAGGACGAGTTTTTCGTCCTTGAGCAGACAAAGATCAACGGAGCTACATATATTCTTGTGACAGATTCGGAAGAGGATGATGCAGAATGCCTGATCTTAAAGGAGACGGGCGTGGAAGAGCAGACGGATAAGATGTATGAGATCGTTGAGGATGATACAGAGCTTCTGGCAGTATCTAAAGTATTTGAAGAACTGCTGGAAGATGTAAGTATAGAGATGTAACAGTTTTTTGAAGACCGATGGAGGGGAAACGGATACAGATGGGACAGGATAAGACGCAGGAATTACTGAAAGAGAAATTAAGAGGAAAGGGTCTGAAAGTGACTCATCAGAGGCTGCAGGTCTTATCTGTTCTTGAAGAGAATGGCGGACGTCATATGACGGCTGAGGATATTTATGAGCTAGTGTCTGTGGACAACCCGGAGATCGGCCTTGCAACGGTATACAGAACCCTGCAGCTTTTACTGGATATGCAGTTGGTGGACCGGATTGATTTCGGGGATGGATGCGTGCGGTATGAGATCGGACATCTGTTGAACGGAGATACCCGGCATAACCATCATCATCTGATCTGTAAAAGATGCAATAAGGTAGTTCCGTTTGATGATGATCTTCTGGATGATCTGGAAGAGCATATCGAAAAAGCGACCGGATTTCATGTACTGGATCATGAACTGAAGTTTTATGGTCTGTGCAGCAAATGTCAGAAAAAGGAAAATGAAGAGAAATAAAATGTAAAAAGCAATAAAGAAAAAGGTTTATGGAGGTGTTTTATTTTTGAAAAAAAAGAATAATGGAAAATTGCGTATCATACCGCTTGGCGGTCTGGAGCAGATCGGTATGAACATTACTGCGTTCGAGTACGAGGACAGTATTGTTGTCGTGGACTGCGGACTTGCATTCCCGGAGGATGATATGCTTGGAATCGACCTGGTCATCCCGGATGTCACGTATCTGAAAGATAATATTTCCAAAGTGAAAGGATTCGTGATCACCCACGGACACGAGGATCATATCGGAGCATTGCCTTATGTGCTTAAGGAGATCAATATCCCGATCTATACCACGAAGCTTACAATGGGAATTATCGAGAACAAATTAAAAGAGCATAATCTGCTCCGCAGTACAAGAAGAAAAGTAGTCCGTCATGGACAGTCTATCAATCTCGGAAAGTTCAGAATCGAATTTATCAAGACGAACCACAGTATTCAGGATGCATCCGCACTGGCAATCTATTCCCCGGCAGGAGTGGTTGTCCATACAGGAGACTTTAAAGTGGATTATACACCGGTTTTCGGAGATGCGATCGACCTGCAGCGGTTTGCTGAGATCGGAAAGAAAGGGGTACTTGCCCTGATGTCAGACAGTACGAATGCAGAACGCAAGGGATTTACCCAGTCTGAGCGTACCGTTGGTATCACCTTTGACCATATTTTTGCGGAGCATCAGAATACCCGTCTGATCATTGCTACTTTTGCGTCCAATGTAGACCGTGTACAGCAGATCATCAACTCTGCCTATAAATACGGAAGAAAAGTTGTTGTTGAAGGACGGAGCATGGTGAATATCATTTCAACGGCTTCGGAGCTGGGATATCTGAATGTCCCTGAGAATACGCTGATCGAGATCGACCAGATGAAGAATTATCCACCGGAGAAGATGGTGCTGATCACAACAGGAAGTCAGGGAGAATCCATGGCTGCTCTGTCACGTATGGCGGCAGACGTGCATCGGAAAGTGACGATCCAGCCGAATGATACGATTATTTTCAGCTCCAATCCGATTCCGGGAAATGAAAAGTCTGTATCAAGAGTCATCAATGAGCTTTCAGCAAAGGGAGCAGAGGTTATCTTCCAGGATGCTCATGTATCAGGGCATGCATGTCAGGAAGAACTGAAGCTGATTTATTCACTGGTGAAGCCTAAATATGCGATTCCGGTTCATGGTGAATACCGCCATCTGAAAGCAAATGCAGGTGTGGCAACCTCTTTGGGAATCCCGAAAGAGAATGTCTTTATCATTCAGTCCGGTGATGTACTGGAGTTATGTGATGAGTCGGCAAAAGTAGTGGACAAGGTGCATACAGGTGCTATTCTTGTAGATGGATTAGGTGTCGGAGATGTTGGAAATATCGTATTGAGAGACAGACAGCATCTTGCGGAAGATGGAATTATTATCGTTGTCCTGACACTGGAACGAAGAACGAACCGTCTGCTTGCAGGACCGGATATTGTTTCCAGAGGATTTGTATATGTCCGTGAGTCAGAACAGTTGATGGAAGATGCAAGAAAGGCAGTGGCCGATGCACTGGATAAGTGCCTGCGAGGAAAGCATACGGACTGGAATAAGATCAAGCTGGTGATCCGGGATGCAATGAATGATTATATCTGGAAAAAGACGAAGAGAAGACCTATGGTGATTCCGATTATCATGGATGTGGATGTGTAGATATGATAGTAGATGAACGTATCATTACATTCATCAATTCTATGGATACAGAGAACAGTGAAATACTGGAGCAGATTGAAAAGGAGGCACGTGCAGATTCCGTTCCGATCATCCGGCGGGAGATGCAGAGCTTCCTCAGGACGCTCCTTATGCTGAAAAAACCTGTGCATATCCTTGAAGTGGGAACTGCCGTAGGTTTCTCTGCGTTATTGATGAGTGAATATGCACCGGAAGAGTGCAGGATTACAACAATAGAAAATTATGAAAAAAGGATTCCCATTGCCCGTGAAAATTTCAGGAGAGCAGGAAAAGCTGACCGGATCACTCTGATCGAGGGAGATGCGGCTGAAGTGCTTACAGAGTTGACCGGGGAGTATGATTTTATTTTTATGGATGCAGCGAAAGGCCAGTATATCCACTATTTTCCGGAAGTGATGCGGCTCCTGGCAAAGGGAGGCTGTCTTGTATCAGATAACGTCATGCAGGATGGAGATATTATAGAATCAAGATTTGCCGTGGAACGGAGGAACAGGACGATCCATGCAAGGATGCGAGAGTATCTTTATGAATTGAAGCATAATGAAGAGCTGGTTACTTCGATCATCCCGCTGGGAGACGGTGTAACGGTAAGTATAAAGAAATAGCAGGAAGGAACAAAAACGATGAGCAGACATCCAGAATTATTGATTCCGGCGAGCAGCCTGGAAGTGCTGAAGACAGCGGTTATCTTTGGAGCAGATGCAGTTTATATCGGGGGAGAAGCATTTGGATTGCGTGCGAAAGCAAAAAATTTCTCGTTGGAGGACATGAAAGAAGGAATCGCATTTGCACATGCACACGATGTGAAAGTTTATGTGACTGCCAATATTCTTGCACATAATGGAGATCTCGATGGAGTCCGCACATATTTTGAAGAATTAAAGGAAATCGGACCGGATGCATTGATCATTGCAGATCCGGGAGTTTTTGATATTGCGAAAGAGGTTTGTCCGGAAATTGAACGTCATATCAGTACGCAGGCAAATAATACCAACTATGGTACTTATAATTTCTGGTATCGGCAGGGGGCGAGCCGTGTGGTATCGGCAAGAGAATTGTCGCTGCAGGAACTGAAGGAATTAAGAGCAAAAATTCCGGCAGACCTGGAGATTGAGACCTTTGTCCATGGGGCGATGTGTATTTCTTATTCGGGAAGATGTCTTCTGAGTAACTATTTTACCGGAAGAGATGCAAACCAGGGAGCATGTACCCATCCATGCCGTTGGAAATATGCGGTAGTGGAGGAGACAAGACCGGGAGAATATATGCCGGTTTATGAAAATGAGCGTGGAACTTATATTTTCAATTCAAAAGATCTGTGCATGATCGAACATATACCGGAGTTGATTGATGCGGGAATCGACAGCCTGAAGATCGAGGGACGTATGAAGACGGCTCTGTATGTTGCAACGGTTGCAAGAACTTACCGCAAGGCACTGGATGATTATCAGAAAGACCCGGAATTATACAGAAAAAATATGCCGTGGTATCTGGATCAGATATCAAACTGTACTTATCGTCAGTTTACGACCGGCTTCTTTTTTGGCAAGCCGGATTCGGAATCTCAGATCTATGACAGTAATACATACATTAAAGAATACACTTATCTGGGGATTGTAGGAGAAGTGAAAGATGGTCTGATCCAGATTGAGCAGAGAAATAAGTTTTCAGTTGGCGAGACCATCGAGATCATGAAGCCGGACGGACGGAATGTTGAAGCGAAGGTAGTGCGGATCGTCAACCAGGACGGGGAAGAACAGGAAAATGCACCACATCCGAAGCAGATCCTTTTTGTGGAACTCAGTGAGCAGGCGGATGTATATGATCTGTTGAGAAGGCAGGAAAAGGTCTGAAAAGTTAGAAACTGATTATGTAGCTGCAGGGAACCGCCGGAGGCAGTTCCTGCGGGTCAGCAGAACCAGACCCTGAGTTTTTCTACAGCACTTTTTTCAATACGGGATACATAAGAACGGGAAATGCCAAGCAGAGAGGCTATTTCCCGTTGCGTGTATTCTTCACCATTATATAAACCATATCTCATTTTTAATACAAGACGTTCACGGGGAGAGAGTTCACTCTCCACTTTTTCATATAATTTTTGAATATTTTCTTTCAGATACAGTTTTTCGGGAACATCAGTATCAGTAGTTTCAATGATATCGTAAAGACGTATTTCATTGCCGTCCCGGTCCGTGCCAATGGGTTCATAAAGAGAAATTTCTTTTCCCCCTTTTTTCCTGGCACGCAGGTACATCAGGATCTCATTTGCTATCCTCACCCCAATGAGTTTTTGAGCCGTCAGCGATTTCATCTTCATAATCCACATCACTGAACCGTTCCAACTCTTCTAAGTCGTCTTCTGTGCTGTCTGCTTCATTTGCTTGATAGGAAAGCGGCGGATATTCAATTTCATCATCCTGCACCCCGAAGAGGATAATATGGGCGTTGACACCGTCCCATACAACTTTGCGGACGAGTGTGCGGATCGCCGCACGTTTCTGTTCTACGGTCATTTCATCTATGCTTGTCTTGAAAACGGACAGCAGTTGCCGCATGACGTCAAATTCGATATCGCTGAAAGTGTGCTGGGAAGTCAGTGCTTCCAGTTCATGGATCCGGGTGTCTGTTTCCTCACATTTCTGATTCAGCTGTTCAATGCGTCGTGCCACCTGATTCCTAACCGTGCTGTCACCCAAATCGGCCAGGGAATCAACCAGACCTTCAATTTTCTTTTCCAGTTCTTCTTTCTCATGACGGATAGAAGCCAGCTGATCTTCATAGGCTGCACGGTTGCCGGTATAGAATTTCCGGCTTTGTTCCAGCTGGTCAATGAAGAAACCTTTGTCATCTTCCAGCAGCTTGATCTGCTCGATCACAGCCAGATCCAGTGTGTTCCCATTGGCATTTTTACTGTTGCACATTGAACGTTTGCTGCGCTCTTTTAATTTGCATACATAAGTGTATATCGGCTTCCCGTCAGCAGTTTTTCGCTTGCTGATCTTCGGATACATACGGCTGCCGCAGGTGCAGTATAAAAGACCGGTCAGGAGTGCTTCGTTATTCCGAGGCTTTCGGTATGCCTTACTTTTATTCCGATCCAGAGACTCCTGTACAGAAATCCAGACTTTGCCCGGAACAATGCCCTGATGCAGACCTACCGCAACAATCCATTCATCGGGCGGAAGATAGGTGACGGCTTTCCCTTTTTCCTGTTTGGTGCGGTTATATACCATCATGCCATGGACGCTGTCGAATTCATCTTTGGCAGAATTAAGATCTGCGTTCTCTTTTACAAAAAAGTTATATGCGTTTACATCCGCGATCATGTAAACCGGATTCTGTAAGATAGACTTGATTGAAAAACGGGTAAAGAGTTTATTGTTTTTTGTTTTAAGTCCCCGCTTTATTAATTCTGCTTCTACAGAAGTCAGAGAATCGTGTTCGATATACAGGCTGTAGATCAGACGGACAATTTCTGATTCTTCCGGTATCAGTTTCAGCTTGCAGGCCTTTTTTGCTTTCCCGTCTATGGTAACTTTCTGTACCGATTCTGAGGCATATCCTGTGGGAGTTGTTCCCCCAAGCCATCGTCCGGTTTTCGCCAGTTCATGCATATTATCTCTGATACGCTCGGCTATGGTTTCACGCTCCAGCTGGGAAAAAACAGAAGCTATATACATCATGGCCCGTCCCATGGGAGTTCCGGTATCAAACTGTTCTCGGATAGATATGAAAGCAATGTCCAGTCTTGACAATTCTTCAATAAGGCTGGAAAAGTCACTGATATTCCGGCTGATTCGGTCCAGGCGGTAGACAATGATCGCTTTGAACTTACGCTGCCTTGCAGCTTCCATCATTTTTTTAAAGTCCGGCCGGTTGAGATTGCCGCCGGAAAAGCCTTCATCCTCATACACTAAAATATGATCCTGTGGAATTTCAGTATAATGAGTTTGAATATATTCTTTACAGAGTTCTATCTGATTCCCGATACTTTCGCCTTTTCCGGTAAACTTTGATTTCCGGGAATAAATGGCAATGTACTTCTCATTTCCGTTCATGGTTTCCTCCATATTTTATGATATATGACATATAAAATTATAACATAAAGTATAAATTGGGTAAATAAAAGATCGTGCAAGATATATAAAGCTATTTTGTTACATTGCTGAGATTTGTTTTGATAAATTATGATTCTTTGTTATATGTGTCGTTTTTTTCTTTTCAATGCAAAAAAATAGTAATATAAGCTCACGTTTTTATTAAAAATACTATCATTATCTATTGAAAGTTGTTGACAATATACAAAAACGAATATATAATAATAGAAAATAAAAACATACAAAAGTAAACGAAAAGACAAGGAGGAACTGTATGAAAAAAGCGAAAAAAAGAATATGGATTAGTGCGATTATTGTGGCTGTGCTTGCATTGACGGCATGTGGAAGCAAAACAGAAAGCACCGATTTGGAAGAAACAAATACGAGTCAGGAAGAAAAAGTTGTAACAATGGCATATGATCAAACATGGAACAGCTTAAATCCTTATTCGTCTACGGGGGTGGTAGGTGATACAGTTTGTAACCAGATGTTTGATAATTTGGTTGCAGTAGGTGCACAAGGAGTTTTGTATCCACGGTTGGCAGAGTCGTGGGAAATGAGTGATGATTATATGACTATAACATTTCATTTGAATCCTGATGCAAAATGGCAGGACGGCGAGCCTGTAACTGCAGATGATGTGGTTTTTACTTGTAAGATGATAACAAAAGCAGAAATTACGACAAGCAGAAGACAGTTTTTTCAGAATATTGCGGGAACAGATGAAAGTGGGGTAGAGACATCTACAGATAGCGTTGAGGTAGAGAAGATTGATGATTTAACAGTGTCAATGAATTTGAAAAAAGCAATGTCAGATACTATGTTTTTGAAGCAGGCATCCTACTTTTTTGTTTTGCCGGAGCATATGTTGAATGATTTGGAACCGTCGGAATTTATGGAAGCAGATTTTTGGAACAATCCGGTTGGAAATGGTCCGTTTATGTTTGAAAGTACAGTGCCAGGAGAACGCGTGGTATATACTACAAATCCCGATTATTATCTTGGGGATATTGATTTTGACAAACTTGTGATCAGATGTATTTCATCTACCAATATTCTTGCATCGTTAATGAGCGGTGAAGTTGATTTAGTACCTGGAGGAAGAGTGTCGTTCCCGTTGGAAGATATTCCGATGGCTGAAGAACAGGATTATCTGACAGTGGAGTCTTTGGAGTCTCCTGGTCAGGTATGGATTATTGTCGATAATGAGAAGTTTGATAAAACCACACGCCAGGCATTTGATATGGCTATTAACAGAGAGGAAATGGTTGAAGAATTATTGGATGGAAAAGGAAAAATTAGAGAAGGAATGTATGCAAGTAATAATAAATACTATGATCCTGCCATTTCAGAAGTAAGTTTTAGTAATAAGTATGATCCAGAACAAGCGAAAAAGATTTTGGAAGAGAATAATTTTGATTTTTCTCAAGAATTACTTATTCTTTATGTTACTGGAGACAGTCTTCGTGAGCAGACTGCAACGTTATTTCAACGTGATATGGAGGAAATAGGAGTAAAGGTAAATGCTCAATCAGTAGATTTGTCGACAATGATGCAGATGATGCGTGATAAGGAAGCTGATTTTGCAATAATGAAAACTTCAAGTGATGGTGCTAATCCGTTGGAAAATCAGGACTTCTTTACAATAGGGGGGGGTATATAACCTTGCACATGTAACAGATCCAACAGGTCAGGAATTATATAGCAAAATTGCAACGGCACTTACGGAAGAAGAAGAAAAGAAATATACGAGTGAACTGCAATTATGGCAGGCTGATGCGTCATGCTATTACTTTCTTTATGCACCGGACATAACGGTTATTTATAATAATAGACTCAGCAATATGAATACAAGCGACATGTCTTCGTCTGTATTTGATTATTGGAATTGGAAAGTTAAGTAAATATATTTGCCCTTATTATATGGATTCTGCATTTGGGGTAATATAGTGATGAAACGGCGTATTGTTGAATTAGTTTTACAAGAATACGCCGTTTTGATTTAAAAAGCTTGAAAACGATAATAAACAATTGTAAATGAAAGAAAATATTGACAAATTAAATAATAAACGATAATATATAAGTATAAAAATAATAAGACAGGAGGAGTCGAGAATTAATGGCGAAGTATATTGTTAAACGAATGTTGATTGCCATACTTACATTTCTAGGAATAACAGTGCTTGTGTATGTTTTGGCATCTTTGGCTCCGGGGAGTCCGGTGGAAATGATACTTGGAAGTACTAGTAATTTGACGGAAAGTGACGTGGAAAGGTTAGAGGCTCAGTTAGGACTGGATCAGCCGGTATATGTTCAGTATCTCATATGGTTGAAAAATGTACTCTCGGGTAACCTTGGGACGTCGTATAGAACAATGCGACCAGTAGCGGGAATGGTTGCTGAGAGAATAGGTCCGACATTAATGCTTACGGTTACAGCCCTTATTATTGCCCTTGTTATTGCAATCCCGTTAGGGATTATATCGGCATATAAACCTTATTCTGCATGGGATTATGGCTCGTCTGTATTTGCTTTTATTGGTGCGGCAACTCCTAATTTTTTTGCGGCTATGATTCTCATTTATGTGTTTAGCATAAAGGCTGGATGGTTGCCAACAAGTGGCATGTATGATGTGCAGGGACCACAAAATTTAGCGACATTGGTACACCATATTATTCTTCCGGTTATAACTCTGATGCTTCAATATGTAGGTGTTTATACGAGATATATGAGAAGCAGTATGCTGGAAGTGTTAAGTGATGACTACATAAGAACTGCTCGGGCAAAAGGACTGAGAGAAAAAACGGTGATTTTTAAACATGCTCTAAAAAATTCATTGATTCCATTAGTTACACAAGTAGGTTTATCACTTCCGGCTTTGATTGGAGGCACTATTATTACAGAACAGGTGTTTGGCTGGCCGGGGATGGGTACGTTAATGGTTCAGTCAATTAATTACAGGGATTATCCAACAATAATGGGAATTACTGTGTTGATTGCAGGATTTGTTCTGGTAGGAAATATTGTGATTGACTTGTTTTATAGTGTACTGGATCCAAGGGTGTCCAGGTGATTGGAGGTAGATAAAGTGCAGAAGAGTTCATATATGAAAGATGTAATAAAAAGATTTTGCACACACAGACTGGCTATGGCAGGCTTATGCGTGTTGTTGGTAGAATTAGTTTTACTCTTTCTTTTGCCATTACTTATGAAGTTGGAACCTTATGAAATTTACAGCGGATTTGGTTCCGCCCCTAGTAAAGAACATATATTAGGGACAGACAGCACAGGTCGGGACTTGTTTGCGAGATTAATTTATGGTGGAAGGACTTCTTTATTTGTTGGATTTTTTTCTGTATTGATCAGTTTTGCAATCGGAGTTCCTCTGGGAATGATAGCAGGGTTTTATCGCGGAATAGCGGAAACAGTTATAATGCGTATTGCTGATGTTTTTCTGTCATTTCCATCAATGGTATTTGTATTAGTACTTGTTTCAGTGATCGGTCCTTCAATAACATCGGCGACTGTTGTGATTGGTATAATGGGGTGGCCAGGATTTGCCAGGCAACTATATGGAAGCGTTATATCTGTCAGAGAAAAAGATTATATAGAAGGGGCGAGAGCTATTGGAACATCTAATTTTGTTATTATGTTTCGCTATATTTTGCCCAACGCTTTTGCTCCAATTATTATTGCGTTTACTTTTGGTATTGCAAATGCTGTTTTGCAGGAATCGGGACTTAGCTTTTTAGGAATGGGAGTACAGGTTCCAGAAGCATCTTGGGGGAATATGTTGTATGCAGCACAGTCAGTTTCTGTTATATCTTCTAAGCCATGGATGTGGCTTCCGCCAGGAATATGCCTGTTGATAACAATTTTGAGCATTAACTTGTTTGGAGATGGATTGAGAGATGCTTTGGACCCGAAAATGAAAATATAGTCAGATTTGGAGGAGTGAAGATGGAAAGCACCGTATTGAATGTCAATAATCTGAAAGTAGGTTTCTGGTCAGATAAAGAACTGTTTTATGCCGTACAAGACGTCAGCTTTTCCTTACAGCGAGGAAAAACTTTAGGAATTGTTGGAGAAAGTGGATGCGGAAAAAGTGTAACTTGTTTATCGATGTTGAAACTGCTTTCTGAGAGAAATACAAAGATTGATGACGAGTCGTCTGTAAAAATTCATGATCGTGAACTGACAGAAGTAAGTAAAAAAGAAATGTGCCGAATCAGAGGAAATGAAATTGCAATGATTTTTCAAGATTCAATGACTTCGTTAAATCCGGTTATGACTATTGAGAAGCAAATGATGGAACCATTTATTATTCATCAGAATATGAAAAAGAAACAGGCACGACAGAAGGCGTTGGAGATGTTAAAAAAAGTTGGAATACCATCGCCTGAAGCAAAAATGAAGCAATATCCTCACCAGTTGAGTGGGGGACAAAGACAAAGAATTATGATTGCAATGGCGTTATCGTGCAATCCAGAAATATTGATTGCGGATGAACCAACTACCGCATTGGATGTGACGATACAGGCACAGATTGTGAAACTTATGAAGGAATTACAAACTAATTCCGGTACGTCTATTATCCTTATTACACATGATATGGGAATTGTTGCAGAAATGGCTGATGAGATTATGGTGATGTATGCGGGAAATGTAGTGGAAAAAGCAGAAAAGAGAGAGCTTTTTAAAAATCCCATGCATCCTTACACACGAGGATTGCTTGCTTCCATTCCCTCTTTGTCGAAAAGTGTTGATCGTTTATATACAATTGAAGGTGTTGTTCCGAGCTTGAAGAAAATGCCTAAAGGTTGTAGGTTTTGCGACAGGTGTCCATCAGCAATGACAAGGTGCAGAGAGGAGAATCCTGAATTGATACATAGGGAAGGACGGATGATTCGTTGTTTTTTATACGACGATACAAACAGAGAGGAGTCAAATTAGTATGGATCATAACGAGAGGTTTATACGGATTGAGGGATTGACCAAAGAGTTTGACGTTGGAAGAAGTTTTTTGGAAAAAGGACAAAAACTTAGAGCGGTTGATAATGTATCTCTTGACATAAAAAGAGGAGAGACTTTGGGGTTAGTTGGAGAAAGCGGTTGTGGAAAGTCTACATTTGGAAGATGTGTTCTTAGACTTATTGAGCCAACTGAAGGGAAAGTTTTGTATGAGAACAAAGATTTGCTGCAATTTAGTAAAGATGAAATGCGGAAAATGAGACGAAAATTGCAGATGGTTTTCCAGGATCCGTACGCGTCACTTAATCCGAGAATGACAGTAATGGAAATAATTAAAGCGCCGCTTGATGTGTATAAAATTGGAACTAAAGAAGAACGGATTGAAAAAGTGCTTGAAATGGCAAAAATAGTCGGCCTAAATGCTGATGCGATGAATCGGTATCCACATGAGTTTTCGGGGGGGCAACGTCAAAGAATAGTTATTGCAAGGGCATTGATTTTAAATCCAGAATTTATTGTGTGTGATGAACCGGTCTCGGCCCTAGATGTATCTATAAGGAGTCAGGTTCTAAATCTGATTCATGATATCCAGAAGAAATATAATTTGTCTTACTTATTTATTTCTCATGATTTAAGTGTAGTAAAGCATATAAGTGACCGAGTTGCAGTTATGTATTTGGGAAGTATTGTAGAAATAGCGGAGAAAAATGAACTGTTTTCTAATCCGCTTCATCCGTATACCCAAGCGCTGTTATCAGCTATTCCAATTCCGGATGTAGATGCAGAAAGAAAGCAGATTTATCTTGAAGGCGAGGTTCCGAGTCCGTTAAATCCTCCAAGCGGTTGCAGATTTCATACACGCTGTCAATATGCTTCCCAAAAGTGTAGAGAATTAAGACCTGAATTAAATGATATTGGAAACGGCCATTGTATAGCATGCCATTGTGCTGGGAAGGAGAAGGAAAGATGAATGTAGGGAAATGTATTATACAGCCTTTATATTTTAGGGAAAGAAACGAAAGAGAACAAAAAGAGTATGATGAGCAGATGAAAAATATTTCTGCTTTATACGAGGATGAAGCAGAATTCCTTCCTGAAAAGATGCTTGGTGAATGCGTGCCGGAACAGGCAGATGCGGTTGTTTTTCCGCAAATGATTGGTGCGGTATATCGGAGCGGTGAATTGATTAAATGCATTATGAAGCCAGTTATTCTTATGACGTCACAGTTTGGAACTGTTGAAATGTGGGATTGGGAAATTGCTGCATATTTAAGAGAAAATCTTAACATGGACAATGTTTTTACACCGTACAATGTAGATATAGGAAAAACAATTCTCCGTTCAATTGCATTGAAAAAGATTTTAAAAAATAAGTGGAAATTTCTTATTTTTCAAGATTCGCCGGGAGAAGGTATGCAAGCCAATATTTTTAAACGATTCTATTGGTGGGAAAAAGAATGCGTCAATAAAATAGAGGATTATTTTGGTACAAATATTGTTTATAAAAGCTGGAAGGAGATAAATCAAAAAGCTGAAACTATTTCCGATGATGTTGCCGAAAGAGTTTGGCAGGAAAAAAAGGTGCCTGCAGAAGGAGTGGACAGACTATCTGCTGTCAGGGCAGTTAAATTGTATTTGGCAATTCGAGATGAAGTAGAAAAAGAAGGAAATGTATTGGGGGTAGGAAGTAATTGTCTGAATGAGTCGTTCCTTTCTGGAACAACACCTTGCCTGGCTTGGAACTGGTTATTTGAATATGACAAGATTTTATGGGCGTGTGAGGGTGATTTGGTTACTCTTCTGAGTGAAGTTTTGTTTTATTATTCAATGAAAAAACCGTTAATGATGACAAACATCTATCCATTTCTTGTGGGAATGGCAGCTCTTAAGCATGAGAAAATTGATAGTTTTCCTGAAATAGAGGACAGTGATAATCATGCGTTAGGTGTACATTGTGGATATTTTGGTTTTTTGCCCCAAAGTTTTTCTGAAAAATGGATTTTAAAACCCAAGGTGCTGGAAATTGTAAATGATCATGCCGTTATGCCGGATGCAGAAATGTCTTGCGGCCCTGTGGTTTTGGCAAAGATTCATGCCAATATGAGGAAAATAACAGTTATAGAAGCAGAATTGAAGAGATATGTAGGATATCCTGGTTCGGATTGTAGAAACGGGGCAATTTTCCATTATAAAAACAAGAGTGGGCATAAAATTATGGAAAGTTTGTCTTCTCATCATGCTATTGTGATTCAAGGTGATGTTGCACATCTTATTCAGCAGATGGGAAAGGTTTTTGATATAGAAGTAGAACTGTTTTAGTGAGGGAAATAATAGATGAAACTTAAAGTCGGTGTAATAGGTTGCGGGGGGATTGCCACTGGAAGGCATATTCCGGCGTATATCAATAATCCCAATACAGATTTGGTGGCAGTGTATGATTCGTCTGTAGAAAAGGGAGAGAAAATTGAAGAAGAGTATGGAGTAAAAGCGTATAAGAATCTGAGTGAGATGTTAATGCATCCGGGGCTTGAAGCTGTAAGTGTATGTACGCCGGAAATGACTCATAGAGATATTGTTATCGAGGCATTGAAATCAGGAAAGCATGTTTTATGTGAAAAGCCAATGGCTCTTGACTCAAAACAGGCGGAAGAAATGCTTAAGGTGGCAAAAAAAACCAAAAGGATTCTTATGATCTCGTATAATCAGCGGATTTACGAACCTCATTGGAAAGCAAAAGAGTTGTTAAAACAAGATATAATTGGAAAGCCAATAGCTTTTCGAAGTTTCTTATCGCATGGTGGTCCGGAAATACCGTATATGGAAAGGACTGGGCGATCCGATTTTTTTGACAAAAACGGAGGGAACGGTGGCGTTCTTTTATCGGTAGGCTGTCATCGTATTGATCTGATTCCTTGGATGTTTGAAACGCAGATTACAGAAATTATGACTTTTGCAACTGTGTTGGATAAGAAAAAATCAAATGGAATACCTATTGATAATGAAGATACCGCTATGTTGCTCCTAAAGTGTCAGAATGGGTTAAGTGGCATGTTATATACAAGTTGGTGTGTGTATGGGTGTAATGATCGTGAAACTCATATTTTTGGTACAGAAGGGGTTATGAAATTGTTTGAAGACCCATGGTCGATTGCAGTTTATAAGAAGAATGGTGAAAAAATATTTTATGATTTAAAAAAATGGGCGGCAAGAGGATCTGAAGGAGCAACGGAGATTATAAACAGATTCATTTCTTGTGTCCTAGAAAAGAAAACACCATTTGTAACGCCGGAAGAAGGAGTGCAGTGCATGAAAGTTCTTGACGCTGCGCGTAGATCGGCTAAGACGGGAACATGGGAAAAAGTATATTAAAAACAGACAAGTTCTGTTTTGATAAAAAAGAAAAGGAGGATGTGTATATGATAACACACAAACAAAGAATTGAAGCTGCATTGGAAGGAAAAATTTTAGATCGCCCGGCATACGCTATGTGGGGGCCACATTTTAATCTAGAAGATAGAAATGTTAAAGATTTTACTGATGCAACTATACGGTATCAGGAAGCCTATGATTTTGATTTTATTAAAGTGATGCCGAATGGAATTTATTTTACGGAAGATTTTGGACAGGTTATTCGTCCGGCAGAAAATTATTTGGATGATACATGGATGAATACACTTCAGTTTGCGATTAAGGATCCTCATGATTGGGCGAAAATAAAAGTGCCGGATTTAAAAAAAGGTGCGCTTGCAAGGGAAATAGAAGTGGTGAAAAGATTGTGTGATCATTATCAAGGGGATGTGCCTGTCCTTCCTACTATTTTTAGTAATATTGTATGGATGGGGGAGATGACAGCAGGACATTATCATCAGGAAGTCATTGTTTCCCAATTTAAACAATCTGAGAAATACGCAAAAATGGGTATGGAAGTAGTTGCTGAGACAAATGAACGACTGATGGAAGCGTTTGTAGATGCAGGTGCCGATGGTTTCTTTCTTGGATATCAAATGGGAATGTATGAAAAAATGGGTAAAGAAATGTATGAGGAATGTGCTGCGAAATATGATCTTAGGAATCTAAATGCAATAAAAGATAAAACATGGTTTAATCTTGCACATTTGTGTCATGGCGATAGAAATGATACCGATCAGTTTATGGATTATCCTGTTCAGGCATTTAACTGGGCGGATACACATAAAGAACATAGAACGTTAAGAGAAATGAGGGAGATTACGGATAAAGTTTTGATCGGTGGTTTGGATCATGATTTGGGATCCAGTGGCTATCTGTCTATTGGAGATGGTTCTGTCGCTCCGGGAACGACTGATCTTTCTGGATCAGACAGGGAAAAAGTTAAGCAGGTAATACGGCGGCGCTTAGAAGAAGGAATGAAAGCCGCAGGTCCCAAATTTGTCCTTTCAGGTGGATGCGGATGGAATCATGATGCACTTCACAGATTCCCTCTGGTGCGTGAGGTGATTGATGAGGTGGCAGATGAGATTGCAAAAGGAAAAAATTTTTACGAATAAAATGGAGTAAAACGGAGTGAAGAAATGAGACCAGAGCTATATGGAAAATATATTCAAGTGTTAAAGGAAGAACTTGTTCCGGCACTTGGTTGTACAGAACCGATTGCGGTTGCGTATACAGCGGCATATGCGCGAAACGTATTAGGCGAAGAACCACAGATTATAAAAATTGTATGTAGTGGAAATGTTATTAAAAATGTCAAAGGCGTTACAGTGCCAAACTCTGACGGAATGAAAGGGATTGAAGCCGCTGCGGCTCTGGGGACCGTTGGTGGAGACCACAAAAAGGGATTGGAGGTGCTTAATGGAATAAAAAAGAGCCATATAGATAAAGCGAAACAAATAATAAAAGAAAAAAGAATCTCATGTGAACTCAATGCTGGGGCAGATAAGTTATACATATCTGCCCGGGCTGAAAAAGGGAAAAAGAGTGCGGTTGTAACAGTAATTGGGAGCCACACGGGCGTGGTAGAAATTCGAAAGAATGAAATAATTGTATGGAAGAAGGATTCGTTGGAGTCTTCTGACAAAAATGAAGAGTGCCTGAAGTATGATAATAGGAATTTTATGGATTTGAATGGCATCTTTGAATTTGTTGATTCGGTAAATTTATCCGATATTAGTGAAGTACTAGAGAGGCAGATTAATTACAATTCTTTAATTGCAGAAGAAGGGATGAATAAGCCGTATGGAATGTGCGTAGGTCGAATTCTGATGGAAAGTTATGGCGATGATTTGAAACATAAAGTAATCGCATATGCCGCAGCTGGAGCTGATGCCAGAATGAGTGGTTGTTCAATGCCTGTAGTAATAAATTCAGGAAGTGGGAATCAAGGAATGGCTGTTTCGATTCCGGTAATTGAATATGCGAAAGAAATACACGCAAGCGAGCAAACATTATATCGCGCACTTGTATTAGCGAATTTGGTATCGATTTATCAAAAAGTCTTTATTGGAAAACTTTCTGCATATTGCGGGGCTGTATCGGCAGCGGCTGGTGCTGTAAGCGGTATAGCGTGGCTTGATGGAGAAAGTGAGGAAATAATCAAAAAGACAATAATCAATACGATATGTACGGTGGGCGGAATGGTTTGCGATGGTGCAAAACCGTCATGTGCATCAAAAGTTGCAGCCGCACTTGGTACAGCTATTTTATCTTTAGAAATGGCAAAAAGAGGAAGTGCTTTTTCGGTTGGGGAGGGGCTTGTGATGGATACAGCAGAAAACACCATAAAAAGTATTGGAAGAATGGCCAGCCAGGGGATGGAAAACACGGATAATATAATTTTGCAGATTATGCTTGGAAATTAGGGGGGATTTGATAATGCCTTTATATATAGTAAGTGTTGATATAGGGACTCAAGGATGTAAGGCGGCTCTGTATGATGAAAATATTAATAAGGTATCATCATCTTTTAGATCTCTTCGATTAATTGGAAATGAGAAAGTGGGGATTTGGCAGGATCCGGAGGAAATATACAAAGCATGTTTGGGGGCCATTCAAGAACTTGCAGAAAAGGAACCGAATGCGATAAATAATGTTGCGGCAATTGGGATAGATGGACAAATGGCCGGAATTATGGGAGTGGATGAAGATGGAAAAGCTGTTACCTCCTATGATTCTTGGCTGGATACACGTTGTCGGAGTTATGCTGAGTATATGCAGAAGGAGTGTGCGAGTGATATTACAAAAATAACTGGCGGTCCCGTTTCGTTTACCCATGGTCCTAAAATATTGTGGTTAAAGAATGAATATCCGGATTTATATAAAAAAGTGTATAAATTTGTGACTATTTCAGCATTCATTACAGGGAAAATTTCTGTATCAAAGGAAGAAAAATATTTCTTTGATTTTACAGGGCTTCAATATTCGGGTTTTGGTGATAATCTTAATAAAAAATGGTCAGATGAATTGTTAAACAATTTTAAAATAGATAAATCCAAAATGGCAAGAATAATCGATCCTTGCGATATAGTTGGATATACGTCGCGAAATTTTGAGAAAATAACGGGGGTGAAAGCGGGTATTCCTGTAATTGCTGGATGCGGTGATACATCGGCATCCATATACGGGGCAGGTGTATTGGAAAAAGGAAATCTTTTGGATTGTGCAGGCACAGCTTCTGTGTTATGTACTTCAACAGATATTTTTTTGCCCGATATCGAAAAACAGACAATTACAATGATGCGTGCTCCGATAGATGGTGTGTGGTATCCGATGGCATACATTAATGGAGGCGGGCTTTGTGTTAGGTGGGCAAGGGATTGCCTGAAAGGAAGTGGAGAGCTAGAATATGAGGCTTTAGAAAATGCGGCAGAAAAAGAAGAACCAGGATGTAAGGGAATGATAGTGATTCCTCATTTTGGAGGCAGAATTTTACCATATGCACCAGAAATGAGAGGTGGGGTTATTGGTTTGACGTGGAATCAGACAGAAGGTGCAATATATAGAAGTATCATGGAGGGGATCGCATATGAATATGCTGGTTATGTAAAAAGATTTAAAGAAATGTATCCGCAATATTTTTTCGATAAGTTATATACCATGGGAGGCGGAGCAAAATCCAGATTGTTCCGCCAGATTAAAGCAGATGTTCTAGAAACAACAACTTTTATATGTAATGAAGTCGATACAGCATTAAGGGGAACAGCACAGCTTGCCGCAAAAGCCATTGGTGTTTCGATTGAATTTGAAAGGGCGGTGAGGGAAACGGATGTGTGCAAACCAGATCCAGAGAGAGTTGAAACTTATAAAGTAATGTTGGAAAGGTATCAGAAAGCAATAAAGATGTTTGAAGATTATTATAAAAGTGAATAAATATGCTTTTTCAAATTAAATACAAACCGGGAAAAGTTCCTTAAAAGAAATATCCCGGTTTGTAGATCAGACGATGGCAAGCTTTAATGTATCTTGATAACCGTTTAATATTGCTCTGTCTTCAGATGAAAGAAGGTTATCTGTAATCAGTTGGTCGATGTCTTCAAGTTCAGCAAATCTATAAAAGGCAATGCAATTAAATTTAGAACTATCAATAAGCATATTTACTTTTGCAGCGGAATGAATCATGGCTCTTTTTACTTCTGCTTGTTCAGTGCTTGGTGTAGAAAAACCAGATTCAAAGGAAAATGCGTTAGAAGCAATAAAAGCTTTGTCTACATTGAAAGGTTGCATCATTTTTGCGGCAAATGAACCTGCGGTACAATTGAAGCCTCTTCGGATGATGCCGCCCAGCATAATAACTTTTGCGTCAGAATTTTGTTCTAGAAAAGTTGCAATTGCAATATCGTTTGTGATGACGGTGAGTCCGTGCTTGGAAGGAAGCAATTTTGCTAATTCTAGAGTGGTGGTTCCGGTGTCCAATGCTATTGTGTCGCTGTTTTCGATAAGCTGTATTGCATATTCAGCTATTTTCTTCTTTTCTTCGCTTTTTTGAGATAATTTAAAATCAGATGTTGGTTCGTAAGTTGCCTTGCTTAATTTTACGGCGCCGCCATGGGTGCGTTTTAATAAGCCTTCATTATCTAAGATACGGAGATCGGTTCGGATAGTTGCAGGTGAAACATTAAAAAAGTCACATAGATCAGGGACGAAAACTTTGTTTTGTTTTTCAAGCAGATCTAGGATTTCTTTTTTTCTTTCTTCTGCAAAGAGTGGTTGCGATACATTTTTCATATATACCTCCATTTATACATTATTAGATTTTTTTTGAGGGAAATATACATATTGCGAAAAAAGAAAAAGTAATCGAAAAAACACAGATGCATTAAATTTCGCATAAATATGGTATTTATTACTAATTATAGGATATTTTACTTTTAGCGTCAATGTTAAAAAAAGAATAAAATGATCAAAAACAATAGAATAAGAATGTTTAAAAGAGAGGAAATAAGCTTAAATAATATATATAAAAATGAAATAAATCGAAAATAAACAAAAGAAACGGAGGAAAACGAAAATGAAAACAAAAGTCAAGCTTTGCATAATTGGAAGTGGAAGAGCTGGAATGATTCATGCAAGAAATTTTCACTATAAAATACCACAAGCGGAAGTGATTGCGATATCAGATATGTGTGTTGAAACGGCTAAGTCTGCCTCTGTTGAACTTGATGGAATACCCTATTATTGTGATTATCTGGAAGCAATTGAAAAGAGTGGGGCAAATGCAGTAGTGATAGCTACGCCTACGAAATATCATTGTGAGATTGCAGTTGCGGCGGCCAAGAGAGGATTGCATATTTTTTGTGAAAAGCCGATGGCAATGGATACTTATGAATGCGAACAAATGATACGCGTAGCAAAAGAAAATAATGTTATTCTTCAAATTGGCTTTATGAGAAGATCGTTTAAAGATTTTATTCATGCGAAAGAAATGATCGATTCAGGTGCAATCGGAAAAATTGTGACAATAAGATCGTTGACCAGAGGTCCGAGTACTCCTCATGAATGGATGTATGATATAAGGAAAAGCAATGGTCCGTTAGCGGAGGTTAACAGTCATGATATTGATGCGTTGAGGTGGTTTTCTGAAAGTGAACCAGAAAGTGTATATGCTTTAGGAGGAAATTACAGATGCCCTGATGCAAAAAACAAATATCCGGATTTTTATGATACAGTCGTAATGAATATAAAAATGAAAAACGGAGTCATTGGTTGTATAGAAGGCGCTCAAGGAGTTGGATATGGCTATGATGCTCGTATGGAGATATTAGGAACAAAGGGGATGATTACAGTTGGAAATCTAGAGTCAGATTCAGTGCGGACGTATATGTTCTGTGGAGAGAAAAAGGAGGAAATAGTTAAGGGGTGGAGAGAGCTGTTTATATCCGCATATGAAAATGAGGATCGTGCCTTTATTGATTCTATTTTGAAGGGGAAGGAGCCTTTAGTAGGAGGGGAGGATGGATTAAAAGCAGTAGCAATAGTGAGTGCAGGAAATGAATCTATAATAACTGGAAAGATTATTAAAATAAAGTGATGAGAGAGCTGCTGAAAACGATAGGCATATTTAATGGGAGGAATTCTAAATGTTTGCGATTAAACTTTTCGGAGCAAATGATGTAAGGTTGGTAGAATGTGAGATCCCCAAAATCGAGGAGGAAGAAATTCTGGTCAAGACATGTGTTGCTGCAATTTGCGGATCAGATCTTCGTATGATAAAGAATGGTTATCAGGGCGTAGATGAAGAACATCCACTAATACTCGGGCATGAAATTAGCGGAGAAATTGTTAAAGTAGGAGAAAAAGTATCTTATTACAAGGAAGGAATGCAAGTAGTGATCGCACCAAATTTTGGGTGTGGTGAGTGTGATTTCTGTCAAGAGGGTAATTCTCATTTGTGTAGCAATTATCAGGCTTTTGGAATAAACATTGATGGTGGATTTGCAGAATATGTCCGGATCCCAAAAGAGGCTGTGCGACAAGGAAATGTGATATGTATTGATGAAAAGACAACTATGCGAGCTGCGGCCTTAGTTGAGCCTGCAGCGTGTGTGTTGAATGGACAAGAGAAGATCGAAATTCATGAAAAGGATTGTGTACTTATTGTAGGAGCAGGTCCCATTGGAGTTCTTCATGCTATGCTTGCAAAAGCACAGGGGGCACATAAGATTATTGTTAGCGACCTATCCCGGGATCGATTGAACAGAGCTGCAAAAGCTGCTTCTTTTATTATTACAGCAACGCCTGAAAGAGCGGCCGACATCATTGACAAGGAATCAAATGGAAAAGGCGTGGATGTCTGCATCACTGCGTGTGCATCTAAAGATGTTCAGGAAAAAACTTTCTCTATTATGAATACAAAAGGACGTATTTTATTTTTCGGAGGCTTGCCTAAAAATAAAGATGAGATTAAAGTGCATTCAAACCTTTTGCATTATAAAGAATTAAAACTGTGTGGGTCGACAAGATGTAGTGTGAATCAGTGCAAAAAGATTTATGAGATGGTAAAAGAGGGGCAGTTATCTCTGGAGGATCTGATTACAAAAGAATTTGCTGTGCACAATTTTTTGGAGGCTTTTGCGTATGCGGAAAGTGCAGTGGGATTGAAGACAATAATTTGTTTTGGAAAAGAAATGTAAAAAGGAGGAGCAATGATGATAAAATACATTGTTATAGGGTACGGTTGGCGTGCTGATTTTTATATGCAGGCAGCCAGAAAAATGCCGGATAGATTTTGTGTTACGGCTAGGGTAGTAAGGACAGAGTCAAGAGCTAAAGAATTGAGCTGCAAGGGAGAGAATGCAACAACAGATTTAAATGAAGCTCTGAAATCTGAGTGCGATTTTGCGGTGTTGTGTGTTCCAAGAAGTGAAGTGAAAAAGTATTTAAATATACTGGCGAAAAAACAGATTCCGATTTTGTGTGAGACTCCTCCGGGAGAAAATGTGAATGATCTTAATGCACTCTGGAAATTGGCAAACGAAAATTCGATGAAAATTCAGGTGGCGGAACAGTATATTTTCTGGCCGTTTTACAGTGCAATAAAGAATATTATCAACAGGGGAATAATAGGTGAAACGCAATCGATTATGATTTCTGCAGTTCACGATTATCATGCAATGAATCTGGTTCGAAAGTTTTTGGATATAGGATTTGAAACATGTAAAATACAAGGAGCATCATTTCCCACGAGTTTGGTTAAAACTGAAAGTAGGGAAGGATTTGATTATTCGGGAGAAATTATATCGGCACAACGCGATATAGCTTTAATTGAATTCAGTAATGGAAAAACTGCAATTTATGATTTTAACGGAGAACAATACAATTCCGTAATTAGAACTCGACGAATAAATATTCAAGGAATTAGAGGGGAAATAAACGATTTTACCGTCAGGTTTTTGAATGACAGAAATGAAGGGATTGAATCAGAAATTCGGCGAAAAGATATAGGGGTTATGGGGAACAGTGGTTGGAGCCATTACGGTATGCAATTTGGAGAAGATTTCGTTTATAAAAGTCCATATCCAGGAATTCGAATAAATGATGATGAGATCGCAGTGGCAGTATGTTTAGAGAAGATGAAAATCTATGTGGATAGCGGAACGGAATTTTCTTCATTACGGGATGCTTTGCAAGATACATATCTTTCTTTTGTGATGCAGGAATGTATGAAGGGAAGGAAGAGTGTGACTACGACTTCACAATTATGGGGGTAAATTAAAAAAGAACTTTAGTAAAGAAAAACAGTTACTCTATAGAAAGGATATGTATGAGAATATGCTTTTGCAAGCATCGTACGGAGAATGATATGAAAAGTGAAAATATTACAAGAGAACAGTTGTGTGCTATGTTTGATCATACAAATTTAAAACCATATGCAGTAAAAAATGATTTTGAAAAATTATGTGCTGAAGCGTCTGCTAATAATTTTGCTATGGTTGCGGTTAATTCTGTACAAACGGCAGTGTGCAAAGAGTTTCTGAAAGGAACTTCTGTTCATGTAGGGGCGGCAATAGGATTTCCGTTGGGACAAGTTTCAATGGAAGTGAAAATATTTGAAACAAAAGTAGCGATTGCTGATGGAGCAGATGAAATAGATTATGTTATTAATATTGGAGAAGCAAAAGAGGGAAATTGGGATTATATCAGAAATGAAATGAAAGAAATGGTTTCCTTGTGTAAAAAGAGCAATGTAATATCAAAAGTTATTTTTGAAATATGCTATTTAACAGAGGAAGAGATTGTAAATATCGCAAAAATAGCTAAAGATGTCCAACCGGATTTTGTAAAAACAAGTACAGGGTTTGGCACTGGGGGTGCAACAGAGGATGTTGTTCGGTTAATGAAAAAGACAGTAGGGAGCTGCGTTAATGTAAAAGCGGCAGGTGGAATCAGAGATTGGGAAACTTGCGCAAAAATGATCGATGCGGGTGCTGTAAGAATTGGAACAAGCAGTTCGATAAAAATCCTTGAAGAGTTTGAAGATTGGAAGAGAAAGAAGGAGAACAATGGCTCATATTGAAGTAAAAACAGAAAATCCCACTCCCTCTCCTCAATGGCTTAAAAATGCAGTGATTTATGAATTGAATCCTAAAACATTTACTTCTCCAGATGGAGAAGGAAGTGGATCAGGAAGCGGGACGTTTAGAAGTACAAAAGAAAAATTGGAATATTTGAAAGAGCTTGGGGTTAATACTATATGGTTGGCTGGAGTGACACAAGGAAGTGAGTTCTTTTCTGGGTTTTGGACAGTTTATGCTATGGTTACACCAGAATATCCAGATGAAGAGCTGGGAAGTGTCGAAGAACTAAAAGAACTGGTGAACGAGGCTCATAAATTGGGGATTCGTGTTATTGCAGAAGCAGTGACACATGGTGTGATTTTCGAGAGTCCATTAGTACAAAAGCATCCGGATTGGTTTCGAGGAAGCGAATGGGGGATGGCAGATTTTGATTATTCTAATTCTAAATTTCGTCAGTGGTGGATTGATCTTTGGATTAAGAACACGATAGAATTTGGATTTGACGGATATCGGTTAGATGGTCCGAACGGTGTTTCTTCTTTTGAACAAGTTCTTAGTGTATGGGATGAAATTGCCTGGGAATGTCGTAATAAGGGCCATGAGATTGTTATTATGGGTGAAAACAGTCGTTACCATATTAGACAATGTGATAGAGATAACTTTAGTCATGATATGGCAGCTGATTTTAGCCCGAATCCGCAATATGCAACTATGCAGATTAGCTGTCATGATGAAGGAATTCTAATGGGAGAGGGAAATTATTATGCACTTAGAGGGAGCAGATTCAAATTTGGATATTGCGCAGTGTTTGGGTATAACATTCCTCTTTTTATGGCAGGAGAAGAGTTTAATGCAAACGTGCATTGTGTTAGTAAATTGCAGAAAAAGATTTATGATGGATTTGAAACGAGTAAAGAAATTGATTTCTATGATGATAATCATGATACACCAGCAGGAGGCTGGCTGTTAGGAAATAGGTTGAATTGGTCAGAAATTGATTTGCCTACAAAAAAGGAGATGTTGGAAGACTGCAAAAAAATATTACGTATTAGAAACGAAAATTCGGATTTGCTTCATTATGACAGAAAAGCTACAAACATTCTTTCTACTAAATGTATTCCTAAGAGTGGTTCGACTCCATATATAAGATATAATGCTTTTGGACAGGCCATTTTGGTTGTGGGAAATGAGGGGATAGAAGAAAGGGATTTTGTTATTAAAATTCCTTTAAATGAGATGGGATGGAAGGAAGAGGGCGAATATAAAATTACAAATTTATGGACAAATGAAATAAAAATTGTGCGGGCAAAGAATATGAAATGCCTTAAAGTTACTGTTCCTGGTGATTATAATGCCGGGGGAGGGGTACGGGCATACCGTATTGAAGAAATTTGCTCGTTAATGTGATATATGTGCATTTACATGCAATAATCTAATTTATATCGTTCAAAAAGGGATTGAGACTTTTATCAAAGCATCAATCCCTTTTTATCTGAAAAAATATATGATAAAATGTTTGAATCATAATAAAGATTTACAAAACATTTTAATGATGTTTTTATATTGTAAGTTCGTAACACAAGGAAGAGGTTCAGGAAATATGAAATATGACAGAATACGGAAGGCTGTTTTTATAGAAAGACCAAACCGTTTTATCGCCCATGTGGATCTGGAAGGAAAACGGGAGACTGTTCATGTGAAAAATACAGGACGTTGTGCGGAACTTCTCGTTCCGGGGACAGAAGTTTATATCCAGGAAAGCAGCCTGAGCGAAGACAATGCTGCGGATTTTACAATTAATAATACAGGAGATGCGGCATGGAAGATCCAGCTGAAGCAAAACAATGTGGAACTTGAAAAGGGACAGTGGTACAGGCTTTCTCTTGATGCTAAGGCAAGTATACCAAGAGAGCTGATGTTTGCGATCCAGAGAGATGGATCTAGTGATGATGACGGGACACCTTATTCGGGAGAAAAAATCGTAGAACTGGGAACCGATTATAATAAATATGAGACTGTTTTTCAGATGACAGGCGAAACAGATCCGAAAGCGCTTCTCAGTATTTCTATGGGAGCAGTTGGAGGAAGGCAGATAACAGAAAAACATCGGATATGTATTGACAATATTAATCTTGAAAAAATTGATGCACCGGATATCGGTGAACAGCCAGTAGGAGAAAACCTTCTGGTAAACAGTGATTTTTCTTCCGGAAATGAAGGCTGGGAGAATGCGGTTACATCTCCGGGAGCAGCGGATGTTTCTTTTGAGAATGGGCGTGCCGTATATAAGATTAGCAATGTTGGAACCGAGGACTGGAATGTACAGCTAAAACAGAATGGAATCGTTCTTGAACAGGGAGAGCACTACAAAGTTACATTCAAGGCAAAGTCTTCAGAAGCCCGGACGATCAAACTGGCAATGCTCAGCCCGAGCTACAATTGGTTTGGTGGAGAAGACCTGGTGCTGGATAAAGATCAGGAGGAAGAGTTTACAGTAGAGTTTACAATGAATGACGAAACAGAGACGAATGCTTCTATGGTTATCTCAATGGGAGCAATTGCAGAAATTGATACCCTTGCTTCAACAGTAGAATTGTCCGAATTTTCATTGATCAGGACAGCGTAGAAAGATTCATTATCCCATAAAAATTTTATAAACTTCTCCTGCTATACCTGAGAAACACAGAGTTTTAGATATAAATATGCCCTCCTGCGCTCGGATTAATGTTGGTTTGCAAACTGCAAATAAACAGCGCAGGAGGGCATAAAATTGATATTTAAAATTTCGTTTATATAAATATTATATAGTTTTGCACATAAATATTAGAGAAAGGTGATCCCCTTTATCGTTGATAATCTTGAATTTTTCTTTTTTGCAGGCTAGATTGATCTTTCCTGAATCCCAATTCTTTTGCAATCTGTTTTTGAAAAGCTTGGGTACGGAATGCTTCTGAATCTTCAAGTAGGCGGTTATCTATATCTCTGACAGAGTCATAAAACAGGGATGTATCGAATTCCTGTCCTATTGTCTGAGATAATTTCTGATAAATCTGATTTCTGACGGTTTCTCTCATATCAGCTCTGGTGTCAAACAGTTCCTCCAATTTTTCAGAGCAAACAGTTTTTTTTATTTCCTGAAATAGTTTTTGATTTTCTGTTAGCTGGTTCCATAAGTTTTCGTTTTGTAAGTTCAGTTTATTTAAAAAATCTTGCTGTTTTTGTAGAGTTAATTCGCTAGTTTTAATTTCAGATTCATTGTGAAAATAATTATCAGAGATAAGTCGTTCTTTCAGCGATAGTAATTCCTCAATATCCTCAGTAAGAGTCGTGATCTTCCGGCTGATCTGATAGTACTGAACCGGCTGCAGAAAGTTGAGTTCCTTTTTCTGTGACTGGAGGGACTTCTTTTCAGCCTGCTTTGTCCGGATTGTCTTTGTGATGGCTTTGTATTTCTTCAAAACCGGTGTGATCATAGAGATCCATTTACTTGCGGAGGATGCCTGCATACGGTTATGGAACAGATAATAGCGGATCATAATCATTGTACCCCGGAGCTGTTCCAATCGTCTGGCGATGGCAGGGATATTTGCGCTGATTGTCTTTGCCAGTTTTTCTACCTGCCGTTTTAATTCCCGGAAGAGTCGATTGTCTGATCGTATCTGCCGGTTGATCTCACAGCGGTCGGAAATCAATCCTTTCTTCTCCATATCTCTTGCATGGTATCCCTCATGGATGGTAGGCTGTTCATCACGTCCCTGATCAGCAAAACTACGGTGATCTATCCGGGTGTCGATCTGATGTTCCTGTAAAGTATGGTTGACTGCATCTGCCCATGCTTTCCGCCATTCTCGAAGCTGTGCTTCGCTGTTCCACTGTTCTGAAACAGGATTCTGTCTGCCGAAACGGGTGCTTTTCGGATGTTTGTCTGCTCGGATATAACCATGTTCCTGGGCTGCTGAAGGTGTCATATATACCTTTTTTTTTCCGACTTTATAAGGATATTGCTTTTCCCACCCCTTTGTCTGAGCATCTTTAAATTCGGAGGCAGTAAAGCCTTTTTCTTCCCCATTCCTGATGCAGAGGTATTCTTTCTGTGTTTTATACTGCCAGGTTCCGTCAGTTTCCAGCGGGCGGACGGTTAGCAGGATATGGGCGTGGGGATTATGACCGTCTGTGTCGTGGATCGCAAAGTCAGCACACATTCCCATATCGACAAAATTATTTTGGATGAAATCACGGAGTAATGAGATTTGTGCCTTCCTTGGCAGTTCAATGGGAAGTGCGACAACAAATTCTCTGGCAAGCCTGCTGTCTTTGGTTTTCTCGGCTCGTTCCACGGCATTCCAGAGCTGCTCCCGATCTTTCCATTCTGGTGAAGCCTTTGGAGGGAGAAGGACTTCCTGAAAAATAAGTCCCTGTTTCCGGGTATAATCATGCTGGACACCATCGTAATCATTATACATGCGACTGCAACTAAGATAGGCAGAAGCAGCAACGGCGGAACGGCCTGCGCCACGGCTGACCACTTTTGCCGACATATGGTAAATTGCGATAACGATCATCTCCTTCCTGTGAATATCGCTGTACTATAAAGGAGCATGGTTGTTTCCATGTTTTTCTACAGAAAAGCTGCCGGTGGCAGGTTTTCTCAGACAGCCATCTCCGGCTGGAGGATCCTGCCGGAAAATTTGCCGGTGTTCTTCCGGCAGGTGTATCCGCCGGAGTCTGGCGGATGGATGGCTGCATAGCCGGTGCTGCCTGCCAGCAGCGGATAGCCCTCGGCAGAGCGCACGAGCCCGACCAGCGGGAGGGATACCACCGCTTCACGGGGATCCCGCAAAGCGGACTTTGCGACGACGAAGTGGTGAGTAAGTGCGCCCTTCGGGAATAAAAACATGCAGAGCTATTGCTGCTTAAGAATGTTTCTGTAAATGGAGCAGAAGAAAATGCCGAAGCTCCTCCGTTGTCATCTCCCGGACTTCCGGTACAACACGTTCCAGTTCCGCTCCTTCCAGGATCAGACGCCTTGTCCGGGCGCTCCGCTCTTTTTTCCGGTCTCTGGCCTGGGCAGCCTCCATCCGGTGTTTTGCCTGCAGTAACTGCTTTTTTGTTTCTTCTGTTGATAATTTTTCCATAAAAGTTCCTTTCCGGTATCTGTCCGGTACCGGCTGTGCCGTGTTCCGGTACTGATACCTGTGTGCGTGTGAGGTCTTGATCTGACCGGTATGGTTTTCCTGTTCTTCTGGTATGCTATTTCCTGTCCACGGTGTCAGATTGGAACAGTTTCCGTACTGCTTTCAGGTTAGAAGCGGCATTCATCTCCCGTATATTCTGACGGCTGATCTTCACGGGAATACAGCGCTCCAGTATGCGGTCATAAATTCTGGCGTGTGCCAGATCCTGCGGTTTTTTCAGCTCTTCCAGAGTCAGATTTGTTGTGATGATTATGGGTTTCCTGCTCCGGTAACGGCTGTCGATGACACTGAATACCTGCTCCAGGGCAAACTCAGAACTGCGTTCTACGCCAAGGTCATCGATGATCAGCAGGCTGTATTGATTGAAGCTTTCAATGAACCGGTTCCGGTCATCGGAGTACATCCCGGTCAAGGTGTTCAGGATGCGGGCAAAATTGGTCATCAGAACCGGCACGCCCTGTTCCAACAGTGCGTTAGCGATACATCCGGCAAAAAAGGATTTCCCTGTTCCTACATCTCCCCAGAGCAGAAGCCCCAGAGACTTTTCTTTCATCTCCTTCCAGTGGGCGACATACTCATGTGCTTTCCGGATTTCCGGATTATAGCCTTTGTTATTGGAAAAGTTATAATCCCGCAGCGCTTTGTCCTGCAGGCCGCTGGCTTTGAGCCGTGAGATATGCTCCAGGAATTCCCGCTGTTTCCGTTCTTTCTCCTGCTGTTCGTATGCGTCCTGCTGACAGCGGCACCGTATGGCCGGACGGAATTCTTTCCCGCCAAGCTGGACTCTGCACTGCCGCGGCGTATGGCATTTGGAACAGTAAATGAGCCCGTCCGCTTCGTTTAAATATTCGTCCTCTTTTAAGGTCATAGGCTTTCCTCCTCCTTGCATTCATATTTCCGGTCGGAACCGGGGCCGTAAGGAATGCGGTTTCCCCGATCCCATCGGTTTCTCTCTTGATATTTGTTCTTCTTATTTTTACTACCGGACAGATTCCTGTCTTTCTGACAGACAAGATCCTGTCTCTCTGACAGACAGTTTTCTGTCTCCCTGATGGACAGTTTTCTGTCTGTGGACGGCAGGGCATCCGGATACTTTACATAGATGCGGTTAGGACGTCCGATCCCCTGACGCTTTCGATAAATGAGCTGTTTTTCTTCCAGTGCTTTCAGCGCCGTTTTGATGGTCATTTCGCTCTTATGCATGGCGTCTGCCAGAGAGGGTATGGTGAAGAAGAGGTATACATGGCCATTTTCATCCGTCCATCTGTCATTCTTCTGTGACAGCCTTGCCCGGTCGAGCAGGATCATGTAAAGGATCTTTGCTGTCTCATTCAGATCATCTATTTCCAGTAAAAATTTTGGGAATACCAGATAGTTCAGGATCTGGCTGCCCGGCGTGAGAAAATGTGTCATGTGCTACCTCCCCTCATATGACAGGTTCAGGGACTACTCGCCCAGAAAATCCCAGTCCACATCGGCGTCAGGGTCAGTCGCCGGAGATTCTGCAGGGGGAACGGCTGCATTGGACTTTGACAGCCCGGCCATGCAGCCGGCCAGAAAGACTGGAAGTGCTTTTTCCATAGACTTCTCCACCGCAGAGACGATCTGCTGTACAAACTGTTCTTCCCGCTCCCGAGTTTCCAGATAGGGATCTTCCCGGCTTTTGTAATAGCGGTCAAAGTAATCTACCAGAGCGGCGGCGATCACCTGACTGTAGGATTTGAATTCCTGCCTGTCCATAGTCTGGAGATACTGCCATGCCTGGGCAGGGATCTCCTTGTCCAGGTTAAACCGGACATTGGTGCTTCGGATTCTGTCTGTCATGGGCGCTCCTTCCTGCGGAGAGCGGCAAGCGCAAGAGCTTCATATCCTTTTGCCGTGGCACAGATATCATCAATGATCGTTACCCGGCTTTCCTCATACCGCCCGAAGTTTCGGATCAGACAGCCACCGCCGCCCACAATATACAGCCGCATGAGATCCGGATTGTATTCATACCGGCGCAGGGTGGTAAAAATATCTGCCACATACTGCCTTGCCGCAGAGGTGATACAGTCCAGATAAGGTTTCCCGATATCAGCAGTACCGTGGCGGAATACCTGTTCAATCGTTGCTTCATTGATCCTGACACCGAAGGTATCCATGACTGCATTTCGTGCTGCGGTCATGCACTGGCTGACACCGAACTTTTCTGTCCAGCAACGGCTCTCCACGGCCTTTTTGTTGTTGATATACAAAATGTTCATAGTACCGTTCCCGATATCTGCCAGAAGATTTGTCCCTCTGAAATCTTTGAGACGGCTGACAACGGCAGGGTATCCCTGGGGATACAGGCTGCATCCGGCCAAGCGGATGTGATACTCTTTTTTGTTGAACCGATAGGTTACTTCCGGATTACGGAGCAGATAGCTTCGGAATTCTTCCCGCTGTCTGCGGATCCATGTGAGTGGAAGTCCGGCCGCAAGATGAACGTCTGCTTCCCGGATGCCGTACAGGTTCAGCTCCCTTGCCACAGCCATCAGCGTGAGCAGGTAATAGTCCTCATCCGCAGCTTTGTCCGGGATAAATTCCTTGTGGCAGTCCCCGATCCGATAGTACATCCCGCCGTATTCCAGGATGTTGCCGGAGAAGATCGGTTCGGTCTCATAGGCTGTCACGCCGTTTTTAGTGACAGTACCGGCGGTCTTAATGTTGCCGTAGCCGTGATCCACGCCGATGATCATGAGATTTTTAAATTCTTTCATGCGTCTTTGCACCTCCCTGATTTGTCTTTTTGCTCATAAAATAAATCCTCCTTTCTGTAGATTTGTCTGGAAAGCAGCACCGGTTTTAAAGAAATGGTGCTGTATTCACTGCAAGTTCATTCTACTGAAAGAAGGCTGTAAGAACATTGAGAGGGGATTGAGCGGAAATTGAGCAAAAGAAAAGCACCGGTTTTCAGAACCGATGCTATATGATTTTGCCGGGATAATCCGCAAATTAATTATGAGTATAATTGAAGATTACTGTTTTAAATGGCCCTGATCCATGCCTGAGGTGCCAGCGGGAATAATAGAGATCCATCTCAAGAGAGGTCGGTGTGCCGTTGATCCGGTTATGCTCCTGCTCAATGGCTTTGACCGTATTGTCTATATCGTGATATTTGTAAATCACAACCTTTATTTCCGTATCCCGGGTATTTTTACTGCTAAATGATATACTGTTTACAACAACGTAGTCAGGCAGGCTGATATAATAGTAGATTGCCGATAATAGAATAACGGAAATAAGTAGGATGACCATTTTTCGCTTCATTTTTTTAACCTCGCTTTTCAACATGGGATAACTATATAGTACCTCACTATATAGTGAATTACTACATAAAGATTTATCAAATATACTTTGTGTTGAGGTGAGGAGAATGAATTATGGTCATCTGGAAATGCGAATAGAAGAATTGCTGAAAGAAAAGGGAATCAGCAAGAATACGATCTGCCGTGATCTGGATATTCCAAGAGCGAATTTTAACAGGTATTGCAGAAATGAATTTCAACGGATAGATGCAAATCTGGTCTGTAAATTATGCAGTTATCTGGACTGTGAGATTGGAGAACTGATCGTATATGTAAAAGAATAAAAAGCCTGACGGATTAGAAAAAATTTTCTGATTTCACCGTGCAGGCTTTTGTTCTTTTTGTTTTCTAATTATTAAGCAGCTGTTGTCCTAAGGCTATCCCTGTCTGTGTATAAGCCTGAAGGATTTCCTGCTTTTTTGTCTCAATCATATCCGGTTCCCCATTATGTACCGCTTCATAGATAGCCAGAGCTTTTTTGAAATGAGTGGTGGCCTGACGGATATCGCCTGTAGCCAGGCAGATACCGCCTATTGCTTCCTGAACTGTAGCGTAATCCATGGTCTGGTCAGAGTTCAAGTCCCGGATCATCCGGGATAGTTTTTTTAGAGCGGAGAGCCCTTTTTCCGGCTGCCCCATTTCAGTAAGGAGAACGGCATAGTTCGCAGTCTGGGCAATGCTGTCATGGTAGTAAAGCAGATCATACTGTTCCAGGATCCGAAGCCCCTGCTCCATAGCCTGCTGTGCCAGATCCCGTTTCCCTGCCTTTTTGTAAAGCCCGCCCAGATTGGAGTAGAGATTGGAAACAAGGTGAGCATTTTCTTCTGAGATCTCCGGGATCAGGGCGATGGCTTCCTTTTCCAGTTTGATGGCTTTTTCCGTTTTCTCTTCACAGGCGGCACGATAATCCAGCAGGACCGCCCGGTCTGTACTGCGCCCGACAGTTTCATCTGTGAGCAGCCCGGATAATTTGCCGATGATTAATTCCATTCCAGCTGTATAGTGGTACTTTTCCATGTAGGGAAATACATCTTCCAGAAAACTCAAATAAGCCGGCGTATTGTCATCTGCAATCTCCCGAATGATGTTCTCGATGGTCAGAAACAGCGGTTTGTACCAGGTGACGTCATGTCCATGTAGCAGACAGATGGTTTGCAGGCTGTCAAGCAGTACAGCACTGTTATTTACTGACGGTCTGGTCTCGTCAATTGCCACTTCCTGTATCATGGGATGAAGAGAAATCTGTCTTCCGGATTGTGTCTGTACAAAGCCTTTCTCAATCAGGTCATTGATCCTGTTCATGTCCGAAAGTTTCATCCAGTTTGCATACAGTCGTCCGCTGACTCCGCTGACGGGAACAAAAATCAGCCCCCGCATAATATTAAGTTCTTCCTCGGAGAGACGATACAGAGAAAACAACGTATGTATATGCTCATAATAGGTAGCTTTCCGACTTTGTCCGTCTTTTACGATATCAATGGTATCCGTTGCGCCAAGGGCAGATTTTTCAACCTGTAGCCGTGCCAGTAATTCCTGTGGTTCCAGGATACCTGTTTCCAACAGCCGTGCGGATAATTCTACCGCCAGTGTATGGCTGTGAACGGTCTGAATAATTTGTTTCAGGATAGACTGTTTCCTCTTTGCATCTGAGTAGAAATATCCCATTAGTGACAATAAAGCATCAGGATCAGATATTTCGCCAAGATTGAAAGACGCATAGTTATCAAAACGGCTTCGGGTAGTAAAAAGGATACGGCAGCGGTATTTTAACAGTACAGAGAAGAAGGCGTCTTTTCCGGCTGTAGTATTAAAGTTGTCTATGATAAGCAAAGTATCTTCTTTTAGTGACCGCAGGAAACGGTTGTGCTTGCGGAAACGGTCTTCTTCCGTGTCCTCCGGCAGATCATCCACAAAGTCCAGATCAATGATATCCTGCCGCAGATCACCGCTGTAGGTCAGATACAAAATATTTGTATAGTCTTTTCTGTAAGCTCTTGCATATGCTTTGGCAAGCTCGCTTTTCCCGATACCGGCAATCCCCTGCAGAAAAATGATCCGCTTTTCTGAAATTAATTCGTGAAGTGTGGAAAGCTCTTGATTCCTTCCGCAGAAATGAGCACACGCCTTGGGAACTTCTCCGTTATAAACAAAATCACTGATTACCGGAGACAGTGTTCCGGCAGCAAGCAGTTTTTTGGTGGCAGCGTTCCTTTTAACAAATGTCCGTTCCATTCCAAAGCAAAGAACAGACGCAAGAAAAGCAGCCTGTTCTTCAGAAGTATGACACGGGTAATCCTGAGTAAGCTGTTCTTTTTTCTGATCGGAAATAGTTCCATCCTGTATCAGGATCTTGTAGATTTCCTGTATTGCCATTGCGCTGTCACACATTAGCGGCAGAATATTTGTTTCTATATCATCAGCCAGACGGTTCCTGTTGTCTGTATGGAGATAATATCCGGAGATGCGGGGGCTGATCCGGGCCTGTCCGTTAAACCAGCGGCAGACAAGACCGTTGTCAAAATCAAAGTCCTGTGAAGATTCCTCTTCAAGAAAACCTTCAAACAATTCATAAAGCAGATCAATCTGATTCATTCCTCTGTCATCGCCGATATATTTGCGAACCGTGGTAATGATTGAACTGAAATCGCAGCGTTCCATATATTTCCTCCTGATCCTGGTCAATTTATGCTCAAACTGCGCTCAATGAGCTTTTGCAAACTCCCTGATAAGATGGTATCACAAAGAAGTTTTAATGCGTTTCTTCTATATATTATAACATCAAATTTAATCTGATGATGCAGAAAAAGGAAACAGTCTCCGGAAGAATAGCGGACAACTTCTCGTTCATAAACTGAAATACCGGGGAGGTGCGTGGTATCGCAAGGAAAAGTGCTCCGATCCATGTGATCGTTCATTATCCGAAAACAGAAGAGGGCAGACATGAGCTGGCAGTCCGGGCGGCAGGCGTCCACGCTGATATGGTCGGTCAGTATATCAACAGGTTGAATTGCCCCTCAGAACAGAAAATACAGTTGATTGATGAGATCATCCATTCAGCTGTCAAAGAAAAAACAGACTGACGATCTGGGTTCAAGATGGTCAGTCTGTCGAAGTATGACTTCAATTATTCAAATGTTATTCTGATTTGATGCATTCTGATTGGCTAAGAGCACTTCACGAAAATACTTTTCCCAGGTAAGCTTAAACATTCTTTTTTTATCTGATTCCCAGTTCCGGTAAGTATTTGGATCCACATGCAGCATTCTCGCAAAGGGTTTCTTCTTTAACCCCATTTTTTCCCGGCACTCTTTTAGCATTTTCCCCTGACCTTTATATAAGAAAAGATTGTATTCATCCAGAAGGTCTTCAACCGGGATATGATAGAAGTCTGCCAGCCTGTCCACCACTTCTTTCGGGTAGTAATCAACATATCCCACTTCATAATCTATATAGTGTCCTCTGGAGATTCCAATCTGTTCTGCAACCTCTTTCTGCATCAGACCCATGTGGTGGCGGCACCAGCGCAGACGGTCAGGAACATTTTGTATTTCTTCGTAGCTGTGATACTGCTGATTGAACTGCTGGGCTTCCAGGAGCTTGCGGGGAGCAATCAGCCGGAATGTATGGATGCACAGAGGAGCGTACTGTACAATGCCGTCTTCTGTTCTGCACATGAGATAATTTTCATCTGAAAACTTTGTAAATACCTTCCAATGTGACTGCAATCCTTGCTGGGGGATTTCTCCCGGGAGTAAAACCCCATTGGCGATAGGATAGCATTTTCAACACAGCGGGATGCATAGGCAGCAAGCCGGTTTCCTTTTTCAGGATCAAAGGAAATGACCGCTTTGATGAGTCCGATCGTACCGATGGAGATCAGATCTTCCATTTCTTCACCAAGATTCTGGTATTTTCTTACGATATGTGCTACAAGCCTCAGATTACGCTCAATGAGAATGTGCTTTGCTTCCAGATCACCCTCGGTGTACTTTTGAAAGTAATACTTTTCTTCGTCAGGCGTGAGGGGATTGGGAAATGTCTTCAAGGATACACCTCTTAGCACATTTGATATCATTGTATGAAAAAGGATATTATATCGTGCTTTTCCATCTGAAAAATGCCTGGGATTCAGTAAAAAATTTCTAAAATCCGGAAAAGAAAAATAAACTCCATTGACTTTTGAAAGAGAGTCCTCTATTCTGTCAGTACATTTCCAGAGCATTCCGCTCTGGCGATCAGATCAGGCTGGTTCAGCCAGGTTTCATTGAAAGTGATTTCGTAAAAAGAACGGTTTTATTATTCGGAAAGAGGTGCATATTGAGTTTCAGTACAGTAGTATCTGCTGCAACCGAAGGACTTGCAGTAGAATTTGTCCATGTGGAGGCAGATGTCAGCAATGGTCTGCCGGTATTTCACATGGTAGGATATCTTGCCTCGGAAGTAAAAGAGGCAGGAGAACGTGTCAGAACAGCAATTAAAAATTCAGGATTTGATTTTCCGGCAAAAAGGACGGTGATCAATCTGTCCCCGGCAACGATGCGGAAGAGAGGAGCATCGTTTGATCTTCCGATTGCAGTGGCAGTACTGACTGCTCTCGGAGAACTGTCAGGGTCCAGGATTCAGAACACTCTGATCATTGGAGAAATGGGACTGGACGGGAGTGTCAGAAAAGTTCCCGGAATCCTGCCGATCGTGGCAGAGGCGAAAGAAAGAGAAGTCAGAAGGTGTATTGTGCCGGAAGAAAATAAGGCGGAGGCAGCTTTAGTCAGTGAAATGCAGGTAATCGGGGTGAAGGACTTGAAAGAAACGATTGAGTTTCTGAAAAGCGGGAGCAAGCCGCAGAAAGTGCAGCAGACCGGGAGTGTGCAGGAAAGAGAGACAGAGGAGAGTTTTCCAGATTTTGGAGATCTCTGTGGACAGAAAAATGTCAGAAGGGCAGCAGAAATTGCAGTGGCAGGAGGTCATAATCTGCTGCTGATCGGTCCTCCGGGCAGTGGAAAGACAATGACAGCCGGCTGTATCGCAGGGATCCTTCCACCTATGAGTACGGAAGAAAGTATGGAGGTAACGAAAATCTACAGTGTTATGGGGATGGTAAATGAAAAACAGCCACTGATCCGGAAGAGACCGTTCAGAAACGTGCATCATACAGCAACAAGGGCGGCACTGATCGGAGGAGGGATGATTCCAAGACCCGGGGAGATCAGTCTGGCACATCAGGGTGTCCTCTTTTTAGATGAACTCCCTGAATTTAAAAAAGGTGTCCTTGAGGTGCTGAGACAGCCGTTGGAGCAGCATTGCATTCGTATTACAAGAAATTATGGCACATATACCTTTCCGGCAGATTTTATGCTGGTGGCGGCAATGAATCCCTGTCCGTGCGGGTGCTATCCGAATCTGGAACGATGTACCTGTACGCCTGCACAGATCCAGGCTTATCTCGGAAAGATCAGCCAGCCCTTTTTAGACCGGATCGATCTGTGTGTGGAGGCAGGGAGAGTTGATTATGAGAATCTGACAGAACAGAAAAAAGGAGAAGCATCAGCGGAGATCAGGATGCGGGTCTGCAGGGTGAGAAATCTTCAGAAAGAGCGGTATGAAGGGAAGAAGATCAGAAGAAATACACAGCTTGAGGGGGAGCTGCTGAAAAAATACTGTGCATTGGGAACCAAAGAAGAAGCTATGATGCGTCAGGCATTTGAACGGTTCAGCCTGACGGCAAGATCCTATCACCGGATTCTGCGGGTTGCAAGAACGATCGCAGATCTGGATGGCAGGGAAAAAATCAGCGAGGAACATCTGAGTGAAGCTTTAGGATATCGCATGGTTGACAAAAAATACTGGGGCAGATAGAAGGCAGAGAAAAGGGAAGAGAACCTGTGTGGAAAGCGGAATGGAACGAGAAAGAAAATAGAAAGAAATCAGAAAGAACAATAAAAAAGAACAATAAAAAAGAACAAAAGAAAGGAGCAGGGATATGGGACAGGAAAAATATGAGGTATGGTTTGCAGGGATACGGGGACTTGGTGCAAGAAAAAAATATTTGCTTCATGAAGCTCTGAAATCGTGCAGAAATGCATATTATATAGAAGAAACGCAGTTGAAAAAATTCCCTTTTCTGACAGAAAAGGACGGTCAGGAAATCCGGCAGGCACAAAAGAGGAAAGATCCGGAGAAAATCTGCGAGGAAATGAAGAAAAAAGGAATCCGTATAATCCCGTATTATTCAGAAAAATATCCCCCAAAATTACTTCAGCTTGCGGACTTTCCATTTGCATTATTCGTGAAAGGAAAACTTCCGGGAAAAGATACTGAGAAGGCAGCGATCATAGGAGCGAGGAACTGCACCGCTTACGGAGAAAAATATGCAGTAGAATATGGAAGAAAGCTGGCACAGGCAGGAGTCGATGTCATCAGCGGACTGGCAAGAGGAATTGATGGAATGGGCCATCGTGGTGCGTTGATGGAGAAGGGGAAAACGTTTGCAGTTCTGGGCTGTGGTGTGGATATCTGTTACCCGAGAGAACATATTGGTCTGTATATGGATATTCTGGAGCAGGGAGGTGGGATCTTGTCTGAATTTCCACCCGGTACGCCGCCGCTGGCTGTCAATTTCCCGCTCAGGAACCGGATCATCAGCGGTCTGTCTGATGTGATCCTTATCATGGAGGCAAGAGAACGGAGTGGTTCACTCATCACAGCCGACCTGGCACTGGAACAGGGGAAGGAGGTTTATGCTCTGCCCGGACCGGTAGACAGTCCGCTCAGTACCGGCTGTAACCGGCTGATCCAACAGGGGGCCGGTGTACTCCTGTCAGCCGAAAACCTGCTGAATGAATGGGGAATTATGCCGGATAATTTGTGCAGAAAGACGGAGATAAAACCTGATAAAAATAAAAAAACGCTTGAAAGTGAAGATGAATTGGTGTATAGTTGTGTCGGTCTGTATCCAAAGAATGTGGAACATTTAGTGCTGGAGACAGGACTGGAAATCAGGAAACTGATGCGTGTTCTGGTATCTTTGGAGTTACAGGGATATATAAAAGAAGTTTCAAAGAATTATTATATCAGAAGGTAGAAGAAAGAATACTTCTGCCGGATGGAGGAAGTAGATTTATGGCACATTATCTTGTAATCGTGGAGTCTCCTGCAAAGGTAAAGACAATTAAGAAATTCCTTGGAAGTAATTATACCGTGACGGCTTCTCAGGGACATGTAAGGGATCTTCCGAAAAGTCAGCTTGGAATTGACGTAGACAATGACTACGAACCAAAATATATTACAATCCGTGGGAAAGGAGATATCCTTGCAACGCTCAGAAAAGAAGCAAAAAAGTCAGATAAAGTCTTTCTTGCAACCGACCCTGACCGTGAGGGAGAAGCTATTTCGTGGCATCTTGCCACAGCATTGAAGCTGGACGAAAAGAAGATGCGGCGTATCACATTTAACGAGATTACGAAAAATGCAGTAAAGGCATCATTGAAAAATCCAAGAGATATTGATATGAACCTGGTAGATGCCCAGCAGGCAAGAAGAGAGCTGGACCGTATGGTGGGATATAAGATCAGTCCGCTGCTCTGGGCGAAAGTGAAAAGAGGTCTGAGTGCAGGAAGAGTCCAGTCAGTGACACTTCGCATTATTGCAGACCGTGAAGCAGAGATCGATGCATTTATTCCTGAAGAATACTGGTCGCTGGAGGCAGTTCTTAAGGTAAAAGGCGAAAGACGTCCACTGACGGCAAAGTTCTACGGAACTGAGAAAGAAAAAATGACGATTCATTCTAAAAAGGAAATGGATGAGATTCTGAAAGCTCTGGAAAATGCAGAGTTTCAGATTACGGATATTAAAAAGAGTGAGCGGATCCGCAAGGCACCGTTACCGTTTACGACCAGTACCTTGCAGCAGGAGGCAGCAAAGGCTCTGAATTTTGGAACGCAGAAGACGATGCGTATTGCACAGCAATTATACGAAGGTGTGGATATCAAGGGCAGTGGAACCGTAGGTATCATTACCTATCTGCGTACGGATTCGACACGTATTTCGGATGAGGCAGATGCTGCAGCAAGAGGATATATCGGTTCGGTTTACGGAGCGGAATATGTGGCTGCAGGAAATCAGATCAAAAATGATGGAAAGAAGATCCAGGATGCCCATGAAGCAATCCGTCCGACTGATATTTCCAGGACACCGGCGGCAATAAAAGAGTCTCTTACGAGAGATCAGTTCCGTCTGTATCAACTGATATGGAAACGTTTTACGGCAAGCCGTATGCAGCCGGCACGTTATGAGACAACGGCGGTTAAGATCGGGGCAGCAGGTTATTGCTTTACCGTTGCAACTTCAAAAGTAGCTTTTGACGGATTCCGCTGCGTCTATACAGAAGCAGAGGAAGAGAAAGAGGAGAGCAATGTTCTTGTCGGAAATCTGAGTATGGATTCAGTACTGACAAGAGAAGAGTTTGAGCCAAAGCAGCATTTTACCCAGCCGCCGGCACATTATACGGAGGCAAGTCTTGTAAAGACACTGGAAGAACTGGGGATTGGACGACCTAGTACTTATGCTCCGACGATCTCTCTGATTCTGGGAAGACGCTATGTGACAAAAGAGGGAAAAAATCTCTACATGACCGAGATCGGGGAAGTTGTCAATAATATGATGAAACAGTCTTTCCCTAGTATTGTGGATGTGCATTTCACAGCAAATATGGAAGGGCTTCTGGATATGGTTGAAGAGGGAAAAGTACCGTGGAAAGAAGTCATCCGTAATTTCTACCCGGATCTGGACGAAGCTGTGCAGAAAGCAGAAAAAGAGCTGGAGAGTGTGAAGATCGAGGATGAGGTGACTGATGTAGTCTGTGAGGAATGTGGACGAAATATGGTCATCAAGTATGGACCGCATGGAAAATTCCTTGCCTGCCCGGGATTCCCGGAATGCAGAAATACGAAGCCGTATCTGGAAAAAATCGGAGTACCATGTCCGATATGCGGAAAAGATGTCGTGATCCGCAAGACGAAAAAGGGAAGAAGATATTACGGCTGTGAGAATAATCCGGAATGTGAATTTATGTCATGGCAGAAGCCGTCGAAAGAAAAGTGTCCACAGTGTGGTGGATATATGGTTGAAAAGGGAAATAAGCTTGTATGTGCAGATGAGCAGTGTGGTTATGTAACAAGTCTGAAAAAAGAGCAGGATCATGCGTAAATTACATTGATGTTTTCAGAATTGTATGATAATATAGACTTGCTTACAAAATTTTTTGCATTTGTATATACAACTTAGAATTGTGGAGGAGACAATGAGCGTACAATTATTGGATAAGACCAGAAAGATTAATAAACTTTTGCATAATAATAATTCCAGCAAAGTAGTGTTTAATGATATCTGTGCCGTCCTGACGGAGATTCTTGACTCCAATGTACTGGTTGTCAGTAAGAAAGGAAAGATTCTGGGAGTCAGCAAGTGTGATCATGTCAGAGAGATTCATGAACTGATCACCGAGGCAGTCGGATCGCATATTGACAGTATGCTCAATGAGCGTCTTTTAAGCGTCCTGTCTACCAAGGAAAATGTAAATCTTGAGACTCTGGGATTTTCTGCTGATGCAGTAGAGGGATGTCAGGCGATCATTACACCGATTGATATTGCGGGAGAAAGACTTGGTACATTATTTATTTATAAGCAGGATGCTACCTATTCCATTGATGATATTATTCTCAGCGAGTATGGCACTGCGGTTGTCGGACTTGAGATGCTTCGTTCAGTGAATGAAGAAAGTGCTGAAGAGACGAGAAAAGAACATGTTGTCCAGGCTGCGATCAGTACCCTTTCATTTTCAGAACTGGAAGCGATCATCCATATTTTTAAAGAGCTGAACGGAACAGAGGGGATTCTGGTTGCAAGCAAAGTGGCTGACCGTGTAGGAATTACCCGTTCCGTGATTGTGAATGCACTGCGTAAGTTTGAAAGTGCGGGTGTGATCGAGTCCCGGTCTTCCGGTATGAAAGGAACTTACATCAAAGTACTGAACGATTATGTATTTACAGAACTGGAACGGATTGAGAAAGAGCGGATGTATTAGGAAGGAAAGACAGCTATGTATGAGGGAAATCCTGTTGATCTGCAAATGGAAAAAGTGATATCTGCGGATGGAATTTTTGACGACACAACACGAGCCTGCCGGGTATATAAGTATGATATCGAGGACGAATACATTTATCTTGAATTGAAAGAGGATGAACTGACAGCGATTCTGCTGGATGCAAAGTACCGGTGTTATATTTCCACGAAGACGGAACTTTTGTGCTGTTCCGGTGTCGTAAAAGAGAGATACCGGTCAGAGGGAATCAATCTCTTAAAGTTCCGCATTGAGAATGGATTTTATAATATCTACGAAGACCGCCGGGCAACGAGACACATATAAGAAACCCCATAAAAGGCATAAAAGAACGTAAAGAAGAGCTACAGGAAAGAACCTGTGGCTCTTTTCTGGTTGAATAAACCCGGCAGGCTGCATTCGTGCAGGTACGATACAGGAAGGAATCTAAAAAAAATCTAAACTAGGTTGACAAATGGGAAGTGGAGTGCTATTTTATATTCATGGGTTAGCACTCGAGCGAAAAGAGTGCTAATAAGCTGAATATCAAGGAGGAATTACAATGAAATTAGTACCATTAGGTGACAAGATCGTTTTAAAGCAGTTAGAAGCAGAAGAGACTACAAAGTCCGGTATCGTATTACCGGGACAGGCGAAAGAGAAGCCGCAGGAGGCAGAAGTTATCGCTGTGGGACCTGGCGGTAATATAGATGGAAAAGAAGTTGTAATGCAGGTAAAGGTCGGAGATAAAGTTATTTATTCCAAGTATGCCGGAACAGATGTTGAGCTGGATGGCGAGGAATATATCATCGTTAAGCAGAATGATATTCTTGCAATCGTTGAGTAAAGTACATTCAGAGCCGGAGAAATCCTGAGAAGAATGGCAGGCAGATCTGAAGAACAGGAACAGATCAGAGAAGCAGAGATAGATGATAGATCGAAAAGAATGAAAAGGAGATGCAGTGAGATGGCAAAGGAAATTAAATATGGCTCAGAAGCCAGAGCAGCACTTGAAAAAGGTGTAAACCAGTTGGCAGATACAGTAAAAGTTACGTTAGGACCAAAAGGAAGAAATGTTGTCCTTGATAAATCTTTCGGAGCACCACTGATCACCAATGACGGTGTTACGATCGCAAAAGAGATCGAGCTGGAAGATGGATTTGAGAATATGGGAGCACAGTTGATCAGAGAGGTTGCATCCAAGACCAATGATGTTGCCGGAGATGGTACTACAACAGCTACGGTACTGGCACAGGCAATGGTCCATGAGGGAATGAAGAACCTGGAGGCCGGAGCAAACCCGATTGTTTTAAGAAAGGGAATGAAGAAGGCAACAGATAAAGCAGTAGAAGCCATCCGTGAGATGAGCAGCAAGGTAAACGGAAAAGAGCAGATCGCAAGAGTTGCAGCCGTATCTTCAGGAGATGATGCAGTTGGACAGATGGTAGCAGATGCGATGGAAAAAGTATCCAACGATGGTGTGATTACGATCGAGGAGTCCAAGACTATGCAGACAGAACTGGATCTTGTAGAAGGTATGCAGTTTGACCGTGGATATATTTCAGCTTATATGGCAACCGATATGGAGAAGATGGAAGCAGTTCTTGATGATCCATATATCCTGATCACAGATAAGAAGATTTCCAATATCCAGGAGATCCTTCCACTTCTGGAGCAGGTTGTACAGTCAGGAGCAAGACTTCTTATCATCGCTGAGGATATCGAAGGTGAAGCTCTTACAACCCTGATCGTGAACAAACTGCGTGGAACATTCAACGTAGTAGCTGTAAAAGCTCCGGGATATGGCGACAGAAGAAAAGAAATGCTGCAGGATATCGCTATCCTGACAGGCGGACAGGTGATCTCAGAAGAGCTTGGATTTGACCTGAAAGAGACGACAATGGATCAGCTTGGCCGTGCAAAATCTGTAAAAGTACAGAAAGAGAATACAGTAATCGTTGATGGTTGTGGAGATAAGAATGCAATCGAAGACCGTGTTGCACAGATCAAGAAAGCTCTTGAAGAGACAACTTCTGAATTTGATAAAGAAAAACTTCAGGAAAGACTTGCAAAACTGGCAGGCGGAGTTGCAGTGATCCGTGTCGGTGCAGCAACAGAGACTGAGATGAAAGAAGCAAAGCTCCGTATGGAGGACGCACTGAATGCCACAAGAGCAGCAGTAGAAGAAGGAATTATCGGTGGAGGCGGTTCAGCGTACATTCACGCTTCCAAAGAAGTTAAGAAGTTTGCTGATGAACTTGAAGGCGATGAGAAGACAGGTGCGAACATCATCCTGAAAGCTCTGGAAGCTCCACTGTATCAGATCGCAAAAAATGCGGGACTTGAGGGTGCAGTTATTGTAAATAAAGTAAGAGAGTCTGAGCCTGGCACAGGATTTGATGCTTATAATGAGAAGTATGTCAATATGGTTGAGAAGGGAATCCTTGATCCTGCAAAGGTAACAAGAAGTGCTCTTCAGAACGCAACAAGTGTTGCATCTACTCTGCTGACAACAGAGTCAGTTGTGGCAACGATCAAAGAAGATGCTCCTGCTATGCCGGCTGGCGGTGCAGGCGGAATGGGTATGATGTAATCAGTGTTCATCATCCTGTTGAGAACCGGAAAAGAAAATGGGGTGCGGAAATGTGCAGACGTTTCCGCACTTTTTTATTATACAAGTACTTTCGGAATAAAAAGTGCTTTTCGGAGGCAGTTATAAGCAGAAGTTAATAATACTATTTAACATAAATCAACAGGATTGACTTTGTCGAAGTTTTAAAGTTCTTGACAACTGATCTGAATTTAGGTACTATAACAGGTAACAATCACTAATATTTGGATCTTATAAGGAAAGAGAGGTATTTGCATAATGGGAAAAATTATTGGAGAAGGTATTACATTTGATGATGTTCTTCTTGTACCTGCGTATTCGGAAGTAATCCCGAATCAGGTCGATCTTTCAACATATCTGACAAAGAAGATCAGACTGAACATCCCGATGATGAGTGCCGGAATGGATACAGTTACAGAACACCGCATGGCGATCGCAATGGCACGTCAGGGGGGAATTGGTATCATTCATAAGAATATGTCAATCGAACAGCAGGCAGAAGAGGTAGACAAGGTAAAGCGTTCTGAGAATGGTGTTATTACTGATCCGTTTTTCCTTTCTCCGGAGCATACACTGGAGGATGCAAATGATCTGATGGCGAAGTTCCGCATTTCAGGAGTTCCGATCACAGAGGGACGTAAGCTTGTAGGAATCATTACGAACCGTGACCTCAAGTTTGAGACAGATTTTTCCAAAAAGATCAAAGAGTCCATGACTTCAGAAGGACTGGTCACAGCCAAAGAGGGAATTACTCTTGAAGAGGCAAAGAAGATCCTTGCAAAGGCAAGAAAAGAAAAGCTCCCGATCGTAGATGATGAAGGCAATTTAAAGGGGCTTATCACGATCAAAGATATTGAGAAGCAGATCAAATATCCGCTTTCTGCAAAGGATGAGCAGGGAAGACTTCTCTGTGGAGCAGCAGTTGGTATTACGGCAAATTGCCTGGATCGTGTAGAGGCACTGGTGAAATCTCATGTCGATGTTGTTGTTATGGACTCCGCACATGGACATTCCGCTAATGTACTCCGTACTGTAAGAATGGTAAAGGATGCATATCCGGATCTTCAGGTTGTTGCAGGAAATGTTGCGACAGGAGAAGCAGCAAAGGCATTGATCGAGGCAGGAGTAGATGCCGTGAAAGTCGGTATCGGACCTGGATCGATCTGTACAACCCGTATCGTTGCCGGTATCGGTGTACCGCAGGTTACGGCAGTTATGGACTGCTATGCTGCGGCAAAAGAGTACGGAATCCCGATCATTGCCGATGGCGGTATCAAGTATTCAGGAGATATGACGAAAGCGATCGCAGCCGGTGCGAATGTATGTATGATGGGAAGTATCTTTGCAGGATGTGATGAGAGCCCGGGAACGTTTGAACTTTATCAAGGAAGAAAATATAAAGTTTACCGTGGAATGGGATCCATCGCAGCGATGGAGAACGGAAGCAAAGACCGTTATTTCCAGGAGAATGCAAAGAAGCTCGTACCGGAAGGTGTAGAAGGCCGTGTGGCATATAAGGGTTCAGTAGAAGATACTGTCTTCCAGTTAATGGGTGGTCTTCGTTCCGGTATGGGTTACTGTGGAACGCATACGGTTGAAGAACTGAAAGAGAACGGACGTTTTGTAAAGATTTCAGCCGCTTCTCTGAAAGAGAGTCATCCGCATGATATCCATATTACGAAGGAAGCTCCGAACTACAGCGTAGATGAATAAAAGTGTCCCCCTTTTGTTAGGCAAAAAAGTCTAATGAAAGGGGTTATTTTTTTAGTTGTTTAGTTTTAAAAAGAAAGTCCTAAGATTTTATTCAGAATCCTTTAGAAAAGCTATGCTATAATGAACAATATGTAAAGAAGTTGTGTGAAGACAAAAGATTTTTATATATGAGGTACGGAATATGGCACAGGGAAACAGAAGAGATGAAAAAATGAGATCGGACAGAGGAGAATGGGACAGGAAAAGAACGGGTTCTGGAAATACAGATAAAAGAAAAAAGAACAGAAGGAGCAGACCTTCGGGGAGAGAAAGAAGAGCGGTGAAAAAATACCGCCTGATCCGTAGCGGAGTGTTGTTGCTGTTTTTCTTGACAGTGGTTCTTCTGCTTCGTTCGTGTATCAGAAAAGTCAGAGGAACAGACAGTATGTCATCCGATTACGGAACGGTCAACGTGGATGCGTCAGAGCCGGTGATTGATGTGCAGCTTCTAGATGTAAATCCATATTCAAGACCCGGCACAACGATTGATGAGATTCATGGGATTGTGATCCATTATACAGCAAATCCAGGAAGTACGGCACAGGAGAACAGGGATTATTTTAATGGGTTGAAGGACAGCCATGAGACAGAGGCCAGTAGCAATTTTGTGGTCGGACTGGAAGGGGAGATCATCCAGTGTGTGCCAACATGGGAGATGGCTTATGCATCAAATGAACGGAATGCGGATACGGTATCCATTGAGTGCTGCCACCCGGATGAAACAGGAAAGTTTACAAAAGAAACTTATCAGTCGATGGTTCAGCTTACAGCATGGCTGTGTAAAAAATATAATCTGAATGAGGATCAGGTCATCCGTCATTATGATGTGACCGGGAAAATCTGTCCGAAATATTTTGTGGAAGATGAAGCTGCGTGGAAACAGTTTAAAAATAATATAAGGAAGGCACTTGAAGAATAATCGAAAAACCTTGCTATCCCACTTTTGAATTGCTATAATAAGATGGATTGTGCGACGAAAAAAGATTTTAGCGGAAAATCTGTAAGAAGCATAAAGAAGTGTGGAGGTTTTAGGATGAACGATCTGGAAATGTACCGCGAGCAGCTTGCATTATGTGATGATAAGATCATTGATGCACTCGTGGAGAGAAATGCCATTATCGAGAAGATCATGGCTTATAAAGAAACTTATGGTATGCCGATTCTCCAGCCGGCTCAGGAAGCCAAGCAGGAACGCAGACTGAACGAGAAGCTGAAAGATAATAAATATCAGGATGAGATCCATGATGTATTTAAGCGGATCTTAAGGAATAGTAAGAGAATCCAGGCAAGAAAGCTCTTCTCATATAATATTGTTCTGATTGGATTTATGGGAGCAGGAAAATCCACGATTTCCGATTACTTAAGCACCATGTTCGACATGAAACTGGTGGAGATGGATCAGGAGATCGTAGAACGTGAAGAGATGAGTATCCCGGATATTTTTGCTACTTACGGAGAAGAATATTTCCGTAATCTTGAGACAAATCTTCTCAAAGAACTGCAGGAGGGTGAGAACTGCATTATTTCCTGTGGTGGTGGTGTTGCCATGCGTGAGCAGAATGTAGTCGAGATGAAGAAGAACGGAAGAGTTGTTCTGCTTACGGCAAGTCCTGAGACAATTTATGAACGTGTCAAGGACAGCAACGACAGACCGATCCTGAATGGAAATAAAAATGTTCCGTTTATTACAGATATGATGGAGAAGCGTCGTGAGAAATATGAAGCGGCAGCGGATGTTGTGATCCAGACAGATAATAAGTCGATTCTTGAGATCAGTGAAGAGCTTATCTCAAAGCTTACGGAGTTAGATGAAGAGAATGTTTGATCAATTTTTCCCGGATGAATATATGGAATCAACATACAGTATTCCATTTGAAAAGCTGTATCAGGAAGGGTACAGAGGTGTAATTTTCGATATTGACAATACACTGGTTCCGCATGGTGCTCCGGCAGATGAACGGGCAAAGCAGTTGTTCAGACGTTTGAAAGAGATCGGGTTTGAGTCCTGTCTTTTGTCGAATAACCAGAAGAAGCGGGTTGAGATGTTCAATCAGGATGTAGGGACGCATTATATTTTTAATGCACATAAGCCGGCTACAGGTAATTATAAGCGTGCGATGGAACTGATGGGGACAGATCTGTCCAGTACAATATTTGTCGGAGATCAGCTTTTTACGGATGTGTGGGGAGCAAAAAGAGCCGGGATTCATAATATTCTTGTGCAGCCTATGAATCCGAAAGAAGAGATCCAGATTGTGTTAAAACGGTATCTGGAGAAGATTGTATTGCATTTTTATGAAAAAGAATGCAGATAAATGCATTTAAGACAGGGCAACCTGCAAAAAAGGATTGAAAAAAGTAGAAAATTAGTATAAAATGGTATGAGCGAATGCCTGAATGATAAGTTATTGAAGGAGGATTATACATGGTTTCAGCAGGAGATTTTAAGAACGGTATTACAATCGAGATTGAAGGAAATATTTATCAGATTATGGAGTTCCAGCACGTAAAGCCTGGAAAGGGTGCTGCTTTCGTAAGAACAAAATTAAAGAATATCATCAGTGGAGGAGTTGTTGAGAAGACATTCCGTCCTACAGAGAAATTTGAGAATGCTCATATCGAGAGAAAAGATATGCAGTATCTGTATCAGGATGGAGATCTCTATAACTTCATGGATATGGAGACATATGATCAGATCGCACTGAACTCAGATGTTGTTGGTGACGCACTGAAGTTCGTAAAAGAGAATGAGACAGTTAAGATCTGTTCCCACAATGGAAATGTATTTTCTGTAGAGCCACCGCTGTTCGTAGAGTTGGCGATTACAGAGACAGAGCCTGGATTCAAGGGTGATACAGCACAGGGTGCTACAAAGCCTGCAATCGTAGAGACAGGTGCTACCGTTATGGTTCCGCTGTTCGTTGAGACAGGAGATGTTCTGAAAATCGATACACGTACTGGAGAGTATCTCTCAAGAGTATAATCCGGATATTCATAATTAGTCAGAGTCGTATACATGAGATGTTCATGTCTGCGGCTCTTTTTTTATATATTTTTAATTAGTTTGGAAAGTTTTAATAATTTTTATGTTGCGGTCAGGTGGACGGTCGCATATAATAAATAGCACATAATATTGTTTCAATTCATAAATCGAATCAGTCAGGTACGGATCGTACCGAATTTCATTCAAAAATCAGTGGACCGCAGTCGGAAAGGAGAAAGGTGAATTATACAGAATTTGTACATGCGGTTGAAACTATGATAAACCAGAGAAAAGAAGGAGGTCTGAAAGCGACAGTTTATACAGCAGTGAAGAATAACGATACACGGAGGACAGGTGTGATCCTTGAAACTCCGGGAATCAATCTTTCACCGACGATTTATTTAGAAGAATTTTATGAAAGTTATCTCGGAGGAAAGACGATCAATGAGATCGTGGACGAGCTGTTGGAGACTTATGAAAAAATTAAAAAAGATGAATCCTGGGATTATGAAAAGATTTTTGATTTTCAAAAGGTCAGAGAAAGAATTGTATACAGGCTTGTCAATACTGAAAAAAATGAACAGATGCTTCAGGATGTTCCGCACAGGGAAATACTGGATCTGTCATTGATCTATTATGTTCTGCTGGATGCAAGTGAAAAGGGGACTACGGCTATGCTGATCAGCGACAGGCATATGGATCAGTGGAAGACGACAGAGAAAATACTCTGGAGTGAAGCGGACAGGAATACAAGGCGGCTGCTTATGGCAGAGTGCTTTACAATGCAGTATGCCATGAGTGAACTGTTGGGGGCTGCCGGAAAAGAGGCACGCAGAGAGCAGAATCTCCTGGAAAGTGAAGAGAAGGGAGAAGATAAAATGTATGTCCTGTCGAACCGTGCAAGAAGCAACGGAGCAGCCTGCATGATCTATCCTTATGTGTTAAGAATGATGGGTGATATTTTAGAGGAAGATTTTTATATACTTCCAAGCAGCATCCATGAGGTGATCCTGGTTCCGGCTTCAGCAGGGATCAGTGTGGCGGAGATGGAAAAAATGGTCTGCGAGATCAATGAGACGCAGGTACCGGAAGAAGAAATCCTGGGAAGTCATGTATACCGGTACAGCAGAAAAAATAAGACCATCAGCATGGGTGGAAAAGCATATCAGGTAAAGGAGGAGACGAAATGAGAAAAAAGGGGAAATTTCATGGAAGTCTTCTCTCGGCGGTGATGATCCTGGTGATTCTGTTTACGGCACTGGGAGAGAAAGGCATTTCGGCAAAAGCGGAAACTTCAGAAAAAGAAGAGGTGAAGGAGCAGATTGAAGAAAAAAGGAACCGGATCAGGAATGCTTATTTTCCTGAAGCGGATGTAGCAGACCGGTCAGCGAAAGAGGATGTGGATGTTCAGTCGGCGGAAGAAGCGAAGACGGTTTATGTAGAATGTGGCAGAGTTATCTATTATTCAGGCTATTCTACCAATTATTTTGAGGCGGAAGGGAACAGTGCATGGTGTTTAGAACCGGCAAGAGGTACTCCGCAGAGTGGAAATTATACAGCAGTAAAACTGGAAAATACTTCTGATCTTGCAAGGGCATTATATTATTCTGTTGCTGCTCCCGGTGAAGCGGCACTGTATCAATGGTACGGAAGTGAAGGGTACTGGCAGATCGGGGATGTAAAGCAGGGGGCAGCAGTGGCAGGTTTTGATGAGAGATATTGCTACAGCCATATGTTCTTGTCATGGGTCTATAATGCGTTTGACTTTGATGCCGCTTTTTATGGAACGAATCTGAAAAGGCAGGAATACTACGAAGATCTGAAGAAAGCATTTCAAAAGAAACTGGAGGAGATCAGGGCATTGGCTGTACCGGATCAGGGATTTTGTGCATACGTCATCAACGGAGGAAACGGAAAGCAGGTCATGGGTGGCTGGACTTATGTTCCGCATGGAAAAGCAAAACTGAAGAAAAGTTCAAAAGAGCCGCAGGTGACAGAGCAGAATCCGGCATATCGTTTAAACGGAGCGGTTTACGGAGTCTATACTGATGCCGGGTGTAAAAATCTGACAGGAACGCTTACAACCGATGAAAATGGAATGACGCAAGAACTGACGGTCAGTCCGGGACAATATTATATAAAAGAGAAAAGTTGTCCGACAGGTTATGCACTGGATGATACAGTTTATCCGATCTGCGTTTTATCCGGTCAGACGGCGATGATAGAAGTCAGTGATATACCGCAGAAAAATCCAGTCAGTCTTATTCTGCAAAAAAAGGATGCCGATACAGGGAAATGTGAAGCTTCAGGTCATGCGACACTGGAAGGAGCAGAATTTGAAATCAGATACTATAAAGGACTGTATGAGGAAGATCCTGCAAAAAAAGGAATGAAAGCCGAAAGAATCTGGCTCATGCGGACAGATGCTTCAGGAAAGATCACTTTTGATTCGGAGCATAAGGTCAGTGGCGATGCATTTTTTGAACTGTCAGATGGGGAAGCAGCGTTTCCACTTGGGACAGTGACGATCAGGGAAACGAAAGCACCGGATGGATATCTGACAGAAGATGAGGTAGTTGTGAGGAAGATTCTTCCGGAGGGAACAGCCGAGGCTGTCTGCACTTATGAACCGGTGGAGGTCGCAGAACAGGTGATCCGGGGTGATATCGAACTGATTAAATTCAGAGAGGACACAGATCCTGAAACAGAACACAAGACTCCGCTGGAAGGGATTGAGTTTTCCCTGACAGCAAAAAGTACCGGAGAAGTTTTTAAAATCGTGACAGATGAAAAAGGTTATGCAACGACAAAGCAATCAGGAGAAAATGCAAGGGGAAATCTTGTCTATGATACTTATACTGTCCATGAAATAAATCCTCCGCAGGGAATGAAACCGGTACAGGATTTTGAAGTGACGATCTCTGAGGAGGGACAGACATTTTATTATCTGCTGGAGGATAAGCAGATCGTTTCACCCGTCAGACTGGTGAAAAAAGATGCAGTAACGGGGAAGACGATCCGGGTAAAAGGAGCAAAATTTGAGCTGCTGGACGATGAGAAAAAAGTGATCACCATGAAAAGTTATTATCCGGAAGAGACAGAGCATACTTATTTTGAGACCGGTGAAGACGGAATGTTTCTTCTGCCGGAGAAACTGAAGCCTGGTACCTATTATTTCAGGGAGATAGAAGCACCTTATGGTTATCTGCTGGGAGAAGATGTGGCATTTGAGATCCGGGAAGGACATAACTGGGCAGAACCGGTTACGGTAGAATTTTACGATGAACCTTTGATGGGAAAACTGGAAATAATAAAGACAGATGCTGATACAGGAGACGTACTGGAAGGTGCAGAGTTTGAAGTTATAGCAGAAAAAGATATCATAACCGGGGACGGAACCATTCAGATAAAAGCCGGAGAGACAGCCGCAGTATTGAAGACGGATGAAAAAGGAAAGGCAGAAAGCGGACTGCTCTGTCAGGGAACATACCGGGTCAGAGAAATCCAGGCACCGGAAGGATATATCCGGGCAGAAAAAGAATGGATCGTGGAACTGACTAAGGATGCAGAAGATGACGAACAGAAAGAATTTGTCAGGAAAATGAGGATAACGAATCAAAAAGAGAAGATCATTGTGGAAAAAGAGAAGAAAAAATCAAAACCCCAGTCAGTAAAAACCGGGGATCCATCGCAAATGAAAAAGTGGATGATGATCGTATCAGCAGAAAGTGTGGTATTGATTCTGATGCTTCTGACCTTAACTCGAAAAAGGAAAAAAGGGTACAAAAAAAGCGTCTGAGCGGAGTCGAACCGCCGCACATGCCTCCGGAGGGCATCGCTCTATCCACTGAGCTACAGACGCATTCCGATTGTATGATGAAATTCATCAACAACCTTATTTATCCTACCATAAAATAAAAGAAAAGTAAAGGGTGAATCTTGTTGATGGATTTCATCATGAGCAGAAAAAATTTTACTGTTCATAAGACCGGTGACCAGAATCCGGAGACTTTCTGCTAGTTTTCTGCATCGGCAAGAATCTGTTCTTTCATATGTGGATTAAAAACCTGTTCTCTCAGCATCTGTATCTCATATTTATAAGGAGCATAAGATTTTTTCGCTTTTGTTGCAGAAGGAATATAGGGAGTTTCGAGGATTTTAGGGACATTTTCAAAGTCGGGATGATGAACAATATAGTTCAGGGCATCAAATCCAATCTGTCCGAATCCGAGATTTTCATGCCGGTCTTTTGCTGCACCGGGGAGATTCTTGCTGTCGTTGATATGGAAGACAGCAATCTGTTCTTTTCCGAGGATACGGTCAAAAGAATCCATGACAGCATCGAAATGATGGATGATATCATATCCGCTGTCACTGGTGTGACAGGTATCAAAGCAGACCCGCAGTTTGTCGTTATGCATTACACCATCGTAAATGGCAGCCAGTTCTTCAAATGTACGACCAATTTCCGAGCCTTTTCCGGCCATGGTCTCCAGTGCAATGCAGCAGTCTGTGTCAGAAGAGAGGACTTCGTTCAGCCCTTTAATAATCTGTGCGGTTCCGGCCTCAATTCCTTCGCCTACATGGGAACCGGGATGAAGGATCAGGGTGTGGCTTTTACAGGCAATGGTACGTTCAAGCTCTTTGGCGAGAAATTCAACAGCAAGGGAGAAAGTTTCTGGTCTGACAGTGTTTCCGAGATTGATGATGTAGGGAGCGTGGACAACAATCTCCCGGATGCCATGGGCTTTCATGTATTCCCAGGCAGGATCAATCTGAAGTTCGCTGATGTCTTTTCGGCGGGTATTCTGCGGAGCACCGGTATAGAACATAAATGTATCAGCTCCATAGGAGACCGCTTCTTTCGCAGAACCAAGGAGCATTTCTTTTCCACTCATGCTTACGTGAGAACCTAATTTCATAGATAAATCCGTCCTTTCTGAAAGTATTACTTCATTATAAAGGAATCTGAAAGAAGGAGCAAGAAAATCTTCGGTTTTACTTTCGACTAAAATATTTGCTGTCAGTTGCTCACCCACCTATGAGCAAGCTCATGTGGGCTTAGACCTTTTAACCCTGGCATCATGAAAGATAAATAGCAGAAATGTCAGTAAAGATAGCTACACACCTATACAAGTAAAAATAGCTAGTGACTTGCCGTCTGGGAATATTCATGATAGAATAAAGATTACTGTTGTTCGAGTCTGAAAAGACTGAAGATCCAGAGACAGATCTTAGATACGAGAGATTCAAAAGGAGTGTGGAAAGTGAGAACATTACTGGAGTTAATTACAATAGAGATGAAAGAGGCATTTGTAAAGGCCGGTTACGGTGAAGAGCTTGCAAGAGTGACTCTTTCTAACCGCCCGGATCTGTGCGAGTACCAGTGTAATGGTGCTATGGCAGGAGCAAAGAAGTATAAAAAAGCCCCGATCATGATCGCAGAGGACGTTGTGGCAAATCTAGCAGAGAGTCAGTGCTTTGCACAGGCAGAGGCAGTGAAGCCGGGATTTATTAATCTGAAGCTGAAGCCGGAGTTTGTGGCAGAATATCTGAATGAGATGGCTGCAGATGAGAATTTAGGCGTGGAGAAAGAAGCAGAGCCAAAGACTGTCATGATTGATTATGGCGGACCCAACGTGGCGAAGCCGCTTCATGTAGGTCATCTTCGTTCAGCGATTATCGGAGAGAGCATTAAGCGGATCATCCGCTATAAAGGAAATAAAGTGACCGGAGATATTCATTTAGGTGACTGGGGATATCAGATGGGACTGATCATTACGGAGCTGAAAAAGCGTCAGCCGGATCTGCCATATTTTGATGAGTCTTTTGGAGGAGAATACCCGGAGGAAGCTCCGTTTACGATCAGTGAACTGGAAGAAATCTATCCGACTGCCAGTGCCTATGCCAAAGAGCATGAGGATTACAGAGAAGAAGCATTGCATGCGACTTATCTGCTGCAGAATGGTTATAAGGGATATCGTGCGATCTGGAAGCACATTATGAATGTGTCTGTGACAGACTTAAAGAAGAATTATGAGCGTCTGAATGTGGAGTTTGATCTGTGGAAAGGTGAGGCAGATGCACAGAAATACATTCCGGGCATGGTAGAGATGCTTAAAGAGAAAGGCTTTGCACATTATGACCAGGGAGCTTTGGTTGTGGATGTGGCAGAAGAGACAGATAATAAGGAAGTACCTCCGTGTATGATCCTGAAGTCAGACGGTGCGGCATTGTATGACACGACGGATCTTGCAACGCTGGTAGAGCGTGAAGAGTTATATCAGCCGGATGAAGTGATCTATGTTGTGGATAAACGTCAGGAACTTCATTTTATCCAGGTATTCCGCTGTGCAAAGAAGACAGGAATTGTAAGACCGGAGACCGAGCTGAAATTCCTCGGATTTGGTACGATGAATGGAAAGGACGGCAAGCCGTTCAAGACAAGAGAAGGCGGTGTGATGCGTCTTGAGAATCTGATCCGTGAGATTGACGAAGAGATGTATAAGAAGATTATGGACAACCGTACAGTAGAGGAGGCGGATGCAAGAAAGACAGCGGCGGAAGTCGGTCTTGCTGCCATTAAGTATGGAGATCTTTCCAATCAGGCATCCAAGGATTATATCTTTGATGTGGACCGCTTTACATCTTTTGAGGGAAATACAGGACCGTATATCCTTTATACGATCGTGCGTATCAAGTCCATCCTCAAGAAATATGCGGAGAATGGCGGAAATGCAGAGGGAGCGAAGATTCTTGCAGCAGAAAATGCAGCAGAAAAGGCACTGATGCTGCAGGTTCTGAAATTTAATGAAGTGATCGATACCGTATATGCCGAGACAGCACCGCATAAGCTTTGTGCTTATATTTATGATCTCGCCAATGAATTTAATAAGTTCTATCATGAGACAAAGATCTTGTCTGAAGAGGATGAGGCAAAGAAGAGCGGTTATATCGCACTCCTGAATCTGGCGAAAAAAGTTCTGGAGACCTGTATTGATCTGCTTGGATTCACTGCACCGGAAAGGATGTAAGACTTCATGACGGAAAATGGATTGATGGAAAGCTCGCAGACAGAAAAATTATTTTATAATAACAGTCATCAGAAGTCATTTGAGGCGACGGTCCTCTCCTGTCAGAAAAAGGAAAACTATTATGAAATCGTACTGGATCAGACCGCTTTCTTCCCGGAAGGGGGCGGTCAGTATGCAGATACCGGATATCTGGGGGATGCAAAGGTACTGGATGTGCAGGAGCAGGAGGGACAGATCCTCCACAGAACGGACCAGGAACTGCCGGTCGGAGAAAAGGTGACAGGACAGCTTGACTGGGAACTGCGGTTTATGAAGATGCAGCAACATACAGGTGAGCATATCGTCTCCGGAATCGTGCATGAACGCTATGGTTATGAAAATGTTGGTTTTCATCTGGGAAATGAAGACTGTACGATGGATTTTAACGGAGAGATCCCGGTGGAAGATCTGCAGGAAATAGAGTTTCGTGCAAATCAGGCAGTCTGGGAAAATCTCAAAATACAGATCCTTTATCCTTCCAAAGAAGAGGAAAAAGAGATGACTTACCGGAGCAAGATCGAGATCACCGGACAGGTGAGAGTGGTTATCGTTCCCGGATATGATGCCTGTGCCTGCTGTGCACCGCATGTAGATTTTACGGGAGAGATCGGACTGATCAAGCTGGTTGGCATGCAGCGGTATAAAGGCGGTGTGCGTGTAACGATGCTTTGCGGAGGCAGGGCAATGGCTGATTATGCTTTAAAGCAGAAGCAGGCAAAAGAAATTTCAGCGATGCTGTGTGCAAAAGAAAATGAACTGACCGATGCCGTGGCACATCTGCAGAAAGAGCTGGCGGAAAAGAAGACAGAACTGGCAGAAAAGGAGCAGGAACTGATCCGGTGTAAAGCGGAGCAGATTCCGGAGTCAGAGCAGATTGTCTGTATTTTCCCGGAAGGAATCCAGGGAGACTCTCTCAGGATACTGATGAATGCAGTCCTTGAGAAAAATCGGAAGCTTTGTGCCGTGTTCAGTGGAAATGATGCTGCAGGATACCGGTATGTGATTGGAAGCCGGGATGTAGATGTGAGAAATATGGCGAAAGAGCTGAATGCCGCATTTGAAGGACGCGGTGGAGGAAGACCGGAGATGGTACAGGGAACAGTCAGAGGAACGGAAGAGGAACTGCAGAACTGGATTCTGAGGAAAGCGGAGGAACTGTAGATGAATCAGAAAAAAAAGCAAAATCCATTCTGGCATCTGGCAGGACCGCTGCTGGGATACTGGGTGATCCAGTTAGTTGCAGAGATTATCGTTTCGATGCTGGTCATGCTTCCTTATGCAGCAAAGTATCTGAGTCTGGTTATGAACCATGCTTCAGAAATGAATTATACAGATGTGGTAAATAAATATTATATGGAGACGATGCAGCCGGGGCTGGAGCTGGTGTTGAAATATGCTACAGAGATTAACGGTGTGACAGCACTTTTCACATTGATTCTTACGGTATCTTTATTTCGTCTGGACAGAAAGAAAGAGAAGCAGGCAGGGATACCGCAGCGGCAAAAAGTATCTGCCGGAAACTATCTCTGGCTGATCCTGATGGGAGCAGCAGGAAGTATCGGAGTAACCTGTCTGTCTGTTGTGGCACAGCTTGCGATGAACAGCAACAGCTATCAGCAGAGTGTACAGAGTACCTATGCCGCACCGATTTTTGTTCAGGTTGTGGTTGTGGGGATCATTATCCCGGTCGCAGAAGAGATGATGTTCCGGGGGGTTCTGTATCGCAGATACAGAGAGACAAAGGGCTTTTATTATGCGGCACTGTGGTCATCGGTTTTCTTTTCGGTGACGCATCTGACGATGATCCAGACCGTTTATGCATTTCTGCTGGGAATCCTGCTGTGCTATGTCTATGAAAAGTATGGCTCAGTGAAGGCAGCGATAGGTTTGCATATCTGCCTGAATACCGGGTCGATCCTCTTTACCGGGGTCGGTCTGTTCAGATGGCTGGCAGGAGATCTGATGAGGATGGGACTGGCGATCATTTTAAGTGCTTTCTTCTGTTCCGTCTTATTTGTTATGATACAGAAGATCGGTGATCCGGTAATGGAGAAAAAACCTTCAAGGGAAAACGATGAACCATAACAGGAACATTATATAGAAAATTGTATTTATAAAAATACAATCTTGAATTGTACGCAATGGGGCGTGTGACCTGTTGCGTATTTTTTTACTTTTATGAAGAAAAATCCAGTGATTAAAGGAAATATAAAAGATATCAGGAATTGATGTTAAATTTATAAAAAACTTAAATAATCAGACAATTAAAAATAAAATAATAAAAAGTCGAATTATCAGATAATTTACAGAAAATTCCTATTTACAAGATGGGGAAAAAGAGTTATATTTTAAAAAAGTTTTAAATATGCAAAAGAAAGGACAGCGACTATGAGGAAAGAAAATGAAATCCCACAGCAGGGTCTGTATCGTGAAAGTTTTGAACATGATAACTGCGGTATTGGAGCAATCGTTAATATTAAAGGTCAGAAAAGCCACAGTACAGTAGCAGGTGCACTGCATATCGTGGAAAATCTGGAGCATAGAGCCGGAAAGGATGCAGAGGGAAAGACAGGAGATGGTGTCGGAATCCTGACACAGATTCCACATAACTTTTTTAAAAAGGTCTGTCAGCCACTCGGGATCGATCTCAAAGGAGAGAGAGATTATGGTGTGGGAATGTTCTTCCTTCCGCAGGACGAGCTGAAGAGAAATCAGGCGAAGAAGATCTTTGAGGTGATCGTAAAAAAAGAAGGACTGAAATTCTTAGGATGGAGAGAAGTTCCGATCCACCCGGATATCCTCGGAAAAAGTGCGGTTGACTGTATGCCGTGTATCATGCAGGCGTTTATCGAACGTCCGTCCAGGTATGCAAAGGGACTGGAATTTGACCGCCGGCTGTATGTGGTAAGAAGGATCTTTGAACAGAGCAGTGATGACACGTATGTCGTTTCACTCTCCAGCAGAACGATTGTCTATAAAGGGATGTTCCTTGTAGGACAGCTCCGCCTTTTCTTTGCAGATCTGCAGGATGAGGAGTATGTATCAGCCATTGCCATGGTACATTCCCGTTTCAGTACGAATACAGCACCAAGCTGGCAGAGAGCCCATCCGAACCGTTTCATCGTGCATAACGGAGAGATCAATACAATTCGTGGTAATGCGGATAAGATGCGTGCCAGAGAAGAAACGATGGAGGCAGGCAAGCTGAAAGGTGAGCTTCATAAAGTTCTTCCGGCGATCAATACCTCCGGTTCTGACTCGGCAATGCTTGACAATGCACTGGAATTTATGGTCATGAGTGGAATGGAGCTTCCGCTGGCAGTCATGATCGCAATTCCTGAACCATGGGTCAACAACAATGAAATGTCTCAGAACAAGAAAGATTTCTATCAGTATTATGCAACCATGATGGAGCCATGGGACGGACCGGCATCCATCCTTTTCTCCGATGGAGATGTGATGGGAGCGGTACTTGACAGAAACGGTCTTCGTCCTTCCCGTTACTATATCACAGAGGATGATAACCTGATCCTTTCTTCTGAGGTCGGAGTACTGGATATTGATCCGTCAAAGATTGTCATGAAAGAAAGACTTCATCCGGGCAAGATGCTTCTGGTTGATACTGTGGCAGGCCGGGTGATCGATGATGAGGAACTGAAAGAAAAATACGCAAACGAGCATCCGTACGGTGAGTGGCTGGACAGCAATCTGATCGCTCTGAAGGATCTGAAGATCCCGAATAAAGATGTTCCGAAATATACGGCGGAAGAATGTACACAGCTTCAGAAAGCATTCGGATATTCTTATGAAGATGTGAAGACCTCCATTCTGACCATGGCAAAGAACGGTGGAGAGGGAATCGCAGCCATGGGAATGGATGCACCACTGTCCGTTCTTTCTAAAAAGCGTCAGCCGTTGTTTGGATATTTCAAGCAGTTATTTGCCCAGGTTACGAACCCGCCAATTGATGCGATCCGTGAGGAGATTGTTACATCCACTACGATCTACATTGGAAAAGACGGAAACCTGCTGGAGCAGAAAGAAGAAAATTGTAAGATGCTCAGGGTAAATAACCCGATCCTGACCAATACCGATCTTCTGAAGATCAAGAACATGAATGTGGACGGATTCAAAGTTGCAGAGATCCCGATCACTTATTATAAGAATACGAGCCTGGAAAAAGCCATTGAATATCTGTTCATCGAAGTAGACAGAGTCATCCGTGAGGGAGCGAATATCCTGATCCTGACAGACCGGGATGTAGATGAGTATCATGTAGCAATTCCGTCACTTCTGGCTGTATCGGGATTGCAGCAGCATCTAGTCCGCACAAAGAAGAGAACCTCTGTTGCCATGATCCTGGAAAGTGGGGAACCGAGAGAGGTCCATCATTTTGCAACCCTGCTGGGCTATGGAGCATGTGCGATCAACCCGTATCTGGCACATGAGTCCATCCGTCAGTTGATTGAGGCAAATCTGCTTCACAAAGATTATTACGCAGCGGTGGATGACTATAACTCTGCGGTGATCCATGGAATCATCAAGATCGCATCCAAGATGGGAATCTCAACGATCCAGTCTTATCAGGGAGCAAAGATCTTTGAGGCGATCGGTCTGAAGAGTGACTTTATCAATTGTTATTTTACCGATACAGTCAGCCGTGTCGGTGGAATCGGAATTGAGGAGATTGCAGAAGATTATACTGCATTCCATACAGAGGCCTTTGATCCGCTGGGACTTGCTGTAGATATGACACTGGACAGCGTCGGAAAGCATAAATATAAGAGCGGTGGAGAAGAACATCTTTACAATCCACAGACGATCCACATGCTTCAGCAGTCTACAAGAACCGGAAGTTATGATCTGTTCAAACAGTACACACAGATGGTGGATGAAGAGGGCGAAAAGATCAATCTGAGAGGCCAGCTTGAATTTAATTATCCGAAGAAGAGCGTTCCGATCGAAGAAGTGGAAAGCGTAGATTCCATCGTAACAAGATTTAAGACAGGAGCCATGTCCTACGGATCCATTTCCAAAGAAGCTCATGAGACCATGGCAATCGCCATGAACATGCTTCACGGAAAATCCAACTCCGGTGAAGGTGGAGAGGATATCGAGCGACTGGATACAAATAAATGCTCGGCCATCAAGCAGGTGGCTTCAGGACGTTTCGGAGTGACATCAAGATATCTTGTCAGTGCAAAAGAGATCCAGATCAAGATGGCACAGGGAGCAAAACCAGGAGAAGGTGGACATCTTCCGGGAGGAAAGGTATATCCGTGGATCGCAAAGACCCGTCATTCAACACCGGGAGTCAGTCTGATCTCACCACCGCCTCACCATGATATCTACTCCATCGAAGACCTGGCACAGTTGATCTATGACTGTAAGAATGCAAATAAAAATGCAAGGATTTCAGTGAAGCTTGTATCAGAGGCAGGAGTCGGTACTGTGGCAGCAGGTGTTGCGAAAGCTGGTGCAGGAGTCATCCTGATCTCAGGTTATGACGGAGGAACCGGAGCTGCTCCGAGAAGTTCCATTCAGAATGCAGGACTTCCGTGGGAACTCGGACTTGCCGAGACGCATCAGACACTGATCCAGAATGGGCTGCGTGAGCGTGTCCGCATTGAGACAGACGGCAAGCTGATGAGCGGCCGTGATGTGGCAATCGCAGCAATGCTGGGAGCAGAAGAGTTCGGATTTGCCACAGCTCCGCTTGTAACGATGGGCTGTGTGATGATGAGAGTCTGCAACCTGGATACGTGTCCGGTGGGAGTTGCTACGCAGAATCCGGAACTGAGAAAGAGATTTACAGGAAAGCCGGAGTATGTAGTCAACTTCATGCAGTTTATTGCAGAAGAACTGAGAGAATATATGGCAAAGCTGGGTGTCCGCACAGTAGACGAACTGGTTGGACGTACCGATCTTTTGAAAGTGAAGGATGTACCGACTTCCCGTCGTGCGGCTATGCTGGATCTGAGCAGCGTGCTGTATAACCCATATGCAAAAGAAAAGAAAGGCATGATCTTCAATCCAAAGAAAGTTTACGATTTTGAACTTGGTAAGACCCTGGATGAAAAAGTGCTTGTAAAGCAGCTTCTTCCGGCACTTGAGCGGGGAGAAAAGAGAGGACTTGAAGTCGATGTCACGAATACAGACCGTGCATTCGGAACAATCTTCGGATCAGAGATCACGAGAAGATATCCTGAAGGACTGGAAGAAGACAGCTTCGTGATCCAGTGTAAAGGAGCAGGCGGTCAGAGCTTTGGTGCATTTATTCCGAAGGGACTGACTCTTGAACTGACCGGAGACAGCAACGATTATTTCGGAAAAGGTCTTTCCGGTGGTAAACTGGTCGTATGCCAGCCGAAGGGCGTGAAGTTCAAATCAGATGAGAATATTATCATCGGTAACGTTGCTTTATATGGAGCTACCAGTGGTAAAGTATTTGTCGGTGGTGTGGCAGGAGAAAGATTTGCAGTAAGAAACTCAGGAGTCAGAGCAGTGGTAGAAGGTGTCGGCGATCACGGCTGCGAGTACATGACCGGAGGATGTGTCGTTGTACTGGGACAGGTTGGAAAGAACTTTGCAGCAGGAATGAGCGGCGGTATTGCTTATGTTCTTGACCTTGACAGCAGACTTTATCAGAAAGTCAACAAAGCGATGGTCAACATCGAGCGTGTGACAGATAAGTATGATGTGCAGGAACTCAAAGGCATGATCCAGGAGCATGTAGCCTATACAAATTCAGAGGTCGGAAAGAAGATCCTTGATAACTTTAAAGAGTATCTTCCGAAGTTCAAGAAGATCATACCGGAAGATTATGAGAAAATGATGTCAACGATCATTCAGATGGAAGAAAAAGGTCTGAGCAGAGAAAAAGCAAAGATCGAGGCATTTAACCTGATTAAGAACGGAAGATAGGAGGCGTAGGAAGATGGGAAAACCGACAGGATTTATGGATTATAAAAGACAGGATAAAATAGCGGAGACACCACTTGAGAGAATACAGCATTTTAACGAGTTCCATACGCCGTTATCAAAGGAAGAACAGGAACTTCAGGGAGCACGCTGTATGGCGTGCGGAGTTCCGTTCTGTCAGTCAGGAAAATTACTGGCAGGGATGGCAAGCGGATGTCCGCTCCACAATTTAGTACCGGAATGGAATGATCTGATTTATAACGGAAACTGGAAAGAAGCCTATCTGCGTCTGAAGAAGACAAATAATTTCCCGGAGTTCACCTCCCGTGTATGTCCGGCACTGTGTGAGAATGCCTGCACCTGTGGACTGAACCAGGAGGCAGTGGCATCAAAGAGCAATGAATATGCCATCATTGAAAATGCTTATGAGATGGGTTATGCCAAGGCAAATCCACCGAAAGTAAGAACCGGAAAGAAAGTTGCAGTGATCGGATCCGGTCCGTCCGGACTTGCTGCCGCAGATCTTCTGAATCAGAGAGGACATCAGGTGACGGTATTTGAACGGGAAGACAAGCCGGGCGGTCTGCTGCGGTATGGTATTCCGAATATGAAGCTGGAAAAGCAGATCATTGACCGCAAGATCGAGATCATGAAAGAGGAAGGAATTGAGTTTCGGACCGGATGTGATGTAGGAAAAGAAATCAAGCCGTCAGAGATCCTGAAAAATTATGACCGGGTTGTACTTGCATGTGGTGCATCCAATCCAAGAGATATCAAAGTACCGGGGCGGGATGCAGAAGGAATTTATTTTGCGGTAGATTTTCTGAAATCAACGACAAAAGCCTTATGGGCAAATGATATGCAGTTAAAGGATGGCACATATATTTCTGCAAAAGGAAAGAAGGTCATGGTCATCGGTGGTGGAGATACAGGAAATGACTGTGTCGGAACTTCCATCCGTCATGGAGCAAAAAGTGTGGTTCAGTTGGAAATGATGCCCAAGGCACCGGATCAGAGAGCTGCATCCAATCCATGGCCGGAATGGCCGAGAGTCTGCAAGACCGATTATGGCCAGCAGGAGGCAATCGCAGTTTTTGGTGCAGATCCGCGTGTGTATACCACAACGGTCAAAGAATTTATCAAGGATAAGAAAGGAAAGCTGTGTAAGGCTGTTCTTGTGAAACTTGAGAGTAAAAAAGACGAAAAGACCGGACGCATGAGAATGGAAGAAATTCCGGGAAGTGAATATACAGTGGCGGTGGATCTGGTTCTGATCGCAGCAGGATTCCTTGGAAGCCAGGATTATGTGACAAAAGCATTTGGTGTGGAAATCAATGAACGCACGAATGTAAAAACAGAGCCGGGCAGATATGCGACGAATGTAAAAAATGTGTTTACAGCAGGGGATATGCACCGGGGACAGTCACTTGTCGTGTGGGCGATCCGTGAGGGCCGCGAAGTTGCAAGAGAAATTGATGAAAGCCTGATGGGGTATACAAATCTGAATATACAGTAAGAGATTCTCTGAAAAATACAACAGGAATCCTCTCTGAAAAAGATATCCGTAGAGAAATCTATGGGTATCTTTTTTCTTCTTATGTTATAATGAGCGTTAACAGCTTCAGACACCAAAGGTGCCGGTCCTGCTGTAATGAGCGTTAGCAGATGAAAAATAGTAGATAACAGGAGAGAACCATGGGGATCAGTCAGTATACATTTATAAAAAAAGAACGGAGAGCCGAGTGGGACAGAATACCGGAGCAGTATCGGCAGGAGGAAAGACTGCTTTTATGGCAGGGAGACCGTGGAAATGCAGCGGCGGAAGTGATCCTGGATGAAAAGGCAGAAGCTCTGGAACTGATCGCAGAGCCGGTGACGGATGAAAAAGGAAATTTGTCTGAAGGGATAGAAGTAAGAGCAGAATTTCAAAAATGGATCAGCACGTATACGGGAAGTAACTGGATCCCGGAGCCGAGGCCGTACCGTCTGCCGGAAGCACCGAAGGGAGACAAAAGCTATAGTGCGGATGTGATCTATGGTTCACAGATGGAGCATGAAAAGCTGTTGGAGAAGAACGGAAGAATCATCCAGCCGATCTGGATCACGGTGTCAACGACTCGGGATGAAAAACCGGGGCTTTACAGTACAAAAATCCGGGTGAGGACAGAAAAGGGCGGGGAGCAGAGCCTGAAGTTAAAGATCCGGGTGCTGGATCTTAAGCTGGACCAGGACAATGAGTATTATCTGAATCTGTGGCAGTATCCTTATGCCAGTGCGGCATATTATCAGGTTGAACCTTTTGGCAGGGAGCATCTTCAGATCATGAAACGGCAGATGCGGCCTTATATGGAGGCTGGCGGAAAAATCGGAACAGCTTCGATCGTGGAAGAGCCGTGGTATCATCAGACATGGTGCGACTATCCGTCCATGGTCAGATGGAAAAGAGAAAATGGAAAATGGCAGTTTGAATACGGAGAGTTTGACCGGTGGACAGGGTTTTTGCTGAAAGAAGTAAAGGTGTCCTATATAGAGTGTTATTCTGTTGTTCCATGGGGGAATGTGCTGCGATACAGGGAAGATGGAAAAGAAATAGAGAAGCAGGCAGAACCCGGAAGTGAGTTCTGGATTGAGGTGTGGAGTGCATTTTTACAGAGTTTTGTACAACATTTGGAAGAAAAGGGATGGTTTGATCGGATGATACTGGCGATGGATGAACGCCCGAAAGAAGAGATGGAGGCAGCTCTGAACCTGATCGCAACTTTCCCGGACAGACATGGAAATTCCCTGAAAGTGGGCGGTGCGGTGGTGCATTATAATAAAGAAATGTGGGACAGACTATTTACGGTGACACCGCATCTGTCCGCACTGGCAAATGGGGAGATCTCGCGGGAGTTGTTCAGGGAGATCGTCCGCAGGCGGAGACAGGAAGGAAAGCTGACAAGCATTTACAGTATGATCCATGATTATCCGGGCATCTTTTCTATGAGTGATCCGGGTGAGGCTGCATGGACAATCTGGTATATCGAGTCATGTGGTGCGGACGGATTCCTGAAATGGGCATATGATGCCTGGTGTAAAGATCCTCTGGAGGAAAATGTCCATTGCTATTTTGAAGCAGGGGATATGTTTCTGGTGTATCCCGGAGAAAGGCGGGAAAAAGAGCCGGATGTGCGGGTTTCACCGAGGTTCAGGATGCTGGAAGAAGCCATTCATGATGTGAGGAAACTGCGTCAGATGAAGAAAGTACCGGAATATGAAAAGAAGGCAGAACAACTTTTGGACAGTGTCAGATGCTTTTATGGAAAAGGAAAAAGCAACGGAGTTGGAACAGCCGGATTTATGGAGGCAGATGAGCAGATAAAAAGAGAACTGGCAGAAGAAGTGGAACGGCTGCACCGGGCAGTCGGTACACTGTCCTGCCGGTATGCAGTGGATGAAGAACAACTGATGGAAAGAACCAGGCTGCCGGAAGAGGGAAGAGACGTGGTACGGAGTCTGAAGATGACGGAGCAGGAATACCACAGATGGAAAGAATTATTTTATAAAAAAGAAGAAAAATTTTTTGAAATGCTTGCAGGAGAACAGGAAAAAGAAGGACTTATTCTTTCTTTATATGTCCGTTTTGCAACGGATCTGTATAAAGCGTATGTAGAAAAAGAAATACCGGACGAAGTGTATGATGCGACATTTTCAGATTTTACAATCTGGTATCGACATTGTGTAAAAGAAAGAAAAAAGATCGGACTTTGCGAGGAGCAGTGGCTGAAACTTCATTTGAAAATGAAATTATTCCGGCTTGGAAGACTTCAGTTTGAGCCGGATGAGGAGCAGAAAGTGATCCATGTTCATGTACCGGAAGGAGAATCTCTGAGCCGTGAAGGATGTGAAGCATCTTTTGCATGGGCGGATCGTTTTTTTGATTCTTCCTATAAACTGTATGACTGCGAATCCTGGCTGCTTTCTCCGGCACTGAAAGAGTTGCTGGAGAAAGAAAGCGGAATCCTTCAGTTTCAGAATTGCTTTGAAATTCAGTCTGTGAATCTGGAAAACCGTCAGGCAGAGGAAAGGGTTTTGGGAAGCATACTGGAAGATCCGGAGGCATATCCTGAGAACACCAGTCTGCAGAAAGCATTGAAAAACTATTTGTCAGAAGGGAAAAAAACGGGAGCCGGATATGGGTGTCGGATAAGAAAAAAGATCTTTTGACCAAAAAAATTAGATGTCGGGGTCAAAAGCCCCCGACTATGATACCTACGGATTGTTACGCACTA
>OFMG01000198.1_pt1 | contig 93458 bp, 104 predicted proteins | sample 1541751 | NCBI WGS metagenome assembly OFMG01 (sample SAMN04209232, study PRJEB22552) | human gut metagenome | biome: gut; material: feces | host: Homo sapiens | place: USA: Oklahoma
ATTTGGAGATGCCCAATTCCTGAGCAACTTCGTCTGCTCGCATAAAACTCTGTTTTTGCATAAATGAAATACCTTCCTTTCCTTGCTGATTGTTTCTGCCTGCTAATTTTGTTTTTCATAAAGCCCTCCTTACTCTCTACTGCCACTTTTTTCAAATTTTGCACCCAAGAATTTTGAAAAAATTTTCTTCGGTTATTGCAACTAAGCAAATATGCTTTGTTTATTGTCATTATACTAAGCATAATAGCTTATGTCAATCGGCATACGCAAAATAAATTAAATAAAATTGTTTAGTATCCTCTTGACTTTCCTAAGCATTTCTGCTACGCTTCTTATAAAGATAACCAACGATTGGAGTTGATGATATGGCGATTGGTGAACGAATCCACTTTTTCCGTCTCCTGCGGGGGATGACACAAAAATATCTCGGCATGGCTCTGGGCTTCCCGGAGAAGTCTGCTGATGTGCGCCTTGCACAGTACGAAACAGGATCAAGAACCCCAAAGGCAGACCTGACCGCCACCCTAGCTGAGGTGCTGGATGTCTCGCCCCATGCCCTCTCCGTCCCGGATATAGACTCCTATGTGGGGCTCATGCACACTCTGTTTACCCTGGAGGACAACTATGGGCTCAAGGTCAGCGAGATAGATGGAGAAGTCTGCTTGAAGGTCGATGTTCCTAAGAACAAGGACGCCGCCCGGCTGCACGAGATGCTCTGGACCTGGCAACAGGCCGCCGCCATGTTTGAGGCAGGTGAGATTTCCAAAGATGATTACGACAAGTGGCGCTACCACTATCCGGAGTTTGACAAGGCTCAGAACTATGTGAAGATGCCGCCCCAGGATCTCGTTTGACCCTCTCACTTGTAGGCCACGGGAGAGGTCGTTTGTTGCACAGAATAATAATAAAAAGAAAAAGAGAGCTAACTGACTAATCAAAATCAGTTAGCTCTCTTTTTATGAATAATGAAAAAATGTTGCCGTTTCGTTGCCACAGAGGGCATCAAACCTTAGAAAACCCAGTCATTCCGGGCTTTTTCTGGTCTCTGAGATTATTCCCACTCAATCGTCGCCGGAGGCTTTGGTGAGATATCATACAACACGCGATTAACACCTGCCACCTCGCTTAGAATGCGTTTGGTGATCGTTTCGAGCACCGCCCAATCAATGCCCTCAATCTCCGCCGTCATCGCATCCACCGTATTGATGGCGCGCAGGATCACCGGGTATTCAAAGCTGCGGGCATTATCGCGCACGCCTACGGATTTAAAATCCGGCACGACGGTAAAATACTGCCACACCTTTTTGTCGAGCCCTGCATTGTGAAACTCCTCGCGTAAAATCGCATCGGATTCCCGCACGGCCTCCAACCGGTCGCGCGTGATCGCGCCGAGGCAGCGCACGCCGAGGCCCGGGCCCGGGAAAGGCTGGCGGTAGACCATGCTGTCTGGCAGGCCCAAGGCCACGCCACAAGCGCGTACCTCATCCTTAAAGAGCTGGCGCAGCGGCTCAACGAGCTCAAACGCCAAATCCTCCGGCAGGCCGCCAACGTTATGATGAGATTTGACCATTTTAGCGGTTTTCGTGCCGCTCTCGACGATATCCGGGTAGATCGTGCCCTGTGCAAGAAAATCGATTCCCTCGAGCTTGCGGGCCTCTTCCTCGAACACACGAATAAATTCCGCGCCGATAATTTTGCGTTTCTGCTCCGGATCAGCCACACCCGCGAGCTTTGAGAGGAAACGCTCGCTCGCATCCACATAGACAAGGTTTGCGTTCATCTGATTGCGGAACACCTCAACCACCTGCTCCGGCTCGCCCTTGCGCAGCAGGCCATGGTTGACATGCACACAGGTCAGTTGATTGCCGATCGCCTTTAAAAGCAGTGCGGCGACCACCGAGGAATCTACGCCGCCTGAGAGCGCGAGCAACACCTTTTTATCACCCACCTGGCGGCGGACAAGGTCGATCTGATCCGCAATGAAATTCTCCATATTCCAGTTCGCTTGCGCCTGGCATTTGCCGAAAACAAAGCTTTCCAGCTCCTTTTTCACAGCTGCTTCCTCCTGCGGCCAGGGCTCCTTGCGCACAAAAACCTGCGCGCGATCCGTATGCGCCTGCGCCGCCGGGTGGCAGACGGCCAGCACAGGCAGGCCGCAAGCGTAAATCTCCGGCGCTGCGTCGATGGAAACGCCGTCCACAACGCGGTTCGGCCCGCCGTTGAGAATCACGCCCTTCACGTTTGGCAGAGCAGCAAGCTCCTCCGGCGTGACGTCGTGGGGATAAATTTCACTGTATACGCCCAACGCGCGGATGGCACGGGCGGTGGCGGTGTTTTCGGTGCAGCCGAGGTCTAAAATGACAATCATATCCTGCTTCATGCGGGCAACAACCTTTCTATCTCAATACAAAATGGATACGAACAATTGCTTTTTGCTTACAGCAGCGTGGCGCGCAGCTCCTCCGCGGAAGCCGGGTGCAAGTAAGCAGGGGCGATATCCAACACCGTTTTGCAGCCGGTCTGCCCCTCCTGGTGGAGGCGATGGGCAGCCCTTGCATAAGCAGTTAAAATGCTCGAGGTGAATTCCGGGTTGGAATCGAGCTTCAAGCTATATTCGATGATGTGATGGTTCGGAAGCTGATCCCCGTCCGGGGAGTCGGATTCCCAGCCCGTGGCGCCGCAACGGAACACCCTGCCTCCATGCGGAATACCGCTGTGCTCTCGCTTCATCTCTTCCTCACTGATGAAATGGACGGTGGTATCATAATCCGCAAAATAGTTCGGCATGGTCTTAATCGCTTCCTCAATCTTGGCGCGATCCGCACCCTCTTGCGCAACGACAAAGCATTCGCGCGTGTGCTTTTCCCGCGTGGTGAGCGTCGGGTTTTCCCCGCTGCGCACCCGCTCAAGCGCAGCTTCCACGGGGATGGTATATTGCCTGGCATCCTTCACGCCCTCAATGCGGCGCACTGCGTCGGAATGCCCCTGGCTGACGCCCTTGCCCCAGAAGGTATAGTCTTTCCCGTTCGGCAGAATTGCCTGGGAAATAACGCGGTTGAGAGAAAACATGCCCGGATCCCAGCCCACGGAGATAATTCCGATGGTATGGGCCTTTCTACAGGCCGCGTCCACCCGGCTAAAGTGCTCCGGGATTTTTGCATGGGTGTCGAAGCTGTCGATCACGTTGAAATACTGCGCAAGCTCCGGCGTTTGCTCCGGCAAATCGTTCGCACTGCCGCCGCAGAGGATCATCACGTCAATCTGATCCCGAAGTTTTGCAGCGTCGCTCATGCGGTAAACGGGCACGCCCGTGTGCGTTTTGATGGAGGCGGGGTTGCGCCGGGTAAGCAAAGCGACCAACTCCAAATCAGGCGCATGATGCACGGCGCATTCCACACCGCGGCCTAAGTTGCCATATCCTGCAATACCAATTCTAATCTTCAAGTAGGATCTTCCCTTCGCTGTAGATTTGCCTGGGAGAAAGCCAGGACTTCCGAACCGGCCGTTTTATTGTTTTACCCGGGCATGTCCAACTGCTGATAATTTTAAAAAATCGTATTTAGTATACCACAGATTATTTCTTCTGAAAAGCATTCGTTTTCCACAAATCAAACCATTTCAAGACAATATATTCTCAGTCAATATCCCGGACGGCACTCTGCTGTGGGAGGAGAAAGGTTTTGAGAATCCGCCGTGCACCGAGCTGAAATCCTTCAATGAAGTGGTCGAGACCGTTGAAGCGCCGCATTTCGCCCTACGCGATAACCTGAAATACAAATGGCGGGCAATCGGTTTGATTGCCCGCCGCAAACCAAAACAAAAAAATCAAGAGACAAATCCGTTTAATCCGTCAGGTTATCAAAATACCCCTGCACGAGCACAACCGGCGTTCCCTTATCCCCCGACCCGCTCGTCAGGTCGCACAACGAGCCGATCAGGTCGGTAATCCGGCGGGGCGTCGTGCCTTGAGAGGCCATGTCGCCCACCAAATCGTCCTTTTTCTCCCGAATGCGTTGTTCAACAGCCTGCCGCAGCGCGTCTCCGGACAAATCCGCAAAATCGTTATCCGCCAGGTATTTGAGCTTGATCTCATTGGGCGTGCCTTCGAGCCCCGGCGTGTTCGCAACCGATACGCAGGGGTCGGCAAGCTCCCAGATCCGCCCAACCGGATCTTTGAACGCTCCGTCGCCATAAACCATCACTTCGATCTGCTTGCCTGTCTTTTCCAGAAGGCCCTTCTGGATATCGAGCACCAGCCCGCCGCAATCCCGTGGGAACAGCTTGACCGTGTTTTCCGTGGATTTATTCGAGCCGAGCAGACCATATGCTTCATTGCAGCCGCTGCCATTCACCGGCGCGTTTAGAATATCGTCCAGTCCGCACACGCGGCGCGCGCCCGCTTCCCGCAGGATGCGCTTGGTGCGTGCGCGGGTATGGATATCGCAGCAAAGCACATCCTGCGTATGCTGCAAAATGACGCGCGGGTCGTTTGCAAACAGGATTTCACATTCCGCGCCTTCCTCTCGGATCAGATCGCCATAATACTGGACATAATCAACGTTTGTAAAGGGATGCCTGTTTTCCCCAAACAACGCGCGATATTTTTCCAGCGTCAGCACGTCGCTGTAGGGGTTCACGCCAGCCTGATCGACCTGGTCAAGCGTAATTAGCTCATTGCCGACTTCATCGCTCGGGTAGCTGAGCATCAGCACCACCTTCTGCGCGCCCTGCGCGATGCCGCGCAGGCAGATGGCAAAGCGGTTGCGGGAAAGGATCGGGAAAAGAACGCCGATCGTCCCGCCGCCGAGCTTTGCCTTCACGTCGGATGCGATGTCAGCGGTTGAAGCGTAATTGCCCTGCGCGCGGGCGACGACCGATTCCGTGATCGAAACAACGTCCCTGTCCCGCAGGGAAAAGCCCTCTGCCTTTGCGGCTGCCGTGACGCTTTCAACGACGATCCGGGCGAGATCGTCCCCTTCCCGGATGATGGGGCAGCGGATGCCCCTCGATATGGTTCCAACTTTACGTTCCATTGCATGATCTCCAAACTGTAATGATTTAAAACGTTGCCTTTCCTATCATAATACAAAAACGGCGAAAGGGAAAGAAAAATTGAGAAATTGCATGCAAAAAATCTTTTGCCCAGCAATATGCGGGCGGCTGAAACCCCGCCCGGAAAGGGTACAAAATTCACGCACAAGCCCTTCTCCTCCTTGCATATCGTATGGCTGTGTGCTATTGTACAAACAACCAACAAGGAAGGAGGGCTTGTTTTGTCAATGAAAAGCACCATGACAATCCGCTTGGATTTCGGCCGCGGCAGCTTTCACGCGAGCGCACACATCACATGCCCCCAAAACAGAAAAAAACGGCTCACGTTTGCTTTGAACAACGACCTCACAATCACCTCTCTCACCGGAAATGTGCCCGTTACCTTCCGTAAGGCCGGGGAAGCCTCGCTCCCGTTCAGGCCCTTGGCCCAAAGGGTCGAGATTACGGGCAGCGGGCCGGTCAAAGAGGCGGTGATCGAATACGAAGGCTCGGTGCAGTTTGATCCGGCGCAGCGGAAGAATTGGAACAATATCATCACGGAAGATATCGTTTCAATGAACTGGTATTCCGTCTGGTATCCACAGGAGCTATCCGTCAGGCTATCCCATGGCAAGATCATTGTGCTTCACGGGCAGCATTGGGTTGTGGTGAAAGCAGCCTGCAACAGAGAGAACGGCACATGGGAATATGGCTCCAACGGGGTTGACCCCTATAATATCGTCGCCTACCGGAAAGAAAAATTGCAGGTGATCTCCAACCGTTATATGAACATCTATACCGTTGATAGCAGCATCGCGGCCATCGCCCAAACCGCGCAGCGCGCGTATCAGCAGGTGATGGAATATTACAATGGGAACTTATTCCGCAAGAAAAAGCTCCCCGTTCTAGATGTAACTTGCATCGCCCCGGCGATTTCCATTCCCGAAGCGGCTTACCAGCGAAAAGGGTTGATGTGGTGTTCCTCCATCGGGAGCAATGAGATTGAAGCCGCTAGGCTTCTTGCGCATGAAACCGCGCACAACTGGTGCCGCGGCGCGGATTGTAACAGCTGGGAGGATTGGTTAAATGAAACCACAGCGGAGTGGTCCGTTTTGCTGTTCGCGCTGAGGACTCATCAAAAAGCCTTATTTGACGCCGTTTTAATCCCCAAGCTGGAGCGTTACGGCTCCCTGCCGCCGATTCGGACCCCCGATGGGTCGCGCCCGGAAGGCGTGCATGATAAGGGGACTGTTCTGTTTTATCAAATCTATCAGGCAACCGATTGTGAAACGATGGAAAAAACAGTCAGATGCTTTTCACAATTGATCGTAAAGAATACCCGCAATTTTTTGAGGCAGCTTAGGCTGATTGGCCTTGAGAATGTGGCCGACCTGATTGAGCGGGGCCTGACCGAATAAATCCGCCGCGACCCCAAGCTCGAACAGCACTTCCTCCACCATCCCCTTTTCCGTTTTGTTCAAATTGGCGGCCAGCATTTCGTCGAGCTGCTCCTGCCGCTGCTTTCGGTATTCATATTCCCTTGTGGCCTGGAGGTTTTTCAGGGAGCGAGCCAGCAGGTTATCTAAGAATTCGTTCCATTCTTCATTTTTGCTCATTGCTTTTAATGCCTTTCAAAAATCGTGCAACCCTTGGACGAAATCACATGCGCATACATAGGATCATTTGCAAGCATCTGAATTTCTAGTATAATAGCTTCAAACAAAGTTTGAAGCATTGGTAAATGCCTGTCGGCGCGAAACGCCTCCTGCCGCGATGCGGCAACGTCATTTTTCACAAAGGCTGGCCTTGCGTGTATGGTATGATAGCTTCAAACATTTTGCTTGAAGCATTGGAAAAATGGTTGTCGGCGCGAAACGCCTCCTGTAGCGATGCGGCAACGTCATTTTTCGCAGGGAGCATTTATATATGTGGTATAATATTTACGCTGTAATTGTCTTTTAGACAGTTGCCGGCTGGGGAAGCGGCTGATTCTTTCGCGAGAGGGAGCCGCTTCCTTTCATTTTTTGAGGTCATCATGCATTTTCCGAACACCTCTGCGAACCACTTCCTGATCCCTGATTGATAATGATAAACATCGAGGCCGTCATTCCAGTGCACCCTTCCGCCAGGGAGCACCCAAACCCAAAATAAATGTGGCAGGCAATCAAATTGATTCCCTGCCACATAAATAAAAATTATATCCATTGCCGAAGGCAAAGCCGCCTTCCTGCCCAACTGGAAGAAACGCGGCGCCGCCGCGCGGAGCGGGTGATTTTTATCCCAACAGCGCTTCCTCACTCCCACTCCACCGTCGCCGGCGGCTTCGTCGTGATATCATAAACCACCCGGTTTACATTTGGCACCTCGTTCGTGATCCTGCTCGATGCGCGCGCGAGCAGCTCATACGGCAATTGCGCCCACTCGGCCGTCATGAAATCGGTCGTCGTCACCGCGCGCAATGCAACGGTATAATCATACGTCCGCGCGTCGCCCATCACGCCGACGCTGCGCACATTCGTCAGCACCGCGAAATACTGGTTGACCTGCTTTTCAAGCCCCGCAGCGACGATCTCCTCCCGGAAGATCGCGTCCGCCTCGCGGAGGATTGAAAGCTTCTCCTCCGTTATTTCACCCATAATACGGATCGCCAGGCCCGGGCCGGGGAACGGCTGCCTCCAGACGAGATTCGCCGGGATGCCAAGCTCCAGCCCCGCCGCGCGGACTTCATCCTTGAACAAAGCGCGCAGCGGCTCGATGATACCCTGAAAATCCACGTCGTCTGGAAGGCCCCCTACGTTATGATGGCTCTTAATGACGGCCGCGTCGCCCATACCGCTCTCGATGACGTCCGGGTAGATCGTGCCCTGCACGAGATAATCCATCCTACCGAGCTTTTTCGATTCCGCCTCAAACACGCGGATGAATTCTTCTCCGATAATCTTGCGCTTGCGCTCCGGCTCCTTCACGCCTGCGAGCTTCAAGAGAAAGCGCTCCGCCGCGTTAACACGAATCAGATTCATATCGAACTGCTCGCGGAACACCTGCTCGACATCGTCCCCTTCCCCCTTGCGGAGCAGGCCGTGGTCGACGAATACGCAGGTCAAATTCTTGCCGATCGCCTTGTGCAGCAGCACGGCGGCCACAGAAGAATCCACGCCGCCAGAAAGGGCGCACAGCACCTTTTTGCCCTTTAGAGCCTCGCGGTAACGCTCGATCGATCGCTCGACGAAATCGTCCATGCGCCAATCGCCCTTGCAGCCGCAGATCTCATACAGGAAGTTATGGAGCATCTGCTTGCCAAAGGCCGTGTGCGTAACCTCCGGGTGAAACTGGACGGCATAAATTTTCTTTTCCGCGTTTTCCATCGCCGCTACCGGACAGATACCCGTATCGGCTGATATGCGATAGCCCGACGGAAGGGTTTTGATATAGTCCGTATGGCTCATCCAGCACTGGCTGCACGCCGGAACATCTTGGAACAAAAGGCTACCCGCACGGGCGGATACCTCCACCTTGCCGTATTCGCTCCCATTCTCCGCGGCCTCAATCTCCCCGCCCTCCAGCCAAGCGATGAGCTGCGCGCCATAGCAGATGCCAAGCACCGGCACGCCGAGGGATAGAATCTCCCGCTCATAGTGCGGGGAGGCGGGGTCATACACGCTGTTCGGCCCGCCGGTAAAAATGATGCCCTTATAATGCTGTTTCTGAATCTCGGCAAGCGGGGTCGTGTAGGGCTTGACTTCGGCATAGACGTTCTGCTCGCGCACGCGGCGCGCAATCAGTTGATTGTATTGGCCTCCAAAATCGAGCACCAGGATGGTTTCATGCATGCGGGGACCACCTTTATTTCAGAATAAGTCGCAGTTTATTTGCGCTTGAGAATTTCACTGCGCTTTGGGCCGTTGGAGACCATTGTGATAGGCACACCGATCTCCCGCTCGATAAACGCCACATAATCCTGCGCGGCCTGCGGCAAATCTTCAAACCGCCCCACGCCGCGGATTTCCTGTTTAAATCCGGGCAGGGTTTCGAGCACGGGCTTTGCCTTTTTCAGCTTTGCGGTAACGGGAAAATCCTTCGTTACCACACCGTCAATTTCGTAGCCGGTGCAAACCTTAATCTCGTCGAGGTAGGCAAGGCAGTCCAACGCCGTGAGCACCACCTGCGTCGCGCCCTGCACACGGCAGCCGTAGCGGGTAGCCACGCAGTCGAACCAGCCCATGCGGCGGGGGCGGCCCGTCGTCGCGCCATATTCGCCCTTATCGCCTCCGTGATCGCGCATCAGCCGCGCCTCTTCCCCGAAAATCTCCGAGACGAATTCGCCCGCGCCCACCGCGCTGGAATACGCTTTCGTCACCGCGACGATCTCCCGGATCTCATAGGGCGGAATGCCCGCGCCTACCGCGCCATAGCCCGCCAGCGTCGAGGAGGAGGTCACCATTGGGTAAATGCCGAAATCTGGGTCCTTCAGGGAGCCAAGCTGGCCTTCCAGGAGGATATTCTTGCCCGCTTTCAGAGCTTCGTGTACGTAAATATTCACATCACCCACATAGGGCGCGATCAGGTCGCGGTACTCCATAAGCGTATTGAAAATTTCTTCGAAATCCAGCAACGGCTTATGGTAGATATGCGCAAGCATGAGGTTTTTCACTTCCAGCACGCGCGTTAGCTTTTCTTTTAAATATTCTTCGTCAAACAGCTCGTTGACCTGGAAGCCGATCTTCGCATATTTATCCGAATAAAACGGCGCGATTCCGGATTTGGTGGAGCCGAATTGTTTATCCGCCAGCCGCTCCTCCTCATAGGTGTCAAGCAGCACATGGTAGGGCATCATCACCTGCGCACGGTCGGACACCATGATGTGCGGCGCCGGAACGCCGTTATCCGTTACGCTCTTAATTTCGGCAATCAGCTTTGGAATATCAAGCGCAACACCGTTGCCAATAATATTCATCGTGTGCTGATAGCATACGCCGGAGGGCAGAAGGTGCAGCGCAAAACGGCCGTAGTCGTTGATGATCGTGTGCCCTGCGTTCGCACCGCCTTGAAAACGGATGACAATATCCGATTCGCTGGCAAACAAATCGGTAATTTTCCCCTTGCCCTCATCGCCCCAATTTGCACCGACAATCGCTTTCACCATGTAGAATGCACCTCCATAAAACTAGGAAAGCACGCAGCAAAATGGCTTTCCCCCGCGCAAATCTCCGCTCTTAAAAAGGAGGGAGCCTGCAAACAAAAATACAGTTTATTATAGTATACCATGTCCATACTGTCAACGAATTTTGAGGGCAACGGCAAAAAGAGAAAGAAATCTTGTAAAAAATAAAAAATAGGAGTTGCATTTTTAAAAAGGATGTGGTATTATACTCTGGCAGTCAAGAGGCTGCATATGCGCTGGTAGCTCAGCTGGATAGAGTGTTTGGCTACGAATCAGACACTCTGTCCGGTTTTCCGGGCAAAAAAATTGAATACGCGCTTGTAGCTCAGCCGGATAGAGTGACTGGCTACGAACCAGTAGGTCGGGGGTTCGAGTCCCTCCAAGCGCGCCAGAAACCTTGTGGTGATGCGGTTTTTTGAGGTATTAAGGGTGCTTCATTAAACCGCATCTTTTTTCTATCCATTTAAATCTCCTTCTTTTTGTGATTGGATTTTCAACGTTTGAAACTGCTGTCTGAAAGCCCATGCTACTACAATTTGCTACTACCGCTGTGGGGATGCAAACAGTGCAGTTAATAACGTTTTCTGCATTTCAGGGTTTTGCAGGATAGATTGCAGAAAAACACCTTGCGCATCGCCGTTTGCCATCATGGATTTTAGCATATTGGAAAACAATTCTTCATTTTTCCGTTCGGCTTCTTCTTTCCGGGTATAAAAATCTGCATTCATCTTATCATGCAATACTTTTCTTCTTTCGTCGCTGACGTGTGCGTAAACATCTGTAACCATTTTAGCAGTGGAATGTCCGTTTTCGCCCTGCACGGCTTTAATATCCCCGCCACTGACTTCGAGCTTGTACTGTGTAGCGGAATGACGCAAACCGTGTACCGGCAGTTCAGGGAAGCACAAACCCGAGCGTTTTTGCCATTTTTTAAACCATGTTAGCACCAGCTTGGGTTCGATAGGATCTCCGTTTGGCAAACAAAGCAATAGGCCATGGTCGTGGTACTCTTTTCCCAACAATTCTTTGCTCTGCTGGATGTGTTTGATTCTTTTCTGAATCTCCATCACTAAGGGATCGCTTAAAAGCATTATCCGCTTACTTTTCGTTGTTTTTGGAGCCTTTAGAATCAAACAGCTATTGGAATCCTTTTTCCACCCGATGTTCGGGAAGATTTTGATGATAGAATCAGGTGGAACCTTTTTCAGTGATTCCTTTTTCGTCCGCTGCAATGTTTTGTTTATCAATACTTGCTTTTTGTTGAGATCAATACAGTCCAACGTGACGCCAACGGCCTCTCCACTACGCAAGGAACCGTAGAAAATGCAATGAACAATCAGGTGAAGCAGTGTTTCATCTTGAAGTTTTTCTAAGGCTGCTTTTACCAGATCATCCGTCCAATAAGCACTCTCTTTATCTGCCTTTTTGGGGATCTCACACTGTACTGGCGATTTGGTTATCATCTCGTATTTGACCGCCATTTTGAATATCCCGTCAACGGCAAAGTAGATATCTCGTAGCGTAGATGAACTTAAAAAGTCTCTCTGCTCCAATGACACCTCTTCTTGTTGGGGTTTAACACGCACCCCGTTTACATAGGTTCCTCTTTGGGTTCTTGCCAAAGTGATAAATAGCTGATCGATATCTTTGGCAGTGACGCTCTGAACCGGTCTGCTTCCAAGATGCGGTAAGATATGATTCTTAATGCTAGCTTCATACCCGGTATACGTTTCAGGAGCATATTTTTTCTGTACCGCAACGGTTTCCAGCCATTCCCACGCCAGTTCCTCCACTGTGGTTTCGTCCGGGGCTATAAACTCCCCTTTTTCTATCAGATATTCGATTTCCTTTTTGCGGAGCTCCGCTGCTTCGGGCGTAAACCCGGATTCCCACTTTTTCTTTCGCTTTTTTTCGCGCTTGCTATAATAGTAATAGGTTACCGAAACGCTGCTTCCTCGTGTCACTATAGACGCCATTTTAATCCTCCAATGCTTGTCCAGCGTCCCTACTTAGAATGCAGCCATTCATCGAAAGAATCTTTGTTTACTCTTAGCAGCTTACCACAGCGCTTTACGATGAACGCATCCGTATTTGCGCAGAAATTGTATGCGCTCCGTTCGCTCATTCTGAGTATGGCCGCTACTTCCGAAACCAAATAGACTTCCTTCTTGGCTTCATCTTCATAGAGACTCTGTTGATTTTTTCCAGACATAGCATCAGCTCCTAGCAGCATCAGCAACAGGGCAATATCACCCGCCTTCTCAGCTATAATGTGCATACAATACTATTATACAATTATAGCCAGTCGTTGCCAACACCGAAATGTATTTACACAGCTTATGGGCCATTTCCTGTAGACTTGCTACGTTTGCAGGCTTCCGCTTTGCGAAATTTCATCGGCAAGGCGCGCTCGTATCCTGGCGCACTATCTTTCCGCACCTGTATAACTCCCTATACGCTGCTATTCTGTTGTCAAAGTGCGTTTTTAACTGGACTCGAAAAAGAAAGAGACACGATCTGCACATAAAGGATATATGGTTGAAAAAGTTTTAAAAAAAGAGGTTGAGGGCCTTTCGCAGGCTCCCAACCTCTTTTTCTATGTATACTGCTTTATTTAAATCGATCTTATACTTATATTCGCATTTCTGAGTTACAATGGCCGCAGTAATTAGCAACCGCCAAAAAGGCATCGGTTTCGTCCTCGGTTAACGGGCGAACTACAGACCAGCCTTCCTTTTCACCAACAGCGGTTTTCCACACATATTCCCCATTATCCTGAAGGGAACAGATGCCTCCGGGCCTCAGCCCTTCCGCGATCTGGTATGCCGGATTGATAACTCGACCTACATCGAACAAATTGCGGTCATTGAACGAATAGGTGGCTCCGTTTTTTAGGGTTACGACATGGAAATATTCAACCGTCGGCCCCCCTTCATCCTCAATACTATTTTCAGTAGTTTTTATTTCTTTTACTTTACTCATAATACGCTCACGCTTTTCGGCTTCGGCGGCAGCTTTTGCCCTACGCGGAGGCAATATTTCGTCGGCTAACTGTTTAAGGAGGGGGCGAATTTTTCTGTAAACAAGTTCGTCAGGAATGTCGGCAACACCCGGAGCTGTGCGTTCATCAATGGCTTTTTGGTAATATGCTTTGTATTCATCTGTCCATCCTTTTAGAACAGGGAAGGGTGTATAGATCTCTTGTGCTAATTGCATAAGTTCCGAATCATTATTCAGCTCATGTACAATATCATACAAATTATAATCCTGATAATCTAATCCTAATTCTTCTGCTACTTGCTCAGTGAAATGTAAAATAGCAGCTCGTGATATACCGTTATCTGTGCCGCCGTTAGTGGTGTCATGGATAATATATCTCATTTTTAACTCACCTCTGCTTCAAGTTTAGCATAATTTTACTATATTGCCGATAATATATATTTCTATGAAAGACTATACAATCAAGAATTTCTTTTAAATAAAGAAGGTGCTATCCGATAGATAGCACCTTTCAAGTCTTAAAAGTTGAATATGCTGGCAGCGTTCAAAATGGCGGAATCCCTATCATTGTCGGATACACTTTCTTGGATTGGGGAGCTTGGCAAACGAACATCATCTAAAGATTCTATACCTATGCGGTTTATAAGAGCTTTAACCAGGTTGTCCAATTGACTTTGTGTTATCACATATACGGTATCGTCTGGCGGCGGAAAAAGCAGCTCTAGTTTTGGTGTTTCGGAACAGTTGATATAATGCAGAATCGCTTTTGCTATGAAGGCTGATTTTTCACCGCGCCCCAAACTGTTTAACATATGGATCACCTGCTGTTGTTGCGCATCGTCGGGATCGAACTGCAAACAGAAGCGCGCACTATGCTTTTTGTCGGCAGCCATATATTTTATCCCCCTTTGCGTCTTAACGTTTCGTACATGAGCTGGTAGCCATGCGCATTGGCTCGGATATCATCGATAAAAGTAATATGCTGAATCCAAGGGTTTTGCTCGATGTATTTGCGCAGCAATATTCCCCCGCCGCCTATGATAACCGTTTGTCCCACACGCAAATCAATTTGTCGTTCCCTGAGCTGTCCGATGAAGTCATCTAAATACTGTCTGACTTGCTGATCGACAATTTTTATAAGTTGCTCCGGGTAATGGGGGTTCCCCCGGATTATCAAATCAATATCGGATTCTTTGAGGCGGGTATCCATTATGCAGTTTATTTCCTGCATGATTCGGTGGTAAAGATGGATCACGCCATTTTCCAGCGAATCGCTATGTTCAATCAGAGGCTTGCCGTCAACAATCTGAATATAGTCTGCCGTGTACCCTCCCAGGTCGATCACAGTTGCTCTCTTTCCCATTTCTGTGTTGTACCGGGTCATAGCGGCTGCGAAAGCCTGCGGAAAACATTGAACATCGGTTATCTCAATGGAATATGTACGGCCGTTATGCGTGAAGTCAATAATCTCAGGGCGCATCAGGTAGGCTTTGAATTTTTTACAGAGGCTTTGATAGTGGGCGGGCGGAAGGCCGACTGCCAGTTGAATATCATGGGGATACCCGTCCGTATATATGTCCGTACCCTGTTGCGCAGCTGTACCAAGCTCTTTTCCAACAGCAAATAAGGTCAGTACAAAATAGTCATCATTCACTGTTTTATCCCGTTTGTACAATAGACGTTCATTTGACAAAGAATAGGTCATCCCTCCTAATTCTATTACATCGTTGTCAGCGACAATCATGTGCGGATTTTCTATCAGGCCCGACGTGAAAACGTGATGCACTGTTTTCATGTTCCGGTTGCCATGATCCACAGGAATTAACATCTAATCATCTCCTAAAAATAGTCTTATAGCCTATATACTCACCAAACGTACAAATACAAACAAGTTGATAAAAATGAGCCGGATCTTTCACAACGAAAGATCCGGCTCTCCAATTTATCGCCAGTTTCCTTTTAGGACAGGTAGGATACAAGGCCATGGAAACAGGATTACTAAAAAGCGGCGTTTTACAAGCCATATCGAGCGCCTTCTTACACTTCGACAATATAATCTCCTAGTTTATTGTATGATATTCCCATATAATAGTATAAAGGTTTAAAATAGTCATATATTATTCTTGTTAGACATTTTTTCCTGCCAGTATTCGGGCTTTTTCATCTCTTCCGCAAGGAAAAAACGACATAATCCTCCTAGTGTACTCAAAATTGGCGTGGCTGTACTGCGCGCACACACTTGTCGCCCTGTGGCTGTACTGCCGTGCGGTTGGAGCGATTTCCGGTGATTACGACAGCAGTACGCTGGACAGGCTGTTGTCGCCACGGCGTCGTCAACGGCCTCCCGGAGCCCCCAAAAAAGATAGTATCCAACCGTTGTGCCAAACTTGTCCTGCAAAATTGCCGGACTGAGTTTGGCCTTTTCTATTTATCGCTTTATTTCATCCGAGGCCCGCCCTCAGCAACCTTCCTATCCCCCAAATTTTAGGAAGAAGGTTGCTGAATGAAAATACCAAGGAATCAAGGGATCAGCGAAAGCGACATTGTGCAAAACCGATTCACTGCCTATGCGCAGGCAGCCGTATACCATTACCGTGAAAGGTATCTACAACGCCGGGAAAAACGGCGGCAGCTCGAAGTATCCTATGAGGAGCAGGAGCCCTTTTTGCGGTCGTTGCCCAGTGATCCTCCGGAAGATACATCTATCGGCTTTGAAAATGCTGCCCTCGCATTGGTTTGGGAAAGTCTACGCGAAAAAGACCGCCTTATCTTAATAAGACATACGGTAAATGGAGAATCCTTAAAGGATATTGCCGATGATCTTCAGATGCCGTATGTGACGGTCAAAGCAATTTATAAGCGTTGCAAAGAAAACTTTATGAGAGCGGTGAAAAACAAATGAACTTCAAAGAACTACTTTTAGACGCCCGTTTACATACCGCCAGTCAGGAGAAAATCCTGGAGATGTATGCGCCATTACTGTACCGCGCAGCTATGATAGACGGGCAATACGACGAGGATCTGTATCAGGAGCTTTGCCTAATCCTCATACGCTGTATTCAGACCTTTGAAATCTAATTTACGGGTTGTTAATGCGGGGAAAATCAGCCGGATTGATTTTCCCCGCATTTTTTAAAAGTCTAGGTAATAGTATATTAAACAGCCTATAGCTAAGTTTAAAATATCCAACGAGCAGGTATACTTATATCGTAATATATAAACTATAGCATGGAGAGGCGTCGTCATGAAATTAAATTATGTCGGAAAAAGGATCGGTGAATATCGGCGCCAATTAAACATAAGCCAAGCCACTTTAGCAGAACAAGTTGGCGTGTCCAGTAAATATATTAGTGCTGTAGAAACCGGGCATGAAATTCCCGCATTGGATACGATTATCGCTATAGCGGATATTCTACAACAGACGCCAAACAGTATATTTGGAGATCTGATGGCCGAATCTTATGATTATGAGATCATCAACGAATTAAGTGAAGTTAGTCGGCTTAGTCCCAAAAGCCAGGAAAAAATATTTGCTGTACTGGAAGCACTGATTTCTACATCCGATTCGGATTGAGGTGGAAGAATGCTAGGAACAAGAATAGCGCAAAGGCGAGTAGAATTGCGGTTAAGCCAAAAAGAATTAGCCAACCAAGCGGGTATTTCTGTTACTTATTTAAGTGAGTTGGAACGAAACAAACGGTTTCCTTCCGCGCGTATCTGTGTGGATATTGCCAATGCCCTTCACGTTCCTATGGATTATTTGTTGCAGGACATATCCAGGGGCGGCAGGATATATCGCTTATCAGAATACTCTAAGAAAATCCGACGCCTAAACCCCAGCGACCAGAATCTTATATTGACGGTAATGGCCGCCATGATTTCACGCTTGGATTAACCGAATAAGATTAAATGAAACATCTCATTTGCTCAGAGGTATGAACACCGTATGCAAATGAGATGTTTTCTACCATATGCCTCTTTGCTGATTCCATTGAAGGAATAGGATAATTAGACTATAATACAAGAGAAAGCACCGGGAATGCATATTGAGAACTACTGTTTAAGGAATGGCTATGGAACGACTAATTTTTCATGTTGATGTGAATAGCGCCTATCTGTCCTGGGAGTCCGCTCGGCGCGTTGCAGCAGGTGAAGAAGATCTTCGCTTGCTCCCTTCCGCTATCAGCGGCAACCCGGAAAACCGAACCGGTGTGATTCTGGCAAAGTCTATCCCTGCCAAAAAGTATGGAGTTCGCACGGGAGAACCTGTAGCAATGGCTTTAAGGAAATGCCCGCATCTGATTTTAGCCCGGCCGGATTTTCGATTGTATGAAAAAAATTCTCATGATTTTATGGCGATCTGTGGCCGGTATGCGCCGGTGGTCGAAAAATTCAGCATCGACGAATGCTTTCTGGACATGAGCGGCACACAGATTCTCTATCCAGATCCGGTACAAGTCGCCCACACCATTAAAGATAAAATCCGCGAAGAACTAGGATTTACCGTCAACGTAGGGATCAGCCGGAACAAGCTACTGGCGAAAATGGCGAGCGACTTTGAAAAGCCGGATAAGGTGCATACCCTGTTTCCTGAAGATATCCCCACAAAGCTATGGCCGCTGCCCGTTCGGGAATTGTTTCTGGTCGGGCACACAACTGCGGAAAAGCTGGAACGCACAGGTATCCGAACCATCGGTATGCTGGCCTCTGCTACACCGGCCTATATTCAATCGTTGTTAGGGAAAAAACTGGGGCAGCAGCTCCATGATTATGCCAACGGCATGGATTCATCTCCCGTTCTGGCGGAGCCGGAGGAAGCCAAAGGATACAGCGTTTCCACCACGCTTGCAGAGAATGTCACCACTATCGAGGCGGCAAACAAAATCCTTTTAGAATTGGCAGACAGTGTAACGGCCAGAATGCGCGCCGATCACGTTAAAGCCTACTGCATTGGTGTGTCAATTCGGAGTTATGATTTCAAGAACCGTTCCCACCAACGTACACTCAGCGAATCAACAGATGTAACGAAAGAGGTATATGAAGTATCCAAAAACCTGCTTGCGGAACTTTGGAAAAACCAGACGCCGCTCCGGCTTGTCGGCCTGTCGCTTACACAGATCGACCACGAAGGCATTAGCCAGCTATCTTTGTTTCAGGGAGAGGAAGAAGAAAAAAAGAGAGCGAGAAAGCTGGATCAGACCTTAGACGATATCCGAAAACGGTATGGCATTGATACTATTCAAAGAGGGGCCATCCTTCATAGTCCGCATAATGTTGGTAAAAAATATAGAGCACAGATTACGGAAGCGGATCAGGATAAAAAACAAAAACAATAAATCCAGGGCTGACTTCTCTGCCCCAAACCGGTTGGATGATTCCAACCGGTTTTTTGCTGATTAACAGCATGAAACGACAATAAAAAATAAATCTATACAAAATCCATATTTCGACAATTATTTCTATTTAGCCCATATATAATCTAAGCACAGGTTAACCTTTTAAACTATTACTTATACTTGGAGGCCGAAATGAAGAAGAATTTGTTGTTAAAATGGTTTGCAGTGCGTATTGAAATGGATTGGGTGTTCATCAAGCCGCTCAGTAAATTAGCCGCATATCTGAAAAAGGATGCCAGAGAAATAGAGAACAAGTACATCCAAATCAGCGATATGATATAGATAGCAGGGAGGAAGCGCCATGAAAGAAAAAATCATTTTTAGAGCTGTTGATGAAACCGGACATATTGTGCTCCCTGTCGATTATCGCAGGAAACTGGATATACAATGTGGAGATCTGTTGAGCATAGAACACGTGTCAGCAACATTGATGCATATAAGAAAATCATCAGAAGGAACCATTCAAGTGGATTCATTCGGTCGGATCTACTTGGCCGGATATGCCTTCAAAGCGGGCACATCGTTTGAAGTAATTATAGGAGATGACTGCATAACATTGTACACTACGATACGCACCTGCGCAAAGTGCGGAGGGGCGGATACCCTCACCAGCGTGCATAGCGAAATATTGTGTGCCTCATGTGCGAGAATGATCGAGTGAAAGCAAAAATTCAGGAGGGCTCCCACGCGGAAGCCCTCCTTTGGAGAAATAAAAATGAAAGAAAATGAGTGAAACATAAAAAGAAAAAATCAAGCAAGGAACTGTACAATTCAAATGTAGAGATAAAGTAGTTGATAAGTAGTTAATCGAACTCACAGAGTTCAATTTAACTAAAACGGTGGACTTAAATCATCAGTTAACATTTTTAGTAGTCTCCTCTCTTCTTTTCAATTCCTATTTTACACAAATATTACTAAAAGTCAACTAAAAAATGTAATTTTATATAATATTTTTCGATTTAATTGTAAGTAAACATTTAAATACCACTCTTATACTGCGAATTATTTATTTTAAGTATTTATTAAAAAAAATTTCCCAGTTTTAATTGAAATAATCCGCTCTATCTGGTAGTATCTTTTTGCGGAAAAGATTACATACAGAAAGGGCGGATTATTTTGCAAAAGGATCAGAACATACAGGCGATCATGGAGAAAGCCGACCCCGAAATGCGAAAACTTATGGAGTATTTCCACTACGGTTGGCAACTTGGGGACAACACAGTATCTAAGATCAGCCAATATGCCAAAGGACTAAAACTGAGTAAAAAGGACACACTGAAAGCTGAGCAGATGGTCGCTAATGCAACAGCCATTTTCCTTTTGAGTAACTATTTATCGATGTTTGCACCGGAAGAGATCGAGTCCGTTTGCAAAGACGTGGCAGACAGATCCCTTGAAATAGTCAAAGAAGCCAAGCGCGATAAAGATCAAAACCTTGAAGGAAAATCTCCAAATGGTTATTACCCCACCTAATTTAACGATGATTTATAAAGAGCTTGTATAACGGCGTCCACTGTTTTCAGATCCTTGTATCGCATGGAGGACAAATACTGGCTGATTGATGAATATACACGTTGAATGGATGCTGTATTTTCATCAAACAATAGTTGGTCTATAGAAATGTGGAAGATCCTGGATATTTGAACGGCTCGTTCCAATGTTAATTTAGATAACCCCCGCTCAATTAGGCTAAACCCGGCAGCAGTAATACCTAGCTGATCGGCCAATTCTGTTTGACTGAGATTATGTGTGTGTCTCAGTTCTCGTATTCTATTGCCAATAGCCACATAATCCAGATACGTTGAGTCAAATCCCATGATTACCGCTCCGATCTTTATTTAGAGAAGGTAATGGTATCGCATGAACACATATGGACTTGCTAATAATAAATACCGCGCACCTTCTGAACATGATGATTTACATTAGAATTTTTCCATGATCCAGCTCATATACGGTGTCACAAAGGATTTGAATATCCTCTTTACCGTGGCTGGCGATTACAATAGTTTTTCCTTCTTGCTTTAAATCTAAGAGCAAATGGCGAATATCCTCAACACCATTGTTATCTAAACCGTTCATCGGTTCATCCAAAATGAGAATATCTGGCTCTTCCATAAGCGCTTGAGCCAAACCTAATCGCTGACGCATTCCCAGCGAGTATTTGCCAACGTGTTTTTTGCTGGCCGGGTCGAGGCCCACCCGCTCAATCGTCCGAACAATCTGCTCCTTGCCGATCTTCTTGTTGATTGTGGCGAGGAATTTTAGGTTGGCGTATCCGCTGTAGTTGGGCAGGAAGCCCGGAGCTTCGATGATAACTCCCACATCGGGCGGGACGTCCACGTCCTTTCCGATCACCTTCCCATTGACGAGAATTTTCCCACTGGTGGCGGGGACGAATCCCACGATACATTTGAGAAGCATGGTTTTCCCGGAGCCGTTGCGCCCGATCAGGCCGGTAATCTGCCCTCTTTGAAAGGACAGGTTGATATTGTCCAGCACCGTGGTTTTCCCGAAAACCTTGGTGACGCTTTCCACTTGAATAACTGTATCCGTCATAGCTGTTTCCACCTTCCGTCTGTTATATCTGTGGCATAACATCAATAGTCTGCCGGCGCGTGATGAAAAAGGTCAATGCTATCAGGGCCGCGAGCAGAACTGCATACCCGGTCAGGATAAATTGAATACTCGGATACGAAGTAACGCCGCCAATATCAATCGTGTCCAGATTGCACCAGGAAACCGGTGAAAACCGAATCAGCTTATAATTTGTTCGGCACACGGCGTCCCATATCAGGAAAAAGGCGGCGGCGAAAACGCCCAGGCTGCGGGTGCGGCTGAGGGAGTTGATACAATAGATCACCAGCCCCAAAAAGACGCCGGCCAGCCATGAAAGCAAAAACGTATACCACATAGCGACAGGAGGAGTGAAATACGTGACGATATGGCTGGATACGAACACCGGATGATTGAGCTGCTGGTATGCGTTCGTAGCGGCGAGTGTGCCGATCACCTTGCCCCAATCCGCGTCATAGGCCATGTGCGGGAAGTGGAGCAGAAAAGTGCAGAGGATAAGCACCGCAAAATAGGCGCCCGTCGCCAGGATGATATACAGAACTTGTCCGGCGCACCATGCGCTACGGCCGCTGCGGACAAAAACATAGGGCTGGTTGTCGTCTATGAAAGGCGCGTTGCAGAACAGCAACACCAGCGGGAAGAAAAAAAGCAGCTTCACATAATTGTGCGTATACAAAAAAGGATAGATCCACGGTGACACCGGGAGATGCGCCAAGCTGGAAAACTCCGCAATCCCCTGCGTGAATATTCGCGTTAAAAGGAGGGCAAAAATACCGACAATCCAGACGCGATAATCCGTAGCCCATTTTCGGAAGTTTTGCTGGCAGACAATTCCGGCGTGTCTACACCAGTTCATTTTGCACCCTCCTTTGTACGGTCACATAAAAAAAGTACCCGGCAAGACCGATCAAAGCCATAAAAACAAAAGCGCTGTACAGAAAACTTACGGCTGCTCCTTGCCCCAGGATATTCCTTGCACGGGATAAATAATATAGATTGAATTGAGGCGGCAGGGATTTTGTAAGCTCCTGCACCAAATAACTGGCGATCAGCGGCGTGCTAACCGCAACAAACTTATTCGGCAGCCTTGCAGACACAGCCAGTCCCACCACCGCCCACAGGGAGGCGGACAGCGCGAACAGGGATGCGACACACAGTATGTACAGGAAAGGCGCAGGCCCTTCCAGCAGCGAACCATAGGGCGGGACAGGAGCATTGATCGGGTTATCGTGGGCAGCCGGCAGATACAGGCTCATGACGGAAAAAAACAGCATCATGCCGATCATTACGACCAGAAAAGAGGAAACGGCACAGATCAGCAGCTTGGACAGCGCATACCGCCGTACCCCGGAGCGCGCCACCACCGGGCGGATGAACTGGCAGCACCAGTCGTTGCAGAATCCGGCCGCTGTCGGTATGGCTGCCAGCAGGATAACCAACTGCTGGAACAGGCTCAAATCCATCAGGAGATCCATCACATAGGCCAGATCAATGCGGGGCATGGTGACGTCAAAAATGGTTTCCTTCACGCTTGCCGCGCACAAAACAGCAACCATTACAATACAAAGGTACAAAATCGGTGAGGATAAAATCTGCCTGACGTTCATCAGAAATATGTGTCGTTTTCCCCGTTTCATCAGAACACCCCCTCATTTGGGATTTCTTTGCCGGTTACGGCATCGATCAGAACCAGCACATCATCCGTGTGGGTTCCGCCCTTTTCATCGTTGGTTTCCTGTATACCCTGAAAAACCCATGCCGGGATAATTTCAAATTCATAGTTTTCCGCATTGATATACCGGGGAACATATTCCAGACGGATTTCCTGAATTTCAATGGGATCTGTGACTAGGATGTTGTCATAGGTGGCGGCCATGCGGTCACAGGCTGTTTCCAATGAAATGACCGGCCCGGACAAAGACCGTTCCTCCTGCACATCATAGGCGCCGGAAATACTGAGAAAAATGAGCCCTTCTTTTCCGACTACGCCGACAAATCTGCTGCCAAAGACAGCATTGTTATATATAGAATCGGGCATATAGCTTATTCGGGTAATAGGAGCATCATCCGGCAGTGCCGCTTGGAAGGCAACCACATAGGCTTCATGCTCTTTTTTCCATTCAGGGTGTTTCCCATCCGGATATTTGGGATTTTCAAAGTCCTTCCAGTTGGCCTCAAAATCCTTTTGCAGGTGTTCCAAATCCAAGCAGTATACCTCCGGCGTGTCCAGAACCGGGATGCCAAAGGTGTCCAGCTTTTCCCTCACCAACGTGATGGCTGCTTCCTTGTTAATATCTTCCAGTGTCTCCAGTGGGAATTTTTCCCGAAAGTCAGAACGCAGCCATCCTTCGTAGGCGTACATAGACAAAGCATAAGGATAGTCACCGAATGCCTTCTCAGAAAAAGTTAAACTGTTGGATGCGCCTTCGTAATTAACAATAACAACGGAACCATCATCTGCATTAAAACTCCGCCAGATAATTTCATTTGTGGTCGGGTGTCGCTGTTCCTTATATTGAACGTCAGATTTCCCCTGCAAGAAGATATCGGGCAGCTTATTATAATCAAAGTTAAATGGAACCGCTTTGTAGGCACAAGAAGGTGTCTTTGCGACGACTTTCACAGTGGCGTCCAAGATGATATTGTCGGACAAGGTTTTCTGTATTTCCGAGGGAGTTGTTATTATCGAATTGGGATTGCGGTTCCAATCGGAGGTCGTATTATTCGGCTGCTTGGGCTTGCCGTCCGGGAAACAGCCGCTTAAAAGAAATAGAAAAATCAAAACGGCACTGACAGCGCAGATACATTTTTTCATTCAAATCCCCCATATCCGAAACGGCGACAAGCCGATGCAGGTTGTCGGCTTGTTTTTCATTTATTCATTTGAGTGAACATTCCCGCAAAGGTTAAGAGAACCAGTGTCCCGATACCCACGCGGAATAAACCAGCGACCGCAGCTGTAAGTACATACGTTGGTTTGTCGTTGTAGTAATGGTATAGTCCATCAGGTTTCTGGAGTTACCAGTGATCCGGTATTCACCGGTGCAGTTAAGCCCTGTGGTGGCGTTTGTGCTGTCCCAAACCGACATATACACGCGGTCGGAGGTGATAATATTGTTATCCGTCACATACACATAGGCTCGCTGCTCTGCATCGTTTTTGGGATTCCCATCGGTAAACGCCTTTCCGTATTTTGAAACGGAAAGATTATACCCGCGGTCAGCAGCAGCCGCCCCAACTGCAAAAATTGACAACAACACCCCGAGACACAGAAGGATCGACATTAAACGCCTCTTCATTAAACACACCTTCTAACTTTTATAATTGAAATCTGTTCAGTGACCTGCGTGAACAGTTTTCTTTTTCAATTTCTTAACCGCTGTAATCTGTTAATACCAAAATCACTGAAACACACTGAATCAAGAGAACCAATGCCCTTTTACACGGACGGTATTTTCGAGAGATGTAAACTGCAAATACATTGTCTGATTTTGAACTGTAGGAATGGTGTAATCTAATATGTTTCTGGAATTCCCATAAATGCGGTAATTTCCGGTGCAGTTAAGACCTGTGAGGCTGCTTGTACTGTCCCAAACCGATATATATACGCGGTCGGAAGTGATAATATTGTTTTCTGTCACATATACATAAGCTCGCTGCTCGTTGTCGCTTTTGGGATTCCCAGCAGCATATGTTCTCCCATTTTTAGAAACAGATAAATCGTACCCGTGATCGGCGGCCGCAGCACCCACAGCAAAAATAGACAGCAGTACACCCAGGCACAATAGAATCGATAACAGACGTTTCTTCATTTTGATTCACCTCGTTTTTATAAGCTGAAACCTGTTCAGTGACCTGCGTGAGCAATTTCTTCTCGAAAGAATGAGCGGGAGCCGCATAATTCAAATGTGGCTCCCGCTCGTACTACGGCACTATATAGACAGACGAACCTTGAATTTTCCCTCTGCCGTGAAATTGACATGGATTGTGCCGCTTACAGTTTCACCACTGGTACTTTCTACAAGCACCTTAATCTCATCGCTGATTTGGGTTAGGTCTAAATCCTCTTTTTTCTGTCCGAAAAACTGCTTTCCGTATTCGGAAGTAAAATCAATATACCAAGATACCGTATCCTCCCCGCCTGCAGTAATGGATTTTGCTTCGACCGGATTGACGGGTGGGTGAGCGGGGTTGACGATCTTAATAACTAACTGATCTTCTACTACTTCCCCTTGCAAGGTGAATTGATTGAAGTCAATTGGTTCCCGGTATTTTTCCTGTATGAGTTCATATTCTTTCTCCCAAGAATAATTTGCCTTTTCAAGTTCCACTAAGAACGGAGTGTAGATTTCATTGTAAAAGGCAGTTAATTCCTGCCGGGAGTGCAGATCGTTGAGAATGCGAACCAGTTCCTCTTTCGTGGGAGCATCAACGTTTCCGCACCATGACGAGTATTCTGCCAATGATGCAAGCGCAGAAGCGCTCGACCAGATATAGTCGCCGTCTGTGTCATGGTCGTAAGAGTTAAATTCAGAAAACATCATACCGTTTTCCGCCGTGTAGGTGACGGACTTAATATTCTGTCCGCTTATAATAAAATCCGCCGCCATCATTGCGTCCAGAATTTCAACCTTTTCACCATTAATAAGTTTTGTGCTGAACAGAAGGCTATTGGAACTGGGAACCATCATATCCATGTTCTCTTCCAGGGTTAATGCTTCACGACCGCGTGCGCTGACTTTAAAAGAAAGGGTATCAACCCAAGCAATCTCTGTTTCGCCAGTATGAATGTTGTGTTGAATAATTGGGATACCCGTAACGACAAGCGCGATAGCGACAAGGCAGGCCGCCGCCGTTAAAAGTGGTCGTCTCAATCTGGACGGTCGCTTAACCGCCTTGGCAGCTCGACATTTTTTAATGATTTTGTCCTCCAGAGCAGGATCTGCATGAATCTCTTTGATAGCATTTATAAAGTCTTGCTCTTTCATGGAATACTACTCCTTCCCATATTCGAGTTTAAGCTTAATTCTTCCTTTTTGTAGGCGTTTTCGTATTGTTGAAGAAGGTACATTCAAGATTTTTGCGATCTCCTCTGCTTTATATCCCTCGACATGAAATAGAATGAGTGGAATCTTATATATATCTGGCAGCTGCATAATTGAGTGAAGAACATCGGTTATTTCATCTGTTGTGCCTACATTTAAGCAATCCTCAAAATTCAGATACTCATGGCGTTTGCGACAGATATCCCGGCAAATATTAGAGGCCACACGAATCAGCCAAGCCTTCCGATAATTCTCGTCTGTGGTTGTCGTTTCTGGCCTTTTCGTGTAATAGCGCATCATGGTTTCTTGCAGCGCATCCTCTGCATCTTGTTGGTTACCGAGAATCACAAGACAAATGCGGTAAACTATATCGCTGTATTGTCGCACAACAAATTCAATATCGTCATCCGCTCGATCAGCCGGCCGGACTGGTCTTTGCATTCTTTTTGTCATCCCCTCTCATAATAAAAACGGATTAAGGAGCCGTTTTGTGAACTGCAAAATAAGGAAAATTATGTTAATTTTGTTAATGCGTGATTCTGCATGATGTAAGTTTCATCGCACAGGGAAGAAATGTCATCGGCATTATGACTTGTCATAAGTATGGTAACCCCCTGCGCTTTCAGTGACTGAAATATCTCGCGGATCTCTGCAACACCACTTTCGTCTAATCCATTCATGGGTTCGTCCAAAATAAGAAGCTCCGGGGATTCTAAAATAGCCTGCGCGATCCCCAGCCTTTGAAGCATTCCTAAAGAATATTTCTCTACCCATTTTTTATTATCCGGATCAAGCCCCACTTTTCGCATGGTTGCACAAATAGTGCTGTCAGTTGCTTTGCCATGGATCTTAGCGAGCATTTTTAGATTTTTGAAACCGCTGTAATGCTGCATGAAACCCGGCCTTTCGATAATAACTCCAATATCGGAAGGAATTTCCATCTCTTTCCCTACTATTTTACCATTCACCCGAACTAAACCCGCTGTTAAAGGCATGAGACCACAAATGCACTTAAAAAAAACCGATTTGCCAGAACCGTTGCGTCCAATAATCCCATAGACTTTTCCCTTCTCAAATGCAACGCTGATATTTTCAAAGACCACCTCGGCCTTAAAAATCTTGGTGGCTTTCTCCAGTATAATTATATTTTCAGCCATTTTACAACTCCTCCTTAGTTATGTACCCTTTATTTTTATAAATAATGAGGATAGAAAACAAAGCCAGTCCGAGTATTGATACTAGTAATACAGAAAACGCGTAAACTACAGAAGGATACTGAGAATATCCGGTAATATTGAGACAAGCTAAAGAACACCAGGACACCGGTGAAAAGTATGTTGTGCTGAAAGCGGAATTTAGCGCGATGACCTCTAATAAGATAAAACCGGCGGCTATAAACACACCGCTCTTTCTCTTAAACAGGTTTAACGCGAGAATAAGTACGCCGATAAAGCTGCATACCAGCCATGTAAGACACATACTGATCGCTGTCGCAGCTATTGGAGAGTAGGCTAAAATAATATTATAGGAGAAGGAAAGGGGAACATTATAAACTTGCCCCGCGTTCGAAGCGGCCAAGGTATAATAAATTTTTCCCCATGTATTTGTCCACTGCATATCCGGCAACAACAGCAAAATGGAGATAATGTGGATCAGACTGACATATACCAAAGAAGCTAATAATACATAAAGAACTTGCCCGCAAATCCACGGGGTTTTCCCGCAGCGGACTAACATAAATCTTGTTTGCGGCCCGATGAAAGGAGCATTGCAAAATAAGAGCAGCGCTCCAAACATTATTATAAGAATTACATAATAATCCGAAGATAGAAACGGGAATATCCATGGAGCCACAGGTTCTTGGACACTGGCTGAGAATTTGCTGATCGGTGATAAGATAATTTGAAGCAAAATAATTTGGACTATAAAAGCCGAGATGATCTGGGGATTAAATTTCCATGCCCTAAATGTGTGCAATACACAATGGAAACTATTTTTAAAGTTAATCATTTTCTACCTTCCTTTTGACGCGTGCCCAGAAAGCATACCCAACGATAAAGGTTAGAGACAAGAAGTAACCAATACCATACATGAAGGTGCTTTGAGCGTTAGACAAATAGGCTTCTCCCTGCATAACACGGTTCAGCTGAAAAGTATAGGGCAGAAAAGCCGACAGATTAGTGAGCAGATAATAGGCGATAATCGGGATCGTTAGAATGGTAAAGCCATTGCTGATATAGGTAGAAAACGCCAGAGCAACAACGCTTAAAAAGGCACCGCCTACAGCCTTTAAAACAATAATATACATGAAAAAGACTAAATAGCGACCATTTTTAAAAGCTGCCCCGAATAATAAACTATCGGCCAAATTGCTATAAGTTGCTCCCTGAGTGTCTACCAAAGGGCAAAACAAACGTAAAGTAAAAATAAAAAGAAGCTGCGATACAATTATCGCCGTTCCGCTAGACAAAAAACAACTCATTACTTTGGAGATTGAGTATGTTAGAGTAGATCGGGCCCGAACCAAAAGCAAGCGATAAGATTTGTTCTGAAAGTCATGTACAAATGCTCGGGTATAGGGAATAGCCGCAAACAATAGAAAAATCAGATAGAAGCCTTCTGTCCGTGCGTACTGAAAACAATATAAGACATCAAACTCCTGATAGTACGGCAGTTCCCTCCATATAGTTAAAAACATTGTGATATAAATGCCGATTACAGAAATCAGTAGCGGTTTCAGGCGAAATGCCTTTTGAAGTTCCAGAATAAAATAATTTATGTTTCTTTTCATTTTATTCACCGTATTTCCTTGCCGGAAGTAGCATCGATATTGACAAAATACATTTGCGGTTGCTCCTCATCATTGTCTTCTACCAATTTGAACTGCCAAACCGGACGTAACTCGTAGGCATTGTGTCCAGTTCTCACAGGCAAATACACCAGTTCAATATTGGTAATGGTGTAAGATGCACTGGTCAATAAAAGGTCATATTTGGCCGTCAAAGACTTTAAAGCAGCGTCTACTGAGATAATTCCATCTCCAAGATCCGGTTCTTTTGTCTGTTGAAACAGAAAATTTGAATTCCAATAAATCAACCCTTTTTCAGAATAAATTGCTTTAATGGTGCTTCCGATCATATAAGACCCATCTGCTAAATCGCCATGATTTATCGAGGACAACGGAAGTTCACCACAGAAAGGAAATATCGAAACATAATAAAAATTATCAATTTCGCTCCATGTATATTTTTTTGACTGATCTTTACCTTTAACAGACCTATAATCAATCGCCCTAATTTCCATATCCTTTGCTGATATTTTAAATTGATTACATAAATCCAAAACATTTTCCTCTATATCTTGCCGGGACATAAAGGCAAATTCGTTGTGCCATTGGTTTTCATCTGAAAACTGTGTTTCAATGTCATCTCCGCTAATCTCAAAAAGCTTTTCTGCGTCAGGTGTGCTGTAGCAACAAAGCGTGTTGCCGCATATTAACATAGCGCCACTTTTAAAACGGTAAATATTTTGTTCCGTATTAGGCCCTAATCCTTCGGTAGAGGTCGTTTCATGCGATACAATTTTTTCGTCTGAACAAAGGAGATCTAAAGCCGCTTGGGTATTTAACACTTGAAAAGTGCAAGGTAGAATAGAGAGTCTACGGGGGTCTATGTCCTGCACATCCACGGTAGCATTGACTTGCAAGATAGTGTTTAACTGTTTATGTATATGACTGGGAGAAGGGATAGAAACAAGATCCGTTACTACCTCCACGTCTGAACCGGGCGTGCAACCAGATAGTAGGGCAATAAGTAATACTAAACCAATCACTTTTTTCATATTGTTGATCCCCCAACGTTACGTTGTGCAAGGGGGAGAGCACTTCCCTTTGCAGGCAAGCACTCTCCCCCTCATGCAAAATAATAATCAGTTGTTCCGTGAAACAAACAATTACGGCTGCCAGTATGCTTTTACATTAACTCGTGAATAAGCGCTGCCGCTTGGATAATTCGAATACAGGTAATATCTATTCCCCATGACACCGGAATTGCTGAAATATTCGATATTTCTCTCCTGGGCATGATCGATTGATAACAGATATGTTGCATTATCTCGATTGATTGTGCGGCCCCGGAAATTTACCGTTTGTCCTGTAGGCCAATCTGTTGTACTATAAGTATTTTTAGGCTGTGCAAAAATATAAAGAATACCGGGATTGACATACTTAGTACGTGCCGAGGGAGAGGAAGTGGATGCCGCACCGCGATCAAGCGTAAAATATGTCCAACTTCCATCGTCTGTGGCTGAAGACGCAAGTGCTGTGCAGACAAGTCCGAAAAGAACCATAATTGCCGCGACCAAACCGATGATACGCCGATACTTTAACATTTTTTTGCCTTCTTTCATTTTGTATTTGATGCCGATCTGCTCCTTTTTAAATGCCCACTGGAATCACCCTCTTTCCAAAATTTCTAAAGGACTTACATAAATCCTACTAATAAAACGATAGTGACACTTATCTTGTGAACTTGAATGGTGATATTTAATAAAAAATTTATGGTTATTTTTATTAAAGAACTAAATTGCGTGAAAAAAGGATGATGCCAACCGACATCATCCTTTCCGTTTATTTTAAGCCGCCTTTTGTACGGACTGAGGAATAGTATAAACATTTTCAAGTAGATCCCCTAGAAGAACATCAGCTAAAAGCTGCCCTTGAAAATCACCGGTGTGAATCTTCGCTTTCTGTTTACGAAGCGTTTCAAGATTCCGGATGCGTAAGTCGCGGCTACTGTCTGCCAGCGCATAATCCTTTTTCAACAATCGCTTTGCAATTACTGCCTGCCACTTTTTAAGGAACGGAACGATCTTTTCCATATCCTTTGGCTTTTGTCGATCAAACTCCGTTCTCTTTTGCCGCACTGTTCCATCCGGCTCTACTTCCAGCGTGTAGTAGGGCTTGTCTGGCATGGCGGTGTGGCGCAGGAATAATATATAGGATTCTCGACGTTCCAAACGTTCCCAGTAGTATTCACTGTTACTGACACAGTGATGTAATGTACGGCTTTCAAAGAATATGTCATCTATCTTTTTGGGAGCCACAATGGTATAAGTATCATCGGCATACTCGTATTTATCCGCCAGCGAACTGCAGATTTCATCCACATGAGGATACCGTTGCAAGACCTTACCGATCTCTATAAGGGGATTCCTATCATTTGACCGCTGTATCAGCTCAGTGTGCCGTTGGCGCAGCTTGCTAACCCGATAAATGATCGGATCATTTGTATCCATGCGCAGGCCCCGTGCCATCGAAAGATAATCAGCCCATGTTCGTAGTATTTCTCCGCTGCCCATGGAACTGATATTCATTTGCTTGCGCACATAATTATAAATTTGGATAACACTCATTTTGTCATCAATAAACCGCAAGTCGTTAGGAGATATCTTTTCTTCGATAAACCATGCCACTATGTCATCAGGTATGGTTCTTCTGATTTCCGTTTCATACTGCATCCAATACAGCATATCTTTTCCACCATTTTTCAGCCGTAGCAACTTGAGTTGCTGACGACTGATTCCCAATGTCTTGGTAAGACTGGTTTGTTCCAAATGTTTGAAAATGTCTGAGGAGGTAATATCATTGATGCATTCATCTGCCAATCGAAACAAACCGACTTTAACCAATTGCTCAATTTTGGGGATTCTTTTTAACGCTCCTAAATATTCATCCAAGTCAAAAGTTGCGCTATAGCGAAAATATTCCAGTAGTCCGGTTTTTAATAATTCTTTTTTAGTAAGAGAAGGAATTGTTTTACCATATACTCTGCCCACATACGAGCGATTTGGATAAGTCCAGTAGTATGATGTAACCTCACGAACGGAACCGGCAATCCAACGTGTATTCCTCTGCTTGTACACGCCCCAGTAAAAAGGGCGTGCTGTACCCGTATTCTGATCGTAAATGACCCGTCCGATTTCCCTATAGCTTATCAGTGGCCGGTCATATTCGCCTGGACGATAGAAGCGTTCCCCCTCGAACATTCGTGTGACAAACCCGTCACGACACCGCTGGATCAGATACATAGTCACTGTCTTCGTGGACACTCTACCAGCCTTGTTTACAGTTTTATAAGTGACATGATGCCGACAGCGCGGACAGCGCCCTTCCTTGTTGTACTTGGGTTTGCTAATAGAAACTTCTTTGCCGCAATATGTACAGTAACCGGTTTTGGCTCCGCCTTTTTGATAGCGATAGAAAATATAATTTTCTTGGATGCCGACTTTAGACACCCACCGCTCCCAATCCTTCGGGAGCTGAGGTACTTGTGTAAGATCTGCGTCCCAGCGGTCGGTTTCCTTTCTATGGCGTCGTTCCAGTTCTTCCTCACGAATTTTGTTTTGAAAACGCAGGACACCTTCATAACCGCCTTCTTCTCCTAGATATGTTTGGATCTTTTGGATATCACTCAGTGAAATCCATTTCTTTTTAGAATAATAAAAATGCGTTCCTAAATTCAAATGATACATCGTAGCTGTCCGCCATTTTTTTACCAGATAATCGTAGGTAATAAAACAACGTTCGGAGCGGGAAATAAACAGGGTATAGGAGGGTAATTTCCCTCCGGTACATAAATGCTCTGGTAAATATAGCGCTACCATAAGAATATCGTTTTTAATAGCGCATCGTATAAATAGGCCATATTCATAAAATTCATGGGTGGTTTGCCATTTACCATAGGTGACGGTTTCCTTTTGCAAGGGGTTCTGCCGTGCTGCCGCCATGATTTTCGGCGTAGCATTTAATACGGGAAGCGATTGCAGTTCTTTCTTTTTCATAAATATTCACCGTACTTCTTTAAATTTATATCGTACCAAACATTCGGTAAAATTTCCTTGCCATCCACTTGTACGCAAGCTATCTGGACAATCCTGCGTTGAACAGGATCTTCTTTGGCGAGGGCTAATATGTCACCGATTTCTCCTGATGCCAGCGGATTAGTACCGTATACTACGGCATACCCCCGACTCGCTCTGGCTTGACCTTCGCGCACACACCCACTCTTTATCAGTCGGGGATGATCGGCCATAAAGGCCAAACCCAACATGAAAAAATCCCGAATTTCCAACCGTTTGCGAATGTTAAGCTCCGTGCAGGATATTTTTGAATCATCGCCATCTTCGTCTATGTCACCGCCTGCGTCTACAATGTAATACTCTGAGCTGTGGATATCAGGGTAATACGAAAGGCAATCCAAAGGATTTGCAGCACAATGGAAACCGTTTGCTCTGCAGTTGGCTTCCTTTGTGCGGTTTATTCCCATTTCAAATTGATAATTTTTACATATCAGACCCGGGTTAAATCCTTTATAAGCGATCATGCTCATGACCTCCCCGTATTATTTTTTTCATCTGCTTGTTTTCGCACACGCTGCGCGACAGCGGCATAATGCGCTTGGATCGCTTTTTGCTTTTGTACTTCGGGATGATTTTCTCCCCAATCGTAAATTTGCCGCCGAATGTAATTGTTCATTGCCTCCGCTTTACTTTGGAAGTATGCAGAAACCTCTTCCATGCTTTCAACTGTTTTGAGTTCAATTTCTGCATACTGTTCATTCCAATTCAGGCCCTCGGCGCGCTTGGATCTGTCGCTAATAAATATACCAATAGGCCAGAAGCAAAGGTTTTTCTTTGCCTTACTGATTTTTCCCGACTTGGAAATTCGTTTCAGCGAGTAATCGCTACCACACCAGTTTGGATCTCCTGGAGAGCAATCAATAAAATATAGACCATTATCATTTTTGAAATACGCGCCTGTAATCTCTACGATGTCGCCTGTTTTCATTTCAATGCCGTTCTTATCTTGCATAATCACAAATCCTTTCTATTACAATAAATTTTGGTTGGAAGCCCAGCATCCGGCTGGGCTTCTTTCCCTCTCTGTATCATCACGTACTTAAAATAACGAAAGCTGTGTGTTTTCCTCTTTGGGCTTTGCCTGTATCGGCTGCATGGGTTTCGCGGGCGACTTCATAGCCGGACGGTAAGGTTGCGGTTTAAACTTCTCTTCCGGCTCTTTGTCCTCCGGAGCGTTTAAATCATTAAAATAGTCCGTCGCCCATTGAAAATATAGTTTCGTCGGGAAAGAGAAAGCGGCGTACTGCGCCCCACCTCGTATCTGCTTTTGAATATCGTCTTTTTTCTTTTCGTATGCTTGTGTACCCACATAGCGAATGCAGTTAGCGAAGCACTTATCAGGGTTCATTATGCTGCGTGCAAAATCTGTATCACATTGACATCCAGCCTTCAATGCCTGAAGTATTATCATTTCAATAACTCCATTGGTATCATCATCGAAGTCCTTCCGGATTTCGTCCTCTCGCGCCTCGATCATTTTTATAGCGGCCGCCATCACATCGGCATCGGACATAGCACGAACCGCTTGCCGCGCTCGTTCTTTTTTCTCTTTTTTACGCCGCTGCTTTTCTTCAAATTCCGCTTTGCGTGCAGCTTCTTTGGCTTCGTGTTCGGCCCGACGTTGTTTTTCCTGTTCTTCTTTGCTGACCTGAGGGGAAGGGGAAGCGCCCTTTGCAGCCTGTTCCGCTTCTGGGGCTTGCGTATCGGCGGAAGCACTTAAATCGCAGGCGGCTCCCTGTTCTTCTTCTCGGTCATCCAACAACAATTCTGATAATGCGCTCATGTGTGTAACCTCCTATTTAATTTGTCCTAACATGACTCCCCGCGCATCGCCTTTTCGTATGTTTCGATTTCTTCCCAGGCCAGCCATACGGGTTTCTTATCATCTGGAAAGCTGTTCCAAATCGCTTTCATATAGGCGATCTGTAGCTTTTCATCCCCAGCCCAAAGAAACTTAGCGCAACGGTTACCATATTTCAAATAGTACCGGCAATCCATGCTCATCCGGTCGAGAAGCTGGTAACGGAACGGATCTTCCTGTGCCAAAATCCATGCCAAATCAAACATAGGCTTTTCTCCTTCTTTGAAAAAACGGTGACGCAGCATAAACATACTGCGTCACCGTCCCTTAACTTTTACGCGGCTTTCAGTGCAGGGGAGAATTTCACCCTACGAAACCGCTTTTGACCGTCGTAATAATAGTAGCTTTCATTTGGCCCGTCCTGCACTTGAACCACATCCGATGCCGCCATGTACCGCCCTATGTGTTCTTTTTCAACAAGCCTGTTGTAAGCTGCGAATAACCGCTGCAGCACATCGCTTTCCGTAGAAGAACGATTGCAAAGGATGTTATCCTCGCAGGTAAGCCGATAAAGCTCTGCGGGCGGCTGGGTATATCCAGCCTTTTGCAGCTTGCTGAACTCCTGAAACGCAAAGGGGACGGGAGGCAGTTTCTGCCCAAGACGCAGCTGATAGACACGAAACCGAATCTCTTTGGAACAATCCAGACTGATCGGGAAAGTCTGCAAAGCAAAGACTTCCTTTTGGGACTGCTTCAAAGACAGAATCCAGTCGTCAATCCCTTTATAATTTCCGTCCCAGGTCAACGATACCGTCTGCATTCCTTTACTGCGGGCTAGATGAAGAAGATTGTGCATTCCCTTGTAGACTGCCGGATTAGAGAACTTATCCATATCGGCCGCCTCGACAACGACTTCCGTACCATTGCGTTGTAGTGTGGAGAGCAGCGTCTCCAATGCGGAGAGGTTATTGATCCCCGCTATCGCGGCAAAGGTACGCTGCGACAGGCAGTGCGCCACATCAGCCTTTAAAATGCCTTCCGTCACATACACTTTGCGCGCATACGGATCGCCGGCCAAATGTGCCGGGCTGCCGGAAGTAACGCCCATCCGGTAAGCCGAGGAAGAAAACCACAGGTATTTGGCTCCTGTCTTGTCGGGATCGGCCCCTTTGTCTTTAAGAGGAGTATCCAACCGAATCTGCATTCCCTGTATTTGCCCCATCAAATCACGGGCGGGAACCAATATCCCGGCTGTTCGCTTTTTAAAGTTCATCGTCCACCTGTCCTGCTTATCCACATAAAATCCGGGAACGCCCTGGAGGATACAGCCCTGCCGGAAAAGCGCCTCCGCAAGCTGCGGACACTGCCCTGGTGCCGGGGTGCTGCGGTACTCCAGTGCGTCAATCTGCGCATCGGATAAGCCACGTTCCCTCAGCTTTTCCCGATGAAGCGCCGAGAGCGGCAGCAAATGTAGCAACGCGGTGTAGGTATGGTGCAATTCCGCAATGTCCGCCCGCTCGGATTGCGGGGGCGGCGCCTTAGCTGCTGCTTTGCGGGGAGGCTCCTGTATGGTGAAATCATCACCATACAGGAGCTGCTCACAGATGTCTTGATAGGCTTCCGAATTACTGCCAAGACCTTGCACCCTCGCATACAGATCCAGCATTCCGCCGCCTACTCCGCAAATATTGCACCGGTAGACATTCTCGCCTATGCGTAAGAACATCTTACCGCGTTGGTCGCCGCAGATAGGACAATCCGTGTAAATGCCATACGGCGTTTGGCGGCGTATCGTCAGGTGCAGCAGCGCGGCCACTTGCAAGATATCGAAGGGGAAGGTGCCCATTCGGAATCACCTCCTCAACTTGCCAGGTTTTTTTGCTGTTCCTGCGCTTCATAAAGTTTTTTGACGGCTGCATGGAAGAGGTTATCGCCAGTACCCGATATGGTGATGTAATACGCCAGCAGTCCGGGCACCTGTTTTATGACCTCTCCCAGCATTTTACCTTTATAATTGCCGGTGGGAATCAGAACCTTTTCGGCTTCTTCTGCGGAAATCCGGGAATAGATCTCATCCACGGACATATCCGCTGAAAACTTCGGCGGCACTGGTTCCGCTTCTTCCTGCGGTTCTTTCATCTGGATAACCTTGTGCGTGCTATCTTCCTGAACGGGCGGCTCCGTCTTTTCTGCGGTTGTTTGTTCCTGCGGAGCCGGGGCTTCCTCCTGTGTATCTGCTGTCGGCTTGGATTCTGCCGGCTGCTGCGCAGCCTTTGGACGGCGCTTTCTGGATTTCGCCGCAACCGTAAAGCCAAGTTCAAAAAACGCCTGGCTCAACGCATCATCCTGGGCCATCTGAATATAGGGAGACAGCTGGCCGGTTGCATAGCAGCAGGAAATGGCGTCCGCTGTGGGGTGGGTGTCGCTCTGGTTAAGGTAGATTTGCACCTGCATAACGGCACATCCCTTGTTGACGCCTAACTGCCGTTTGACAATGCAGCCCTCCGGGTATTCTTCCCGAAAAGCCTGCAAATGTTCGGCCCAGTTTGGGTCACGCCGCCGCTCATCGGCAGCAGGTATGACGTACAGGGCTCCGCTCGTATTTTCTGTGCTCATAGTTATGCTCCTTCCAAAAATAAATATGTAAGACGCCATCAGCGGATTGCTTCCGCGCCTTTTAACCTGTTTTTAATTGTCTCTCCGCCTGCAATGCCTCCGTGTATTGTTGTATCCGCTGGCCTAGCATTGTATTGCGCTTATTTCCATCGGTTTTAATAGCGATTGCCAATGCTTTCTTTTGTCCAACCAATATGACTTTTCGTTTAGCACGGGTAACCGCTGTATAAATCAGATTCCGACTGAGGAAAAAAGAATGAGCCATTAAGACCGGCACAATAATCGTATCGCACTCTGATCCCATAAATTTGTGGATCGTAATAGCGTAAGCGGTTTGAATGAAACGCATATCTTTTGCTGTATACCGTGCCAACCGCGAACCGGAAAACGCAATGGTAATGACTGTTTCTTTCCCCGGAACGCTTTCGATTTGCTGGATCGAGCCAATATCTCCATTGAACACACTGATTTTTTCGTCACCGATCTTTTCGTTTTTTGTCTGGATCACCCGATCATTTTGCCGGAAAATACGGTCGCCAATCATGACCTCCGGCGTTCCAGCAGCAGAAGGATTGACGATTTCACGGATGCGTGCATTCAACTGCTGCGCAGATACATCCCCATCCTCACGTTTGGGTGTGAGAATTTGAACATTTTCCACGCCGGATTTGGCAACCTCTTTCAGATAGGTTTCTTCGATGAGTTCGGCTGCTTCTGATTGTGTTTGACATTCTGCCATGCGAAAGTCGTCACCGTAATCTAAATGGATACGTTTTTCCCGGATAGCGATGGCATTACGGATAATCGGGCTGCCTTCGGCCTGACGAAAAACCTCGTGAAGCCTAGTGACGGGAACTGCGCCGCTGCTAATCATCTCTTGAAAAACATTGCCGGCTCCAACGCTGGGAAGCTGGTCGGCGTCGCCTACCAGCAAAATCCGTGTGCCGGGCGTGACCCGTGAAAAAAGCACGGACGCCAGCCACATATCGGCCAATGTGAATTCGTCAACGATTAAAAGATCCGCGATTACGGCTCCGCTGCCGCGATAGTTTCCTTCCTCTGCCTCAATGCCCAATTTCAACAAACTGTGCAGCGTCTTAGCGTCCGAACAGCCGGTAGAATCCGCCATACGGCGGCTGGCCTTTCCGGTTGGTGCCGCCAGTAGGATTTGCGCCTTCTGAAACAGCTTGCGATAGGCGTGAATGAGAACTTTGAGTACGGTGGTTTTGCCGGTTCCGGGAGAACCCGTTATCATCGACAGGTTATTGTGAAACACCATTTCCACAGCCTCATGCTGCTTGGCAGATAAAGAAATACCAAGTTCAGCGGCAGTGTTTTGAATGACTTGAGCGAGTGAAAGATTGGCTCCTGAACAGCCGATCAGCGCAGCGATATGCCGCGCCGTTTCGTCCTCCATGGCAAAGTCCTGGGCAAGATAAACAGTCTCGCCGCAGGTTACGATCTTCCCAGACAGGATAGCGCTGCATAGTCCATCACTTATCTCGCGTTCGGTAACAGCGCTTACCGTATGGTTTAAAAGACGCAGCGCCAAATGCTGCAAATCATCCGTTCTTAAATATAAGTGGCCTTTCTCATGCTGGGCCGCCAGACAATAAAGCAGCGCAGCGCGAATACGATCAGGCGAATTAGCTGCACATCCGGTCTTACGGGCAATTTCATCGACCCGAAAAAATCCAAACCCCTGTATCCTTGTCAGCTCATAAGGGCGTTCTTTCACAATCTGTAGAGCCTCGCTCCCAAAGAACTGCTGGATTTTGAATACAGTATTAGGGGTAATATGGTAGGGGCCGAGAGCTATCATCAAATTTCGCATTTCGTGATGCTGGTTATAGGATTCCAAAATTTCTCGCAGTTTGTTCGGCGTTATGCCCGGGATTTCAAGCAAACGTTCCGGATCTGTTTCAATGACGGATAGGGCATCTGTCCCAAACTTATCCACGATTGCGGCAGCGGTTTTTTCTCCGATCCCCTTGATAAGACCGGAAGAAAGATACGCTTGCACACCGGTTGGCGTCCGGGGAACCCGCTCCTCACAGCTGGAAACGTTAAGCTGAAATTGTCCGAATCTCTTATTGAATTCCCACTCTCCGGTTAATACAAGAGAAATTTGTGCGCTTTGCGGTAAATGGTATCCTACAGCTGTAAATCGGATATACCCATCGGGATCTTCGTATGATGTGCGAGCGCGTATAGGTACTTTTTCATCGGTAGTCCGAACGCTGATAACCATAAATCCATTTTGTGGATTATGGTAGATACAGTGCTCAAACATACAGTTAATCGTGTTCAATTTTCATTCCCTCCGATTACGCAGCCGCCTTTTCCGGTTTGACCGTTTTGACAGAGAACCGATGCCCCGTAGAGGTGGTGGCGTATTCTTCATAGATGTCCGGCCTTAAAAGCCGGAGCCTTTCCAGGTTTTCCTTATTGATTGTTGTCCGTGCTGTCGGTGTGTTGGAAATGATATAAGAGCTGTCTGCTCCGCAGGCAGCTTTGCAGTTCGAGCCCATTTCCATTAGTATAGTAGCCTTCAGTTTTTTCATGGCGTTTTCAACCGCTTTCATTTGCAGGGACAGCGAATCCTTTTGCTTCTGCAACGCCATATAGCGCTCTATTATCGCCTGCATACGGGTATCCAGCATTGCCATGGTATCGATAGGTTCCGCTATCGCCATCTGCCGTTCAACACTTTGCAGCACCAGATCACCGCATTCCGTATAGGGGGGCGGTACGCGAGTTTGCACATGGTTTTCCCAAAAAATCTTTTCTAGGTAAATCATCTCTTGCTCCATGTCCATATCCCGTTCCAGCCGACGGATAACGACGTCATCTTCCGAGTTGGCGTACAAGCAGCAAGTAAAGGCCAGATTGAGGTTCAGCACGCTCATGTAATGCCGCACCTGCAGCTCGTAGTGCTTTGGTACAATCCCGCTTTCGCCGTCCCACCACTGTGACCTGTTGTTATAATGGGTGGTCTTGGTTTCGAGGATCGCCGTCTGATTATTCGGCATATCCACAAAGAAATCGACGTCCGCCAACATAAAGGGGTACTGAGGATGATAAAACATTTCTTGGATTTTGTAGACTGGCCGCCCGATTTTCAGGCTGAATATCTTGGCGACCAACTCCTCCAACAATTTTCCCACTTCCAGTTGCACCCAGTTTCCTTCATCGTCGATAGGCGTTGCTACCCCAATTTTGTCATAATACAAGTCTCGGGCGGTTAGGTAAGGGGAAAGGCCAAACACAGCGGCTACGTCACTGCCGCCGATGCCGCGCCTGCGGTATTCCAACCACTCTTCACGCGAAAGGGACGAGGTATTGACTAATACCTGCGGCTGATAGTCCAATGACGGCATATTCATCCTGCCTTTCTCTGTGAAAACCGTTTTTGCGAAATCCTTACCTGAACCCTGCGGGTTGTGCTGGTAGTTCTACGGTAGTCTTTGTCCCGCCGTTTCCAGATCCGGGAGCAGGTTCTTGGACGGTCGGTAATTTTGTGCCTTCTTTTTTTCACAATAACTTTCATAACTCCGATCTGCCTTTCTTTTTTATATTTAAAAGCGGTATATCCCGCTTTTAGACAATAAAAAACGAGAAAGGCACACATCCAAAACAGGATTTGCCGCCGCCCAACAGGGAGGGGCTGTACTCTTTCTCGCATTCTGTTAAATAAAAAAGCTGCCGGTATCCGCGCCAAAAAGGACGCAGTTATACCGACAGCGTACAAACTCAACAACGTATGTATCTGTCCGCTCTGGCAGGACAGACACACAAAAAACAATTACACGATTATGATACCACTATATATTGATTTTGTCAATATGATTCCGCTTTATTTTTCTATATATAGTGTTTTGGCAAACGCGAAGCACAATTTATTCCGCTGTTTTTGGGGATGTTTCTGCGCAGTCGATTTTTATATATAACTGTCGAATGCTGTTGTCTTTTCATTTTATAAGTTATAACTTATAAAATGATTTGTTTTATCTTGTTTTTTATCTGTGTTTGTGATATGCTATAATTAGCCACAAGAAAGGGGGCATAAAATTTATGATAAAACGAGAACTATACATGAGCCGTATCCGCCCGTTTATTGGTACGGAAATAATAAAAGTCATGACCGGTCTTCGCCGGTGCGGAAAGTCGGTCATGTTGGAGCTGATTAAGCAGGAGCTAACTGAGTCCGGCATCAATCCGGCTCAGTTTATCTCCATCAATTTTGAGGATATGGGGTACGCCCATCTGCAAACCGCAAAGGCTCTGCATGAGGAAATCACCAGGAGAGCCGCTGAGATCGGCGGTAAGGTCTATCTGTTCTTCGACGAGATTCAGGAGGTGAAGGACTGGGAGAAGTGCGTTAACTCCCTGCGCGTTACATTGGACTGCGACATCTATATCACCGGCTCAAATGCCAAACTGCTGTCCGGTGAGTTGGCAACCTATCTGGGAGGCCGCTATGTGGAGTTCGTCATCTATCCCTTTTCCTTTGCGGAGTTTATGGAGCTGTACCGCTCCATCGCGCCGAATGAGCCGGTGCCGAAGTGCTTCCAGAAGTACCTTCTATCCGGCGGTATGCCGTACCTTTCCAATATCGGGTATGCGGACGAACCTTCCAAGCAATACCTCCACGACCTCTTTAATTCCGTCCAGCTCAAAGATATTGTGAAGCGAAATAAAATCCGCGATGTAGATTTACTGGAACGTATCATCGCCTATGTGATGGCGAATGTCGGTACAACCTTCTCCGCCACATCGCTTGCCAAGTTTCTTAAAAATGAGCAGCGTACCGTTGCACCGGAGACCATTTTGAACTACATCAAATACTGCTGCGATGCTTACCTGTTCTATCAGGTGAAGCGGGAGGACTTGCAGGGAAAACAGATCCTCGCTTCCAATGAGAAATACTACATTGCCGACCACGGCATCCGGGAGGCTGTCTTTGGCGGCAACGCGAGGGACATCAACCTGATCCTTGAAAACATTGTGTATCTGGAACTGCTGCGCCGGGGCTATGAAGTCACGGTTGGCAGAACCGGAGACAAGGAGATCGACTTCGTATGCGACAAACGAGGCGAAAAGCTGTATGTTCAGGTTGCCTACCTCCTTGCCTCAGACGAAACTGTTGTCCGGGAGTTTGGCGCGTATGATAACATCCGCGACAACTTTCCCAAGTATGTTGTCTCAATGGATGACCTGGATATGAGCCGCAATGGGATCAAACACCGCAATATCCGGGACTTCCTCCTGATGGAAGAATGGAACTAGACAGATTGCCCGTCACAGTTTTAAACGCTGTGACGGGCTTTTTCCTTATCGGGACAATACACCTTACTGAGCTAATTTTGTGGACGGGTCAAATTCCAGGCCGTCTTTCATCCCTCGCCGAAATTCTGTCTCATGTTCCTCTTGTGGTGCTTTCCCAAAGGACGTTGGTTTGCCCATCTTTTGAACTGCTTCCGCGACCTCAGCAGGAGTTACCAGAACCAGCCCCCACTCCTGATGGACTTCTCTTTGTTGGCGATACAGGGAATTCAACCCCGATACAAAGCCGGCTCCATAGGCATTGGCGGCCTCACGTAGCTGCGTGGCAGTATATATCCCTTTCTTTCGCACCCGAATATCCTTACAGCGTTCCATCACGCAGCTGTGTGCATATTGAAAAAGACGCTGGCAAAATTCAAAGTCTTCCTCGAACCCAATGAACCCAATCGTCATCTGCCGTGCGTGCTTTATATGGCGCCGAAAAGCTTTACATCTGTGGTTGTCTGCGATCACACAAGCTAAAGAGACAACCCAAGGATCGGTCATCGCTGTGCAGGTGATATCGGTTGCTGCCTGTACCACTCGACGCTTGCCTGCCTGGACGCGGTTAATGTCGCCACGGCTAATGTTATATTTGACGAACAATTCCTGGGCTTTTTGCGCGGCTGCATACGCCTCGTTTGCATTGGGGCTTTCCGCAAGCCTCAACAGCTTTTCCAGCTTGTCCATGATTTTTTCATTATCATTCATAATACAGTTTTCCTTTCCTGTTTTAGATTTGCCTGGCGGTTGCCCCGTCAGCAGTAAATCGGATCTTTTCCGCGCTCTGTGGTTTCACCTGCAAAGCAGTGGCCCCTATATTCCCATATACCCTCATACCAGTCCCCGGACAGGCATCGGAAGGTAGCATAAGTTGCGCGCCACCTTCCTGTCGCAGGATCCTCGCGGTGAGAATACGGCTCTCCAAGTTGTGCGCAGTTCGTTCTCATACAAGCAGGCGGCAGCAGATTCATCGCGTCCATCACAACGGCCGCATTTACCAGATCGCCTACCTGCGCTTTATCGTAATCAAAGGTTTCTTGTGTAAATACTTCTTTATCATTGCGTATCATGGTTCACTTCTCCTTCTATTTTCAGACAATAATAAACGAAGGATGCCAGTATACGCACTCAAAAACGGTGCGTTAATACCGACATCCTGCAAACTTATTTATGCATACATCCTAAAGGACAGATACATAAAATTTCAATTTACTTTTATTGGGTTTTATCATTCGCCCGTTTCTTCAATCCCTGCTGCGCAAAGCCATGGATACTGGCTTCCCGGCTTTGACGAGAGCCATACAAATTAACCGTCTCAGTATGACCTATGGTATATTTCATGGCTATCACCTTTTCTCCTCGGTCGTTCGCTAACGTACCATAAACGCCAAGGTGAATCCGCAAAAACTGCTTAAAACTACACTCCTCACCGCCATCCATTTGTCCGCGCGCATCGTATTTAATAAATAGATCGCGGGCTGTTTCGAGCTGCTCCATAATGTTATTATATTGATCGATCAACGATACCACGTCATCGCCATCGTATGTCCCACTTGCAGAAATGTACGCTCGCATAGCTCGATCAATGTCGCTCACTCGTTTGTCGTACAGCATACCCCAGTCATAATCGGTATACTCTTCGGGTGCCTTGGGAGTTGAGCTTGCAAAGCCAGCCAAAACGCCCCCCAGAGCGCCATCGCAAAACCGGAATACATTGCTGGTGAGTTCAGGGGTGTTGTATACATACTTTATCAAATAATACTTATCAATCATAATGGTTTCTCCTTTCCTGTTTTCCACTACATCAATTTATCGCTGTTTTTATTGTAAATTAGCAAAATTTGAGCTGTTCAAACAATTTCTGCGTAGCAAATTCGTTTTGTGCCTCAGCCAATTCTTCCTGCTTTAAGAGGCCCCGCTCTATAAGGCGGTCAATCCGAATCCGGTCACTTGTTTCTAATCCATCTAATCCGTGCTGCGTTACATTGGTAAGGTGACGCCGGATTGTAGCTTGCAAGCGTTCTTCCCGCCTGGCACGTTTACCTTCACGTAAAGCCTTTTCTTGGTCGCTATTATGGGTAACGATGTATCCAGCCTCTCGCTCGGCTGAATCCTGCGCCTCATCCCGCGTTTCACGCCTTTCGGCACGAATATTAAAGACTTCCATCTGGAAATATTGCCCGTGATGTTGGGCAAAAAACAGTTCCCGGCTGTAGCGGCCTTTTTCTCGTTCGACAATCTCCTGCTGAAACCACTGTGCAATAATCCGGCAGATATCCATGCTGACCGGATGTTCCAGAAATTTTTTGCCCTTGATGATCTGGACGGGATATTCGTCGGGAAAAAGGCCATTTCCTGAAACTTTCGTGGAGATTTTCACATCATAAAAAACATTCCCGCGTGATCGGCTGAGTTCTTTCTGAAGTATGGAGCAAAATGAACAACGTTGTTGCGCACATACGTGAATCGGATCATAAAGCTGCCGCCACTGTTGTTTTTGGCTATCGAAACGGCAATGCTCTCGGCATACCCTCCCTTTCATTTTCTGCTTATAGGCTTCAAGTAAATCTTCTTGAACAGCCTGTTCTTCGTCTTCGATAATATCCCATGACCGATTATAGTCGTATGGGACAGTAACCTCATGACAGGCACATTCGACCAGCGAACCTACAGTGCGATCCCGCAGAAATTCATGGTTTAAGGCACAGCCTACTTTAGAATAGGGGCAACGGATTGTGGGATTATCATTCTCCATAGACCAAGTAACACCCATGTAGGACATAATGCCGCTGTTCCAGTAAGATCCCTGAATGAGCAATCCGCAGGGAGTTGAAAACACCATGCTGTTTTTCTTTGCACGACTGTACTCGAACCCACCGTAAAATTCACTCTGATATGTCCAGTCATCCACATAGTCCGGATGCCTGTCTTTGGTATATCCCTCTGCAAACAGTCTTTGTGTCAGCTTATTTAGTTCTTTCATACCATTCTCCTATAAACGAGGGAACGGTATCGTTCCATACCGTTCCCCTACTCCCTTCTTCCACGACATTAGAGACAAGCCTATAAAGATCGTCCACTCTATTTCCACCTAGCCGTACCAGAATGATTTCAGCAGCATACATAGACGCTTTCTCCTTTTTTGTTAAATATACTCTTGTAGGTCATTCTCGCAGGGAAGATATAACTTCCCGTTCTCCACACACCGAAAAAGATCGCAATTTTTATCCGGTGACACCGCGTAAAAATCCTTATAAGAATAGGGATATCGGCTCACATAAGCATAGCCTAACCTACAAAAACCCATCGCCGGATCAATACGCAGCCTGCGGGTAATTTTATCAAATCGATTCTCATCCGCTGTAAACTGTCTTTCGGGTATGAAGTGAAATCCACCATACTCAAACATCTGATGCACACCCTTTAACTCGTTTCTAGTATCCAGCGCACTTTTCGCCCAATAGGATTCTGCAAAAGCTGGTTGGTACAGACGAAATGATAGGCACGCAGCCCAAACGGCATATATCCACCAATCTCATCTAATAAATCGTAAAACTCTTCATCGCTCAAAACGGGCAGCATCTTGTAATCATTGCTGTTCATTCGTGCGATAAAAATATGAAGTGGTGAGAAACAAGTTGTCTTAACTAGCACGGAAATTCCTCCTTGGACACAATCCCATAAAGATCGTCCACATAAAAGCAGCCTGTAAAAAAGTTGTAAATAGCTGTGCAGACCTGCCCGTTATAGCGGGCATAAAACTGGTTCCCGCCGAGATCCGCCAGGATCTCCACCTCTCTAATCTCCTTCAAACTATGAATCATGGCCTCTTTTTTCAGTGGGGGTATGTACTGTATCATGTGCAATCCTCCCTAATCGTTTTCACATTCTGCCAACCGGATATCCATAAGCGTTCCATCGAGAGCTTTCATACGCTCCAGTGATGAATGATACCGAAAACAGTAGGCGTCTCCCTTATCGCTGCAGCCGTCACATCTTGCGGACTTTAAGCCCTTTTGAGACGCCCACCTCCGCAGATTGGCTTCGGCTGCTTGGCGGGTCTTTACTCGCGGCATTTCCTTACTTTTCACGGTTGTCCATCCGCCATTGGATTGCCGTCTACAGGTAGCCCAGTTATCGCAGCCCAGCCCTGGCCGGACAGCGATCACCGTCCCCTTGTAGCAATAGATTTCTTCCATGATGTTACCTCCTTTGATGATATAAAAAAGACGGCGCGATAGTTCCGCGTCGTCCTTTTGGCATATGGTGATTCATTTCTTAATAATAGATCCTGGCTGCGAAGGTATATATGTAAGCCAAGGTGCCTCCGCGTGCAATACCAGCTCTTGAACTCTCACAACGTAAAATTGATCCATTTCGGCTAGGCGTATACATTTGTCCCTTTCTGCGGCTGCTTTATACGGCACACAGTCGGGATGATCGGTAGACAACACCAAATCATCAATTTCTATCAATCCAATTAGATGCTCATAGCCGCTATCCAATATCCAATCATGACAACTCCCTGCTTTACTCCGACACTGGCAGTCGTAAAAGTGGTTGCAGTACGGACAGATTTGTTCCGGCATATACTTTTCCATGCATTGCACTCCTTCCGATTCTGTTGTGTTACCCTGTCAAAAAAGAAAGAGCATATCACCGTATAAAAAGATAAAAAATAGCGAGAACATCCCTCATTTCTGAAAGTCATTCTCGCATTACATTTAGAATATAAAAGGCCGCACCTATCGGGCGGTTACAAACTTAACAACGTATGTAACTGCCGAAGCAGCCACACAAAAAACATTACACGTTTAGTGTACCACTATATATTGTGTTTGTCAACATCTTTTATCTGTATATTGTGATTATCTGAAAGTTATATATTTCCTCTCACATATGGTTTTTATTAAAACGTTACACAAAAAATCGACGAAAGGTATTTACTTTTACATACATATTTAGTAAAATATATATATATAAATAGAGAAAATATAAGAAACGTGGTAAATATGAAAGACTTTAGTAAAGATATAACCAGATGTAAGGTAGATAGGGAAGGTTTGACCGAAGTATACGAAGATATGCTTCTGGAATTAGCGGAGCTGAGTCGTAGCAGCTGTAGATATTCCCCCACTTATGAAGAGCTTTTGGACAAAACAGAATCCCATACTTTCACGGATCTATCCAAACCGATTCAGGAAAGAATCGAAAATTATAAAGAATGTTTGGCAGTTATACTCTACTTTCGCTGTGAAGCTCTTTATAATATATCCTATGTTCATTGTTGTCGATCATTAGTAAATGGACAAAGCATAGAAAACATATTGACAACAGCTCATAATACAGCATTATCTCTGTTAGATACAGAAGATCCATTTGGGAACGTTGGAACCACGACTAAGTACATAGAACTGCAAGAAGAATTCCGTTCATATGATTTTTCGGATCTGCAGAAAGAGGTTATAACGAGAATACTGCTTCTTACGGCAGATATTATCCGTGAACAAACATATCTTTCTAAATTACTGTATTATATGGGTCATGAAAACTGTTTGCATCTTTTGGACGAGTTAGGTATCCTCCATTATCCCATATAAAAGCGCGGAGACCATCAGGCTCCGCGCTTTTATATGGGATTTATTTTAACTGAAACGTAGCTAAAGAAGTAGGCATCACATGGCAGCAGTATCATAAATATGAAATCGGAGTTGCTTCGCTAACCAATGCCCCGTATAGGACGGTAAGCCGTGTGGCCGCCTGTTTTGGATTGACAACGGATGAACTAATGTCGAAAATATAAAAAGTATCGGAGCCTTATTAGATCCCGAGCGTAATCTGATAGCAGGGTCGCTACTGCCGTGAACTCAGCAATGGTGCTTATATTAGGCTCCGCGCATGAAATGTCACTTAAAATATAGCAAAATGCAGTTGACTTTTACACGGTCTTTTTTATATAATATCCGTATGAAAGTTGGTGAGATCTTTGAAGCAGAATGCGATTGAAAAACTGCTTGCGGAAAACAACGGTATTGTGAAAACGGCTGATGTTGTCGCCGCTGGTATTTCCAAAGAAACTTTTTACAAATATGCGAAGAGCGCAGGACTAGAAAAAGCGGCGCATGGGATTTATCTTTCGCCCTCTGCGTGGGCTGATGAAATGTATCTGCTGCAAGCCCAAATCCCCAAAGCGGTATATTCCCATGAGACTGCGCTGTATCTGCATGATCTCGCGGAAATGGAGCCAACGCCGCTTACGGTAACAGTACCCGCGAAATATAATAGCCCGATACTTGCGGAAAAAGGCGTCAAAATTGTGTATGTAAAAAAGGAATGGCACACACTGGGCGTTTGTCATATGCTTTCCCCGGCGGGATATTCGCTTGCTGTTTACGATATGGAGCGTACCATTTGCGATAGTATCCGCAAACGGTCTGAAATGGATGTTTCTGCTTTTAACTATGCTGTAACCGGGTATATGAAACGAAAAGATAAAAACCTTAACCGCCTTATGGAGTATGCAAAGGCTATGCGCCTGGAAAAGAAGATCCGGGAGACAATGGGGGTATTATTCTAATGATTAAAACCTCAAAACAACTAAAAGATTTAATCCGCAACATGGCAAAGGGCGACAGCGGCAAATCGCAACTGCTAATCCGTAATTACGCCATGGAACGCTTTTTAGAACGTGTCGCTCTTTCAAAGTATAAAGACAATTTTATTTTAAAGGGCGGTATGCTTGTTTCCGCTATGGTGGGGCTTCAAAATCGGGCAACAATGGACATTGATACAACAATCCGTAATCTGCCCCTTGATTTAGAACACGCAAAACAGATTGTAGAGGAAATCGCCGCAGTAGAAATTGACGACAATATCCGCTTTTCCATCAAAGACGTTTCAAATATCATGGACGAAGCGGAATATGGCGGTGTGCGACTTTCTCTCGACGCGTTTTTAGATACGACAACAATCCCGCTGAAAATTGACATATCGACGGGGGACGCGATAACACCCGCCGAAATTACATATCACTATAAGCTGATGTTTGAGCAGCGATATATTTCCCTATGGGCGTACACTCTTGAGACGGTGCTCGCAGAAAAAATCGAAACGGTATTGTCGCGAACAGTTTTTAATACCCGTCTGCGGGATTTTTACGATTTATACATCTTGCAGAATGCGGGAATGAAGATTGATACAAAAGTGCTTGCCACCGCGCTTAAAGCAACCTGTCGCAAGCGGGAAAGCGAAAGGGTTCTGCCAGAGTACCGCCGTATTTTGGACGAAATCGGAGCAAACGCCTCCATGCGGGAGTTTTGGGACAGCTACCAAAAGAAAAACGGTTATGCGGCGGGTATTGCATGGGAAACAGTGATGAACGCTATCCGCTCTTTGTGCAACAGCTGCATCTCATAAAGATCAAAAAGGGCTCCTATATGGAACATTTAACGACTTTCGGTACGTAAGCTCCAGAAATAGCAAGCAAATTAAATGTTACGTCAGGCTCATAAAATTCCCCAGGAGAGTGCTGGACACAGTGTACCTCAAACGTGTTGAAATCGAAAGAGCTGGCACACAACAAAAGGCGGCCTGCGTCGGCAGGCCGCCTTTTAGCATATCAGCGATACATTAGCATGGACAAAGATGAATGGCATCCTCCAAATAAGCACACAGCTCACCGGCATAGGCCGCCAGTTCGCTTTTCAGGATACCAAGAGCCGCTGCGTCCAACAGTTCCGCATTTTCGGTTTGATACCGGCCACCCTGCTTGTAATCGCAGGGAATCCACAGGAAGCCCTCCCGCACGGGGAAAATGACAGCCTGTACCCCGGCCTCACCGGTAATCGGATACCGCCAGACCCAATCTCCGTGGAAGGTTTCGCTGTATAGTTCACACAGATCGGATACGGCTTCATCATCGGCCCCGTTTTCCCGCAGATAGTCCAGGACATATCCTTTGGAAACCAGTTCCGAGGTTGGCGGACATGGCAGCCCGCGATATGTTGCAGAGTTCATAAGGATAACCTCCTAGGCAACGAATTTTTGCTCACCCCAGCGGATATGGGGATGCCCTTCTTTGTCTTTTTCCCGGCGCATCATGAAGGACAGCAGATTATAATCCACGCCAAAACGGTCGTAAATTTCGTCCAGGTTGGTATCCTGCCCCTTCATGTACAGATTTAATTTCTCCTTGCAGAGAATCATCTGCATCAGGTTGGATTCCAAACTTTCCGGGTAGATGACAAAGTAGATATCTTTCCGCTCCGTCGAGGTGAAACGTATAAATCGGTGGTAAAACTGGCTCATCCCGGCATTGTTATAGTGAAACTCCGGGATGATAATTTTATCCACGTACTCATAATCAACGCTGGAGGGTAAGCTCTGCTGCGTACATAACAGTATGCCGTTTTTGCTTTCCTTCAGTGTCTTTTTCAACTCCCGACGTTTAGCCAGCGACGTAGAACGGCCCGTTACACAGAATAAGGGCCTGTCCGGCAATGCGTCCTGGATCGCTCTCTTGTAAGCGTTGAGCGTCAGAATATGACGGACGCCAACGGCCACATAGTCGTTTTCCCAACGCCGGATCATCTGGATGATTTTTTGGGGTTTACAAGGAACGCCGCCGTCATACTCGTCAACTGTATCGGGCGCCGCACTGATCCGCAGCAGCATGATAATCTGCTGAAAAATACGCATCATACTATCTTTGCGGCTATTGCCGGTTGAGCGGAAATAGCGTGCCTGGATTTCATAGAACCTTTCCAAAGCCAATTCATACACCGCCCGCTCTTCGGCGGAAAACCGGATAGGAACCTGGTGTATGCGTTTGAGATCCTTTCCTGTGACCTCTTCAAAGGTACGGGTAATCACGCACCTATCGAGGATGTCGTTCAGAATGCCCGCGTTGTACACATCCTGGGTTTCCTGTTCCAGTCCAAACACCGTGATTTTAACGGGCAGATGGGAATCGGAAAAGAGCTTTTTACCCTTGCGGTAGGCCGGTATAGGTATTCCGTAATACAGATTATCCTCCGGGGTAGGCTCTCCGTCCTTCATTCGATAAATGTCTTTACACCACGAAACCATATTGACGGAATTATTGTACATCAACTCCAGCTGGGGAAAAAACTCTACAATGTTGTTGCGTATACTCGTGCCGGTCATCGGCAGCTTGTACCGGCAGCGCCGGAAGCAGTCCAGTACGGCCTTGGTACGCTTGCTGTCTAGGTTGGAGATCTCGTCGCTTTCGTCTAATATGAGCTGCACATTCCAGCCATGAACCCGCAGCCACTTTTTTACCTGCTTGCGATACTTTATCAGCATATTCAGCGTTATCAGCACAAAGTCCCCGGACTGGATTTTCTGTAGATCCTTTAGCCGACGTACCAGCACATGAGATATCCCGTAGCTTGCTAATTTGATATTCCATGTGTTATGGATGCAAATCGCGGAGGATACCACCCAGGTGTTGCATACGGATTGCTGCATCCGGTATTGCCCCGTTGCGATACCAGCAAGGGTTTTTCCGCTCCCTTGCTCCCATTGGAGCAGCAAAGCGCGTTTCTGCAATATCTTGTTGATATCCTGCTTTTGTTTGTCGTTCAAGTAAATGAGTTTGCGTTCTGCGGAATCCCAAAGCACAAATAAATCCAGCCATTTGGCAAGTGCAGCATCTTCCGACATCTCCCGAATTTTTTGGTTTTCTATGCGGTATTCCCGTCGCTTTTTTTCGATCAGCTTGGTATACTTCCCGTACTCCGGTGTTTCTTCCGATAGCACCGCTTCGTAAATCGGGAGAACTGCACCTTTGCCCTCCGGCGGCTGAACCCCCTTATACACCAGATTGTAGTCCTGCTTAACAAGCCCGGTGTGCCGTAGTGGACGAGGGTTCTGGCTGCATAAAGCCCGGCGCAAATAGGCCAACACCTTGGCGCTCGTTATCCGCACCTTCAGCCAATCTTCATACTCCATATCAGGCGGTTTGGTTTGCGTGACATAAGTGTTCAGATAATCGCGGCATTTCGGGTACTTTTCTTTTAGCCGGGGGTGGATGCGGATCTGATAGAGCAGTTTCCGCACCTGATACTGAAAATCACCCTGACAGAGATTTCTTCCCCTGGCCGCTTCCATAATGACATGAAGCCGGAGTATTTCACGGAATTGTTGAGCCGGTGCCAGCAATGCGCGCACCTTCTTCAGTGCGTCTGCCTGTTGAATATCCACGTCCAGCGACATGGCAGTGGTATACGGTTGAGCCGACCAATCCGGCATCTTACATCGTCGTTGCCAAAACTGTACCTTAGTAGCGAAGTTCGCTACGCCCAGATAGGAGAAGGTAGACGGACTGAGCAGGAACTGCCCTAAAAAACTGAATTGCTGTTCCATCGCCGCGATCATGCGGCTGTCCGTAAAGTCATCCGCCAGGTACGAGCAGGGGACGACCAGGGCCAAAATCCCAAGCGGCTTCATATGCGCCGCCGCCTTTTGGCAGTAGTAGGCTTGGGACAGGACGTTTTCGCCGGTCATGATATCATCCTCCACCTGCCAACGCAGATTAAAGGGCGGATTGCCGACGACAAAATCCAACGGTACGGGCGGCTCATAATCCCGAATGTCCGCATTTTCCAAGTGCGCATCCGGATATAAATAGCGAGCGACCTGGATAGCCGGCCCGCTGCTATCGCAGCCATAAGCGTTTGCTTCCATCGGCAGATAGTTGAAAAAATTACCCGATCCGCACGTCAGATCCGCCACTGTATCCGTTGCCGCTATCTGCAGGCATTGGACGATAAATTCACAGACAGGCGGTGGGGTGAAAAACTGGCCGTTTTCAATTTCCTGCTTCGCCAGCTTGTAGGCATTGTAATCCGCATACTCGCTTGCTTGGAGTCCATGTAACCCGCCGTCCCCGGTGTACAGGTTGAAAATGTCTTCTTTTGTAATACCTTTGTCTAGTGCCTCATCATACTCAATTAAGCGGCAAATCTTTTCGTTTACGGCCTGACGAAGGCCCTGGGATACGGGCTCCCTCCTATAGTTGTATTTCATATAGACATCTCCTAAAAACCATTCCAGATGGCTTGCCCTCGGTATTCAAAGGTCTGTGCGTCGTTGCAATCCTCTTCCGTTAACTCCCACACGCGCTTGCGTGAACGGGAAAGGAAGACGCGGTTGCGGATTTTGCTGAACGGTTGCATTTGCTCCAGCAGCTTATCAAAGTCAACGACTTTTTTGAAATCCGTGGGTTCGTTATTTTTTAAATACTGATAAAAATAATTGCGGTGAAAAGGACAAATCGTGCAGGCGCTTGCTTTTGTATCCAGACCCCACACCTCCCGGTTATACTGGTAGGTGTCCTTCCGTTCCCATCCCATTTCGACTAACGGAAATCGGTTGACAAAGAAGGGATGATGACTGGGGAAAGAGCGGTGCGATTCTTCGTTTGAAAAGCCAATATGCAGCTCGTGCGCCCCGATATCCACCGGGCGGCTGCGTTGATGTGGCCGGTATCCAAGCAACTGATAACGGACATATTTCTGGATCATCAGGATTTTGTAGTCTATCGTACAGGCACGGCGGCCGATGCGCCCCTTTTTTCCATCCGGATCAATTGTCCAGAAGGGCATTCCTGCCACGCGGCGGCGTCCGAAGTTATCCATATAGTCCCGATACAGATTGCTTTTTAATATGACAAAGGAAATATCGCAACTCTCACAAGCCTGTTGAATGAAGCGTACCTGCTGAATAACCCAAGGCGGCTCGATTCCTAAGTCGCAGTAGATTACGGCATCGTAGCGGGGTACTTGTGGATAACGGACTATCCCTTTGGTTTGTTCGCAGCTGATGAGCGCGAGAGATGTGCTTTGCATTCCCGCTCCACAACTCAGTATCTTCATGGCTGTGTTGCCTCTTTCAGATACTCTCTGGCAAAGTCATAGGCATTTTCTTGATTGCGGAACAACAAATCCATACGTCCGTTCTTGTACATCCGAAACCCTAACACCTTTTTCCCGTTTTGGAACAGGATGAACGGCTCGGAGTAGCTGCCGGTTGCCTGCGAACGGATACATCCAGTTTCGTAGTAATGGAATCCCCGCACAACAGGCAGCATCGCCTCATTTAACTGCCAGGGAAACGCATACCCATTGGCGTAGCGGCAGGAATATTGCGGAAACACAATCATATGTTCCTTCATGCTGTACACTGGTTTACCGCTGAACCGGTGCGCAGCGATACAGCAATTCTTTCTCAGCGTATATACGGCCTGTTCCTGCAGGGAACGTCCTTCAAACTGCTGCGCGATCAGGCGGAGGATATCTTCATACTGCAAAACGGTTTCTTGAAGAGCCGTGTGATAGGCCGTCTTTTCGGATTCCGGATGATACGGGCCCGGCTCTTTAGGATACAGTTGCTTTTGAATATCTTCTTCGGAAATCTCGACGGCATATTCCGTTTCAAAATGATGTGCCAGCGCATGGATGAAGCGGTAAGGCAAGCCTTCCAGATGCGCGATGACCTGTTCTGCCCTTACGTCTTCATCATGTCGAGCGCCAAAATATTCCCTGGCTTTATGTCTGCCCAAATACTGCACTTGTTCCTGCCAGGCGGCGCACCACTGCTTTTTGGTGGCGAGTAAAACGCCTTGCATAGCAGCATATGCTTGCTGATGCGCTTCACAGTAAGCGCGATCTGCTTCCGAAATCGCCAATTTGGCTATGGTATCGGTATTCATACTCATGCTCCTCACTTGTGTTAAAACAAAAATTTTAATTTCCCATTTCTTCTAACCATTTAATCAGATAAGGCCGCAGAAGAATTCTGCGGCCTCTGGTGTCCCTCTAGGCACATTTCGCGCCAAGAGGCTGACACACCCCACTTTTAACCTGGTTCGGCGGCTCGGCTGGTGAAACCGAATACTGCGACTTCTGCGTTCGGAAAACAACCGTATCCGCAGATACTCTCACAATGGAAATCACGGGATCGGTTTTATATCGCATACAGCCGAACAGTAATGTAGCTGGCACGCCGATCTCAATGGGCAGAATCACTTTGCCAATAGCATAAGACTGGCGGTCTTTCATATCCAATCACTCCTGCATACAGATTGCCCGAACAATCGGGCGTGCATCATTCAGAAGATCCTCCACATAGTCTATAGAGATGCCTCTTTCCCTGGCGATCTCTACGACGCTATAGCCATTTATACGCATCTGTATGACCGCCATCTGCGGGCGCGATAACTGCTCCGCCATTTCACAAAGGAGCGCTGCTTCGCGCATGGCCTCCGTATATGGTGCACAGCTATAACCATTTGGTTGTTGGTTATAATCGGTCAATTCTACTGTGATCCCACGCCGTTTCAGCGCGTTTTGTTTGCGATAGTGGGCGAGCAGTGCATCTTTCATGGCGCGATATGCCACGGCTTCAAAAGTGTAGCGCGCTCTTAACTGGGGCTTATTCACATAGTCAGATGCAGCCTCTAAAAAACGAAATATCACAACATCGTAATATTCATTCGCTTCTAGGCGATTCATCCGTAAAAACCGTTCCACGAGATAGTGCTTTTTCTCCACAAAACTATTCAAGTCATTTACTGCCTTCATCATTTTATTATCCTCCAAAACAAAAAATAGGGATACCGCTGATTTTCAGCGGTATCCCTCTCTCAACATTTAGGCACTGATCTGGAATTCATCGTCCCCGACAATTTCCACAAAGTCATCTTCCATCATGGCAGGCTGCGGTACGCGTGCATTGCCGCGCGGTACGATATAGTCCGCATCGGAAGCAGCTTCCAGCACCTTCGGTTTTTCTGTTGTTTCTGCCAGCTCCGGGGCCTTTTTCTCACTACTGTAAAGGGCGACCTGATCCTGTATAGCGGCTTTCGCCTTCTCCCGGAAGGGGTTGGCATACTGCTTGATTTCGGCCAGTTCGTCTCCGCAAAAATGGCGCAGCAGCTTAAAGGTTGCCACGCTGTAGATGTTGGGGCCATCCACTCGTTTCGTCAGGCCGATCCGCACCAAGCTGCCAAACATGGCTCGTTGGCGTACCAGAAACGTATCATTGCAAAATTTCCGAAACGCACCAAGGCTAGTTGGCGGCAGATAAATGACGTAGGGAATCGGTTCTCCGGAAAACTGTATGTACAGCATGACCGTATTCTTGCACAATTTCCCTTTGGCCGGTTTTCCGTCTTTTACCGCGCTTCCAAACTGGTTATTTACGCAGGAAATACACGCTCCGCCCGGTTCGCCAAACCCAATTTTTCCGTCGAACGACTGGCAAATGGGCGCATTTCCTTCATCCTCATTCCCCCCCTGCCAATAGGCGTTGCTGGGGTGCTGAAAAAGGAACACACCGTCCAGGTATCGTTCCAGTTGGGGATTTTCCGGATCTGTTCCTACATCAAACTGATTCGCTCCGCCAGATACGATCTTGATGCGGGGATATTGGGGGGTCAACCCCTCCATATCGTCGGCCAGATCTTCCATCGAGAATTCGGCGGTAGCTTCGTTGGGATCGGGCAGCACAAACCTGTCCTTATAATTATCGCCCAGATAAAACATACAAAATCCTCCTTTTATTATGCCGCAGCGGGAACCCGCTCCGGCTGATTGATACGGTTAAACATATGAGGGGGCATTGTCAAAATTTTGTAGCCTACGCTTTCTAATTCGGTTGCCCGTTCATAATCCGATACGTCTTGGCTTTGTCGTGTAACAGCATTTGCCAGACCGTACAAACTGAGATCGTTTTTTTCTATGAGATGCTGGAAGATACCTGCACCTTCATCCTCGGAAAATTTGTAAAGTTTATTTACTTCCTGAATCACGTCGGGCAATTCCTTAGAATTTAACTTTGCCTCTTTTGCTTCGCGCATTTGTGCGACTACCAATTCAAGTGGTGCTTTATCAATCGCTGCTTTTATCGCGCTCTCAATTTCGCTCCTGAATTCTTCCTTTAACCTGCCGCTTATGGCGGTGTGAATGCGATAGCGATTGTCAGCTTGGATAATACTGCCGAGATGACGGCGTTTAACCTGTGTGGCAATGCTATTGACAACCATGCCGTTACTACAGATAAGACGGTTCAGCAGAGGAACGACAACAATATTTCCTAACCCCACTTCACTGTTAAAGATTGCTACGCCCGCCTGAACGGTATCTCCTGGGGATACATTTTGCATTAGCTTGTTGCTGACCGCTTTGATGTACATTTTGGTGTCGGTGATCTCACAGCTTACTACGGAAACATCTTTTAATTCTGTAAGAATTGGAAATGCTGCATCTACAACGGCATAATTGTCCATCATGCAATATTGGTCGCTCAGAAAAGCTCGCGCAACACCATCTAACACCCGAACCAGCCGTTGCGGTTTTTTACGCTTCGGCGCAGGATAATGCTGCAACCAATAATTTATATTGGTCGCCAACAATTGCGGGCTGTTCGTAAGCATTTTTCGATAATAAGAGGCGTTGATCCCCAATTTATCACTGATCTGCTGGTGAGCAGTAGGATTAACCAGCAGAGGTTCTATGAGATCTACATGAGAGGTATCATAAAGCCGCATAGATACTGTGCTGGCATTGGCCTGAATTTCTATTTGCTGAGGCGGCAGTAAGAAATCTTCTTTTTCACGGTGCCTCCGTTCTATTTCAGCAGCCATTTCTTGTAGGGAGCGCCCAGCTTTCATGGTGTTCACTTCCTTTCTTCACAAATTGACAACAAGCCGATCCTCAGCAGAACATACGAAGAGTCCGTCGTCCTTCATTGTTTGTATCAATCCCGGCCACAAATGTTTGGGCGGGAAAAAGCTCAATCGTTCTTTGGATTCCACGGAATCATTACTATCAACGCTAACCGTGCCATCCTCCGCAATATACAGGCTCTTGTATCCGTGGGACTGGAATTTTCCCACCATCTGTTTGAGGAACTTTCCTTGTATCGAGTACCAGGCGTTCACATCGATCACTTTCATTGTAGATTCTGGAACGGCCTCTTTCTGTGGATCTGTGCTTTTCGGCTCCGAGGTCTCCGTATCTTTGCCTTGCGAAACCGCATCTTCCAGTCGGATCTCCTTTATCAGACGGGTAGACATTCTTCCAGATGGTTCAAACTCGATAAAGGCCCCATTGTAATCAGGAACTCCACACACGCGAATTTTGATCTCGCCGCCTTGTGCAATAATGTGTTCCCGGTCTGGGGAAGGGGTTACCCATTCCCAATGTGCATCCGGGTACGCCGATTGCAGATACTGCGAGATCCGATATGCCGCGTGCCGCATTAAGACGGTCTCTACGGGGTCGGAATTGTCTACGTCGATTACGGGCGTGGGCTTTATTGGCTCCCTGTTGCCGGAAGGGCACTGTTTTGTTTGTGCCCGCCGCAGGGCCGTAACAAGTTCCCGCCTGTGCGCCATCGCCGTTGTACCGGCAAAATAGATGGCCCACAAGCTGAGCAACCCAATCGACCATTTCACGTAATCCTCAATGAAGCACCATACAAAAAGCAGGCCGGCTATCAACAGCAGCACATTGCATATCGGAGCTTCAAAATTGCGTGAACGTTTTTCACGCGCCCGCTCTTTATCCGTTTTTTGTTTAGTCTGCTTCTTTCGGATCGTGCGGGCGATCAGATATCCGGCAAATGCGGTGCCACACACACCGAATACCACCAGCAACAGTATGTCGCGCCACTGCCCTTTGGCGAATGCCACAATGAGCAGTATCACACCCACAAACCAAGCTAAACCGGAGCGTTTTCCATTCATGTTGAGCACATCCTCTCGTAAAATAAAAAAAGAGGAACCACACAGCACAAAAGCGGCTGCATGATTCCTCTTAACGTGGCCGAATGGAATCCCATCCGGCTACCTTCCGCCGAAAGCAGAAAGCGGTTTTACGATCCTCCTTTCACAAAATAAAAATATCTATAAAAAAAGTGCCAGTAGCCAGCTGCCGCCATAATAGGCGCAGCTACCCTACTGACACTTACAACCTTAACCAACGTATGCTTCCCGGCTAACCGGTACGCACAAAAATCAGTTACAAGGGCATTATAACACAATATATAGTGTGTGTCAACATAAAAATTTCAATATACTGTATTTCGCGGGCCGTCAAATATAATGGCCCGTTGCTTGTATAGACGGAGAAGTGAAGAGACAACAGGCATACACTGGAAAGAGTGTTCTGCCGAAAATAGCAGGGCCTCGCCTGTCACGTTCTTCCCGCTGTAATCCTGGTCTCCTTTGTCTAAGTGCAGCAAGAACTTATCCATATAGGCGATAATTTCTGCCGTCGATAGGCAGCCCGAATGAATGAGCCGCAGGATCATCTTATCCAAATCCTCTAAAATGAGTGGACGAGCCATATCGACGGCTTCTCTCAAAGGATATTTCCCCAAGAGGTTGAGTGCCGCACGCCAGCGATATCTCTTTTTATCAAACATCGGCAGTATAGAAAGATCCGCAAACATCCGGTAATGGGCTTCGGCTGGATGTTGGCCGCTGCCTTTCGCTAGTATTCCACGCTGCACCATGCGGTTTAAACAGTCCTCATAACTTCTTCCTTCTGCTAATTGGGGATACTGCTGAGCGAGATAACCGGTAAGCATCTCTTTGGAGTATATCTTCCAGTTTAAAAATAACCATGTAATGCTTTCCTGTTGATCGGCCACCAATTCCCGCTGGCCTATCTGCAATATCAGCTTCTGCTCTTGCGATCCAATAGCTTTTCCCACGGCTGTATAAAGTTCCATGTGTTTTCCCCCTTTAATTCTGAATATCAGATATAAACTGGCGGTCTTTGCGCAACTTGTATTTTGCTCTGGAGATCATGGCCCCCAACAAATTACTTTGGATGTGGAGCATCCTGGAGACCTCCTGAAAAGAGTACCCCTCCGCTTCCAAGAAAAGAGCGCGTACCCCCCAGTATGCCACGCCGCTATACCGTTGCTGTGTTTGACGAAACAAATCACGGAATTCCAGCAATTGGTTGGTATTGACACTGTATTGCTCCATTCCCATATAAAATTCTAACGCATCATCTTCTACAGGGATTTCTACCCTATCTTTTTTTGCCATACGGGAACAGTAGGTATGCAATCCATTCACCACAACTTTATTGGCGTATGTAGAAAAAGACGCCGTGTGTCCATCGTAGTGCATAGCAGCAATACAAAGTAGCCGGCAGCCTTCTTGGTACAAGTCTTCAAAGGATAGCCCCGGACAATTCATATTTGTTCTGTGTGCTGCCAGTGATTTGGCTATTTTTAAATGGTCAATGACTAACTGCTGCTGCTCGCGTGTCATCATGATTTACACCTCCTGCCATGAATGAACGTGTGGTTATTTGCCCTTGCACCATATATTCCGTCTTTTTCAAAACGCAAATCGACAGCAAAAACAGCAAAAATCAAAGGGAAATATCAAAAATTTGTTGAACAATACTTTGTAATGTGAGAAAACACTTTGATTCATAAACAAAATAGACAGTTTTTGAAGAAAAATATTCATAAATAATTTACATTTATATTTCTCAAACAAAAAAAGCCGACTGAACTTTACTGTTCAATCGGCTTTTTTAAGCTGTTCTATGGGACGAGGACGATAGCCCAAAAACATATCGCTGCAAATACGCGCATCAATGCTGTCGATCCCCGTGGAAGCGCCGTGTTGCCAATAGTACAAGCAGTAGCAGCTCCCAATCCGTAATTTAGTCTGTTTAGGCACCCATAGTTCTAAAGTGTTATCATCCGTAGCTAAATGAATACACGTATATCTGGTAAATGGCTTCGGAAATATGGCTTCACACATACCAACGATTTCCTCAATTTGCTGCCTTTTATACTTCTGCACGCAGTTAACAGCCTTTACTATGCTAAAAAGGGCAACAGATAAGCTAAGAATTAAAAAAATCCGATCTCCTTGCATGACCCAATACAAGATTCCAATCAACACTATTCCAATGGCAAGCAAAATCGTCAAAGCCACTTTGCGTTTTATCAATGTATATACATATTTTTTCAAGAGATCCTCTCCTAAATTTTCAGAATTACTTGAAATTTTAAACTGATTATTATATAATTTACAAAACCTTATAATGTAATTTATGAAATTATTTGCGGCGATAGGCGAGTTGTTTATGAAAACATATGGTAATCGTGACAATCAATTTGCGGAAACAAGAGTAGAGCAATCACGCCACTTTGCTATTTGCAAAGAATGTGGACATGAGTTTACCATACCTAAGCAAGGAAACTACCGGTATTGCCCTACTTGCAAAAATGCAAAGGAAAGATCTGAACAAATCAAAATCTGTAAAAAATGCGGGAATGAGTTTACCACAAAGGGAAAAGGAAATCACTTGTATTGCCCTACTTGTAAAAACGAAAAAGAAGGTACAGAACAAATCCGGATCTGCAAAAAGTGTAGGAATGAGTTTGCCTCACCGGGGAAAGGCCATTACTTGTATTGCCCCACTTGTAGAACCCCAAGAAAAAAGGCAGAACAAACCCGGATCTGTCAAAGATGCGGAAATGAATTTCGGATAAGTGGGCGAGGAAATCATCATTACTGCTTAACGTGCAAAGAGGCACCGAAAAATAAGAAAACCGTTATTTGTAAAGAGTGTGATATGCAATTTACTGTGGCCGGGCGGGGAAATTTTCAGTATTGTCCCCGATGCAGACCAAACCATCGCAAATCATCTAAATATCAACCTGATCCCAAAAGAATCTGCAAGGGATGCGGACAACCGTTTTGGTCTAAGGGAAAAAGAGAATATTGTGAAACTTGCCATCCTCCGAAAACAATAAAAATATGCTTAAACTGCCATCATTCTTTTACGAGCTTGGGGGGCAGCAAATATTGTAACCGGCCGCAATGCCAAGCTGCCAAAAAGCAAACATGGGCCAGGCGTCGGCAGGCAAAAAATGAGCGATAGACATTATTTTTCATGTTTTAGTGCCTGAAGAAACGGGCATTCCCCACTTTTATTGGCAACACGTCGGAAGTAATTGCTGTATAGATCACGGAAAACGACGTTGCTTATCACTAAAAGGCACTCCGATTTATCGATCAGACGGTGAAATATAATGTCAGCTTCTTGTACTGGCAGCATGACCGGTTCGCCATGCTCTCCAGGAATACATAAAAAGTCTGCGCAATTAGCACAGACGGGAGAACGGGGAAATTTGCAGACCCGGCATTCAATGTACATAGAATTTCTCCAGTTGTTTTCCGTTAGCCGTAAAAAGGTTTGAACAATGTCAACATCTGTTTGACAATGGACTTTTTTCATTGTTACCCTCCTTACTGGGGCCGGTGTTCTTTTTACACCGGCCCCAGACCTTTTGTGTCAGGTAAGGCAGTCGAGCAAGGCGGCACGCACAGCATCATGGGAATCAAAAGGACGCTCTAAACCAACGAGGTACTGAGCAGCATCCGTCCACTCCGTAACGGAGTAATCCCTTGCCTCAATTTTTTCTATCGCGCCAAAAAGTTCTCTTTTGCTCAGATGGCGGAGATCCGAGAGGTACGCGCACCGTGTCATTCTCGCCAACCGTTCCAGCAGCCCGGCCATCATCCGAACAATTGGGTGATTTCTTCGGTGATGCGGGGAATGACGGTGCCATTAAAGATCAGCGTCATAGCCGCCAGCAGAAGCGCGCCGAGCACCACGGCGATGATGACCCGCACCCCGTCGGAGATATAAAAATCACCGGCGTCGTTGGTGACAGCCGACTGTGTGCAGACGGCGGCGGAATGGACGCGAAGGGCCAGGGCATTGACCTTGTTTTTCAGAGAAGAAAGAAAGTTTTTCATAGTAAAAATTCCTCCAATAATTTTTTATGTTCGTGTTTAAGCGAACAGGCTGTTGATCTCCTCGGTGATGCGAGGAATGACCGTATCATTGAAGATCAGCGTCATAGCTGCCAGCAGGAGAGCGCCCAGCACCACGGCGATGATGACTTTTACCCCATCGCTGATATAAAAATCACCGTTGTCATTAGCGATGGCCGTCTGTGCGCAGACAGCGTTGGAATGGACACGAACCGCCAAAGCGGTAACCTTGTTTTTGAGAGTTGAAATGAAGTTTTTCATGGTAGAGATTCCTCCAATAATTTTATAAAAATAAGGCCGGATACCCGGCCTGCCAAGTGACGATAGGTTGTTGAGAGTTTTGAAAAGCTGCGTCCTAGCCCCCTGTTCCGTTTACGAACCGGAGGCAAGCAGCACCACAGGGGCGGGCCCCGGCGTCTAACATAAAACCGCGCATGGTTTCCCCTCGAATTTCCGATATGGATATGAAAAATGGGCAGTCCCGGTTTCGGGTGCTGCCCATCGGCTTGTCCGATCAGCTTATGCGGTTTGCTCACAACGACTCCTCCTAACTGACTAACTGAAGAAAACGCCGAGGGATCCGGCGATTTCCGTGCCGAGAACAACGCCGTAGATAATCAAAATACAGAGCAGCATCATCATGGAATACTTCTGGATCTGTTTTGGCTTTTTAGCAACCTCTTTTTTCAAATTCTGCTGTTCGAGTTGTCGCATATCGAAGCTAATCATACGGAAATAAATCGTCTGATCGTCGCCCCGGATCGCACCGACGAGACCGCGCGTAATATCGGAAAGCAAAGGGCTGCCTACGCGGGCCTCCAAATGGATGAGGGCCTGCTCATAATTGCCTGTGCGCATTTCCGCAATCGTGGTATCCAATTCCTGTCCCAGTTCTTTTCCGGCAGCCTTGCGGTAGGATAACAGCAGCGCCAACACATCACGGCTGTTCTGAACCCCCTGGGCGATAGCGACGGCAAAGCGAGGCAATTCGCTCTCAATTCTTTTACGACGCTTTTTGCTGTAGTCGAGGGCGGAATAATAGGTGCTGAGGAACATCAGCACTCCCAGCCCGACAAAGACCAAAAAGAACAGCGGCAGGATGAAGAGAAAGGGAAGGCCGCACAGGACAAGCAGCAGGGCTTTGATAAGTGCCTTTAGCAGGTAGACTTCGGGCGAAATCTGCTGCTCTGTCGCCTCTAATGCTATCTGGATCTTCGCGCGCTGCAGCTTATCCAGCCGTACAAACCGTTCCAGCTTGCAGGCCAGACGGGTAACGTACACATCCAGCAGTTTTTCCCGCTTTTCTCCTCGATGCTTGGCGGTCAGCATCATCATTTTCGTGGTTTTAGCGGTTGGCACCTCTGTTACAGCGCAAATCAGACTGTAAACGCCGATCCCCGCAAAGATAGCGGCAAGGAACCACAAAACATACATCCATTATCCCCCCTGATACTCCACTGGTTTGGAGAGTTTGATAATGCGGGCCATCGCCAATAGGATAATGCCCGCGCAGATTGCCAATGCAATCTTGCCCTGTGTGGTAAACAACAAGGAATGAAACCAGTCTTTGTTGAGAACATACAGCAGCGGAATGTTGGATGCCACCAAGAACATCATGGTAATGGCCTCTCGGCGCGGTTCCGCGAGCATGGCGTCCAACTCGCCCTGTACGATACGAACATCGCTGAATTTCTGAACCGTATTAGTCAGCGTGTGTTTCATATTCCGATCAGATTGGCAGGCAATTAAAATGTCTACCCATTCGTGGAATATGGCGTTTGGCACCTTCAGCTTGAGGGTGTTAAGTGCGGATATGGTATTGGCATTGATAAGGTCGATCTCGATAACAAATTCCTGAAAATATGTCTTAACAGGGTCGGTCATATACTCCAGGTTTTCCCTGATGGATTGCCGGATGTCCTCAGTGCGCAGATAGCTGGTGGTAACAATCGAAAGTGCCGTTTCCAGATCTTCGTTGAGACGGCGCTTATACTTGGCTGAGGTGGCGCGTATGTACCACAGGGGAGCCAAACCCAGGCCGATACCAAACACCGGAATCATATAGGCGTTGTTCAATAGCAGAGCCAGGACAACGCCCCCGGCAAAGAGGATCAGCATTATCTTTTTCAGAAAGTCAAACTTTCCCTCCCGACCGGTCGCCTTTAAAATTTGTTCTACCTCGTAAAACTCTTTCCCAAAAAAGCCTTTCGGCGGCTTGCCTTTGAGCATTTCGAGTTCGTCCTTTAACGACGCACGCCTCCTGGAAAACAGCGCCATAAAGTCCTGATAGGTTAAATGGAAGAGGGAGACGATGCCGCAGCACAGGAGCGCAAAGACGGCTATACAGATCCATTGCAAGGTTCTTCATCCTCCTTTTTTAGAAATCGGCTGACCTCTCGCCGGGAAAGTCCGTTATCCAGGAAGCGTTTGACAAGGGCATCGGACATTTGCCCTACCTTCTGATGCCGGCCAATGATTTTCACTTCGGAGCTGTTGGCGCGGCGGCGGGTGTCCTGCACATCGTAACGGTACAGGGAACGGTATATCAGGTGGTCGGTATATTCCTCGCCTTCGAGGATTTCCATGATTTTACGTGTTCCGTCCTCCAGCTGCTTGGTGTAAATGATTATCGGGAATGCCTCTACCATGATCTGCATCAGCATGGCGTCTGCCATGTCGTACTGCCGTTTCACCAGCGTCATCATACGCCGGTAGCTAGACGCAGCCGAATTGGAATGAATGGTGGTAATACAGGTGTGACCCGTGCGGGATGCCTCCGCTACGCTCATGGCTTCGGCTGCCGCGCGGATTTCGCCTACCCCGATCACATTGGGATGTTTGCGCAGAACCCGTTCCAGCAAAAAGTCCTGGTTAATATCGAGAGACTCATTTTCATTGGGGCGGGTCAGTAAATGCACCACGCTGTTGAGGATATTCCCGTTTTCGTCCCGCTTCACAAGGTCGAACTCGCGGGAGCCTTCTTCAATCGTAATCAGGCGGTAGTTGTCCGGAACATTGGACAGCAGCCAGGCCATAATGGTGGTTTTGCCGCTGCCGGTAGCGCCGGCGATACAGACGGATACGCCGTACCGCACACACGCTGTCAAAAAATCCAGCATTTCAGCCGTGGCACTGCCGCTGCGGAGCAGCTTTTCCCGGCTGACCGACTGCTGATTGACGATCCGGATGCTGACGTTCACGCCAACTTCGGGATCGACGAGAGGCGTTTTGTCGGCGCTGATACGGATATTTTTTGTCAGGTGGCCGAGCACGGAGGGCATAGTGTCGTCGATAATCATCCCGCAGGAGGACAACATCCGCCGAACCACGTCGATGGCCTGCTGTGGGGAGGCAAAGTGTTCGGGGATTTTTTCGCTCCGTCCGCCCTGATGAATAACTTCAATATCATTCCAGGCGTTGACGTTAACTTCCTCAATACCATCCATGTAAATCCACTTGCGCAGGATGGAATACCCGGCCATATCCTCGTAGAGTTTATCGGATAACTGTTCGGCAGACAGATCCTCGACGGCATACCGCCGCTCCTGCACATACTGCTGGATATATTGCCGCAGCATTTTCTTGGCTTCTTCGGAATCATCGGCGGAAATGGCGGTGGCATAGTGGCTGGTGCAATACTCCTGCACTTCCTTCAGGATTTCTTCATACGGCTTGGACGTGGGAGAATTGGGACGAAAAAACACCTCATTCAAACTGTTCATCGTTTTGCTTGCTCCCTTCTTTTCCTTTGCCTTTGGAAGCATCCGGCTGTTCCGGGGATACCGCTTTCACCACCGTTTCCAGTGCGGCAGTATATTTCTGTCCGCAATTGTTGAGGATCGTGAACAGTTCGCCACACGTGGCACTGCGTTCGATTTCCTTGTTGTAGGGCAGATATCCATCGAAGCCGCCGATTAAGTGGCCCATTTCCTCGATTGCCTGAAAGGGGCGCGCTTTTCCTGCCAAAGTGATCTGTTCGTCCAGTTTGAAGCGAGGATCAGCCAACAGCGGTTGGTGCGCACGAAAATAATGAATGCCGAAAAGGTTGGGGGATAGAATGCCAATAACCGTGTCCGCTGCTTCCAGTGCTGCGGGTGTGAAAGCGGAAACCACGGAAGAAGTGCAGTCCAAAATCAGGTAATCGACAAGGGAGGACGCTGCAAAGATGAATTCCAGCACCTTGGCATAATCGGTGTCCGGGTAACTCAACGGCGTCTCACTCGCGCTGTAGCCCATTACCCCCACAAAAGGATAGGGCTTGTACAGTACTACCTTGCTTGCGACCAGCGCGTTGTCGATTTCCACCGCCGATAGGACATTGCCGAGTGACATACTCTTTTCAATGTTCTCGTTGGGGAACAGAACGGGGAGAATGGGGGTGGCGCTGTCCGGGCTGACGATGATCGCCTTGCTTTTGTCCCGCGTCAGCCGTTTTGCCAGCAGGCAGGCAAAGGTGGTTTTACCGGAACCGGGATTGCCCCATATGGCTATGATTTTACTCATGCGTATCCTCCTTGCTTTTGCCGCTCAGGAGTTCGTCCTGTTTGGCGATCAGCTCATCCGCTGTCTTGGTGTTGCCACGGAAAACAAGCGCGACATGGATATTGCCGTCATTTTCAAGCTGGGTAAGGATCTTGGCCTGGGCCGGGGTCGCCTGTACCAGCACAGTGGCAGAAAGCTGTTCTTCATCCTCTTCTTCCACAACCGGTTTTGTTTTATCGATATCACCGCCCTTGGAATCGGTTACGGCCAGCACCTTGACATACTGCAGTTCCGGCACGGCCTCCGAAGCATCTTTAAAGTGGTAAATGCGGATGATGTCGCCTGCCTGCAGCTTATCCGACAGCCCACTCGCAAGGGATTTCACCGTGAATGAAATAGCAACCTTGCCGCTGGGGAGCTGGGATAAAACAGCGTCGGAGCTGATTGGCGTCTTGCTGACGTTCCCTTGCAGAACTGTAGCGGCAGACACCAAATCCGTGGCGGCGTACTGACCTACCACATCTTCCAGCTTGGTGATCGTATCGGCTGAAAGGCCGTAGGAGCCGACTTCCTCTAATTTGACCTGCTCCGCTGTGATAACCGCTCCTTTGGGTATGGCAGACGTCACTTTTACAACATTTGTTTTCGCATTGGTTTTAGCAGCCAGAAGCGGGATGCCACCAAAAGCCAAGGCTGCCGCCAGCACGATACAGACAATTCCGTAGATCATTCGTTTATTCATAAGGCATATACTCCTTTAACTAAAATTATCGAAGTGAGGAAGCACCCGATTGTAATGAAGGGGACGAAGGCGATATGGAGCTTCTTGTCTTTACACCGCCTTCGTTTGATAAGCCCATAGAAAATCGCAACAGGCGTTCCGATTAGCAAAGCCAGCAGCATCCCATGCGGCCCATAGAACAGGCCGATCAGCGCGACCAGCTTGATATCCCCACCGCCGATTCCGCCTTTGGTGGCGAGTGCAGCCGCCAGCAGCACCCCGCCGCCAGCCGCTGCGCCCGCCAAACTGTATAAGGCGCAGAACAGTGTCGAATCCCATGGTTCTGCTATATAACGGAGAATCGTGCAAGCCAAAACAACTGGCACAAACAAAGCGAGCCCCATATTAGGGACTCGCTTTGTCCGTATGTCGTGCAGAGAAAAAGCAACTAGCCCTGACAGCATCGCAACGTATGTGCATAAACCTGCTGTCTCAATTACGATTGGTGTAATAGTCATCATACATACTCCCTTGGATTGTCAGCGACCTGTCTACCGTGGCAATTTGAATCATACCCATTGGCGTCCACAGATCCGTTGCATGGATTTGTACCGGATACGCCCCGTTTTGCTTCCAGGTCGGGACGAAGTGCATCCGTCCGCTGGCAATAGAATTGCTGTTCTGCCGGAAAACGAATTGTCCATTTACAAGCTCCAAGGTGCGGTATTTACCGGTATCGCCGGAGAAGTTAAACTCCGGGAAATAGGCTACACATCGCTGAACATCGGTGCGGGCATCCGCCGGGCAGTTGCTATAGACATTGGGTGTGTATTGAATGTTGATTCCGTACCCGCTCTTGATCGTCCAGCCGGAATCGGTTTTGACAGCCGATTTGTTGGTGCCATCCGGGCGGAGCACTGCCCTAGTGGGGGCGTTAAGACCTACGTTATACCGCACAGTTTTAAATGACCCGTTTTCATATCGCCATTCCGACCACTGGAAGGAAAGATCGCCTCCACGGGAAGGAGTGGTGGTAGAATCATACCAACCACTTGGCCGTTTCAGCACAAATTCAGGATTTGGGGTACTGCTCTGCGGATTGTTCATGACAAACATAACCTTGGAGGCTTCATTGTTATTATAATTGGATTCTTCTAAGGTCTGCGGCGAGTTTACACGAGCTTCGTAGTAAAGATTCTTTTCACCCAAGCCGACCGGCACCTTCCATTTGAAATAGACGATCTGCGTGCCCTTAGCGGGTACGACAACCCCCGTTTTTGTCAGCGTTGTAATAGTTTTTTTGGCAGCGCCATTATAGTAGTAGGCGTTGAATGTCACTTTGAGATTGCGTGACGGCGTAATATCGTGGGTACTCAGGTTCTTGACGTTGAAAGAGGAGATAACCGTCGTACCGGCGCGATAGCTGGCATTCGGCTGGATCGGCGTGATCGTCAGGTCGATATCCTCCTTCACGGTAATGGTTTTACTGGCGGAGTTGTTATTGGGGTTCACCTCAGAATTGCGGTTTGCCCAGTTGATGCGCACCTCCACCGTCCGGTTGCCGAGGACAGTTCCTGTGTTCATGGTGAAGGTTACATACTTGGTGGCATAAGCCGCATAATTGAGATACTGGGTCGCTATCACGTTCCCGCCGTAAACCAGCTGTACCGGCACCGAGTTATAAGCGTTGTAGCGATCCCAGTTATCGGTGCGGCAGCGTACGGTGATCGTCCGGTTTTCGTACTCGACGGTTTTCGATAGCGTCAGTTCGGAAACGGACAGGTCGTAATACTTATTGACGGTGGCCGTTGTAGACGCGCTGTTGTTATTGGGATTGGCCTCGCGGCTGTGGTTGGGCCAGTTTACGCGGACAGTGATCGTGTGCTTACCCAGGGCGGTTCCGGCCGGAATGGTTACGGTATGGTTGTTGTACCCATACGCGCTGTAATTGACGTAGGTGGTTTTTACAACCTTGTTGTCATACAGCACTTCCACCGGGATGCTGGTGTAGGATTTATTTTGGTTCCAGTTGTCCGTCCGGAATGTCAGCGTCAGGGAATTGCCCTGATAGACGCTGGATTTTGACAGCTTCAGGTTAGACACCGAAAACTCGTAATATTCAGCCGGTTTTACGCTGCGGGTAGCCTCGTTATTATTGGGGTTAGACTCGCTGGAACGGCCCGCCCAGTTAATTTGTGCCTTCAGCGTCCGGTTTTGCGTCCCCCAGCCGAAGGATACGTTATAGGACTGTGTGCGCGTTTGATTGGCGGAAAAATTATAAGACCCGCTCCACACCTGTTTGCCATCCAGATACAGGACGCAGGGCACATTGTTGGCCGCTGTGCCCGTCAGGTTGCGCCATGAGACTTTGATCGTCGCGGTGGAATTTTCCCGTACCGCTGGCACGGAAGAAAAGGACACGCCGAAATCCTTCGGCTTCTGGACATTTTGCGCGTCCAGATACCGCATCCCCCAGCCGCCGCCTTTTATGATGTCGTCGTTTTTCCAGATGGTAGAATCGTTGGTGACGGCATACTTGGGATAGCCAAACCACGAAAATTCCAACTGTGTGCTGGTTGGCAGATGCTGGTGCGTCAGCTTGGATATTTTCTGCGCGTTCGATCCCGTACCAAAGAAATTGTACCAGCCATTCTTTTGGGCTAATGCGTATTCCGTGGCCGTAAAAGCGAGGCGTGTGGTCTTATCCTTTAACCGCGCCACAACAGCGGGTTCATAAACAATGACCCATGGGACGCGGTTCTGTAGCTTCCCATTGACGACGTTGGGAAGGATATAAGAAGAATCCCATTTTTTTGTCTGTCCAGCAATCGTAAAATTCAGGTTGCTCACCAAACCAGCCTTAGACGTTCCTTTTCCCGACGCAAGGGCGTTCAGTACCGTATTCAAAGTGCCGGTAGATCCAAAATATGAGCGGACGGTCTGCACATTTCCCCCGCAGGCAATAGGGACTTTCGGGCAATTCGTATCGGTAATCACAATCGGATAACTCGAATGGTAGCCCAATTTGGTGCCATTGTAATACTGTACTTTATTGTAGGCACCGTATTTGGTGCCCTTGGCTGTCCTCCAGTCGGTATTTTTCAGATAGATGTGCGTGTTGCCTACTAGATAGTAGTCATTGATAAGATTACTACTTTTGTTGGAAGTATCTTTTTTACCGACGTACAGTGAGATCTTCCACAGGTGTTCGCGCGGAGCATACATACCGTATCCGGACGCAGCTCCTTCGGTATCGCCGTCCCCGCCTGTTACGTTGTCGTCTGCAAAGCAAGGGAAACCGAAGGCCGTTGCCATTATGAGCACCAGAGAGGTCAACAGCAGCCAATATCTTTTTTTGCGCATATCAAAACCTCCATAAAAAAGAGGCAGCTCGTAAAAGCTGCCTCCTATTTGTTTTTTCAATTTTAGAAATGAATCCCTTCGCCGGGTCGGCCATTATCGTCGATGAAATCCTCGACCGGTTTTTCTTCTCCTTCCACATCCGGGGTATCCGGTTCCGGATAGGTTTCATCAGTCACTCCATAGTGCGGCGCACCCTCTTCCGGCGTATAGTCCTCTTTAGCATCCGCCGTTCCCGGCGTCACGGTATCCTTTTTGGGGGGATCTGTGGGTTTCGTCCCGGGCGTAACCTTGTCGTTTGGAGCCGTTGTGGTGGGAGGCGGCGTCTTACTGCCTTCCTCCACATGGGCTGCGGACGGCCCGGTATAATTAGCGTGTTCGCTGGATGTAGTGCCTGGCGTCGAAGAAGATCCGTAGGGTTCCGTTTCTTCGGTATCGTCCAATCCCGCCACGGATTGGTTATCATCCAAACCGGCTGGATTGACAACAAGCTGGCCGCTCTCGCCGGACGGTACGGAGGATTCTCCGGCATCTTCTCCGCCTCTTGGGATAAAAAGCACAAAGAGCAGTACGATCAAAGCCACCAAAACGACGGCGACAGCAATCAGTAGTGCCTTTTTGTTTTTGGGAATAGTCTTGAAATCTACCATAACGATTACCTTCCTTTAGTGTTGTGTTTTTTAGGACGCGAACCGTCCTACAGAATATATACCAGCGAAACGGCTGCACAGAAACAGCCGCACACTAATATTTGGTGTTGTGATAGCCTGTCAGCGTCACGTCGCGGGTCACCGGCTCATACTCGCGGCCAAACATGGACAGACGAAAGCGCACGGTGCAAACAAAGGAAAATTCTATGCGTTCGCCGGTTTGCCGGATCTCCAGACGATTGCTGGTAATCCGATAGTCCTCCGTTTCCAACCGCAGATGTTCCAGCAAATTGGTATCAAAGGTCGCTTTCAGATGGGCTTGGTATTCCGGGGAGGCGGAGCATATCTTTTCATACTCCTCCATATTGCCCTCCCGCATGGCCCTGTAAGTATCTTCCGCTATAATCGCGGACAAGTTGTTCAGGGAAATTTTAGCATGATTTCTGATTTCTGTACACTGAATTTGCACCGTGACAAAAAGCAGCAGGAAAGCGATCAGCATATTCATGATGAGAATCAGAAAGATCGCGTTTATGGTGGTATCGCCACGGTCGCGTGTGAAATAGCTTTTTATATTCATGGCTTCCAGTACCTTTCGCTTACACCAGCCGACCGGCTGGAGATGCCAAACTGCACCGACAGAATATCACCAAATCCGCCGAGCGTAGCGTCGGCAGTCAGTTGTACGTAGAACGGCGTTCCCAGTTGGATTCCCTGCCGCATACCGCTGGGAGTCGGCTGCAAATAATCCGCGTCAATCGTGTACTGGATATTGCGGACGCCCTGAATATCATTTGCAATGTAGGTATACAGCGCATCCGTCTCTCCGTTTATACCACCTGCCAGTTGAATTTGTTTTGTCAACTGATCGGCTGCCTGATCCAACTGAAGTTTGGCTGAAATTATGCTGAACACATTAAGGGCGAAAGTAATGAATACGACGCCAACAAAGATGAATATGGTAGCGCTGATGTAATCCGCCTCCGCTTTGTCAGAACGGAGGCACTGCACGATCCTTTTCAAAATCAACACTCTTTTCTGCATAAAGCAAACCCGCCGAGTTTTGATTCGGCGGGTTTGCTTTCGATATAATTTTCACTGTACACAGTATAGCAGACGCAAATATACGGTGCAATCGCAAGTATGTTTTATGTATGGACAGTTATGTGCCAAATATATTTGGCACTCCAAATTTTCAAATTTGCTGCCGGAGTATCCTTGTGATCGTGCCGACAGCAATATTTTTTTCTTCATCCAAGCGGGTGATCGCAACGGCAACGCAGTCTTTTTTCGCCGGCGTGCGCCGATCCAGACACGTATGGACGATTGCGTTGACACCGATTTCCAGACGGACGTATACAACGCCCGCTCGCACATCGGTAACTGTCCCCGCATACCGGCCTTGCACGCGGCATTTCTGTAGATTATCCCGTCCTTTATCTCCGACCACGCTGCGTATATCCGCCTGAATGCTTAGGGTATCCACGGATTCTCGGTCAATCTGATTGACCCGAACAAGGATTTCATCCCCTACAGCATACCGCTCGTGTGCGTCACCGACCCAATCATAGGATATATTGCGAGCGTAAATCGGGCATTCCACCCCGAAAACTTCCACACGGATGCCTTTTTCAGCAACGGCGACAATCCGGGCCTGTACAATGCGGCCTTCGTAGATGCGATATGTGCCGGTCGCTGGATCTAAATCAAAATAGAAGTTCTTCCGCTTGCGCAACATCGCTTCTCTGCGGGAAGCAACAATGCTGCGGCTGGTATTTTCGATGCCTTTGATGATAAAGTCGATTTCTGCGCCCAGCATATTGTTCAGTAATTTATTCATCCGAATATTGGACAGAAACTCCATTTCTTCTTTATCGAGTTCTTCAGCCACTTGACCTTCGACTGTGGACAATGGCGGAATATCGATCATCATTTCCGAGTAGGGGATAACCACCCGATAGTCGTTATAATACACGATTGCAAGGGGCTGCCCGCCATCCGTCCGTTCCAAACCGCCTAACATACCGGTCAGGATACGGCGGGTAAGATAAGCGTTACGAACTTCATGCCAGGCAGTTGCTTCCTGCTCCTCGGGCGTTTCCACGCTGTCCCTGGCCGCGATTGTCAGGATTCGTGGCGCGCTGGTACGTGAAAATTCTTGGGGCGGCTGCTCCTGTTCCGGTTCGGGGAGATCTCCCGCAGGCCGTTCCTCCGAATTGGCTTCTATGTCTGCCGTCTCGGGAGCTGGTTCTTCAGGAGGTTGTTCTTTTGCCGGCTGCGCCGCCTTTTTTCGTCGCGCGGATGGCTTTCTTTCATTGTCGGCCTCTTCGGGCAGAAGCAGGGGTTGGGAAAACTCACCCGCCGCCTCTTCTGCTCCGCTCTCCTTTGAAACCTCTAAAACTTCTGTTTCCTGCGCTTCTGTCAGATTCACGGCAGACGTATCGGTTTCGACAATTTCAGGGATTTCACTTTTTTTACTTCTCGGCATATGGTATGCACTCTCCTTTAAGATTAAGATAGAATAGATTTTTTATCGGAAGGAACTACAGAAGGATTGGTGTCCCCTGCGGATTTCCTTTCGGCCTTGGTTGACGGTTGCCTTTTTACCGAGCGCTTGGAGGTCGGCTCCGGAGTAGGTGTAGAAGCGGTATCCCTATGCTTGTACCACTCCGGGATATGCTCCGACGCTTTTGCTGGCCGGAGCTTTTTAGCGTCCGGGTGTAGGGTATAATCGTACTTTTCCAGCCGCAACACCTTCTGCCCACGCAGGATAACCAGCTCTTGCGTGATCGGCATCCGCAGGACTTCATCCATTGTCAGCAGCTTGCGGCGGCCCACCGACCGGGTTTCCCGGTATTGCGGGGTATAATCGGAGATCCGCCACGTCCCAAGCATTTTGGCCTGGCTGCTGACATCAATGCTGGTCTCACCGGTTCGATTGCTGACTAATTTGGCGGTTACTTCATCGGTAGCGCCTAAAAATATTTGCGTATCGCAGTTGCCGAGGATTTCCTGCCATTCATCGTTTGGATAACGGTTTTGCAGCTGAGCCACATTTTGGAAGATCACACCCATCATATTGATGTTGCGGCTGCGAATGGTACTGATTTTGCGCGTAAAGTCTTGAACCGTGCCCACATTAGGCCATTCGTCCCCAACGATATTGACGGCCACAGGCAGTTTGCCTTCCGGGCATTCCTGATCCGCAAACCGGACAAGTTTGATGAAGAGAAAGGAAAAAAACAGGGAGGATAGGCAGTTAAACGCCGTGTCCTGATCGGAAATGATACAGAAATACGCGCACCGTTCCCGCCCCGGCAGGGTGAGGTCGATTTCGTTATATCGGGTAATTTCCCGCATCAACTTACTTTGGAAAATCTGCAGGCGAATACCCAGGCCCGTAATAACGCTGGTGCGGACTTGTTCGGGAGCCTGGTGATAAAGCTGATACGGCGCTTTTGCCGGATGATCCAGCGGCAACAGCTCAAAGATAGCGTCCAGCTCTTTGCCTGTCTTTAGGGTGAGAAGTTTAATAACCTCGCCTATGTATTTGTCCTTGTCGGGGTATCCCTGATCGACATAGAGGCAAAGGGCTTTCAAAAGGTTCATTTCTGAGCTGTCCCAAAAATGATCTCCCCGCTCAGCACTGGTGTTACGGATAATAGTATCCGCGAAGATCTGCGCCATCATTTCCTCTCCGTTAATTTCCCGCAGGCAATTCCAACTGTCCGAGTGCGCGGGATTGACAAGATTAAAAACCCGCACGGTATATCCACTATCCCGCAAATACTGGCTCATGCTTTCATACAGTTCCGATTTTGGGTCTGTGAGAATCAGGGAATCTCCCCGCCTGACGGACTGAAAAACCACATTTCGGACAAAGGCCCTGGATTTTTGACTGCCGCTGGAGCCGTAAACAGCAAAATTTCGATTGAATCTGGTATCGCGGGGGAGGCATACGACCTTCCCCTCATACTGTCCGAGAATAATGCCGTCACTTTTTTTAATGTCGGATACGACCTCCAAGACGTCTTGCATCTCTTGCTCTGTCATGAAGCCTGCCGTCCCATATGTGCCCTCGTTGGAATAGGTGAGGTTGCGTTCGTGATCTTTCGTGCCTCCGCCGCTTAATCCCATGCGCATGACGAGGAGGATCAACAGGCCGATCAGAATGAGAAAAATAAAAGTACCGTATAAACCATACGGGATTTTCACAACAGCGGCGAAACAGTCGCCTATGTCGAGGGACGGGAAGGCCGGGGCGGTTCCATCCCCCGGCGTAGCGCCGGTTTGCTGCCATGTATCGTAATTGTAGATAAACTGCGCAATATAGCCGCCCCCATACAGCAGGATAAAGAGCAGCAGAGGGGATAACACCAAGAGTAGAGTATGCTTTCTTTTCACATTAGGTTGTACCTCCTTATCACTTTTTCCAGGCTGACCGATTCTATGACCGCATGAGTGCCTGCCATATATTTTTCTAAAACAGCCGCCTGAAAATCATAACAGCAAAGATGTCCTTGAATCTGGAACATTTCGCAGGCATCGTGGTATCGCTTAATCCGCGCCATGTCAAAGTCTAAAGCCAACAACACAGGACGGCCCTGTGCGTCTACCGCGTCTTGCTCCATGATTGCGTCGGGAGCGGGTGGCAAAAGATCCGATAACAGAAGGGCTCGCAGATCCGCCATCACATCGGGGCGCAGGGTGCATCGCAACTGCTGAATGCCCTGTGTTGTGCTGGGGCAATAATAAAAGCGCGGGAACGTATCGCGCAGTTGGAAGCTGTTGCGCTTGTTTCTTCCTGAGTTTGTCAGGAGTTCATAAGCCATGTCCATGCTGTTTCCCAACATTAGACCTCCTAAATCGTCATCCTCGTATACACTGTTCTCCCGGCACAGTTTGGATTCGATCAGAGCGTACAAACGTAGTTCTGTTTGACTTTCCCATTTCATGAGCGTTTGCCCGGTGTTATACACCAGCAATATCCTGCCCGGCCCCAACAGGACACCAGTTGCACGGGAACTGCGTACTTTGATACCTTCAATACCCAAATCTTTGGTTTCGCTGGAGTTGTAATAGGCAATTCGATTGCCGGCATCCTGCCGATATTGAAACAATAAGGTTTTTTCATCTGCAAATATGGAGAAGCCCGCCAATATCATGGTGGTGTAGACCTGTGCCGCCGTGTGCAGCCGTAGACGCCGATTGATCTGGCTGCGATACATATTGACTTCCAGGCCCGCGTCCTTTAAAAAGGCAAATCGCTCCGGGTTCTGCTGCAGCAGGTGGTTTCTCCCGGCCGCTGTTAAACGGTAAGCACGAATGTCGTCTTTGACGTACTGGCGTATCCAACGCTGTTGTCGGAGTGCTCCCACCACCTTATACCGATAAGCTGTTGTCATCGGCAGGCGCCGGATTTCCGTTATGGGAAGCTCACCGCAGAGGGCGATAAGCTGCAGCAGCATATCGGATTTTGAATCGAATACAGGCATAGGCTTCTCCTCAAAATCTGCCATAGGGTTATGTACTTGGGCAGATTTTTGACATGTTTTTGACATGGAAAGGGCGTGAAAACGCTGATTTTAAGCGGTTTTGCGAGATGAATTTCCATATCCAATTTTTCATTGCATTATGTGCGCAAATTGGATATGGATTCCGGGTAGATTTTAAGTTCTGAGATGAAGTCCGGAAGCCGCGGTTGCGGCATCACATAAATGCGTGTGCAATCCGTTTCGCCGTAGATTGACGAGTGGTACACATCACATAAAAGGCCGTTGTCATCCAGCATGAGATAGGTGGCTATCGTATCCAAAACGTGCTTCATTTGCAGATTGTCATAATCCCGAATCCGGCCTAGCGAAAGCTGCTGGTCGTAGATGTGGACAAAGCAGACCGCGCAGACGTCGTACTTCCGTATGGGATGTTCCCTGCAATACTGCTCCAAGGCATATTGCAGGGGACGGTTTAAAAACTCCCCGCTGCGGTTCTTTTTCCAGCGCGGGAGCAGACGCGGGATAGAGATTACCACCGTACCGTTTGCTTCATCCTCTTGAATCGTAATTCCTTGGGCGTCAACCGCCTGTCCCATTAGGGCGGACGGTTTTACGGTGCCGTAGGCACCAATCAGATGCCGCATTTTGCAGGCGATCCGCTCCGCCCGCACAGCGGTATCCAGGCTGATTTCCAGAAAATTATCGGGATACCGCTGCTTATCGTAAGCCGCCATTGCGTAAGTTGCATTATTTAGTTGTAGAATTTCTTGCTGTATCTCCCGGAGACGGGCAGCATAAAGTTGTTCATCCATTTTCACACAGATCCTTTTCTTTGAAGTAGTGTGTTGTTCCCTGTTCGTCTACTAAGCAATATCCGCTGACATTGGAACAGGATATGTTGGAGATTTGTTTTAGAGATTCCACGACAATAATTTTTTTACCCTCGTCGTCGGCCTTATTCGTGAGTGCCTGAGAAATCAACGCCTCTTGCTCTGGTTGGGCGTAAATCACTTCATACATTTCAGCCTTTGAAAAGAAAAATAACTTTATCGGGAAATCGCCGGCTGAGTGGTATTCTGTTTCGTCCAAGAAATCCAGCAAAACCCAAAATGCTTTTATCGTCCCTATATCTAACTCCGGCTCCGGTGAGGCGGAAAGCAGCCGTCGGCGTTGGTCACGGAATATGCGGCCATCTTTGATATATCGCTCCACCAACGTATGAATAGCCTGCTGTTTCTTATCGGGGAACATCCGGTAGACCTGTTTTTCCAACAGGGTTTTGTAAAGCGACAGGGTGCGCAGCAAATCTGCCGCCTCGTGGGAATAAATCATATCGCGGGTTATCATAAACGTATTGGCCTCCTTATGCGTATAACAAAATAGCGCCGCAACCGGCGCTGTGCGTACATATGCGTTAATACGCATGATTTTCTTGGTGCTGTTTGCGCCGCAGAATGGCTTGCAGCTCCGAGCGGTCAGTGGTAATCAGTTCTTTTTCGAGATCGCTGGCTTTGAATTCTACGGTGATGTTGTTGTTATTCGAGCTAATGAGGCCGCTGCCCCGTTCAAAATGCGTGATCGCCATGGTCTCTGTTTCGGATAGGTGAAGGATACTTTGCACACGCCGTGCTTCATCATCCTCCATGTTGAGAATGATTTTGGTACGAGCGTTATTGATGATGCCGCGGCCAAATTTTCCATCGTCCAAAGCGAAAAAGTCACTGATATCCTGACTGGCGCAGATGGCCGCTCCGCCGTAGCCCCGGATCACTTTAAAGATTTCCAGCGTAAATTCTGCGGCAAGGTGATTGGACTCGGAAGAATTGGAACCAAGGAGCTGCCAGATTTCATCAATGAATATGGCTTTCTCAACCGTTCTATCTTCTTTTGCCTTGTCCCATACATAGTCTAACCCGATAAACATTCCTACTGCGAGAAGATCACCGGTTAACTCCGATATGTCCAGAACGATATAACGGCTGTTCAGATCCACATTTGTCTGCTGATTGAAGGTCGCCGCCGAACCGTTCACCAACCGGTTTAGGATATTCGCCATACGCTTCGTTGCCGGGCTCTGCAGCAGCACCTTATACAAATCACCTAAAACCGGCATAGGCTTAAACCGATCCGGGTGCTTGGGGTCTACCAGGCTGCTGTTGTCGTGGGTAATCCCTTTGGCCTTGTACACCCGGATAAAGGCGTCGTCCAACAGTTGTTTTTCCTCGTAATTGATATCCGGCACCAACAAAGAGAAAAAGATGTGCAGCCGCTGGATTTTTGAGGCGAGCAGGGATTTTTCTATGGTGGTCTCATCCAGCAGCTTACTGACGGTGGTATCCACCGGACGGATTTCCATGATATTGATACAGTGCGGGGATGACGGTGAGATTTGGATGATCTCGCCGCCGATGTTCTTTGCGGCGCGGTAGAACTCGTGTCCCTTGAGCGGCGCCAGAATGAAAACTTGTATCCCCTTGCGCCGCATACGCAACGAAATCAACTGCAGTGTGAAGCTCTTGCCTGCTCCGCTCGTACCCAGAATCGCCATATTCGCATTCTTGTAAATTTTGGAGTTGAAAATATCAGTGATGACAAGCGAGTTGTTATGCAGATTCACGCCGAGCAGGATGCCGTTATCATCGCTCAGTTCATAACTCACAAAGGGATAGCAGCTGGCCGCTCCCAGCGTAAGCACATTCCGCTTCCCCCGCTCAAACAGATGCTTATCCAGTGCCGCCAGCGGGAGGGAGGACAAAAAGGCTTGCTCCTGCCGGAAAAGGCAGGGAGTACAATCCAAGTCCTGCGAGACCAGCAGCTTTTTTAGTTCGGCAACCCGCCATTCAAGCTCCTGTACGGAATCTCCGCTGACCGTCACCAAAATCGTCAGGTAATAAAAATCCTGATTTTCTGCCAGTCCTTCTTTTAGGAAGTATCCGCTTTGGATCGCTCCTTCCAAATCGTCAAAATCCGTGTTGGTATCGTTTGCGTCTTTCAGCTTTGACCGGTTAATACGCAGCTGCTGACCGAGTTTTCTGGCGATTTGCTCTTTTGGCTGGCGTTGCAGATAAATATCGAGATCAATACCTTCCCCGGCGTTGACTAACAGGGCCGTCCATCCGGCATAAACGTGAGAGCGATAGCCGGTCGAAGGGATCAGCAGATACGAATAATAGGTATTGTCCATCTTGATGTAGCGCCCATGGGTAAAATCTATCGTGGGGGGAGCAAAGAACTCCGTCGCCGGAATCTCTTCTGAGCCGTTCACGGTATCCTGCGTCAAATGTTTTGCCAATACTTCCTGTGTTCGTTTAGACAAAGGCGTTTGGGCACTGCTTTTCCGATTCAAAATATCATATAGGAGGCTGACAACCGCTTCGTCTTCGTTTTCAGCTGCTTCAATGATATTGTTGCCACATTGTGCTAGATAGGTTTTGGCTGTTGCCACGGCGGTAGCCAAGGAGGCAATCGCTTCTTCCTCTCCATAGCGTCGTCCAATGGGTTCATACTCAAAGACGAGAAAGAATCGCCGTGTAATGGCTTCCTTTGAGCCGATGCGCCGGATCAGCGCCTCATAGTCCCGCTGCAGTTCCCGGCAGCGTTCATCCGTTTCGGCCTCCATTTCTTGGTGTACAATTTCCAGGTGGCGATTGATGTCCGCCTTTTTGGTAATCACCTTGATATGCACCTTGGCAGGGCTGATCTTCAGGTAGCCGATAAAGGAATAGATGATGTTCCGCTGCTCGAACTGGCTGCGAAGGCTGAAATTGATCGGGCTGATTTCCAGAATACGGACATACCGGTGATCGCTCGTGTAAACGCAGCCGTTTGCAATCTTTTTTACAGGCAGATAGTCCGCCACCGTATTGGAACGCCTGTTGTGTGGGATCTCCACCGCTGGAATATGTGCTCCTATCCCGGTTTTAGGGGGTACGTCGGAAAATTCCTCTGCAAAATCAGCAGACGCTTTGGGGGCCTTACGAGCTTTTTTACGTTTTTGGCGCGGTTCCGGCTCTGCCTCCGCTGCGTCGGTACGGTTGCCTACCACACGTTTATTGTGCTGAAAATGGATAAAGCCGAGCAGGAAGGAGGATAGGCTTTCTCCGGCTATCCCGATCAGTGCAAACAACGCCAGCGGGAGCGCCGTGACACAAATAATGATGATTTTTGTCGTAAGAGATATGGGCAAGCGGAACACCGGCAGTCCGATTACCGCTACGATAACACCAGCTTCAATGACATTCCGCAGCTTGAACATACCGCCGAACACGGTGCCGGCATCGATAAAATTCGGTGGGATAATGTAGGTATCCACATCTTCTTTTTTATGTGACATAATGATGACCTCTCAGTTAGCAACATTGACCGATTTACTTAAAAGTGGTATTCTAACAGCGTTGTGGCAGGCTTTGTAAACCGCGTTTTTTTGAGGAGTGTAAAATGCGGTTAAAAAAGAATGCCGCAAAAAGCGGAGAGCCGGCTATTCTGACGCTGTAGAGAATGCCAGAGTAGACCGAGAGCCTTGCCACGAAGAAGGGCCGGAATAGCTTCCGGCCCTTCTTATTTTTAAGAGATAAAGGATAAAGGATCTTGCGGTTCGCCGTCTTTGATGACTTCAAAGTGTAAATGATAGCCTGTGCTGCGCCCCGTTGTCCCGACCTTTGCAATGACATCTCCGGCCTTCACCCTATCGCCCTCACGCACCAAGAGTTCGTTACAATGGCCGTAGAGCGTGGTATAACCGTTGCCATGGTTCAAGATAATATGATACCCATAGCCGGTATTCTGCTGCACAGCTTTCACCACAACGCCGTCTTTGGCCGCATGGATTGGCGTACCGCGCGGCATCCCGATATCCAGCCCGGAGTGGCCGGACGGTTGCCGGGTGAATGGGTCAAGCCGGTATCCAAACGGCGACGTGATGTGGCTTTGCCAGTCCTCTCCGGCAAAAGGAGAATGAAATCCTTCTCCCGTCCAGTCGAAGGGAGAATCCTGTGTCCAACCAGGAATGGACTGGTGTGTGTTATTGGAATCCGCAGCAAACTGGTCATCCAGAAAGAGATCCAAATTAGCCGCGTACTCTTGCGCATACTGCTGCTGTTCATCGGTCAGGTGAAACACCGTATCGCGGAAATAGCCTTCGCCATAATATTCCACTGTAAAGACAATGACGTTTTCTGTGACCGTTTCCGGCTTTCCTTCCGCATTGGTTACTGTGATTTCCACCTGCTTGGTGGATCGCGTATAGTTAAAAAGATTGGTGCTCCGCGCACTGTTAATCGCACGCTTAAAATCAGCGACGCTTATATCCTGATAATTCGTTTTAACGCAATACTGCGAGATAACCAATGAACTGTTATACAGCAACCGTTCATCAAAGGGATCGACGACTTCATATTTCGTCCCTTCGGCTAACTTCTCAATTTCCTTTTGCACTTTGCTTATAACAGTGTCGTAATCCTCCTGTAGCAACGTGCGGATAGCCGTGTCGGCTTCCGTAACGTTTTGCAAAATAGCGGTATTGTTGTTCAAAATCGGTACTTCCGGGGAACTCATATCCACCCCGCCGAAGATTATGGAGGGCAGCATAAGCACAAAGAGGATTGGCAGGAACAAGATGAATGCCACGGCGATCACAATTTTCAGTACCAGCCGGCGATTTTCCCAAAGCGCGCCGGCAACCGCCCCATAAGGCCCGCCAACAGCAGCGCCTTTGGCTGCGGCGGCAACGGCTTTACCTGCCTTTACCGCGCCATGCACGGCATGGGCGGCATTGGCAGTTTTTTGTACGGCATCGGACGGGCCTTTTTGATTTTCAGCCATTACACCTTATCCTTTCGCTTGGGGATAGGCGGCAGCTTCTGGACAATGCTTTCGTGATAGCCGATCTGCCCGTTTTCTGTCATGTAAGGTGTCTTTTCCACGCTATCCTGCGCGTACTGCTTATACCACATCGACCCGTCCACAGCTTTCTGCGTGGTATATGTCCCGTCAGGCGGCATATACTGATCCACAGAGTACAAGCCAAATGAAATCCCACCTGGATGTTCCGAAGAAGTTTCGGTGCCCATGATGCGCCCGCCGCCGATTTCGACATCCGAAAAGGTTGGGGCGTTGTCCCGGTCGGTATAGCCCATATACGACGACGCGGCATCAGCTGCTGGCTGCCCGGTAATGCTGCCGGTATGGGCGATATTCCCACGCGCAACCGCGCCGATTATCCCATTGGCAAAATTACCGCCTTGTGCCAAGGAGGAGTTGAACGCCATCCGAGTTAGGGGGTTGCCTCCCTGTCCGGTGGCCGCATTGACTGCGCTTTTGGTGACTTGTCTGCCGACCGCTCCTACAAGCCCACCGGACAAAAAGCCCGTCCCACTGCCAGAGCCGGAACCGCCTCCGCCACCGGACGAACCGCCAGAACCGCCGCCAAAGCCATGGAAATGCCGCCCTGTAGCGGCTCCTATTGCCCGCGCGGCGATCATCGCTTCCCCCAGCATATTTCCACCCGTATGGCCGACGCTGATACCCAATGATGATAACAGGCTGTCCATTCGTTGGGAAACTTTCAGGAAGCCCACGGCGCACAAAAACCAAATAAAAACATTCCCCGTTACCGCCTCCCGTCCCTGCGTATCGACTTGTTTTTGCACTTCTTCTTCGGTGATAGCGGAGGCCGGCAAAGCAAAGGAAAAAGTGAAGATAAATAAGAACATTAAAATACATATTTTTCGGATCGCTCGTTTTGGCATCTCAATAACCTCCTTATAATGCGAGCGGATTAGCTATAAAGCTGCCTACCATGGACGTAAACAAACGCAGGCACCAGGCATTCATAGCGAGTAGGAATATCTGCCCGGCCAGCATATGACACCAGCTTTTGAAAATGCCGGATGTGGTCTGCGACGCTCCCATGGAAATAGCGACGGGAGCCGTGTACACCAGCACCCCCAGTAGAACGTAGCGTTCTCCCACTTCAAACAGCATTTTAAGGTAGTTCCATGCCAGAATTAAGACCAGGATAAGGGTGACAATCGCCACGACCCCGTTGGCGCAGACGCCTACGATTACCGTAACAACGCTGCTGAAATTGGCGAAACTCAGTGGAGGCAAATCCGATACCATAATCCAGTTATACGGTGTGCCGCCGATTTGCAGCAGGATATCGGATATGTCGCGCGAATAGTAGATGATAAAAATGAAAAGAACCGAGCGCAGGCTGAGTTTAATCGGATCTTCTGCCTCTAAGCCTATCCCGGAACCAAAGGCTCGGAATAGCTGCCATATCCAGTTGAGCAGCACGAGGCCGATCCCCAAGGCGACAAAAATGCTGTACATGGTTTGCGCAGCTGGAAAGTAACGGTCAAATACGTCCAGATTGCAGCCCAAAGCACCCAGCACAGAGGTAGTAATCAAATCCAGCACGCCCATGACCTTTTCCGCGATCCAGCCCACCACGCCGTCTAAAATTCCCATCTTTCACGCTCCTTCCAATACGGAGCGGCGCGTGGCCGCCTTTAGGGGGTTGTGTATGTGCCGCCCGCAAACAGAGGTGTGATATATGCCATAATGAAACCCAAACCGTTCAAAATCGCCCACGAAATAATGATCCGTTTCAGCCATGCACGGCTTTCATCCACCGTCCGGCTGTTTTTGGAAAAGTTCATCAACAACAATGCGACTGCAGCGGTTACAACGGCGGCAATCGTTGAAATGGCGACAATCTTACCGTAAACATCCTTCATGATTTGTGTCGCTTTCGTCCACATATCTGTAACCGCGAAAGCCTGCATAGACATTACGGTAATCAAACAGACAACCATAAAGGCAACGAATAGGCATTTGCCCCAGTTGATGTGATACCGAGGGGTTCGTTTTTTCAATTCTTTCAAGTGGAATACCTCCTAGTAATTTTTTGAGTACAAAAAACAGGCACTCCGTAAAAACGGAGTGCCTGCTGCACTGGATATAATCTTTGAGCATAGTCAGTATATCACGATGAAATATACGGTGCAATCGCAAGTATGTATCGGTTGTGTACAGTTATCTGCTAAATATGGATTATAGATTCTAATATTAAAAACTACCGCGATTCTATGCCTGCTTCGACCTGGCTTTCTCACTGTTTTATTAGAACTTCTAAAACTTCATCACAAGCGCAAGTAGACAAATCATTCTTTTCCAGCAATGCAACGCCTAATCGCTCGATCTCATTCAATGTAGGAACAGGCATAGCATTTACTTCTGTAGAATTGACCTGTGTGGAACCGTTTAGAATTCTATAATAAAGATCATAGATTGTAGAATTGAATAGGACATATAGACCATATACCAATTCTTTAGACATTTCAAAGTTTAAAGTCTCAATAAAGTTTACTTTATTTTGAGTGCTTATGGAACTGTATTCTGAAAAATCAGAAGAAAGATAAATACCACACTGTAATCGTTTCTTCTCCTCCTTTGTGGTAAATCTTTTGACAAATAAATAATTCTTATTTTTTTGGATTAAACCTGATTTCTCAGTGGTGATATATTCATGACCCGTATGGAGCGGAAAAATGACACGACCATCTTTGATATGTTGAGGATAGAACAATGGCACAGTGTCCTCACTTGCTTCATTCCTCAGATACTCCATATTTCTGTAATTAACCGTTAAACCAGTTCTCATTTTAAGCCCCAAAATGGGTAGCGTCTTTGTCCACTTACTAAGAATTTTTAGTATTTGTAATTCATCGTCGTTAGTAACCAAAAAGATAGTTTTAGAAGTGGAAACGATGTGATTATATGGTACTTCTATGGTGCTAATGTTCTCAAAATCCCTGTTTGAATTAGAAGAAGTAATTTTCACAAAATCCCTATCTCCTGATTTTACGATCCGGATAATAGTAGTTTCTTGAAGAATACGTTCTGCTTCAAAAACCTTATTACGGCTAACAAATAGATGCATTTGTTTTATAATACCTTCATGCAATAGGTAATCCCTAAAATTCTTAAAATAGGCTCCCGAAGTCCATGAACGAGGAATAATATAGATCATCTCTCCGTCTTTATCCAAGTTAAAAAGGCTCATTGTCGCAAAGAGAAAATATAGATTGGGGACACCATAACAAACAGACGCCATAGCAACGGCTTCTACTGCATTTTTAGATATTTTCTTATAGGGAGGATTGCCTATAATATAATCATATTTCGGCGCATTAGGGTTTGCAAACAAAGTGGTGTTGAAATCATCATACTGAGTAGTGATATAGTTTTCTTCTCTAATTTTGTAATCAAGAGAAATCGCGGAACAGTTCTTTAAATAAGCCAAAGTATTTTTCAGTAGAGGAAGGATATTCTGACTGATTTCATAACACGTAATCTGAATATGTTTTACATCACTATTTTGGAGTCTATTGACAATAGTAGCCGTTAAAATTCCTGAACCTGCACCAGCATCTAAAATAGATAGATTCTCTTTGTGTGGATCTGAAAACATGGAGGCCATAAACTTTGCTGTTTCCATAGAGGTAAAGAACTGACCTATTTCTTTTCGTTTAGTTTTCGGTGCACATTTGAGATACTTTAGAGTTTCCTTAAACACCCTATCAATATCTATCGACAATCTTTTCACAACCTTTTTATTTTTAATTGTTCTCGGAACCAAGAAGGTGTTTTCCGTTCCACATAACTCCTGCGTATCCGGGAAACATATTGCAAAGAAAGAAATATAGTGTTATACTTAATTTATTCTCATAGACAGGAGGTGTCTGCATGAACCAGGAACCGGTTAGGGTATCCAGTTTTCAAGAGGTCTATGATAAGTGCCAGAAAGCGGGCAAGCCGCTTTGTATCAGTGTGGAAAAGGATGGCAAAGGCTTGTTCCTAATGGATTTTGAGGAAGCCTATAAGAGAGAACAGAGCATGAAACAACTACAGTCGGATCTTTTGATCGGTGAAAATGAAATTAAGGCCGGTCAGGGCTATACGATTGAAAGTGTGGACGCCATGCTTCAGGCTTCCATTGATGAGGTTTTGAATGGAAAAGGAACAGCAGTATAAAGTCATTATTTCTCCTCACGCTTTTAAAATGCTGGATAGGCAAGTCCGCTTCGTGGCAGAGATCAGTGCTGTTTCCGCTAATAAGCTGCGGAAACAAGTTATCAGCGAAATCCGTACACTGCGAAAAATGCCAGAACGGTATCCTGTTATAGATGATCCTAATATCACAGCTTGGCCTTATCGAGTGCTGTATGTACCAAAATGGACTTTGGTGTTCTATCATATTGTCAATGATGAGGTATGGATTGACTACATAGTGGATGCACGGCAGGATTATGGTTGGTTAATCGAATAAAAAATGTCCTTGGAATCATTTGTATCTACAAGTGATCCCAAGGACATTTTTGGCTTTTTCTTTCTAATCTCCTTCCGGGAAAAAATGCTCCAGAATATTATTGCAATCCTTAGACGTAAATCCCCACAGCACATTGCTGAGAGCTTCAATTGCTTCATCCCGAAAGCGGTAATACGTCCGATAGGAGATGAATTTCAGGTGCGGGCGCAGCGTTTCAATAATGTCCATTGTACTAATCGGTTCTTGCGGGGACAGGTAAGTATAATACAAGACCCAATAATAGGTTTCACCGTTTTTATGCTTTGCCCGCAACAGTTCTACAGATGATTCCACCAATTTCAGCATTTTGTTGGATCGCTCAATACTCTTGGCATGATGTTCAATGACTGTCCCATTTAGTTCGGCCCCAGCCAGATAGATGGAATCCAGAAATTCATCAATGGAAGAGTTATATTCGATTTCAAAGCTCCTGCGAACCTGTTGCACAGATAGTTCTAAACTCCAGCGCACATCGCGGAAATTTTTTAATAGCTTCCACGTATTATGAAAGAGGGGGTTGTCTTTGATGTTTTCTTCATACTTTTGCGCCATATAAGAATTTTTCATTTGATGATCCTCCTAACATTTTAAAAAACAAAAACAGGCTCCCCGTCAAAATGGGGAGCCTGCTGTTAGCCGTAGTAGCATGAGCACCTTCAGTCAGAAATCTGCTACTATGCACTGGTTTCCATAGGGGAAACCACCTGCAACAGATGCAGACAAGAGCACATAAATTTGTATTGTATGCACAAATACAGCCGAGAAATGACCGGAGTTTATATTGCATATTGCGTGAATTGCTTAGCTACGAACCAAAAGGTCGGGGGTTCGAGTCCCTTCCAGCGCGCCAAGATACGGTTTTCAGAAATGATATCGTTTCCGAAAACCGTATCTTTTTATTTTCGATAATGCGAGCAACAAAATAAAGCCTGCATGGCCGCACAGACAGAATGAAATGGGCGCATTGCAAAATGCTCACTGTGGAAACTCGTCATGAGACAAACCATGGTTTCGAGCGCGCAAAGCCCGAAATTTGTCTGCGTGAGGCAAAAACGTTTTTTAAAGGGGCTGTTGCAAAATGCAAGGCATTTTGCAACAGCCCCTTTTCAGCCGGCTAATACATCATTAAGGTTCCTCAGCGGAACGCGTGGGATTCCCGCGCCCGCGTATTTTTACAATTGAAACGCCGCTAATGCGGCGCTTCGCATATTTCTATCCGCTTGACGCCCGCGCCTAAAAAGCGCGGTTCAGCTCAGTCAGCTTCAAGGCTCTGAAAAACGGCTCAATAAAGCTGGCTTTCCGCGCCTAATAATGCAGCCAGCGCGATCGCCTTGCGCACTTTCCGCCAGGAAAAACGCTTTTCGCTTGCCAGCTCCTGCATTGCCCTAACGCTGCACTCATGATATAATTTTCTTTCCTGATAGGCTGCCAACATCGTCATCATTCCTTTCCTGATGTTGTCTTTAGTCTAGCATCAGACTGCGCATTTGTCAAGGCAACATGCACAACTATAGTTCTTCATAATTGTGCAAATTGACTAATCCAAATTTTGATATTTGCTTGTCATTCTCTCACAGAAGCTGTTGGAATCGCCGCTGGCAATTGGATAGATTGCCTGCTTTTGATGAAAATATTTTGTTAGGTTATTCTCCCCAAGGGCCTATATTGCTCGGATAGCTTTAAAAAGTTTGTGAAAAATTTCTCAATATTTTCCGCCATTCCGCCTTGAGAAAAAGTGTAATTATCTCTTGACAAGCCCAGGGATTATGCTATAATACCTTTTGCAAAGAAATGCGGATGTAGCTCATCTGGTAGAGCGCCACCTTGCCAAGGTGGAGGTAGCGAGTTCGAGCCTCGTCATCCGCTCCATAAGATAATCCCCATAACAACGTAGAATGTACGTTGTTATGGGGATTTCTCATTTTTGGTTTCTGCTGATATGATGCAGGCGATTCCAAAAAAGGACGAAAAAGATATGCAGCAGCTCTAACCGATATCTTTTTACTTATCTTTTTCTCTTTTGTTTTAAATGCTCATTGAGAAGCTTTTCAGCGTTGTCAATCATGCTGGGCTTCAGATGTAAAGACACTTCATGGATCATCTATGGCAAACATCCAAAAGCAGCGAAGAGCTCTTTTGGGATACACTCCGGCTCGCTGCGGCACATTATCGTCCGCAGGAGCCTGAGAACGTTGTACATGGGCTAGCTGTTGCCGGACGCACGCCCAGCTAAAAAATAACTGGCTATTTCATATTTCCAGATGCAGGGGGTACCTTAATCAGGGAGCTATGCCACTGCCCTGCCACGGTGCACAGTCCCCTTTCCAACTATGGAGCAGATTCTAGCCATACCTTTCACGCGTGCATCCTTAACTATGCATTTTCATTGACAAAGCGTGAGTAGGCGCATAGAATAAAAGGAAAGAATTTGTCGGTCTAGCGGTCATTGCGCCGCACATTCCGCATCTGGAGGTCTTACGGTATGCAACGTAAAAATCATTTGCGCCTGATTCTCGGCATCATCCTCATTGGGTCCCTAGCCGTGCTACTGATTGGTTATTTCGCCCTGCGCAAGCCGGCGGCTGAAAATCCCAGCATGCCTGCCCCCAGCATATCCTCATCCTCGGCAAGCCCTTCTGCTACAGAGCTGCCCACCGGCCTTGCAAAGGCTGATTCAACCAATCAGCCCACAGCGCCCGTCACATCCCCAAAAGGGGCTTCTTCTAACCAGACGGCATCCGCTCCAGCCGAGGAAAATGGAATCACGCCAGTGACTGTAAAAATTGATTCTCAAAAATGGTACCTAACTTTAGTTAGCATCAAATACCGCCTACCAGACAATTATCAGCCGGAGCTCACCTACCCTGTCAAGGGCATTGATCGCCCGCTGGATGCGCGCGTAACACCGCATTATGTCGAAATGTATAACGCTGCAAAGGCAGATGGCTGCACGTTAACGCCCTATTCCGGATGGCGCTCGATCTCCAGGCAAAAATCCAACTATGAAAACAAAGTATCCACCTACATGAAAGAAGGCCACAGCCGCTCAAGAGCAGAGCTGCTTGCAGCGGAATGGATCCTCCCGCCCGGCGCGAGCGAGCACAATATGGGCGTTGCGATGGATATTGTCAACACGAAGGAAAGCTTTGAAAACACAAAAGAATTTAAATGGTTACAAGCGCATGCCGCTGACTATGGCTTCATCCTCCGCTACCCCAAGGATAAGGTATCTATCACAAAAGTGGCCTATGAGCCTTGGCACTGGCGGTATGTCGGCGTAGAGGATGCAAAAAAGATGAAAGCGAGTGGAAAATGCCTCGAAGAATATTTGGGCATCTACAACAGCTAAAATTGAATCTTATGAAAAAAACAGCCGGCAGATTGCCGTTTCTAAAGCAAAAAGTCCATCTTTTATCACGCAGCGTTTGAGAAGCTCTGTTTGGTTACGCCGCGTTATTTCGTAATAAAAACAATTCGGAAGGCATCCCAAGGCGCCTTCCGGATTGTTTTCTCCTACCTCTATGTTTGCAATCAAAGCCAATCGTTCTGCCATTCTTGCATCTGGTCGATGTATTCTGATTTCAGGATTGCGTAATTCAGCCTATCATATTTTCGGCCATTTAAATAGACAGCTTCCCGCTCTCTCCCCTCTAAGATAAAGCCGCATTTCTCAAGGGCCTTTGGCGCCCCCACATTCATGGAAAGCGTGTTTGCACAGATACGCTCCATCCCCAAAAATTCAAACCGGTATTTCAGCATCAGTTTGACCGCTTGCTGCTCAAATCCCTGAGCACGGTCTTTGACGCGTGCAATTCCCATTCCAATAGAGCATTTGCGGTTTACGCGGTCAATCTTTTGCGGAGCAATATCCCCGATGGCACTTCCATTCTTGCCAAAAATGCCAAGCCGCACATTTTGACTGCCCTGAAGCGCCTGTATTTCCTCAAACCAAACCTCTGCCTTCTCATCAGACAACCCCAACTTCAGCTCTTCAGTCGGATTTCGGAAATCATATTCCGTGGCATTCCACAGAGCCTTGCAGCCCTCGCGGGTCAGTGTATCCAGATAGATATCCTTTCCCTAAGTTTTATTACACGCCTCCATAAATCGAATCCGCAAGTGGGAGACACCCTTATTTTTTTTGGCGGTAGGACCACTCCTGCTCAAAACGCAGAGCTCCCTCCACACTCCGGCGCCCGCGCTCATCTAACATGCGATACTGACGGATCAACTCGATTTCCTGCGGTGTATAAAGCCCCGGCGGAGAGGAGATATCCGTGCGGCCCAGCAGATAATCTGTGCTGACGCCATAATACTCCGCTAAAGCGCAAAGCGTTTCATTGCTCATTTGCCTCTTTGCACTCTCATACAACGTATAAGTTGATCGGGAAATGTTTAAATAGTCCGCGATTTCCTTCTGCGTTTTCCCTGCGCGGATTCTCAGCTCACGAACTTTGCGGTCAGGCAAGCCATCACCCCTGAAGCCAAGATAGATTCTGTTCACCCACAGCATATCATCTGCCCAGAAAGAAAACAAATCCAGTTTCAAAAAGCATCAAATATGCATTTTATATTTCTAAATCGTTTAATTATGTGTCAATTTGCAACAATCAAAACCACTAGTAAACTAGTGGTTTGCTCAGACCCCAGAGGGGTCAGTACT